>Ga0102592_1000018_pt1 | contig 695346 bp, 592 predicted proteins | sample AraplaCol_mMF_r2_FD_76861 | JGI IMG/M metagenome (GOLD analysis project Ga0102592, IMG submission 76861) | Arabidopsis root microbial communities from North Carolina, USA - plate scrape MF_Col_mMF_r2 (SPADES assembly) (version 2) | ecosystem: Host-associated > Plants > Roots > Endosphere...
CGCCGGCGAGGCTCGCGCGGCTGGTGACCAGGATCAGTTCGCCGGTCCATTCGGCGGCGAAGGTCTCGACCGGCTCGATCGTCGGCCGCGCCGACGCCTCGTCGCCGGTCGGGTCCATGAACAGCACCCGCTTGCCGTCGCATTGCGCCAGCACCACCGTGCGTCCGTCCCGCAAGGTCGCGAGCGCCGGCAGCGCGGCCAGACTCAGCCGGTCGATGGTCGTCGTCGAGCGCTTGGCCTTGAGCCCCAACCGCTTCGCCGCGAGCAGCAGATCCTGCGTTGTCGGCGCATCGCTGGCACCGAGGCCGAGGCTGTGCCGCAGCGACGGCGCGTCGGCCGCCACGTGATGCATGCGGGCGATGATGCATAGCGCGCGCAGCGCGCCGTCGAGGTCACCTTCCGACGATTTGCCGCCGACGCCATTTCCGACCGCCGATGCGGCGGCCGAGCCGGACGCGTCATGAAGCGCGTCCGCCATTCCCTGATTTGAGGCCATCCCTGTAGTCGTACTGGCGGCGACTCATTCCTTTTTTACTGCGGCGGCGATTGTGCAAACGACATCTTCACATCGCGTATCCCACCTCAGGGGGAGAAGAAAAAGGGACGATCACGCGGCGTTGTTCGAACGGGCGCGATAAACGTTTCCGCATCCGTCATGCGTGAGAAATTTCACGGACGACAGTCCATACCTTAGCTTCTGTCGATCTGCAACAACGGAAAAAACTGATCAACATCTTCGTATTGGCCCCGCGCCGGTCGGGGAAATTCACACGGCTGTCGACGCGCGAGCGGCGCCATTAAGGCCTGGCACCCGCCTCCCGGCACAACTCCCACAACGCCGGCACCCACAGCGTCTGCGGCGCCGGTTTCGGCAGCTTGACGAGCCCGGCCTCCCCCGGCCAGTCCGGCCGCGGCGACGCCGCGCACAACAGCGTTTGCATCCCCGGCCAGCGAACGCGCCAGTCGTGCCAGGCCTCGACCGAAGGCAGCGACTCCGGCGACGAGGCCAGGAGCAGTCCCTGCCCCGCCAGCGCCGCTTCCTCGAGCGCCTCCGGCAGCTCCTCCACCCGCTCGACCTCACGCGCGTCGAAGCCGCACTGCAGCAACCGCTCCAGCATCACCTCGCGAACCACCGCGCAGCGGTCCCACACCACCGCGATCCAGCCGTCGCCGATGCGCTCCATCCCGGCCTGCGTCTGCAAGGCCGGCCATTGGACTTCCGCCTCGGTCGCCTCGATCAGCGGGAGTTCCGCGACGAAACTGCTGCCCCGGCCCTGCGAGCTCCGCGCGCTCAACTCGCCGCCCATCGCGCGCACCGTCTGCCTCGCGATCGCCAAGCCCAGTCCCAGACCCGGCACGTCTCCCTGACGTCGACCGCGCATGAACGGATCGAAGATCCGTTCCAGTTCCTCCGGCGCCAGCCCCGGACCTTCGTCAGTCACCGACAACACCAGTTGAGCGCCGACCGCCCGAGCCTTCAGCACGACCTCGCCCGCCTGGGCGTACTTCGCCGCATTCGACAGGAGGTTGAGCAGCACCTGCCGGAGCCGCCGCGCATCCAGCGCCACGACCGCCGGCAGCGCATCGTCCATGACCAGCGAGAGCCGGGTCTTGCCTGCCAGCATCAGCGCCTGCGACTGCAGCGCCAGCTCGTGCAGCAGACCGTGCAGGTAGACCGGCGCATTCAGCACCTCGAGGTCCGCCTCCGCCGTCGGCTGCCGCGCGAAACGCTGCAGTTCGTCGATCGTGTCGAGCAGCATCACCCCGCCGTGCTCCAGCGCCTGGCGGGTGGATTCGAAGTCGCTCCCCGGCGTCAGCCGTCGCGTCAGCTGCACCATCGACGCCAGCGGCGCACGCAGGTCGTGCCCGATGTGGCCCAGCAGACGGCCCTTCGCCTCGTCGCTCGCCTGCGCGTGCGCGCTGGCGCGGGCCAGCTCCGCGGTGCGCTCCAGCACCGCCGCCTCCAGCGCCTGCGCATGCCGCAGACGCTCGCGCTGAAGCAGCCGCAGCATCGTCACCAGCACGGCCGCTGCGCCCGCGGTGCCCACCATCGAAGGCGCCAGCTCGATCCAATCCGCATACGGCAGATAACCGAGCAGGCTGAAGTACCGCGGCGCCATGCCCAGCACCACGCCGACGAGCGCGCACAGCCACACGCCACCCACCGGATCGCCGCGCCGCATCGCACGGAAACTCGCGATCAGGCCGATCGCCGTCAGCGCCAGATTGGTCGGCGCCGCCATGCGCGTGCCGGTTTGATAGTCCATGCCGAGGCACGCCGCCACCGCGACCAGGCTCAAGCCCACCACCGCGACCAGCGCGCGATGCACCGCCGGCTGCGTGGCGCGCAGACGCAGGATCGTCGCCAGCGCCATCAATTGGAAGACCGTCGTCAGCGCGCCCGTCGTGCCCAGCGCCCGTTGCGCCCAGTCCGTCGCATCCGGCCAGAAACGCTGGAAGGCGGTGCCGCGCATCGCCATCTCGTAGACCATCGCGCTCGAGAGGAAGGCCGAGATCCACGCATAGCCGCGATCGCGCAGCGAGATCGCCAACCCCGCCGCCAACGCCGCGAGCGTCAGCCCCACCGCAGAGAGCATGCCGTCGCGCCAGACGCGCCACTGCTGTTCCTCGATCAGCGACTCCGCCACCCAGAGCGTCGGTTCGATCGACAGCGCCCCGCGGCTCGCGGCGCGCAGCTGCAGCTCCCAGACCTCTCCGGGATCGATGCGCATCGGGAAGGCGCTCTCGCGCAGCGCCAGCGGCCGCTGGTCGAAAGCCACATCGGTGCCGGCGCGCGCCCGCGTCCACGGCGTCGCGCTGCCGTCGGGCAGCAGGCGGCGGCGATAGAGCGCCACCGACTCGATGCGCGCCGGATCCACCATCAGGATGTAGCGGGTCGACTCAGTCCCGTCCTGGCGCAGCGTCCATCGCAGCCAGTAGGTATCGCGCGTGTAGCCGGGCGACAGCGCCGCTCGACTGGCGGGGCGCCATCGCGGCGGTCCGTCGCGGGGCGGTTGCTCAGCGCGTTCGATCCAGAGCTGCCCCTGATCGACGAGGGCGATGCGTCCAGGATCCGTGCCATGCAAGGCGATCACCGGCTGGTCAGGCGCGGGCCCTGCATGAGCGATGGCCAAGGCCATCTGGGCGACCAGCGCGACGACCCACAGGCGCCAGCCGGCCATCAGGGCTCCAGGGTGTCGGAAGCGGCGGACTCACGCGTCCGCAACGCCGTCCGGTAGGCCTGCGGGGTGAGCCCATTGCGCTCCCGGAACGCGGTCGCGAAGTTGCCCGCGTTCGCGTAGCCCACGTGGAACGCGACGTCCGAGACGCTCATGTCGGTCTCGGCCAGCAGACGCTGTCCGGTGCGCACGCGCTCGTCGCTGATGTAGCCGGACACCGTCTGTCCCAGCTCCTCGCGAAACAGTGCCAGCAGCCGTCGTCCGGTGAGCCCCACCTGCCGGCCGATCTGGTTCACCGTCAGCGGCTCGACCAAGTGCTCGCCGATGTACTGCCGCGCCGCGGCCAGCAGGCGCTGGTCGGGCGTGCCCGCCCCGGCGGCCAGCGCCTCGTCGACGTCGTTCGACGGCTGCGGCCGGCGCGACTCGGCCAGATGCAGGTGCACCCGCACGCGCGCGAGCACCTCCTGCGGATGGAAAGGCTTGCTGATGAAGTCCACCGCGCCCTGCGACAGCCCTTCGATGCGGCTGTCGACGTCGTTGTGGGCGCTCAGGAAAAGCAGCGGCACGTCGCGCGTCGCGGGGTCGGACTTGAGCAGCCGGCACAGCGCGAAGCCGTCCATGTCGGGCAGGCCGACGTCCAGCAACGCGAGGTCCGGCGCCAGGCCTTGCGCCTTCTGCAGCGCGGCACGGCCGCTCTCGGCGAAGGCCAGCCGGTAGAGCGGATGCAGCAGCGCGGTCAACCAGCGCAGGTCCTCGGGCTGGTCGTCCACCAGCAGCAGCAGAGGGCGATGGATCGCGGAAGCGGGTGCGGCACGGGACATCGGCGGATTGTCCGGGGACCCTCGGCAAAACGCGCTCGCGAGGGCCGGTCCGGTGGGCGCCCAGCGATCAAAACGCCCATCTGGGGGGGGAGGCATCGGAGCGGAAAAACTACCGGAAACCGGCACGGCCCGACCCCTCGCGCCGGCCCTGAACCAATCGCCAAACATCGGCGGCGAATTGTCAGAACTCCGGACCCGCGCCGCACGGGATAACCGCGCCCTTGCCAAACACAACCGGAGATTGGGAATGAAGTACAGCACGCGCCGACGCGCGGCCGGCCTGGGTCTGAGTCTGATGAGCCTGTCCGTCAGCCTGGCCTGGGCGGCTGCACCGGATGCCGGTCAACTGCTCAACGAGCAGCGCCGCCTGACCCCGCCGGCGCAGCGCGGCGATCTGGACAAGGCCCCGACCGTCAACGCGCCGCTGGGCAACGACCAGCAGGCCGGCCTGCGCGCCCGCGTCGACCGCATCCGCTTCACCGGCGCGGACGGCCTGATCCCCGAACCCGAGCTGCAGGCGCTGGTCGCCGACGCCAAGGGCCGCCAGCTGTCGCACAGCCAGTTGCAGGCCTTGGCCGCCCGCGTGACCGCGGCGCTGCAGAAGCGCGGCTTCGTGCTGGCCCGGGCCTACCTGCCGCGGCAAGACCTGACCCAGGGCGAGCTGGAGATCGCCGTGCTGTCCGGCCGGCTGCAGTCGGGCGCGAACCGCGTGCGCGTGACCGGCGCCGACGAGGCGCTCGCCCCGCGCCTGGGCGCGATCGCCGACACCGCGCTGGCCTCCGGCCCGGTCCGCTACGAGCAGCTCGAACGCGCGCTGCTGCTGATCAACGATGTGCCCGGCGTGCAGGCCCGGGCGACGCTGGAACGCGGCGATGAGCCAGGCACCAGCCGCCTCGACGTCCGTACCGAGACCGGTCGCGCGTGGGCGGTGGACGCTTCCGTCGACGACTACAACAACCGCTACACCGGCCAATGGCGCGTCGGCGCCGCAGCCTCGCTGATCCGTCCGCTCAACCGCGAAGACCTGCTGCAGGCCAGCGTGTCGCGCACCGACGGCAGCCGCCAGGCCGCCCTCGCCTACGGCTTCGCCGTCGGCGCCTCGGGCCTGCGCGCCCAGCTGGCGACGACCTGGCTGGACTATCACGTCGGCGAGGAACTCAAACCGCTGGACTTGCGCGGCACCGCGCGGACCGTGTCGGCCGCCCTGAGCTATCCGGTGCTGCGCGGACGCGAGCGCAACCTCTGGGTCTCCGCCGAAGGCGAACAGCGCACGCTGGTCGACGACGCGCTGGGGCAGACGCTGCGCGACCGCCGCCTCAACCGCCTGACGGTCAACGTCTACGGCAACGCGTGGGACAACGTCCTGGGCGGCGCGCAGAACGACTTCGGCCTGAGCGTCACCAGCGGCACGGTCGCGCTGCGCGAAGCCGGCGACCAGATCGCCGACGCGCTGACCGCCCGCACCTCGGGCAGCTACGACAAGGCGACCTGGCGCGTCTCGCGCCTGCAGACCGCGCAGGCGCTGCCGGGTTGGGGCCTGTTCGTCGGCGGCTACGGCCAGCTGAGCGCGCGCAACCTGGATTCGTCGGAAAAGTTCCTGCTGGGCGGACCGTCGGGCGTGCGCGCCTACCCGGTCGGCGAGGCCAGCGGCGACAACGGCTGGGTCGGCACCGCCGAACTGCGCCGCGAGCTGCGCCTGGGCAACGGCCTGGCCGCGCAGCTGATCGCGTTCGCGGACTACGGCCGCGTCGAGCAGCACGAGCGCCCCTGGACGGGCGCGCTGGCCGGACAGCCGAATGCCTACGGACTGGGCGGCGCGGGGCTGGGCGCCAACCTCGCCGGCGAACGCTGGACGCTGCGCGCCAGCTGGGCGCACGCGGTCGGCCACAACGCCGGGCGCAGCGCCGCCGGCCGCGATGCCGACGGCCGCGACGACCGCCAGCGCTTCTGGCTGCAGGCCTCCTTCCACTATTGATCGCCGCCGCGGCCGCCGCTCCGTCGACCGGGCCGGCCGCTCCGACCGCACAGACCAAAGAGAACCATCATGGGATCGTTGAACCACAGCTATCGCCTCGTCTGGAACGAGCTTTGCGGCGCCTTCGTCGCCGTGCCTGAATTCGCCCGTGGACGCGGCAAGCGCACCGGCGGCACCGTCCGCCGCGCCATCGCCGCCGCCATCGCGGCGGCCGCCGCCGGCGCCTTCGCGGGACCGGCCGCCGCGCTCGATGCAGGGGCGCTGCCCACCGGCGGCCAGATCACCGCCGGCAACGCCTCGCTGACGCAGCAAGGCGCGCAACTGCGCATCGATCAGACCTCCAACAAGCTGATCCTCAACTGGAACAGCTTCGACATCGGCAGCGGCGCCTCGGTGCGCTTCAACCAGACCGGCGCCGACGCCGTGGCGCTGAACCGCGTCACCGGCGGCGCGCCGAGCCAGATTTTCGGCGACCTCTCCGCCAACGGACAGGTCTGGCTGGTCAACAACAGCGGCGTCGTCTTCGGCAAGGGCGCGACCGTCAACGTCGGCGGCCTGGTCGCCAGCACGCTGAACGTCAGCGACGCCGACTTCCTCGGCGGTCGCGCGCGCTTCTCCGGCACCAGCACCGCCCAGGTCCGCAACGACGGCACGATCCGCGCCGACGGCGTGGTCGCGCTGCTGGGCGCGTCGGTGGTCAACACCGGCACGATCAGCGCCGGCCAGGTCGCCCTGGTCGCCGGACAGCAGGTCGCGCTCGACTTCAACGGCGACGGCCTGCTGCAGGTCCGCGTCGACCAGGCGGCGCTCGACGCCGAGTTGTCGCAGGAAGGCCTCGTGCAGGGCCGCCAGGTCGTGTTGAGCGCCCCCAGCGCCAGCGCCCTGCGCGCCAGCGTCATCAACATGGACGGCGTGGTCGAGGCCAAGGGCCTGTCTGAACAGGGCGGCCGCATCATCCTCGACGGCGGCGACAACGGTCAGGTGAACGTCACCGGTCGACTGGACGCGAGCTCGGCGCAAGGCCAGGGCGGCGACGTCCGCGTCACCGGCGGCACGATCGCGCTGCGCGGCGCGACGCTGGATGCGAGCGGCGCCACCGGCGGCGGCCAGATCCACGTCGGCGGCGGCTGGCAAGGCAAGGATGCGAGCCTTACCAACGCGAAGAACGTCAGCGTCGACGCGGCGACGACGCTGCGCGCCAACGCAACGGTGAACGGCAACGGCGGCGAGGTCGTGACCTGGTCGGACGGCCGCACCGAATTCGCCGGTCGCGTCGAATCGCGCGGCGGCGAGCAGGGCGGCAACGGCGGCCGCATCGAGGTCTCCGGGAAGCAGGAGCTGGCCTACAGCGGCCGCGCCGACGCGCGCGCCGCCAAGGGCGCGACCGGCGACCTGCTGCTCGACCCGAGTTCGCTGACCATCAACGGCGGCGGCAGCGGCACCGATGTGCTGACCGGCTCCGTCGTCTACGAGAAGGACATCGAGGCGCAGCAGGCCAACGTGCTGCTGCAGGCCACCGGCGACATCCTCGTCAACGATCTGAACCTCAACGGCGGCGACGGCAAGATCACGATGCAGCCGAACGTCAGCCTGCGCATCGAGGCCGGCACCGCCAATGGCGCGCACCTGACGCCGCCGCCCAACCTGACGGACGGCAGCTTCGCCTCCTACACCGACCTGATGTTCGCCAACGCCAGCAACGTGCTGGAGGTGTCGGGCAGCGGCAGCCTGATGCTGGTGGCCGGCGCGACCAACTCGGGTCGCGTGCTCAACGTGCCCACGCTGATCGCGCATGGCGCCGGCACCAACCCGTCCGGCGCGCTGCCCACGCACAACGTCTCCAGCCCGGGCAGCGGCACGCCGGGCGCGGGCTCGATCACCATCTACGGCGCCGACGGCGCGACGGTGGGCGGCTCGCTGACCACCAACGGCGGCTACGTGCGCATCTGGGCCGACTCCGACAACGGCGGCGCCGGTTACTTCACGCTGTCCGCGCCGGTCGCGACCAACGGCGGCAACCTCTACGTGTCGACCGGCAGCGGCGACGTGACGCTGAACTCCAGCATGGTGCTGGGCACCGGCCGGATCTTCTTCCGCGCCGACGGCGGCTACACCAACGGCAACAAGATCCTGGCCGGCCTGCTCAGCGTCAGCGGCGACGTCAACATCGACACCCCGTTCATCTTCAAGGGCGGCGCCAGCATCTACACCGACAGCGCGATCAACTTCGGCAACGTCAACGTCAACATGGACACCGGCAGCGGGGTCCTGACGCTGCGCGCCAACCGCATCGACTGGGGCACCTCGACGCTGCAGAACCTGAGCACCGCGTCGATGCGCCTGGAGCCGTACGACCCGGCGACCAACATGGTGCTGGGCGACGCGAACGGCTTTGCCTCCGCGACGACGCTGGCCAAGCTCCCAGGCATCAAGAACCTGACGATCGGCCGCGCGGACGGCACGGGCACGATCAGCGTGCCGGGCAACTTCAGCTTCGACGCCTCGGGCAGCTTCGAGATGGTGGACCGCACCATCGACATCACCGCCGGCACGCTGAACAACACGACGGGCAACATCGTGCTGACCGGCGACAACGTCAACCTGTCGCAGACCATCACTGCCAACGGCGGCGCGGGCAAGGTCACGATCCGCCAGATGACGGTCGCCAACGAGCTGCATCTGGGCGGCGGGCTGAGCAACGCGTCGATCGGCCAGGTCAACGCGGCGACGCTGGAAGTCGGCCGCAGCGACGGCGGCAACCTGGTCTTCGACAGCGACATCACCACCAATGCCACCACGGTGAGCCTGAAGAGCGGCGGCCAGGTGATGGGCGTGAACGGCGGCGTGGCCGCGGCGAACGTGGCCGTGACCGCGGGCCAGGGCGCGACGCTGACGGACGACACCTTCAACTTCACGCGTCTGGCGCTGGACGTCGGCGGCACGACCGTCGTGAATCCGGCGAGCGCCAGCGGCTTCACGCTGGGCACCGTCGACGGCGTCGTCGGCCTGACCACGCGCGGCGCCGCCGACGTGACGCTCAACAGCGGCACCGGCACGCTGGCGCTCGACGCGCCGATCAACTTCACCGGTGGCGCGGCGCAACTCACGCTGCAGGCGCCGAGCTGGAGCAGCACGTCCAACCAGGTGACGAGCAACGGCGCGCTGGCCACGGCCGTCTTCGATCGCACCGGCCCGGCCACCGGCATCACCGTCGGCGGCACGACCACGGCGGACCTGACCAACACGATGCTGGCGCGCTTCAACGGCGTGAACACGCTGCGCGTGGACGCGTCCGACCTCGACCTGAGCGTCGTGGGCCCGGTCCAGCTGTCGCTGGGCAACCGCCTGGAGCTGCTGGGCAACACCTTCGCCCAGGGCGGCGCCATCACGATGACCAACGGCGGCGTGCTGGTGCGCGCCGAGAGCGGCGGCATCAACGTCGCCGACAACATCAGTTCGAGCGGCACCGTCTCGCTGGACGACCGCAGCACGGCCGGCATCGGCAGCCAGGCAGGCGTCGTCATCGCCGCGGGCAAGCTGGCATTGCGCAGCGGCGGCGACGCCGGCTTCAGCAGCGCCCAGCAGGTCGGCACGATCGCGGCGGATGTCCATTCGCTGTCGCTGACCAACACCGGCTCGCTGATCGTCGGCACCGCCGACGGCCTGCAGGGCATCCAGGCCGACGGCACCGTCGCGCTGCGCGCCCAGGGCGCGGCCGCGGACCTGACGCTGCAGCAGCAGATCGTCGCGGGCAACGACGGCGGCGCGACGACGCCGGTCCTCCTGCGCGCGGGCCGCAACTTCATCAACCAGGCGGGTGCCAGCGCGCTGCAGGCCGGCAACGGCGGGACGTGGCAGGTGTACTCGACCTCGCCGCTGAACGACACGCGCGGCGGCCTGGTCGCGGCCTTCAAGCAGTACGACGCCAGCTACGGCGACACCGTCCTGGGCAGCGGCAACGGCTTCCTGTACACGGTCGCGCCGACCTTGACCGTCGGCCTCTCGGGCAGCGCCTCCAAAGTCTATGACGGCAACGACAGCGCGGCGACCGCAGGTCTCCAGCTGGGCGCGAACGGCGCGATCGACGGCGACGTCGTGACCCTGGCCATCGGCTCCAACGGCGCGGCCCATTACGACACGAAGAACGTCGGCAACGGCAAGACCGTGACCGTCGACGGCGTGGTCGTCGCCGGCGGCCTGAACGGCGGCACCGCCGTCTACGGCTACCAGCTGGTGTCGGACAGCGCGAGCGCCGCGATCGGCCAGGTCACGCCGAAGACCGTGACCGTCGCCAACGGCGCGGTGCAGGACAAGGTCTACGACGGCAACACGACGGCGCAGCTGTCAGGCGGCGGCGTCTCCGGTCTGGTACAGGGCGACGACGCGGCGCTGGGCGGCGCGGCGAGCTTCCTGGACAAGAACGCCGGTCGCGGCAAGGCGGTCGATCTGTCGGGTCTCGGCCTGGCGGGCGCGGATGCCGGCAACTACGTGCTGGACACGAGCGCGGCCGTCACGGCCACCATCACGCCCAAGACGGTGGACGTCGGCGCGATCCAGGTCGGCGGCAAGGTCTATGACGGCACCCGCGACGCGCAGGTCACCACCGGCGGTCTGACCGGCAGGGTGTCGGGCGACCAGCTCGACGTCTCGGTCAGCGGCAGCTTCGACACGAAGAACGTGGGCAACGGCAAGGCCGTCGACGTGCAGCTGGCGCTGACCGGCGCCGACGCGGGCAACTACGTGCTGGCCACGGATTCGGTGCGGGGTTCCGCCTCGATCACGGCGAAGACGGTGGACGTCGGCGCGATCGCCGTCGCCGACAAGGTCTACGACGGCACGAAGACCGCGCAGGTCACGACCGGCGGCGCCACCGGCGTCATCGCGGGCGACCAGCTCGGCGTGAGCGCCAGCGGCCAGTTCGACAACAAGAACGTCGGCAAGGGCAAGGCCGTGGATGTGCAGTTGGCGCTGACGGGCGCGGATGCGGGCAACTACGTGCTGGCGTCGGGCGCCGCGCAGTCGAGCGCGGACATCACCGTCCGCACGATCCAGGCGCCCACGGTCACCGTGATCGGCGGCGTGTTCAACAGCGACACGACGGCCACGATCGTCATCGGCGCGCCGCAGGGCGTGGTCGCGGGCGACCAAGTCAGCGTCGGGGGCTCGGGACGCTTCGACACGCCCTTCGTCGGCTCCGGCAAGCCGGTGGACGTGCAGCTGACGCTGAACGGCGCGGACGCGGCGAACTACCGTCTGGAACCGGCGTCCCTGACGGTGACCGGCACGATCAACGCGCAGGCCGTGCCTCCGGCGATCGGTGCGCTGGTGATCCAGCCCGTCGGCGGCAACGGCACGCAGGACGGCGGCGGCAACAAGACGTCGAACGTGCCGACCGGCAACGGCGGCAACGGCGGCGGCCTCGGCAGCAGCGTGGCCACGGTCGCGGCAGGCCCTGCGGGTAATCCGGCCGGCACGATCGATGTCGGCAACGGCGGCATCGGTGGCGGCGCGGCGAATGGTGCCGGCAACGGCAACGGCAACGGCAACGGTGCGGGCGGCAGTGGCGGCGCCGGTAACGGTCTGTCCGGCGCTGACGGCGGCACTGGCGGTACCGGCTCGAACGGATCGGGCAACGGATCGGGCAACGGCAGCGGCAACGGCAACGGCAACGGCAACGGCAACGGCAGCGGCATCGTCACCGGCTCCGCCAACGCCTCGACCACCGGTGCGGGCAATGCCAACGGCGGCGGTGACGGCAGCGGCAATGCCTCGGGCCAGAACGCCAACGGCACCGGTGGCAATGTCGCCGTCGCCAATGTCGGCCTGGAGCAGATGCTGCGTGACAACGGCCAGATCAGCCTGGCGATTGATGCGCCGGCTTACGGGCAGGCGCTCCAGAGTCAGCTGCCGGTCTATGCCGACCAAGCCGGATCGGCGCCGACGCCGCTGGGCATGTTCCGCGTGGACGACCTGGGCGACAGCCTCGCGCTGAAGCCCGTGCAGCAGCCGGTCCCGGCCGCCGACGCCGCGTCGGGCGGCGTGACCCGTCAGCTGCGCGCGGTCGTGGCGCTCGGCGACGAGCGCTCGGCGACGCTGGATGTCGTGTTGATGGCCGACGGCACGCTGCGGGTGCAGGCACCCGCCACGGCCGCCGCGCTGGACGACGACCTCGTCACCACGCTGGCGCTCAGCGCGCTCAAGCAGCAGACCGGCGTCGCGCCTACCAGCGTGCGCGCTGTGATGCTGCGCCGCGGCGGCTGATCCTCACCCGCCCTTTCGATCCCCACCCGGGGATCCTTGCAACGCCGCGGCGCCAACACGCCGCGGCGTTGCCGTTTCCGGGCCGCTCACCAACGGACACAAGGCCGCCACCGCACCAAGCTAGGATGCCGACCGATCGAAGAATGACACGTCGGGACCCGCGGCCCGAAGGCGCTCCGTCGAAGCGCTGCGCGGTTCTCGAAAGGGAGGATCTCTTGACTCGTCGGACTGCCCATCTCGCCCTGGCGCTTGCGGCCGCGCTCGCCTGCTCAAACCTCGCGAACGCGATCGACGGCACCCCGCTCGCCAAGCCGGCGGCGAGCGCCGTGTACCTCCCACCCGCCGCCTCCGCGGCTTCCGCCGCTTCCGCCCCATCGACGGCGCGCAGGATGTCCACTCCGTTCCGGCCCATCGGTCCTGAACCCAAAGGAAGCACAGCGGCGCCAAGCCCCGAGGCCTTCGACGTGGAGAGGCTCGCCCTGGCGGCAGAGGTTCGTGGACTGGTGGAGGCGGGCAACTACGCGGAGATCGTCCATCAGATCGACGTCGACGGCCGCCAGGGAACCCGCATCTCCAGTGGGGTGTGGCGTTCCACGGTAAAGATGGCGTCGTTCAGCGAGGTCCTGACCGCCAAGGCGAAAGCCGAGGGCGACTGGGCCCCTCTGCTCGCCGCCTTGAGGAGCCAGGCCCGCCAGCAACCCGCCGTGTGGCTGCTCTATGCAGACGCACTGAACGCGCAGGCTTGGGCGGTCCGCGGTGGCGGGTTTGCGCATCAGGTGAGGCCTGAGGCGATGGCCCGATTCCGCGAGATCGGCCGTGCCTCGCGCGACACGCTGGATCGTCATCGTGCGCTGCTGTCCGCGATGCCCGAGTGGTATGTGCTGCGTCTGCGCGTCGCGCTGGAGACCGGCGAGACGGAGGCGGTCCGGCGTCGCCTGTTCGTGGAGGGCATGCTGCGCTTCCCGCGCTACCTGCAGCTCTACCTCACCCGGCTGCGCGACCTGCTGCCCGCATGGGGTGGGAGCCAGGAAGAGATCCTGGATCTCTTCAACCAGATCGCCCGATCCAGCGATCCCGCCATCGCGGAAGAAGGTCTCTATGCGCGTCTGGCCTGGTACGCGGAACAGGTCCGCTCCGGCGTGCTGCGCGAACCGACGCTGGATGGCGCCGCGTTCGACCGCGCCGTCGATGCCGTGCTCGATCGTTATCCCACGCAGCGCAACCTGCAACGCTTCTTCGTGATGCAATGCCAGCGCGGCAATCTGCCGGCGATGCAGCGCCTGTTGCCCCGCTTGAAGCCGCCGATGTCCGCCGAACTCACATCGGACCCGTACACGGGTCTGTTGACGTTCCAGACGTTCGAGACCTGCCAGTTCCTCGCGGCCGGCGCCTTCAAGGAAGCCAGGATCCGCTACTGGATGCGCGAACGGGAGGTCGAGTTTCTCCTGCAGGGAGCGCAGGAACGAGCGCCGACGCCGTGACGCCAGATCGTCCCTCGCTGCACCCGCGCTGATCGTCGCGCGGTCGCCCTGCCGGCTGCATCGCGGGGCGTCGCACCCCCAACGCTTCGGGGATCGGCTCACGCGCCGAAACGTCCTATGCTCGGCGCCTCCCCGTCGAGGTCCCCGACGTCCATGTCCGTCCCCACCGGCCTGTCGCTGCGCGCCCGCCTCTACCTGGTCCTGGGCCTGGCGCTCGCGTTGGTCGCGGCCTCCGCGCTGCTGGGCTGGTGGCAGTCGCAGCGGCTCGCCGGCATCGCGAAGTCGCTGTATGAGGACCGCCTGGTCCCGGTCGACCTGCTCCGCGAACTCGAACACACGCTGGGCCCGCATCAGTTCGGCGCGCTGCTGATCACGCAGGCGCAGCAGCCCGACGCTACCAAGCTCGACAGCGCCGGCCGGCGGCTCGCCGACGCGACCCGCCAGCTCTGGACGCGCTACCTCGCCACCCGCATGGCGCCGGCCGAGCGCGCCCTCATCGTCCGCACCCAGCCGATGCTCGACCAGCTCTGGACCGCGCTCGACGCGAATCAGCCGCCAACGCCCGACACGCTGCGCGAGCTCAACCAGCGCCGCCTCGCGACGATGCGCATGTTGGACGAGCTGATCGCCTTCCAACTCAGCCAGGCCCGCGTCGACACCGAACGCGCCCAGCAGACCGCCACCGAAGCCGCGCACCTCGGCCTGCTGCTGGTGCTGCTGACCGGGGGACTGTGCAGTGTGGTGGTCTGCACCGTGTGGACCCGCTACGACGACGAACGCCGCCTCGGCCAGGCGTCGCGCGAGCGGCTGCAGCGGCTCTATGTCGCGTTGTCTCAGACCAACCAGCTGATCGTGCGCCGCGAGGCCGACGCCTTCGACGATCCGCGCGCTGAACAGCGCCTGTTCGAAGGCCTGTGCCGCATCTGCGTCGAGACCGGCCACGCCCGCTTCGCGGCGGTGGTGCTGGCTGACGGCGACCACTTCGAGCGCGTCGCGGAGCACGGCCCCGCCGACCGCCTGATGCCGGGCGCGCCCAGGCAATGGACCCGCAGCTCCCCCTTCGCGCGGAGCTCGATGGCGACGCGCGCCATCCTCGAAGGCAGGCACCAGGTCAGCAACCATGCGCTGGAAGACCCGACGCTGGCCGCGTCCGGCGCGCCGCTGATCCCGCCCGGCGTCGAGTCGATGGCGGCCTTCCCGCTGCGCCGCGGCGGCGAGGTCGTGGGCGCGATCAGCCTGCTCGCCGGAGAACGCGGCTACTTCGATCCGCAGGTGCTCGGATTGATGGACGAGATGGCCGGCGACCTGTCCTTCGCGCTCGACCACCTGCGGCGCGAACGCGACCAGGCCCGTGAACTCGAAGGCCTGCGCGATGCGCTGCGTCGCCAGGAGTCCGGCCTGATCGAGACCACGCCGGCGGCGTTCCGGCCCTCGACGCCTGCGGCAGAATCACCGGATGCAACTGATCAGTCTGAACACGGCCCCCGCTGAACCGCTGCTCATCAACGGGCAGTCGGTGATGACCGGCATCCGCAAGCAGCCGGTGGACGGCGCTGTCGAAGTGCGCCCGCTGGGCCTCGACGGCGATGAGCAGGCCGATCCCAGCGTCCACGGCGGCCTGTCCAAGGCGGTCTACGCCTATCCGAGCGAACACTACGCCTTCTGGCGCACCGTGCGCGCGCAGGCGCAGGTCGCAGGCTGGGACGACGCGCTGCCCTGGGGCGCGATGGGCGAGAACCTGTCGATCGCCGGCCTCGTCGAGAACGACGCCTGGATCGGCGACGTGCTGGTCTTCCCCGACTGCGAACTCGCCATCAGCGAGCCGCGTTACCCCTGCTTCAAGTTCAACGCGGTGATGGGATTCAACAAGGCCGCGAAGATGATGACGCAGAGCGGCTGGTGCGGCTTCTACCTCGCGGTGAGGCAGCCCGGCACGATCCAGGCCGGACAGTCCTTCACCGTCCGCCCCGGCCCGCGCGAAGTCTCCATCGCGGAGATCTTCCGGGCCAAGACGCAGCGCTGACGCTCAATCCGCCAGTGCGGGGTAGTCCGTGTAGCCTTCAGCGCCACCGCCGTACATCGTCGCCGAGTGCGCCTTCTGCAGCGGCGCGTTCAGCTTCAGTCGACGCACCAGGTCCGGATTCGAGATGAAGCTGCGACCGAAGGCCACCGCGTCCGCATGCCCCTTGGCGACGGCATCGATCGCCATCTCGCGGGTGTAGCCGTTGTTGGCGATGTAGACGCCCTTGAAGCGCTCACGCAGCGCGTCGTAGTCGAACGGCGCCACATCGCGCGGACCGCCGGTGTGCCCTTCGATGACATGCAGGAAGGCCAGCTTCATCGGCGACAGCTGCTCCACGACATGGTTGAAGAGCTTCTGCGCGTCGCTGTCCTGACCCGCGTCGTTGACCGGCGTGACCGGCGACAGGCGCAGGCCGGTGCGGTCGGCGCCGATCGCGCCGGCGATGGCCGTCATCACCTCGAGCAGCAGGCGCGCGCGATTCTCGATGGACCCGCCGTAGGCGTCCGTGCGGTCGTTGATGCTGTCGCGCAGGAACTGGTCCAGCAGATAGCCGTTGGCGCCGTGCACCTCGACGGCGTCGAAGCCTGCCGCCATCGCCGCCTTCGCCGCATGGACGTAGGACTCGATGACGCCGGGCAGTTCCTCCAGCGTCAGCGCGCGCGGCGCGGCGACGTCGACGAAGCCGTCCTTGGTGAAGGTCTTGCTGTTGGCCTGGCGGTCCGTCGCCGACAAAGGCTTGGCGCCGCCGGGCTGGAAGTCGGCGTGGGAGATGCGACCCACGTGCCACAGCTGCACGGCGATCTTGCCGCCGGCCTGGTGGACGGCGTCCGTCACCTGCTTCCAGGCGGCGATCTGTTCGGGCGAGTGGATCCCGGGCGTGTCGAGGTAGCCCTGGCCCTGCTGCGTGATCTGGGCGCCCTCGCTGATGATCAGGCCGGCGCTGGCGCGCTGGCGGTAGTACTCGACCGCGAGCGGTCCCGGCACCAGGCCGACGGAGCGGTTGCGCGTGAGCGGCGCCATGACGACGCGGTTGGCCAGCGAGACGGCGCCGACTTGCAGGGGATCGAAGAGACTGGGCATGAGGATGTCGAGGAGGCAGGTGAAGGTGGATGGCGTCCGGCGGGAGGCCGGACCAGGATGGGACGCAGCTTAGCGACCGGATCCGGCCTTCGCAGCGCCTAGGCGACAGCCCGGACGCCGGCTGGGGCCTTGCGCGGCCTTCACGGCCGGTACGTAACGCTTGGCTACACTCGCCCGGCTGCCGGGGGGAGTCGTCCCTGCCTGTGTGCGGCATGCCCTCCTCCACCGCCCCGACACGGGAGCCTGTCGATGCCCTCTGGTTCCTCGCTCTCCTCGCTTGAAACCCGGCTGCGAGCGCCGCTCGCCGACACGGGCCGCCGACGCCTGCTGCACGTCGGTGCCGCGGCGGCGCTGTCGCACGGGCTGCTGCCGGTCCAGGCCCAGCGAGGCGGCGCCTCGGGTGCCGTGATGCACGTCGGCGCGGACCATCCGGTGAAGACGCTGGCGGCGGCCGCGTCGCAGGCGAAGCCGGGCATGACGATCGAGGTGCAGGCCGGCGATTACACCGGCGACGTCGCCGCGTGGCCGCAGGACGACCTCACGCTGCGCGCCGTCGGCGGCCGCGTGCGGATGCTCGCCAAGGGCGCGCACGCGCAGGGCAAGGGGATCTTCGTCACGAGCGGCAAGCGCCTGACGATCGAGGGCTTCGACTTCGTCGGCGCGCGCGTGCCGGACCGCAACGGCGCGGGCATCCGCCTGGAGCGCGGCTCGCTGACGCTGCGCGACTGCCGCTTCCAGGACAACGAGAACGGCCTGTTGTCGAGCAACGACGGGAGCATCGAGCTGCGCATCGAAGGCTGCGACTTCGGTCCGATCGCGCCCGGCGAGGGTCGGACGCACAACTGCTATGTCGGCGCGATCGCCAAGCTCTCGGTGGTCGGAAGCTATTTCCACCACGGCGCGTCGGGCCATCTGCTGAAGTCCCGCGCGGCGATGAACCACATCTTCTACAACCGCCTGACCGACGAGACCGGCCGGTCGAGCTTCGAGCTCGAGTTCCCCAGCGGCGGCGTCGCGCTGGTCATGGGCAACGTGATCCAGCAGAGTCCGTCGAGCGAGAACTACCACCTGATCGCGTACGGCAGCGAGGGCTTGTCCCAACGGCGCAACGAGCTGCACCTGATCAACAACACGCTGGTCGACCGACGCCAGGCCGGTGGGGTCTACCTGCGCATGGCGAAGCAGGCGCAGAAGCTGCGGTTGATCAACAACCTGCTGTGCGGCAAGCACGAACTGCCGGCGGGTCCCGACCGCGAGCAGCACCACAACTACTTCGTCGAACTGGACAGCTTCGTCGACGCGGACGGCTACGACTTCCGCCTCCGGCCGGACTCGCCGTTGATCGGCCGCGCGGTGGACGCGGGCGCGGTCGATGGACAGGTGCTCAAGCCGGCGATGCAGTACCAGCATCCGTGCGGACTCCAGGACGTGCCGGCGGGGACGGCGTATTCGCCGGGGGCGTTTCAGGTGTGATCCATCTGCCTCTTCGCCTCGCGCTCCGCAGCGAGTTCGGCGTTCCGGACGACGTCGACGTGCTGGACGCTCGCGATGATGGCGTCTGAATAGCCACCTTGGCCTTCCGCAAGCTCCGCGCCAGAAGCCTGATGCCTTGGATTGGCCACCCCATCGTGGGAGCGATGGCCGGGGGCGCGCTACAGTCCTGCCCATGCTCGCTTACCGACACGCCTTCCACGCCGGCAACCATGCCGACGTGCTCAAACACCTGGTATTGGCCGAGGTCCTCCGCTACATGGCGGAAAAGGACAAGCCCTACACCCTGGTGGACACCCATGCCGGCGCCGGCGGCTACGCCCTGGACGGCCGCTACGCCCAGAAGAACGCCGAGCACGCCGGCGGCATCGCCGCCCTCTACGCGCGCAAGGACCTGCCCGAACCGCTGCAGCAGTACGTGCAGCTGGTGCACGACTTCAACCCTGGCAAGAAGCTGGAGCAGTACCCCGGCTCGCCCGCCATCGCGCGCATGCTGATGCGCTTCGACGACCGCCTGCGCTGCTACGAGCTGCACGGCACCGATCACCGCATCCTCGCCAGCTACCTGGAGGACCGCGCCAACACGCAGGTCCTGCAGCAGGACGGCTTCGCGTCGCTGAAGGCGGAACTGCCGCCGCCGTCGCGCCGCGGCGTCGTGCTGATGGACCCGTCCTACGAGATCAAGGCCGACTACGGCAAGGTCGTCGCCGCGCTGCGCGAAGGCCTGCAGCGCTTCGCCGACGGCACGATCGCGATCTGGTATCCGCAGCTGCAGACCGTCGAGTCGGCGCAGCTGGTGCAGCGCCTGAAGTCCGCTTGCGAACCTGTCGCCAAGAAGGGCTGGCTGCACGTTCGCCTGACCGTCACCCAGGCCGACGAGCGCGGCTTCGGCATGATGGGCAGCGGCATGTTCGTCGTGAATCCGCCCTTCGTGCTGCACGACAAACTGGCCGAATGCCTGCCCACGCTCGTGGACACGCTCGGCCAGTACGACGACGCCAACTACCTGCTGGAGCAGCAGAGCGCCTGATCAGTGCCCGACGGTGAAGCGCCGGCGGATGTGCTGCGGACGCTCCAGCTCGTCGACGATCGCCACCGCCAGGTCGGCGGTCGAGATGTGCGCCGGGCCGTCGGCGTCCATCACCGGCGTGTCCAGGCTGACGCGGTAGCTGCCGCGGCGCTCGCCCGGTTCCAGATGCGGCGCGGGCGACAGGAAGGTCCAGTCCAGCGACGACTCCAGGCGGATCAGGTTCAGCGCTTCGCGCGCGGCCAGCGCGCCCTGCTTCCACTGGTCCGGGAACTCTGGCAGATCGACGATCTGCACGCCCGGCGCCGCGTACAGGCTGCCGGCGCCGCCGACCACCAGCAGGCGCTTCACACCGGCGCGCTTCACGCCGTCGTAGATCGCGCGGGTGCCTTCCAGGAACTCGGTGTGGATGTCCGCCACCGACCAGCCCGGGTTGTAGGCGCTGACGACGGCGTCGACGCCTTCCACCGCGGCCGCCACCTGGCCCGACTGCTTCGCGTCCGCCTTCACCACGGTGAGCCCGGCGCGGGCGTCCAGCTTGGCCGGATCGCGCGCCAGGGCCACGACCTCGTGACCGCGGGACAGCAGTTCCTTGAGCACTTCCTTGCCGACGAAGCCGGTCGGTCCGATCAGGGCGACTTTCATGAGAATTCCTTTCGAGGGGTTCCGGGGAGACCGGAAGATTCCGGGACAGCGACGAGATGTCGCGACGAAGTGGACTTTAGAAACTTCACAATCGCCACAGAAGTCCTCAAAATCCGAGTCCATTCTTTAGACGATCTACACAATCTTCAAATGCTGGACCAACTCCGCCGGATGGCCGTGCTGGCGACCGTCGTCGAACAGGGCAGCCTGGTCGCGGCGGCCCGGCAGCTCCAGACCACGACCTCCGCCGTCAGCCAGCAGCTGCGCGCGCTGGAGCGCGACATGGGCGTGACGCTGCTGCACCGCTCCACGCGCCGCATCGGCCTCACGCCCGCCGGCGAGCGCTTCGTCCAGGGCTGCCAGGCGATGCTCGCCGCCGCGCGCGACGCGCAGACCCAGCTCCACCATCTTCGCGACGCGCCCGAAGGCGAACTGCGCATCAGCGCGCCCGTCGGCGCGGCGCGGCAGATCGGGCCGTCGCTGGCGCCGCTGTTGGCAGCGAATCCAGGGATGAGCCTGCACCTGGAGGTCGACGACGGGTTCACCGACCTCGTCGCCAAGCGCATCGACCTTGCCGTGCGCTTCGGCAGGTTGCCCGACAGCAGTTGGGTCGCGCAGCGCATCGGTCAGCGGACGGTCGGCCTCTACGCCGCGCCCGCCTATCTGGCGCGACGCGGCGTCCCCACGTCGATGTCGGACCTGACCCGGCACGACTGGGTGTTCCTGCGCTCCGACACCGGCGCGATCCGCAGCCTCTCGATGGTCGGCCCCGAGGGCCGCGAGGAGGTGCTTCGCGTCAGCCCGCGCGCGAGCAGCAACAACCAGCTCAGCCTGCAGCAGTTCTGCGAGGCGGGCATCGGTCTGGCGCTGCTCAGCGCGGAGGATGTCGACGAATCCCTGGCGCAGGGTCGGTTGTTGCCCTTGCTGCCGGGCTGGTCGCTGCCGACCCTGCCGGTCTACGTGATGACGCCGCAGCGCGATGCGCAGCCGGCAAAGGTCCGCCACGCCATCGACGCGCTCGCCCATGCGTTCGCCGGCGCGGCATCATCGACGTCATCGACCACGGCGGCGTCCGTTGCATAGTCGACCAGGAACCGCCAGGAGCGCTCCGATGCCCGATGACCACTGGATCCAGCTGCGACGCGATCCGCGCACCGGCATCGAGACCGTGCGGGCGCATTTCACCGGTCACGCCTACGACCCGCATGGCCACGACGAGTTGCTGATCGGCATCACCCAGCAAGGCGTGCAGCGCTTCCGCTGCCAGCGCGCGCTGCACACGAGCACGCCCGGCCGCGCGATCCTGATCGAGCCGGGCGCCGTCCACGACGGCCACGCGCCGGAGGAAGCCGGCTTCACCTACGCGATGCTCTACCTGCCCCAGGACTGGACGACCCGGCTGCTGGCGCAGCACGGGCTCGCCGGCCTGTCCGCGATCCAGCCGGCGTTCCGCGACACGCTGGCGGAGGACCCTCGCCTCTTCACGGCGATCGAGTCGGCCTTCGATGCCCTTCACGCCGGCGAGGCGCGACTGGGCTGCGACCAGCAGCTCGATCGCCTGATCGGTCTGCTCGCCCGGCATGTCGACGTCACGTCCGAGCAGGCGCGCGGCGACTCGTCCCGGCTCGCGGAGCGCGCCCGCGAGTTGCTCCACGACCGGATGGCCTGGGACATCGGCCTGGACGACCTGGTCGCGCACACCGGCATGGACCGCTTCCGGTTGACGCGCCAGTTCAAGCAGTCCTTCGGCCAGTCGCCGCACGCCTACCTCGTGAGCCTGCGGCTGCGCGCGGCGCGGGCGCTGCTGGCGCGCGGCCACCGGCCGTCCGAGGTCGCCACCGAGGTCGGCTTCTGCGATCAGAGCCATCTGGGGCGCTGGTTCCAGCGGGCTTACCGCCTCACGCCCGCAGACTACAGGCGCCGCTGCACGAATCTTCTAGACCGCGATCCGGGCTCGCCGTGACGATGCGGGCTTCGTTGTTGAAGCACGCAGTGCGCCCGCCATGTTTGATACGAAAGTGGCCATCATCGTCCGGAACGACCTCGCGACCTGGCAACGTCTGAACGTGACCGCGTTCCTCGCGACGGGCGTGGCGGCCTCGGCCCCGGAGGCGATCGGGGAACCCTATGTCGATGCCCTCGGCCGGCGCTACGCCGCCATGCTGGGCCAGCCGATGATGGTTTTCGAGGCCGACCTCGCCGGCCTGCTGGCCGCGCACCGCAAGGGCATCGAGCACGACCTGACCCTGGTGCCTTACGTCCACGCGATGTTCTCGACCGGTCACGACGAGGCCAACCGCAACGCCTTCCTCGCCGAGGACGCCGACCGGCCCGACCTCGTCGGGCTGGCGCTGCGCGGACCGAAGAAGGCCGTCGACAAGGCGATCAAGGGCCTCTCGCTGCACCGCTGACTGCACCGCTGACTGCAGCGCAGACTGCGCCGCACACGGCCTCTCGGTTGTCCGCATGGCGCCGTCACGGCGCACCGGTACATTCGCCGGATGCCGTTGAGTCAAGCCGCCTGGGCCCGCATCGTCCCGTTCGCCCTCTTCATGCTGCTGCTGGCGCTGCGGGGCGCCCTGCCCGAGCAGAACGCCCTGGGCCTCGATCCGCGCTGGATCTATGCGCTGAACCTGGTGGTGGTCGGCGGCGCGCTGGCGTGGTTCTGGCGCGGCTACGGCGAGTTCGACCGGCAGAACCGCCCCAGCCTGCGCGAGGCCGGCCTGGCCGTCGCCGTCGGGCTGATCGTCTTCGGCCTGTGGATCCACCTCGACGCGCCGTGGATGCGGCTCGGCGAGGCGACCGCCGCCTTCGTGCCGATGACGGCGGACGGCCGCGTCGACTGGCCGCTGATCGTCATCCGCTGGCTGGGCGCGGCGCTGATCGTGCCGGTGATGGAAGAGCTGTTCTGGCGCAGCTTCCTGATGCGCTGGATCGCCAGCCCGCAGTTCGAGACGGTCGATCCGCGCGCGGCTGGCCTGCGCGCGCTGGTGCTGTCGACCTTCGTCTTCATGCTCGCGCACACGCTGTGGCTCGCGGCGATCGTGGCGGGCGCGGCCTACGCGTGGCTCTACATCCGCACCGGCAAGCTGTGGTGCGCCGTCATCGCGCATGCGGTGACGAACGGCGTCCTCGGGATCTGGGTGGTCTGGAGCGGGCGGTGGGAGTTCTGGTGAGCCGCTGCCCGCCCCGTCTCAGCGCTTGAGCGCCTTCGTCACGGCCGCCGGCCGCTGCAGGTGCTTGAAGCGCTCGAACAGCCAGCAGCGCATGCCCATTACCAGCGTGAACTGACGTTTCTCCTCGTCGGGCAGCTTCTGGTCGAGCAGATGCTGACGCGCGAAGTCCTCGGCGACGCGCTGCAGCCGGTCGCGCAGCTCGCGCGCCATGCCCGGGCTGAGCTGGCCGTGGACCAGCATCAGCAGTTCCGCGTCGTTGTCGAAGCCGCCGGCGAAGAAGTCCTGCATGACGTTCTCGCGGAAGAAGGCCATCACCGGACCCTGCGGCCGCCAGCGGAAGGTCTTCGCGACCTGCAGCCGGTAGCGGTTCAGGGGTCGCAGTTCGATGATGCCCAGCCGGTCCAGCTGCGCCAGCGCGCGCATCACGTCCGGCTCGCCCATCCGGTAGGTCGCGACGATCTGCTCGAAGCTCCACTGGCTCAGGCAGCAGATGGCGGTCAGCAGCAGCTTCTCGTCGGCGACGACCTCGCGTTCCTGCTGCAGCGTCAATTCGCTCCGCAGCGACGTCGACCGGGCCAGGCGCTGCGACAGCTCGGCGAAGTCGGTCTTCAGCACGCGGCAGATCTCGTCGATGCGCGACAGCGGCATCTCCCCGCCCGACGCGAACATGCGCTTCACGCTGGACTCGGACAGGTCCAGCGCCGTCGCCAGCTGCGCGTAGCTGATGCCGGACTGCTTCAGCTCGGCCTTGATGAGATCGATGAGGGATTGCGTGCTCGCCATGGGGGCGGACGTTAGCGCAAGTCGAACCACTCCTCCCCTCCAGCGCTGGGGCTGGCAATGGACCTGGATCTCCCCCGACCCCGACCCGCCCCGGCTTTCGACCTCTTCGCCCGCTGCCTGGCGATCGGGACCGGACCGGGCGGTAGCACCGATCGATACCGGCCCAGGCGGCGGGTGATACTCACCGCAAATCAGCAGGGGGAACCGGGCGGGCGCGGCGACAGTTGCGCCATCGCCACCGGCAACCACCCGACGGGGCGATGACCCCGGCAACCACGCCCGGTCCCCGACGACCGGTCCCCAGGAGGAAACGTAGACATGACCACCCCGCACATCCGCATCCAGCGCGACACCAAGGCCTGGCGCTATCAGGTGTGGATCTCCTTCGGCATCAGCGTCGCGCTCTGCGCGATCGGCCTGGCCTGGCTGCCCGGCGCCGACCTGGACCGCGCCTTCATGGTCATGGGCTACGTGTTCTGCCTGTCCGCCGCCTTCGCGCTGTCCAAGTACATCCGCGACAACCAGGGCGCCCGCACCGACACCCCGATGTGGGGCCTGGTCGTCTGGAGCGGCTTCGCGCTGGCGATGGCGCTCACCGGCTGGGGCCTGTGGCGCATGGAGGTCCAGCCGGTCTGGAAGGCCTACCTGCTGGTCTGCTGGTTCTACCTGATCTCCAACGTCTTCACGCTGGCCAAGATGCTGCGCGACGCCCACGAGGCCGATCTGGCCGACGCGCGCCAGCAAGGCCGCCGCGACGCCCTGCGCGAAGCCGTGCCGACCGCCGCTCAATGAACACCGGCGCCCACCTCGTCTCGACCCGCGCACGCGCCCGTCATCCGATTGACCTCACCGCAAGGAGTCTTGCCATGCGTCCCCGTTCGTCCTTCCGTCCCCTCCTCTCGCTCCTGACCGCCGCCGCCTTGGCCTTCGGGGCGACCGGCGCCGCCCGGGCCCACGGCCCGAGCGACGCCAGCGCCGCGCTGTCGGCCATCCCGGTCGCCATCTCGGTCGTCGCGCCCTCCGCAGTGCTGTCCGCCGGCACGGCCTTCGTCGTCGTCGCGATCGAGAGCACCGCCCGCGGCACCGTCTGGGTGCTGGAGCGCGCCTCCGACGGCGTGCGCATCAGCGTCGAGTTCTCCGGCAAGGCCGTCGTCGGCGCCTCGAATGCCGTCGGCACGGCCCTCGTCGTCACGGCGATCAGCACCGGTTTCGTCCTGTCCGCGGCGAGCGAGGCGGTCGCCTTCATCCCGAACGAGATCGGCGCCTCGCTGCTCTACAACGAGCGCATCAGCGACAAGGATCGCGTGACGCGATGAGCGCCCGCCCGGCCATGAAGACGATGTTCGCGACCGCCGTGCTGGCGGCAACGCTCGGTGCGGGACCGGCCTGGGCCGGTCGTCCGTGCGAGAACGCCAAGCCCACGATCGACCAGATCCGGCGCGGCATGAACCTCGCGCAGTCGACTGCGGCCGCGCTGGACCGCAGCGGCGCGGACGTCGTGCTGCTGGCGCGCGCGGGACAGGACCTCGGCGAGTACGGGCTGCGCTGGTCGCACGTGGGCTTCGTCTATCGCGACACGATGGGCAGCGGCGCCGACGCCAAACCTGTCTGGCGCGTGGTGCACAAGCTCAACCAATGCGGCACGGCGCAGGCCGACCTGTATCGGCAGGGGCTGGGCGAGTTCTTCCTGGACAACCCGCATCGCTATGAAGCAGCGTTCTCGGTCCTCAAGCCTGAGTTGCAGCAAGCGCTGCTGCCGGTGCTGAAAGAGAACGCCCGCTTGGCGGCCCTGCACACGCCGGACTACAACATGGTCGCCTACCCCTGGTCGCGCCAGTACCAGCAGAGCAACCAGTGGGCGCTGGAGACCCTGGCTTCCGCCGCCGCGCCGCGCGAGGTGCTCAACCGCGCCCAGGCGCAGGATTGGCTCAAGCGCCAGGGCTACCAGCCGTCGGACTTGCGCCTGTCGACCGCCAAGCGCCTGGGCGCGCGCGTCGGCATGGCCAACGTCGCCTTCGACGACCATCCGTCCGCCAAGCGCTTCTCCGGCCACATCGAGACCACGACGGCGGACACCGTCTTCGCCTGGCTGACGCGCAGCGGTTACGGCCAACCCCCGCAAAGCGTCAAGGCGCCCTGACCGGGTTCGCCCGGACAACGACCGATGAGCCATCGATCTCCTCCCCGACTTCCACAGCGAGCCCTCCCATGAGCGACTCTTCCCATACCAGCCAGTTCGCGTTGCTGAGCCAGCGCCGGTTCGCGCCCTTCTTCTGGACACAGTTCCTGGGCGCGGGCAACGACAACCTGTTCAAGTTCGCCTTCACGGTGCTGGTGACCTACCAGCTCAGCGTGAGCTGGCTGCCGCCGACGCAGGCGGGGCTGGCCATAGGCGCCTTGTTCATCCTGCCGTTCGTGCTGTTCTCGGCCACCAGCGGGCAGTTCGCCGACAAGTACGACAAGGCGCGGCTGATGCGCTTCGTGAAGTCGCTCGAGATCGTCATCATGGCGCTCGCGGCCTACGGCTTCTACGCCGTCAACGTGCCGGTGCTGCTGGGCTGCGTGTTCCTGATGGGGCTGCACTCCACGCTGTTCGGGCCGGTGAAGTACGCCTACCTGCCGCAGCACCTGAGCGATCACGAGATCACCGGCGGCAACGGCATGGTGGAAATGGGAACCTTCGTCTCCATCCTGCTGGGCAACCTGGCGGGCGGGCTGCTGGTCGCCACGCCCATCGTCGGCCCGCAGCACGTGGCGATCGCCTGCGTGGTGGTCGCGTTGCTGGGCCGCGCGACGGCGCAGGCGATTCCCGCCAGCCCGTCGACGGTGCCGGACCTCGTCATCAACTGGAATCCGGTCTCCGAGACCTGGCGCAACCTCAGGCTGGCGCACGGCCAGCTGGCGGTGTTCCGTTCTCTGCTGGGCATCTCGTGGATGTGGTTCTTCGGCGCGGTGTTCCTGGCCAACTTCCCGTCGTTCGCAAAGGAGGTGCTGCACGGCAACGAGCAGGTGGCCTCGCTGCTGCTGATGGTCTTCTCGGTGGGCATCGGCGTCGGCTCGCTGCTGTGCGAGGTGCTGTCGCGCCGGCAGGTCGAGATCGGCCTGGTGCCGCTGGGCGCCATCGGCATGAGCGTCTTCGCCATCGACCTGTACTTCGCCTCGCGCGGGCTGCCGCCGTCGGCGCCGCTGAGCGTGGGCGCCTTCCTCGCCAACCATGCGCACTGGCGCGTGCTGGCCGACCTGGGCCTGCTGGCGCTGTTCGCCGGCCTGTACAGCGTGCCGATGTATGCGCTGATCCAGATGCGGGCGCAACCCTCGCACCGCGCGCGGATCATCGCGGCGAACAACATCCTCAACGCGCTCTTCATGATTGCCAGCTCGATCCTGGCGGGCGCGCTGCTGGGCGCCGGCCTGACGATCCCGCAGCTGTTCCTGGTGGTCGGCATCGCCAACGCGGTGGTGGCGTTCTACATCTTCCTGGTGGTGCCGGAATACCTGCTGCGCTTCTTCGCCTTCGTGCTGTCGCGCCTCATCTACCGTTTCCGCGTCAGCGGCGATCAGCACATCCCGACGCAGGGCGCGGCGGTGCTGGTCTGCAACCACGTGAGCTTCGTCGACGCCGTGCTGCTGATGGCGGCGAGCCCGCGGCCGATCCGCTTCCTGATGGACCATCGCATCTTCCGCGTGCCGGTGCTGGGCTGGATGTTCAAGCTGGCGAAGGCGATCCCGATCGCGCCGCAGAAGGAGGACGCGGCGACCTACGACGCGGCCTTCGCCGCCGCGCAGGCGGTGCTGGACGACGGCGAACTGGTGGGGATCTTCCCGGAAGGCGGCCTGACGCGCGACGGCTCGCTGCAGGCGTTCAAGGGCGGCGTGATGAAGCTGCTGGAGGGACGGCCCGACATCCCGGTGGTGCCGATGGCACTGCAGAACCTGTGGGGCTCGTTCTTCTCGCGCGTCGAGCAGGGGCAGGCGATGGTGCGGCCGTTCCGGCGCGGGCTGTTCAGCCGCGTGGGGCTGGTCGCGTCGGCGCCGATCGCGGCGAAGGACGTGACACCGGAACTGCTGCGCGAGCGGGTGGCGGCGTTGCTCGGTCCAGAAGCAGTCACGGTCACGCAGCCGGTGAAGGCGTGAACTGACCTGATGCGGTAGACAGCAAGAAGGCCTCCGAAAGGAGGCCTTCTGCGTTCAGCAGCGGTGTCACGCGCTCCGCGCGCCTCTCCGCATCAACCGCTTGATCCTCAACTTGATCGCCCTCGCCGAGCGCCACACCGCGCTCGCGCGGACCCAGACCAGCAGGCCTTCCTTCCACACGGTCCAGCGCCCGTAGAGACGCGCGAACCAGGGCAGGCTCATCAGTGCGGGCTGCGTGAGCGCGAAGATTCGCGCCACCACCGCCGTGCCGATGACCTTGGCCCCGACGATGACGCACAGCCCCATGCCCGCGTGGCCGATGCCGATGAGCCACAGCGCCAGCAGCTTGATGGGCAGCAGCAGGAGCCCGGGGAGGAAGAACACAACCAGCGCCACATAGGGCGGCAGCCGCCTCACGACGGCTTCCAGCTGCCGGAACACGGGCAGCCGGCCGATGGCGGCCATCGCGCGCTGCAGCGGCTCCCAGCCCCATTCCTCGAAGAGGATGACGACGGCCAGGATCACGCGGATCAGCCAGCGGATGGGCGCGAAGAGCAACTTCAGCATCACGCCATCTTTGCACGGCCCACCTTAGGGCCCTCTGAAGTCAGACCCCGCGCGCCCGATCCTCCGCGAACCGCTGCCGGAAGCCTTCGAAGTCGCCAGCGTCCAGCGACTCGCGGACTTCCTTCATCAGGTTGAGGTAGTAGTGCAGGTTGTGCACGCTCGTCAGCATGGGGCCGAGCATCTCGCCGCAGCGGTCGAGGTGATGCAGGTAGGCGCGGCTGAAGTTCTGGCAGCAGTAGCAGGTGCAGGTCTCGTCGACCGGCTTCTCGTCGGACTTGTAGCGCGCATTGCGCAGCCGCAGGTCGCCGAAGCGGGTGAACATGTGGCCGTTGCGCGCATTGCGCGTCGGCATGACGCAGTCGAACATGTCCACGCCCTGGCGCACGCCTTCGACCAGGTCTTCCGGCGTGCCCACGCCCATCAGGTAACGCGGCTTGTCCGCCGGCAGCTGATGCGCGATGTGATCGAGGATGCGCAGCATGTCCGCCTTCGGCTCGCCCACCGACAGGCCGCCGATCGCGTAACCCGGCAAGTCCAGCTCCTTCAGCCCCGCCAGCGACACGTCACGCAGGTTCTCGAACATCCCGCCCTGCACAATGCCGAACAGCGCGTTCGGGTTCTGCAGCTTCTGGAACTCGTCCTGGCAGCGCTTGGCCCAGCGCAGGCTCATCTCCATCGACAGCCGCGCTTCCTTCTCGGTCGTCAGCTGGCCCTTGGATTCATACGGCGTGCACTCGTCGAATTGCATGACGATGTCGCTGTTGAGCACCGTCTGGATCTGCATCGAGATCTCCGGCGTCAGGAACAGCTTGTCGCCGTTCACCGGAGACGCGAACTTGACGCCCTCCTCGGTGATCTTGCGCATCTCCCCCAGCGACCAGACCTGGAAGCCGCCCGAGTCCGTCAGGATGGGCTTGTTCCAGCTCTCGAAACGGTGCAGGCCGCCGAACTGCTTCATGATGTCCAGGCCCGGACGCATCCACAGGTGGAAGGTGTTGCCCAGGATGATCTGCGCGCCCATCTCCTCGAGCGAGCGCGGCATCACCCCCTTGACGGTGCCGTAGGTGCCCACCGGCATGAAGATGGGCGTCTGCACGACGCCGTGGTTGAGCGTCATGACGCCGCGTCGTGCGCGGCCTTCGGTCTTGAGCAGTTCGAACTTCAGCATGGACGCGATTATCGGGCCCCGCGTCCCCTGGGGTTCGCGCGCTGCCGGCGCCTCGTGGCGTCGGCGTAGACTCGGCGCGCAATCGGGAGCGGAGACTCCCCGGAGAAGCATCTTGAGGTCCTGGATCGCCGCCCTCGCCGCCGTCATCGCGACGGCCGCCTGCGCCATCGCGCCCGCGGCGGCGCTCGCCTGCGGGCCGTACACGGTCGGCCTCTACGAGTACAGCGGGCTCTACTACCGCGACGCCCAGGGCCGGTGGACCGGCATCGACAAGGACGTCGTCGACGAAATCGCCCGACGCAGCGGCTGCAAGCTCAAGGCCGTCACCGAGTCGCGCGTGCGCATCTGGGCGCAGATCGCCTCCGGCCAGATGGACATGACGGTCTCCGCGCTGATGACGAAGGAGCGCGAGCTGCTCGTCGAGTTCATCCCCTACATCGAGTCCCGGCAGTTCGTCGTGATGCGCCCGGCGCTGGCCGCGTCCAGCGGGACGCCGGCCGCTTTCCTCGCCGACAAGCGACGACGCGTCATCGTCGTGCGCGGCTACGTCTTCACGCCGACGGTCGAATCCTGGCTCACGTCCCTGCGCATCCAGGGCCGCGTCGACGAGGCACCCGACCAACCCACCGCCATCCGCATCTTCAGGGCCGGTCGCGGCGACGCCGTGGTGCTGGGCGCGCACAGTCTGGCCCTCGCACGACGTGCCGATCCGGTCTTCGCGAACTTCACCGCGCTGTCCTTCGCGCCGACCGAGCGCAGCATCGGCGCGCTGGCGCTGTCCCGTGAACGCATTCCCCAGGCCGATCGCGACCTCATGCGGCATGCGGTCGACGAGATGCTGAAGGACGGCACCATCGACGGCTACAAGTACCGGCACCTGGGCGACGTGTCCGAAACGCCGTAGCGTCCGGCGCTGTCGGACCGACCGCCGTCGGACCTGGGCGCGAACGGCACCGCGACAATCCCCCCATGCCCCACAGCCTTGCCGCGCCGGTCCACGCCGAACTCATCATCAAGAAGAGCCGCTTCCTCGGCTGCGTGGAGTCGGTGCCCGATCGCGTGGCGGCGCTGGCGCGGGTCGAGCAGTTGCGCGCCCAACACCCCGGCGCCGCCCACGTCTGCTGGGCGCTGATGGCGGGCGGGCAATCGGCCGCGAACGACGACGGCGAGCCCGGCGGCACCGCCGGCCGGCCCATGCTGGAAGTGCTCCGCCACCAGGACCTGGAGGGCGTGCTGGCCACGGTGGTGCGTTACTTCGGCGGCGTGAAGCTGGGCGCGGGCGGGCTGGTGCGCGCCTACACGGACGCGGTTGCGCAAGCGCTTCTCAAGGCGGACAAGGTACCGGTGATCCGTCTGCGGACGCTGCGCTGCACCCTGCCCTATGCGCAGGAAGGCCTGCTACGCCGCGAGGCCGAGAAGGCCGGGGCGCAACTGGTGGACGTGGCGCATGGGGCGCTGGTCGACGTCACCTTGCGCCTGCCGGACTCAGTCGCGGACGCTTTCATCGCGACCCTGAACGAATCGGGCCAGGGACGAATCGGATGGCTGAAGACGCTTGAAGGCTAAGCAGGCGCTCCGCAAGCTCGAACATTGGCCGCGACGGTCGCGCCGATGACCTGCCTGGTGACCCTTCGTACACCTTCTGCGTCCAACAAGTCGGCGAGCCCGCGCGCGACATCGCACCTCTGGTCGATGACGTCAGCCGCGTGTTGCGCCGGGAGGTCGCAGGCCTGTGCCAGGCGCAGGAGATGCGTGCGCCGCGGCGCCTTCGCCTCCCCCATCACCGACGTCAGCGCCCCATGAACCCGGGAACACCCCCCAGGTGGTCCGGAAAGTCCGAATAGGTCTGGGACCGCAAGGGCACCCGTGTCTTGCCCGGCCTCGCGCGCTTGCGTTGGGGAGTGTCGATCCGTTCCAGGTCGGCGATGGAGAGCGGGACCTTCGGCTGGAACGCGGACCGGGTTTTACTCCTCCATCGCCCATCCGCGAAGCCTCGCCGCCCCGCGCAGCCTAGAATCGCCGGCTGTTTTCCCCACTACCGCGCGAGACTGCCCGTGGCCGCAACCATCCTCCAAAAGATTCCCGCCGGCGAGCGCGTCGGCATCGCCTTCTCGGGCGGCCTGGACACCAGCGCCGCGGTGCACTGGATGCGCGGCAAGGGCGCCGTGCCCTGCGCCTACACCGCCAACCTCGGCCAGCCCGACGAGAGCGACTACGACGAGATCCCCCGCAAGGCCAAGGCCTACGGCGCCGAGATCGCCCGCTTGGTCGACTGCCGCGCGCAGCTGGTCGCCGAAGGCATCGCCGCCCTGCAGTGCGGCGCCTTCCACATCAAGAGCGGCGGCGCCACCTACTTCAACACCACCCCGCTGGGCCGCGCCGTGACCGGCACCGCCCTCGTGGTCGCGATGCGCGACGACGGCGTCAACATCTGGGGCGACGGCTCGACCTTCAAGGGCAACGACATCGAGCGCTTCTACCGCTACGGGCTGCTGGCCAACCCGGCGCTGAAGATCTACAAGCCCTGGCTGGACCAGACCTTCATCGACGAGCTCGGCGGCCGCAAGGAGATGAGCGAGTACCTCATCGCCAACGGCTTCGACTACAAGATGAGCGTGGAGAAGGCCTACTCGACCGACTCCAACATGCTGGGCGCCACCCACGAGGCCAAGGACCTGGAGTTCCTGAACCAGGGCATGAACATCGTCAACCCGATCATGGGCGTCGCCTTCTGGAAGGAAGACGTCGTCATCAAGGCGGAGACGGTGTCGGTGCGCTTCGAGGAAGGCGTCCCGGTCGCGATCAACGGCCGGACCTTCCCCGACCTGGTCGAGCTGTTCATGGAAGCGAACCGCGTCGGCGGGCGCCATGGCCTGGGCATGTGCGACCAGATCGAGAACCGCATCATCGAGGCCAAGTCCCGCGGCATCTACGAGGCCCCGGGAATGGCGCTGCTGCACATCGCCTACGAGCGCCTGGTCACCGGCATCCACAACGAGGACACCATCGAGCAGTACCGCATGAACGGCATGAAGCTCGGCCGTCTGCTGTACCAGGGCCGCTGGTTCGACCCGCAATGCCTGATGCTGCGCGAGACCGCCCAGCGCTGGGTCGCCCGCGCGATCACCGGCGAAGTGACGCTGGAGCTGCGCCGCGGCAACGACTACACGATCCTCGACACCGTCAGCCCCAACCTGACCTACGCGCCGGAGCGCCTGTCGATGGAGAAGGTCGAGGACGCCCCGTTCACACCGGCCGACCGCATCGGCCAGCTGACGATGCGCAACCTGGACATCGCCGACACGCGCGACAAGCTGGGCGTGTACAGCCGCAGCGGCCTGCTGGGCAAGCACTCGGAAGGTTCGATCCCGCTGCTGACCGGCGGGGACGAGTAAGTCTCCGTCGCCGGACGCCTCGGACCCGCGCCGGGGTTCATCGCAAAAGCCGCCGTCACCGGCGGCTTTTTCATTGGTGCTCGGCGACCCCTCGCGACACTGAACGGGCTTCCTGTTTCCTGAGGAGCCTCCATGCGTGCCATCGCGCTGTACGCCCCCGCTGCGGCACCCGATGAAAAAAGCCGCTGATCGCTCAGCGGCTTTTTCTTCGCGTCGCCGCGGGGTCGAGCCCCGTCGGACTCAGCTGCGGCGGCGAGCCAGGAAGCCCAGCGCACCGAGGCCGGCCAGCATCAGCGCGTAGCTGTGCGGTTCCGGCACCGCCGGCGCGATCGCGGCGTTGACATTGGAGCTCAGGAACTCCGCGCGCACGCCGGTGAAGTTGTAGGTCGAGTTGGCCGTGTCGGTCACGACGAACTGCAGCGTGTTCACGCCTGCGACGAAGCCGCTGGAGGCCGAGAACGAGGTCCACTCCGCGAAGCCGCGCTCGCCGGCGATCGACGAGATCGCGACGCCGTTGAGCAGCAGCACGCCGTTGTTGTCCGCCGCCCAGTGGCCGCTGAACGAGGCGCTGCTGGCGTCGTAGCCGGTCAGGTCGAAGTTCAGCGTCCAGGTGAACGTCGAATTGCCGGTCGGGCTGTAGTTGGTGCCCTGGTCCGAACCCGGGATCAGCCACGACGAGGACGCGGTGTTGGGCAGCCAGTACGGGAACGGATCGGTCGCGCCGTTGCTCACCACGCCGAAACCGGCCAGGCCCGCCGCATCGCCGGTGGCCGTGTACTTGTAGTTCGTGTCGGTGCTGCCGGTGGTCTGGCCGGCGCCGGTGTTCACCAGGCCCCCGATGGAAGCGGCGGCGGCCAGGCCGCTGAACAGCGCGGCGGCGGCGGCGATCGAGGTGCGTGCAATCAGCGTCATGGTGAATCCCGAGCGGTGGTAAGTCTTGTCTGTGCGATTGTCCCTAAACATAGGGATTCCCAAACACCACCACCCCCCGTAGGCACGGGGGGACACCACAGTCCGAAAGAGGGGGAACGCGTGATCAGACCGGCGCGATGCGCGGCAGGTGGCCGAGCTTGTCGGGATTGCGCTGCACATAGACCGCGCTGATGCGGCCCGAGGTCGTCGCCGGTCGCAGCGCCACCGTCTGGACCGGTTCGCCGGCCGCGTCGTAGACGATGCAGCCCGGCAGCCCGTTGATGCGCGCGGGCCGGATCCGCCAGTCGCGGTTCGCCGGCATCTTCGCCCAGCCGACGAAGGCCCGTGCCACCACGACCGCGCCCTCCAGCATCCGCGGCACCGCCGTGACCTTGCCGCCGCCGTCCGCCAGCAGGATGGCGTCGTCGGTCAGCACCTTGGCCAGGCCCTCGACATCGAAGGACTGCAGCGCCCCCAGGAAGGCCTGGAACAGGCGCTGACGCTCCTCGTCCTCGACCTCGTGCCGCGCGTAGTCGGCCTTGACGTGCTGCCGCGCGCGACTCGCGAGCTGCCGGCACGCCGCGCTGCTGCGGCCGAGGCGGCGCGCGATCTCGTCGAAGTCCAGTTCGAAGACCTCATGCAGCAGGAAGGCGGCGCGCTCCAGCGGGGACAGCCGATCCAGCGTCAGCATGAAGGCGACCGACACATCCTGCGCGAACTCGGCCTGCGTTTCCGGGTTGGGCGACCAGTCGCCCGCCTCGTCGACCAGCGGCTCGGGCAGCCAGACGCCGACGTACTGCTCGCGCCGCATGGCCGCCGATTGCAGCCGGTCCAGGCAGAGATTGGTCACCAGCCGCGACAGGAAGGCGCCGGCGTGACGCACGGTCGACTCGTCGACGTCGGCCCAGCGCAGCCACGCCTCCTGGACGATGTCCTCGGCTTCGGCACGCGACCCGAGCATGCGATAGGCCAGCGCGCGCAGCGACCGCGCGTGTTCACGCTCGTAGCGGAGCGCACGTGCGGCGGGGGAGTCGTCGCTCAAGGGATCACCCCGCGGCGCGTTCGAGCAACATGGCGTCGCCGTAGCTGAAGAAGCGGTAGCGCCGCTCGATCGCGTGACGGTAGAGCGCCATGATCGGCTCGTAGCCGGCGAAGGCCGACACCAGCATCATCAGCGTGCTCTTGGGCAGGTGGAAGTTGGTCACCAGCCGGTCGACGACCTGGAAGTCGAAACCCGGCGTGATGAAGATGTCGGTCTCGCGCGCGCCGGCCTTCAGTCCGCCGCCCAGCGCCGCCGATTCCAGCGCGCGCAGCGTCGTGGTGCCCACCGCCGTGACCCGGCCGCCCGCGGCGCGGCAGCGCGCGATCGCCTCGACGGTGCCCGGCGTGACCTGGAACCACTCGCTGTGCATCTTGTGCTCGGCCAGCGACTCCACGCGCACCGGCTGGAAGGTGCCGGCGCCCACGTGCAGCGTCACGTGCGCCGTGCCGACGCCGCGTTCGGCCAGGCGCGAGAGCAGCGCCTCGTCGAAGTGCAGCGCCGCCGTCGGCGCGGCCACGGCGCCGGGCTCGCGCGCGAACACGGTCTGGTAACGCCGTACGTCGTCCGCCGAGTCGCCGTGCGCGATGTAGGGCGGCAGCGGCACGTGGCCGTGCTGCTCCAGCAGCTCGAACGGATCGCCGGACAGGCGCAGGTGGAAGAGGCCGTCGTCCGGCCCGCAGCGGCCCAGGACCTCGGCGTCGAATGCGTCGGCGAACCGGACCACCGCGCCCGCCTTCGGACTCTTGCTGGCGCGCATGTGGGCCCAGACCTCGCGGGTGCCGGGCAGCACGCGTTCGACCAGGGCCTCCACCGCGCCGCCGCTGGCCTTGGCGCCGTACAGGCGCGCCTTGATGACCTTGGTGTCGTTGAACACCAGCAGGTCGCCGGGATTCAGCAGGTCGGGCAGCTCGCGGAAGACGCGGTCGACGGGCGGATCGGACCGGCCGTCGAGCAGGCGCGAGGCGCTGCGTTCGGCGGCGGGATGCTGGGCGATGAGGTCGGGAGGCAGAGCGAAATCGAAATCGCTCACCGAGAAGGTTCGGGACATGGGCGCGATTTTCCCACTACTGCCAGCGCGCCCCCTGCTGCAGCAGCATGGCGAGCCGGCCGCTGCCCTGCAGATCGCCGATGCCGCGGCCCAGCGCGGCGGCGAATCGCTCCCCCTCGGGCCGGACTTTCGAGAACACCGTGTACAGCGGCACTTCCGACAACGCGGGCGGCAGCCACACCAGCTGGCCGGCGAATCCGCGCAACTGGGTCTCCAGCAGGTGCGTGCCGACGCCCTTGTCGATCAGCGCCAGATCGACGCGCCCGGCCAGCAGCTTGCGCAGGTTGGCGAGGTCGTCGACGGCGCCCTCGACTGGCAGGTTGGCCGCGTCGAAGCGCGGCGGGTTCGCATAGCCGTGGACCACGCCGATGCGCAGGTCGCGCAGCGCGGCCAGATCGTCGATGCGACGTCGGCGGTCCGCGCGCGCCATGAAGCCGACCTGGTTGAGGATGCCCAGCGGCGGCGGGAACAGCATCGTGCGCTCGCGCTCGACGGACCGCCACGCGCCGATGACGCCGTCGTGGTCGCCGCGCTGGAATTCGAGCAGTGCGCGCGCCCAGGGGCGGAAGGTGAGGGTCATCGATCGGCCGGCCTCCCGCAGCGCGGCGCGGGTGATCTCGCACGCCACGCCGCCGCCGGGCAAGGCGCTGCCGGTGTAGGGCGGGAATTCGGTGGCGACCATCCGCAGCGGTGCATCGTCCGCGCGCGCCGGGCGCGCGGCCGGCGCCGTCACGGCGGTGGCAGCGAGCCAGAAGAGGCTCTCACGGCGGGTGGTCATGGGCGGACGGTGGGGGGTGTCGATGTCATGTCACGCCCGTCAGGCGCGTCCGGCCCAGACTAGCAGTCGCCCACGGCGGGCGACTCCCCTCCGACCCGGGTTGGCCCCCTGAACCACGGGCCGGACCGGCAATCGGTCACGGCCGCGCCGCAAACACGTCGCAGGCGCGCCTACTGGCCGCCGGTGCCCGTGGCCAGCAGGGTCCCGTTGTTGCCGGCGATCCAGCCGGTGCGGGCGTCGACGAAGAAGACCTGCGTCAGGGCCTGCCGCGTGCCCGAGGCCTGCGGCGTCCACGTGACTCCCCCGTCGGCAGTCGCCAGCGCCACGCCGTCGTCGCCGACCGCCCATCCCCGCTGGGCGTCCAGGAAGCGGATCGCGTACAGCGCGGTGGCGATCCCGGCAGGACCTGGCGACTGCCAGGTGAGGCCGTCGTCCTTCGACGCGCGCAGCACCCCGCCGTCGCCCACCACCCAGAGCGTGCCCGCGTCGCTGTAGGCCGCCTCGTTCAGCCGCGCGCCGGACACCGACGTGCGCCAGGTCCAGGTCTGCCCGCCGTCGCTGGTCACGGCCACGGCGCCCGCATCGCCGACCATCACGCCCTTGAGCGCGCTGGAGAAGCGCAGGCTCCGGACCATGGACACCGACGTCCCGAGGTCCGCCTGCCGCGTCCAGGTCACGCCGCCGTCGACGGTTGCCAGCACCACCCGCGTCTGCGCCGCGCCTTCGACGACAAAGGCGAAGCCAGTCGAGGCGTCGACGAAATGGAAGGCGCGCGCCACCTGGCCGGTGTTCGCGAACGAGATCGTCGGGGTCCAGCGACCGCCGCCGTTCTCGGTCCGGAACAGTCGGCCGTCCGCCGACAGGGTCCAGCCCAGGTTCTCGTCGGCGAATTGCATCCGCAAGGGGTTCAGGCCGCTGCCGCCCGTGCCGATGCCGGTCGCCTTCACGGTCCAGCTGCGGCCGCCGTCGGCCGTCGCCATCACCCGCCCGCCGCTGCGCTGCGCGAGGCCGCGCTTCGCGTCGAAGAACCATGTCGCGGTCACCAGCTCCGTCGACGGCACCGAGGTCATGCGCACCACCTGTGTCCAGGTCTTCGCGCCGTCGATGCTCAGCGTGACCGATCCGTCGTAGTCCGTCATGGTCCAGGTCAAGGCGTCGACCCGGTTCAGCCGCACATAACCGCCGCTGCCCAGCGCGACGGGGGTCCAGGTGAGACCGTCGTCCTCGGTCATCTCCCACGCCGTCGGCGAGTACAGGCGCGCCCAGACCCCGTTCGCCAGGCCGCGGATCTGCGTCACGCCCGGCGGGTTGGACATCGAGGCCCAGGTCCTCCCGCCGTCCTGCGTGCGATACAGCGTGCCGCCGATGACGACGCCGCCATTCAGCGCATCCCGGAAGCGCATCTCCGGATAGAGGTTCTGTTGCGTCGGCAGGCCTTGCGGCGCGATCGTCTCCCACGTCTGGCCGCCGTCCGTGCTGCGACGGATCGACGCCGACTGGACGCTGCCCAGTTGGGCATCGGCGGTCGAGGTCGTCGCCATCACGACGACGGTCTGACCGAACACCTGATAGCTGTTCATGCTGGTCGGACCGGTCAGGGCCAGGACGACCGTGCGCGTCTTGCCGAGGTCGACGGATTTGCTCAGTGTCCCGTTCTCGGCCGACCAGACCGTGCCGTCGTCCCCGAGGCGCGCCGCGCCCATCGAGCCCGTGACCCAGGTGGCGCCGCCGTCTCCGGTCGCCCAGGTACCCTCCCCGCTCGCAAACAGGAAGGTGCCCGTGCCCCGCGCCTGCGGCTGCACGCCGGAGGTCCCCGTCGGCGTGACCGCCATGCGGGTCCAGGTGGTGCCGCCGTCCGTCGTGCGCAATACCACGCCGCCGTCGCCGACGGCCCAGCCGTTGAGCGCGTCGCCGAAACGCACGCCGGTCAGCCGCGTCGTCACGCCGCTGGCCCGGCTCTGCCAGGTCTTGCCCCCGTCGACGGTACGCAGGATCTCGCCGTTGTCCCCGACCGACCAGCCGTTCAGTCCGTCGAGGAAAAGCGTGTCGCTCTGCGCGGACCCGGTCGGCAACGGTGCCTGCCAGCACCAGCCGCCGCTGTCGGCGCGCGAGCAGTTCAGGCCCTTCACATGGGACCGGTTGTTCACCGACACCGCGAAGCTCACGGTCTTCGACGCGCCGGCGGCGTTCGTCACGGTCAGGCCGACCGGGTAGTTGCCGACCTTGACGTAATCGTGGGTGGGGCTGGGCTCGGCGCTCGTCGCGCCGTCGCCGAAGGTCCAGGCGAAGCTCAGGCCGGGCGTCGCCGCCGCCGTGCTGCTGAACGCGGTCGCCGAGGACACGTCGGTCACGGCCGGTCCGGTGACGCTCAGGTCCGCGGGGACCTCCACCCCGATCACCGGCGGTGGGGGCGCGGGAGGCGGCTCGGGAGAGGGAGCAGGTGCCGCGGGAGGTACCGGCGCGGGCGGCGGGGTCGTCGCCACGGGCGGGGCGCCGCTGTCACCACCGCCGCCGCCGCAACCGGCGAGCAGCGCGGTGCCGAGCACCATGCCGGCCCAGCCGGCACGTGCAAGATCCTGTCCATTCATCGTGAGCCCCCCTGAGTGCCGACGTTCTCGTCTGTCTTGCGAAGCGGCGCGATTGTGGCGAGCGCGCGCCCCGCGACCGCTCCCGACATGCCCTTAGGACGGACGACAAGCGGGCGATCTGCGCACAGACAGACGCGACCATCGGGCGGCAGGCGTTCATGAAAAAAGCCGGCCGGTCTTTCGATCGGGCCGGCTTGGCGGGCGGATCAGACGACGTCGCGTCCGATCGCTGGCCGTCGACTCACTGGCCGCCGGTGCCCGTGGCCAGCAGCGTGCCGCTGGCGCCCGAGATCCAGCCCGTACGCGCATCCAGGAACTGCACCTGCGACAGCGCGCGCTGCGTGCCGGACACCTGCGAGCGCCAGGTCTTGCCGCCGTCCACCGTCAGCAGGATCGTGCCCGAGTCGCCCACGACCCAGCCGCGCTGCGCGTCCAGGAAACGGATGCCGCGCAGCGACGGCCCGGAAAGGCCGATGCCGGCCGCCTGCCAGGTGACGCCCAGGTCGGTCGAGGACATCAGCACGCCGCCGTCGCCGACGACCCACAGGGTCGCCGCGTCGCTGAAGGCCAGCTGACGCAACGACGAGGAGGTGCCCGTGAAGCGGCCGGTCCATGTCTTGCCGCCGTCGGCAGTCACCGCCACGCGGCCGCTGTCCCCGACCATCACGCCGTTCTTGCCGCTGAACTTGATGTCGTTGTAGCCGACATCCAGCTTGGCCTGTTCCGTCCAGGTCCTGCCGCCGTCCGTCGTCGACACCACCGTCGACGTCATCGAATAGACCCAGGAGGCCGAGGTCGTGACCGCGAAGCCGTTGGCGGCATCGGTGAAGTGGAAGGCGCTCACCACCCGGTTGGCAGGCATCAGCGGCGTCAGCCACGTCGCGCCGCCGTCCTCGGTCATGTAGATGCGGCCGTCGCCGGCAAGCAGCCACCCGGTCTTGGCGTCGATGAACTGGAAGCGGCTGGCGATCGTCGAATTGGTCTGTTGCGCCAGACCGGTCAACTTCGCCGTCCAATCCAGCCCGCCGTTGACCGTCTCCATCAGGTCGCCGCCGTTCGTCAACGCGAGGCCGCGCTTGCCCTCGAAGAACCAGAACGCGGTCAGCGTCTTGGCCGCCGCCTCCGGGTCCGGACCCGCGACGCGCTGCCACGTCTGCAACCCGTCGTTGCTCAGAAGGGTGGCGCCGTTGTAGCTGCTCATCGCGAGCCAGCTCTGGTCGCCAATGCGGCTCAGGCGGTAGTTGTAAAGCGCGTCCGGCAGCCCCTTCACGCGCGTCCAGCTCGCGCCAGCGTCCGCCGATACCTCATAGACGGTGACGCCGGTGCCGTTCTCGTAGTACTGGCGCAACCAGTTGCCCTCCGCCAGCGCCGAGTAGTAGAGGCCGGGATTCGACCCGCCGGGAACGAAGCTCAACGCGGCCCAGGTGCGTCCGCCGTCCTGCGTGCGGTACAGCGCGCCGTTGTAGCTGGTCGCGCCGACCAGCCCGTCGAGCATCTGGATCGATCCCGAGAACGGCCAGAAGCTCGCGGGCAGCCCTTGGGCGTCGAAGCTCGCCCAGGTCAGGCCGCCGTCCGTGCTGAGACGGAAGCGCTGCACGTAGGTGGTGCCGGTGCCCGGCACGTAGGTGTCGGTATAGCTGCGCACCTGGACCGTCTTGCCCCAGGTCTGCACCACGGGCTGGCGGTCCGCCGCGTCCAGGGTCACCGCGGTGACCAGCGTCTTGCCGAAGTCCGTCGAACGGCGCAGCGTCAAGCCCTCCATCACCCACAGCGTGCCGTCGCTGGCCAGCTGGGGTTCGCTCTGGAAGCTCTGGTCGACCCAGGTCGCGCCGCCGTCCGCGGTCGCGCGCAGGCGGGTCCCGTCGACCAGCGCCAAGGTGTTCGCGCCGGCCAGCTGGAGCTTGGGCGAGTAGGCCTGGGCGGTGCCGACCGGTTGCAGCGTCCAGTGCTCGCCCCCGTCCGTGGTGCGCAGCAACGCGCCGAAGTCGCCGACGATCCAGCCGTTCTTCGCGTCCGCGAAGCGCACGCTGTTGAGGCGCGTCGTCACGCCGCTGGCGACCTTGGACCAGGTCTGCCCTCCGTCGACCGTGCGCAGGATCTCGCCAGCATCACCGACCGACCAGCCGTTGTTGACATCCAGGAAGCGCACGTCGTTCTGCGTGGTGCCGGTGGGCCGCGGCGCCTGCCAGCACCAGCCGGCGTTGTCGGCGGCGGTGCAGTTCAGGCCCCGCACGTGGCCGCGGTTCAGCACCGTCACCGTCCACTTGACCTCCTTGGAAGCGCCCGCGGCGTTCGAAACCTTCAAGGTCACCTGGTAGTCGCCGACCTTCGCGAAGTCATGCTTCGGGCTGGCATCCGTGCTGGTGGTGCCGTCGCCGAAGGTCCAGGCGAAGGTCAGACCCGCGGTCGCGGCAGCATTGCTGGTGAAGGCGGTGGCCGAGGTGACGTCGGTGCTCGCGGACGCGGCGATCGCCAGGTTGTCCGGAATCGCCACGCCCTGCACCGGCGGGGGCGCCGGCGGCGGCGCGTCGTCACCGCCGCCGCCGCCGCAGGCGCTCAACAGCGCCGCACTGATCAGCACGCCGGCCCAGCCGGCGCGGCGTTCGTTCTTGCTCATGCAATCCTCCCGATGTTTCAATTTGTTTGCGTTTTTTGCCGGGCGGATTCTGCATGAGCTTGACGTGATCTGAACGCCCTCGCGCCTCGCCCGAACGGGGGATCGCCCCGAGGCAAAATCTCGTCCACATGACCCAGGCCAGCACCGCTCCATCGCCACCGCCGCCGCCCGCGAAGCCCGGTCGCCCGGGGACGGGCGCGGACGCCGCGCCGGCCAAATCCGCGCCGCAGAAGGCGATGGAGAAGATGGGCCTGACGCGCGACATCGACCTCGCGCTGCACCTGCCATTGCGCTACGAGGACGAAACCACCCTGACCCCGTTGGATCGTGCCCACGACGGCGACACGCTCCAGTGCGAAGGCGAGGTGATCGAGAGCCGCATCGACATGCGCGGCCGCCGCCAGCTCCTGGTCAAGCTGCGCGACGACGACGGCGCGCTGCTCACGCTGCGCTTCCTCCACTTCTATCCCGCGCATCAGAAGACGATGGCGGTGGGCGCCCGCGTGCGCGTGCGCGGCGAGATCCGCGTCGGCTTCTTCGGCCGCGAGATGGTCCATCCCAACTTCCGCAAGGTCGACGCGGACACGCCGCTGTCGACTTCGCTCACGCCGGTTTATCCGACGAGCGCGCAGCTGCCGCAGACCTATCTGCGCAAGGCGGTCGCCTCCGCGCTGCGCAGAGCGCCGCTGGACGAGGTGCTGCCGCTCGCACTGGTGCCCAAGGGGCTGCCCGCGCTGCGCGACGCGTTGAACTTCCTGCATCACCCGCCGCCGTCCGCGGGCCTGTCCACGCTGGAGGACCATACGCATCCGGCCTGGCAGCGGCTCAAGTTCGAGGAACTGCTCGCCCAGCAGCTCAGCCAGCAGCGCGCCCAGCGCGAACGCGCCCATCTGCGCGCCCCGTCGCTGCGCGGCAGGCCGGGCGGCCTGCACGAGCAGCTGCTCGCCGCCCTGCCCTTCGCGCTGACCGGCGCTCAGCACCGTGTCGCCGGGGAAATCGCCGCCGACCTCGCCCGCCCGCAGCCCATGCACCGGCTGCTCCAGGGCGACGTCGGTTCCGGCAAGACGGTGGTGGCGGCGCTGGCCGCGGCCGTGGCGATCGACGCCGGCTGGCAATGCGCACTGATGGCGCCCACCGAGATCCTGGCCGAGCAGCATTTCCGCAAGCTGGTCGGCTGGCTGGAGCCGCTCGGCATCCGCGTCGCGTGGATCACCGGCAGCGTCAAGGGCAAGGCGCGGCAGAAGATGCTGGACGCGGCCGCCTCGGGCGAGGCCACGCTGATCGTCGGCACGCACGCGGTGATCGAGGACAAGGTGCGCTTCCACCGGCTGGGGCTGGCGATCATCGACGAGCAGCACCGCTTCGGCGTCGCACAGCGCCTGGCGCTGCGCAAGAAGCTCGCCGACGAGGCGACGGGCGCGGTCGGCCCGGGCGTGCCGCCAGGTTCAGGCCCGCTCGAGCCGCACCTGCTGATGATGAGCGCCACGCCCATCCCGCGCACGCTGGCCATGACCTACTTCGCCGATCTGGACGTGTCGACGATCGACGAACTCCCGCCGGGCCGCAGCCCCATCGTCACCCGCGTCTTCGCCGACGGCAGACGCGACGATGTGATCGAGAAGATCGCCGCCGCCGTCGAGGACGGGCGGCAGGTCTACTGGGTCTGCCCGCTGATCGAGGAGTCCGAGGCGCTCGACCTCAAGAACGCCACCGAGACGCACGCCGAGCTCGGCGCGGCGCTGCCGGGAAAGACGGTCGGACTGCTGCACGGCCGCATGCCGGCGGCGGAGAAGGCCGCGGTGATGTCCCTGTTCAGCAGCGGCCAGATGCACATCCTGGTCGCGACCACCGTCATCGAAGTCGGCGTCGACGTGCCCAACGCAAGCGTCATGGTCATCGAGCACGCCGAGCGTTTCGGCCTGTCGCAGCTGCACCAGCTGCGCGGGCGCGTCGGACGGGGCTCGGTCGCCAGCGTGTGCGTCCTGATCTACACCGGGCCGCTGTCGGACACCGGCAAGTCGCGGCTGCGCGCGATGGCGGAAACCACCGACGGCTTCGAGATCGCGCGACGCGACCTCGACATCCGCGGACCGGGGGAGTTCATGGGCGCGCGCCAGAGCGGCGCCCAGCTGCTGCGTTTCGCCGATCTGCAGGAAGACGCGCCGCTGCTGAGCGCGGCGCGGGCGCTGGCGCCGCGGCTGCTCGACGAGCAGCCGCGCGCGGCGCAGCTGCAGGTCGAGCGCTGGCTCGGTCACAAGACCGAGTACCTCAAGGCCTGATCCCGACCGCAGGCTTGGCGGCCGGACGCGGGACGATCACTTCAGGCGGACGGCCCAGTACAGCAGGACTTCCGTCGCCGTGGCTTCGGCACCGGCGAAGAGCTGCGGTTCGGCGTTGATCTTGTCGACCGTGGCCGTGCCCGAGATCACGCGGCCGAACGCGGCGTAGCCGGGTTCCGCGGCGCTCTTGTAGTCCAGCACCTTGCTGTTGTCGACGGAGTTGAAGAAGAACTGGCTGGTCGCGGAGTCCGCCACCGAGGTCCGTGCCATCGCGATCGTGTACTTCAGGTTGGAGACGCCGACGTTGGTCTCCAGCTTGATCGCGCCGCCGAGGTCGGCACCGGGCGCCTTGGAGACATATCCGGTGATGAAGCCGCCGCCCTGCGCGACGAAGTCCGGCACCACGCGATGGAAGATCGTGTTGTCGTAGTACTTCGCGGCGACGTACTTCAGGAAGTTGGCCGTCGTGATCGGCGTGCGCGAGTCGAGCTCGACCACCAGTTCGCCATCGCTGGTCAGCATGCACACGACCGCGGTCGCGGTGCTCAGATTCGCGGCGGCGACGCCGGCGGCGCTGCAGGTCGTGGTCGGCGCGACCGGCACCGGGTTCGGCTTGGGCGTCTGGGTCGGGTTGCCGCTGTCGTTGTCGCTGCCACCGCCGCAGGCAGCCAGCATCAACGCACCGCCCAGTGCGGCGGAGAGCGCCAGCAGACGGGGCTTGGAGGAGATCGAGGAGGTCATGGTGATCGACTTCATGGGGCTTGCGATGGGAGCTTGTGGCTCGCGCTTTCTGGCAAAGAAGGGCGAAGTATCGTGGGCAGACTGACACGAGTCATGGGGGCAGGTGCGCGCGCCGCACGAAATGAGATCGGGCTTTCCCTAACGGCGTCTTTACACAGTGTCGGACTTCACCGAGCGGGTTCTCGACAGGCTTGAAGGAGCCAGGATCCCTGCCCGAAAGACACGGCCGGTTTCAGAATTCCAGATTGTCGATCAGGCGGGTCTGACCGATCCGCGCAGCGGCCAGCGCCACCAGCGGCTCGCCCTCGCGCGCCGCGCCGAGGTCGTGACGCCGCCGCAGCGTGAGGTAGTCCGGCGCCCAGCCCGCCTCGCGCAGCGAGGCCATCGCGTCGGACTCGATGTGGTCGAGGTCCCGCTCGCCGGCCGACCAGCGCGCGATCATCGCCTTCAAGGTGCGCGACAGCAGCAGCGCGTCCTGCTTCTGCTGCTCGCTGAGGTAGCCGTTGCGCGAGGACAGCGCCAGGCCGTCGGCGTTGCGTTCGGTCTCGCCCGCGAGGATGCGGACAGGCATCGCCATCTGGTCCACCATGCGACGGATCACCATCAGCTGCTGGTAGTCCTTCTTGCCGAAGACGGCCACGTCGGGCTGCACGATCTGGAACAGCTTCGCGACCACCGTGCAGACGCCGATGAAGAAGCCGGGCCGGAAGTGGCCCTCGAGGATGTCGGCCAGCGCTGCCGGCGGGTGCACCTTGTAGCCCTGGGGCTCGGGGTACATCTCGCGCTCGTCGGGCGCGAAGACGAGGTCGCAGGTGGCGCCCTCCAGCAGCTCGGCGTCGCGCGGGAGCGTGCGGGGATACCGGTCGAAGTCCTCGTGCGGCGCGAACTGCAGCCGGTTGACGAAGATGCTGGCGACGACGAGGCCGTCCGGACCGACCGCCTCGCGGGCCTGGCGCACCAGCGCCAGATGCCCGTCGTGCAGGTTGCCCATCGTGGGCACGAACGCCACCGGGCGGCCGCCCGCGAGCGCGGCGCGCAGGCCGGCGATGTCGTGGTGGATCTTCATGATCATCCGGCGATCAGTACGTGTGCTCGGCGGCGGGGAAGGCGCCGGACTTCACGTCGGTGACGTAGCGCGAGAAGGCCTCGCCGATCGAGCCCGCGCCCTGCAGGAAGTCGCGCACGAAGCGCGGCTTGCGCCCGCCGCCGACGCCCAGCATGTCGTGCATCACCAGCACCTGGCCGGAGCATTCCGCGCCGGCACCGATGCCGATCACCGGCACGCCGAGCGAGCGGGTCAGTTCACCGGCCAGCGCCGCCGGCACCATCTCCAGCAGCAGCATCTGCGCGCCGGCGTCGACCAGTTCGCGCGCATGCGCCTTGATGCGCGCGGCGCCGGCCTCGTCGCGACCCTGCACCTTGAAGCCGCTCAACGCGGTGACGGTCTGCGGCGTCAGGCCCAGGTGGGCGCAGACGGGGATGCCGCGTTCGGTCAGGAAGCGGACCGTCTCGGTGGTCCAGCCGCCGCCTTCGAGCTTGACCATGTGCGCGCCGGCCTGCGCCAGTTGCATCGCGTTCTTCCAGGCGATCTGCGGCGACTCGTGGTACGTGCCGAACGGCAGGTCCGCGACGACCCAGGACACGCGGCGCGCGCGCGCCACGTTGGCCGTGTGATAGACCATCGCTTCCAGCGTGACCGGCACCGTCGTCTGCAGGCCCTGCACGACGTTGCCCAGTGAATCGCCGATCAGGATCGAATCCACGCCGGCCTCCTCCATCGCGTGCGCGAAGGTGGCGTCGTAGGCGGTCAGCATCGCGATCTTCTCGCCGGCGGCATGCATGTCGAGCAGGCGCTGCAGCGTGACGGGCTTGCGGTCGGGCGAAGCGCCGGCCGGACGCGGCACCGCATAAAGCGACGTCGGGGCGGACGGCGGCGGGGAATTCGGGGGGGAGGTCGAGTCGGTCATGCGTGTCCCCTGGAGGATGGATCCGGGGAGGGGCCGGGGAATGGGCCGGCAGTGTACCGGGGCGATGCCACGATGCCGCTTTCTGAGGACAATGCCGGCCATGACCCTGACCGAACTGCGCTACATCGTCGCCGTCGCCCGCGAGCGCCACTTTGGCCGCGCCGCGGAAGCCTGCTTCGTCTCCCAACCGACGCTGTCGGTGGCGATCAAGAAGCTGGAGGAGGAACTCGACGTCAAGATCTTCGAGCGCGGCGCCAACGAGGTGACGATGACGCCGCTGGGCGAGGACATCGTGCGACAAGCGCAATCGGTGATCGAGCAGGCCAGTGCGATCAAGGACATCGCCAAGCGCGGCAAGGATCCGCTGGATGGGCCGCTGCGGCTGGGCATCATCTACACGATCGGGCCCTACCTGCTGCCGGAACTGGTCAAGCACTGCATCGACCTCTATCCGCGCATGCCGCTGATGCTGCAGGAGAACTTCACCCAGAAGCTGCTGGACATGCTGCGCACCGGCGAGCTGGACTGCGCGATCATGGCCGAGCCCTTCCCCGACGCGGGTCTGGCGGTGGCGCCGCTGTACGACGAGAGCTTCGTCGTCGCGGTGCCGGCGGTGCATCCGCTGGCGAAGAAGCCGCGCATCAGCGCCGAGGAACTCAAAGCCGAGACCATGCTGCTGCTGGGCAACGGCCACTGCTTCCGCGATCACGTGCTGGAGGTCTGCCCGGAGTTCGCGCGCTTCTCGACGGACGCCGAAGGCATCCGAAAGAGTTTCGAGGGCAGCTCGCTGGAGACGATCAAGCACATGGTGGCGTCCGGGATGGGGGTCACCGTGGTGCCGGCGCTGAGCGTGCCGGACCATGTCCCGCCGCACCTGCGCTACGTGCCTTTCGAAGAGCCGGCGCCGACGCGCCGCGTCGTGCTTGCCTGGCGCCGCACATTCACCCGTTACGAGGCCGTCGCGGCGCTGCGCAACGCGGTCTATGCGTGCACGCTCAAAGGGGTGACGTTGCTGTCGTAACCACGCGCAAGACCCGACCCCAGCCACAGCCGCCTCGGGGTCGCTTTAGTTTTTCCCAATCGCCAGTTTTAAGCTATCCAAATATCTTCATCGATAGCATTTATCTAAAGTCCTCCTCATGCGCCGTCGCGGTCCTCCTTCCGGGAGAGTTCAGCGCCGGTCCGGACCTCTACAAAAGCGTCCCTGTCTGAAGCATCGAGGAGTGCCCCGAATGAGCGCCAAGCCCCAACATCCCGCCCAGTGCCCGGTCATGACGACGAGCGCCGGCGCGCCGATCGCCGACAACCAGAACTCGCTGACCGCCGGCCCGCGGGGCCCCGTCCTGATGCAGGACTACCAGCTGATGGAAAAGCTGGCCCACCAGAACCGCGAGCGCATCCCCGAACGCGTCGTGCATGCCAAGGGCTGGGGCGCCTTCGGCACGCTCACCGTCACGCAGGACATCACCCGTTTCACCCGCGCGAAGCTGTTCGGTGAGGTCGGCAAGCAGACGCCCCTGCTGGCGCGCTTCTCGACGGTCGCCGGCGAGCAGGGCGCCGCTGACGCGGAACGCGACGTCCGCGGCTTCTCGCTGAAGTTCTACACCGAGGAAGGCAACTGGGACCTGGTCGGCAACAACACGCCAGTGTTCTTCATCCGCGACCCGCTCAAGTTTCCCGACTTCATCCGCACGCAGAAGCGCCATCCGGTGAACAACCTGCGCTCCGGCACCGCCGCGTGGGACTTCTGGAGCCTTTCGCCGGAGAGCCTGCATCAGGTCACCATCCTGATGAGCGACCGCGGCATCCCCGTCAGCCCGCGTTTCATGGACGGCTTCGGCTCCCACACCTACAGCTTCTGGAACGCCGACGGCGAGCGTTTCTGGGTGAAGTTCCACTTCAAGACCCGCCAGGGCCATCGCACCCTCACGAACGCCGAAGCGACCGCCGTCATCGGACAGTCCCGCGAGAGCTACCAGGAAGACCTCTTCGGCGCCATCGACCAGGGGCAGTTCCCGCAGTGGACGATGTCCGTGCAGGTGATGCCGGAACTCGACGCCGACAAGACCTCCTACAACCCCTTCGACCTGACCAAGGTGTGGCCGCACGCCGAGTACCCGCTGATCGAGGTCGGCGTGCTGGAACTCAACCGCAACCCGGAGAACTACTTCGAGGAGATCGAGCAGGCCGCGTTCTCGCCCAGCAACATCGTCCCGGGCATCGGCTTCAGCCCGGACAAGGTGCTGCAGGCGCGGATCTTCAGCTACGCCGACGCGCACCGCTACCGCCTCGGCACCCATTACGAGGCGCTGCCGGTGAACGCGCCCAAATGCCCCGTCCATCACTATCACAAGGACGGCGCGATGAAGTTCTTCCGCACGCCGACCGGCAATCCGAACGCGTACTACGAGCCCAACAGCTTCGGCGGCGCGACGCAGGATCCGTCCGTGGCCGAACCGCCGCTGCGTCTGCAGGGCGACGCGGCGCGCTTCGACCATCGCGTCGGCAACGACGACTACGCGCAGCCCGGCGCCTTGTTCCGCCTGCTCGGCGAAGAACAGCAGCAGCGCCTGGGTCGCAACATCGCCGAATCGATGCGCGGCGTGCCGTCCTTCATCATCGATCGACAGCTGGGCCACTTCGACAAGGCCGATCCGGCCTACGGCCGTGTCGTGCGCGCCGCGCTGAGCGCGCTCGACATCGAGTTCACCGTCTGACACCGCCGGATTTCATCTATAAGGAGCAAGACATGACCCCACGATCCGGACAACGCACCTTGGGTTGGCTGCTGGTGGCCGCCGGCGCCGCGCTGAATGCACAGTCATTGATCGACTGGATGCAACACAGCGTCACCTGAGCAGCACCCGCCTCGCGCCCCACGGTCATGTTGCCGATCCCCTGGATCGGTTAGGCTGCGGGGCGTCTTTTGTCTTCCATTCCCGTAAGGAGTCCCTCGATGGCCAAGAAGAGCCCCTCGCCCGCCAAAGCCGCCTCCGCCAAGGGCGCGCCGTCCATCCAGATCGGCATCAGCGACAAGGACCGCGCCGCGATCGCGCAGGGCCTGTCCAAGCTGCTGGCCGACACCTACACCCTCTACCTGACCACGCACAACTTCCACTGGAACGTGACCGGGCCGATGTTCAACTCGCTGCACGCGATGTTCATGGCCCAGTACACCGAGCTGTGGAACGCCGTGGACCCGGTCGCCGAGCGCATCCGCTCGCTGGGTCACAAGGCGCCGGGCTCCTACGCGCAATTCGCGGCGCTGAGCTCGCTGCCGGACGCGCCGACCACGCCGCCCAAGGCGCTGGACATGGTCAGCATCCTGGTCGACGGTCATGAAGGCGTCGCCCGCACCGCGCGCGCGTTGTTCGACCTGGTCGACAAGGCCAGCGACGAACCGACCGCCGACCTGCTCACCCAGCGCCTGACGGTGCACGAGCAGACCGCTTGGATGCTGCGCTCGCTGCTGGAAGAGTGATCAGCCCACGGCCTTGATGCGCCCGTCCCGGCGGGCCTGCGCCAGCATCGAGGCCAACGCGCACGACGCGAGCCGCGCCGTGCGCGAATCGGCGCGGCTGGTCAGCACGATCGGCACCTTCGCGCCGAGCACCACGCCCGCCGCATAGGCCTGCGCCAGGAAGCTCAGGCTCTTGGCGAGCATGTTGCCCGCGTCCAGATCCGGCACGATCAGCACGTTGGCCTTGCCCGCCACCGGCGACACGATGCCCTTGATGCGCGCCGCCTCGGGATCGATGGCGTTGTCCATCGCCAGCGGACCGTCCAGCACCGCGCCGGTGATCTGTCCGCGGTCCGCCATCTTGCACAGCGCCGCCGCGTCCAAGGTCGACGGCACCTTCGGATTCACCGTTTCCATTGCCGACAGCAGCGCCACCCGCACCTCCGGCAGGTGCAGCGCATGCGCCAGGTCGATCGCGTTCTGCACGATGTCGACCTTCTCCTCCAGCGTCGGCGCGATGTTGATCGCCGCGTCCGAGATGATCAGCGGCTGCGCATGTCCCGGCACGTCCATCACGAAGCAGTGGCTGATCCGCCGCGCGGTCCGCAGGCCGCCGTCGCGCCGCACCACCGCGGCCATCAGTTCGTCGGTGTGCAGGCTGCCCTTCATCAGCGCGTCGACCTCACCCTTGAGCGCCATCGCCACGCCCATCTCCGCCGCCGCATGGCTGTGCGGCACGTCGACCAGGATGTAGCGAGAAAGGTCCACGCCGGTCGCCGCCGCGGCCTCTGACACCTTGCGCGCCGGGCCGATCAGGATCGGCTCGATCAGACCCAACGCCGCCGCTTCCGTCGCGGCCAGCAGGGACACCTCGTTGCAGGGATGGACCACCGCCATGCGCAACGGCGGCAGATCGCGCACCGCATCGATGAGACGGTCGTAGTGCGGATGGGCCTGGGGCGTTTGTTCGGTCATTGTTCGATCACCCTGCGTCTCCCTGGGACATTGGCAACGAGTCGCGGTCGATGATGCATGCTGCGGTGCAACAAATCAAGCCGAGCGGATCTCGCGAGGCAGTGCTGGGAGCAAAGCGAATGTCCGGAACGTCCGACTGGATCCACGACTGGCAAGCGTACGCGACCGACGCGTGGCAGCGCACGCTGCTGACGCTGGACACGATGCGCGAGCGCGGCAACGTGTTCCTCGACCATCTGCAGGCCGGCAAGCCGGCGCTGCTCAAGTTCGAACATGAACTGCTGATCGACGGCCGCGACCTGCCGCAGCCCTGCAACTACGCGCTGCTGCGCATCCTGCCGGCCGACGGCGACATCGTCGATCCCGCGCGCCGGCCCATCGTCGTCATCGATCCGCGCGCGGGCCACGGCCCCGGCATCGGCGGCTTCAAGCCGGACTCCGAGATCGGCGTCGCGCTGCGCGCCGGTCATCCGGTCTACTTCATCACCTTCGAGCCGGAACCGGTCGAGGGTCAGACCTTGCTCGATGTCGCCCGCGCCGAAGCCCAGTTCATCGAGGAAGTCGCCCGGCGCCATCCGAAGGCGCCGGGGCTGCCGGCGGTGATCGGCAACTGCCAGGCCGGCTGGGCCGTCGCCGCGCTGGCCGCCGTGCGCAGCGACCTGATGGGCCCGATCGTGCTGAACGGCGCCCCGCTGTCGTACTGGGCCGGCTCGCCGGAGCAGAACCCGATGCGCTACGCGGGCGGCGCGCTCGGCGGCGCCTGGATGTCGGCGCTGTCGGCGGACCTCGGCGGCGACCGCTTCGACGGCGCGCACCTGGTCTCCAACTTCGAGAACCTCAACCTCGCCAACAGCTGGTGGGACAAGTACTACCACCTCTATGCCAACGTCGACACCGAGCGCGAGCGCTTCCTCGACTTCGAGCGCTGGTGGGGCGGCTACTTCCGGATGACCGGCGAGGAGATCGAGGCGATCGTCGAGAACCTGTTCATCGGCAACCGCCTGGCGCGCGGCGAGGTCGAGCTGGAAGGCTACCGGCTGGACCTGCGCAACATCGCCGCGCCGATGGTGATCTTCGCGTCCTGGGGCGACAACATCACGCCGCCGCAGCAGGCGCTGGACTGGATCATCGACGTCTGGGGCAGCGAGAAGGCGCTGGTCAAGGCGGGCCGCACCATCGTCTACATGCTGCATCCGAAGATCGGCCACCTGGGCATCTTCGTCGGCGGCGGCATCGCGCGGCGCGAGCATGAGCAGATCCTCGACACGCTGGAGCAGATCGTCGCGCTGCCACCCGGTCTCTATGAGATGAAGATCGACGCCCGCGATCCCGACGCGCCGCTGGCGGCGCTGGAATCGGGCGACTACTCGGTGAGCTTCGAGACCCGGACCGTGGACGACCTGCGCGCGCTGAATCCGGAATGCCGCCGCGACGAGGCGCTGTTCAGCACGATCGCGCAGGTGTCCGAGATGAACATGCGCCGCTACCGCCAATGGCTGCAGCCGGCGGTGCGCGCGGTCGGCAGCAAGGCGCTGGGCGAGTGGCTGCGCTGGACGCACCCGCTGCGTCTGCAGCATCTGGCGATCTCCGACCTGCATCCGCTGGCGCCGTGGCTCAAGCAGGCCGCCGACCACGCGCGCACGCAGCGCCAGAACGTCGATGCCGAGAACCCGTGGCTGAAGTGGGAGCAGCTAGGATCCCGCGCGATCAGCGAATCGCTGGACCGGCTCGGCCACCAGCGTGACGCGACGCTCGTGCACTGGGTCGAGGCGGTGTATGGCCCGGGCGGGCTGGGCGCCGTGCTGCCACCGCGTGACTCGGACCTCGCGTCCGGCATCGCGCACGCGGCCGCCGACGAGCGCGAAGGCCGTCGCATGGCGCTGGAGCAGGTCGAACAAGGCGGATTCGCGGACGCGGTCTGCCGCATCCTGCTGGCGGGGCTGGCTCATCGCGGCGTCGTCCAGCGGCGCGGGCTGGTCCTGGGCCAGCTGCTGGCCGATTCCCACCGCCGCATGGCCGAGGAGGCCGAAGGGGCCGTCGCCGCCGCGGCGGTGCCCGGCGAGGACTGGGCGACGCTCCTGCATCGGCAGGCGCTCATCGTGACCTTCGCGCCCGACGAGGCGATGGCCGCGCTGCCGACGCTGCTGCCGACGCTCGAGGACCGGGAGCAGGCGCTGGCCCTGGCGAGCGCGGTGCTGATGGCCGAATCCGAGCTCGCCGACCCGCAGTCGCCCGCGGCGCGCTACGTCCACGACCTGCTGCACGTCGATCCGGCGCGTGTCGCCGACATGGCGCTCGCGTTGTCGGCACCGATCGCGGCGACCACGGCGACGGTCTCGATCGCGGCCTCGACGGCGGCGGCCAAGCCCGCGCGTCGCCGCAAGGCGGTGGCATGAACTCCGCCGCCGTCCAGTTCGGCCGCCTGCTGGCCGGGCGCAAGGTGCTGATCACCGGCATCGCCAACGACCAGTCCATCGCCTACGGTTGCGCCCGGGCCTTCCGCGCAATGGGCGCGGACCTGGCGCTGACCTACCTCAACGACAAGGCGCTCGCGCACGTGAAGCCGCTGGCCGACGAACTCGGCGCCGAACTGCTGCTGCCGCTGGACCTGCGCGATCCCGACGCACTGGACGCCGTCTTCGCCGCCGTGTCCGAGCGCTGGGGCATCCTGCACGCCGCGCTGCATTCGATCGCCTTCGCACCGAAGGACGACCTGCACGGCCGGCTCGTCGACAGCAGCGCCGCCGGTTTCGCGCTGGCGATGGACATCTCGTGCCACAGCTTCATCCGCATGGCGCGCCTGGCGGAGCCGCTGATGCGAACCTCCGGCGGCACGTTGTTCACGATGAGCTTCCAGGGCGCGAGCCGCGTCGTCGAGCACTACAACCTGATGGGTCCGGTCAAGGCCGCGCTGGAAGCCTCGGTGCGCTACCTGGCGCACGAGCTGGGTCCGGCCGGGATCCGGGTGCATGCGATCTCGCCGGGGCCGATCGCGACACGCGCGGCCTCGGGCCTGGAGGAGTTCGACCAGCTGCTCGCCGACGCCGCCGCCCGCGCGCCGGCCCATGCGCTGGCGACGATCGACGATGTCGGCTATGCGACCGCGATGCTCGCGGCCGATCACGCGCGGCTCATCACCGGCTCCACGCTCTACGTGGACGGCGGCTATCACATCATGGGGTGAGCGATGGATGCACGACTTGAAGGCGAATTCATCGCGGTCGTCAATGCGGGGTCCTCCAGCATCAAGCTGTCGATGTACTCGCTGCACGAGGACCGCCGGCGGGGACCGCTGCGGCTGGAACTGCGCGCGCAGGTCGACGGCATCGGGACGGCCAAGCCCCACTTCGAGGCCTCGCATGCCGACGGCTCGACCGCCGGCTCGCGCGACTGGCCCGTCGGCGACACGCTGACGCACGAGGGGGCGCTCGATCACCTGGTCGAGTTCGTCGCCCATGAATTCCCGCGCATCGAGATGCTGGGCATCGGCCATCGCGTCGTGCACGGCGGCACCGCGTTCGCGAAGCCGGTACGGGTGACGCCGCCAGTGCTGGCGCAACTGGAGGCGCTGACGCCGCTCGCACCGCTGCATCAGCCGCACAACCTGGCACCGATCCGCCGCGCCTTCTCGGCGCGGCCCGGACTGCCGCAGGTCGCGTGCTTCGACACGGCCTTCCACCGCGGCCAGTCCGACGTCGCCGATGCCTTCGCCCTGCCCTACGCGCTGTTCGAGGCCGGCGTGCGCCGCTACGGGTTCCACGGGCTGAGCTACGAGTACATCGCGTCGCGGCTGCCGGCGCTGTCGCCGCGGCTGGCGGACGGGCGCACCGTCATCCTGCACCTGGGCAACGGCGCCAGCGCCTGCGCGCTGCACCGCGGCCGCAGCGTCGCCAGCAGCATGGGCTTCACCGCGCTCGACGGCCTGCCGATGGGCACGCGCAGCGGCGCGGTCGACCCCGGCGTGCTCATCTACCTGATGGACGAGCAGCACATGGACGCGCGCGCGCTCGAAGCCCTGCTCTACAAGCAGTCCGGCCTGCTGGGCCTGTCCGGCGTGTCCAGCGACATGCGCCAGCTGCTGGCCAGCGACGCGCCGCGGGCGCGTTTCGCGATCGACGTCTTCGTCCACCGGGTCGCCCGCGAGATCGGCGCGCTGGCCGCCGAGATGGGCGGCCTGGACGGACTGGTGTTCACCGCCGGCATCGGGGAGCATGCCGCGGAAGTCCGTCGCCGCGTGCTGTCGCGATGCCTGTGGCTGGGGGTGTCGGTGCAGGACGCCGCCAACCGCGAGGGGCCGGCGGAGCGTCGGATCAGCACCGTCGACAGCCGGTGCGAGGCCTGGGTGATCCCCACCGACGAGGAACTCATGATGGCCCGCCACACGTTCCGGCTGCTCGCCGGGGAGGAGTGACCATGCGAACCCCCAAGCAACGCTACAGCCACGACGAATGGGAGAAGACCGTCGAGGACGTCGACCTTCAGATCGCGCAGCTGGCGATCATGTGCCACGTGCGGCTGCTCGATCCCGGCGTCATCGAGCGCGTGCTCGACAACGACCTGCGCATCTGCGGCGAAGGCCATGAGAGCGGCTTCGAGACACTGCGCGGCATGCTCTACCTGCACTATGAGGTCCAGGCCCGGCTGGCCGAGGAACTCGGTCCGGTCGACGCGGCCGAAGTGGTCCAGCGCGTGCGCCAGCACCTGCTGGTGCGCATCGGCAGGCAGCTCGGCACGCTGGGCACGCCGCAGGCGCCCGGCGATGCCGCCGGTCCGGGCGGTCCTGGCGCTCAATAACCCCATCGGCTTGGGCGCGGCCATCGTCGGCGCTACAGTGGGCCGCATCGCCTTGCGGGGTCCATCCATGCGCATCGCCCTCCTTTCCTTCGACGGCTTCAACGAGATCGACAGCTTCATCCCGCTGGGACTGCTGAACCGGCTCAAGCCGCTGGGCTGGTCCGCCGAGCTCTGCGGGCCGGGGCCGACGGTCACCTCGATGAACGGCGTCACCGTCCAGCTCAAGCATCCGCTCGAATGGGCCAACGAGGCCGACGCGGTCTGGTTCGGCTCGGGCATCTACACGCGGGCGATCGCGGAGAACTCGGCGGTGCTGGACCGGCTGCAGCTCGACCCGACGCGGCAGCTGGTCGCCTCGCAATGCTCGGGCGCGCTGCTGGTGGCGCGGCTGGGGCTGCTGGGCGACGCGCCCGCCTGCACCGACGCCTCCACCCGCCCCTGGCTGGTCGAAGCCGGCGTGCGCGTCCTCGACGAACCCTTCCACGCCCGCGGCCCCGTGGCGACCTCGGGCGGCTGCCTCGCATCGCAATACCTCTCGGCATGGCTCATGTGGAGCAAGGCCGGCGAGTCCGCCGCGCGCGATGCGCTCACCTATGCCGCGCCGGTCGGGGAGAAAGACGAGTACGTCGAACGGCTGCTGGCGCGCGTGCGTCCCTTCATGGCGACGCCGTGAGAACGCGCGCGGTGCATGGCCGATAATCGCGGGTTCGCCGCCCCAGAGCCGCCCCGAGTCGCCATGTCCACCGACCTCTCCCGCATCCCCTCCGAAGTGCGCCGTCGCCGCACCTTCGCCATCATTTCCCACCCTGACGCGGGCAAGACCACGCTGACGGAGAAGCTGCTGCTGTTCTCCGGCGCGATCCAGATCGCGGGTTCGGTGAAGGCGCGCAAGGCCTCGCGGCACGCGACCTCGGACTGGATGGAGATCGAGAAGCAGCGCGGCATCTCGGTGGCTTCGTCGGTGATGCAGATGGAGTACCGCGACTGCGTCATCAACCTGCTGGACACCCCCGGCCACCAGGACTTCTCGGAGGACACCTACCGCGTGCTGACCGCGGTCGACGCGGCGCTGATGGTGATCGACGCGGCCAACGGCGTCGAGCCGCAGACCCGCCGGCTGATCCAGGTCTGCCGCGCGCGCAACACGCCGATCCTGACCTTCGTCAACAAGATGGACCGCGAGGTCCAGGAGCCGCTGGCGCTGATGGACGAGATCGAGCGCGAGCTGGGCATGACGGTGGTGCCGTTCACCTGGCCGGTCGGCATGGGCAAGCACTTCCACGGCGTGATGGACCTGCGCCAGCAGCGCATGCGCGTCTTCGCGCCCGGCGAGGACCGCGCCGCCGGGACCGAGGAAGTGCTGGACGGCCTGGACAACCCGGCCTACGCCGAGCGCTTCGGCATGCAGTACGACAACGCGCAGGGCGAGATCGAACTGGTCAAGGAAGCCGCGCCCGCCTTCGACGAGGCCGCCTTCCTCGACGGGAAGCAGACGCCGATGTTCTTCGGCTCCGCGGTCAACAATTTCGGCGTGCAGGAAGTGCTGGACGCGCTGGTCGAGCTGGCGCCCGCCCCGGCCGAACGCGCCGCGATGCAGCGCGTGGTGCAGCCGGAAGAACCCAAGTTCACCGGCGTCGTCTTCAAGATCCAGGCCAACATGGACCCGGCGCACCGCGACCGCATCGCGTTCCTGCGCGTGGCCTCGGGCCACTTCGAGCGCGGCATGCGCCTGAAGGTGGTCCGCTCCGGCAAGGAGCTGCGTCCCAACACCGTGGTGAGCTTCCTGTCGCAGCGCCGCGAGCTGCTGGACGAGGCCTTCGCCGGTGACATCATCGGCATCCCCAACCACGGCGTGCTGCAGCTCGGCGACACGATCACCGAGGGCGAGGCGCTGCAGTACACCGGCCTGCCCTTCTTCGCGCCGGAAATGTTCCGTTCGGTGGAAGTCGCGGACCCGCTCAAGACCAAGCAGCTGCGCGAGGGCCTGCGCCAGCTCGGTGAGGAGGGCGCGATCCAGGTCTTCCGCCCCGAGGCCGGCAGCGTGCTGCTGCTGGGCGCGGTCGGCCAGCTGCAGTTCGAGGTCGTCGCGCACCGGCTGGAGCACGAGTACGGCGTCAAGGCCCGCGTCATGCCCGCGCGCTACAACGTGGCGCGCTGGGTGACCTGCGACGAGGCCGACGGCGGCGAGAAGGAACTGCGCCGCTTCATCGACCACAACGCGCACCGGGTCGCGTGGGACGCAGTGAACGCGCCGACGGTGCTGCTCGAGTACGCCGGCGAACTCCGCGCGATGCAGGAGAACTGGCCCAAGATCAAGTTCCATGCGCTGCGCGAGCACGCCGGCCTGGTCTTCCAGAAGCAGATGGACGCCTGAGGCGCCCCTCCTGACGGCGGCGGGCCGTGACCTTGTTGGCGTTCTTTCTGGCGTTTTCCGACGACACCGTTGTCGTCCTGTCACCGCCCCTTCCTACACTGCCGCGATGCCCCACGAGATCCTGCCCCTGCCGGAGCGCCGTCTGTGCTGCCTCCTGCTGGCGGCGGGCCTGCTGCCGGGCGCCCTGCCCGCGGCGATGGCCTCGACGGCACCGCGCCCGCCGGGGCGCGCGGGAGCGGGCGAGCTGGTCGCCTTCACCGAGAACCTGCCGCCGCTGAACCACGCCGAGAACGGCGAGGCACGCGGCTTCAGCACCGAGCTGCTGAAGCTGATGGCGGCGGAAGCGGGCCTGCCGCTGCGCGTGCAGGTGCTGCCGTGGCAGCGGACGGTGCAGGAAGCGGCGCGGCGCGCGGACAGCGTGCTGTTCTCGCTGACACGCACCCCCGAGCGCGAGACCCAGTACCGCTGGGTCGGGCCGATCAGTCCGCGGCGCATCCTCGTCTACCGCCTGAACCACCGCACGGACGTGCGCCCCCAGAGCCTGAAGGAGCTGAAAGGCCTGCGCGTGGGCGTGACGCGCGATTCCGCCGCAGGGCGGCAGTTGATCGCGGACGGCTTGCGGCCCGAGGTGGAGTTGGAACTCGCCACCGATGACGCGACCAACCTGCGCAAGCTGCTGGCCGGCCGCATGGACCTGATCGTGATGCTGGACTGGGCCGCGGCCTGGCATCTGCGCGAGCTGAAGCTGCCCTACGCGACCTTAACCCCGGTACTGCCGATGGACGTCGACAAGTCCTACTGGTACGGCCTGCCGGCGGACAGCGATCCGGCGCTCGCGCGGCGGCTGCAGGCCGCGCTGGACCGCATCAGGCGGGATGGGCGCTACGAGCGGCTGCGGCAGCACTACTTCGATTGAGCGTCGACGTCCCGGGCAGGCAACCCAGGGCCACCAGCGAGCGCTCGACCGCGACATCGAGCGGCGTGTGCGGGACCCCTCCGACGTCGGCCAGTTCGGCGGCCAGGCGCGCTTCCCCCAGGCGCAGCGGCTGGCGCCAGAGGTAGCGCATCTCCGCCAGTTCACGGAACAACGGCACCACCGGCTGCGCCAGGCGCACGGCCCACCAGGGGAAGCGCGTGAGCCGCGCCTGCACGCCGGTGCGTCGCTGCACGACGCGGCGGATCGCCTCCACCATCTGACGACCGTCGGCATCCCAGTGGCCGGCGAAGTGGAAACGCGCGAAGGCAGGCAGCGTTCCGCAGCGCTCGATCAGCGCGACCATCGCCGTCGCAACGTCGGGCAGATAGGCCCATTGGTGACCGACGCCGTCCGTGCCGATCTGCTGGATCTTCGCCACCGGCTGGCCAGGCGTCACGAGGCCCTGCGAGAACCAGCTGTTCGCCGCGTCCGGTCCGAAGTAGTCCCCGGCGCGCAGCACGACGGCGCGGAAGTCGCCGCGCTCGGCGCCTGCCTGCAGGCGGCGTTCCATCTCTGCCCGGATCGCGCCCTTGCGCGTCACGGGACGCTGCGGCGAGTCCTCCGCCGGGTGCGGCATCGCGTCAGGCCCGAAGTTGTAGACCGTCCCAGGCAGCACGATGGTCGCGCCCCGCGCCTTGGCCGCGGCGATCGTGTTGTCGAGCATCGGCAGCACCAGCTCGCTCCAGCGGCGGTAACCGGGTGGATTCACGGCATGGACGATCACGCTGCAGCCCTGGGCGGCGCGCTGCACGTCCTCGGCGACGAGCGCATCGCCGCGCAGCCATTGCAGGCCGTCGCGGTGTTCGGATTCGCTGGCCAGCCCGCGCTTGAGCGCCCGCACCGTCCAGCCCGCATCGCGCAGGGCGCGCGCCACCGCGCCGCCGATGCCGCCGCTCGCACCGAGCACCAGCGCCGTCCGCCGCGCCACCGCCGTCATCGCGGCCAGCACACCGATCGCATCCATCGAAGTCATCGCATCCATCGTCAGCTCCTGCTGGACCGCCGGGGTCCTGTTGAAGGCATGGGATGGATTCTGGAAAGAAGCGGCTTTCCTGGAAATTACCGAGCATGACCGAGCGGCTATACATTTCTGTATGACCTCGAAGCGTGCTCCCGAATCTGCGGATAACGCCGCATCCAGTCCGTCGTCGAGTGCGGGCATCGCCTGGGAGTGGTATCGCTCCTTCCTCGGCGTGCTGCGGGAAGGCTCGCTGTCAGGTGCCGCCCGGGCGCTGGACCTGACGCAACCGACGGTCGGCCGGCACGTGGCGGCCCTGGAAGCCCAGGTGGGGCAGTCGCTGTTCGTGCGGACGCCCGCCGGCCTGCTGCCCACGGAGGCAGCACTGGCGCTGCGCCCCTATGCGGAGGCCATGGACAGCACGGCGGCCGCGCTGGAGCGCACCGCGCGCAGCCACGGCGATGGCGTACGCGGCATCGTGCGGGTGACGGCCAGCGAGGTCGTCGGCGTGGAAGTGTTGCCGCCGATGCTCGCTGAATTGCGCGAGCGCCATCCGGCCTTGGTCGTCGAGCTGGTGCTGAGCAACCGCGTGCAGGATCTGCTTCGACGCGAGGCCGACATCGCGATCCGCATGACCCCGCCGAAGCAGGAGCAGCTGATCGCGCGACGCATCGGCGTGATCGAGGTCGGTCTGCATGCGCACGAGCGCTACCTGGCGGCGCGCGGAGCGCCGGATTCGATGAACGCGCTGGTGGCCGACGGCCACACGCTGATCGGCTACGACCAGCCGGCGCCCTACGTCCGCGAGCTGGCGCGGCGCTATCCGGTGATGGTGCCGGAGCACTTCGCGCTGCGCACCGACAGCGACCTCGCCCATCTCGCGTTGATCCGCGCGGGCGCGGGACTGGGGCTGTGCCAGGTCGCGCTCGCGCAGCGCGATCCCGCGCTGCGTCGCGTGCTGGAGACTGAGCTCAGCATCCCGCTGGAGACCTGGGTCACGATGCACGAAGACCTGCGGGACAGTCCGCGGTGCCGGGCGGTGTTCGATGCGCTGGTCGCCGGCCTCGAACGTCACGTCGAGGCCAGCGCCCGCTCCCGCTGAATCATCGGCTCACGGCTTGATGCTGTAGTTCGCTGGCACCCAGCGATAGCCCTTGCCGTCCGCGGCGATGTGCCCGAGGCCCGGGAAGGACACATGCGCGATCGCGACCCAGTAGCCGTTCTTCGCCGCATCGGCGTAGGCCTTCTGGCGCTGCGGCATCGCCTGCTTCGAATCGCTGTCGAAGTTGATCGTCACCGACGGATCCGGGAACTGGACCGCCGCGACGTGCATCAGGTCGCCCCACACCGCCAGCTTCTGGCCCTGGCTCTCCACCATGTAGACCGTGTGCCCCGGCGTGTGTCCGTAGGCCGCGTGCGTGCGGATGCCCGGCACGAGTTCGGTCTCGCCGCTGAACGTCTTCAGGCGGCCCGCGTCCTGGTAAGGCTTCAATGCGGCGATGGCGGCGGGGAAGAAGTCCTTGTGCGCCGGATCCTTGGCCGCGTTGTCGGCGTTCAGCCAGAACGCGGCCTCTTGCTGGTCCATGCGGACCACGGCGTTCGGGAACACCGTCTGTCCGTCCTTCGTCAGGCCGGCGGCATGGTCCGGATGCAGATGGGTGATGTAGACCTCGTCGACCTGCTCCGGCTGGTAACCCGCCGCCTTGAGGTTCGCGAGCAGCTTGCCCGTCGTCGGCCCGAACGCGCCGTTGGCGCCCGTGTCGATCAGCACCAGCTTGGTGCCGGTGTTGATCAGGTAGCCGTTGATCGAGGTCTCGACCGGCGGCTTGAGATAGTTCTTGCCGAGCGCCTTCACCACCGTGCCGGGCTTGGCCTTGTCCATCAGCTGGTCGACCGGCAGATCGACCGTGCCGTCGCTCAGCGCGGTGATCTCGAAGTCGCCCAGCATCAGCCGGTAGTACCCAGGCGCCTGCGTCTTCACCTGCGGCGCGGCGGCCTGCACGCCGGCCGCGGCCAGTGCGATCGCGAGGCCGAGCGCGGCGAATTTTCCGGAACGGATCATGGGAAACCTCCTGTGCATGTCGTGCATGTGTTCGAGCAGGCGCGCAGCATAGCCACGCCGCACGCGGAGCACCCGACCCGATAGGAAGAGGCACCGTTCTCCCGCAGGAGATTCCGGTGACACGCGCTCGTCAAGACGGCGTTGTGGCATGTCCTGGCCCCCACAAAAAGGCACCCCGTCGGCGGCCTGCGTCAGCCTCGTGAAAGACAGGTGCGGCGTCATGTGGAACCCCCACGCCGCTGCGTCCACAGAGGCCCGAGGGTTAGTCCTTGCGCAATGCTGCGTAAAGGGTTTTACGCTGTCGAGGGTCCCCGCCAGGGACCCTATATTCCTGGCTCCACTACAGAGGCACCGGACCACCGGCGCCCACCCTTGCGCCGATGAGCAACCTCATCCTGGAGACACGCAAATTGACCAAGGAGTTCAAGGGCTTCACCGCCGTGGACTCGGTCGACCTGCAAGTGCAGCGCGGGCATATCCACGCGCTGATCGGCCCCAACGGCGCCGGCAAGACCACCTGCTTCAACCTGCTCACCAAGTTCCTGACGCCGACCCGCGGAGAGATCTTCTTCAACGGTGTCGACATCACCGGCGAGAAGCCCGCGCAGATCGCGCGCCGCGGCGTGATCCGCTCGTTCCAGATCAGCGCCGTGTTCCCGCACCTGACGGTGCTGGAGAACGTCCGCATCGGCCTGCAGCGCTTCACCGGCACGAGCTACCACTTCTGGAAAGGCCTGGGCGGTCTGTCGAAGCTTGATGGCCGCGCACTGGAACTCCTGGAACTCGTCGACCTGCGCGACATGGCCGCGCTGCGCGCCGCCGACCTGCCCTACGGCCGCAAGCGCGCGCTGGAGATCGCCACGACGATGGCGATGGAACCCGAACTGATGCTGCTGGACGAGCCGACGCAGGGCATGGGCCACGAGGACGTGGACCGTGTCACCGCGCTGATCAAGCGCGTCGCCGAAGGACGCACCGTGCTGATGGTGGAACACAACATGAAGGTGATCAGCAGCATCGCCGACCGCATCACCGTGCTGGCCCGCGGCGCCGTGCTGGCCGAGGGCGACTACGCCACGGTCTCCCGCCATCCGAAGGTGCTGGAGGCCTACATGGGCTCCGAAGCCACCGAACTCCAGGGAGCCCATTGATGGCTTACGCCCTGGAGATCAAGGGCCTTCAAGCCTGGTACGGCGAGAGCCACATCCTGCACGGCATCGATCTGGCGATCCCGCAGGGTCAGGTGTTGACGCTGCTGGGCCGCAACGGCGCCGGCCGCACGACGACGCTGCGCGCCATCATGGGCCTGACCGACCGCCGCAGCGGATCGATCAAGGTCCACGGCCAGGAGAGCGTCACGCTGCCGACACATCGCATCGCGCGGCTCGGCCTGGGCTACTGCCCGGAGGAGCGCGGCATCTTCGCCTCGCTCAGCACGGAAGAGAACCTGCGCCTGCCGCCGGTGTTCAAGAGCGGCCGCGGCAAGGTAATGTCCGAGGACGAGATCTACGCGATGTTCCCCAACCTCGCCGAGCGCCGCCACAGCCCGGGCACGCGGCTGTCCGGCGGCGAGCAGCAGATGCTGGCCGTGGCCCGCATCCTGCGCACCGGCGCGGACATCCTGCTGCTGGACGAGATCTCCGAGGGCCTGGCCCCGGTCATCGTCCAGGCGCTGGCCCGCATGATCACCGCGCTGAAGGCGCAGGGCTTCACCATCGTGATGGTGGAGCAGAACTTCCGGTTCGCCGCGCCGCTGGCGGATCACTTCGTCGTGATGGAGCACGGCCAGGTGGTCGAATCCTTCAGCGCCGCGCAGCTCGACAGCAAGCGCGCGCTGCTCGACGAGCTGCTGAGCGTGTGACGGACACGCGCCGCCGCCGCACACGATTCCGAGAACCTATCTTTCGATACCGACGAACGACATCCATTTACGAGCTTCGAGTCTGAAACCCGCATGGGCCCGTTGAGGCCGTTAGAACAAGGAGACAAGCGATGAAGACGACCCTCAAAAGCATTGCCCTGGCCTCGGTGCTGGCCTGCGGCGCCATCGGCGCGCAGGCGCAGATTTCCGGCGACACCATCAAGATCGGCATCATCACCGACATGTCGAGCGTCTACGCCGACATCGACGGCGCCGGAGGCGTCGAGGCGATCCGCATGGCCATTGCCGACGCGAAGGGCATGGCCGCCGGCAAGAAGATCGAGCTGGTCTTCGCCGACCACCAGAACAAGGCCGACGTCGCCGCCTCCAAGGCGCGCGAGTGGTTCGACACGCAAGGCCTGGACCTGCTGATCGGCGGCACCAACTCCGGCACGAGCCTGGCGATGGCCAAGGTCGCGGCGGAGAAGAAGAAGCCCTTCATCTCGATTGGCGCCGGCACCTCGCGCCTGACCAACGAGGAATGCACGCCCTACACCATCCACTACGCCTACGACACGGTGGCCCTGGCCAACGGCACGGGCGCGGCGGTGACCAAGTCGGGCGGCAAGACCTGGTACTTCCTGACGGCGGACTACGCCTTCGGCACTTCGCTGCAGGCCGACACCTCGGCGGTGGTGGCCAAGTCCGGCGGCCAGGTGCTGGGCGCGGTGAAGCATCCGCTGAACGCGAGCGACTTCTCCTCCTTCCTGCTGCAGGCGCAGAGCTCCAAGGCGCAGATCCTGGGCCTGGCCAACGCGGGCGGCGACACCATCAACGCGGTGAAGGCGGCCAACGAGTTCGGCATCACCAAGACGATGAAGCTGGCCGGGCTGCTCATGTTCATCAACGACGTGCACTCGCTGGGCCTGAAGACCACCGAGGGCATGTACCTGACCGACAGCTGGTACTGGAACCAGAGCCCTGAGGCGCGCGCCTGGTCGCGCCGCTTCTTCGAGAAGATGAAGCGCATGCCGTCGTCGCTGCAGGCGGCGGACTACTCGGCGGTGTCGCATTACCTGAAGGCGGTCGAGGCGACCAAGTCCGACGACGGCGACAAGTTGATGGCGCAGATGAAGGCCACGCCGGTCAACGACTTCTACACGAAGGCCACGATCCGCAAGGAGGACGGCCGCGCCGTCCACGACATGTTCCTGCTGCAGGTGAAGACGCCGAAGGAGTCCGCCGAGCCGTGGGACTACTTCAAGGTCGTGACCCGCATCTCGGGCGACGACGCGTTCACCAAGCTGGCCGACTCGAAGTGCCCGCTGGTCAAGAAGTGAGCTGAGGCCGGAGACACCGCATGACCGATTTCTTTGGCGTCCCGTTGCCGGCGCTGCTCGGCCAGCTCCTGCTGGGGCTGGTGAACGGCTCGTTCTACGCGATGCTGTCGCTGGGGCTTGCGGTGATCTTCGGCATGCTGAACATCATCAACTTCGCCCACGGCGCGCTCTACATGATGGGCGCGTTCCTGGCGTGGATGGGGTTGGAGTACTTCGGCATCAACTACTGGGCGATGCTGCTGATCGCGCCGCTGATCGTGGGCGTGTTCGGCCTGGTGATCGAGCGGCTGCTGCTGCAGTGGCTCTACAAGCTGGACCACCTCTACGGCCTGCTGCTGACCTTCGGGCTGACGCTGGTGATCGAGGGGGTGTTCCGCTCCTTCTTCGGCGTCGGCGGGCAGCCGTACGCGGCGCCTGAGGCGCTGTCGGGCGCGACCAACCTGGGCTTCATGATCCTGCCGAACTACCGGGCCTGGGTGGTGGTGGCCTCGCTGGTGGTGTGCCTGGGCGTGTGGGTGCTGATCGAGAAGACCTCGCTGGGCGCCACGCTGCGCGCCGGCACCGAGAACCCGAAGCTGGTGCAGGCCTTCGGCGTCAACGTGCCGCGGCTGGTGACGCTGACCTACGCCGGCGGCGTGGCGCTGGCGGGCTTCGCCGGCGTGCTGGCCGCGCCCATCCTGCAGGTGAATGCGCTGATGGGCTCCAACCTGATCATCGTCGTCTTTGCGGTGGTGGTGATCGGGGGCATGGGCTCCATCCTGGGCTCCATCCTGACCGGCCTCGGGCTGGGCGTCGTCGAGGGCCTGACCAAGGTCTTCTATCCGGAGGCGTCCAACACGGTGGTGTTCGTCGTCATGGCCCTGGTCCTGCTGGTGCGTCCCGCCGGCCTGTTCGGCAAAGAGAAATGAACAAGAAACCGCTGGGCTACGGCGCCCTGTTCATCGCCATCGCGCTGCTGCCCTTCCTGGGCGTGTATCCGATCTTCGCGATGAAGGTGATGTGCTACGCGCTGTTCGCGTGCGCCTTCAACCTGCTGATCGGCTTCACCGGGCTGCTGAGCTTCGGCCATGCGGCCTTCCTCGGCGCCGCGGCCTATGCCGCGGGGCACGCGATGAAGGTCTGGGGCTTCCCGCCGCTGGTGGGCATCGCGTTCGGCACGCTGATGGCGGCGGTTGCGGGGCTGGTGTTCGGGCTGCTGGCGATCCGGCGTTCGGGGATCTACTTCTCGATGATCACGCTGGCGCTGGCGCAGATGCTGTTCTTCTACTTCCTCCAGGCGCCGTTCACCGGCGGCGAGGACGGCCTGCAGTCGGTGCCGCGCGGCAGCCTGCTGGGCATCAACCTGGAGAGCGACAGCGCGCTGTACTACCTGGTGCTGGCGATCTTCATCTTCGGCTTCTGGCTGATCTACCGGACGGTGCACTCGCCCTTCGGACAGGTGCTGACGTCCATCCGCGAGAACGAGGCGCGGGCCACCTCGCTGGGCTACGACGCGGCGCGGTTCAAGCTGATGGCCTTCGTGCTGTCGGCGGCGCTGGCCGGGCTGGCGGGCGCGACCAAGACCCTGGTGCTGGGCTTCGCGACGCTGACCGACGCGATCTGGACGACGTCCGGGCTGGTGATCCTGATGACGCTGGTGGGCGGCATGGGGACGATGGTGGGGCCGATCGTCGGGGCGCTGGTGATCATCGCCCTGGAGAACAAGATCGGCGACCTGGGACAGTGGCTGGCCAGCCTGACCGGCATCCAGTGGTTCGGCGGCCTGGGCGAATCGGTCAGCCTGGTCACCGGGCTGATCTTCATCGTCTGCGTGCTGGCGTTCCGGCGCGGGCTGGTGGGCGAAGCGGGGGCCTTGTGGGAGCGGGTCCGGAAGACCTGAACGCTTGACTGTCCGCGACGCGCATGGCCGCGCGCATGGTGACGAACTGGAGCGCACCGGGCATCGTCACGGCGCGACAATGAGCGTCATGACCTCCGCAGCCCCCGCTCCCGCCGCGCCGTCGCGTCTGTCGCTCTACCTGAACCTGATCCGCTGGGACCGCCCGGCGGGCACCTACCTGCTGCTGTGGCCGACGCTGGCCGCGCTGTGGATGGCCGCCGACGGCTGGCCGGGCTGGCACCTGCTGCTGGTCTTCACGATCGGCACTTTCCTGATGCGAAGCGCGGGCTGCGCCGTCAACGACGTCGCCGACCGGGACTTCGACAAGCACGTGAAGCGCACCGCGCAGCGGCCGGTGACCTCGGGACTGATCTCCGTGAAGCAGGCGCTCGTGCTCGGCGCCGCGCTGGCGCTGATCGCCTTCGCGCTCGTGCTGACGACCAATCCGCCGACCATCCTGCTGTCGTTCGCCGCCCTGGCGGTGACCATCCTCTACCCGTTCACCAAGCGCTGGGTCTCGATGCCTCAGGCGGTGCTGGGCGTGGCGTTCTCCTTCGGGATCCCGATGGCGTTCTCCGCGGCGCTTGGCGGCCGCGAGTGGAGCCTGCAGGCGATCTCCGCCTCGGTCCCGCTGGCCGCCTGGGGGCTGCTGCTCGCCAACCTGTTCTGGGTGCTGGCCTACGACACCGAGTACGCCATGGTCGACCGCGACGACGACATCCGCATCGGCATCAAGACCTCCGCGCTGACGCTGGGGCGCTTCGACGTCATCGGCGTGATGGCGTTCTACGTCGCGTTCCTCACGCTGTGGGCCACGCTGGGACTGAGGCTGGGCATGGGCCACTGGTTCCTGGCCGGGCTCGGAATCGCGGCGGCACAGGTCGTCTGGCACTACACGCTGATCAAGGACCGCAGCCGGGACGGCTGCTTCAGGGCCTTCCGCGAGAACCACTGGGTCGGCTTCGCGATCTTCGCGGGAACGGTGGCGGATCTGGCCTTGCGTTGAGCCGTCCGGCTCAGGACAGCCACTGCACGATCGCGTCCGGGTGCAGTGGCCAGCCGGCCAGTCCCGCCACGCCCATCAGCACGCCGAAGACCGTCGGCACCATCGCCGCCGCGTACAGCCACCACAGCTGCGTCAACGCGGTCACCGCCAGCATCGCGATCGAGATCGCCAGCAAGGCGTCCGACAGGTCGAACTGGTCGTCCCGGTAGTTGAGCGCGTCGTAGCGCTGCTGGTCGGCTTCCGCCTGCTTGCGGAGTTCGTCCTTCTTGGCGGCCTGGTCCGCGGCGAGCGTCTCGTAGTGCGCGATAGCCTCGCGGTAGCCGTCGGCGGCCGACGCCGGCGCGCCGATGGCCTGCAGCTTCAGTTGCGTCAGCGCGGCCTTGGCGACCTCCTCCCGCGCGTTGCGCGCCTGGTAGAAGGACCAGTGGTCGATCTTGTCCGCCTGCGCCTGCTGCATGCCCTGGCCGATGTTGTCGTCCTTGATCTTGCAGATACCCATGAACGTGGCCAGCAAGGCCACCGTCAGCGCCACCGCCACGTTCAGCCGCGACTGCCGCGGAGAGGCCTCCGCCCGCTCGTTGGCCTGGCGGGCGGTCTCAATCAGTTCGTCGGGGTCGATGTCCATCGGCGGCACGGTGTTCAGGATCGGCCGCGGCAGCATACCCAGCGAAGCTGAGCGGGACCTGTACGTCCGCTTAGCCGCGGCTTAGGCGTGGTTCAGGTGCCGCTCAGAACCGCTCCACCCGCGCCAGCGCCGCCACCAGGTCCGACTGGGTCAGGATGCCGACCAGCCGCGCCTCGTCGCCGACGATGGGAATGTGGTGATGGCCCGTGGCGGCGAACAGTGGCACCAGGTCCGCCAGCGGACGGTCCGCGCTGGCCACGCGCACCTGCCGGCTCATGATCTGCCCGACCACCTCCGGCTTGTCGCTGCGCGTGGTCGGCGTCGGACGGATCAGGTGGCGCAGTCGCGTCGCCCAGTCGTCGTGCACGTCGAGCGAGGCCCCTCGCATGAAGTCCGCCAGCGTCACGATGCCGACCACCCGCTGCGCCCGGTCCACCACCGGCAGCGCCTTGATGTGATGGGTCCGCAGCAGCGACCAGGCCTCCTGCAGCGGCGTGCCCCACGCCACCGACTTCACGTCGCGCGACATCACGTCCGCGCAGCGCAGCGTCGTGATCCGTCGCCGCGCCGCCAGGAGCGCCGCCTCGTCGACGATCGCCTGCAGGTCGTCCCGCGGGATGTCCAGCACCTGGTTGTAGTGCGCCAGCACCGTGTCCAGGTCGACGCCGGTGAACGGCGGTGCGTCCCCCGCCGCCCCGGCGGCTCCACCGGCCCCAGTCGCGGCGCCGCCCTTCGCCGGCGCGGCGGTGACCGTTGCCTGCGGGTGCGGGTACTTGCGGCCGGTGACGCCGTTGTACGCCATGCCGGCGAGCACCATCAGCACCGAGTTCAGCAGCACGGGATCGAGCGCGAAGTGCCAGTCGTGGACGCCGCTGAGCACCATCAGCAAGGCTGCGGCGCCGCCGGGCGGATGCAGGCAGCGCAGCAGGAACATCAGCCCGATCGCGCCGCCGACGGCGATCGCGGCAGCCAGCTCCGGCGTGCCGCCGAACAGGTGCGCGCAGGCGATGCCAACCAGCGCCGATGCGGTGTTGCCCATGACCACCGCCCAGGGCTGCGCCAGCGGACTCGCCGGCACGCCGAACACGAGCACCGCGCTCGCGCCCAGCGGCGCGATCAGCCACGGCACGCCCGGCATGTGGCGCGAGAGCAGTTCCGTGAGCACGCCTGTCAGCAGGAGGCCCACGATCGCGCCGGCCACCACGCGCAGACGTTCTCTCGCGTCGACGCGCATGGGCGCCGGACGGAACGCCTGCAGCCAGAGGCGGAATCGATCCATCATCGGCGCGCCTTCGATTTGCGTCTCAGCGGTCCGGGATCGCGCAAGGCGACCTCGGGCACGAACATCTCCATCACCCGCAGCTGCTGGCCGTGCCGGGTGAAGACCGAGTTCCGCGACCACTGCATCTGCGCGGGTGCTTCGGTCCCGGTGGCCGCGAGCCATTGACGCTGCATCTGACGGTGCGTCGCGCCGTGCCGCGTGACGCGTCGCGGCTGCAGCTCGCTGCGATGGATGCGGGGGTCGTCGTAGAGCAGATGGCCGAGCGGCCGGCTGCCCAGCCCCTTCAGCGCCTTCCAAGGACCGGCCACCGCGTGGCCATGCACCGCCGACCGTGCCCACACCAGGGGTTGGCCGTCGACGCGCAGCAGCACCTCGCGCACGAGCGTCAGCCCGCGCTTGGGCAGCCCCAGCGCGGCACGTTCCTGCGGTCGCAAAGGCGCGGTCGTCTGGCGCAACACCTGGACCTCATAACGACGGCCGGTCGCGGCCAGCCGCTTGCTCAGCGAACCCGGCGCGCGCAGCCACGCGCGCAGCCCCCAGCGATCAGCGATCCCCATGGATGGAAGCGGCTCTCAGATATCAGTCAGTTGGCGGCCGGCGACGTCGGGCGCGGTCGCGCTCAAGCGCGGCCGAATTCGTCGCCCAGCTCGCCGGCGCGCCGGTGCGCGGCTTTCACGGCGCGTTCGACCGCCTCGCCGACGCCGTCGGCCTGCAGACTGGTGATCGCGGCGTGCGTGGTGCCGCCCTTGGAGGTCACCTTCTCGCGCAGCGCGGTCGGCGAGTCGCTCGATTGCAGCGCCAGCGCCGCGGCGCCGCCGCAGGTGGCCAGCGCGAGTTCGCGCGCCTTGGCCTCGTCTAGGCCCAGCGCGCGCGCAGCGGCGACCATGTGCTCGACGAGGAAGAAGAAGTAGGCCGGCCCCGAGCCCGACAGCGCGGTGACCGTGTCGAGATCACCCTCGTTGTCGACCCACAGCGTGCGGCCGGTCGGCTGCAACAGCTGCTCGACCAGCGCGCGGTCCTCGGCCGTGACGGCAGCGCTCGCGCACAGGCCGGTGATGCCCTGCCCGATCAGCGCCGGCGTATTGGGCATGCCGCGCACGACGCGCGGCGCGCCGGTGGCGCGTGCGATCGCATCGCTGCGCAGGCCCGCCATCACCGACAGCTGCAGCGCGCCGGCAACATGCGGCGCCACCGGACCGGCAGCTTCCTGGAAGAGCTGCGGCTTCACCGCCCAGACGACGGCGCGCGCGCGCGACAGCGAAGCGTCCGCCGCGGCGAGCGGCCGGATCCCGAAGTCCGCGGCGAGGCGCTCGCGCTGCGCCTCGAAAGGCTCGACCACCAGCAGGTCCTCGGCCGGGAAACCGGTCCGGCGCAGGCCGCCGACGATGGCGCTGGCCATGTTGCCCCCGCCGATGAATGCGATGCAGGAATTCATGGGGCGGCAGTTTAGTCCCGCCCCGTGGGCGGGACCGGTCCCGCGCGGGCGTTCAGCGCGCTCTCAACATCGACGCGCAGAGCTCGCCGAGCGTCGCGATCGCGCGCCGTTGCGCGTCATCCATCGGATTGCCGGCGTTGATGCGGATGAAATTGTCGAAGCGCTCGGAGTTCGAGTACATCAAGCCCGGTCCCAGCCGGATGCCCTTCTCCAGCGCGGCGTCGAACAGCGTGAGCGACGAGAGTCCTTCGGGCAACTCGACCCACAGGCTGGGTCCGCCCGCCGGCAGGCTGAGCCGCGTGCCCGCCGGCAGTTCGTCGGAGAGCGCCGCCACCATCTGCTCGCGCTGCGTCGCGAGCTTCGCCCGGAGCGCGCGCAGGTGGCGATCGATCTGTCCGCCGGCCAGGAACTCCGCCAGGATGGCCTGGCCGAGCATCTCGTTGGGTCGGCTCTGCGCGTACTTGAGGATCTCCACGCGCGGCTGCCAGCGCCCCGCCGAGATCCAACCCACGCGCATGCCGGGCGCCAGCGTCTTGTGCATCGACGAGCAGAAGATCACCCGCCCCGTCGTGTCCCAGGACTTGATCGCGCGCTGCGGCGTCTCGCACAGCAGCGCGTAGGTGTCGTCCTCGATGAGCGCCAGGTCGCGGGCCTCGCAGACCGCCAGCAGCGCCTGCTTGGCCGCGTCAGGCATCACCGCGCCGAGCGGGTTCTGCAGGTTGGGCACGACGACCACTGCCTTGAGTCGCGGCTCGCGCGCCGCCGCCGCCTCGAAGGCCTCGACGGACAGGCCCGTGTGCGGACTGGTCGGGATCTCCAGCGCGCGCAGGCCCAGGCTCTCGAGCAGTTGCAGCAGCCCGTAGTACGTCGGCGACTCGACCGCCACCGCGTCGCCCGGCGTCGTCACCGCGCGCAGCGCGATGCCGAGTGCTTCGGTGCAGCCGTGGGTGATGACGAGCTGCGACGGCTCGAGCTGGATCTGCGCGTTCAACGCCAGGCGCGACAGACCTTGGCGCAGCGCGAGCAGTCCTTGCGGATCGGGTTGGGTGCCGAGGATCTCCGGCCGGCGACGCAACAGCCGCTGACCATGCAGCGCCAGCGCGCGCGTGGGATACAGCGAGGCATGCGCGCAGGCTCCGGACAGGTTGACCTCGGGCTTCGCGGCGATGCCGCGGGTGAGGATCTCGGAAATGCGCTCGTGCACGCCGACGAAACGCGCCGGATCGGCCTGCGTCTCGCGAGGCTCGGCCGCTCGTGCGAGACGATTCGGTCGCGGCGGTCGCACGAAGTAGCCAGCGCGCTGACGGGCTTGAAGCAGCCCCTGGCTTTCGAGCAGCCGGCAGGCCTGCAGCGCGGTGCTCAGGCTCACGCGATGCAGGCCCATCAGCGTGCGGACCGATGGCATCCGGCTGCCCGGCGGCATCGTGCCGGCCGCGATGGCCTGGCGGTAATGCGCGGCGACCTGTGCGTACAAGGGATCCGAAGCGTCCATGCCGGCAATTCTGCGCTCCCGTGCGCGCGCGACACCGGAACAGCCGGCGCGCAGTCGATACGGAACAGACGTCCCGCCATCGCTGTTACGCAGAACAAAACGCGCCGCTGTGCCTGTCGGGCCGCGTCGTCGACAGGAACACTGGAGGTCCCTTCCAACGAGGCGCCTCCGGGCGAAGCCGTCATGTTCCTCGCCGCCGTCCTGAGATCGCTGCCCATCCCCTGGCCGTGGCAGGCCGTGCCAGCGGACGCGACCCCAGCGCAGGGCGTCGCGCCGACGCAGGTCGCGCCCGCGATGGCCGCGCTCACCGGCGTACGGCAACCTTCGCCGGCGCCGCAGGAACTCCGGCTGGCCGCGGGCCAGTCGCTGATGCTGAAGCTCACACGAGGCACCGTGATGCACGTGCAGGCCGGCGTCCTCGATGTCGAGGATGCACCCGCGCTGTGGGCGGACCAGTGCTGGCCCCGGGCGCGCCGCTTCAGGAGCGGCGAGGTCTGGGTCGTGCCGCGTACCGGCTGGTGGCGGCTCGAAGGCCGGGTCTCGCGCGACCCGGCCTGCCGGATCAGTGCACGCCCGCCAGCAGCGCGGCGTTCCCGCCTGCCGCCGCCGTATTGATCGTCAGCGTCTGCTCCGCGACCAGGCGGTAGAGCTGGCGCGCGTCGGCCAGCTCCACCATGGGCACGACCGGCAGGATCGCGCCGTCGCGGCCCGCCAGTTCGCGCTGCACCGGCACCTGCAACGACGCCGGTGCGATCACGCCCGCCAGGCGCGTCGCGCGGAGCACCGCGCCGAGCTGGTCTGCCGGCAGCAGCTGCATCGCCGCCGCCGTCACGCCGCCGCGCATCAGCGCCGTGCGCAACTCGTGCGCCACATCGCCGCCGCCGACGATCGCGACGGCGTTCCCCGCCACCAGCGCCGCACCCAGCGCCCGCGCCAGCTCCTCGGGCGACGCCCCCTGCGCCAGCACCGCGATCACGCCGCGGCCGTGAAGGCGCAGCTCGTTGCTCTCGCCGGTCGGGCCGGGCAGCTTCACGTCAACCAGCGTGCGACGAGCGCCGCTGGCGAGCGTGCGCCAGGCGCCGGCGACCACCGGGCCCTGGCCGGCCGCTGAACGCTCCAGCGCCGTCGCGCGTTCCTGGACCGTGCGTTCGGCCCAGCCTTCGTGCGCGGTGAACAGCGGCGAGAGGTCGGCGCCCGCGCCGGTCGTCGACAGCGCCGGCGCGTCGGCCGACACCGACACCTTCGGCTGGGCGACGAAGCGCAGCAGGTAGTGCGGACCGCCCGCCTTCGGGCCGGTGCCGGACATGCCTTCACCGCCGAACGGCTGCACGCCGACCACCGCGCCGATGATGTTGCGGTTCACGTAGACGTTGCCGATGCGCGCTTCCGAGGCGAGCCGCAGCGCGCGGCTGTCGATGCGGGTCTGGATGCCCAGCGTCAGGCCGTAACCCAGCGCGTTGATCTCGCGCACGACGCCGTCGACGTCGCCGTTCCAGCGCACCACGTGCAGCACCGGGCCGAAGATCTCCTTCTTCAGCGAGGCGATGGTCGGCAGCTCGACCGCCACCGGCGCCAGCAGGCGCGGGCAGCCGTCGGCCGGCACGGCCTCGGCGATCAGCGTGGCCTCGCGCTTGAGGCGCTGGACGTCCTTGGACACGCCCTCGAAGGCCTCGTCGTCGATCAGCGGACCGACGTCGGTCGCGAGGTCCGCCGTGTCGCCGACGCGCAGTTCCTTCACCGCGCCGCGCAGCATCTCGATGACGCCGTCGGCGACCGCCTCGTGCACCGCCAGCAGACGCAGCGCCGAGCAACGCTGACCCGCGCTGCGGAAGGCCGATTGCACGACCGCATCGATGACCTGCTCCGGCAGCGCCGTCGAGTCCACGATCATCGCGTTCAGGCCGCCGGTCTCGGCGATCAGCGGCAGCGCCGCGGCGCCGGGCTTGCCCGCCAGCTGGCGGTTGATGATCTGGGCCACCTGGGTGGAGCCGGTGAAGCACACGCCCGCGGTCTGCGGCGCGGCCACCAGGCGCGCGCCGACGGTCTCGCCGCGGCCGTGCACCAGTTGCACCGCGTCGACCGGAACGCCGGCCGCATGCAGCAGCGCGACGCACTCGCGCGCGACGACGGGGGTCTGCTCCGCGGGCTTCGCAGCGACGGCGTTGCCGGCGGCCAGCGCCGCCACCACCTGGCCGGCGAAGATCGCCAGCGGGAAGTTCCAGGGCGAGATGCAGACGAACACGCCGCGCCCGTTCAGCGCGACACCGTCGGCGGCCAGTCGCTCGGCTTCATCGGCGTAGTAGCGCAGGAAGTCGATGGCCTCGCGCACCTCGCTGATCGCGTCGCCCAGGCTCTTGTAGGCCTCCTTGACCAGCAGCGCGCAGTACTGCGGCAGTTGCGCCTGCAGCGCGTCGGCGGCGCGGCGCAGGACGGCGGCGCGCTCGGCGACCGGCGTCGCGTTCCAGCCGGCGAAGCCGCCTTGCAGGCGCGTCATCACGGCGTCAACCTCTTCCGGCGTTGCTTCGACCATGGCCGGCACCGTGCCGGCGGCCAGCGCGTCCAGCAAGACCTGGCGCTGCTCCGGCACGGCGAGGTCCAGGCCCGACGAGTTGTCGCGGCCGCGGCCCGACGCATCGCGGTACAGGGCGATCGGCAGCGGCAGTGAAGCCTCCTCACGGATCTCCGTCATCGGCGAAGCGAGCAGCTCTTCCGGCGCGACGGTCGGATCCGCCAGCTGGTGCACGAACGACGAGTTGGCGCCGTTCTCCAGCAGACGCCGGACCAGGTAGGCGAGCAGGTCACGGTGCTCGCCGACCGGGGCGTAGACGCGGCAGGGGATGCTGCCGTCCTTCAGCACTTCGCGATAGACGCCCTCGCCCATGCCGTGCAGACGCTGCATCTCGAACTTGGCGCCCAGCGCGCGCGCCATCTGCAGGATGGCGGCGACCGTGCCGGCGTTGTGGGTCGCGAACTGCGGGTAGATGACGTCGTGGTGCCGCAGCAGCGCCTGCGCGCAGGCCAGGTAGGAGACGTCGGTGTGCGGCTTGTGCGTGTAGACCGGATAGAACGGCAGGCCCTGCTCCTGGGCGCGCTTGATCTCGCCGTCCCAGTAGGCGCCCTTCACGAGGCGCACCATGAATTTGAGCCCGTGCTTGCGCGCAATCGCGGCGACCGCCTCGACGACGTCGCGGGCGCGCGTCTGGTAGGCCTGCACCGCGAGCCCGAAACCGCGCCACTGCGGGAAGTGCGTCGCGATGCGCGCCGCCAGCGTGTCCAGCAGCTCCAGCGAGAGCTCGAGCCGGTCGACTTCCTCGGCGTCTATCGTCAGGTTGATGTTGGCCTGCGCGGCCTTCTCGACGAGCTGCCACACGCGCGGCAGCAATTCGGCGTAGACGCGCTCGCGCTGCAGGACCTCGTAGCGGGAAAACAGCGCCGACAGCTTGATCGAGATGCCGTCGCTGCCTTCCGGCGATTCGGCCTTGCGGCCGGCAGCGATGGCGGCGATCGCGTTCAGATAGGAGGCCTGGTAGCGCTCGGCATCGCGCTCGGTGCGGGCGCCCTCGCCCAGCATGTCGTAGGAGAAGCGCAATTGAGCCTGCACCTTGCGGGCGGTGTCGGCCTCCTTCATCGCTTCCTGGATGTTGCGCCCGAGGACGAACTGTCGACCCAGCAGCTGGATCGCTCGCACCGTGGCGGCGACCACCGTCTGCGCGCCCAGGCGCTTCATCAGGCCCGAGTCGGCCTCGGCGTCGGGCAGGAATTTCTTGGACAACGAGATCGCGCTCGCCGCCAGACCGGCCAGCATCTTGTGCGGCCCGTCCGAGGCGCCGTCGAAGTCGGCCCGGCCGAGCTGGTCCGCGGTCAGCGCGATGGCGGTCTCGGCGTCGGGCACGCGCAGCAGCGCTTCCGCCAGGCGCATCAGCGCCAGGCCCTCGGCACTGGTGATCGGGTACTCGCGCAGCAGCGATTCCATCGCCCAGAACGGCGCCGGATTCCCGCGCACCTGGTGCACCCACGGGCGCGCCTGATCGACCACCGCCTGCCAGTTCAGCGCCTGCATCTCGGCGGCCAGCGCGCGCACCAGCGGGAGCTCCTCGCGGTACGGGTCCGGCAGACGGGAGGTTTCCGGCGGGAGGGGGAAGGCGGTCATAAAATCCTCGGATGTTCGTGCGAGGGGCGCTCCCCTAGCGAATAGCGGGAGTTTAGGAAGTTACGCTCCGAATTACTCACCAATGTTTCTGACCTTCGCCGGATGGAATCCAGCATGAACAGCCTCGAAGACCTGGACAAGATCGATCGCCGCATCCTGGGCCTGCTGCAGCAGGACGGCCGCATCAGCAACCTCAAGCTCGCCGAGGAGGTGCAGATGTCCGCCACGGCCGTGCTGGAGCGCGTGCGCCGCCTCACCCGGGACGGTTTCATCCTCGGCTACGAGGCGCGTCTGAACCCGGCCAAGCTGGGGGCCCAGATGCTGGTGTTCATCGAGATCCTGCTCGACCGCACGGTGCACGACGTCATGGACAACTTCCGCGCCGCGGTCCAGGCCCGGCCGGAGATCCTGGAATGCCACCTGGTGGCGGGCGGCTTCGACTATCTGCTCAAGACCCGGGTGTCCGACATGGCCGCCTACCGCGAGTTCATCGGCGCGGTGATCTGGACGCTGCCCGGCGTGCGCGAGACGCGCACCTATGCGGTGATGGAAGAAGTGAAGAACACGACCGCGCTGCCGCTTTGATTCCCACAGACCGCCGCCGGTTGCAAGCGGATTCAAGGGGGAGATGCCCTCCCCCTTCAGCCCCTCCATCTGCGGGCTGACGGACGGGCCGCGACAGGATCACCATGGAGTGCCTCTCCCGTGATCCTGAGGTCTCCGAGATGAAGTACCGGTCCTCCCTGACCCCGTCCCAGCTCCCGCGCGCCACGTCCAGGCCGTACCCGGGCGGCAGCGGGCCTGACAGCGAGCTGCCCAGCCACTACGGCGACAGCCATTTCAGCCATGGCGACAGCCGCTTCTCCGACAGCGGCAGCACCTTCGGCGACTCCGACTTCGGTGCCGCGCCGGCACCGCGACGATCCCTCGCGGGCCCGGTGGAAAGCTGGCACGACTCCAGTTTCATCCTGCGCCGCGGACTCGAAGTGCGCGAAGTCAGCGCCAAGGAATGGCGCGTGTGGGCAGACCCCAGTGCGGATTCGTGATCGAACGCCGGGGGCGCCGTGGCGCCATCAGGCCAGTTGCAGACGCTTGGGCGCGCGGCGCAGCGGCTCGGGCGGCGGCGTGACGACGAAGTCCTCCGGCGGCATCGGGCGGCCGTAATACCAGCCCTGCGCCCAGTCGCAGCCTTCGCGGCGCAACCACTCCGCCTGCTCGATCGTCTCGACGCCTTCCGCGAGCACGTCCAGGTTCAGGCTCCGCGCCAGCACGATCACCGTGCGGGCGATCGCGGCGACGTTGGCGTCGCTGCTGAGCTCGTTGACGAAGCTGCGATCGATCTTCAGGGTGCTCACCGGCATGCGCTTCAGGTAGGCCAAAGATGAATAGCCGGTCCCGAAGTCGTCGATCGCGATCCGCACGCCACGGTTGGAGATGCGGGTCAGCAGGCTGATGGCCTGTTCGGCGTCCTCCAGCAGCAGGCTTTCGGTCACCTCGAGCTCCAGCGCGCTCGGCGGGCAGCCGGTCTCGCCGAGGATGAAATCCAGCGTCTCGATGAAGTCCGGCTGTCGCAGCTGGCGGGCAGACACGTTGACCGCGATCTGCTGCGGCTTGCCCTCCTGGCCTTGCCAGCGCGCCACCTGCGCGCAGGCCTGCTCCAGCACCCAGCGTCCGATCGGGATGATCAGCCCGGTTTCCTCGGCCAGCGGGATGAAGTCCGCCGGCGAGATCGGGCCGCGTGTCGGATGACGCCAGCGCAGCAGCGCCTCCGCGCCGATCAAGGCGCCGTCGCTCAAGCGCACCTGCGGTTGATATTCGAGTCGGAACTGCGCCGCCTCGTTGGCCTGCCGCAACGCATGGGTCAGCTCGAAACGCTGCTGCACCGCTTGCGTCAGCTCCGGCCGGTAGGCCTGCACCGAACCGCGCGCGTGCAGCTTGGCGCGCACCATCGCGACCTCGGCGTTGCGCAGCAGTTCGTCGACCTGCGTGCCGTCCGCCGGGAACAGCGCCAGACCGATGCTGGCGCCGACGTTGAAGCGGTGATGGTCGATGAGGATGGGCTCGTCCATCGCCTGGATCAGACGGTCGCCGAGCCGCATCGCGGTTTCCTCGTCCACCAGGCCCGACAGCACCACCACGAATTCATCGGCGCCGACGCGGGCCACCGAGTCGCTCAGCCGCGTCACGTTGGCGAAGCGCGCCGCCGCCGTCAGCAGCACCTGGTCGCCCGCGGCATGGCCGGCGATGTCGTTGACGTCGCGGAAGCCGTCCAGGTCGATGTACAGCACGGCCACGCAGGTGTGCTCCCGCTGCGCGTTGCCGACCTGGCGCGCGATGCGGTCGCGCAGGAGCGCCGCGTTGGGCAGGCCGGTCAGGCTGTCGTGCAGGGACTGGTGCAGCAGCTCCGCCTCGGTCTGCTTGATGCGGGAGATGTCGGTCAGCACGCTGAGGTACTGCACCTGCTCCGGATCGCCCGACGGCGCCGGCACCTTCACGAAGGTCGCCCACATCGGGATCGAGTCGCCGTTCTTGTGGCGCTCGGTCACCTCGCCGCTCCACTTGCCGCGGGTCTCGATGTCGGCCCACAGGGCGCGGAGCTTTTCCGGGTCCTGTTCGGCGTCGCGCAGCAGCAGCGGGCGCTTGCCCAGCAAGGTCTGCCGGTCATGGCCGACCATCGCGACCAGCGCCGGATTGACGTCGACGATGCGCAGCTCGTGGTCGATGACCATGATGCCTTCGCCGCAGTGCTCGTACACGGTGGCGGCGCGGCGGGCGGCGTCGGTGGCCTGCTGCAGCTGGGTCACGTCACGGGCGATGGCCACCTGGCCCAGGTACTGGTCGTCGTCGAACACGCGGGCGCTGGACACGTCCAGGCAACGCGCGCCGCCGCCGGCGTCGCTGCCGTCATCGCGCCAGGTCAGGAGGCGACCGTCGGACTGCGTGTCGACCCAGCCCGGCGGGTTGGGCAGGTCGGCGTCGCGGCGACCGATCAGTTCCTGCTCGGTGAGGCCGACAGCGCGCTCGAAGGCCGGATTGCAGCCCTCATAGGCGCCGTTGGCGTCCTTGAAATACATCGGATCGGGGATCGCGTTCAGCAGCGCGCTGAGGCGGGCGCGTTCGTGGCGCACGCGCTTGAGTTCCTCCCGCCGGCGGTGCAGGCGGCCGCGCTGCTGCAGGAAGAGGCTGACCATCACGCCCAGCGTCAGCCCGCCGATCACGCAGCCGGCGCCCAGCCAGAACACGGTGGAGCCCGAATCGATCCAGGCCGGCAGTTGCGCGACCATCGCCCGCGCCGCAGACGGCACCGCGGCGGGGACGGACGCGGACGCACCCGCCCACGCCGGCGTGCTCAGGCACGCAGGCAGCAGCGCGGACACGACAAGGCGCCCCCAACGACGGTTCAGGCGAAGACGCATGGCTCACCCAAGGAACTTTTTATGAATGGAGGGGCAACAACTGGCCCCATGTCGGCGCCGCCCGCGGGTGGCGGGGGTTCCCTCATGCACGACCGGCGGAGTATCGACGCCCGCCGAAAAATGTTGCTAGGGGTTACAGCGAGGCCGCCACTCTCGTTCCCTGCAGGATTGCACGCTTTGCATCCAATTCTTTGGCCTCGGCCGAACCGCCGATCAACTGCACCGACCGGCCCGCCGCGCGCAAGGGCGCCTCGAGTTCGCGCAGCGGTTCCTGGCCCGCGCACAACACGATGGTGTCGCAGTCGATGCGCTCGGGATCGGTGCGATCTTCGCCCTGGCTGATCCACAGGCCGTGCTCGTCGATGCGCTCGTAGTGGACGCCGCCGACCATCCGTACACCGTGCGTCTTCAGTGCGGCGCGATGGATCCATCCCGTGGTCTTGCCCAGGCCCGCGCCGAGCTTGCCGGCGCGCCGCTGCAGCAGCGTGACTTCGCGCTCGGCGGGCTCGGGTTGCGGACGGGCGAGACCGCCGCGTGTCTGTTCGGGGTCGCCGACGCCCCAGTGCTTGCGCCATGCCGGTGCGTCCAGCGCCAGCGAGTGGCCCTGCTCCAGCAGGAACTCCGCCACGTCGAAGCCGATGCCGCCCGCGCCCACGACCGCGACACGGCGCCCCACGGGCTTCTCGCCGCGCAGGACTTCAAGGTAGGTCAAGACCTGACCCCGCGCAATGCCGTCGTCCTGTCCAGGGATGCGCGGATCGCGCGGCGTGACGCCGGTGGCGAGCAGCACGTCGTCGTAGTCCATCAAGTCCTCCGCGCTCACGCGCCGCCCCAATTGCGGTGTCACGCCGAGGAGCTCCAGCCGCCGCTTGAAGTAGCGCAGCGTCTCGTGGAACTCCTCCTTGCCCGGGATGCGTTTGGCGAGGTTGAACTGGCCGCCGATCTCGTCAGCGGCGTCGATCAACGTGACCTGGTGGCCGCGCTCGGCGAGCGTCGTCGCGGCGGCCAGGCCGGCCGGTCCCGCGCCGACGACCGCGACGCGCTTGCGCGGCCGGTCCGCGGCGACGGGCACGATGCGCAGCAAGGTCTCGTGGCCAGCGCGCGGATTGACGAGGCAGGACGCAACCTCCTGCTTGAAGACGTGGTCCAGGCAGGCCTGGTTGCAGGCGATGCAGGTGTTGATCTCGTCCGCGCGCCCTTCCGCGGCCTTGCGCACGAAAGCGGGATCCGCCAGCAGCGGGCGCGCCATCGACACCATGTCCGCCGAGCCGTCGGCCAGCACCGATTCCGCGACCTCCGGCGTGTTGATGCGATTGCTGGTGATCAGCGGCGTGTGGATGCCCTCGGCGCGCAGCTGATCGCGCAGCTTCTTCGTGACCCAGGCGAAGCCCGCGCGCGGCACGCTGGTCGCGATCGTGGGAATGCGGGCTTCGTGCCAGCCGATGCCGGTGTTGATGAGGGTCGCCCCGGACTTCGCGACGGCGCGCGCGAGCTGCAGCACCTCGTCCCAGGTCCCGCCGTCGGGCACCAGGTCCAGCATCGACAGTCGGTAGATGATGATGAAATCCGGCCCGACCGCCTCGCGCATGCGGGAGAGGATCTCGACCGGCAGGCGCATGCGTCGTTCGAAGTCGCCGCCCCAGGCGTCGGTGCGCTGGTTCGTGGCCGCGATCAGGAACTGGTTGATGAAGTAACCCTCGGAACCCATCACCTCGACGCCGTCGTAGCCGGCCTCGCGCGCCAGCACGGCACAGCGGACGAAGGCGCGGATCTGGCGTTCGATGCCGCGCTCGCTCAAGGCATGCGGGGTGAACGGCGAGATGGGCGACTTCAACGCCGACGGCGCCACGTTGAACGGGTGGTAGCCGTAGCGACCCGTGTGCAGGATCTGCAGCGCGATCTTGCCGCCTTCGGCGTGCACGGCGCGCGTGATGGTCTGGTGCCGCCGCGCGGCGCCGCCGGTCATCAGCGTGCCTGCGAAGGGCTTGGTCCAGCCGGCGATGTTGGGCGCGTAGCCGCCGGTGACGATCAGGCCGACCTGGCCGCGGGCGCGCTCGGCGAAGTATTCGGCCAGGCGCTCGATGTGCTTGCGCGAGTCCTCGAGCCCGGTGTGCATGCTGCCCATCAGCACGCGGTTCTTGAGGGTCGTGAAGCCCAGGTCCAGGGGCGACAGCAGCTGCGGGTAGGCGTTCATCGCGCGGATGCTAGCGCCGGACCTCGCGCGCGTTTAGAGAGGTGGTACCAGGGGGCCGGCAACTCTGTGTCGGCGCTGATATCGAAGTTCACAAAGCTGGCAATCGGCCACAAGCCCCAGCAACACGGTCCGCGTTCAATCGCCGCATTCTCAATCGGAGTGTCGGACGATGCGATTCAAGACCTGGGCCTGGGGCCTGAGCGTGGCCACCGCCGCGATGCTGGCCGCCTGCGGCGGCGGCGGCGACAGCAGCTCGGCGCAGATGCGCCTCCTCAACGCCAGCATCGGCTACGCCGCGCTGGACATGGCCGTGGACAGCACCACGGTGAACTCGGGCGTGGCCTACGCCGGCGTGGGCACCTATGCCGACGTGAAGACCGACGCCACCGGCACCGAGGTGCAGAGCAACAACGTCGGCAGCACGCTGGCCTCGTCGACGCCGACGCTGGCCTCGGGCAGCCACTACACGATGATCGCCTACGGCTCGGCGGGCTCGGTGCGCACGACGCTGCTGCAGGAAGACCAGGACGCGGCGGCCTCCGGCAAGTCCAAGCTGCTGGTGCTGAACCTGGCGCCGGACGCCGGCGCGATGGATGTCTACGTCACCGGCGCGGACGAATCGCTGGACACGGCTTCGACCGTGGCGAGCAGCATCGCGACGGGCTCGGGCAGCGGCTACATCACGCTCAACAGCGGCACCTTCCGCGTGCGCGTCACCGCCGCGAGTTCCAAGACCGACCTGCGGCTGGACATCCCCAGCATCACGCTGGCGTCGACCGGCGTCTCGACGCTGATCCTGACCGGCAGCACCGGCGGCGTGCTGGTCAACGGCATCCAGCTGGTGCAGCAGGGCGCGACGAGCAACTTCCCCAACGCGACCGCCCGCGCCCGCCTGGTCGCCGCGGTGGGCAGCAGCGCGCTGGTGTCGGGCTCGATCGGCCAGACCTCGCTGATGCCGACTTCGGTGGCGCCGACGATCGGCGACTACACGACGATCGCGGCCGGCACGGCCGACCTGTCGGTCTACGTCAACGGTGCGCTCATGACATTCGCCAAGCCGGCCCTGGCGGCGGGCAGCGACTACACGCTGATGGTGTGGGGCACGGCGGCGGATCCCAAGCTTGCCGTCCTGACCGACGACAACCGCCTGCCGACCAGCCCGACGACGACGGCCAAGATCCGCCTGGTCAACGGCGTGGCGAGCGCGACCACCGGCCTGACGCTGAACGTCGATTACAGCGCGCTGGCCTCGAACGTGGTCGCCGGCACTTCGTCGACGCCGCAGGCGACGGCGGCCTCGACGTCCGCGCTGCTGACGGTGACCTCGCCGTCCTCGACGACGCCGGTCTACAGTCTGAGCGAACTCGGCATCCAGGCGGGCTACGTCTACACCGTGTTCGTGATGGGCGACAGCAATGCGATGGTCGGTTCGCTGCGCCGCGAGCGCTCGTCGAACTGATCTTCGGACACCCCGCCGGGGCGTCATCGACCGGGAACAGTCCCCGGTCCCGGGCCACTGAACGCGCATCCCGGCGCGACAGTCTCCACGACCGCGGCCCGGTGCAACGTCCTCCCTGTTGGCCACGTCCTCTCACGAGGCGTGGCCTTTTTTTTGTCCGTCGCTCCTGACGCCCTTCGTCAGGCGACTGCGGCAACATCGCGGCATGTCCCCGACGCCGCCCCGCCCTACCGTGCCCCAGGTGCGCCGCCTGCGCCAGCTGTGGCGCTCGGCCGGCTGGCCGTGCCAGGACATGCTCGAAGTGGAGCTGCTGGCGCTGGGCTGGCTCGAACGCCGGGTCGACTCCCAGGGTCGCGAGTCCTTGCGATTGACCGGACCCGGCATCGAGGTGCTGCATTTCGGTCTCCAGAAGAACCGCACGGCCCGCGATCGTCACGAGGACCTGGTCGCCCGCATGGCGGTCGAACTGCAGCGCGCGGGTCGCTTGGTCTGGCGGGGACTCTCGCTGCGCGCCGGCCTGCCGCGCGAGGACGAGCCGGAACGGATGCGATGGGTGAACGCGATGCCGGACGTCTATTCGGTGCGCAACACCACCGTCGAGGACTACCTCGAACCGGCGGTGCATGAAATCAAGGTCAGCCGCGCCGACCTGTTGTCGGAACTCCGGCGCCCCGCCAAGTCGCAGGCCTACCTCGCGCTCAGCGGCCAGTGCTGGTACGTGCTGCGCGCCGGCATCGCGGAGGTCGAGGAGATCCCGCCGGCCTTCGGCGTGCTGTTCGCGCATGACCTGATCGGCGGCGAGGGCTTCCGTTTCGAGCTCGGCCGGCCCGCGCCGCGCCGGCCGATGAAGCCGGACTTCGGCACCTGGATGTCGCTCGCCAAGGCGGCACCGGAGCGGGTCCCCCTCGACGAGGGGCAGGATCAGCTGGGCGAGGTCTGAAGTCGCTATCCTGCGCGCTCGCATCAGGAGGCTTTCCATGACCGACAGCGCTCAGAACACCCAGGACACCTTCGAAGGCGGCTGCGACTGCCGCCAGGTCCGCTACCGGATGACCAGCCGCCCGCTGATCGTCCATTGCTGCCACTGCCGCTGGTGCCAGCGCGCGAGCGGCGCGGCCTTCGCGCTCAACGCGATGATCGAGGCCGACCGGGTCGAGCTGCTCGCCGGCGAGCCCGTTCCCTTCATGAATCCCAGCGAGAGCGGCAAGGGCCAGAAGATCTGGCGTTGCCCGAACTGCGCGATCGCCGTCTGGAGCAACTACGCCGGCGGTGGCGACGCCATGCGGTTCGTGCGCGTCGGCACGCTCGACGATCCGGACCGCCTGCCGCCGGACATCCACATCTTCACGGCGTCAAAGCAGCCCTGGGTCCAGTTGCCGCCGGAGGCGGTCGCCATGCCGGAGTACTACGACGCGCGCCAGCACTGGTCACCGGAGAGTCTGGCTCGCGGCGCATTGCTGCGCGCAAACCGTCCTCCGGCCCCGGCCGGCTGACCGAATTCCAGCCCTGACGCCACGGCTGGCGGGCCTGCGTCACGGCTCCGCCGGATCGAGGATGCGCTGCACGAACCGACGCAATCGCGGGCTGACCGGGGCCACGCCGGCCAACTCGTGCCCCAGGATCAGCGCGGCTTCCTGCGCCGCATCGGCACGGGACATGGCGTATGGATGGTCCCTGGTCGCGCGCTCCGCCGTCAGATCCGGATCCTGGCTCCCTCGCGGCATCGCTGTCGCCTCCAGGGCCTGACCGATCGCATACCAGAACACGGGCAGCTTGAAGCGGGCGGCGTCCTCACGCAGCAGTTCCCACGCGCGTTCCAACTGCCAGTTGGCCTGCACCAGGTCCTGTGCCTGATCCATCGTCAGCCCCGCCTTCACGCAGCTCATTCGCCGCTCTGTGTCCAGCATTTGCTCGATCACAGGGGCGTTCTCGGCATGACGCTGCGCCTGTTCCCGCAACCTGCCCAGGTCGGGGTCGGGCGCTCGCTCGCCGGAAGGCAAATAGGACGTGTAGGCACCAAGGCCAGGAAGATTCATGATGGGTAGGAACGGCCTGCCAGGCGGCAGCGCACGCTTGAGTTGAAGCCATGACGGCGCCTGAGTGCGCGTCAACGAGGACCTAAGCTTAGAAGCGTCCCGAATATCGATGTCTGCGGCCCGGCGCCACAATGCCGAAATCCTTCGACACCCACCGGCTTACGAGGCCGCGCGTTACGCCATGACTTCTCACACCTCGACAGCTCTCCGCCTGCGCTCGGCGGCGCGGCTCTCCGTCCTGGCCGCTGCGTTGTGCACCATCGGTGCGTTGCCCATCTGGGCGCCATCGGCGATGGCCGCCAGCGCCTCGGCCTCGGTGTCGTGGCAGGAGGCCTCCGGCGATGCCGACATCGAACGCGCCTTCACCCAGGCGCGCGGCGAGAAGAAGCCGGTGCTGCTGTACTGGGGTGCCAAGTGGTGCCCGCCTTGCAACCAGCTCAAGGCGACGCTGTTCAACCGCGCCGACTTCATCGAGCAGTCGCGCGCCTTCGTCGCGGTCCACATCGACGGCGACAACCCCGGCGCCCAGCGCCTGGGTGCGCGGTTCAAGGTGCGCGGCTACCCGACGATGATCCTGTTCAGCAACGACGGCCAGGAACTCACCCGACTGCCCGGCGAGGTCGATGCGCCGCAGGTGCTTCGCGTGCTGCAGCTGGGCCTCGCGGGCGGGCGTCCGGTGAAGACCGTGCTGGCCGACGCGCAAGCCGGCAGGAAGCTGTCCGCCAACGAATGGAAGCTGCTCGGGTTCTACTCCTGGGAAACCGATGAACAGCAGCTGGTCCCGGCAGCGCAGCGTCCGGCGCTGCTGGCCAGGCTCGCCGCCGCCAGCCAGGGCATCGACGACGAGACCACCACCCGCCTGTGGCTGAAGGCGCTGGCCGCGACCGAAGGCGGCGGCGCGCTGAAGGCTGACGCCACCCTGCGCGGTCGTGTCGAGCAGGTGCTGGCCGACCCCGCCGCCGCCCGCGCGCAGATGGACGTGATCAGCAACAACGGCGACGACATCGTGCGCGCGCTCGCCCCCGCGGCCGGCGCCGACCGCCAGACGCTGGTCGCGAAGTTCGACGTGGCGCTGAAGCGCTTCGAGGCCGACGCCTCGCTGTCGCGCGCCGATCGGCTGCAGTCGCTGCTGGCGCGTGTCGAGCTGGCGCGTCTGGACCAGAAGAAGGACGACATCGCGCCCAAGCTGCCCGCCCCGCTGCTGGCCGAGGTCAAGGCGCACGCGGCCAAGGTCGACAAGGAAGTCACCGACGGCTATGAACGCCAGGCGGTGATCACGTCGGCGGCCTACCTGCTCGGTCGCGCCGGCCTGTGGAGCGACAGCGACGCGTTGCTCAAGGCCAGCATCGTCAAGAGCCACAGCCCGTACTACCTGATGAGCTCGCTGGGCAGCAACGCCCGCAAGCAGGGCAAGAAGGAGGAGGCGCTGCGTTGGTATGAGGAGGCCTTCAACAAGAGCGAAGGTCCCGCCACCCGCCTGCAATGGGGCTCGAACTACCTGAGCGCGCTGGTCGAGCTGGCGCCCCAGGATTCGGCCCGCATCGAGAAGGCCGCGGCGCAGCTGCTGGCCGAGGCGGAGAAGGACAAGGGCGCGTTCTACGAACGCAGCGCGCGTTCGCTGCAGAAGGTCGGCAGCCAGCTGGTTGCGTGGAACGCGGGCGGGCAGCATGACGCCGCCCTCGGTCGTCTGCGCACTCAGCTGGACGGCGTCTGCGCCAAGCAGGAAGCCGGCGACAAGGGCGCCTGCGAGTCGCTGCTCAAGAAGAAGGGCTGAGGCCCTTCCTTCGCCTTACTTGACCAGGCCTTCGGCCTTCATCGCTTCCTGGACCGCCGGTCGCGCGGCGATCCGGCCGCGGTAGGCGACCAGCTCCGGGTAGGCGGACAGGTCGACGCCGACGCGCTGGCCCCAGTTCGACACGGTGAACAGGTAGGCGTCGGCGACCGAGAACTGGTCGCCCATCAGGAACTGCTTGCCGGCCAGTTGCCCGTCGACCCACTTGAAGCGTTCGTGCAGCTTGGTCCGGAAGACGCCCTTGGCGTCGTCGGAGATCGCCGGGTTGAACAACGGGCTGAAGGTCTTGTGCAGCTCGGTGGTGATGAAGTTGAGCCACTCCTGCAGGCGGTAGCGCTCCATCGTGCCGTTGGCCGGCGCAAGCTGCTTGTCCGGCGCTTGGTCGGCGATGTACTGGATGATCGCCGGGCCTTCGCTCAGGCGCTGGCCGTCGTCGAGTTCCAGCAGCGGCACGTAGCCCTTCGGATTGATGCCGTAGTAGTCTGTGCCGTCCTGCAGCTTGTGGGTCTTGGTGCTGGCCAGGACCGGTTCGAAGGCCAGGCCGGCCTCGCGCAGGACGATGTGAGGCGACAGCGAGCAGGCGCCGGGGCTGTAGTAGAGCTTCATGGGGGGTCTCCTTCAGGGGCATCGATCGTACTCGTACAGTCGGCCGATCGACATCGCGTCCAAAGGTCCTCTCCATGAGCACTGCTTCCCCCGCCAAGACCTATGCGTTCGAGGATTTCACCGTCGGCCAGGTGCGAGAGTTCGGCTCGCGCCTGGTCGATCGCGAGGAAGGTCTCGCCTTCGCGGCCGCCTACGATCCGCAGCCGCTGCACCTCGACGAAGCCGCCGCCGAAGCCTCGGTCCTGGGCGGGCTGTCGATCAGCGGCTGGCAGACCTGCGCGCTGGTCATGCGCATGATGTGCGACGCCTACCTGCTGGACTCCACCAGCCAGGGGTCGCCGGGCATCGACAACCTGCGCTGGCTCAAGCCCGTGCGTCCCGGCGACACGCTGCGCGTGCGCATGACCGTGCAGGAGACCAAGGCCAGCCGCAGCCGTCCGACGATCGGCCTGGTGCGTTCGAGTTGGGAAGTCTTCAACCAGAAGGACGAACAGGTCATGACCATGGCGGGTTGGGGGATGTTCGGTCGCAGGGAAAGCAGTTCCGGAAGCTGACCGAAGGCACCCCGCCTCGCGCCTCCCGCTCGCCATAATCGCCGGGCACGATGGAGGAGCGAGTTGATGACGATGCGTCCCGGGGCAAGCCCTGCCCCCCGAGCCCGGCCGTTCCGCGCCCGGCCCCCGATGGCGACGGCCGCCGCGTTCGCGGTGTTGGCCGTGACGACCGCGTTCTCCGGCGGCGCCTGGGCCGGGACCGAGGTGTCGCCGCAGCCGCTGCAGCCGTGCCGCGTGGAGGGCGTCCCCACCGAGGTGTTGTGCGGCAGCATCCAACGTCCACTGGATCCCGACCGACCTGACGGCGTCCGCATCGACGTGCGCTACGTCGTGGTGCCCGCGCTGGCGCGCAACAAGCTTCCGGACCCGGTCCTGCTGCTTGCCGGCGGTCCCGGGCAGAGCGCCATCGCCCTGACGGCCAGCGTGATGCCGCGGCTGTCCCGCTTGAACTATCGTCGCGACCTGGTGTTCATCGATCAACGAGGCACGGGACGCTCGGCGCCGCTGGCCTGCCCGGACAATGACAGCCGCAGCCTCGACGAACTGCTCAAACCCGGCGCCAAGGTCCGGCTGCTGGAACAGTGTCGCGACGCGCTGAAACAGTTGCCGTACGGCGACCTGCGCTTCTTCACGACGACGATCGCCATGCAGGACATGGACGCCGTCCGCGCTGCGCTCCGGGTCGAGCGCTGGAACCTCGTCGGCGCGTCCTACGGCACGCGCGCGGCGCTTGAATATCAGCGGCAGTTCCCCGATCGCGTGCGACGCAGCGTCATCGACGGCGTCGCGCCGCCCGACATGGTGCTGCCGGTGACGTTCTCTCAGGATTCGCAGCGTGCGCTGGACGCCGTGTTCGCCGCCTGTGCCGCCGATGCGGCCTGCGCCGCGCGTTTCCCGGGTCTCCAGTCCGAATGGCACGCCCTGCTCAAGAGCCTGCCGCGCAAGGTCTCGTTCACGCATCCGCTGACGGGCCGTCCGGAAGACGCCACGCTGACCCGGGAAGGACTGCTCGGTCTGGTCCGACCTCCGCTGTATGCGCCCAGCGTGGCCGCAGCGCTGCCGGCCGCGCTGCATGAGGCGTCGTCGGGACGCTTCGACGCGCTGGCCGGTCTGGCCAGCCAGTTGGGCGGCGGCTCGCGCGCGATGCGGATCTTCGAAGGCATGCACTTCTCCGTCGTCTGCGCCGAGGACGCGCCGCGCATCGCGGCGTCGACCGAGACGCCCTCGCCAGACTTCGGCACGCTGGACCGCGATCTCTACGCCCGTGTCTGCAGCGCCTGGCCGCGCGGCGAGGTGCCGCCGGCGTTCTACACGATGCCCCCGGCGAAGGCCCCGGTCCTGCTCACCAGCGGCGGCAACGATCCCGCCACGCCGGAGCGGCACGGGCAGCGCGTCAAGGTCGCGCTGGGCGACCAGGCCCGTCACGTCGTGGTCGGGGCCGCCGGTCACGGCGTCGCGCTGACACTGCCCTGCCTGCGCGACGTGCTGTTCCGCTTCATCGACGCGCCGCGCGACGCCGATGCGCTCCAGGTGGACGCGAGTTGCGCCAAGGGCGTCCCCCGTCCGCCCGCATTCCTTCCCCCCACGCCGGCGGCCATGGCGGCCGCCGCCTCCGCCGCCCGGGAGTCCGCCCGATGATCCGCCTGCATGCGCTCCACAAGGCCTTCCAGACGCGCGGAGGCGGCTCGCTGAGCTCGCTGTTCGGCAAGAAGGGTCAGGCCCGCACGGTCGTCGCCGTCGAGCATCTGAGCCTGGCCGCGCCCAACGGCCGCATCACCGGACTGCTCGGCCCCAACGGCGCGGGGAAGACCACCTCGCTGCGGATGCTCGCCGGCCTCTTCCCACCCGACCAGGGCAGCATCGAGGTCGACGGCATCGACGTGCTCAGGCAGCCCCGCGCGGCGCTGGCGCGCATGGGGATTCTCGGCGACGCGCATGGCCTGTACCCGCGGCTCACGGCGCGCGAGAACATCGTCTACTTCGCGCGACTGCAGGACATGCCGATGGATGAGGCGCAGGCGCGGGCGGAGTCGCTCGCCGAGCTGCTGGACCTGCGGGCCGTCCTCGATCGCCGCGCCGAAGGCTTCAGCCAGGGAGAGCGGATGAAGACCGCGCTGGCCCGCGCGCTCGTCCACGACCCGGCCAACATCGTGCTGGACGAGCCCACCAACGGCCTGGATGTCGTCGCCACGCGCGCGCTGCGCGAGGTGCTGCGCCATCTGCGCTCCCCCGAAGGCGGCGGCAAGTGCATCGTCTTCTCCAGCCACATCATGCAGGAAGTGGAACAGCTCTGCGACCAGGTGGTGGTCATGTCCCACGGACGCTCGGTCGCGACGGGCACCGTCGACGGCCTGCTCGCGCAGACGGGTCGCCAGCGTTTCGAGGACGCCTTCGTCGACCTCGCCTTCCCTGAAGCCGCGCCCGCGCGCCTGGAGTCCGCATGAACGGTCCGTTCTTCAAAGCCTTCCGCACGGTCTTCGCCAAGGAGATCGTCGACGCGCTCCGCGACCGCCGCACGCTGCTGCGCCTGCTCATCCCGTCGATCCTGATGGGGCCGCTGATGCTGGTCCTCATGTCGGGCCTGGCAGCCTCGCTGCAGGAGCGCGCGGAGCAGCGCGAGGTGCTCGTGGCGGGCATCGAGCACGCGCCGACCCTGCGCAACTACATCGAACGCCAGACCTACACGATCAAGGCCGCGCCCGCCGACTACGAGAAGCGGCTGCGCGACTCGAAACTTGCCGACCCGGTACTGGTCGTGCCGGCGGACTTCGAGACGCTGCTGGCCGGGGGCGAACCGGCGACGGTCGAGATCGTCAGCGACAGCGCGAACCAGCGCGCCGAAGCCGGCGTCGGGGCGCTCGGCCGACTGCTGCAGGGCTTCAGCACCGAGCGCGCGACGCTGACGCTGGCGATGCGCGGCATCGGCGCGCAGCAGCTGCGTCCGATCGACGTCCAGGAACGCGATCTGGCCAGCATGCAGGCGCGCTCGACGCGGCTCACGCAGATGCTGCCGATGTTCATCATGATGGCCGTGCTCTACGGCGCGCTGACCGCGGCGCTCGACAGCACTGCCGGCGAGCGCGAGCGCGGTTCGCTCGAGCCCTTGCTGGTCAATCCGGCGCCGCATTCGGCCATCGTCGCGGGCAAGTGGGCTGCCGTCCTGATGGCGGGGCTGCTGGTGGCGGTGCTCTCCAACCTCAGCTTCCTGCCCGGCCAGTGGCTGATGCGCAGCGACGCGCTGGCGGCGATGTTCCAGTTCGGATGGGGCGAGGCGCTGCGCTTCCTGCTGCTGCAGATCCCGCTCGGCGCAGGGCTCTCCGCGGTGCTGATGGCGCTGGCGATCCGCACCAAGACCTTCAAGGAAGCGCAGGCCAGCACGACGCTCGTCATCACCGCGATCGCGCTGACGCCGATGGTGGCGATCGTCAATCCGGGCGGCGAGGCCTCCTGGCACCTGTGGGTGCCGGGGCTGGGTCAGAACCAGCTCATGATGCAGGTGCTCAAGGGCGAGCCGCTGACCTTCGCCAAGGTGATGCCGACAGTGATCGTCGGCGCCGCGCTCACGTTCGGCGGGCTGGCGCTGGTGGCCCGCTCGATGCGCGCGGCGGTGGCGCGATGAGCCGGCGATGGGGCCGCGGCGTTGACGGCTTCAGTGGCGCGTGGCGAGCGCCAGTTGGACCTGCTCCTGCCACGGCAGCATGTGTACGATGCCGTTGAGCTGGATGGCCGATTCGATCGGCGCGAGCACCTCGCCCTCGCAGTTCAGGAACTGCATGTTGGTCACGAGCGCCATCGGATCGACCATCGACACGAGACCGTAAGGCATGCGGACCCAGTCCCACGCCACGCCGGCCGCACCGAACTCGGATTCGCCGCTCCACAGGGTTTGCCCCATGGCCGGGTGATCCTCGTCTCCCGTCACCAACACGCGCGTGCTCAAATGCGCGAACTGTAAGCGGGGCAGACGCTGCACATCACACAATATTCGCGGCCACGCGTACACAATCCAAGCTGGTGTCATTGTCAGAATTGTTTGGTTTGGCTATTGCGGATCGGCGGTTGCTGCTTCTCCCCTTGACCAGAAGTGTGGTCACGAAGCGGTCGACTCGCCAGCTGTAAACCCTGTCAGGGGCGTGAATGCGTCACGTGACCTATGCGGCCCATGCGGGCGCGTGGCGGATCACAGACAGGCGAGCAGGTCCGCCTCAGCGACCGAAGAGGCCCACTAGGCCGGCCACGGGCCGGAGCGATCAATGCTGCAAGGCGGTTATCAATCAGTCCTGGAAGCGCGCTCACGCGATGAATTTCGCAGTGAGGTGATCCGCTTCGCGCAAAAGCTGGACTTCCAGACGGTCTCGGCCATCACGGTCGTCGACCACACGCTGGCCGAGACCGAGTTCATCACCATCGACAACTGTCCCGACGGTTATGCGGAGGTGATGCACGCGCCGGAATTCGGCCGCCGCGATCCGGTGATGCAGCACTGTAAGCGCAACAGCATGCCGATCGTGTGGGACCGCCAGACCTACGCGCGCCACGGCGCGAGCGACATCTGGGAATCGCAGGCGCAATTCGGCTACAGCACGGGCATCTGCCTGGCGCTGCACTTGCCGGAGGGCCGGCATTTCGTGCTCGGCGTCGATCGCGACCAGCCGCTGCCGAGCGACTCGGGTCAATTGACGCGCATGGTCGCGGATCTGCAGCTGTTCGCCGTGCACGCGGTGGACACGGCGCTTCGCGTGCTGCTGCCCGAAGAGAAGGTCACCGAATCGCCGCGCCTCACGCCGCGCGAACTCGAATGCCTGCATTGGACGATGGAAGGCAAGACCGCCTGGGAGGTCGGCGCCATCCTCAGCATCACCGAACGTACCGCCGTGCTGCACATCAACAACGCGATGCACAAGCTGGCGTGTTCGAACAAGCACCAGGCGGTGCTCAAGGCCTTGCGGCTCGGCCTGATTCGCTGATGCTGCCTTCGGCGCCAGCTTGTAAACACTGTAAGAGCTGACAGTTATGCGGGCGTCTGCGCGCTGCTTCAATCCGTTCCGTGCTCAACACTTTCCTGGGCACGTCACCGAATCTGGAGCCTCTCATGCAAGCCCAACCGCAAAACGTCGCTGTCAACACGCAAGTCGAAGAAGGTCTGGTCGAGTTGGACCTGCAATCTCTCGTGCATGTCGGCGGCGGCGCTCCCAAGGGCACCTGGCTGGTGGGCCAATCGGTCCTCGTCGACGTGTCCGCCGCGGAAGTCGAACCCGCGCCGAAGGGCACCTGGTAAGCCGCTTCAACGCTGCGAACCGTCAGGTTCGCAACAAGGCGTAGCAAATCGTGGTGGCGCTGTTCCGCGCTGAGGCGCAAGCCTCGCAGCAGCAGGCCTGGCTGGGATCGGTGCAATTGCATCGGCCGACCACGTTGAAATGGCTGAGCATCCTGGCGCTGGGCGGCGTGATCGCCGTCGGGACCTTCCTGTTCAGTACCGAATACACCCGCAAGGCCCGCGTGAACGGACTGCTGGTGCCGGAGCGGGGGGTCATGCGGCTGAGCGTGCCGCAGAGCGCCACGGTCTTGGCACGACCCGTCCAGGATGGGCAGCAGGTGCGCGAAGGCGACGTGCTGTTCGTGTTGTCGCTCGACAGCGCCAACCCGACCGGCGACGGCCTGTCACGGACCTTGAAGGATCGAGAGTCATCGCTGGGCGCGGCGCAGGCACAGCAGCGGGAACTTGCGCAGAGCCAGGCGGCGTCGCTGAAAGCGCGGATCGCCACGCTCGCATCCACACTGCAGCAGGCTGATGCCGAGCTGCAGCTGCATGCCCAGCGCGAAGCGCTGGCGCAGCAGAGCCTGGGACGGCTCGAGTCGCTGGCGAAAGACCAGTTCGTCTCGAGCGCCCAGGTCCAGACCAAGCGGGAGGAGTTGCTTGGCTTGCAGGCCCAACGGCAGGCACTGGCGCGAGAGCGCGAGAACCTGCAGCGGGAGGCGTTGGGCTTGCAAGCTGAGCTTCAGGCGATCCCCTTGAAGGCGCAGGTCCAGCAGGGGGAACTCGCCCGGGACATCGCCGCGCTGCAGGCGCAGGGCGTGGAGAACGAAGCGCGCCGCCGCCTCGTGCTGCGCGCCCCCAGCGACGGACAGATGAGCACGGTGCTCGCCGAGCCCGGACAGGTCGTGCAGGCCGGTACCCAGCTCGCCGCCCTGCTCCCCGCGCATACGGCGCTGCAGGCACATCTCTACGCCCCGTCCAGTGCCGTCGGGTTCCTGCGGCCGCATCAGGCGGTGCTGCTGCGCTATCAGGCGTTCCCGTACCAGAAATTCGGCCAGCAGCAGGGCGAGGTGCTGCAGGTCTCGCGCACACCGCTGCAGGCAGCGGAACTCGCGCAACTCGGTCTGCCCGCCGCGATGGCACAGGGCGAGCCGATGTATCGCATCACCGTGCAACTGCAGCGCCAATCGGTCGAGGCTTACGGCCAGGACCAGACGCTCAGCCCCGGTATGCTGCTCGAAGCCGACGTGCTGCTTGAGCGGCGCCGCCTGATCGAATGGATCTTCGAACCGCTGCTGAGCCTCGTACGCCGTGTCTGACGCCCCTTCTTCCGGCGCTCCCGCCGCGAGCGCCCCGTCGGCCGGAGCAGTGTCCCGGTTGAACCTCGGCTGGCGTCGTCGCCGACCCGTCATCCTGCAGACGGAGGCCGCCGAATGCGGCCTTGCCTGCCTGGCCATGGTGGCAGGCGCCCATGGGCAGCGCTGGACGCTCGGCGAGCTGCGCGACCGGTTCGCGGTCTCGCTCAAAGGCCTGACGATGGCCGACCTGGTGCGCATGGGCGCGCAGCTCGGGCTCACCGCCCGCGCGCTGCGCGCCGAGCCGCATACGCTGCACAAGCTGCAGACGCCCTGCATCCTGCACTGGGACTTCAACCACTTCGTCGTGCTGGAGCGCGTCGACGGCGATCGGGCGGTGATCCTCGATCCGGCGCATGGCGAACGCCGGCTCGCGCTGGACGAGGTCTCCAAGCACTTCACCGGCGTCGCCCTCGAGCTGCGACCAGGGATGGACTTCGCCCGCAAGGCGCCCGCGCCAGCTCCGAAATGGCGTCAGCTGCTCGGACATGTGACGGGGCTGAAGCGCTCGATCGCGCAAGTCCTGGCCCTCGCGCTGGGGCTGGAGCTGCTCGGGCTGCTGGCGCCCTTCCTGCTGCAGTGGACGGTCGACGGCGTCATCGTCAGCGCCGACCGCGACCTGCTGGTGACGCTGGGCATCGGCTTCGCGCTGCTCGTGCTGCTGCAGGTGGGCGTCGGTCTGCTGCGATCCTGGGCGGTGATGATCCTGTCCGCGTCGCTGAACCTGCAATGGCTCTCCAACGTCTTCTCACACCTGCTGCGGCTGCCGCTCGCATGGTTCGAGAAACGGCATCTCGGCGACATCTGGTCGCGGTTCTCCAGCGTGCAGGAGATCCAGAAGACGCTGACGGGCAGCTTCATCGAAGCCATCCTCGACGGTCTGATGGTGCTGCTGACGCTGGCGATGATGGTGCTCTACAGCGGCCGTCTGACGACGGTCGCGCTGGCCGCCGTGGCAGGGTATGCGCTGCTGCGCTGGGCCTGCTTCCGACCGCTGCGCGACGCGCAGGAAGAGGCGTTGACCCACGAGGCGAGGCAGAACACCCACTTCCTGGAATCGCTGCGCGGCGCGCAGGCGATCAAGCTCTTCAACGCGCAGGCGGACCGAGGCGCGCGCTTCGCCAACCTCGTCGTCGAGCAGATGAACGCGTCGCTGACGGGCCGCAAGCTCGAGCTGGGCATGACGCAGAGCAACAAGCTGTTGTTCGGCCTGGAGCGCGTGGTCATCGTCGCGATGGGCGCGATGCTGGTGCTGGACAACGCGCTGTCGGTGGGCATGCTGTTCGCGTTCCTCGCCTACAAGGACCAGTTCAGCCAACGCATCGCGGGGCTGATCGACAAGGTGGTCGCGCTGAAGATGCTCCGCCTGCAGGGCGAGCGGCTGGCCGACATCGTCCTGACCGCGCCCGAGGCGGAGTTCGACGCCCCTGGCCGAGCCGTACCGCCCGACGCGGCGCTGGAGCTCGACGGCCTGCGCTTCCGATACGCCGACGGCGAGCCCGAGGTCATCGCCGGCTGCTCGCTGCGCATCGAGCCGGGCGAGTCGGTGGCGATCGTCGGTCCGTCAGGCTGCGGCAAGACGACGCTGATGAAGCTGATGCTCGGGATCCATGCGCCGCAGCACGGCGAGATCCGCATCGGCGGCGTCGCCCTGCCGCAGCTGGGCGCCAACGCCTGGCGCGAGCGCATCGGCACGGTGATGCAGGACGACCAGCTCTTCGCCGGCAGCATCGCCGACAACATCAGCTTCTTCGACCTGGACGTCGATCCGGACTGGGTCCGCGAGTGCGCGCGTCTGGCCTGTGTGCTCGAGGACATCGAGGCCATGCCCATGCGTCTGCAGACGCTCATCGGCGACATGGGCTCCAGCCTCTCGGGCGGGCAGCGCCAGCGCATCCTGCTGGCGCGCGCGCTGTACAAGCGGCCGAGCTTCCTTTTCCTGGACGAGGCGACCAGCGCGCTCGACGTGGAACGCGAGCGGCTCGTCAATGCGAGCCTGCGCCAACTCCCGCTGACGCGGATCGTCATCGCGCACCGCCCGGAAACCATCGCGGCGGCGCAGCGCGTCGTCAGCCTGCAGGGCGGGCGCGTGGTGCAGGACCTGCGATCGGTCCAGCACCGTTGAGCCCCCTAGGCGGGCCCTGCGCGCTCACCCGGACGGATCAGTCAGGCTTGATCTTGGCGCGCGCCACGACCTGCTTCCAGCGCTGCTGCTCCTGCGCGATGAAGGCGGTGAACTGCGCCGGCGTGTTACCCACGGCTTCGGCGGCGTCATGGCTCAAGCGTTCCCGGGCCGAGGCCGAGCGGATCGCCTTCACCGATTCGACAGCCAGCTTGTCCACATTGGCTGGGGCCAGGTTGGCCGGCGCGCACAGGCCGTACCACTGCGTCATCTCGAAGCCGGGATAGCCCTGCTCCGCGACGGTGGGCACGTCCGGCAGTTGCGGCAGGCGTTCCTTCGAGCCCGTCGCGATGCAGCGCAGCTTGCCGGCCTTGATGAACTGCATGATGGCCGGTGCGCCGACCGAGGCCGCCTCGAGGCGCCCCGCCAGCAGGTCCGTCAGCTGCGGACCGGTGCCGCGATACGGCACATGCAGGATGAAAAGGTCGGCGACCATCTTCAGGTATTCCATCGCCAGGTGCCCCGCGCTGCCGTTGCCCGCGGAGCCATAGCTGAACTTGCCCGGGTTCTTGCGCACGAGCGCCACCCACTCCTTGAGGTTGCGCGCCGGCACGTCGGGATGGACGACGTAGAGGCTGGGCACCTTCGCCAGCAAGGTGATGGGCTTGAAGTCGCGAATCGGGTCGTACGGCAGCTTGTCGTAGATGTACGGGTTCACCGCCAGCGTCCCGATGTGGCCGAGGATCAGCGTGTGCTGGTCTTCCGCGCGGGCGACCTCGCCCATCGCGATGTTGCCGCCGCCGCCCGGCTTGTTGTCGACATAGACCGACTGTCCCAGGGTTTTGCTGAGCTCGGCGGCGGTGGCGCGGGCAACGATCTCGCTGCTGCCCCCGGGCGCGAACGGCACGACGAAGCGCACGTTGCGCGACGGCCAGGTCGATTGCGCGAGCGCGGGGAGCGACGTGCCGAAGGCGGCGGCACCCGCGGCGCCGAGCGCGGCGGACTGCAGGAGGAAGCGGCGGCGGTCCTCGTCGGTGGGCATCATGCGGAGTCTCCGATCAGTTCTTCTGGAAACTCCGACTCTACGTGGGCCGCGCCGTCAATGCGCTGACGACGCCTCAGTTCGTGGGCGACTGGAAGACGCCGTCGAAGCCGCCCGGATCGGACGTCGGCATCGTCTGCTCCTCCATCCAGCCGAGCCAGCGCATCGCCTGCTCCCGGGAGTCCCCGCACATGTCTTCTGACGGAGGCAGAGAGCCGCACACGGCAGGCCGCTCCGGTCGTCCGAAGATCTTGCAGCGCAGCGCCTGGTCGAGCTGGATGCAGCGCACCCCGGCCAGCTTGCCGTCGGGCATGCCGGGGATGGGGCTGCTGATCGAGGGGGCGATGCAGCAGGCGGCGCAGGAGGGACGGCAATTCATGGGAGGCGGATTGTCGCCGCCGTCCGCGGGCGCCGCCAACAAGGTCCGCCCGGCATGCCCCTGAGGCAGTGACTTATCCACAGGCCCGCGTAAAATCACGCCCTTCCCTCATCTGAACGCCAGCCGGCTGCCCATCGCCTGATTCCGCACCCTGCGCGCGTCGCGATGGCCTCGATTCCACCCGATCGCCGATTCCGCTGGACGCCTTGCCATGCTTTATCCCAAAGAGTTCGACGTGATCGTGGTCGGCGGCGGCCATGCCGGCACCGAAGCCGCGCTGGCGGCCGCCCGCATGGGCGTCAGCACGCTGCTGCTGACCCACAACATCGAGACGCTCGGCCAGATGAGCTGCAACCCGTCGATCGGCGGGATCGGCAAGGGTCATCTGGTCAAGGAAGTGGACGCGCTCGGCGGTGCAATGGCCGCGGCGACCGATGAGGGCGGCATCCAGTTCCGCATCCTCAACGGCTCCAAGGGGCCCGCCGTCCGCGCCACCCGCGCCCAGGCGGATCGCATCCTCTACAAGGCGGCCATCCGGCAACGGCTCGAGAACCAGCCCAACCTGATGCTGTTCCAGCAGGCCGTGGACGACCTGATGGTGGAAGGCGATCGTGTCGTGGGCGCCGTCACGCAATCGGGTCTGCGCTTCCGCGCCCGCGCCGTCGTGCTGACGGCCGGCACCTTCCTCGACGGCAAGATCCACATCGGCCTCGAGAACTACGCCGCCGGTCGTGCCGGCGACCCGCCTGCGGTCTCGCTGTCGGGCCGCCTCAAGGAACTCAAGCTGCCGCAAGGCCGCCTGAAGACCGGTACCCCGCCGCGCCTGGACGGCCGCACCATCGATTTCTCCCGGTGTGCGGAGCAGCCGGGCGACCTGGATCCGGTGCCCGTCTTCAGCTTCATGGGGAACGCCGCGCAACACCCGCGACAGCTGCCCTGCTGGATCACCCACACCAACGAGCGCACGCACGAGATCATCCGCTCCGGCTTCGACCGCAGCCCGATGTTCACCGGCGTCATCGAAGGCGTCGGCCCGCGCTATTGCCCGTCCATCGAAGACAAGGTCAACCGCTTCGCCGACAAGAACTCGCACCAGATCTTCCTGGAGCCCGAGGGTCTGACGACCCATGAGTTCTATCCGAACGGGATCTCGACCTCCCTGCCCTTCGACGTCCAGCTGGCCGCTGTCCGGTCGATTCCCGGCCTGGAGAACGCGCACATCCTGCGCCCCGGTTATGCGATCGAGTACGACTACTTCGACCCTCGCGAGCTGAAGTCCAGCTTCGAGACGCGCGCCATCGGCGGCCTGTTCTTCGCGGGCCAGATCAACGGCACCACTGGCTATGAAGAGGCGGCGGCCCAAGGTCTGTTCGCCGGTCTGAATGCGGCGCTCCAGGTCCAGGGCAAGGACGTCTGGCTGCCGAGCCGCGACCAGGCTTACCTGGGCGTGCTGGTCGACGACCTGATCACCAAGGGTGTGACCGAGCCCTATCGCATGTTCACGAGCCGGGCCGAGTTCCGCCTGCAGCTTCGCGAGGACAACGCCGACATGCGACTCACCGAGGCCGGTCGCCAATTGGGCCTGGTTGGCGACGCACGCTGGGAGGCATTCAACCGGAAGCGTGATGCTGTTTCACGTGAAACAGAGAAGCTCAAGTCGACTTGGGTGAATCCGAACATCCTCCCGGCGGCCGATGCAGAGCGCCTCGTGGGCAAAGCCCTTGAGCGCGAATACAACCTGATCGACCTGCTGCGTCGTCCCGGCGTCACCTTCGACACCATCTCCGAAGTGGCGTCCATCGCCCGACCGGCGTCCGGGGTCACGCGCGCCGCCCTGACCGAATCGCTGGGCAGCGACCTCGCGGCCGCCGTGATCGAACAGCTCGAAGTGGGCGTCAAGTACGCGGGCTACATCAGCAAGCAGCAGGAGGACGTGGCCCGCGCATCGAACTTCGAGCACCTGAAGCTGCCCGACGATCTCGACTACGGCCTGGTCACCGCACTCTCCTTCGAGGCTCGCCAGAAGCTCGGCAAGCATCGCCCGGAGACACTGGGACAGGCCTCACGGATCTCCGGCATCACCCCGGCGACGATCTCGCTGCTGCTGATCCACCTGCGCAAAGGCCGCTTCAAGGGCTTCACCGATCAAGCCACCGTCGACTCGACCGCCGCCTGAGTTCACCCCCTTCCGCTCATCGATGACTGATCCCGACCTCCGTCCCCGCCTCGCCGCTGCCGCCGAAACGCTCGCGCTCGGCCTCACTGATGAACAGCTCGACCGGCTGATCGCCTACCTCGGGTTGCTGTCGAAGTGGAACAAGGTCTACAACCTGACGGCGGTTCGCGATCCTGAAGCGATGCTCACGCAGCATCTCGTGGACAGCCTCAGTCTGATGCCGCCACTCCGTCGCCATGCCGCCGGCCAACCGCTACGGCTGATGGACGTCGGCAGCGGCGGAGGCCTGCCGGGGGTGGTTATCGCCATCTGCGATCCGTCGATTGACGTGACCTGCGTGGATACCGTCGGCAAGAAGGCGTTCTTCATCGCCCAGGTCGCTGCCGAAGTCGGTCTGCCCAACCTGCATGCGGAACACTCTCGTGTTGAACAGCTCAAGACGGCCCCGTTCGACGTGATCACGTCGCGGGCGTTTGCCTCGCTCGCCGACTTCACCGAATGGACCGGCATGCACCTGAAGCCGGGGGCCGTGTGGGCGGCGATGAAGGGTCAACACCCCTCGGAGGAAATCGCGGAACTCGCCAAACGCGCACCGGATCTGTCCGTGTTCCACGTGGAACAGCTGCAAGTGCCGGGGCTGGATGCTCAGCGGTGCCTGCTTTGGATCCGGCCGACAGCCGCCATCGGTTAAGCTCCGCCCCTCCGAGAGCCCCTGCTACCCGACCCTTCATGGCCAAGATCTTTTGCGTTGCGAACCAAAAAGGCGGCGTCGGCAAGACGACCACCACCGTGAATCTGGCTGCCGGACTGGCCAAGATCGGGCAGCGTGTGCTGGTGGTCGACCTTGATCCTCAGGGCAACGCCACAATGGGTTCAGGCATCGACAAGCGCGCCCTGCCGCTCACGGTTTATGACGTCCTGCTGGAGTCGACCACGATCGCCGAAGCGCGCCAGCGCAGCGAGAAGGCGGGCTACGACGTATTGGGCGCCAATCGTGAACTGGCCGGCGCTGAGGTCGAACTGGTTGAACTGGAACGCCGGGAACAACGCCTCAAGACGGCATTGGCTGACGCGGCACAGGATTACGACTTCATCCTGATCGACTGCCCGCCCTCACTGTCGATGTTGACGCTGAACGGCCTGTGCTCGGCCCACGGGGTGGTCGTCCCGATGCAGTGCGAGTACTTTGCGCTCGAAGGCTTGACCGACCTCGTCAACACGATCAAGCAGATCCACGCGAACCTGAATCCCGACCTGCAGATCATCGGCCTGCTACGCGTCATGTTTGATCCTCGCATCACCCTGCAGCAGCAGGTCAGCGAACAGCTGAAGGCGCACTTCGGCGAGAAGGTGTTCGACACTGTCATCCCGCGCAACGTCCGTCTCGCGGAAGCGCCCAGCTACGGTCTGCCCGGGGTCGTCTTCGACGGCAGCTCCAAGGGTGCCCACGCCTTCATTGATTTCGCCAAGGAAATGGTGAAGCGCGTCGGCGTCCTGCGTTGAGCGAATGGACGAGCGTGTCGCCCGAGTTGGACGCCCTCGCCCGCCGTGCCGAACTGGCCGGCTTGAACGCGGCGTCCGCCCCACGTGAAGCCCAGGTCGACGGCTGGTTGCTCCGGCTGTCTCCCGGCAAGGCCAAGCGCTCACGATGCGTCAATGCGCTGGCGGGCGGCACCCTCCCCCTCGATGACATCCTTCGCCGCTGCCGCGGCAGCTTCGAGCAGGCCGGCTTGCCGCTGATCCTCCGCCTCACGCCCTTCAGCCAACCGATCGACCTCGACGACCAGCTTGCCTCCAGAGGCTGGACGTCCTTCGATCCCGCCGATGTGATGGTGCTGCCCTCGCTGGAGGCTTTTGACGACGCCGACGGCATCGAGCCGCTATCGCCGTCCGCCTACGCCCGATTGATCGGTGAGCTGCGCGGATCGAGCACTGAAGAGATCGAGGGCCACGCCCGCCGACTCGAACAGGCCAGCGTCCCGCATCAAGCGTTCCAGATGACTCAGAGCGGCATGCTGCTCGCTTGCGGCCAAGTGGCCATCGATACGGATCCGACTGGCGCATCCCTGGGTGCGTCGGCCGATGCACCGGCTGGCGGCATGGCAGGTCTCTTCGACATCTTCACGCCCGAGGACCAGCGAGGTCGGGGGCACGGCTTCAAGCTGTGCGCCGCGCTGCTGGCCGAGGCGCGTCGCCAGGGAGCGCGCAGTGCCTATCTGCAGGTGGGAGCCGACAACGCCGCCGCGCAGCGGCTGTACGCCCGCCTGGGCTTCCTGCAAGCCTATCGCTACCACTACCGCAGCGACGACCCGCGCGCCTGGGCTTGACCCCCCCGAGCGCCGGAGACACAGGCTAGTCCCGCGCCTGCCAGACTTTCAGGAGCGTGTGGCGGGTGAAGCCCGGCACGAAGTCGTGCACATGGCTGATGCAGGCGTAGCCGAGGTGCTCGTACATCTCGGCGGTCTCGTCCAGCAGCGTCTCGATGAGCGCATCGACGCAACCCCGCTTCAGAGCCATCGCTTCAAGCTGACGAAGACAGTCGCCGCCTAGACCCTGCCCGCGATGATCCGCGTGGACCCACAGGTAGTTGACGTAGAGGCGTTGGAACTCGGTCCGTCCGGAGGCGCCGGCGATCAGTTCGCCGCCGTCGTACAGCGCCACGGCGATGTCCTCGGCGTCGCTGCCTTGCGTCTGCTGGCGTCCGTATCGGATGACGCCGTCGCGGAGAGCGTCCAGGTCGCGCAAGGGAACGGCGTCATCCCGACGCCAGTCCCGGCCTCCGCCGCCCGTCGATGCCGTCATCAGATGTCGTTGACGTCCGGACCGGTCAGGCCCAGCGACTCGTCCACGCCCAGGTGCACGTTCATGCTCTGCACCGCGGCGCCGCTCGCGCCCTTGCCGAGGTTGTCCAGACGGGCCATCACGAGGATCTGCTGCTCGCTGCCGAAGACGAACAGGTCGACGTTGTTCGTGTCGTTGCAGGCCTGCACGTCGAAGAAACCGACGGCCAGCGTGTCCGCGTCGCGCAGCGGTTTCACGTGGATGAAGCGCTCGCCTTCGTAGTGCGCGGCCAGCGCGTCGCGAACCTGCTGCGGCGTCGTGCCGGGACGCAGCTGGCTCAGGTGCAGCGGCACCGTGACCGCCAGGCCCTTGTAGAAGTTGGAGACGATGGGCATGAACACCGGCGCGGCCTTCAGTCCGGTGTGGGCCATCATTTCCGGGAGATGCTTGTGGGCCAGGCCCAGCGCATACGGACGCGGCGCGATCAGCTTCGGATTCCCACCCGCCTCGTACTCCGCGATCATCGACTTGCCGCCGCCCGAATACCCGGTGATCGACGTCGCCGTCACCAGCGCGTCGGCCGGCAGCAGGCCGGCATCGACCAGCGGACGCATCGCCAGGATGAAGGCGCTGGCGTGGCATCCGGGGTTGGCGATGCGCTTCGAGTCACGGATGGCGGCGCGTTGCCCCTTGGCCAGTTCGGGCAGGCCGAAAGCCCAACCCGGCGCCGTGCGATGCGCGGTGCTCGCATCGATCAGGCAGGTCTTGGGGTTGGTCACCATGGCCGCGGCCTCCTTCGAGGCGGCGTCGGGCAGGCACAGGAAGGCGACATCGGCGGCATTCAACAGGCGGGCGCGCTCGGCGGCATCCTTGCGCTTGTCGGCATCGATGCGCAGCACCTCGATGTCGGCGCGCTGCGCCAGATATTCATTGATGCGCAGGCCGGTCGTGCCTTCCTGCCCGTCGACATACACCGCGTACTTCATCGCCGCTCCTGCAAAATCCGCTGCCTCCGGGACCCTCCCGAAGAAAGCGCGAAGCATAAGGCCAACCGATGTCAACACACGCCATTCCGCCGAATGACCTGGACCTCTCCCCGATCACGCGACCGGTCTACCTGCTGCCGGGCTGGATGAATTCAGACCCCGACCATTGGCAGAGCGAATGGCAGCGGCGTCACGGCGACAGCCGCGTCGAGCAGAACGACTGGGAATGGCCACGCCGCGGCGACTGGATGGCCCGCCTCGACGAGGTGCTGCAGCAAGACGGGCGCCTGCACGATCAGCCGGCCTTGCTGGTGGCCCACAGCCTCGGCTGTCAGCTGGTGGCCGCCTGGGCGGAGCATTCGTCCCACACGCGCCTGGTGGCCGCCGCGTTGCTGGTCGCGCCGCCCGACACCGAGCGCGAGGAGATGCCGCCCCAACTGCACAACTGGCGGCCCATCCGGCGCCCTCGGCTGCCCTTCCCCGCCCTCGTGGTCGCCTCCAACGACGATCCCTTCTGCACCCCGGAACGCGCCGCCGGAATGGCGGCAGACTGGGGCGCGGAATTCGTCCTGGCAGGACCGCTGGGGCACATCAATGCCGCCTCCGGCCTGGGCGCCTGGCCCGAAGGCCGGGCCATGCTGAAGCGCCTCGCCGGCTGATCCGGGCGACACCCGACATCGGGCTGACGGCCCTTCCCTGGAATCACGGAGAATCGCGCCCCATGGCGACAAAGAAACCCAAGGGCCTGGGCATGGGCCTCGAGGCCCTGCTCGGACCCAAAGTGAGCGACGCACCCGCGGTGCGCGAAGGCGAACCCGGCGTGCTGCCGCTGGCGCAGATGCAGGCGGGCAAGTACCAGCCGCGCACCCGCATGGACGAGGGCTCGCTCTACGAGCTGGCCGAGAGCATCAAGGCGCAGGGGATCATGCAACCGATCCTCGTGCGTCCGATCGCGCCCAACGGTGCGGTCCGCTACGAGATCATCGCGGGCGAACGGCGCTTCCGTGCCGCGAAGCTGGCCGGACTGGCCGAAGTGCCGGTGCTGGTGAAGCCGGTGCCCGACGAAGCCGCCGCCGCGATGGCGCTGATCGAAAACATCCAGCGCGAAGACCTCAACGCGCTGGAAGAGGCGCAGGGCCTGAAGCGGCTGGTCGACGAATTTGGCCTGACACACGACCAGGCGGCGCAGGCGGTGGGCCGCTCGCGCAGCGCGGCGTCCAACCTGCTGCGCCTCCTGAACCTGGCCGAGCCGGTGCAGAACATGCTGATGGCCGGCGACATCGACATGGGCCACGCCCGCGCGCTGCTGGCGCTGGACGGCGCCCACCAGATCACCAGCGCCACCGAGATCGCCGCGAAGAAGCTCAGCGTGCGAGAGGCCGAGAAACTCGTCCAGCGCCAGCAGGGCGGCGGGCGCCAGGCCCCGCTGCTGCGGGTGAAGGCCAACAAGAGCCGCGACGTGCTGAGACTGGAGGAACAACTCTCCGACCTGCTGACGGCGCAGGTGGAAATCCGCGTCAAGAAGAAGACCAAACGCGGCGAGCAGGGCGAGGTCGCGATCAGCTTCGGCTCTCTCGACGAACTGAACGGCTTGCTGCAAAAACTCCGCCCGCCCGGCGCGGACGAGTGATCCGCGGCCCCCGCCTTGGGGGCTCGCCGATCGGCCAATCCACAAGAATGGCACGCGGGATGCGTGCTGTCTTCTTCGTACTTCCCACAGGTGCCCCACGTCGGGGGATCGTCAACTTTCGCGCTTCACAGGCGTTGAACATGGGAGTACAACGGGGTCATGTCTTGCTATCGCGCATCGTTGCCGATGGGGGTAGCATGGCCCAGAAAACCGCACCGGCCTTGAGGCTGCCGAAGGGCACCCAGACACGATCGCGGACCTTGGACCAGCATGGGCTGGCCGTTTGCTGACTGCTTGCTGAGCTCGGAAAGCTCTGATGACGCCTTGAGTCATGGACGTCGCCAGAACTTCCTGGACGATGCGAGGTCCGTTGTCGCACGGACGCGCGTCGCCTCCCAATGCACCACTGGAGGTCAGCATGGACGTGATCAGCCATTTCGCGGCTCGCTACGAACGCAGCAAGGTCGAGGAACTCACCCTGGAGGAGTACCTCGACGAGTGCAAGCGCAATCCCCTCGCCTACGCCACCGCGGCCGAGCGCATGCTCAAAGCGATCGGCGAGCCGCAGATGCTCGACACGCGCAACGACTCGCGCCTGTCGCGGATCTTCCAGAACAAGGTCATCAAGATCTATCCCGCCTTCGCCGAGTTCTACGGCATGGAGGATGCGATCGAGCAGGTCGTCTCCTACTTCCGCCATGCGGCGCAGGGGCTGGAAGAGAAGAAGCAGATCCTGTATCTGCTGGGCCCGGTCGGCGGCGGCAAGAGCTCGATCGCCGAGCGCCTCAAGCAGCTGATGGAGCACGTGCCCTTCTACGCGCTCAAGGACAGTCCGGTGAACGAGAGTCCGCTCGGCCTGTTCGACGTCGTCGAGGACGGCCCGCTGCTGGAGCGCGAATACGGCATTCCGCGCCGCTACCTCAACCGCATCCTCAGCCCGTGGGCGGTGAAGCGGCTCGACGAGTTCGGCGGCGATATCCGCAAGTTCAAGGTCGTCAAGCGGCTGCCCAGCGTGCTCAAGCAGATCGGCGTCGCGAAGACCGAGCCGGGCGACGAGAACAACCAGGACATCAGCTCGCTGGTCGGCAAGGTCGACATCCGCAAGCTCGAGACCTACGCGCAGGACGATCCCGACGCCTACAGCTACTCCGGCGGCCTGTGTCTGGCCAACCAGGGCCTGCTGGAATTCGTCGAGATGTTCAAGGCGCCGATCAAGGTGCTGCACCCGCTGCTGACGGCGACCCAGGAAGGCAACTTCAAGGGCACCGAGGGCTTCGGCGCGATTCCTTTCGATGGCATCGTGCTGGCCCACAGCAACGAAAGCGAGTGGAAGACCTTCCGCAACAACAAGAACAACGAGGCCTTCCTCGACCGCATCTACATCGTCAAGGTGCCCTACTGCCTGCGCGTCAGCGAGGAGGTGAAGATCTACGAGAAGCTGATCCGCGGCTCCTCGCTGGCCGAGGCCAAGTGCGCGCCCGGCACGCTGAAGATGATGGCGCAGTTCGCCGTGCTGACGCGGCTGAAGGACCCGGAGAACTCCAGTGCCTTCAGCAAGATGCAGATCTATGACGGCGACAACCTGAAGGACACCGACCCCAAGGCCAAGTCGATCCAGGAGTACCGCGACTACGCCGGCGTCGACGAAGGCATGGCCGGCATCTCGACGCGCTTCGCGTACAAGATCCTGTCCAAGGTCTTCAACTTCGACTCGACCGAGGTCGCCGCCAATCCGGTCCACCTGATGTACGTGCTCGAGCAGCAGATCGAGCGCGAGCAGTTCCCGCAGGAGGCCGAACAGAAGTTCGTCGGCTTCATCAAGGAAGTGCTGGCCCCGCGCTACGCCGAGTTCATCGGCAAGGAGATCCAGACCGCCTACCTGGAGAGCTACAGCGAGTACGGCCAGAACATCTTCGACCGCTACGTGACCTATGCGGACTACTGGATCCAGGACCAGGAGTACCGCGACACGGACACCGGCGAGGTCTTCGACCGGTCGGCGCTGAACGCGGAACTCGAGAAGATCGAGAAGCCCGCGGGCATCAGCAACCCGAAGGATTTCCGCAACGAGATCGTCAACTTCGTGCTGCGCGCGCGCGCCAACAACGCGGGCAAGAACCCGCTGTGGACCAGCTACGAGAAGCTGCGCACGGTGATCGAGAAGAAGATGTTCTCCAACACGGAAGAGCTGCTGCCGGTGATCAGCTTCAACGCCAAGGCCAGCGCCGACGAGGCGAAGAAGCACGAGAACTTCGTCCAGCGGATGGTCGACAAGGGCTACACGCCGAAGCAGGTCCGGCTGCTCTGCGAGTGGTACCTGCGCGTGAGGAAGTCGAGCTGAGGCCAACGAACGCCACCGGAAAGGTCCCTTCATGACCGGGCTTCAACAGATCATCGACAGGCGGCTGTCGGGCAAGAACAAGTCGATCGGGAATCGGGAGCGCTTCCTGCGCCGCTACAAGGACCAGATCCGCGACGCGGTGCGGCGCGCGGTGGACAAGCGCGGCATCCGCGACATGGAGCGCGGCGAGGACGTGCAGATCCCCAAGCGCGACTTGAGCGAACCCGTCTTCAGCCATGGCGACGGCGGGACGCGCGAGGTCGTTCGGCCGGGCAACACCGAGCACATCAAGGGCGACCGCATCGGCAAGCCGCAAGGCGGCCAGGGCGGGGGTGGCGGCTCGCAGGCCAGCGACTCCGGCGAGGGCGAGGACGACTTCGTCTTCCACCTCAGCAAAGAGGAGTTCATGCAGGTCTTCTTCGAGGACCTGGCGCTGCCCAATCTCGCCCGCACGACGCTGGCCGAGACGCCCGAGTACAAGACGGTGCGGGCCGGTTATGTCACCGACGGCACGCCGACCAACCTGCACGTCGTGCGCTCGATGCGCGGCGCGCTGGGGCGGCGGATCGCGCTGGGCATGGACAAGCGGCGAGAACTGCATGAGCTCGAGACGCGACTGCTGACTCTTCAGCAGGAAGAGGACAAGCGTCGCCCCGAGATCCAGGCGCTGATCGCCGAGACCGAGGCGCGCATCGTGCTGCTGCGCCAGCGTCTGTCCAACATCCCCTTCCTGGATCCGATCGACCTGCGCTTCCGCAACCGCGTCAAGGTGCCGCAGCCAACCACGCGCGCGGTGATGTTCTGCCTCATGGACGTGTCGGGCTCGATGGACGAGAGTCGCAAGGACCTGGCCAAGCGCTTCTTCATCCTGCTCTACCTGTTCCTGACGCGGCATTACGAGAAGATCGAGGTCGTCTTCATCCGTCACCACACCCAGGCGCAGGAAGTCGACGAGCAGAACTTCTTCCACGCCACGGAGACGGGCGGCACCGTGGTGTCGTCGGCGCTGGTCATGATGGAAGAGATCATCCGCGCGCGGTACCCGGCCGGCGACTGGAACATCTACGGCGCACAGGCCAGCGACGGTGACAACTGGCACCATGACAGCGGCCGTTGCCGGGAACTGCTGGCCGACAAGATCCTCCCGCTGTGCCGCTACTACGCCTACGTGCAGGTGGCGGAGGCCGAGCAGAACCTGTGGGAGGAATACGCGAAGCTGGAAGACGAAGTGCACCACTTCGCAATGCGCAAGGCCGTCGAGGTGGCGCAGATCTATCCGGTGTTCCGCGACCTGTTCAAGAAGGAAGGGGCGACCGCGTGACGGCGGCCCCGGAGGACATCACCATGAGCAGTCTGGAGAATCGCCGCCAGGTCGGCGTCGGCGTGGGTGCCAACGAATACGGCGGCCGTCGCGTCCGCGCGCCGCTGACCCAGATGCGGCCGCTGGAGAAGCGGCCCGAGCACCCGCTCCCGTCGCCGAGCGACTGGACCTTCGAGCTCGTCGAGGAGTACCACAACGTCATCCGCCAGACGGCGGAGCGCTACGGACTCGACACCTATCCGAACCAGCTCGAGGTCATCACCGCCGAGCAGATGATGGATGCCTACGCGTCGGTCGGGATGCCGGTCAACTACCGGCACTGGAGCTACGGCAAGGAATTCATCGCCACCGAGCGCAACTACAAGCGGGGCCAGATGGGCCTGGCGTACGAGATCGTCATCAACTCCGACCCCTGCATCGCCTACCTGATGGAGGAGAACACGATGGCGATGCAGGCGCTGGTGATCGCGCACGCCTGCTACGGCCACAACAGCTTCTTCAAGAACAACTACCTGTTCCGGATGTGGACCGACGCGTCGTCCATCATCGATTACCTGGTCTACGCGAAGAACTATGTCGCCGACTGCGAGCAGCGTTACGGCCTGGACGCCGTGGAGTCGACGCTGGACTCCTGCCATGCGCTGATGAATCACGGCGTCGACCGCTACCGCCGCCCGGCCAAGCTCTCCCTCGCGCAGGAACAGGCCATGCGCAAGGACCGCGAGTCCTATGCGCAGCTGCAGGTCAACGACATGTGGCGCACCTTGCCGCGGCGCCTGGAGGACGAGGCCAAGGAGGAAGAGAAGCGCCGCTTCCCGAGCGAGCCGCAGGAGAACCTGCTTTACTTCATCGAGAAGAACGCGCCGCTACTGGAACCGTGGCAACGGGAGATCGTGCGCATCGTCCGCAAGATCGCGCAGTACTTCTATCCACAGCGGCAGACGCAGGTCATGAACGAAGGCTGGGCGACCTTCTGGCATCACAAGCTGCTGAACACCATGTACGACGACGGCTACCTGTCCGACGGCATGATGATCGAATGGCTGAAGTCGCACACCAACGTGGTGGCGCAACCGGCGATGTCGCAGCTCAATCCGTATGCGCTGGGATTCGCGATGTACACGGACATCAAGCGCATCTGCGAAAAGCCGACCGACGAGGACCGCGAGTGGTTCCCGGCGATCGCCGGCAGCGACTGGCTGCCGACGCTGGACCATGCGATGCGCAACTTCAAGGACGAGAGTTTCATCGCGCAGTACCTGAGCCCGAAGATCATGCGGGACTTCCGGCTGTTCTCCATCCTCGACGACGAGCACCAGGCGGAGTACGAGATCTCCGCGATCCACGACGAGCAGGGCTACCAGTACGTGAGGCAGGCCCTGTCGCGACAGTACGACCTGTCCACGCGCGAGCCCAACATCCAGGTCTGGAACGTCAACCTGCGCGGTGACCGGTCATTGACGCTGCGCCATCAGCAGCATCTGGACCGGCCGCTGCATGACGGCGCGCAGGAAGTGCTGAAGCACGTCGCCCGCCTGTGGGGCTTCGGCGTCCAGCTGGAAAGCGTGAACGCACGGGGCGACGTGTCCCGTCGCTGGAGCGTGCCGGCGCCGCAGCACTGAAATCCCTCGGCGTTCAGACGAAGATCTTCCCGGGATTCATGATGTCGTTCGGATCGAGCGCTCGCTTGAGCGCTCGCATCTGATCGACCGCGCCCTCCCCCGCCTCCTGCAGCAGGAAGGCCTGCTTGTGCAGGCCGATGCCGTGCTCGCCGGTGCAGGTGCCCTCGAGCGCAATCGCCCGCGCGACCATCTGCGCGCTCAGCGTCTCAGCGGTTTCCCGCTCCGCAGGCACCGCCGGATCGATCAGATACCCCATGTGGAAGTTGCCGTCGCCCACGTGGCCGACGATGAAGTACGGCAGACCGCTGGCTTCGACTTCCTCGACGGAGACGTTGATCGACTCCGCCAGGCGCGAGATCGGCACGCAGGTGTCGGTCGTCACCGCGCGGCAGCCGGGCTTCATCTGCAGCGCCGACAGGTAGGCATGATGGCGCGCGGTCCACAGCCGCGTGCGCTCCTCCGGTGTCGTCGCCCATTCGAACCCCGTGCCGCCATGGTCGGCGGCAATCTCCTGCACCGTCGCCGCCTGTTCCGCGACACCGGCCTCCGAGCCGTGGAACTCCATCAGCAGCATCGGCGCTTCGCGCAGCGTCAGCTTGTCGTGCCGGTTGACCGCCCGCACGGCATGCGCGTCGAGCAGCTCGCAGCGCGCGATCGGCACGCCCATCTGGATGATCGCGATCGTCGTCCGGACGGCCGCGTCGATCGATTCAAACGAGCACACCGCCGCTGATACCGCTTCGGGCAAGGGGAACAGCCGCAGCGTGATCTCGCAGATCGCGCCCAGCGTGCCCTCGCTGCCCACGTACAAGCGCGTGAGGTCGTAGCCGGCGCTGCTCTTGCGGGCCCGGGATCCGGTGCGGATCAGCCGCCCGTCCGGCGTCGCGACGGTCAGCCCCAGCACGTTCTCCTTCATCGTGCCGTAGCGCACGGCGTTCGTGCCGCTCGCGCGCGTCGCCGACATGCCGCCGATCGAGGCATCCGCGCCCGGGTCGATCGGAAAGAACAGCCCCTGATGCCGGATCTCGGCGTTCAGCTGGTTGCGCGTCACGCCGGCCTGTACCGTCACCGTCAGGTCCTCGGCGTTGATGCTCAGGATCCGTTTCATCCGCGACAGGTCCAGGCTGACGCCGCCCTGGACTGCCAGCAAATGGCCTTCCAGCGAGGTGCCTGCGCCATACGGAATCACCGGCACGCCATGTGCGTTCGCCAGGGCCAGCACCGCTGTCACCTCCTCGTTGCTCTCCGCGAAGACGACGGCCTCCGGTGGTGGCACATCGAACGGCGATTCATCGCGGCCATGCTGCTCGCGCAACGCCAGGGCCACGCTGCAACGATCCCCGAACCGGGCCTTCAACGCCGCCAGCATCTCCGCTGGCATCGTTCTCGGCGCAAGAGCCGGCTGACGGGACGTGGGAAGGTCGCCGAGTTCTCGAGGCGCATTCATCGCTGTCTCCTGGTGCCACGCGGTCCGAAGCAGAAGGCACTCCGCCGCCGGTGTTGTCCGGTCGATTCTAGGAAGAGCGGCCGCGGCATCCGCTGGCATCGTCACGCTTGCGCCGCGAGCCGCACAGTGACAGCATGGACGGACCGCGCATTTGCCCGCGCGACATGAGGAGTCCGCCATGTCCCATCTGTGGTTATGGACGATCTGGGCCCTGCTGCTGGCGCTGCTGCTGGTCGCGACCCTGCGCATGGATTGGTTGAAGGTCTGGTGGATGGATCAGCTCCGTCACCTGCCCAACGACATCGCGCCCGGCGACATCGATCCCGGCGTCCCCGCCGAACGACCCGAACCGGGTACGCGCGCGCAAGCCCATCACGTCCCGAGACCGGTCGGCATCCCGCGCCACACGGTCCATGACATCCATGGCCATGCCGCCGGGATGAGCCACCACCGTCCGGTGTTCCACCGCAGCGGCAGCCGCAACTGACGCGCCCATCGGAGGGCGGGCGAGTTGCGGCAAGATGCCGGGTTTGCACTTCAGCAGCCCGCGCGGCGACCGCCATGGCCAATCGACTCTCCCAGATCGCGACCCGCACGGGCGACGACGGCACCACTGGCCTCGGGGACGGCACCCGCGTCCCCAAGGACCACCTGCGCGTGCAGGCGATGGGCGATGTGGATGAATTGAATTCCCAGATCGGCGTGCTGCTGGCCGAGCCGCTCCCGGACGACGTCCGAGACCTGCTGGTCACGATCCAGCATGAGCTGTTCAACCTCGGCGGCGAACTCTGCATGCCCGGCTACAGCCTGCTGAAGGAGGCGGCCGTGCTGCACCTCGACCAGGCGCTGGCCGATCACAACGCCGCCCTGCCCCGCCTCGCGGAATTCATCCTGCCGGCCGGTACCCGCAGCGCCGCGATCGCCCATGTGTGCCGCACGATCGCCCGCCGCGCCGAACGCGCCGTCGTCACGCTGGCCGCCAGCGAGGCGATCAACATGGCGCCGCGCCACTACCTGAACCGGTTGTCGGACCTGCTGTTCGTGCTGGCGCGTGTACTCAACCGGGCCAACCTCGACGGCAAGGGCGGGGACGACGTCTACTGGAAGAGCGAACGCCTCGCCCGCCATGCGGCCGAGGATGCCGCGGAGCAAGGCCGGGAAGGCCCTCAGAACGCCGCCTGAGCGCTTTTCATGGCGCCGGGCAGGCTCTAGGCGTTGTCGGGGTGTCGAAGGCTCATACGACGGCCTGGGCCGCGCTCGTGAGGCGCTTCACGTAAGCCTCGCGCAATGCGGGCGGCTCCACCACCTCGACCTGGCCGGCATGCCGCAGCAGGTCCATCAACAGTTCGGTGGCGTCCACGAACGGCAACTGGAGCCGCCAACGCCCGTCCGGCAGCCATTCACTGCGCTGCGCCGGATGCCACTCCTCGCTGGAGACCCAGGCGGCGATCTGTTCGCTGAAGATCACCGTCGCCCACTGCGGATCACCACCGGCGAAGATGCCGTAGCCCTGGTCCAGTTCTCCTTCGAGCTCCTTCAGCGGCAGGCTGCGCGCCGCCTGGTCCTCGAGCACCACCGCGTCTTCCATCGCGTCGAGCGCGAAGCGTCTCAGTCCGTCGCTGGCATGGCACCACGCATCGAGGTACCAGGTGTTCCGGTAATGCACCAGACGCTGCGGGGACACCTCGCGCTCGCTCACCGATCCGCCGCCAGGTCCGCGCTTGCGGTAACGCAGCTTCAGCCGCCTGCGCTTCACGACCGCGCTCCCCACCGTCTCGAAATGCTCCGACGGCACGCGCCGCCGGGCGGTCGAGATCAGCTTGATGCGCCGCGTCATCTCCTGCGCCTCGACCTCATCGCCACCCAGCATGCCAGTGAGCTTGTCCAGCATCGGCTGCAGGTGCCGGCTCAGCAGTCCGTTCTCATCGAGCCCGGCCATCATCTGATGCATGGTCAGCAGCGCGTGCAACTCCTTCTCGCTGAACCACACACCGGGCAGTTCATGCCGCTGCCCGCGCCACTGCTGGCCGAAGCGATAGCCGTTCTCGGCGGCGTCGTACTCGATGGGCGCGTCCATCCGTTCGCGCAGGTACTGCAGATCCCGCTTGAGCGTCGCCGGCGACACCTCCAGCAGCTCGCGCATCTCCGCGAAGCTCACGCAGCCGCGGCTGCGGATCAGCATCTCGATCTTGTAGAAGCGTTCGGTGCGATCCATGCGGGACTCTCCTGACAGATCTGGGCCAAGCTGCCACAACTTTCTGTCGACTCATGTTGGGGGTGGCTCATTCTATGAGCGACCTCCCTTGAATACTTGATCCCAAGCCTGAAGCAGTTCCACCCCCGGGCCCCGGTTTCCAAGTCATCCAGGAGAACCCCATGGTCGCCACCTTCCGCCGCACCGCCGACGACATTGCCATCCAGCAACTGCCCTTGCCGATGATCGCTGTCGAGGCCGTGGACGACACCCGCGACGAGCTCGGTGTCTCGAGCCACGAGCGCGTCGGTTTCGAACTGGGCTGGGACTATGCCCATCACGGGCTGACGCCGCCGGTCGAGCAACTGTTCCGGCAATCGCCGCTGCAGCAGGGCTGGCAATTGGGCCGGTCGACCTTCGGCGCGCGGACGCTCAAGTCGCATCGCCACACGCAGCTCTGGCTCTCGCTGCGTCTGCACGCCTGGCAGCGCGGCCGCAGCTTCGAAACGCTGCTGGTCACCCCCAACTATCTACAGCAGCTCGACACGACGCATTGCCCGGTCAGCCGGCTGGCGTTCAGCGACGAACAAGACCATCCCCAACGCCGGTCGATCGACCGGGTGCGTGACGACGCCGGTTATGCGGCCGGCAACCTGGCCCTGATGAGCCACGCCGCCAACAGCGCCAAACTGGACCGCGGATGGCAGCAATGCTGGGCGATGGCGCAGAGCCTGCGCCAGGGACCGATGACGATGGCGGGCGGTCTCAACGCCGACGCCTGGGAACGCATGGCCATCCTCACGAGCTTCGTGACGCCGATGTCGCATGAACTGGCCGCGCAGTTGCCGATGCTGGTGCTGCCGCCGAACCGCCTGCGGATGTTCAACCCGGTACAGGCCTTGCAGGCCCTGGTCACGCGGCAACTGGCCACGCCGGGATGGAGCCAGCGACTGACGCGGCTCGAAGCGCTGATGGCGCCGCAACAGCGCGCCGATTTCTCGAAGTTCGTCCTGGCGCTGGTCCCGCGCGTGCTGCGTTGCCAGTCGCTCACCGATCCGATGGAGATCCGCTGGGCACTGGAAGATGCCTGGCTCGATCCGTTACTGCAGAAGCGGTGGACGCACTTCGCGCAACAACTGACCCCGGAGCAGGCGGAACAGCTGGTGCAACGCGCCGCCAACAAGCGGCTGAGCACCGTGCACGTGCAGCGCCACGTCGCGCCCACGGAGGGCTGGGCACTCGATCGTCAGGGATTCCGCTCGGCGGCCTGAACGTCCACCAGCCTCAACCCGGGAGGCCCACGTGGAGCTTTTCGAGGCCACCGTTCTGGTCCTGCAGCGCCACGTGATAGCCCTGTTCCCTGAACCAGTCAGCCCATTGCCGGGCGTGTGTCTTCTCCGGGAGCCAGGGGCCGGTGCGATCCATGTGGACGCGATTGCCGCGGCGTTCGTAGAACACCACGCGCCACATGTTGGAGGGGATGCGGTCGTGAAAACTGGCCATGAGCGACCGCCGAATTTAGCAAAGCAGCAAGTCGCGCTGGGAGGGGGGCAACACCTGGAACCAGTCGGACATCGCACGGACCGTGCAGAGTTGCCGGGCCACCTGGCTGCGACTGTTCGCACACCAGGCCAACAGCACCGGGTCGTCGCAGATCAGCAGTGAAGCGCGCCCCTGCAACGCGAGTTCGACGAGCGCCTGCAGCGACTCGGACACTGCCGCAATCCGCGACCCGTGCACCGGCTTCACGACTTCGGCGTAAGGCAGGAAATCGGCGAGCAGTTCCTGCTGCTGCGCCACGGTCAACGCAAGCCTCGGATAGGCCAGAGCGCGCATCAGCGTGGCAGCGAGATCGGGACTCACCAGCGGTCGAATCAGACCTTGCTGCCATGCGCGACGCAGGCCCAGCGCTTCTCCGCCCGACAGCAGCAGCGCACGCAGGATCAATGCCGGATCGATGACGGCGAGTTCTGGCGCCGTCTTCCTCGATCGACGGGTCATGCGGACTTGCGTGTGGTCTTGCGGACGGCCGTCTTGCCAACGCTGCGCGACGGAGCAGAGGTCTTCACCGTCTTGTCGACCGCCTTGGCCTTGGCGGCCGGCTTCGCGGCCTTGGAAGCAAAAGCCATCGCCTGCGCGATGAGGCCATCATCCCCGTCGAGTTCCGCCAGCTTGGCCCGTACCGCATCGCCGCGCTGGATGCGCACCGGCGTCAGCACGACCTGCCCGGCCTGCAGCAGCACTTCGAAGTACTGCACGGGACCGAGCTTGTCGGTGACGCTTTTCGGCAGGGTCAGCTGGTTCTTGGACGTCAGCTTCGCCAGCACGCGATCAGACCAGCGAGCGCTGCAGACGCAGCTGTTCCAGCGCGCGGCCCTCGACGTCGACGGCCTTGACGCTGTCGTTCTCGGCCTTGAAGCCGGCAATCTCGAAGAAGCGCATTGCGCGCTCGTTGTTCTTGTAGGTCCACAGCGTGACGCGGGTGCAGCCTTCTTCCTGAAGACCTTCCTGCGCCGCTTCGACCAGGGCCTGACCGACGCCCTTGTCCCAATGGGCAGGCGTGGCATACATGGCCCAGATCTCACCGGTGGTGGAGGGCGTGCCCTTGTCACGGGAGCGGTCGAAGCCGACGAAACCCATCACCTCGTTGTCCAGGTGCGCGACCAGCACTTGCGGCTCGCACATGTTGATGGCTTCGCGCCAATAAGCCTGGCGCTGAGCGACGGACAACCCGTTGAGGGCGCTGTCGGGCCAGAACTCCTTGTACGCCTCTTGAGCGGAACTCACCTGGATCTGGGCGACAGCCTTGGCATCACGCAGCGTGGCCGGGCGAATCTGAATACTCGACATACCTTGAGAACTATCGCAATTCGGGGAAAGGGCGGGATTGTCCCAGTCAACGCGGCCAAACGGGCACCTTGACAGCAAATGTTTTACTGACCCTGATCGCTGGCCATCCCCGTCGACCCACTGAGGCGACTCGAAGTTGACGACATGCGAACTTCAGACCAGCGACACCTGGAGATGCCGACGGAAGTCTCGCGCGAATCCGATGGCGGCCTTGTGCCAGTGCGGACGCGCCACGGCTTGCAATCGCAGCAGCAGCTCGTGTTCGACGCTCAGTTCTCCGAGAAATTCAGCGAGTTCAACCCCGATGTCGCGCTGCATGCGCTGCACCAGCTGCGCGGTCGTCAACGCGTCCGCGAGTGCACGGTGGGCGCGTCCGTTGTCCGGCAGACGGTGGTGGCGGGCCAGCGTGCCGAGCTTGCAATTCGGTGATTCAGGATAGAGCCGGCGAGCCAGTTTCACGGTACATGCGAACTCCGGCGCGATACGCGGGGCCGCCTCGGCGCGCTCGAGCTCATGCAGCCAGAAGCCGCGATCGAAGCTCGAGTTGTGCGCGACGAAGCCGCAGCCTTCGGTGAACGCGGCCACCTCGCGCATGACCTGGGCGGCATCGGGCGCGTCCTCGACCATCTCGTTGCTGATGCCGGTGAGGCGCTCGATCATCGGCGGGATCCAGGCGCCCGTGTTCATGAGGCTCTGGTACTGGCCGACGATCTCGCCGTCCCGCAGCAGCACGGCGGCGATCTCGGTGGCGCGGCCGCCGCCCTGCGGCGAATGGCCGGTGGTCTCGAAGTCGATGACGGCGATGGTGCGCTTCATGCGGTGGGGGCGGGGTACTTCCGCGCGTTCATCTCGATCTTCCGGTCGACGGCGGCCGGCACGTCCACGCCGGCACGATCGGCGATCTGCAGCAGGTACATCAACACGTCGGCGATCTCCTCGCCCAGGTGCTGATGGTCCTCGGGCGACAGCTGCTGCGATTCCTCGCCGGTCTTCCACTGGAAGATCTCGACGAGCTCGGCCGACTCCACGACCAGCGCCATCGCGAGGTTCTTCGGCGTGAGGTAAGGGTCCCAATCCCGGGCTGCGGCGAAGTCGCGCAGCCGTCGTTGCAGGTCGGCAATGTCCATGGGTTCGCAGTGTGCAAGCCCGGCGTGGGCGGCTCAAGCAGCGTGTGCGCTGCAAGCGCCACACAGCAACGTCGCAAAGAAATTTCCCGCCTCTGTTTTCAACATCAAGGTTTTATATAACTCCTTAGTCGTCTTAGTAGAGGGACGGGCTTTCTGTGGACAAGCCGAAAATTCCTTTCAGAACCAACGACTTGAGAGCATCAAAACCTTGTGTGTCGAGCGCCTGGTTGGCCTTGCATGGATCGTCAACAACCAGGACCGACCCCCGTCGGCCTGTGGAGAACCGGCCAGTTGCCAGAAAGTTTTCCACAGCGTTGTTGGCTATGCAGCCAAGCCCGACTTGCGCTAGCGCTGCCAGGAATGGGGATAACGTCCCTGGCGACTCAGTCGATCCCGACCACCTTGTGCATTTGGATCGACAACTTCCATTGCGGATGGGACATGCAGTAAGCGATGGCGGCCTTGGTGTTCTGCCTCTGCAGCAGCGAGTCCATCGGCTGGAGGAAGAAGTGGTCGAAGGCCAGATCCGCGAAGCGCTCCGGCAAGGCCAAAGGCTGTGGATAAACCAGCTTCAACTCGTGGCCCTTCGTGAGCACGACCTCCGCATCGGCCTTCGGACTGACGCAGATCCAGTCCAGCCCTTCGGGGGCGGGCTGGGTGCCGTTGGTCTCGACGGCGATCTCGAAGCCGTGCGCCTTCAATGCGGTGATCAGCGGGCCGTCCAGCTGCAGCAGCGGTTCGCCGCCGGTACAGACCACGTACGGCGTGCCGGTCTTGCGGCCGTGCTCATCTTTCGGCCACTTGGCGTCGATCGCCTCGGCGAGCGCATCGGCCGAAGTGAACTTCCCCCCGCCCTGCCCGTCCGTGCCGACGAAATCGGTATCGCAGAAGGTGCAGACGGCCTTCTCGCGGTCCTGCTCGCGGCCGGTCCACAGGTTGCAGCCGGCGAAGCGGCAGAACACGGCTGCGCGGCCGGCCTGGGCGCCCTCGCCTTGCAGCGTGTAGAACATTTCCTTGACGGCGTAGGTCATACGGGGATCAGTTCCTCGAAAGGACCGTGGCTGACGATCACGCCGCTGCCGCGGGTCTCGTACAGGTCGACGCGTTCCAGCGGCGGCAGCTGCGCCTTGGCCTGCTGCAGCACCCACGCGGCCAGGCTGGCCGTGTCGGCGTCGGCCAGGCCGGCGAGCTCCTGCAACGGATGGTGGTCCATGGCCTTGTAGATCGGATCGAACAGCAGCTTCACGTCGCTGAAGTCCATGGCCCAGCCGAAGACCTGGTCCAGCGCGGCGCTGAGGTGCAGACGCAGCGTGAAGGTGTGGCCGTGGATGCCGGCCAGCGGATGTCCGGCCGGGGCGCGGTTGAGCTTCACCGCGCTGTCGAGGGTGAACTCCTTCCAGATCCGGTAGCGCTCGCCGTCGAAATTGGCACCGCTGGAGCCGGTCTCATAGACGGTGACCCAGCTCAGCGCCGGCAACTGCGGTTTCAGGCGCGCCCACAGCCAGGACGAGATCAGCTCGCTGGTCGGGTTGGACAAGCCTTCGATCTCGTTCAGGCACTGGTAGTTCAGCTGCGCGTGGAATGGGGCCCAGAGCTCGTCGAGGTGGTCGTAGTCGATGCTCAGGTCGCTTTCGCCGAGGTCCTGGTTGGCGTGCAGGATCAACTCGAAGCCATGACCGTGCATGCGGCCGCACTTGTGGCCCATCGGGACGTTGGGCAACTGATGAGCGGCCTGGAAGCGATATCGGCGCCAGACATGCGCGTGACCGTTGGCGTCCAGGTCGACACCGGAATTCGATGTGCTCTGGATCCCGACCTGCGTGATACCGGGCACCTTGAACTCGGTCTCGAGGCGATGCCGGATCCAACGGGCGATGTTCTCGTCGGTCGGTTGGGTGATGTGCTGATTCAGCAGCGCATGGTCCAGCGGGGCGATGCAGCGTTCGAGGCTATCGCGCAGCGCGCTGACTTCGCCGCCAGGGAACGGCGCCCATCCGGACGGAAGTTCAGCGCGGACCGTGGCCAGATAGCTGTGGCCGTGCAGACCGCGGGAGCGGTGTCCTGGGGGGAGCGCGTCGATCTGACAAGCGGACTCGAAACCCGCGGAAGCGGTGAAAAGGGAAGCTGGAGAAGCAGGTAAAGCAGACATTCCGAGAGTGTGACACGCCCGCTTTTCTTATCTTCTTGTATTGAATATCTCCTTGGTCGTATTAGTAGGTGTTCGCGGGTTCGTGTGGACAACGCCCGAATGGCTTGTCAGAACAACGACTTGCGAACAGGGCAACGGTGTGGGCGGAACCTGTGGAATGGCGGGACGGAAGGACAACAAGTTCCGGCGCCGCGGAACCGCTGTGGACAACCTGCCAGTTGTTCATCGCTCATCCCCAGGGTTGTGCACAGGCCCGCCCATCAAGACACATCGTCCGGGAGGACGAAAAAAGCCCCGCGATGGCGGGGCTTCGTGAGACCTCGGAAGGACTTCTGAAAACTACTTCTTGTCCGCCTTGTCCGGCCAGATGCTCTCCAGCATCTGCGCCAGGCGCGCACCGCCCTTGATGACGTTGAGACGTGTCTGCTCCAGGCTCCGAGCGTCGTAGCCCGCAGGTGGCGTGGCCAGCCAACGCGGGCCGCGCAGGCTCTGCTGGCGGGCGCCGAAGCTCATGCCGTCGAACGCGTCGCGCGCACCCAGCAGCGATTCGCTGGCCCACTGCACGGGCCAGTCGTCCGGATTGCCCGTCGCAGGCGGAACATCCTTGGCCAGTGCGGGCATCGCAGCCAGTTGCTCCGCGCTCAACTTGCCCGGCATCCCATCCCAATAGCTGTGCAGGTTGCCGCCGGGCGTGCCGTCCGGCTTCGGCAGCGTGATGGCGTTCGCCCCCACCGTGTGCGTCTGGGCGTCCGCCCCTTGCGTGTCGGGGTCGTAGGGCTTGCCGTCCGCGTCGAGGTACAACGAACCCATGTGCAGCGGCTGGTGCATGTCGCCGATCGCGTGCACGACGAGCGCCAACGCGTCGCGCTCGTTGAAGTCCATGGGCGGCGTCTGCTTGCCAGTCTTCAGCACCAGGATCGCCGCCTTCAATGCGGGCACCAGGTCATGGTCGCTGGTGCCGATCGCGCCGGGTGCATATCGGCCACGCTGGATCGCGACATTGGCATAGTGGTACTGCTTGTTGCATGACTCCTCGCCCGGCTTGGGACCGCACTGCTCGAAGTTGCGCTTCACGTAGTCGCGCATCCGCGCCTCTTCCTCGGCGTTGTTCTCGAACACTGCGCACTCGGCGAAGCGGCCGGTCACCGCGTACTTGAAGTCATTGCCGGTGTCGATGCCCTTCACGCAGTCGTCCCACACCGCGATGTCGCGCAGCGAGACCGGACCGAGGATCCGTTTCACCTCGGCTTCGGCGCGATGGCCCTTGATCAACTGGGCGGCGATCTCGCCGACGGTGTTGTGGCCGACGGCGCCGAATCCGAAGGCCTGACCGCAGCAGGCGGCCACCAGCGACAACGCGACCAGGCCGCGCGCAAACGATTTAGTCATGACAGGGAATCCATGTCGAACGAGGCGCCGGCGGGGCCGGCAGGGGATTGGCGATTGTGCATGGGGCCCCATGACAGCCATCAACGGAGATTCCCGCGTGATGGCGTCCGATGGGCGCATCGCGCAGCGGCGGCTTGCGGCTTTACCTCCGCTTTACGGCGCCCTCCCCTTTCCAGTCCGGGTCGGCCCGCCCTGGCGCTTATTCGGTCAGCGCATGTTGATCCATCAACCGCTTCGTTCGGCAAATGAGAGCCGATGCCTAAGCTGGTCCCCACCTTATCTGGAGCCCCTCGCATGACCATCACCGCCATCAACGTCCGCAACCAGTTCCGCGGCACCATCAAGGAGATCGTCGAAGGTCCCGTCGTCTCGGAAGTCGACGTGCAGACCGCCGCCGGCCTGATCGTCACCTCGGTCATCACGACGCGCTCGGTGAAGGAACTCAACCTGACCGTCGGCAAGGAAGTCGTCGCGCTGGTGAAGTCCACCGAAGTGTCGATCGCCACCTTGTGAGCTTCCGGCCCGAGACCAGCAGGAGATCGCCATGGCGCTCTACCCTCTCCGTGCGACGCAGCACAACGGCAGCGCTGAACCGCGCCTGCTGATCATCCCCGGCCTGCACGACAGCGGGCCGGCGCATTGGCAGAGCTGGCTCGAACAGCAGTACCGCGACGCGCACCGGGTGCGCCAGCGCGATTTCAGCCGGCCGGATCTGGAACGCTGGTCGGAGCGCATCCATGCGCGGATCGACAACGCGGGTCCCGGCGAGTGGCTCGTCGTGGCGCACAGCTTCGGTTGCCTGGCGCTGGCGCATCACCTGCAACGCCATCCGGATTCGCCGGTACGCGAGGCGCTGCTGGTGGCGCCGGCGGAGCCCGACAAGTTCGGTCTCGCGGAAAGCTTGCCGCACCAGCGCCTGGGTCGTCCGACGGCGCTGATCGCCAGCCAGAACGACCCGTGGATGAGCGCCTCGAGCGCGCTGCGCTGGGCGACACGCTGGGGCAGCAGCTACAGCAACATCGGCCTGGTCGGCCACATCAACACCGAGTCCGGATTCGGTCCGTTCCCGCTGGCCAAGCGCTGGGTCGAGGCCGCGCGAGCCCGCGCCGCCCGCGAGCGCCGACCCGAACGCGCCGGCATCCAGGAGTGGTCGTTCTCGGTCTGACGTCCGATCTGAAGCGCGGTTTGATCTTCAATATCTGATTGAAATAGGTTCAATCGTTCTCGTCTTCATTGAAAGTCAAAGTGGCGGAACACTGGGTTCCTTCAACATTGACTGCTTGAACGAGAACGCCATGATCTGCCGCTCCCTTCACACGACCCGATTCCATCCCGTCCGCCGCGCCATCACGGCGGTCGCCATCAGCCTGACCTTGGGAGGCGGTCTGACGGCCGCGCTGTCCCCTGCCGCCCAAGCTGCCACCCTCGGCGAACTGGAAGTGGTGGCCGAATTGCCGCTCCGTCCGGGCAACGTCACACCAGGACCGGGGGGCCGCCTGTTTGCGACCGTCCATCCGCTGGGTGCGCCGGCTGCGGCTCAACTGATCGAAATCACGGGTCTCAAGAGCTACAAACCCTGGCCGTCTGCCGCCTTGCAGCGCGGCACGGCCGAAGCGAGCGACGATCACATCGACTCGCCGCTCGGCATCACCTGCGACAGGCGTGGCCGCGTCTGGATCGTCGACATGGGCTTGAACCTCGGCAAGACCCGGCTGTGGGCCTTCGACGCCGCCACGGGACGCCAGCTCCATCGCATCGAACTGTCCCAGGACGTCGCACCGAAGGGCAGCTTCATCCAGGATCTCGTCGTCGATGATCGCGCCGGCTGGGTGTACCTCGCGGATATCGCCCATCCCGGGCTGGTCGCCGTCGACATCGCCACGGGCCGCGCTCGCCGCTTCGCAGGCCATGGATCGCTCCAGGCCGAGCCCGACGCCACGATGATCATCGGCGGCAAGCCGATCCAGTTCCAAGGCAAGCCCGCGAACGTCGCGGTCAACCCGATCACGCTGTCCGACGATCGCCAGACCGTGTTCTTCGGCGCCATGAACGGCAAGAACTGGTACGCCGTCCCCGCGAAGCTCCTGCGCGTGGGGGTGGACGATGCCGACACCGCGGCAGGGATCCGGCGCGTCGGTCCGAAGCCGGTTTCCGACGGCGCGGCCACCGACGCGCGAGGGAACCACTTCTTCACCAACGTGAACGAAGGCGGCATCGACCGCCTCGGGCCCGACGGCAAACTTGTCTCGCTGGTCCGCGATGCCCGCCTGGATTGGCCCGACAGCGTCCACCTGAGCGACTCGCCGTGGCTCTACATCTCCGTCAATCAGCTCTACAAAACCCCGGCGTTCAGCGGCGCGGCCGACGCCGGCGAGCCGCCGTATCGAATCATGCGGGTCTGGTCCGGGGACAACGCCCGGTGATCCTTTGCGCCAACCCGAGAACCCGCAGAACCTCCTGCGGGGATTCCCTGTCAGGGCCTCGGGGTCTCGCGCCGGACACGTTCCAGGGCTATGGTCGATCTCCCATTCGACAACGAATCCGGAGACTCCAATGCCCTTCACCATCCGTCTGCACCGCGTCCTGAAAGCACCGCCGGACCGCGTCTACCGCGCGTTCACCGACGCCGCCGCGATGTGCAAATGGCTGCCGCCTCACGGCTTCACCGGCACCATGCACCACATGGACCCGAAGGTCGGCGGCACCTGGCGCATGTCTTTCAACAACCTCTCGGCCGGCGGATCGCACAGCTTCGGCGGGGAGTACCTCGAGCTCGAGCCCGGAAAGAAGCTCCGCTACACGAGCCGCTTCGATGACCCCAACCTGCCCGGCGACATGACCACGACCGTCGAGTTGACCGCGGTTTTCTGCGGGACCGAAATGCATGTCACGCAGGAAGGCATCCCCGATGTCATCCCGCCGCAAGCCTGCTATCTCGGCTGGCAGGAATCCCTCACCCTCCTTGCGCAGCTCGTCGAACCCGACATTCCGAACGGCTGATTTCCGCATTTATTCCTGGCAGGGGTTGTCAGGCTCTCAGCGTTTTTGAACGAAGGATTTCGCGTTGGCGAGACCGCTCTACCCCGGTTTGCCAAGCGCGGGCTCTCCACGGGGCATGGGGCCTCGCGTCCGCGAACCCCAAGCCCCATTCCGGCCCCACCCACACTCGCTGACCTCCCTTTCCTGGCACCGGTCAAGGAGGCGTGGAATCACAGATGTCGGCTTTTCCGATTTCTTCGAATCGTGGAAGTAAGGAAACAAGGAAAGACGACGCCTTGTGAGGGTCAAGCCCATTGCCTAGCATCGCGCCCATGCGTCTTCTTCCCATGAACTTTCTGCGATCGGCAGTTGCATCGTTGGTTGCATCGACCACCACCCATGCGTCGAACGTCATCGCACTGGGGATGCTCGCATCCCTCGCATCCCTGATGTCCACGGCGAACGCCGCGCCGCCCACAGATCGCTCTGCCACCGATGAAGTCGAGGTGCGGCTGATCAGCGCCTCCTCACAGGTGGCGCCGGGACAGACCCTGCTGCTCGCGCTCGAACAGCGCATCGCGCCGCACTGGCACACGTACTGGAAGAACCCCGGCGACTCGGGCCAGCCCACCAGCATCGAATGGACGCTGCCCAAGAGCGCAACCGCCGGCGACATCCTGTGGCCCGCGCCCAAACGCTTCGACGTCGGCCCCATCACCAACTACGGCTATGAGGACAAGGTCCTCCTGCTGACCGAGGTCCGCCTTCCTCAAGACCTGGCCCCCGGCTCGACCGCCACCGTGAACGCCGACGCGACCTGGCTCGTCTGTCGCGAGGAGTGCATCCCGCAGCAGGCGACGCTGTCGTTGTCACTTCCCGTCGGAACCGCAGCCAAGGACTCGACCGATGCATCGGCGTTGTCCATGGCGCGCGCTGCATTGCCCCGCAAGGCATCGTTCCCGGCCGCGGCGCGGATCGAAGGCAGGGACCTCCTCGTCACATGGCCCGTTTCAGCCGTTCCGGAGGTCAAGCAGGCCCTCTTCATGCCGCAGGACTGGGGCCGCATCCAGCATGCGGCGAAGCCGCAGCTCGATCGCGCCGGTGAGGACTGGCGGCTGCGCGTTCCGGTCGGCGACGAGCCGGCCACTGCGGGCAAGCCGATGAACGGCTTGCTGTTGCTCGATGGCAAGGCGTGGGAAGTCAGTCTCCCGGTCACCGGTGTCGCAACGGCGCCGACTCCGACGACCGCTTCACAGAACACGACGCCCGCAATACCGGGACTATCGGGATCCCCGTCGCTGGCGTCCTCAGGCAGCGGTGAGGCGGACATCAGCCTCTGGACCGCGATGGGCCTCGCGCTGGTCGGCGGCCTGATCCTGAATCTGATGCCTTGCGTGTTCCCGGTGCTGGCGATCAAGGCACTCGGTTTCCTGCATGGCAATGCGAGCGATCACCGTCGGCAGGGACTGGCCTACACGGCCGGCGTGCTGGCTGCGTTCGCCGCGCTAGGCGCGGTGTTGCTGGCCTTGCGTGGCGCAGGCGACAGCGTGGGCTGGGGATTCCAGTTCCACTCGCCGCTGTTCGTGCTGTTGCTGGCGTGGCTGATGTTCGTGCTGGGCTTGTCGCTGGCCGGGCAGTTGCAGATCGGCGCTGGCTTTGCGGGTGTCGGAGAAGGTCTCGCGAGCAAGCCCGGACTCACCGGCAGTTTCTTCACCGGCGTGCTCGCGACAGTGGTCGCGACACCCTGCACTGCGCCGTTCATGGGAGCGGCGATGGCCTACGCGTTGGCACAGCCGGCGGTCGAGTTGATGGCCGTCTTCCTGGCATTGGGACTGGGCCTGGCGCTGCCCTACCTCGCGCTGGCCTGGTGGCCCGCGCTGCAGCGACGCATGCCGCGACCCGGCGTCTGGATGGACGTGCTCAAGCAGGCGCTCGCGTTCCCGATGTTTGCTGCGGCCATCTGGCTGGTCTGGGTGATCGCGCAGCAGGCCGGGCCGATGGGCGTGCTGGTGGCGCTCGCTGGCATGGGTTTGCTGGCGCTCGCTGCATGGATCCGCTCGGTGAGCCGGAACGCCTCGTCGCGCTGGCAATGGACGGGCGCTGGCGCTGCGATCGCTTCGCTGGCCGCAGTAGCAGCGTTGCTGCCGACCTTGTCGGCGATCAGCGGCACGGACTCGCCGGGCGCGACGACGTCGAGTGGCGTTGCTCGCAACGCCGGCGTCGATCACGAGCCCTACTCGCCCGAACGACTCGCTCAACTGCGCGCGCAAGGCAAGCCGGTGTTCGTGAACCTGACGGCGTCGTGGTGCATCACCTGCCTGGTGAACGAGCGGGTCGCCTTGTCCACGGACGAGGTGCGTGAAGCCTTCGAAAAGCAGGGCGTGACCTACCTGAAGGGCGACTGGACCCGCCAGGATCCGCGCATCACCGACCTGCTGAAGCAGCACGACCGCAGCGGCGTGCCGCTGTACCTGTTCTATCCCGCCGGGACCGGAGGCGCCGCGCAGGTGCTGCCGCAGCTCCTCACGCCCGGCATCGTCACCACAGCCCTGAAGGCTGGCCCCTCTTGAGCCGATCGCTCACGCCCTTTCCTTCCAACGCCGTTTTCATCCTGGAGACCTTGTCATGAACATTCCGATGACTTTCACGACGTCCTCTTTCCGCGGCGCACTGTCGCGCCGTGGGGTGCTCGCCGGTGCCGCGCTCGCGGCGACGATGGCCATGACCGGCCTGGCGCACGCGCAGGCGACCATCGACCAGCCGGCTCCCGCGTTCAGCGCGACGACGGCCGACGGCAAGACGGTCACGCTGGACAGCTACAAGGGCAAGACGGTCGTGCTCGAGTGGACCAACCACGATTGCCCCTTCGTGAGGAAGCACTACGGCAGCGGCAACATCCCGGCGCTGCAAAAGGAAGCGATGGCGCAAGGCGTCGTGTGGCTGCAGGTGATCTCGTCGGCACCGGGCCAGCAGGGCCACGTCGACGGCGCGACCGCGACCAGGCTGAACAAGGACCGCGGCGCGGTGCCGACGCAGGTGCTGCTCGACCCGAGCGGCCAGTTGGGCAAGGCCTACGGCGCGCAGACCTCGCCTCACCTGTTCATCGTCAATCCGCAAGGCGTGCTGGTCTACAAGGGCGGCATCGACAGCATCGCCACCGCGAAGGCCGACGACATCGCCAAGGCCGATCCGTACGTGAAGACGGCGCTGGGCGAGCTGGCCGCCGGCAAGAAGATCACGCACGCAAGCACCAAGCCCTACGGCTGCTCGATCAAGTACGGGAGTTGAGCCGTCGCCCTGATGGGGGAGCGCGGCGGTCCGGCCGCCGCCAGCCGTTACAGTCCGTGCACAACAGAGAGCGGATGGGATGACGGACAGACGAGCGTGGGAGGCGACCGACCCAGGGGCCCGGCGGGCGGAGCAGACGCTCCACCAGGGCCGTCGCAGCGAGGTCGTCCGGGTCGGCGATGGCCAAGGCGGCACGGCGTTGCTCAAGCGCCTGCGCGATCCGCGCGCCGATCCCGCCGCCGTGGCCCGGCTGCGCCGCGAATACGAGCTCGCGCAGCGCCTCGACCCCACTTTTGTGCTGCGTCCCACCGGGTTCATCGACCATGAGCGCCGGCCGGCGCTGCTGCTGCCCGATCTCGGCGCCGAAACGCTGCGCGACCGCCTGCGCCGAGGCACGCTGCACAACGACGCGCTGATCCGCATCGCCCTCGACCTCGTGGATGCGCTCCAGCATCTGCATGGACAAGGCCTCATCCACCGCAATCTCGGTCCGGGCCAGATCCTGCTGCTGTCGGGCGCGGGCATCGAGCCGCGCAGGGCGCTGATCGCGGACCTCGGCCTGGCGGCGGAGATCGAACGCGAACGGCCGCTGGTCCAGCGGGCCGAACTGATCGAGGCCTCGCTGGCGACGCTCGCGCCGGAGCTGACCGGCCGCATGAGCCGCGACGTCGACTACCGGGCGGATTTCTACAGCCTCGGCGCGACGCTGCTGGAGGCGCTGACCGGCGCACCGCCGTTCAATATCGACGACCCCGCGCGAGCCGTGCATGCGCATCTGGCGCTGGCGGCGCCGATGGCGACGACGCGCAATCACCAGGTCTTCGCGCCGCTGTCGCAGGTGGTGGCCCACTGCTTGCACAAGGAACCCGAAGGCCGCTACCAGAGCCACCAGGCGCTGCGGCACGACCTGCAGTTGTGCGAAGCCGCGCTCGAACAGGGGCGCGGGCTGCCCGGCTTCGAACCGGGCCAGGGCGACGCCGCCGTGCGTTTCCAGACCAGCGGGCGGCTGTACGGCCGCGAGTCGGCGCAGGCGCAACTCGGCCAGGCTTTCGAGGCAGCCGCGTCCGGTCAGGCGGGCGGCGCCGGACTGGTCGCCGTGGCGGGTTTCTCCGGCATCGGCAAGACCGCCCTGGTGCTGGCCGCGCAACGCAGCCTGCTGGCCCAGCGTGGACATTTCGCGGCGGCCAAGTTCAACCAGTACGGACAGGACCGCCCTTACGGCCCGCTGCTACATCTGCTGCTCCAGCGCGCCGCGCAGGTGCTGGCGCTGCCGGCACCGCAGGGAGGGGTCTGGCGGGACCGGCTGCGCGAACGCCTGGGCGCGAATGCCGCGCTGCTCGCGCAGGCGCTGCCGGAGATGACGCCGCTGCTGGCCCTGGACGCGCCGTTGATGCCGGTCGGGCCGGCGGAGGCGGAGAACCGCTTCTTGCGCGCCGTGAGCCAGGGCTTCGCCGCGCTGTCACGCGACGGAGAGCCGCAGACGCTCTTCCTCGACGACTGGCAATGGGCCGACCGCGCCTCGCGCCGTCTGCTGCGCGAATGCCTGCACGACGCGACGCTGCGCCATACGCTGTTCGTCGTCGCCTACCGGGACAACGAGATCCCGCCGGGTCATCCGGTCGCGCTGGAACTCGCGGAACTGCGACAGCAGCTCGGCGAGCGCTTCGTGCCGCTGCGCGTCGGCCCGCTGGGGCTGGCCGACACGCGCCACCTGCTGGCCGACAGCCTGCACCGGGACCCGGCAGAAGAGGACGCGGGACTCGATGAACTCGCCCGCCTCTGCCAGACGCGCACGGCGGGCAATCCGTTCTTCCTCCGCCGGCTGCTGGAGGACCTCGTCCGCCGTGGCCTGATCCACTACGACACCGCCGCTCAGCGCTGGGACCATGCGCTGGAACGCATCGCGGCCACGCGCACGGCGGACAACGTCGTGGCGCTGATGCTGCAGCAGCTCGAGCGACTGCCCGACACGACGCGACAGGCGCTGAGCGTGGCGGCGCTGCTGGGCGCGGGTTTCAGCCTCGACAGCCTGGCCACCGCGCTGGACGCGCCGGCCGATCTGCTCGCCACCGACCTGCTGCCCGCGCTGCAGGCCCAGCTGCTGGTGCCGGCGAGCGCGCTGTACCGCTATGCGCCGCAACTGCAAGGACAGGCAAGCGAGTCGGTGCGATATGCCTTCGCGCACGACCGTGTGCAGGAGGCGGCGCTGCAGCGCATTGCCGCCGACCAGCGACCCGCCCTGCAGCTGCGCATCGGCCGGCTGCTGCGTGACGGCCATCGCGCCGCGCATCCGGACCCGGAGGTGCCGCTCCCCTACACCGTGCTGCATCACCTGAACGCCTCGCGCCTGCTGCTGAGCGGGCCGCAGCACGAGGCCGAACGTCAGGCGGTGGCCGGATTCAACGCGCAGGCCTCCCGGCAGGCGATGGACGCGGCTGCGTTCGAACCGGCCGCGGACTACGCCGAACTCGCGCTCGAACTGGCGCCCCGCTCGCCGCACCGCGCGGCCTGGCTGCATCACGCGGCCCGCATGGCCTACCTGGCCGGGAGGCCGTCGCGCATGGACGCGCTGCTCGAATCGGCGATCGCCGATGCCGAGGACAACGCGCAGCGGGCGCGGCTGCTGGAAGTCCGCATGGAGGCCTTCTACGCGCAGGGACGGCTGGCCGACACCGTCGACCTCGGGCTCGAGCTGTTCCTGCTGCTGGGCGCGGAGCTGCCGCGCGCCGGCGGCCCCGACGCGATGGCGCAGGTCATGCAGCTGCTGGCCGACCTGCAGCAGGAGATCGCCGGGATCGGCCTGGACACGCTGGCCGCGCGCGATCCGATGCGCGACGAGCAACGCCTGCTGCTGATCTCGATCGCCGCCAAGATGACCGCCGCCGCCTACATCGTGCGGCCGGCGCTGCTGCCGCTGCTGACGTTGTTCCAGGTCCGGCTGATGGTCGACCACGGCCATGTGCCGCAGGCGCTGTCGGCGTACTCGGTGCTGGGCCTGATGTGCGCGGAGTTCCTCGGCGATTACCGCTTCGCGCACGACTTGGGCCGCATGTCGACGCAGCTCGTCGAGCGCCACGGCTGGATGCAGGTCTTCGCGCACGCAGGCTTCTCGTTCCACGCCTTCCTCAGCCACTGGGTGCAGGGTCTGCGCGTGAGCATGGACGGCCTGATGCAGACGCATCGCAACGGGCTGGAATTCGGCAACCTGCGGCATGCGGGCCTCGGCCTGTACGTGCACGACGTGCATGCGCTGCTGTCCGGCTTGCCGCTGCCTGCGCTCGAAGATCAACTCGTCACGCACGGCCAGCGCCTGCGCGCGATGCGCCAGCCGGTGGCGGCGGACTATGAGGACGCGCTGCTCGGTCTCGTGCGCGCCCTGCGTCAACCGCAGCTGCCGGAAGAAGGCTTCGACGGGCGGGAAGCGCTCGCCCGCACCTACGGCGAGCGCCAGGACCAGACCGGCCTGATGTTCCTGCACGGCTGGCAGGCGGTGTTGCACTTCATCGCCGACCGACCCGAGCCGGCGCTGCGATTCGCGCTGGAAGCGCGGGCGCTGTTCGCGGCGGGGCGCGGCATGCACGCGCAGTCGCTGCTGCTGTTCATCGCGGCCTGGGCGGCGCAGCGTGTCGCGCTGGCCGGTGGTCCGCGCGACCAGGCGCTGGAGGACGACGCCTTGCGACGCCTGCGGCGCTGGCGCGATGCGGGTCCCGGGCATCTGCAGGACCGGATGGCGCTGCTGCAGGCGCAGCAGGCGATGCTCGCGGGCGAGCCAGAGGAAGCGATCGATGACCTGCTGGCCCAGGCGCTGACCGCCGCGGAAGGACCGCTGGGAACGCCGCTCGACCAGGCGGCGGTGTTGCGCGCGCAGATCGACGCCTGGCGCGAGCGTGCGCCGGAGCGCGCGGACCAGGCGCGTCTGCGACTCCAGCAGACCTGGAAGGCGTGGGGCGTCACGGCGCTGGCGGGCGAGGCGATGTCGCTGCCGCTCGACGGCAGGGACGCGGCGACGGACCCCGCGGCCGACGGCGACGAGCCGGGCGATGACATCCGCGATGAATTGCGCGACGACATCCGCGCCGACGCGGCCGACCTCAGTTCCCTGACCAAGGCGGTGCAGGCGATCAGCAGCCAGCCGGATCTGCCGCGGCTGCTGCGGCGTCTGCTCGAGGTGGTCGCCGAGAACGCCGGCGCGCAGCGCGCGGCGATCGTGCTGGCGAGCGGCCCGGCCGGAGCCGCCGGCGCGATGCGCTGGGTGCTGCAGGCGGAAGCGACGCTCGGCGAGTCACCGAGGTTGCACCTGCTCGAGCAACTGCCGCTGGAGCGCGCCGGCCAGCAACTGCCGCTGACGCTGATGAGCCGCGTGCTTCGCGACGGCCGACGCGAATTGATCGTCGACGCGCGCGGCCTGGCCACCATGGAGGACTACTTCCAGCGCCACGCCGCGCCGCCGCGCTCGGTGCTGGCGCTGCCGCTGCTCAAGCAGGGGCAGACGGTCGGCGCGCTGTACCTGGAGAACGCCGCCGCGGCGGGCGTGTTCACCGAAGCGCGCGTGAGCTTCCTGGAGTTGCTGTGCGCCAACGTCGTCAACGCGGTGGACAACGCGCGGCTGGTGGCGGAGCTGCAGGAGCTCAACACCACCCTGGAGCGCCGTGTGGCGCAGCGCACGCGTGAGCTCGCCGACAGCGAGGAACGCCTGCGGGCCGTGCTGGATCACGCGCCGATCCCGATGGTCGTGACCCGCGACCACGATTCGCTGATCGTCTACGCCAACGGACCGTCGGCGGCGATCGCGGGACGCACGCTCGATGAAGTCGTCGGCAAGCCGGCGATCAGCTTCTACCGCGAGCCCGCCGAGCGGGACCGCATGCAGGTGAAGTTCAAGGAGCACGGCCGCCTGCAGGGCGAGGAGATCTGCCTGATGGCGGCCGACGGCAGCGAGCGGTGGATGCTGCTGTCGATGGTGCCGGTGGTGTACGACGGCGCGGCCTCGGTGCTGAGCACGCTGGTGGACTTCACCGACCGCAAGCGGCTGGAGATCGAGCTGCAGCGGCTGGCGACGACCGACGCGCTGACCGGCGCAGCCAACCGGCGCTGCTTCCTGGAGCACGCCGACGCGGAACTGGCGCGCAGCCGACGCTACGGGCTGGAGATGTCGCTGGTGATGATGGACGTCGACCATTTCAAGCGCATCAACGACACGCTGGGCCATGCGCGCGGTGACGCCGCCCTGTGCCACCTGGTGCAGCTGTGCGCGCAGATCGTGCGCAAGCAGGACCTGCTGGGCCGGCTCGGCGGCGAAGAGTTCGGGCTGCTGCTGCCGCAGACCTCGCTGGAAGATGCGACCCACCTGGTGGAGCGCTTGCGCCACCACATCGAGACCAGCGGGCTGGCGCTGCAGTCGGGTGCGCCGCCGGCCGCGCTCACGGCGAGCTTTGGCGTGACGGCGCTGCGAGCCGAGGACCTGCGGATCGAGGAACTGCTCGGTCGCGCCGACCAGGCGCTGTATCGGGCCAAGGACGGCGGACGCAACCGCGTCGAGCGGCAGTCCTGATCGCCATCGATCAAGGGTCGATCAGGGATCGAGGCGGGACGGCTTGGCGCGTTCGCGATAGAACGCGTCGAAGCGGGCCGCGTAGTGGGCCTTCGTTTCCGGGGTGAGCCAGCGCATCAGGCCCTGGCGCAGGTTGGCGGCGCCTTCGGGACGTCCGTAGGCCTTGTCGATGCCGCGGATGGCGGCCAGTCCCCACGGCGTGCGCGGGCAGGCGATGCCGGCCATCACCAGATCGCCGGCGTCCTGGATGGGGACGGCGACCAGTTCCGCGGGATTGCCGGCCATGACCAGCGCCATGTCCAGGTCGATGGAGTAATCCGCGCGCTCGAGGATCACCATCTGGAGCAGGCGCGCGCCGAAATCCTTCGGCGAGTAGAGCGACACGGCACTGCCGGCCGGGCGTGCCGCGATCTGCGCATCCAGCGCGGGACCATAGCTGCGACCGTCGATGAGCGCGCCGCGCAGCGAGGGGTCGGCCAGCAGCTTGGGCAGCAGCACCTCGCCGGCGGCATTGCGCGGCAGCCGCGTGACGCGGTCCCGCCGGACGATGAGCCCGGGCGGCGGGGTGAGCTGCGTGTTGATGAAGTACGCGAACTTCTCGCGTTCCGTCGTGCGCACCATGTTGGCACGGCAGACCTCCTCGCCGCTCTCGATCATCTGCCAGCTGCGCTTGGCGTTCGCGAAGACGATCTCGTGGCGGACGCCCGGCCACTGCTTCGCCAGGTAGGTCGTCACACGTCCGGTCACGCCGCTGGCGTCGGAGCCGGTCATCTGCGGCGCGTGGTCGGAGGCGAGCCAGGTGATCTTGGTGATGGCGGGAGCGACCGGGGCGGCTGCGGCGGGGACAGGCGTTGCGCCGGCCGCCTGGGCGTGTGCGCCCGTCGCCGTCAGCAGCAGGATGGTGATTGGCAGCAGGGCCGTCAGGCGCAAGCGGATCGAAGAGAAGAACGTCACGGGCGACAGCATACGAGGATCGCTGTCGCTCCCTGTGGCGGGGTGTTCCTGCCCCGTCGCCCGGAAGGGGTAGTGGGTCATGCCGGACCTGTCCTGGCGGCGGAGCGAAAAAAAGCCCCGCCGGCTTGTGGCCCGCGGGGCTGCTCGCACAGAGCGAACGGTCTTGTTGCCTTTGACGCCGTGGATAGGGCGCCCGAGACCGACCGAGGAGACAAACGTTGAATGCGTGAGGCGCGGTCCCGTCGGGACTCAGCGCACCGCGCTGATCTGGTCGAAGACGCCGCCGTCGTCGAAGTGGGTCTTCTGCGCGTTGCGCCAGCCGCCGAAGACCTCGTCGATGGTCACCAGCTTCACCGGGGCAAAGGTCTTGGCGTACTTCGCGGCGATCTTGGCGTCACGCGGGCGGTAGTAGTTCTTGGCCGCGATTTCCTGGCCTTCCGGCGAATACAGGTATTCCAGATAAGCCTGCGCCGCCTTGCGCGTGCCCTTCTTGTCGACCGTCTTGTCGACCACCGACACCGGCGGCTCGGCCAGGATGGACAGGCTGGGCGTGACGATCTGGAACTTGTCCGGACCCAGTTCCTTCACCGCCAGGTAAGCCTCGTTCTCCCAGGCGATCAGCACGTCGCCGATGCCGCGTTCGACGAAGGTGGTCGTGGAGCCGCGCGCGCCGGAATCCAGCACCTTGGTGTTGGCGTAGATGCGCTTGACGAAGGCCTTGGCCGAGTCGGCGTTGCCGCCCGGCTGCTTCAGCGAATACGCCCATGCGGCCAGGTAGTTCCATCGCGCGCCGCCCGAGGTCTTCGGATTCGGCGTGATCACGTCGATGCCGCTGCGGGCCAAATCCGGCCAGTCGTTGATGTGCTTCGGGTTGCCCTTGCGCACCAGGAACACGATGGTCGAGGTGTAGGGCGAGGCGTTGTTCGGCAGACGCTTCTGCCAGTCGGCCGGCAGCAGCTTGCCGTGGTCGTGCAGCGCGTCGATGTCGTAAGCCAGGGCCAGCGTGACGACGTCCGCATCCAGGCCGTCGATCACCGAGCGCGCCTGCTTGCCCGAGCCGCCGTGCGAGTTCTTCACCGTGACCGTCTCGCCGGTCTTGGCCTTCCAGTACTTCGCGAACGCGGCGTTGTAGTCCTGGTAGAGCTCGCGGGTCGGGTCGTAGGACACGTTGAGCAGCGTGACCGAGCCCTGGGCGTGGGCCGCGGGCATCAGCGCGGCACCGCTCAGCAGGGCGGCGGTGGCGAGCAGCGAGACGGTGCGACGAAGTGGGTTCACGGGATTCTTCTCATCACGGGGGGTGGAGGGGAGCGCTCAATGTAGGCAAGCGCACATTCAAAGGGAACGAAGAAGATCTGCTTTGCTTTGCACCGTTCCCGGAAAAAAGGGCCGCTCCCTCGTGAGGAGCGGCCCGCAAGCCGGGGCGGGGTCGCCGCGGCAGTCGGAACCGGTGGAACGACAGGGTCGTCCCACGTCGATCGGCGGCTTGGGCAGCGCTCAGGCGCCGAAGCGGTGCTCCAGCTCGATCCAGCCTTGCCGGCCGTGCGGCGAGTAGTAGCCCACCGGGTAGTACGGCCAGGTGGCGCTCGGATCGCGACGGATCTTGTCGAACAGGTTGTTGACGATCAGGCTGACGCTGGTGCGCTTGCCGATCTGCCAGGCGGTGCTGCCGTTGAAGTTCCAGTACGGGCCCAGCGTGCCTTCCTGGTCCTCGCGATGGATGCGGCCGTTGCGCTGCGCCGAGAGCGCGTGCGTCCAGTCGCCGGTCTGCCAGACCACGCTGGCATTGAGCCGGCTCGGCCAGTCGCTGAAGTCGGACGTGCCGACCACGTTGCGGTTCTCATCGCCGGCGAACTGCTGGTACTTGAAGCTCTTCACCCGCGTGTACTTCGCGTCGACCGTCCACTTGCCCCAGGACGCGGTTCTCCACGAGTAGCGCGTGCCGACGTCGACGCCCCAGGTCGATTCGTTGGCCGCGTTGATCGGGTTGACGCGGACTTCCGCGACCTCGCCCGGCCGGACCAGCGCGTCGGCCGGATTGCGGCGCACGCGTGCGATCGCGTCGACGCAGGTCGGCGACTGGATGTCCTTGACGCCGGTGCGGCAGTCCGATTCGTCGCGCAACACGCCGTCGGCGCTGAGGTCGGTGACCAGGTCGCGGATGGCGATCTTCCACAGGTCCAGCGACACGTCGAAGGACGAGGCCGGCTGCCACACCGCACCCACGCCCCAGGAGCGGCCGCGCTCGGACTTCAGGTCCGACGAGCCGGTCCGCACGAAGTTGAAGCCCGGCGAGACGTCCGCGAAGTCGCAGGTCGACAGCGGCTGGCCGGTCTGCTTGCAGCGGTAGTAGTCCGTCGACGACGAGTAGTAGCCCTTCGTCTGCTGCGCGAAGATGTAATTCATGTCCGGCGCGCGGAAGCTGGTCGCGTGCTGCGCGCGCAGCAGCAGGGAAGACAGTGGCCGGAACTCGAGGCCCGCGTTGTAGGTCGTGCTGCCGTCGCTGCGGCCGGCGAATTCGTAGCGGTCATGCCGCGCGGCGAGCGTCGCGGTGAGCTGCTTCGTGATCGGCGCGTTGAGCTCGCCGCCGAGCGCTAGCCGCTCGCGCGTGCCGCGCACGGTCGCCGAGGCGCTCGTGTTGTAGAACACGCCCTGCCCCAACCGCGGATCCGCTTCGTTGCGGAAGCCTTGCGTGCCGGCTTCGGCCACGACGGCCGCGCGCACCGGTCCGCCGGGCAGCTGGAACCACTCGCCGCTGGCGGAAGCGCTCAGCTGCTGGTTCCAGCTGGCGTTGCGCGTCCAGCTGCGGTCGGTGACGCTCTCCACGTCCTGCGGCGTCAGCGGCCGGAACAGGCGCGCCGGATCGGCCGAATAGATCGGCGTGCCGTCGGCCTCGGTGCCGAGCTGCTGTCCGAGCAGCAGCTGCTCGATGCCCGCAGTCAGCCGCGGCGTCGTCGTGCGGTTCAGGTAGTAGGAGCTGTTGGCCGCGACCTCGAAGGTCCAGGTGCCGGTGAGCTCCCCGCGCGCGCCGACGGCCACGTTGTGCGTCGAGTCCTGCCACTTGCGGTTGAAGTTGTCCACGCCGCCGAGTTCCTCGGGCGCGAAGCGCCGCGTCCAGATTTCCAGCTGGCCAGTCGTTGCGTTGCGGAAGTAGCCCTTGTTGGCGATGTCCGAAGTCCACGTCGGACCGCGGGTGTTGTTCTCGGTCCTCGCCCAGCCGAACTGGCCTTCGGCGAAGAGCTCGAGGCCGTGGTCCAGCGCAAGCGTCAGCGAGCCCGCAGCCTGCGCGCTGCGATTGCCGGTCTGCGTGGTCCAGTAGGTCGTCGAAGCGCGGCCGCTGCCGCAGTAGGTGCCGTTCTTCGCCGTGTAAGGCGAGACCGAGCCCTCGAACAGTGATCCCGCGCCCGCGCAGCCGTCGGTCGGCGCCAGGTAGGCGCCGCCGTTGGCATTGCGCCGGCCGATGACGACCGACGGTGCGGCACCCTTCAAGGTCGTGTCGGCCATGAAGTCGCGCTGGCGGCTCCAGATCGGCTGGCGTCCGCTCAGTTCGACGCCCCACACGCCTTGCAGTCGACCCGCATCGAGACCGCCCGTGATCTGCGCGCGGGCGTTCTCGCCGCCGCCGCGTTCCGTGCCGCCGGCGCGCAGGTTCACGGTGACGCCGTCGACATGCTTCTTCAGCACGATGTTGACGACCCCCGCGATCGCGTCGGAGCCGTACACCGACGACGCCCCGCCGCTGAGCACCTCGATGCGGTCGATCAGCGCGGACGGGATGTTGGCGATGTTGACGAAGTTGACCGAGCCCTCATAGGCGGTCGGGTAGTCGGCGACGCGCCGGCCGTTGACCAGCACCAGCGTGTGGTTGGGTCCGAGGCCGCGCAGGCTGATCGCGTTGGCGGCCGGCGTGAAGGTGTTGCCGAAGTCCTCGCCCTGCGTGAAGCCGGTGTTCTCGGTCAGGCTGCTCAGCGCGTCGGAGACGTTCTTGTAGCCGAGGCGGTCCAGGTCTTCCGACTTGATGACGGTGATCGGACTCGGCCCCTCGCTGTTGACGCGCGAGATGCGCGAGCCGGTCACGACCACCGACGGCAGCGGTGCGTCCTTGGCCGCCGCCGTGTCCTGCGGCGCCGCGGCGGAGGCCGCGGGCGTGACGGACGGTGGGGCCTGTTGCGCGAAGGCGGCGGTGACGGGGAAGGCGGCGGCCAATGCCGCGACCAGTGTGGCGGCCGGTCCGGTGTGGCGGGCCACGTGCTCGACGAACTGCTTCAAGAGACTTCCTTGTGGGAGTGAACAGGTGAGCCCGTCACTCTAGGAAGCGCCCTCGCCGCGATGAACTAATGCTTTCTGCGTTGCTTAGCTGTGCACCCGGTCTATGCACATGAGGAATTTCTTTCGGCACCCCTCGAGGGGATGAGGTCCGCTCAATCCGAGCCGTTCGGCGCGACGCGCGCCTGCTCCACCAGCTCGCGCGACAGCGGCGGCGCGAAGGTCTCGATGAAGGCGTAGACGTAGTCGCGCAGGTAGGCGTCGCGACGCACGGCGAGCCGCGTCAGGTTGTCCGCGAACAGGTGACGCGCATCGATCGAGCGCAGATGCCGGTCGCGTTCCTCGTCGTAGGCGATCGCGGCGACGATGCCGACGCCCAGACCCAGTTCGACGTAGGTCTTGATCACGTCCGCGTCCATCGCGACCAGCACGACGTTGAGGTCCAGCCCCGCCGCGGCGAAGGCATCGTCGATGTGCGAGCGGCCCGTGTAGCCGGTCTCATAGGTGATGACCGGGAACTCGGCCAGACGCTCCAGCGTCAGTGGCGTGCCGGCGTCGGCTTCGGCCTCCAGCGGATGGCCGGGCGGCACCAGCACCGTGTGGGTCCAGCGGTAGCAGGGCAGCGTCAGCAGCTGCGGATGCAGCGCGAGCGCTTCGGTGGCGATGCCGATGTCCGCCTCGCCGTCGATCAGCAGGCGCGCGACCTGCTGGGGCGAACCCTGAGTGAACTGCAGGCTGACTTCCGGATGCGATTCGCGGAAGTCGCGCACCGCTGGCGGCAGCGCGTAACGCGCCTGGCTGTGCGTCGCCGCGATGCGTAGATGGCCGCTGTCGGCGCGGGCGAAGTCCTCGCCGGCGCGGCGCAGGTTCTCGGCCTCGCGCAGCAGGCGCTCGACGATGGGCATCACGTTGCGACCCGGCTCGGTGAGCCCGGTCAATCGCTTGCCGGCGCGGATGAAGATGTCGATGCCGAGCTCGTCCTCGAGTTCGCGGATCTGGCGGCTCACGCCGGGCTGCGAGGTGTGCAGCGCCTGCGCCACCTCGGTCAGGTTGAAGTTGCGGCGCTGGGCCTCGCGGACGGATCGGAGTTGTTGGAAGTTCATCGTCGGCCACATCGATCGGGGGGAAACTGCGGGAAAGCAGATTGCTTATGCGGATTGATTATTCGAATCCGCGACCCCGGTGTCCTCCAACAAAAACCGATAAGCATTCCCGCGCCGGATGCATGTGCATAGAAGATGAATCGTCGTTCCCTGCTGCCTTCGCTCCCGTGGTCGACCGTCGCGCGCCCGATCGCCTGCGCCCTCCTCCTGTGCGCGCCCGCTGCGACCTGGGCGGTCGAGAAGTTCGTCTGGCTGATGCCCGAGGTCGACACGGTGGCGACGCCCGCGCCCGGCGCGGCTTCGGTGCCCGTGCGGCGCGGCCTGGCGCAGCCGCTCTCGGACTATCTGACGGCAAACTGGGGGACGCCCGCGAAGCACGAGGTGCTGATCGCCAACGTCAAGCGCAGCTGGCGCATGGTCGAGGACGGCGAGCCCGCCTGCCACCTCGGCGTGCTGCGCACGCCGGAGCGCGAGGCCGTCGCCTACTTCTTCGATACCCACCTGATCCCGCCGCACCAGCTGATGGTGCGGCGCCACGCGCTGCCCAGACTGCCGCGGCTGCCGGACGGCGATGTCGACCTGGAGAAGATCTGGGCCGACAAGCAGCTGCGCGGCGCGGTGGTCGCGGGACGCAGCTACGGACGCGCGCTGGATGCGCTTCTGGCCAGGCGGCCGGCCGGCGTGATCGACGAATACACGACGCCGGATTTCGGCGGCAACATGCTGTCGATGATCGCGGTCGGCCGCGCCGACTACACGATCGAATTCGATTTCGTGCTGGCCAACCAGCAGGAGTTCCGCGCCATCGGCGCCGCGAGCGGCAACGGCAAGGTCTCGACCGCCGACCTCGTCAGCGTGCCGATCGAGGGCTTCAGCAGTCCGGTGATCTCGGGCATCGCCTGTCCGCGCAACGCCTGGGGCAAGCGCACCATCGAGCAGGTGGAGCGCGTCCTCTCCACGCCGCAGGCGCGGCAGTTCATGCGGGACGAATTCATCTCCCACCTGAGCCCCGAGGCCAAGGCCCGCTACGGTCCGCGGATCGACGCGTTCTACTTCTACGCGAAGCCGGCGGCCAGCGCGCCGAAGTGAGAGCGGTCGCTCAAGCGTCCGGATCCATCGCCTCGCGCACCGCTTCCTCGGTCAGTTCGGCCACGCATTCCTGGAGGAAGCGATAAGCGAAACCGCGCAGGTAGTGCCCGCGCTTGAGCGCGATGCGGGTGGTGTTGGGCGGGAACAGGTGGGTCGCGTCGATCAGCTGCAGGCCGGCGTCGCGTGCGGGCTCGAAGGCCATCGCCGCGATCACGCCGACGCCCAGCCCGATCTGCACGTAGGTCTTGATGACGTCGGCATCGAGCGCCGACATCACCAGGTCCGGTGCCAGGCCAGCCGCCGTGAAGCTCGCGTCGATGCGCGCTCGGCCGGTGTAGCCCTCGTGGTACGTGATCAGCGGCTGCTCGGCGAGCGCCTCCAGCGTCAGCGGCTGGCGCGTCAGCGCATGCCCTTCCGGCACGACGACCGCGTGGCGCCATTCGTAGAACGGGAAGGTGACGAACGCGTCGTCCTTGCCGAGAGCCTCGGTCGCGATGCCGATGTCGGCCTCCCCCGATTGCAGCAGCGAGACGATCTCCGACGGACTGCCCTGATGCAGCACCAGGTGCACGCGCGGATACGCGGCCTTGAAGCGCGCCACGACCTGCGGCAGCGCATAGCGCGCTTGCGTGTGCGTCGTCGCGATCGTCAGCTGGCCCTGGTCGGCGCTGCTGAACTGCTGCGCCAGACGCTTGATGTTGCGCACGTCCTGCAGCATGCGGTCGACGACGACCGCCAGCTCCTTGCCGGGTTCGGTCAGCCCGAGCAGGCGCTTGCCGCGACGCTGGAAGAGCTCGACGCCGAGTTCGTCCTCCAGGTCCTTGATGTGCTTGCTCACCCCCGACTGCGAGGTGAACAGCGCGGCCGCCACCTCGGTCAGGTTGAAGTTCTGCTGCACCGCCTCGCGGACGATGCGCAACTGCTGGAGGTTCATGCCGCCTGGTCGATGCCGAACAGGCTCAGGCGCGAAGCCTGCAGCCGCACGTGCTGTCCGGCGGAGAGCTGCAGCGCTTCGGCCTGTTCGCGGCTGAGTTCCGCTTCCAGATGCTCGCCCTGCGCGCCGCGCAGTTCGACTCGCGCGGCGGCGCCGAAGGCCAGCACGCGTTCGACGGTCGCCGGCAGACCCGGCGCATCCTGCGACGGGATGATCACCAGCTCGTGCGGACGCGCATACGCCTGCACGAGGCCGTGCTGAGCGCCTTCGATCGAAGCGGCGGCGCCCTGTGCCAGCGTCTGGTCGCCGACGCGAACGATGCCGCTGTCCACGCGGCCTTCGAAGCGGTTGACCGCGCCGAGGAAGCCGTAGACGAACGGGGTCGCCGGACGCTGGTAGACCTCGATCGGCGAGCCGACCTGTTCCACGCGGCCGTGATCCATCAGCACGACGCGGTCGGCGACTTCCAGCGCTTCTTCCTGGTCATGCGTGACGAAGATGCTGGTGATGTGCAGCTCGTCGTGCAGGCGGCGCAGCCAGCGACGCAGCTCCTTGCGGACCTTGGCGTCCAGCGCGCCGAAGGGCTCGTCCAACAGCAGCACACGCGGCTCGACGGCCAGCGCGCGGGCCAGCGCGATGCGCTGGCGCTGGCCGCCGGACAGCTGCGGCGGATAACGGTCGGCCAGCCAGTCGAGTTGCACCAGCTGCAGCAGCTCATGCACCTTGCGCTTGATCTCGGATTCCGGCGGACGCTGCTTGCGCGGTTTCACGCGCAGCCCGAAGGCCACGTTGTCGAAGACCGTCATGTGGCGGAACAGCGCGTAATGCTGGAACACGAAGCCGACTTCGCGCTCGCGCACATGCGTGTCCGACGCATCGGCGCCGTCCAGCAGCACCTGGCCGCGGTCGGCCGTCTCCAGCCCCGCGATGATGCGCAGCAGCGTGGTCTTGCCGCAGCCCGACGGGCCCAGCAGCGCGGTCAGTTCGCCGGTGGGGAAGTCCAGGCTGACGTCGCCCAGCGCGGTGAAGCTGCCGAAGGACTTGTGGATGTTGCGGACCTGGATGCTCATGCTTCTTCCTTCACGACACTACGCGTCGCTTGCCATTCCACGAGCTGCTTGAGCCCGAGCGTCACCAGCGCCAGCAGGGCCAGCAGCGATGCGACCGCGAAGGCCGCGGCGAACTGATATTCGTTGTAGAGGATCTCGACCTGCAGCGGCAGCGTGTTGGTCTGGCCGCGGATGTGGCCCGAGACCACCGACACCGCGCCGAACTCGCCGAAGGCGCGCGCGTTGCACAGGATCACGCCGTAGAGCAGGCCCCACTTGATGTTGGGCAGCGTCACGTGCCAGAAGGTGCGGAAGCCGCTGGCGCCGAGCACGGTCGCTGCTTCCTCTTCGTCACGGCCTTGCGCCTGCATCAGCGGGATCAGCTCCCGAGCGACGAACGGGAAGGTCACGAACACGGTGGCCAGCACGATGCCGGGCACGGCGAAGATGATCTTGATGTCGTGCTCCTGCAGCCACGGGCCGAACCAGCCCTGGGCGCCGAAGATCAGCACGTAGATCAGGCCCGCGACCACCGGCGAGACCGAGAACGGCAGGTCGATCAGCGTGATCAGCAGTTGCTTGCCGCGGAAGTCGTGCTTGGTGATGGCCCAGGCGGCGCTGACGCCGAAGACGATGTTCAGCGGCACCGAGATCACCGCCGCCAGCAGCGTGAGCTTGATCGCGGAGACCGCGTCGGGCTCGATCAGCGAGGCGAGGTAGGTGTCCCAGCCCTTGCGCAGCGCCTCGGTGAAGACGGCCGCCAGCGGCAGCAGCAGGAACAGGGCGAAGAAGGACAGGCCCAGCGTCAGCAGCGTGTAGCGCACCCAGCGCTTCTCCGCCGTGGCGGGGTTCCCCTGGTAGTGGCCGGCGGTGCGCCCGCGGCCCAGCGTTGCGGTGGATCCAGCCATGTCAGCGCTTCCCGTCCACACCGTTGCGGCGCAGGCTCCAGGCCTGCAGTCCGTTGATGCCCAGCAGCAGCAGGAACGAGAACACCAGCATCACGACCGCGATCGCGGTGGCGCCGACGTAGTCGTACTGCTCCAGCTTGGTGATGATCATCAGCGGGGTGATCTCGCTGACGAAGGGCATGTTGCCGGCGATGAAGATCACCGAGCCGTACTCGCCCACCGCGCGCGCGAAGGCCAGCGCGAAGCCGGTCAGCAGCGCGGGCGTCAGCATCGGCAGCACCACCAGGCGGAAGGCCTGCCAGCGATGCGCGCCCAGCGAGGCGGCGGCTTCCTCCAGCTCCGTGTCCAGGTCCTCGAGCACCGGCTGCACCGTGCGCACGACGAAGGGCAGGCCGATGAAGATCAGCGCGATCAGCACGCCCAGCGGCGTGAAGGCCACCTTGACGCCCAGCGGCTCCAGCCACTGGCCCATCCAGCCGTTGGGCGCGTAGAGCGCCGTCAGCGCGATGCCGGCCACGGCGGTCGGCAGCGCGAAGGGCAGGTCGATCAGCGCGTCCACCAGCTTCTTGCCGAAGAAGTCGTAGCGCACCAGCGACCAGGCCAGGATGAAGCCGAAGATCACGTTGATGAACGCGCCCAGCAGCGCCGCGCCGAAGCTCAGCCGGTACGAGGCCAGCACCCGCGGCGAGGTCGCCGCGGCCCAGAAGGCCTCGGCGCCGTGGCCGGCGGACTTCAGGAAGACCGCGCACAGCGGGATCAGCACCAGCAGCGAGAGATAGAAGAGCGTGAAGCCCAGCGTCGGAGCGAAGCCGGGCAGCACGCGGCGTCGCTTGCGGGCGGGCGCGGGGGCGGCCTGCGTCGCGGGAAGCACGGCGGTGTTCATCGTGAGGTCGGAGGATCAGCGGAGCGGGGTCGGGAGGGGCGTCGGCGGCGTCTTGACCATCGGTGTCGGCGATGCGCGGACGCGACGTCGATCAGCGGCGCGCGGCCATGATCTGGTCGTAGGTGCCGCCGTCGGCGAAATGGGTCTTGCCAACCTTGGCCCAGCCGCCCAGCGTCTGGTCGACGGTGAAGAGCTTGATCGGCGCGTAGCGCTTCTCATGCTTCTTGAAGATGGCGGCATCGCGCGGGCGGAAGTTGTTCTGCGCGATGATTTCCTGGCCTTCCGGCGTCCACAGGAAGTCCAGGTAGGCCTTGGCCAGCGCGGCGGAACCGCGCTTGGCGGCGACCTTGTCCACGACCGCGACCGGTGCGTCGGCTTCGATGGAGAGGCTGGGCGCGACCACCTCGAAGTTGCCCTTGCCGAACTCGTTCTCGATCAGCTCGGCTTCCGACTCGAAGGTCAGCAGCACGTCGCCGATGCCGCGTTGTGTGAAGGTGGTCGTGGCGCCGCGGCCGCCGCCGTCGAGCACCGGCACGTTGGCCAGCACCTTGGAGACGAAGTCCTTGGCCTGCGCGTCGGTGCCGCCCTTGGCGACGACGCTGCCCCACGCGGCCAGGTAGCCGTAGCGGCCGTTGCCGGTCACCTTGGGGTTGGGGATGATCACCGAGATGCCGGGACGCGCCAGGTCGGCCCAGTCCTTGATGCCCTTGGGGTTGCCCTTGCGGACCAGGAACAGCATGGTCGAGCTGTACGGCGCGGCGGCGTTGGGGAACCTGCTGCGCCAGTCCGCGCCGGTCAGGCCCTTCTCGGCCAGGGTGTCGACATCGGTCGCCTGGTTCATCGTGACCACGTCGGCCTCCAGGCCGCCGATCACCGAACCGATCTGCTTGGACGAGCCGCCGTGCGACTGGTTCACCGTGATCGTCTGGCCGGTCTTGGCCTTGTACGACGCGATGAACGCCGGATTGATCTGCTTGTAGAGCTCGCGCGCGACGTCGTAGGAGACGTTCAGCAGCGTGGTCGGCTGGTCGGCCGCGCTCGCCAGCATCGACGACCCCAGCAGCGGCACCGCCGCAGCCAGCATCAACGCCTGGCGGCGCGAAGCGGAGAACAGGGGACGGGCGTTCTGGTGGGCGTTGTTCTGGGTCATGGCGGACAGGGCAAGCAGGCGTGGGCCGGCGACGTTGAAGGTCGGGCTGCGAAGCTTGCCAAACAGTCCTTATTCCAGGAACGATTGTTTGGGCATTTGCTTATCTCGCATAACGCATATGCGAGGGCGACGGAAAAGCGCCAGGACCGCGAACGGACACCGCCGGAAGCGCCTCCCCCAAGACCCCGAGGGCGGCCCCCGGTCGCGACCTGGGCTCTCACCATGCCTTCCCGGCGGCCGTACTGCCGCCGCCGGCGGGGGCGACATGGGCGCGCCCCGTGGAACGGAGTCTGGGCGCCGGCCGCGCATGACGCCAATGCGCAATGGGCGCAAGCAGCTGCGCGACCCTCATATGGGACGCTTCCGCCTGACGGAGGGCCCGAGTGGCGCCCTGTGGACAAGTCGGATAGTCTGGGGTCTCGAAGGCGCGGCGACAGTTCGTCGCCGCGCACGCAGAGAACGACATCGGACGAGCGAGGAACCGCCTCCATGATGAATGCCCCGATTCCCGACAACGAAGCCGACCGGATCCAGGCCTTGCGCGAGCTCCTGATCCTGGACACGCCCCCCGAGGAGCGTTTCGATCGCATCGTCGAGTTCGCCGCCGACGAATTCGGCGTGCCGATCGCGCTGATCAGCCTGGTCGACGACCACCGCCAGTGGTTCAAGGCCCGCTACGGGCTGGCGGTGTGCGAGATGGACCGCAAGAGCAGCTTCTGCGGCCACGCGATCCATGTGCCCGAGGTGATGGTGGTGGAGGACGCGACGCAGGATCCGCGCTTCGCCGACAACCCGATGGTGCTGGGCGATCCGAAGATCCGCTTCTATGCGGGCGCGCCGCTGGAGGTCCGGCCGGGGGTGCGCATCGGCACGCTGTGCCTGATCGACCGGCGACGACGCACGCTGGATGAAACCGACCTGGCCATCCTGATGAGCCTGCGCGACCTGGCGGTCTCGGAACTGGTGGGCCAGACGGTCGAGGAGGGCCAGTGATGCCGGGCTCCCAACGACAACTGTTGCTGGTCGATCCGCATTCGCTGTTCCGCCGCACCGTCGCGATGGTGGCGCGTCAGTTGCAGATCGCGGAGGTCCATGAGGCGAGCAGCCTCGAGGCGGCGCACCGCCTGCTGGAAAGCCAGCCGATGGACGGCCTGCTGCTGGACATCGGGCAGGGGCTGGAGGCGCTGGCGCTGCTGCAGAGCGTGCGCGCCGGCGCGTTGCGATGCGCGGCGGGAACGCCGGTCGCGCTGACCGCCGAAGCCTGCGATCTGTCGACGGCGCAGCTCTACAAGGAGCTGGATGTGCGAAGGATCATGCTCAAGCCGTTCAAGGTGAAGACGGCGCTGGAAGTGATCCAGGATCTGGCCAAGCCGCCGGCGCCTCCCGGCGTCAAGCACTAGCCTGCCGTCCTGTCCCGTCCTGTCCCGTCCCGCTCTCCCGGCTGCTGGAGCGGGGGTGATACATGCCGAAAGGTGCCCGGAGGGAGGGCGAGCGAGAATGGCTCACCGCCACCCCCAAGGCCGGCAGCCCGTGCGACCCACGGCGAACCGGTGCATCGATGAACGTCCAATTCAAGAACTCGGTGGCTCGCGCCACGCCCATCCTGGCGCTGGACCGCGCCGCCTACCAGGCCCTCGCGCCCAAGCTGCCCAAGCGCACCCAGCAATGGCTCGCGACCCTGGGCTTCTCCGCCGCGCCGGACACCTTCGCCCTGGTGCCGGGCGAGGACGGCAAGCTCGCGCAGGTCTTCGCCGGTGTGGCGCACGCCGCCCACCCGTTCGGGCTGTCGGCGCTGCCGCTCGCGCTGCCTGAAGGCGCCTACACCCTGTCGCCCGACGGCCTGCCGCTGCAGGACGAGGCCGCCGCGCTGTCCTGGGAACTGGGCTGCTACCAGTTCGACCTCTACAAGCCGCGCAAGCGCCAGCCGGCGCAACTGCTGATCAAGAGCAGCCCGGACGGCCAGCGTGGCCTGGCGATCGCCACCGCGATGACTGCGGTGCGCGACCTGGTCAACACGCCCGCCGAGCACATGGGCCCCGACGAGCTGTCCAAGGCTGCGGCCGTCGTCGGCAAGCAGCACGGCGCGAAGTTCAAGGAGATCGTCGGCGACGACCTGCTGAAGAAGAACTTTCCGGCGATCCACGCCGTCGGCCGCGCCAGCACCCGCGCGCCGCGCCTGATCGAGCTGAACTGGGGCAGCGACAAGCATCCGCGGCTGACGCTGGTCGGCAAGGGCGTGTGCTTCGACACCGGCGGCCTGGACATCAAGCCCGCCGACGGCATGCGCCAGATGAAGAAGGACATGGGCGGGGCGGCCAACACGCTGGGCCTGGCCACGCTGATCATGGCGCTGAAGCTGCCGGTGCGCCTGCAGGTGCTGATCCCGGCGGTGGAGAACTCGATCAGCGGCAACGCCTACCGTCCGGGCGACGTGATCAAGACCCGCGCCGGCCTGCACATCGAGATCGGCAACACCGACGCCGAAGGCCGCGTGATCCTGTGCGACGCGCTGGCCTATGCCGTCGAGTCCAAACCCGAGCTGATCATCGACCTGGCCACGTTGACCGGCGCGGCCCGCATCGCGCTGGGCGCGCAGCTGCCGGCGCTGTTCACCAGACACATGGACACGGCGCGCGACCTGGTCGACCTGGGCCTGAAGATGGACGACCCGCTGTGGCACCTGCCGCTGTGGGCGCCCTACAAGGAAGGCATCACCTCCAGCATCGCCGACATCGTGAACACCGGCCGCAACGCGCTGGGCGGCGCGATCAACGCGGCGCTGTTCCTGGAAGCCTTCGTTCCGGCCGAGCAGGACTGGCTGCACATCGACCTGTTCGCCTGGAACGACATCGCGCGCCCGGGCCGCCCGGTCGGCGGCGAGGCCCAGACGATCCGCACGCTGCTGGCCTACATCGAGGAACGCTTCAGCGCGTGATCACTCGCCCGCGCGCAGCCAGGCGGCAGCGCGCTCCGCGATCATCAGCGTGGGCGAATTCGTGTTCCCGCTGGTGATCGTCGGCATGACGCTGGCGTCGATGACGCGCAGGCCGGACACCCCGCGCACGCGCAGGCGGCTGTCGACGACGGCGCCCTCGTCGTCGGCCCGGCCCATGCGGCAGGTGCCGACCGGATGGAAGATGGTCGTCGCGATGTCGCCGGCCAGCCGGGCCAGTTCCTCATCGGTCTGGAATTCGACGCCGGGCTTGTGCTCGCGCGGCCGGTAGCGCGACAGCGCCGGCTGCTCGACGATGCGCCGCGTCAGCCGCAGGCTGCGCGCGGCGATCTCCCGGTCCTCGGCGGTGCTCAGGTAGTTGGGCGCGATCGACGGCGCGTCGGCCGCATCCGCGCTGCGGATCGCGACCGTGCCGCGGCTGGTCGGATTCAGGTTGCAGACGCTCGCCGTGAACGCATTGAACGCATGCAGCGGCTCGCCGAACGCGTCCAGCGACAGCGGCTGCACGTGGTACTCCAGATCGGGCCAATCCTTGTCGGGACCGCTTTTCGCGAAGGCGCCGAGCTGCGAGGGCGCCATGCTCATCGGACCGGTGCGGCGCAGCGCGTACTCCAGCCCGATCCTGGCCTTGCCGAACCAGCTCGACGCCAGCGTGTTGAGCGTGCTGACGCCGTCGACCTGGAAGACCGCGCGGATCTGCAGGTGGTCCTGCAGGTTGGCGCCGACGCCGGGCAGGTCCTTCACGACCTCGAGGCCGTGCCGTTGCAGCAGCGCCGCCGGCCCGAGGCCCGACAGCTGCAGCAGTTGCGGTGAACCGATCGCGCCGGCCGCGAGCAGCACCTCGCCGCCCGGGTTCAGGCGGACGGTCTCCAGACCGTGGGGCGTGCGCACCAGCACGCCGTCGCAGCGGACCGCGCCGTCGGCCTGCCCGAACAGCAGCCGCTGTGTGTGCGCGCCCGTCCACATCTCGAAATTGGGACGCCGGTAGCAGGCCGGCCGCAGGAAGGCCTTCGCCGTGTTCCAGCGCCAGCCGTTGCGCTGGTTGACCTCGAAGTAGCCCACGCCCTCGTTGTTGCCGCGATTGAAGTCGGACGTCGCGGGGATGCCGGCCTCTTGCGCCGCCGCCGCGAACGCGTCCAGCACCGCCCAGCGGAGCCGCTGCTTCTCGACGCGCCACTCCCCGCCGTGCCCGTGCAGGGCCGGGTCGAAACCGGGCGGCCGCTCGGCTCCCTCGTCCAGACGCCAATGATCCTCGTGCTCCCGGAAGTGCGGCAGCACCGCGTCCCAGCGCCAGGCGTCGTCGCCGGTCGCCGCGGCCCAGCCATCGTAGTCGCGCGACTGGCCCCGCATGTAGATCATCCCGTTGATGCTCGAGCACCCGCCCAGCACCTTGCCGCGCGGATAACGCAGGCTGCGTCCGTTCAGGCCGGCGTCGGGCTCCGTCCTGAACAGCCAGTCCGTGCGCGGATTGCCGATGCAGTACAGGTAGCCGACGGGGATGTGGATCCAGTGGTAGTCGTCGCGGCCGCCGGCTTCGAGCAGCAGCACGCGCTTGGACGTGTCGGCGCTCAGCCGGTTGGCGAGCAGGCAGCCGGCGGTGCCGGCGCCCACGATGATGTAGTCGAAGCGGCCCGAGGCGGTCTCGGGCGCCGCGTCGCGGTCGATGCTTGGGTTGTCTCCGCCCATGTCTCTCTTGTCGTGATGGGTCTGTGAAGACCCATGCTGACCGAGCCGCGGGCGGCCGGCAACCACGTTGTCACCAAGAGCCGATGGCCTCTTCTTCCGGCTGCTCCGCAGTGCGCCCGTTCAGCGCGTACCAGTCGATGCGTCGCGTCAGCGCCATCACCGCCGCCAGGACCGCGAAGAGCAGCGAGGCGCCGACCACCAGCGAGGCCTTCTCCAGGTTCAGCAGGATGAACAGCGCGCCATAGAGCACCGCCACCAGCGCGCCGAAGCCCAGTCCGCGCAGCGCCGTGCCGAGCATGGCCGCGCCGTAGAAGGTCAGCAATCCGATCGCCGCCCCCGCCGCCAGCGCATAGGACAGCGCGAAGCTCAGGTGTTCGGACAGGCTGAGCAGCAGCAGGAAGAACAGCGTCATCGCCAGGCCCACGAGCAGGTATTGCACCGGGTGCACGCGGCGGCGGGCCAGCAGCTCCAGCAGACCGACGCTGACGAAGGTGAGCACGATGAACATCAGGCCGTACTTGATGGCGCGGTCGCTCATCACGTAGGGGTTGACCGGGTCGATCATCGAGAACGCCAGCGTGTCGGCGATCGATGCGTTCTTTGCGTCGCCCGTCGGCGCGGCCGGATAGCCGCCGGCCTCCGGACCGCGATCGATGCCGGGCAGTGCGCGTCCGGCCGCGACGTCTCGCAGCGCGGTGGTGGCGAGTTCCGACACCTGCCAGCTGGCCTCGAAGCCTTTGGCGTCTATCGTGCTCGACACCGGCAGGAAGCGGCCGCCGAAGCTCGGATGCGGCCAGTCGGCGCGCAGCTTGACCTGCGTCGCCGACGCGGCTGGCACCACGCCGAAATCGGTCATGCCGATCAGGTTCATGGCCACGGACAGCGTCAACGGTTCGGTCAGCGGCTGTTCGGGCAGCACCGCGTGCAGACCGCGCGGATAGCTGTCGTTGCGGGTGCCGGGGCGCACCGCCAGCGGCGCCTCACCGCGCTTGATGCCGACCACGCGCAGTCCGCGTGAATCGCTGACCGCCACGACGACGCGCGGGGCGTCGCACTGGAGCCTGCCGGCGTGCTCCGCCTTCGGCGTCAGCGCCTCCAGCGAGTGCCAGCGCGCCTGCATCGCCACCTGTGCGGCGTAGGCGTTGATCTTGAACAGTCCGCGCCGGCGCGGCTCCTGGTTGAGCGTGCCGTCCACCGAGAGTTCGGCCGGCATCGCCGACACGATGAAATCGCGTCGCGCGGTGCTCGGCGCGCCATTGGCGGCGACGATGCCCCACTCCTCGGTGCAGTTGCGTTGCACGACGGGGCCCAGCAGGACCTGTGGTCCCGCCTGCGCCGCGGCGACGCCGGCCTCCGCGGCGCGCTGCCGCCCCTGGCGCTCATCGACGAGCCAGCCGATGCGCATCAGCACGACCATCAGGAGCAGCGTCACGCCGCCCAGGATCACCAGCTTCCACCACAACGCCTTCATCTGCATCTCCTTCTCCTCGCCCCTCGGCGATCCACGGAAGGCGGCAGTCTCGGCAGCGGCGGTGAGTTCAGGACGAAGTTTGTGAGGCGACGGTGAAGAGCGGGAAGGCGAGCCGCACACGCAGTCCGGGCTGGGCCGGTTCGAAGCTCAATTCGCCGCGGTGCAGGCCGGCGATCTGGCGAACGATGGCCAGGCCCAGGCCGGACCCTTTGCGCAGGCTGCCCGGACGGGCCGTCGAGAAGAAGCGCTCGCCCAGTTGGGCGAACGCGCCCGCCGGCACGCCGGGGCCGTGGTCCCGCAGCTCGAAGAAGGCACGGGGACCGTGATCCTTCGCACCGTCCGTCCCACCGGTCGCGGGCGCGATGCCGACCTGCAGCGACAACTCCGAGCCGGCCGGCGCGAAGTCGATCGCGTTCGTCAGCAGGTTGCTGATGGCCAGCGCCAGCATCTCCGGGTCGGCCTGCAGCTCGACCGCGTCGCGCCGCAGCCAGCGCACCGTCAGCCCCTGTTGCGCCAGTCGATCGCCGAGCAGCGCCAGTGCCTCGTCGACCGCGCCCGCGAGCGCCACCGGGCGCGGATGCTCCGGCCCGCGCCGCAGCTCCAGCGTGGAGAGCGCGAGCAGGCGTTCGACCAGTTCCGTCAGCCGCTCGCTCTGCGACACCACCTGGGCGGCGAAGCGTTGCCGGTCGGCGTGCGGCAGGTCCTCCTGGAGCAGCTCGCCGGCGCCGCGCAGCGCGGCCAGCGGACTCTTGAGCTCGTGCGTCAGCGCGCGCACCAGGTGCTCGAGATGCTCCCGCCCATCGAGCCGCTCGCGCATCGCATCCATCGCCTGGGCCAGATCGCCCAGTTCCCCCGGCACCTTCGGTGGCGTCTGACGCTGGCCGAGCTGCACCTCCTGCGCATAACGCCGCAGGCGCCGCACGGTGAGGATCATCCATGCGGTCACCGCCACGCCGACCGCGAGCGACACCGCCAGCAGGCCCAGGCCGGCGATCCAGATGCGGCGCTCGGCGCGGTAGATGATCTGCTGCACGGCCGCGGCCGGCTTGGCGACGGTGACGACACCGATCGTGCGCCCGTCCATGCGCACCGGCGCGGCCACGTACATCACCGGACTGCCCTGCCCGTCCCGACCGTTGCCGAGCGCGTCGGCATTGATGTAGGGCTTCAGCAGTTCCGGCGTCGAGCGCGCGCCGTACTCGCCGCGCAGGGTGCGGGCCACGTCGTTCCAGGCCGAATAGTCCTGGCCGACGGCCGGCGTCGGGCTGGTGTCCAGCACGACGCGTCCGGCCGCGTCCGTCACGTAGATCCGGAAGTCCAGCGAACGCTTGCGGGCGGTGAGGATGCGCGCGTCGACCGGCCGCTCGGCATAGTCGCGCACCCGCTGCGCGAAGCGGGTGCCGGTCAGGTCGCCGCCGGGCGGCATCGCGGCGAGCTCGTCGCGCGCCAGCTCAGCCACCAGGTTGGCGGTGTCCACCATCATGTCCTCCATCACCTCGCGCACGCTGGGCTTGAATTCGCCCAGCACGACGCGCAGCAGGATGAAGGCGCTGAGGCCCGCCACCAGGAAGAAGCCGAGGAAGAGCCGCAGGCCGAGGCGCATCCGCCGTCACTCCAGCGAGTAGCCCATGCCGCGGTGCGTGCGGATCGGGTCGAGGTCGGGCCGGACCTGGCGCAGCTTGGCGCGCAGCGTCTTGATGTGGGTGTCCACGGTGCGGTCGCCGCTGTCGGCGTCCATGCCCCAGACGGCGTCCAGCAGGCTGTCGCGGCTGTGGATGCGTCCGGGCGCCTTCAGCAGGCGCAGCATCAGGCCCAGTTCGCGGCGCGTCAGCGGCAGGAGTTCGCCGTGGAAGCGGACGCGGGAGCCGTCGGCCTCGACGACGAAACCCGCGACCGCGGGCGCGGCCGGTTCCGCCGGCGCCTGGGCGCGGCGCAGGAGCGCCCGCACCCGGGCGACGAGTTCCCGATTGCTGAAGGGCTTGGCGAGGTAGTCGTCGGCGCCCAGCTCCAGGCCCAGCACCTTGTCGCCTTCCTCGCTGCGGGCGCTGAGGATCAGCACCGGCAGACGCGCCAGCGGGCCCCGGCGGAGTTCCCGGCACAGGTCCAGGCCGTTGCCGTCCGGCAGGCCGACGTCGAGGACCACCAGATCCGTCGCCTGCGCGGCCAGCGCCGAACGCGCCTCGTGCACCCAGCCGCAGGCGCGGACGCGGTAGCCCTCGCGCTCCAGCACGAAGCAGACGGTCTGGGCGATCGCGGGGTCGTCCTCCACCAGCAGGACCTGGCCCGCGAAAGGTGCGGGCGGCGGCGATGCGGGAGAGGAGGATGACGAGGAAGACGACACAGGCGACGTGGCGGCGGAAGACGTGCTCATGTCCGCGATCATCGCGGAGTTGCGGGGCGCCTTGCTCCGGCCAGCCCGCGGAGGTAGCGCAGGCCCTCGGCGGCGCGCGGGCCGTACCAGCTGATCAGTTCGCCATCGACCAGCCGGACGCGGGCGTTCGGGCAGAGCGCCTGCGCTTCGGCCAGATGCGCCTCACCGAAGCGGTAGGGCTCGGAACTGAGCAGCAGTTCGTCGACGTCCGCCAGCCAGGCTTCGTCGCCGGTCACGACCGGATAACGCGCGGCCCCGTGCGAGCCGCCCTCGACCGGCGGCCAGGTCTGCCAGCCCACCTCGGCAAGCATGCGCGCGATGTAGGTGTCCCGCGCCACGGTCATCCACGGCGCACGCCAGATCAGGTAGAGCACCCGTCGTCCGGGCGGCTCCAGCGGAAGATCGGCGCGGAACGACCGGCAGGCGGCGAGTTCGCCGCGCAGCGCCTTCGCGAGGCGCTCCGCCCGGTCGCGGAGTTCGGGGACATCCGGCAGCGGGGCTTCGGAGTAGAGCGCTTCGCTTTCCAGGACATCTTTTCTGCCGGCAGGTTCAGACCTGACCCCCAGTTCGGCGGCAAAAACCTCCACCATCTCGACGATCTGGGCGATCAGGGTGAGGTTGTCTTCCGGTGCGCAGGGGTGAGTCACCACCAAATGGGGGATCTTGTCGCGCAGGGCCTCCACGGTGTCGAGGCGGTTCTCATCCACATTCACCACCACATGGCTGGGGCTGAGCGCCAGCAACTTGGGGAGGTTGACGTCCTTGGTTCCACCGATCTTTGATATTGCTGACACCGCTGTCGCAGGGTGAATGCAAAAACCGGTACGCCCGACGATCCAGGGGCCCAATCCAAGTGCGAACAGCAGTTCCGTCACCGACGGCACGAGCGAGACGATGCGCAGGCGCGGCGCGGCGGGCACCTCGTCCGGAAGGGGGATTTGCGGGGCGATGGGCGACATCTTGTGCGATTTAAGCAGTGTTGCATCCGCATAGTGGAAAACACCGATCACGAATCGATCGTCTCAGGAGTCTGATTTGCCCCACCAAGACGTCGGAGGCGGAGATTGTTGAGCGCCTTGGACACTGCTCGGGTTTGTGCGCATAAGCTGAAAAACAACAAACAGCTTGACGCGTTGCGAACCGCCAATCCTGTCACACATAATCGGATCGCCTGAATGCAGCGCCTTCGTATGAGTGGTTCACGATGGGTTGAAGCAGCACATTGGGTTATTTGGTTTTGAAAGGGCTTCCCCCATGGGAAACAAGCTATACGTGGGCAACCTCGCCTACAGCGTGCGAGATGAGACGCTCCAGGAGGCATTCGCGCCATTCGGCTCCGTCACTTCCGCCAAGGTCATGATGGATCGTGAAACCGGTCGTTCCAAGGGCTTCGGCTTCGTGGAAATGGCGACGGACGACGAAGCGCAAGCTGCCATCAACGGCATGAACGGTCAGGCCCTCGACGGCCGCGCGATCGTCGTCAACGTGGCTCGTCCGCGTGAAGACCGTCCGGGCGGCGGTGGCGGCTTCGGCGGCGGCCGCTCCGGCGGCGGCGGCTACGGTGGCGGCGGTGGCCGTTCCGGTGGCGGCGGCTACGGCGGCGGCGGCGGTTACGGCGGCGGCGGCGGTGGTGGCGGCTACGGTGGTGGCGGCGGTGGCCGCTCCGGTGGCGGCGGCTACGGCGGCGGCGGCGGTGGCCGTTCCGGCGGTGGCGGCGGCTACGGTGGTGGTGGCGGCGGCAGCTACGGCGGCGGTCGCGGCGGCTACTGAGCCACGCACGGCAGGCGGGATCTTCCCGCCTCGCAATGAAAAAGGCGCTCCTCGGAGCGCCTTTTCTATTGGGGTTCAGGACAGGGTCAGGTCTCGCCCTGGCGATGCTTGCGCGGGCGCCCCGCCAGCAAGCGGTCGAAGACCGCGCCGGGCAACAGCCGCATGACCCGCGCCACGACGCCCATCTGCCACGGGATGAATCTCACCCGCGCCCCCGCCGCGATGGCCGCATAGGCCTTGCGCGCGAAGTCCTCCGGCTGCATCAGGAAGGGCATTCCATAGCGGTTCTCGCGCGTCAGCGGAGTATCGACATACCCCGGCGCAATCGTCACGACCTGCACGCCGTCGGGCCGACATTCCCCGCGCAGGCTCTCGCAATAACTGAACACGGCGGCCTTGCTGGAGCAGTAAGCGCCGTGTCCCGGCAGTCCGCGGATACCCGCGACGCTGGCGATGCCCACCAGCGTGCCGCTGCGTCGCGCCCGCATCGCGCTGATGAACGGATGGAAGGTCGCTGCCAGCCCGATGTTGTTGGTGGCATAGAGACGCTGCATCACGGCCAGGTCCTCGTAGATCGCCGTGTCCATGCCGATGCTGATGCCGGCGTTGGCGATCACCACATCGGGCAGGCCTTGCTCCTCGATGCAGCGACGGCCGGTGGCCGCGATCGCCTCGATGTCGCTGACGTCGGCGCGGTACACGCGCCAGCGCGACGCATCCAGGGACTGCTGCCGGGCCCAGTCGGCCAGTTCCTCGACGCGGCGCGCCACCAGCGCCAGGTTCCAGCCCTCGCGGTAGTACTGCAGCGCAAGCGCCTGACCGATGCCGCTGGAAGCACCGGTGATGTAGACGAGTCGGGTCATGGCTTGCTGATGAAGGTCGCGGTGCCGGAGGCGGCCTTGGCAGGTCGGGCGGGTGGCCTGGCGGCCGCGCCGCTGGTTCCGGGCGCTGTGGTGGCGGCCCCGGGACCGGCGGCTTTCGCGACGCCCTTCTCCGTGCCCTTCTCCATGCCCTTCTCCGCGGCCTGTGCGGCCTTCGAGACTGCCTTCGCGGGCTGCAGCGACGGGCGCACGCCGGGCTGTGCGGCGAAGGTCGCGCGACCGCCGCCGCTGAAGGTCAGGCGACCGGTCAACTGGTCGTAGACGAAGCTCTTCACCTGCATTTCGCCGCCCATGCCGACGATGCGCGCGGGCAGGTGCGACCGGATCTGCTGCTGCGGCACGAAGGCGTGCAGGAACTCCCCGTAGAGCTCCAGATCGGGCGGCTGCGCCGTGTCGCCGGCAGGGTAGCGCTTGACCTTCACGTCGCCCAGCAGCTGCACCTCGCTGCCGTCGCCGTTGGACACGCCGCGCTGTGCGTCCGCGACCAGCAGCTCGTCGAGCTTCCCGTAGGCGCGCAGCTGCGGCGCGTCGATCTCCAGGGTGTCGGTGTCCGGGTAGTGGCGCATCTCGCTGCCGATGATCCGGCCGGTGAGCCGCCCGTCGCTGCTGAAGCGCTGGACCTCGAAGCCGTTCATCCGGTAGTCCGGCTCATGCTTGGGCGCGGTCTTCTCGCGCGGCGCCTCGAGCTGCGGCGTGTTCTTGATGAGCCACCAGGTGAAGCCCGCCAGCGCCGCCATCAGCAGCAGCGGCACGTAGCTGGCCAGCATCGACTGCAGGCGCCACACCAGCGGCTGCGCGCGGCGGCGCGGGGCGGTCGGCGGCGGAACGAGTGCCGCCATCAGTGCCCGCTCCCGTCCAGCGTCTCGAGGTGGCCGTGCAGCAGCCGCGCGTACTGGCCGGCGGCCATGAGCAGCAGGTCGCAGAATTCGCGCGCGGCGCCGTGTCCGCCGGCGGCCGCGGTCACGTGATGCGCCACGGCCTTCACTTCCGCGTGGGCCTGCGCCGGCGCGCAGGCGAAGCCCGCGCGCACCATCAGCGGGAGGTCGGGCCAGTCGTCGCCGATCGCGGCGACCTCGTCCCAATGCAGGCCCAGCTGATCGAGCAGCGGCTGCGCCGCGGCCAGCTTGTTCTTCGCGCCGTAGACGGCGTGGGGCAGGCCCAGATCGGCCACCCGACGCCGCACCGCCGGCGAGTCCCGGCCGGTGATCACGAGGGGCACGATGCCGCCCTGCGCCAGCAGCTTCATGCCGTGGCCGTCCAGCGTGGCGAAGGCCTTGATCGTCTCGCCCGCTTCGCTCAGGTAGATGCGGCCGTCGGTCAGCACGCCGTCGACGTCGAAGATCGCGGCCTTGAGGCCGAGCGCCGGTCCCTGGGCCTTCAACAGCAGTTCGGGCGGGAAGGACAGCGCGGGTTTGAGTTCTCGCACCACGGCCGGCATCGCCGCCGCCGGGTTGCCCGGGGTGTAGGAGGGCGTGCCGCTCATCAGATCACCTTCGCGCGCATCAGGTCGTTGATGCTGATCGCGCCGACCAGGCGCTGTTCTTCGTCGACGGCCAGGACCAGCGTGATCCGCGCCTGTTCCATCAGGTCGGCCGCGACGACCGCCAGCGCGTCCGCGGCGACGGTGCGCGGATTCGGATGCATCACCTGCCCGGCGGTCAGGCCGCGCAGGTCGGTGCCGCGTTCGATCAGGCGGCGCAGGTCGCCGTCGGTGAAGATGCCGCCGACCTTGCCGTCGGCGTCGGCCAGCACGGCACAGCCCAGACCCTTGTCCGACATCACCCGCATCATGTCGAGCAGCGGCATGTCCGCGCCGACGCGGGGCAGCGAGTCGCCGCTGCGCATCAGGTCGCGCACGTGCGTCAACAGGCGCCGGCCCAGCGAGCCGCCCGGGTGCGAGCGGGCGAAGTCCTCGGCGCGGAAGCCGCGGGCGTCGAGCAACGCCACGGCCAGCGCGTCGCCCAGCGCGATCTGCGCGGTGGTGCTGGCCGTCGGGGCGAGGTTCAGGGGGCAGGCTTCCTGCTCGACGCGCGAGTCCAGCACGAAGTCCGAATGCCTGGCCAGCGACGACGACAGGCCGCCGGTCATGCCGATCAGCGTGACGCCCAGGCGCTTGAGCACCGGGATGATGGCGTTGAGCTCGTCGCTCTCGCCGGAATTGGACAGCGCCAGCACGATGTCGCCGGGGGTGACCATGCCGAGGTCGCCGTGGCTGGCTTCACCCGGATGGACGAAGAAGGCGGGCGTGCCGGTGGAGGCCAGCGTGGCGGCGATCTTGCGGCCCACGTGGCCGCTCTTGCCCATGCCCATCACGACGACGCGGCCCGCGCTGTCGAGGATGGTCCGGATCACCTGCTCGAACGATTCGCCGAGGCGCGGACCGAGCGCGAGCAGCGCGTCGGCCTCGACTTTCAAGGCCGCGCGGGCCACGTCGAGCGCGCGGGAATGGGTGAGGGCGGCATGGGTCGTCATAAGGGCGAAAGTGTAGCCGCCGGGGTCGATTCAGTCCGGCGCCGGACCCAGCCGCATGGCCACGCCGAAGCCCCTGTCCACGGGGGGCAGGCGCAGGTCGCCGCCATGGGCGCGGGCCACCAGGTCGGCCATCATCAGCCCCAGGCCCATGCGGCCCTCGTACTGCTGGCGCTCCAGGGCGTCGTTGAGATCCACGCGCTGCCAGTCGGCCGTGCCTTCGCCGTCGTCGGTCAGCTGCAGCAGCAGGCCGCCGTCGGCCTGGCGGTGCAGGCGCAGTTGCACCCGCCGGGCGCCATGGCGCCAGGCGTTGTCGATCAGGTTGATCAGCGCCGCGGCGAGCAGGTCGGGGTCGGCGGTGATGGCGGCCTCGTCCTCGGGCAGGTCCAGCGCCAGGCCGTCGGGTAGCGGCAGCAGCGACAGCAGCTCGATCAGGTCCAGGCGCTGCCAGCGCAGGCTCATGCCGGTGCGGAACAGCGTCAGCAGCGCGGTCACGACCCGGCGCAGACGATCGGCGGCCTCGCGGGTGCGCTGCAACCGGGCGCGCGATTCGGGCGGCGCCTCGCGCAGCGCCATCGCGAGCTGCGCGTCCATGCCCGCGAGCGGCGTGCGCAGCGCATGCGCCGCATGGGCGCTGAAGGCGCGCTCGTTGGCCACGCGCTGCGCCAGGCGCTGGCCGAGGTCCAGCACCGCGGCGCGGATCCCGGCGAGTTCCTGGCGGTGCTGCTCGGGCAGCAGCTGGCGGGTGTCGAGCGGGTCGTAGTCGGCGAGCGCGCTCGACAGCTCGGCCAGCGGCGCGAGTTCCGCCCGCGCGCGCCGGTTCATCCACATCATGCAGAGGCCGCCGACCAGCAAGGCCGAGAAGGCGCTCGCGAGCCCCACGCGGCTGCGCACTTCCTTCCGCTCCGCGCTGGTCTGCGCGACCATCAGCCAGCCGGGTCCGGCGACCGTCGACAGCGGGCGCACATGGACGCGCCAATCGTCGCCGTCGGTGCCGTCGTCCTGCCAGTCGCTGAAGCCGGGCGGCAGCTTCCAGGCGTTCACCGGCGCCAGCGGCGAGCGGTGCAGCAGCTTTCCGTCCGCGCTCACGAACTGCCAGGCGAAATGGGTGCTGAGGTCGTCGCTGTCGGCGATCTCGGCCGGCATCGCGCTGCTCTGCCGCAGCAGTTGCCCCAGCACCTGCGAGGACGCCTGCAGCGTCTCGTCCAGCAGCTCGTCGACTTCCTCCTGCACGACCAGCCAGACGCTCACGCCCGCCAGCAGCGCCCAGAAGGCGGAGATCAGCAGCAGCTGGCGCGCCAGGCGGCCGGCGATCGACGGGCGGCGCGGTCCTCCGGGCACGTTTCCCGGCACGTTTCCGGGTGCGTTTCCGGGTGCGTTTCCGGGTGCGTTCACGGGTGCGTTCACGGGCACCTTGACGGGACCGTTCACCGGAGCGTCCGCCGCGGCATTCGCGGTCGCGCTCGAGGTCGCCTGCGCCGGCGATGTCACGCGGCCTCCGGACCGAGGCGATAACCCAGGCCGCGCACGGTCTCGATCAACTCGCGGCCGAGCTTGCGGCGCAGGCTCGACACGTGGACCTCCAGCGCATTGCTCAGCACCTCGGCGTCGTCGCCGAGCACCTGCAGCTCCAGGTCGCGCTTCGGGTACAGCCGGCCGGCGCGCTGCGCCAGGGCCTCCAGCACGGCCCATTCGCGGGCGGTCAGCTCGACCGGCTGGCCGTCGCGCGTCGCGCGCTTGGCGGCGAGGTCCAGCACCACGTCGCCGTACCGGCGCTGCGAGCTGCTCGCGCCCACATGGCGGCGGCTGACCGCGCGCAGCCGTGCGGCGAGTTCCTCCGGCGCGAAGGGCTTCACCAGGTAGTCGTCGGCGCCGCTGTCCAAGCCCTGCAGGCGGTCGGCGAGCAGGTCGCGCGCCGTCAGCATCAGCGCCGGCGTCGACACGCCGCGCTGGCGCAGGCCGCGCAGCCAGTCCAGACCCGAGCCGTCCGGCAGCTGCCAGTCGACCAGCAGCGCCTCGAATTCCTCGTGCTGGCGCGGCAGCACCTCCGACAGGCGCCGCGCCCAGGTCACCGTGTGGCCTTCCGTGCGCAGGAAATCGCGCAGGCCTTCGCCGAGGAGTTCGTCGTCTTCGAGCAGCAGCAGTCGCATGGCGTGAGGGCGGCCTTCAGGCCGTGTCGTCGAGCCGGGAAGATAGCAGTCGCGGCGATGGTGCGCGAGCACCCGACCCGCTGTGCGATACGGCGCGGATCTTCAGCCGACCTTCAGCTTCGCTTCAGGACGACTTCAGCGCCGCGGCGCCCACTCAGGCCCCGTGAAGCCGCATCCCCTCTCCTCCCTCCCGCTCGGCGCCGGTTCGTCCGCGACGCCGGTCCTGTCGCCCGTCGGGGCGATGACGCTCCCGGCGCTGCGGCGCGGGTGGCTGGTCGCGCTCGCCGGCCTGGCCGCGCTGCTGCTGTGGGACCTCGCGGGGTGGGACCTCGCCGTCGTGCGACTCTTCGCGGACGCGCACGGCTTCGCGCTGCGCGACCACTGGATGACCTCCGGCCTGCTCCACCAGGGCGGACGCTGGATGGCCACCGGACTGGCGGTGATGCTCGTGATCAACGCCGTCCGCCCGCTGTGGCCCGGCCTCACGCGGCGTGAACGCTGGGGCGCGGTGGCGCTGACAGCGGTCAGCCTGATCCTCATCCCGTTGATGAAGCAGGGCAGCACGACGAGCTGCCCCTGGGATCTCGCCGAGTTCGGCGGCGTGGCGCACTACGTCTCGCACTGGCACGTCGGGATCCGCGACGGCGGCCCCGGTCATTGCTTCCCGTCGGGCCATGCGAGTTCCGCCTTCGCCTTCTTCAGCCTCTTCTTCATGCTGAGGCGGGCATATCCGCGGCAAGCGCGATGCGCGCTCGGCGCGGTGGTCGGCATGGGGGCGCTCTACGGCTTCGCCCAGATGGCGCGTGGCGCACATTACCCCAGCCACACGATGTGGACCGGCTGGATCTGCTGGACGCTCGCTGTCGCTTCGGCGCCGTGGCTGCGAGCCCGCGACGCCGACGCGGGTACATGATGGATTCATCGCCCTGACGTGCGCGGGCTTCCAGAATCGGCGCTCCTGCAACGACTCTGGAGAAATGCCATGGGCAAGAAACTGCTGCTGCTGGCCGGCGACTACGTCGAGGACTACGAGCTGATGGTGCCGTTCCAGGCGCTGCAGGCGGTGGGCCACCAGGTCCATGCGATCTGTCCCGGCAAGAAGGCCGGCGACCACGTCCTGACGGCGATCCATGATTTCGAGGGTGCGCAGACCTACTCGGAGAAGCCGGGTCACCGCTTCACCTTGAACGCGAGCTTCGACGACATCAAGCCGGAGGACTACGACGCGCTCGTGATTCCCGGGGGCCGTGCGCCGGAGTACCTGCGCACGATGCCGGGCGTGCTGCCGCTGGTGCAGCACTTCGCGAAGGCGGACAAGCCGATCGCGGCCATCTGCCACGGCGCTCAGCTGCTGGCCGCGGCCGGCATCATCCGCGGGAAGAAGGTGTCGGCCTACCCCGCCTGCGCGGCGGAGGTCGAGCTCGCCGGCGCGAGCTTCGCCGACATCCCGGTCGACCAGGCCGTCACCGACGGCAAGCTGGTCACCGCGCCGGCCTGGCCCGCGCATCCCGCGTGGATCGCCCAGTTCCTGCAGGTGCTCGGCACGAAGATCACGCACTGACAACGCTTGGCCTCAGCAAGAAAAAACGGGCGCCGAAGCGCCCGTCGTTCCGTAACCGCGAGAAACCCGCGGTCGACGATCAGGGGTACAGACCGCGCTCTTCGCGCGCTTCCAGGACCCGCGTGCAGGCGACCGTGAAGGCGGCGGTGCGCAGCGGGATCTTGTGCTGTTCCGCGGTATCCCAGATGCCCTTGAACGCGCCGACGAGGATCTTGTCCAGGCGGACGTTGATCTCGTCTTCGGTCCAGAAGAACGACGAGAAGTCCTGCACCCACTCGAAGTAGGAGACCGTCACGCCGCCCGCGTTCGCGATCACGTCGGGGACGACGATGATGCCGCGGTCGGCCAGCACGGCGTCGCCGTCCGGGGTGGTCGGACCGTTCGCGCCTTCGATGACGACGCGGGTCTGCACGCGCTTGGCGCGTTCACCGGTGATCTGGCCTTCCAGGGCGGCCGGGATCAGGATGTCCGACTTCACGTCCCAGAAGTTCTCGTTGTCGATGCGGTCGGCGCCCTTGAAGCCGCCCACGCCGCCCGTGCGGGCCACGTGGTCCAGCAGGTCCGTCATGTCCAGGCCGTTCTCGTTCAGGATGGTGCCGGTGTGGTCCTGCACCGCGACGACGATCGCGCCGTTGGCGGCGAACATCTTGGCGGCCACCGACCCCACGTTGCCGAAGCCCTGCACGGCGACGCGCGCGCCTTCCAGGTTCACGTTCAGGCGGCGCATCGCTTCGCGACCGACGACGAACACGCCGCGGCCGGTGGCGGCCACGCGGCCGAGCGAGCCGCCCAGCGCGATCGGCTTGCCGGTGACGACGCCGGTGGCGGTCGCGCCCACGTTCATCGAGTACGTGTCCATCATCCAGGCCATGATCTGGCCGTTGGTGTTCACGTCAGGCGCCGGGATGTCCTGTGTCGGGCCGATGATCATGCCGATCTCGCTGGTGTAGCGGCGGGTGACCTTCTCCAGCTCCTTCATCGACAGCGTCTTGGGGTCCAGGCGGATGCCGCCCTTCGCGCCGCCGTAGGGCAGGTTCACCGCGGCGTTCTTGACCGTCATCCAGGCCGACAGCGCCATCACTTCTTCCAGCGTGACGTCCGGGTGGTAGCGCACGCCGCCCTTGCCGGGGCCGCGGGTCAGGCTGTGCTGAACACGGTAGCCCTCGAAGTGGGCGATGGTGCCGTTGTCGAGTTCGATGGGGATGTCCACGATCAGCGCGCGCTTGGGGCGGCGCAGCGTTTCCACCCAGCGGGCCAGCTTGCCCAGGTAGGGCTCGACGGCGTCGATCTGGGACAGGTAGGTGCCCCAGGGACTGTTGCGCGTGGGGGAAACGAAAGACAGGTTGGGCATGAAATGCTCCGTAACTTTTCGGTGGCGCGAACGGTACCCCGAAGCCCTGCCCGTCCGCCACGTGCGGCAAAGCCGAGTGCACATGCGGGCATGCGCCCCATGCATAAGGCGGCTAGTTTGCGCCTGGGAAGTGACCAAAGCCAAGCCCCTTGCGGGGTGGGCGCATCCCTCCCCGCGGACGCCGGGCTGTGTGTGGAATGCGACGGAGTCCGGGCCGCGCACGCCTTCCGCGCGCCGAGTTGTCCCATCCGGGGCTGCCCGGGGATGCGGCCCATTACCATCCCCGCCATGCTCACCGCGCTGGACCTGACCCTCATCTATCTGATCGCCGCCGTGCTGGGCGTGGTGGTGTGCCGTTCGCTGAAGCTGCCCCCCATCCTGGGCTATCTGGTGGTGGGCGTGGTGATCGGTCCGAACGCGCTGGCGCTCGCCAGCGACGTGCCCGGCGTGCAGCACCTGGCCGAGTTCGGCGTGGTGTTCCTGATGTTCGTGATCGGCCTGGAGTTCAACCTCCCCAAGCTGCACAGCATGCGGTCGATGGTGTTCGGGCTCGGGCTGCTGCAGGTGGTCGTGACCATCGGCGGGACGATGGCCGGCAACCTCTTCCTGCGCTGGCTGTTCGGGATGCTGGGCTGGGCCTGGGATCTGGGGTGGCAGGGCTCGCTGGCGCTCGGGGCGGCGATGGCGATGAGCTCGACGGCCATCGTCGTGAAGCTGATGTCCGAACGGCTGGAGCTGGAAAGCGAACACGGCCGGCGTGTGATCGGCGTGCTGCTGTTCCAGGATCTGGCCGTCGTGCCCTTGCTGGTGCTGATCCCCGCGCTGGGCGGCAGCGGCGCCGAGATGATCGAATCGCTGGGCTGGGCCGCGTTGAAGGCGGTCGTGCTGCTGGTGCTGCTGCTGACCGGCGGCCAGCACCTGATGCGGCGGTGGCTGACCCTGGTGGCGCGGCGCAAGAGCCAGGAACTCTTCATGCTGAACCTGCTGCTGGTCACGCTGGGCCTGGCCTGGTTGACCGAGCACGCGGGGCTGTCGCTGGCGCTGGGCGCGTTCGTGGCCGGCATGCTGATCGCGGAGACCGAATACAAGCATCAGGTGGAACTGGACATCCGGCCCTTCCACGACGTGCTGCTGGGGCTCTTCTTCATCACCATCGGCATGCGCCTGGACTGGCAGACGCTGGTCTACCAGTGGCCGCTGGTGATCATCCTGACGCTGGTGCCGACGCTGGCGAAATTCGTGCTCGTGGCGGGGCTGGCCAAGCTGTTCCGCGCGCCGACCGGCGTCGCGCTGCGCACCGGCCTCTATCTGGCGCAGGCGGGCGAATTCGGCTTCGTGCTGCTGACCCTGGGCGCCCAGCAGAACCTGATCGCGGCGCAGTGGGTCAGCCCGGTGCTGGCGGCCATGGTGCTGTCGATGCTGCTGACGCCGCTGATCATCGAGCACAGCAACCGCATCGTCATGAAGCTGTCGGCCAGCGACTGGCTGCTGCAGTCGGTGCAGCTGACGACGATCGCCAAGAAGTCGATCAAGACCGACGCCCACGTGATCATCTGCGGCTACGGACGCAGCGGCCAGAACCTGGCGACGCTGCTGGAGACCGAGCACATCCCCTACATGGCGCTGGACCTGGATCCCGATCGCGTGCGGCAGGCCGCCGCGGCGGGCAAGAGCGTCGTGTTCGGCGACGCGGCGCGGCTGCCCAGCCTGATCGCCGCCGGCCTGACGCGGGCGAGCGCGGTGGTCATCTCGTACCACGACACGGCGTCGGCGCTGAAGGTGCTGCACGAGGTCCGCGGGCACGCGCCGCATGTGCCGGTGGTGGTGCGCACGATCGACGATACCGACCTCGAGAAGCTGCGCGCCGCCGGCGCGACCGAGGTGGTGCCGGAAGCGATCGAGGGGTCGCTGATGCTCGCGAGCCACGCGCTCGCGCTCGTCGGCGTGCCGATGCGACGGGTGCTGCGCATCGCCAGGGATGCGCGGGATCGTCGCTACGGACTACTGCGGGGCTACTTCCACGGCGCCGACGACGACACGTCGGAAGACCGCGATCAGGCCCGGCTCCAGTCCATCAGCCTGCCGATGGCCAGCATCCTCGAAGGGCGCACCCTCGGTGAGATCGGACTCCTGGCCTGGGGCGTCAGCGTGGTGTCGGTTCGCCGGCCCAACGGGGCAGTGAAGGACGCGAGCGACGATCTCGTGCTCCAGGGAGGAGACACGCTCGTCGTGTCAGGGACTCCCGAAGCCCTCGCGCGCGCGGAACATGGGCTGCTGGTGGGCTGACAGCGCGATCTGCGTTTCGCCGGTCGCTTCGGACATCACGGCCGGCATCAACAGCCGCGAACCCTCGTGGCTCAGATGCCCCTGGTCCCGGTAGAGCGGCACACCGTCGCGCTCGACCTGGCACGTCATCCCATCGCACAGCAGCGGCTCGAAACGCAGCACCGGCAGACGCGCATCCGACTTCGCCAGGTCCATGATGAAACGGTGTTCGGCGGCGCGGCGGCGGCGATCGTCCGCTTCGTCGATCACGCAACCCGGCGTCGCGCCGATCGTCCAGCGACGCGCCTGGCGTCGCTCCAGGCAACCCGCGATGTCGAAGGGCGCCGACGGCGGCGGCGCCACCACCATCACCCGCTTGCCCATCGCACGCAGCCGCTTCACGGTCTCGCTCATGTCGTCGAGTAGCGCGGCGCGCATCGCCGTCCCGTCCCGCAATCGCAGTCCGCGCGCATCGGGGTCGGTCGGCGTGCGCTCCAGCTCGTAGGTCGCCTCGTCGAGATAGGCCGTCAACCTGCTGGAAAGCACCACCGTCCCGACCTCAGGATGTCGGGCCAGCCAGCGCAACACCGAGGCGTTGAAGTCGCGGCACTGCGTGATCCACGGCGCAGCGAAGGTCTGGCCGCGTCCCAGATCCGGTCGCACCGGCGTCACTCCGGGAAAGGGACCGCAGGAAGACATGGTCGCTTGCACCAAGCCTTGGTCGCCCGCGACGCGCACCAGCCCCGGCACCAGGTGCATGGCGTAGGAGTCACCCCAAACCAGCCAGCGCGCTCCGGTCCGCGTGCGGCAGTCCGGTTGATCTTTGAAGGGTTCTTCGACATCGCAATTGGCCGACAGGCCATAGTTGGCCTTCCGTAGCTCAAGGAAGTCGATGGCGCCAGGTGGCGGTTTGTGCAACGCGAGCACGATGCCGCCGACAGCCAGTGCCACCGTGGCCGCGGCGAGGATCCACCCCCCTCTCGCGCCCGTCAAGCGCGCCTTCGCAGGCCGCTCCACGGCGCGGTGCAGCACCCAGGCCAGCGGGAACGCCAACAGCACCGCACCGACGCGCCAGACCATCAGCGCCTGCGGTTCGGTTTTCAGCCCGACCCAGGTGTTGTGCAGTAAGGCCAGCAGCGGCCAATGCACGAGGTACAGCGCGTAAGACCCATCGCCGATGCGGATCAAGGGCGTGGCGATGCGTGGTAGCCGCATTGGCTCGCGCATCAGCAGGACGAGCGTCGCCATGCCGACAACGAGCGCCGCCGGGCCCGGATGGGAGATGCCGAACCAGCGAGGCACCGCCGGCACAACGAGCAGCAACCCCCAGGCCGGCCATGCGAGCAGGCGCAGGAGGGGCCGTGCCTTGTCGCGCCAGGCATCGGCGCGGGTCGACGGCGCTGCGTGCGCGGACGCCATGGCGATGGCCCCGATCGAGCCCAGGCCGAGTTCCCAGGCCCGCATTGGCAGCAGGTAGAACGCTCCCTTCGCGTCGAGCGGCTGGCGCCACACCAGCATGCCAAGACTGACCGCGGTCAACGCGATGACGGAGTGCAGCCGCCATCGCGATGGCGTGAAGACGAGCAGCGCTGGCAGCAGGAGGTAGTACTGCTCTTCCAGCGCCAATGACCAGAAGTGAAGCAACGGCTTGAGTTCCGACGCCCCCTGGAAGTAGCCGGTCTGCTTCCATAGCACGAGGTTGTTGGCGAAGCCCAGCGCGCCGAGCAACTGGCCGACGAAGTCGATCTGCTCGCTGCGGTTGAGCGCCCACGGCGCCGCCAGCAGGGTCGCGCCGAGCACCACATACGCGGCCGGCAGCAGCCGTCGCGCACGTCGCCCGTAGAACGCGCGGAAGCTGAAGTCGCCGCGCTGCAACGCGCGCTGGATCAGCCCCGTGATCAGGTAACCGGAGATGACGAAGAAGATGTCGACGCCGAGGTAGCCGCCCGATGCGCCGGGGATCTGCGCGTGATACAGCAGCACCCACAGCACCGCGATCGCACGCAGGACCTGGATGTCGTCGCGCAGCGGCACTTCGCCGGCTGCCTGCGGACCGTGCGGGCGATGGAAGGGCGTCGGAAAAGGGCTTGTCACCAAGGCGTCAGAAGGGCAGCGGAAGGAACGGAGTTGGCGATGCCGCATCACGCGGCGGCCGAATTGTGGCCCGGCTGCGGTCTGCCGCCTGCGTGACACCGTGGTACGTGCCGTTGCGCCACACTGCCGCTCATGTTGGACACCCAGCCCCGCAGCCCGCAACGCCGCCGCATCTACCTGATGCGCCATGGCGCGGTGACCTACTTCGATGGCACGACCGGCCGTCCGGTGCTGCCCGAGCAGGTGCAGCTCAACGACGACGGGATCGCCCAGGCGCAGGCCGCCGGCGAGGCCTTCCGCGCCGCCGGCGTGCGCTTCGACCGCGCGATCGTGTCGGGCCTGCCGCGCACCGTCGAGACCGCGGACCTGGTGTTGCGCCACGCCGGACAGTCCGACCTGGTCCCGCAGACCTGGCCCGAGTGGCAGGAGATCCGCGGCGGCCGCCTCGGGGACATTCCCGATGAGGCACTCGCGCAGGCCTTCAGCGGTCTCCAGAGCAGCCCGGTCGCGGAGTCGCAACGTTTCCTGAACGGCGAGCGCGTCGGCGAGCTGCTGGATCGCGTGCTCGGCGGCATCGCGCGGCTGCAGGCCGACCCCGACTGGGACTGCGCGCTGCTGGTGCTGCACGGCGTGGTCAACGCGGCCATCCTGTCGCACGCGGTCACCGGCGGCCAGCGCGTGATGCTGGGCAGCTGGGTCCAGTCGCCGGCCTGCATCAACGTGCTGGACGTCGCGCCGCCGGCCGGGGATTCGCCCGCGGGCTGGCTGCTGCGCGTCTGCAATTTCGCCCCGTCGCATCCGCTGCATGCGGACGAGCGGGCCACCACGATGGAAGCGCTGTACGCGCAGTACCTCCGCTATCGCAGCCAACGCGGCTGAAGGACCCCCATGAACTTCGACTACAGCCCCAAGGTGGAACAGCTGCGCGAGCGCCTGCTCGCGTTCTTCGACGCGCACATCTATCCCAACGAGAAGCGCTATCACGAGGAGATCGAGGCCAACCGGCGCGGCGGCAACACCTGGATCCCGACGACGGTGATCGAGGAGCTCAAGCCCAAGGCCCGCGCCGCCGGGCTGTGGAACCTGTTCCTGCCGCGTTCGCCGCGCGCGCCGGAAGGCCTGTCCAACCTCGAGTACGCGCCGCTGTGCGAGATCATGGGCCGGGTGTACTGGGCGCCGGAGGTCTTCAACTGCTCGGCGCCGGACACCGGCAACATGGAGACGATCGAACGCTACGGCAGCGAGGCCCACAAGGACCGCTGGCTGGAGCCGCTGCTGCGCGGCGAGATCCGCTCGGCCTTCCTGATGACGGAGCCGGACGTGGCTTCGTCGGATGCGACCAACATCCAGTGCCGCATCGATCGCGACGGCGACGAGTACGTCATCAACGGCACGAAGTGGTGGTCCTCCGGTGCCGGCGATCCGCGCTGCGCGCTCTACATCGTGATGGGCAAGACGAATCCCGACGCGGGCCGCCATGAGCAGCAGTCCATGGTGCTGGTGCCGGCGAACACCCCGGGCATCACGGTCAAGCGCCACCTGAGCGTCTTCGGCTACGACGACGCCCCGCACGGTCACATGGAGATCGAGCTCAAGAACGTGCGAGTGCCCGTGGACGACATCCTGCTGGGCGAGGGCCGCGGATTCGAGATCGCGCAGGGCCGCCTCGGCCCGGGACGCATCCACCACTGCATGCGCTCCATCGGCGCTGCGGAACGGGCGCTGGAACTGATGTGCAAGCGGGCGGTCTCGCGGGTCGCCTTCGGCAAGACGATCGCGCAGCAGACGGTGACGCAGGAGCGCATCGCCGAGTCGCGTTGCAGCATCGAGCAGGCCCGGCTGCTGACCTTGAAGGCGGCCTACATGATGGACACCGTCGGCAACAAGGTCGCCAAGGCCGAGATCGCGATGATCAAGATCGTGGCGCCGACCATGGCGCTCAAGGTCATCGACTGGGCCATGCAGGTGCACGGCGGCATGGGCGTCAGCGACGACACGCCGCTGGCCTACATGTGGGCGGGCCAGCGCACCCTGCGTTTCGCCGACGGTCCTGACGAGGTCCATCGCAACTCGCTGGCGAAGCTGGAGCTCGCGCGACACATGACCCTGCCCGACGTCGGCGACATGCCGATCACCCGCGGCGGCTGAGCTTCCCGTACACCGTCACGCACAAAGCGTGGCACCCCACCAACGGGGGGACGTCGCCGGAAGCCGCTTCTCCCCCCGGAGAGCGGTTTTCATCGGGGAGCGAGGTGGCTAGGATCAGCCACCCTTTTTTCCGGACGCCCTTCCGCGCGCCGCTCCCGCGATGAACCGATTCGCCGAAGTCCGCACCTGGCCGTTGCTGGCGTTCGCGCTGCTGGTCGGCCTGCAGGCCATCGTGCTGACGGTCACCCTCGGCGGCTTCGCGGTGGACGGCTGGCTGGCGTGGGTCGGGATGGCCTCGCTGGTCCTGACGGTGGTGCTGGCGGTGGCGGTCGTGTCGACGCTGGCCCGCACGCAGGCCCGGGCGAAGCTCGCCCAGCGGACGATGGAGGAAGCCATCGACGCGCTGCCGGCCAGCGTGGAGATCTTCGATGCCGAGGATCGCCTGATCGCCTACAACAAGCGGCTGGTGGAGATCTATCCGCACATGCTGCGGCACTTCCAGCACAAGAGCACCTTCGAGGACCTGGTGCGGGAGTCGCTGGCGCGCGGCGGCATCCCCGAGGCGCGGGGCCGCGAGCCCGAGTGGCTGGAGGAACGCAAGCAGGCGCGCGGCCGGCAGCTGACGCCGCTGCTGCAGCGCGTGCACGACGACATGTGGCTGCGCATCTACGAGTCGCGGACCCCGTCGGGCGGCATCGTCGGCGTGCGCATGGACGTGACCGACCTGATCCATGAGCAGCAGCGGCTGGCCGCCAGCCGGGCCCAGCTGCGCGCGACGATCGAGTCGGCCGCCAACGGGATCCTGACACTGGATTCGGGCGGCCATGTGCTGGAGGCCAATCCCAGCTGCGAGCTGCTGTTCGGCTTCACCGCGGCGGAACTCCAGGGCGTGCACCTCGGCATGCTGCTGGGCACCGCCGCAACGACAGCGACGGCAACGGCAACGGCGACGGCAACGGCGTCCACCGATCCCGGCGCGACGCCCGATGCGCCGCTGGACCCGCGTGCCCTGCTCGGCCAGCCTCGCGAATTCACGGCGCGGCATCGCAGCGGCGAAGCGCTTCACCTCCAACTGGCGTTGGCGGAGGTCCGCACCGACACCATCCATCTGTACGTCTGCATCGTCACCGACCTGACCGAGCGCAAGCGTCAGGAGGAGCGGCTGCGGCGCGCGAATGAGCTGCTGGCGCGGCAATCGACGACGGACGGACTGACGGGCGTGGGCAACCGGCGCCTCTTCGATCAGCTGCTGCAGACGGAGTGGCACCGTGCGACCCGCGCCAACCGGCCGCTGGCGCTGCTGATGGTCGACATCGACCACTTCAAGCAATACAACGACTGCTACGGCCACGTCTCCGGCGACGACTGCCTGCGGCGCGTCGCGACGCTGCTGCGCAGCTGCGCCGGCCGGGGCGGTGAATCGGTCTGCCGCTACGGCGGCGAGGAATTCGCCGTGCTGCTGGTCGACACGGACCTGGCGGGCGCCCAGGTCGTCGCGCAGCGCTGCCTGGACAGCGTGCGGCTGGCCGCGATCGAGCACGTGGGATCGCCGGTGAGACGCTCGGTGAGCCTGTCGATCGGCGTGGCGTCCTTCATTCCGCAGAACGGCGACGCCGCACAACGCCTGATCCAGACGGCGGACGCGGCGCTCTACGAGGCCAAGCAGGCGGGCCGGGCGCGCCTGATCTGCCAGCAGCAGACGGCCTGAGCCGGCGCTCCATCGGCGCTTCTCCGGCGCTGGCCCGGCGCTGGCCCGGCGCCCACCCGCAGCGCGACAATCGCGTCCATGACGCACGCCGACCCCACCCTGGACGCCCTCGTCTTCCTGAAGCAGCAGATCCGCACCGTGCCGGACTGGCCGTCGGCGGGCGTGCAGTTCCGCGACATCACGCCGCTGCTGTCGAATCCCCGGGCGTTCCGGGTGCTGATCGACCAGTTTGTGCATCGCTACTTCGACGCGCGTCCCGATGCGATCGCGGGCCTGGACGCGCGTGGGTTCATCATCGGTTCGGTGCTCGCGTATGAGCTGAACGTCGGTTTCGTGCCCATCCGCAAGCAGGGCAAGCTGCCCTTCACGACGGTGCAGGAGACCTATGAACTCGAGTACGGCAGCGCCACGGTAGAGATGCACACCGACGCGGTGAAGTCGGGGGACCGGGTGCTGCTCATCGACGACCTGATCGCAACCGGCGGCACGATGATGGCCGGCAAGCGGCTGCTGGAGCGCCTGGGGGCCGAGGTCATCGAAGGCGCGGCCATCGTGGATCTGCCGGAGCTGGGCGGTTCGCAACGGCTGCGCGATGGCGGGCTGAAGGTCTTCTCGCTGATCGCGTTCGACGGGCACTGAAGCTGCTCTGGATCGTGCCGCGGGCACTGGGGCCGATCACTTCCCGATGCAGAACCGGCTGAAGATCTCCCCCAGCAGGTCATCGGCGGTGAAGGCCCCGGTGATCTCGCCGAGCGCGTCATGCGCGAGGCGCAATTCTTCCGCCATCAGGTCCAGCGCCGGCGGCTGCGCCTCGGCCTGCAGCAAGGCCAGCTCGATGTGCTCGCGCGTGCGGCGCAGCGCCTGGACGTGGCGTTCCCGCGCGATGAAGAGGCCCTCCGGCACCGCGTGCCAGCCGACCTGCTCCAGCAGCTTGCCCCGCAGCGCGTCCAGACCTTCACCCGTCTTCGCCGACAGCGTCAGCGCGCCTGCCGGCAAGGACGCCGGCGCGTGCGCGTCGGCCTTGTTGTAGATCTGCAGGAGGCGCGCCGGATCGACACTCGCGAGGCGGCCGCGGATCTCGGCATCTTCCGACTCGTAGTCCGCATGGCCGACGCGCGTCAGGTCGTGCAGGAAAAGCACGACGTCCGCGTCCGCGATCGCGTCCCAGCTGCGCGCCACGCCGATGCGTTCGACCTCGTCCTCGGTGTCGCGCAGGCCCGCCGTGTCGCTGATGTGCAGCGGCACGCCCTCGATCTGGATCGTCTGGCTCAGCTTGTCCCGCGTCGTGCCGGGAATCGGCGTCACGATCGCCAGTTCCGCGCCCGCCAGCGCATTCAGCAGCGAGCTCTTGCCGACATTGGGCTGCCCGGCCAGTACCACCTTGATGCCCTCGCGCAGGATCGCGCCCTGCCGGCTGCGGTCGAGCAAGGCCCCCACACGCACGAGCAGGCGCCTCAGCTTGCCCAGTGCGTCGGCCTGTTCGAGGAAATCGATCTCTTCCTCTGGGAAGTCCAGCGTCGCCTCGACGAGCATGCGCAGCTGGATCAGCCCGTCGCGCAAGCCGCCGACTTCGCCGCTCAGCGCTCCGGCCAGGGCGCGGCCCGCGCTGCGGGCCGCCGCTTCCGTGCTCGCGTCGATCAGGTCGGCGACCGCCTCGGCCTGCGCCAGGTCCAGCTTGCCGTTGAGGAAGGCGCGGCGCGTGAATTCGCCGGGCTCGGCCAAGCGCATCCGAAGCGCGGGGTCGGCCTCCAGGCATCGCGCGAGCAGGAGCTGCAGCACCACCGGTCCGCCGTGAGCCTGCAGTTCCAGCACGTGTTCACCGGTGTACGAGTGCGGCGCCGGAAACAGCAGCGCCAGGCCGTGGTCGATCGCCTCGCCCTGCGCGCTGCGGAAGGGGAGATAGGTGGCCTCGCGAGGCTTCAGCGCGCGGCCGCAGATCGCCGTCACCAGCGGTGTCAGGTCTTGAGGGGCGGAAACCCGGACGATGCCGACCGCGCCCCGTCCGGGCGCGGTGGCGATGGCGGCGATGGGATCCTGATGGCGCGACAGCATGGGCGCGATTGTCTCGCAGCCCTGGGAGGCGTCAGGGCCGGTCGGGATTCGAGACGGTCGTCGTCCCCGTGGGATCGGCCTGCAGGCGCTGCACGCTCAGTTCCTTTCCGAACCACTCGGTGCCCGTCACCCGTGCGGGGGTGGTCAATCCCACCGAGGATGCATAACGCGCGCGCTGCACCACCCACAGGCTGCCACCCGGTGCGAGGGCCAGGTCGCGCGGCTCGCCGATGACGTAGGTGACGCCGTTGAACTCGACCCGGTCGCCGGTCTGCGTCAGGCTCAGGCGCCGCACCCAGTCCGGACCCAGCTTGCGCTTGAGGGCCTGCCACGAGGCGTTGTCCGGCGGCAGGATCTCGAGCGGCCGGCCCCATTGCGGCGTCGTGGCGTAGCGCATGACGCCCCAGTACACGCTGACGTTGGGCACCACCACCATGTCGCCGGGACGCACCGCCGCGGCGATCGCCCGCCCCGCGGGCGCGTAGTTCTCCGGCGGCAACTGGCGCTGCGACCAGGGCAGTGTCGTGGCCGCGAGGCAGAGCAGCAGCAGCGCCGCGCCGGCGCGCGCGGCCGGCGCGCCCAGGCGTGCCGCACCGAGTCCCGCCGCGATCGCCAGGAAGGGCAGCAGGTTCGCCGCGAACACCGGCGTCTTGTAGAGCGGCTTGCCGAACATGCCGATGCCCAGCGCCGCCAGCAGGCCCAGCACCGGCAGCCCCAGCAGGATCCGGCGACCGTCCGCCGTGCGCAGCGCCAGCGCGGCCATTCCGAGGAACACGAGGCCGCCGGCGATCAGGAAGGGGCTGTCGCTCTCCAGCGACCAGCCGGCGATCATCGACGCCGGGTTGTGGAACAGTCCCGTCCAATGACTGGGCGGCAGCGGCTCGGTGCCGCGGGAGAGCGCACTCAGCGGCAGCCAGGTCATCCCCACCAGCGTCAGCGCCTGCCAACGCGCCCAGCGCCAGCGACCGGCGCGGTCGCTGCGGGACCAGTCGACCCACAGCACGTTGAGCGCGATCAGTCCGACGAAGAGGAATTCGATCGCATGGCTGTAGGCCAGCAGCAGCTGGACCGTCACGAGCACGACGCCGACGCGCGTCGAGCCGCCCTGGATCAGTCGCCGGCCCAGATGCCAGCTCAGCACCGCCAGCAGGGGCACCAGGCTGTACATGCGCAGGGTGCCGGCGGACCATGCGAAGGTCGGCTGCACGACATAGAGCGCGCAGGCCCACAGTGCCGCGGACGGGTCGTCGTGCCGCAGCGTCACGCGATGGACCGTCCACGCGGCGGCCAGCGCCAGCACGAGCGAACTCGCCAGCGCCCAGGCGTCCGAACCCGGCGCCCACGCGGTCCACCCCTTCAGCAGCAGGAACCAGGTCGGCGGGTGGATGTCGTTGCGCAGCATCTCCGACACGAAGGACGACAGCGGCTGCAGGCCGTGGGTGATGGCGATCACCTCGTCTTCCCACAGGCTGCCGCGCGCAGCCCAGAAGGCGACGGCGCCGATCAGCCCGATGGCGATCGACAGGCCGCACAGCAGGCGCTCGACCCGGGACGACGGCGCGAAGCGGGGCGACGCCGAGGCGGACGTCCCCAAGGGCACGGAGATCGAAGGACGGTTCATGTTTGTCGGAAGGCCAGACGCTTGTAGGCGACGTAGCTGATGCAGGTCTGCAACGCCGTGGCGACGACGATGGCAGGCAGTGCCGCCAATCCGGCGTCGAGCAGCAGCCGATAGACGAGGTAGTTGAACAGGGCCATCGCGAGTGCGACGGCGCCGTAGCGCAATGCCTCACCCCCGCTGCGGCGGGCCTGGACGCGGTAGGTGAAGCGGCGGTTGGCCAGCCAGGTGAAGACCATCGCGGCGGCAATCGCGGGCACGCGTGCCCACGCGGCCGGCAGGCCGGTGCGGATCAGCAGCAGCGTCAGTCCGGCGTCGATGACGAAGCCCGTGCCTCCCACCAGGAGGAAGCGCAGGAACCCCGCTCCGGGCAGGCGCAGGCTCATCGCCGCGGACGCGTTCTGAACTGCGTCAGTCCCAGGTAGACCATGCGTTTCTGCTCCAGCCGGCCGCGCGCGACGCTGTCCAGGATCAGCCCGCAGGTCAGCGCGATGCCGGCCAGCAGCACCAGTCCGGTCGCCAGCACCGCGGTCGGCAGGCGCGGCACCAGGCCGGTCTCGATGAAGGTCAGCAGCAACGGCGCGCCCAGTCCCAGCGCCACCAGCGTCAGCAGGCCGGCGATCAGGCTGTAGAAACGCGCTGGCCGGATCTCCTTGAACAGCAGCACCAGCGTGCGCAGGATGCGCAGCGCGTCGCGCACCGTGTTGAGCTTGCTGACGCTGCCCTCCTGACGGCTGCCGTATTCGGTGGGATGCTCCTCGATCGGCATGCGCAGCTGGCTGGCGTGCACCGACATTTCGGTCTCGATCTCGAAGCCGGCCGCGACCGCAGGGAAGCTCTTCACGTAGCGGCGCGAGAACACGCGGTAGCCCGAGAAGATGTCGGTGAACAACCGCCCGAACAGCGTCTGGTACACCCCGTTGAACAGCCGGTTGCCGAAGCCATGTCCCGCGCGGTGGGCGTTGTCGTAGACGCCGCGGCGCGTGCCGACCACCATGTCCAGGTGGCCGTCGATCATGCGCTGCACCAGCATCGGCGACATCGCCGGATCGTAGGTGCCGTCGCCGTCGGCCATCACGTAGATGTCGGTGTCGATGTCCGCGAACATGCGCCGCACCACGTTGCCCTTGCCCGGCCACGGCTCGTGGCGCACCACGGCGCCCGCGGCGCGCGCTTCCGACGCGGTGTTGTCGGTCGAGCGGTTGTCGTAGACGAAGATCGTCGCCTCGGGCAGATGGCGGCGGAAGTCCTCCACCACGCGCCGGATCGAGAGCCCTTCGTTGTAGCAGGGCAGCAGCACGGCGACGCTGGGCCGGTAGCCGGCGGACTCGAAGGCGCCGACGGACGCCTCCTCGCGCGCGCGCTCCTGCGCACTCACCTGCGGGGGGCTGAGGGTGTCGGCGTTCAACTCGGGCTCCTTGGAGAGGGGGCGGCTGGCCGTCCGGCCGTCGCTCTTGATGTGTGGCGCGCAAGGCGTTGCGGGGCCGTCCACACGGCCCCGCAACGTCGGAGATGGCGCGGGGAAGGCGTCGTCGCCGGCTCTCGTGAACCCGCGCCTTGGGCCTCCGGTCCCCGTCCGTGCCGGTGACCCGGCAGCGGTCGGAGAAGCGATCCCCGCATGCCTCGATTTAAGCCTCCGGCGCAGGCGAAAAAAAGCCCCCGGGGTGCGGGGGCTCCTTCAGTGGACGTGCGGAATTACCACATCCCGTACACCGTCATCACTTCTTCGCGGAGGTGACGCCGATCTGCTTGTTGATCATCCATTGCTGGGCGATCGACAGGATGTTGTTCACCAGCCAGTACAGCACCAGGCCCGACGGGAAGAAGAAGAACATCACGCTGAAGGCCAGCGGCATGATCCACATCATCTTGGCCTGCACCGGGTCGGCCGGTTGCGGGTTCAGCCACACCTGCAGCAGGCTGGACGCCGTCATCAGCAGCGGCAGCGGACCGATGGGCGCGCCGAACAGGTGACCGAACAGGCTGTCCGGCTTGGACAGGTCGTGGATCCACATCACCCACGGCGCACCGCGCATCTCGACGCTCGACAGCAGCACCCAGTACAGCGCGATGAAGAACGGCATCTGCAGGAAGATCGGCAGGCAGCTGCCCAGCGGATTGATCTTCTCTTCCTTGTAGATGCGCATCATCTCCTGCTGCATCTGCTGCGGCTTGTCCTTCATGCGCTCGCGCATTTCCTGGATGCGCGGGTTCACCGCCTTCATCTTGGCCATGCTGCGGTACGCGCTGGCGTTCAGGCCGTAGAACGCGGCCTTCAGCATCACGACCAGCAGGATGATCGCCCAGCCCCAGTTGCCCAGCATCGTGTGCAGGACGTCCAGCAGCCAGAACAGCGGCTTGGACAGGATCTTGAAGATGCCGTAGTCCTTCACCAGCTCCAGGCCCGGGGCCAGGACTTCCAGCTTCTTCTCTTCCTGCGGACCGACGTACAGGACGTTGTCCAGCTTGGCCGAGGCGCCCGGCGCGACGGCGGCGAAGTTCATCACCACGCCGGCGGTGTACAGGTTCTCGTTGAGCGGACGGACGTTGAACTCGCGCGGACCCGCCTCGTTGCGGATCCAGGCGCTGACGAAGTAATGCTGGACCATCGCGACCCAGCCGTCGTCGGCGTTCTTCTCGTACTCGGCCTTGCCCTTCCTGAGGTCGTCGAACGCGAGCTTGTGGTACTTCGCCTTGTCCGTGTAGATCGCGGGACCGGCGAAGGAGGTCGGGGCGAAGGACGGACCGGTGTGGTCGATGTGGCCGTCACGCACCAGCTGCAGGTACAGCTGCGGCGTCACCGCGGCGGCGCCGGTGTTGGTGACCTCGTGGTTCACGGCGATGGCGTAGTCGCCGCGCTTGAACGTATAGGTCTTCACCAGCTTCACGCCGCCCTGGTCGGCTTCCAGTCTCACGGTCAGCGCGTCCTGGCCGTCCTTGAGCTCGCGCGGGCCGTCGACCAGCGTCAGCACCGTCTGGTCGCTGGGCGCGTTCGGCACGTTCAGCAGGCCGGAGCGGGCGCTGTAGTTGCGGATCGGATCCAGGATGACGACGTGGCCGCTGGCATTGGTGTCGTCGGCGTGCTTGAGCAGCTCGACGCGGACCAGACTGCCGCCGCGCGTGTCGATCGTGGCCTTGACGACGTCGGTCGTGAAGGTGACCAGCTCGTTCTTGACAGGTGGCGGGGCTGCGGCGGTCGCACCCGCGGCGGAAGCGCCGGCGGCAGCCGGCAGCGCGGCGGCGGAAGCGGCCGAAGCCGGGCCTGCCGGCGCGGTGGCGACCTTCGCCGGGCCTGGATGCATGAACGAGGGCCGGCCGTTGTGGACCTGCCAGCCGTCCCACAGAAAGAACAGCGACACCGAGAACACCACCCACAAGATGGTGCGGCGAATATCAGTCATGGGAAGCTTTTGGATTGGCGGTTGAAGAGGCTGTGCCCGGGCGGCATCCGGAGGGACGTCCGGTGAACCGGGTGAACAGGCGGGGCGGATTGTCGGGCACGGGATCGTGTCCGCCCAGACAGAAAGGGTTGCAGCGCAGGATCCGTGCGGTCGCCAGATAGGTGCCGGCGGCGGCGCCGTGCTGCCGCAAGGCCTGCATCGCATAGGCGGAGCAGCTCGGGCTGTAGCGGCAACCCGCGCGCAGCCAGGCGCTGAACAGCAACTGGTAGCCGCGCACCAGCCCCATCAGCAATCGCGTCGACAGGCTGGGGCGAGGATCCATGGTCGCTTTTCCGAACGGCGGACCGGTCAGCCCGCTGCAGCCGGCATCGGCGCCGATGCCGGCGGTCGCGCCAGCTTGCGGGTGAGCTGCAGCAGCTCCGCGCGCGCAGCGGCACGCAGCGCTTCCGAAGAGGCGCTGGGGAATTGCTTGCGATCAAAAGGCATGCGCAAGCGCACCACCCAGAGACCGGGAGGCAGCTCGGGCAGGTCTGCGAACACCGCGCGGATCTGGCGCTTCAGCAGGGTCCGTGTGACCGCGCGCTTGGCGTGCCGTTTAGGCACGACGTAGCCCAGCCAGGCCCGATCGGGCGCGGCTGGAAGCGGTGCTGCGGAAGTCGGCGCCACGCTCGCGATCTGCGTTTCATCCACAGCTTGGGGATGAAACGGTGCATCACCTGTGGACAAGTCAGCCGTCCCTGTGGATGGACGGCGCTTGGGCAGCGAAGGGCTGTCGGCCAGGTGGTGCACGGCGAAGTGCGCGCTGCGCGCGCGGCTGGGCGTGCCCAGCACGCGCTCGAAATCGGCCGATCGTACGACGCGGCCGATCACGGTGCTGACAAGGTCGTCTGGTGTGTCGCTCAGACGGCCAGGCGCTTGCGGCCCTTGGCGCGACGAGCCGCGATGACGGCCTTGCCGCCGCGCGTCTTCATGCGGACGAGGAAGCCGTGGGTACGGGCGCGACGGGTCTTGGAGCCTTGATAAGTGCGTTTCATGTTCAACCTCTAGGAAATCTGGGAGCTTCCCGTCACCCTCGCGCCGTGCCTATTGGCTCTGGCGCCGCGGACGGAGACATCAGGCGATGCCGGAAGCCGCTCGAAAAGCGGAGGCCCACGAAGCTACGTCCGGGCGTCCGGAAAACCCGCGATTACAGCAAAGATTTGCGTCAGGGTCAATCCGGATGCAAGTCGCCACGGGGATTACCAGCACTTGACCGGGGGAAAAAATCTGTGGATAACCCAGACTCCGCGGACCCGGATCGGTACAATCGGGCCGCTCGAAGAATAAGTTTTCCACAATGAGCGCAGACTTGTCAGGTGCGGCCCTGTGGCAGCGCGGCTGCGAACGCCTGGCCGCCGAACTGCCTGAACAGCAATTCAACACCTGGATCCGGCCGCTGCCCCCCGCAGAGGTCGCCCAGCAGGACGAGAACGGCCACGAGGCCGTGCTGGTGTCCCTCCGCGTCCCCAACCGATTCAAGCTGGACTGGATCCGCAGCCAGTATGCCGGCCGGATCGAGGCCATCCTGACCGAACTCGCCGGCAAGCCGGCGCGCCTGGAATTGTCGCTGGCGCCGCGCGAGGCCATCGCGCCGCTGCCCCGTACCTCGCCGTCCGGCCTGTCGATGGGCCAGGTGCTGCAGCAGCACGGCCTGCGCGGCGGAACCGGCGCCGCACAATCGGGCCTGCAAGCGGGCGCGGAAGCGACCACCGTGGCCGCCCGCCCGGCCGCCGCAGCCGCGAATCCCGCCGCCCCGGCCACCGCCGCCAGCCTGATCCAGGGCGGCGCCGCCCCCGGCGTCCCGGCCAACCTGCCGCCGAGCGCCACGCGCCACCGCATCAACACCAGCCTGACCTTCGACACGCTGGTGCCGGGCCGCGCCAACCAGATGGCGCGCACCGCCGCGCTGCACGTCGCCGGCGCGCCGGGCCAGATGTACAACCCGCTGTTCATCTACGGCGGTGTCGGCCTGGGCAAGACCCACCTGATCCACGCTGTCGGCAACGCGCTGCTGAAGGACCGTCCGGACGCCCGCGTGCTCTACCTGCACGCCGAGCAATTCATCTCAGACGTCGTCAAGAACTACCAGCGCAAGACCTTCGACGAGCTCAAGGCCAAGTACCACTCGCTGGACCTGCTGCTGATCGACGACGTGCAGTTCTTCGCCGGCAAGGACCGCACGCAGGAAGAGTTCTTCAATGCGTTCGAAGCGCTGCTGGCCAAGCGCGCCCACATCATCATGACGTCGGACACCTACCCGAAGGGCCTGGTGGACATCGACGAGCGCCTGACCAGCCGTTTCGACGCCGGCCTCACGGTGGCCATCGAGCCGCCCGAGCTGGAGATGCGCGTCGCCATCCTGATCAAGAAGGCCGACGCCGAGAACGCGCCGATGCCGGAAGACGTGGCCTTCTTCATCGCCAAGAACGTGCGCGCCAACGTGCGCGAGCTGGAAGGTGCGCTGCGCAAGGTGCTGGCCTACAGCCGCTTCTCGCACAAGGAAATCAACATCCAGCTGGCGCGAGAGGCCCTCAAGGACCTGCTGTCGATCCAGAACCGGCAGATTTCCGTCGAGAACATCCAGAAGACCGTGGCCGACTTCTACAAGATCAAGGTCGCGGACATGTATTCGAAGAAGCGCCCGGCGAGCATCGCCCGCCCGCGCCAGATCGCGATGTACCTGGCCAAGGAATTGACGCAGAAGAGCCTGCCGGAGATCGGCGAGCTGTTCGGCGGCCGCGACCACACCACGGTGCTGCACGCGGTCCGCAAGATCGGCGGAGAGCGCCAGAAGAACACCGAGTTGAACCAGCAGTTGCACGTCCTGGAGCAAACGCTGAAGGGATGAGAAAAAACGCCTTCGCCTTCAGCGAAAATGCCGCGTTCGCCCGTACAGCCAACAGTGGAGAGAGGTTGACATGATCGTGTTGAAAGACAGCCAGGACAAAGTGCTTGCCGCGCTGCAGGCGGTGTCCGGCATCGTGGAACGGCGCCACACGCTGCCCATCCTGGCCAACGTGCTGGTCCGCAAGCAGGGCCGGCAGGTCGAGCTCACCACGAGCGACCTGGAGATCCAGGTCCGCACCACGGTCGAGTTCGACGGCGACGAGGGCGATTTCTCCACCACCATCGGCGCGCGCAAGCTGATCGACATCCTGCGCTCGATGCCGTCGGACCAGACGGTCAGCCTGACGTCCAACCAGAGCAAGATGACGCTGCAGGGCGGCAAGAGCCGCTTCACGCTGCAGACGCTGCCCTCGGACGACTTCCCGCTGGTGCAGGAAGCGGCCGACTTCGGCCCCGCGTTCAACGTGCCGCAGAAGACGCTGAAGGGCCTGATCAACCAGGTCCACTTCGCGATGGCGGTGCATGACATCCGCTACTACCTGAACGGCATCCTGTTCGTGGCCGAAGGCAAGATGCTGACGCTGGTCGCGACCGACGGCCACCGCCTCGCGCTGGCCCAGGCCGAGACCGACACCGAGATGCCCAAGCAGGAGGTCATCCTGCCGCGCAAGACGGTGCTGGAGCTGATGCGCCTGCTGAAGGACGGCGGCAAGGGCGACGACGAGAACGCGCCCATCGAGATGCGCTTTGCCGGCAACCAGGCCAAGTTCAGCTTCAGCGGCATGGAGTTCGTGACCAAGCTGGTCGAAGGCAAGTTCCCCGACTACAACCGCGTCATCCCGAAGAACCACCGCTTCCATGTGCTGATCGGCCGCCAGCCGCTGCTGGCCGCGCTGCAGCGCGCGGCCATCCTGACCAGCGAGAAGTTCAAGGCGGTGCGCCTGTCCTTCGACCCGGGCCTGCTGTCGATCGCGTCGAGCAACGCCGAGCAGGAAGAGGCCAAGGAAGAGCTGGAAATCGACTACGGCGGCGACCAGATCGAGACCGGCTTCAACGTCACCTACCTGATGGACGTGCTGGCCAACATGTCGCAGGACATGGTGCGGGTGGATCTGAACGACAGCTCGTCGAGCGCCTTGCTCAGCATCCCTGAGCACAGTGGCTTCAAATATGTCGTCATGCCCATGCGTATCTGACGCGATGAGATGAACGAGCGGGCCACGGCCCGCTTCAGCGCTTTTGAAGGTCCGCGACGCCGCATCGGCGATCGCGGCCAGCAGTGAGAAGAGAGAGTTTTTCGATGACCGATCCTCAGCAGAATCCCGACCAGCAGCCTCAGCAGCAGAACGATGGCGCGGGGTACGGCGAGTCCAGCATCCAGATCCTGGAAGGTCTGGAGGCGGTGCGCAAGCGCCCCGGCATGTACATCGGCGACACCTCGGACGGCACGGGCCTGCATCACCTGGTGTTCGAAGTCGTCGACAACTCGATCGACGAGGCGCTGGCCGGCTACTGCGACGACATCGTCATCACCATCCACACGGACAACTCGATCTCGGTGATCGACAACGGCCGGGGCATCCCGACCGGCGTGAAGATGGACGACAAGCACGAGCCCAAGCGCTCGGCGGCCGAGATCGCGCTGACGGAACTGCACGCGGGCGGCAAGTTCAACCAGAACAGCTACAAGGTGTCGGGCGGCCTGCACGGCGTCGGCGTGTCCTGCGTGAACGCGCTGTCCAAGACGTTGCGCCTGACGGTGCGCCGCGAGGGCAAAGTCCACCAGCTGGAGTTCAAGAAGGGCATTCCGCAGGACCGCCTGATCGAGCTGCGCGACGGCGCCGAGACCAGCCCGATGCGGATCGTCGGCGAGACCGACAAGCGCGGCACCGAGGTGCATTTCCTGCCGGACACGGAGATCTTCACCTCGAACTCCGAGTTCCATTACGACATCCTGGCCAAGCGCCTGCGCGAGCTCTCGTTCCTGAACAACGGCGTGAAGATCCGCCTGGTCGACGAGCGCAACAACAAGGAGGACAACTTCGCCTTCGCCGGCGGGGTGCGCGGCTTCGTCGAGTTCATCAACAAGGGCAAGACGGCGCTCAACCCGAACATCTTCCACGCCCAGGGCGACAAGATGTCGGACCAGAACACCAACGTCGGTGTCGAGGTGTCGATGCAGTGGAACGACGGCTTCAACGAGAGCGTCCTCTGCTTCACCAACAACATTCCGCAGCGCGACGGCGGCACCCACCTGACGGGTCTGCGCGCGGCGATGACGCGGGTGATCAACAAGTACATCGAGGACAACGAGCTGGCCAAGAAGGCCAAGGTCGACGTCACCGGCGACGACATGCGCGAAGGCCTGGCCTGCGTGATCAGCGTGAAGGTGCCGGAGCCGAAGTTCAGCTCGCAGACCAAGGACAAGCTGGTGTCGAGCGAAGTGCGCGGCCCGGTGGAAGACATCGTCGCGAGCAAGCTGACGGACTGGCTGCTGGAGAACCCGGTCGACGCCAAGATCATCTGCGGCAAGATCGTCGAGGCCGCGCGGGCACGCGAGGCGGCGCGCAAGGCGCGCGAGATGACGCGTCGCAAGGGCGTGCTGGACGGCATGGGCCTGCCGGGCAAGCTGGCGGACTGCCAGGAGAAGGATCCGTCGCTGTGCGAGATCTACATCGTGGAGGGCGACTCCGCCGGCGGCTCCGCCAAGCAGGGTCGCGACCGGAAGTTCCAGGCCATCCTGCCGCTGCGCGGCAAGATCCTGAACGTCGAGAAGGCGCGCTACGAGAAGCTGCTGACCAGCAATGAAATCATCACGCTGATCACCGCGCTGGGGACCGGCATCGGCCGCGGCGCGGGCAGCGACGACTTCAACCCCGAGAAGCTCCGTTACCACCGCATCATCATCATGACCGACGCGGACGTGGACGGCGCGCACATCCGGACGCTGCTGCTGACCTTCTTCTACCGGCAGATGCCGGAGCTGGTGGAGCGCGGTCACATCTACATCGCGCAGCCGCCGCTGTACAAGGTCAAGGTCGGCAAGCACGAGCAGTACCTGAAGGACGGCCACGAGCTGGACGGCTTCCTGCTGAAGGTCGCGCTGAACGACGCCGAGCTGCACACGGCGGGCGTGGGCGCCGGCCCGGTGCTCAAGGGCGAGGAACTAGAGACGATGGCGCGCCAGTACGTGGCGGCGCAGAACGTGATCGAGCGTCTGTCGGCCTGGATGGACGGCGAGGCGCTGCACCTGCTGGCGTCCGGCCTGACGCTGGGCCTGGACACCAAGGAAGCGGCGGATATCTCCGCGACGGCGCTGCAGGTCGCGTTGCACGACGCGGTGGTGCATGCGGAGGTCGATCCGCGCACCGACAAGCAGTTCCTGCGCATCAGCCGCCGTCATCACGGCAACGTGCGGTCGAGCATCATCACGGCGGACTTCGTGCACGGCGCGGACTATGAAGTCCTGGCCGAGGCCGGCAAGACCTTCAAGGGTCTGGTGGGCGAGGAAGCCGTGATCCGCAAGGGCGAAGGCGAGAAGGCCAAGGAAAGCAAGGTCGCGGACTTCCGTGCCGCGATGGCCTGGCTGATGACGCAGGCCGAGTCCAGCGTCGGCCGCCAGCGCTACAAGGGCCTGGGCGAGATGAACCCCGCGCAGCTGTGGGAAACGACGATGGATCCGACGGTCCGCCGCCTGCTGCGCGTGCAGATCGAGGACGCGATCGAAGCCGACCGCGTGTTCACGATGCTGATGGGCGACGAGGTGGAACCGCGCCGCGAGTTCATCGAGCAGAACGCGCTGAGGGCGGCGAATATCGACGTGTGATCGTCGGCTGTTGTGAGGACACGCTCAACCTCAGACGGCACGCGAAAACCGTGGATTGAGAAGCGAGATTTCGCTGGACATTCCCGCTGAATTAGAGCTAAGCCCTTGATTCTTATAGAGGTCAGGGCTTAGCTGACTCCGCTTGCAGCTAGCTCAGGCTTCCCCGGAGCAACCGAGGATGAATGACCTAAGCCAATGGAGTGTTCGGCTTGATGGACCCCGCCGGTGACGCAATACTTGGCACGATGCTCCTCTGAAGAGCGTAGCCATGAACCCCGACACGAACTCCATCCCAAAGGACTAAGCTCGAGACGAACCTCCGCGAAGATATGTGCCTGCCAGAGGCGTTCAGGCCTTGGATCTTGACCGCGGTAGCGCAGCATTTCAATTGGCAGCACTCACGCGAGCCTTGAGCCCAGGTTCGGGGTGGTCACAGCTCCGATTGGACGACATTCAGTTCAACGACGGACAACTGCTGTAACCGAATCGACATGGCTTGTTCGCTAACACCAAAGTTTCGTGCCAGCGCCGCAACCGAGATCTCGTCAAACAGATCTCGCTCTTGAGATGCTCGAGCCACGTGGTGGAACGGCATGAGCAGGCAAGCGGCAAAAGTGTTCGCCTCGCGCTCCTGCATCGGGTCCGTCAGTGACCCCTCCTCCTTGTAAACCGACGAACTCGCCTCTCCGACTCGCTGATAGACGCGAATCTGGCGGTCGATGAACATCCTCTTTCCGTCAGCGTCTTTGTCTGCATCGTCGTCGTGCAGAACCAGATGCCCCAACTCATGAGCAATGGTGAAACGTTGACGGTTTTCCGGGTGCGCCTTGTTCACAAGTACATGCCGCTGATCCGCCTTGACGATCAAAACACCAGATACGTCCGCTTCCATATCCTCCTGATGGACGCGAACGTTTAGGCTATCCAACACCTTGTCTAAGTCTGTTGGAATCGTCAGTGCTCCTGCCTTGCGCAGGACCTCTTGGGCCAAGCGCTCTATCGATTCAGTGGTGTGACGCTTCATCGCGTTCGTCCATGTCTAGGATCGCTGAGATTCGCTGGAGAGCCTTGGGGGGAGCAAAGTAAGTTTTGCCGCCAAACTCCACTTCTGTCTTCTGGGGCAGGGCGCTCTCCCGAACAACCACAGAAGGTGACGGAAGGACGTCAGCAACGTTGGCATGAAGAGCGTCGCAAATTGCATACAGCGCATGCAGACTGACCTTCTGCGTCCCCTTCTCGATGTTGGTGATCGAAGTGCGCTCCAGACCCACCAGGCTCGCCAACCCCGCTTGGGTCATGCGTCCATCCGGACTATCGAACTCCTCCCGGAGCTTACGTAGACGCTCTCCCAGCAACTGGTACAGGCGTCGGTCATCAATCATTGGCAGGTCCCCCACTTTCGTTGCGACATCTTAGGCAATCCAAGCTCCAATGTCAATATTCTTGACATCGGGCAGAACCCGAACCAGATACTGTCAGCTTAGTTGACATCCATGATTGATTACGCCAACATTGATGTGCTAATCTCATGTCTTCTGTTATCATGCTCGTGTCCAAAGTCACACATGTGGGTTGTTTTGCGCGCAGCAAGACTGCCTTGGTCAAAAAGGCGCCAGTGGGCGGGAGGAGGGAAATGAAGAAGCTGAAATGAAACAAGGGATCAAGCCTGGACGGCCTGACCCCCTGAGTTGGACTCGCAGAACGCTTATCCGGTGTGGAAGCCTCAAGTGTCTGTGAGTTCCTTCAAAGGCGTCAACCGTTCCTAGCGAAGCCCCTTTTGGGCAGACGAGTTTTTTCGTCTGTCGGGTTTTTGAGAAAGGAACAGCCATGAAGGCTATCGAAATTCACGTCGCTGGCGAGAAGCTGGCAATCACGCCTGGTGCGAAGCGCGGCCAGGAACTCATGACTCTGGCGCGGATCGAGGCGCCGGAACAATTGGTCCTGGAGATCGACGGTGACGTCGACATCGCCGTCGGTCCCAGCGACCTCATCGTCATCCGTGGCGGTGAGAAGTTCAGCGTCGGTGATGGAAGTCCTCCGTTGCCTGACAACCCCACCATGCGGAAGCCGATCGGCGCGACGCTCAACGAGCAACCGCTTACCGCTTTCGGTGGTGGCCGCCATGGAAAGGTGTCTGCGGCTGAACTGGTGCTTTGGGCCGGAGGTGGAGCTCTGGACGTCTGGATCGACTTGGACGGCCTCGCGGACGAGCTCATGCTGGCCGTGGACCGAATCGTCCTCCAGCCGAAGGACCAGTTCATCACCGTGCCGGCCGACGAAGAGGATCGCCTGTATGAGGTGACCGTGCTGTTTGACGGGGATGACACGGCTCGTCGCTTTCCGGCGGCAATGACGGTTCTGCAGGCGATCCGCCGGAGTCTGCCCCCGCGTGATCGTCCGAATGTCAACGAGTTCCAGATGGTGGACGGCAACCAGGGCACTCAGCCGCTCGATGTCAATTCCACGCTGAAGGCTGCTGGCGTACGCGACGGACACGTTCTGTCGATCACCAAGAAGAACGGCGGCGGCGGATGACCGGCGCGGTCATCGTCCATCCGAAGCTAGCACGAGCCGGCTTCACAAAGACGATTCGACCGCTCCTCGACAAGCCTGAAAAGTTCGGAAAGGTCGGAGTTCGACTCGTCGGCTTCGCCTTTCCGCACCTCGACGTAGAACTTGCTTGGCACACCCAAGGGCGTGCCATCTTGCTTCGTGTCGACGGTACGGACTATCCGTACAGGCCTGTCGGTGGGTGGTGGATCTCGTCCACCGGTGAGCGTCTGACCTCGGGCCTTCAACAGGTGCCGTGTGGTCCAGGCTTCCACACGCAGGATCTGAACGGCCGTCCGCACCCGTGGTTCTGCTTCAGAGGTTGGCGCGAGTATCACGACCATCCGGGTCATCAGGACATGTCGTGGTCAGCGCTGCGTCGTACTGGCGGCTACTCGGTGTTGGCGCTCATCTCACAGTTGCACACCGACCTGAACAAGACGGAAGTGGGGCTCGCATGAAGATCGGAACCTGGAAACTGGACAAGCGGGTCATCAACCAAACCGAGCGAGCGCTTCTAGTGGGCGCACACGAGGTCTTTGCGATCTGGACCGCGCCGAAGTTGGCAGGCGGCGCGGATGAAATGCTGGTCGACGGCTGCATAGTTCCCCGGCAGAAGCCGGGTGTGTCGGCAAGCGGCGTGTGGGTGCATATCGAAGGAGAAGAGCTCCAACGAATTCAACTTCAGAATTTCGCGGACGGCCGACGTAGCGTCATTCAGCTGCATTCTCATCCCGGCGCAGATGTCCGCATGTCTCTGCTGGATCGCGAGTGGGAAGTGGTCAGGCATATCGGGGCCCTGAGCATCATCGTGCCGCACTACGGCCGAACGGGTCTAGCTCTCCACGCTGGTGCCAACATCTATGAACGCGACGAAGATGACTGGCGGCTCTGGTCGTCGCAAGAAGCCCAAGATCGGTTGGTGATCGCATGAGCGCCGCGGCAGAAAAAAACCGGCAGGCGTTCATCGCGCTGTTCGGTAATGCTGCACTGGCCGACATGCTCATAGCCACGCGCATCGCAGTATCGATGCCTGCATCACCGGCACCGCGAAGCGCGCAGCTCCTCTTGGAGGTGCTCGCCGACAGCCTCGGTCGACTTTGGCCAAACATCGACTTCGATGGTCATGGTGGAGAGCATGGCGTGCGTATCGCGCAGGAAGCGGCGACCTCTGGTGGCGCACCGACCGAGGGGATCCGCCTTGGATGGGCTCCACCCTACGACGTTGTCGTCGTGGTCGGCTCACCTGAACGTGACCATGTGTCGCCAACGGTTCAGGTCGGTTGCGATGGTTGGCGCGTCCAATTCGGGGCAGGTGCGGTTTGCGGCGAAGGCTCCAATCCAGTCGGTCCAGCGTTCGCTGCCGCACTCGCCTCCGCGCAGGTCTTTGCAACTCGTTTCGCGCATGCGCTCGAAGGTCATAGGCTGAAGCCCTTTGGGGATTGGAGCGCCGACGTTCGGGCTCTGTTTGGTGCGCCTGAGCTGGCCGAACGCCCGCTTGATTTAGAGGGCACCCACTTCTTTGGCACCGGCGCCGTCACCCACGGCATGGCCTGGCTGCTTGAGCGATGGCCCCAGCCCATTATTGGCGCGGCCGCGTTGGTCGATGCCGACGACTACGGATCGAGCAACGGGCAGCGGTACGCCTTCTTGAAGCCTGGGCTCGTTGGAGCGTCAAAGGTTCATACGCTTGCCACGCGGCTCATGGCGGTCCATCCGGGGTTGCTCCTAAGCACGCACCACACCGACATGAACACCTACTGCGCGGGGCGGGGCTACGACGAAAAGCTGTTCCGCATCGTTGCCGGATTGGACTCCGAGGAGGCGCGTCGGCAGGCGGCGCTTAAGGATCCGAATCGCACCATCAACATGTGGACCAGCGGCCAGTACGTCGGGGCGGGCCAGCATGTTCCCGGAGTTGGGCAGGGCTGCCTGTTCTGTGCTTATCCTGAACCAATGGCTGCGGTCATAGACGAGGTGGCTGAGTTTCATCAACAGACGGGACTTCGCCCTGACATCGTTCGAAACCTTCTTGATTCGGCACGCCCACTGACTGCTGAAGAGGCAAGCACGGTTTCGGCTAATCGCAATATTCCAGTGGGGCACATCCTTGGAGAACCGCTCCGTTCTGTACTGCCAATTCTCTGCGCAACGGGCTCGATCACCGTCGAACCGGGCAAAGCGGCAGTGGACGTGCCGTTTTCTTTCGCGTCGCTTCTGGCGGGAGCGTCGGGTTTCGTGATGCTGCTGCGCGACCTTCAGTTTGGCGCACATGTGAGCGAGGGTTGGAATGAGCACATCTTCAAGCGCCCTTCACCGACGATGATGCACCCGCAAGGACGCGATCCGCTTTGCGTGCGTTGTGGATGCGCGGAGGACATAGGGCAGCTTCCGTCGGAAGCCGTCGACGCGCAGAACGAATCATCCAGTCGTGTGGGCCATGAGCTGACGGGTCGTAGCCCACCGATATGAGGCGGCGCCTTAGACGTGCATGACGACGCGAAATCTGGAAAAGAAAATGCCCCGAAGCTTTCGCTTCGGGGCACCCCTGTCACTTCGACATCGCGATGACCACGTACGCAGCCACCGTGAAGGCAAAGGCAGTCATTGGGTCGAACACCACGCTGAACGCGGTGAACAACCCTCCGAAGCCCATGAACCTTGCAGTCAAAGCCGCTGGGGTCATATTTGGTTTGGACATGGTCCCTCCCTCATATGCACGCTGAGCCTTTAGAAAATCGGGATTCAGCGCATGCCCAGGCTTCGCCCCCTGTTTGCTATTTCCGCAGCGAGCTTGGTGGGGGCGACCCGACTGCTCGCATTGATCTTATCCAAGCGACCGCTGCTTTCAGAATCCCTTGAGTGGGTGCCGGCCTAGCGGATTAGGCTCGTACACGATCCACGAACGAGTGGACTGAATAGGGTCGCCGCAATCCGATCGGGAATCCAACAGCGTCCGCGCTGCTGTGACGACATGGCTCATCTCTTGCGGGATGGGCCATTTCTGCTTTGGGAACCGGTGGCTGCGGGAACCAGCTCAGCGCGGCACAAGTAGCCACGACTATCATCCGCAGCGCCTTAGCGCGGAAGGAAGAGTCGCATGCCGCTTTACTTCATCGGCTTTCTGGCCATGCTCGGAGCTGCGCTGCTGCTCTACGCAGGCGCACTGTTCACGGCGGGAATCACCCGAAGGGCGCCGCCGCTCCTCGTCAACGGCCGCGCGGCCGACGCGCTCCAGGCCGTCCATCTCGCGCTGATCTGGTCCTGTGTCGGCGTCGGCTGGCTGCTGTACTTCAACGTCTACCGCATCCATGTGGACATGGCCGGCGTCAGCGATGCGGCCTTCCAGGCCTTCGCGCGCGGCTACACGCGCAAGCTGCCGGTGGTGGTGCTGCCTTACGGCGCTGGCGCGTTGGCCGCCGCGATAGGCCTGTGGGCCTCGCCAGGCCGCTTCTCGCGGCGCGCGCTGTGGGGCATCGCCACCTTGTGGCTGCTGTCAGTCGCCACAACCCCCTGGGCCGCTGGCGCGCAGGGCGACATGCAGGAGCACGGCTTCACCGACGCCGCCTTCCAGCAGTTGCAGATGGCCCATCTGGCACGTTCGCTCCTCCTCAGTGCGGCGGCGGTGTGGGCGCTGCTGCAGGGCTGGAACCCGCAACGGCCGCGGACATGACGAAGGTCAAAGGGCTCGGAACGCTGGAATCGCTACATTGGCCACTCCACTTCGAACCCCGTACATAGGCCCTCCGCCGCCATTGCCACCCGCGCCTACGTCGAACACTTTGGCGCGGTCGCAGATCCCAGCCAGTACGAGGGCAAGGCACTCCTGCTGAACACGAGCGGACAAGCGCAATGCGCTGAGCTGGTGAAGCAGCTGGCCCACGCGCCGAGGACCCAGCCAGACAACTGGAAGAAGGGCGATGAATTGACCCCGGCCTATGTCGCTGCGTTGCAAGTGGGCACGCCGATCGCATCCGGCTGGAATGCTGCGGGCTTCTATCCCAATGAGTCCACTGGACAACATGCAGGACTGTTCGCGGGTGCACTCAGAGATGCCAGCGGCGTTGTCATCGGCTTCTACATCATCGAGCAGCACACAAGTGCTGAGTCCATCCTGAAGCGCCCCGTCTACTTCGATCCGGCTGCGCACAAGAAGCCGACCACCTACTTCCACAACGGACGCGCCTACGCGACCATCCAACGGTGAGCGCTCTGCCTTCGACCGTTGCGGTACTGATCGTGCTCAGCCTCGTGACATCTCCCCTGCATGCCGCACCGACCCCGTTCGAGTGCCCGGTCGAGTTGCCGAAGACCGAGCAGAAGCTCGACCAGGTGCCCGAGGGGTTCACGGTGACGACGTGGACGCCCTATCCAAGACACGAGCTGACCGGCTTTCGCGTCAACCTCGGCCCGGTCGATGTTTCCGACGCCACGATCAACGACAAGGCATCGAACAAGCGCGATGCGCGAGGCGGACTCACGGAGAAGTTGACCTGGAACGTCGCTCAGTACGAAGACGCCTATGCAATCTGCCTGTATCGCGCAACAACACAGGCACTGGTCCGTCCTCTGGCGGGATATCGCGAATGCACGGTCATCTCCACTGCCGCTCCCAGTGGACTGCTCAAGATGCAGTCGGCCTCCTGCCGCTGAGTTTTCCGAAGGCCGGTCGACATGACCTCCGTCATGCGCGCCCCCTGTGAAGGGTTCAGCGGCGCACGAGAAATGTCGCGTCGCTTCTTAGACTGACCTCGTCGTCCTCCCCGGACATCCACGAGCTCATCTGCATGCGCGCTACCGCTTTCCGTTCGGCGTCCCTTTCCGTGATCGCCTTGTCGTTCGGCCTGCTGGCCACAACGGCGCCTGTCCAGGCCCAGTCGATCAGCGTCAAGCCCGGCCTGTGGGCCAGTGCGAGCGTCAACTCGATCAACGGCCGCAAGATGCCGACGATCTTCGACATCAACGGCGCGCTGACCGCCGAGCAGAAGAGCAGCCTCGCCGCGGCGATGGCAAAGGTCGGGCTGCCGGCCGGCGGCAGCCCGCATCTGGCCTGCCAGCAATCCGCGGAGTTCTCACTGCCCAAGCCAGAGAGCGTCGAGCAGTGCACCACGCAAGTGAAGCCCGCCAACGGCAGCTCCGGCACTTTCACGATGAGTTGCAAGAGCGAGATGGTCAGCGGCACCGGCGTCGGCACCTACGAGGTCAAGGACAAGACCGCCGCCACGGTGAAGGTCTCGTTCAAGGGCTCGACCGCGCAAGGCCAGCCGCTGAGCTACGACTCCTCGTCCGTCCACAAGTGGATCGGCAGCGACTGTGACACCCCGCCGGCGGGCGTGGATCCCGCGCTGATGACGTTGATGCGCTGAGCCGGCGCGAGCCCGGCGCAGGGTCTTTACCCGATGGACCCATTCGCATGACGATCATCATATTATGATGCCCGTCATGCCGAGTTCACCCCGCTCCACCCGCAAGGAAGAATCCCGCGACCGCATCCTCGACGTCGCCTCGCGCACCGTCCGCCGCGTCGGCTTCGACGGCGTGGGCGTCGCCGACGTGATGAAGCAGGCCGGGCTGACGCACGGCGGCTTCTATGCGCACTTCGCGTCCCGCGACGAGCTGCTGTGCGCCGCCGCGCTGCGCGCCGGGCAGGACAGCCGGCAACTGCATCACAGCCATGCCGACCGGCTCGTGGCCGCCGGCGTGCCACCGTTCCGCGCCCTGGTGGAGACCTATCTGCACGAGAGCGGCATCGACAACGTGGACTGCGGCTGCCCGGTCGCGGCGCTGGTCGCCGAGCTGCCCCGCCAGTCGGCCGCCGTGCGCGGCGAAGGCCACGGACTCCTGCTCGGCATGCAACGTCTCGTCATGGACGCGCTGGGCGAAGGCACCTCGCCGGAATCCGCCTGGCCGATCGCCGCAACGCTGCTCGGCGCCCTCCAGATGGCCCGCGCGATCGGCGATCGCGACCAGGCGATCGCCATCCTCGCCAGCACCAAGCGCGCGCTGCTGAGTCAACACGTTGAAGCCGCCGCCCAACCGGCCCGTTCGACCGCACAGGCCCGTCCGGGCGGCTGATTCCGCTTTCCATCGAGGGCCTTCGGGTCCCTTTTCTTTCCCCATAAATATGACGTGCGTCATATGAAACAACGCGCCCCGGCGCAGAAGGAAGTTCCATGCAGATCAAGGATGCCGTCGTCTTCATCACCGGCGCGAACCGGGGCCTCGGGCTCGAATTCGCCAAGCAGGCGCTCGCCCGCGGCGCGAAGAAGGTCTACGCCGCGGCGCGCGACGTCTCGACCATCACGCTGCCCGGCGTGGTGCCGGTGCAGCTCGACGTGACCAAGCCCGAGCAGGTCGCCGCCGCCGCGCGCGCCTGCGGCGACGTGACGCTGGTGATCAACAACGCCGGGATCGGCCGTGTCGGCGGGATCGCGGGCGACAACGCCGAGACCGTCCTGCGAGAACAGCTCGAGACCAACCTGTTCGGCGTCTTCCACGTCGCGCGCGCGTTCGCGCCGGTGCTCGCCCGCAACGGTGGGGGCGCACTGCTCAACATGCTGTCCATCCTGAGCTGGGTGAACACGCCGATGCTCGGCGCCTACGGCGTTTCCAAGTCGGCGGCCTGGGCGCTGACCAACAGCCTGCGCGCGGAACTCAAGCCCCAAGGCACGCTGGTCGTCGGCTTCCACGGCGGCTTCATCGACACGGACATGATCCGAGACTTCGACGTGCCCAAGGCGAAGCCCGAGGACGTCGTGAGCCAGTCGCTCGACGCGATCGAGCAAGGTGTGCCGGAGGTCTCCGTCGATGAGGGCACGCGCCAGGTCAAGCAGGCGCTGTCCGCCGGTGTCTACCTGACGGATCCGCTGGCGGGCTGAGTCTCGAAGAAGTTCACGCTGAACCGGCGCCGCAGGCGGAAGCCAAGGCGCTCGTAGAGCGCGATCGCCGTGACGTTGTCGGTGAACACGTGCAGGAAGGGTGTCTCCCCGCGGTCGAGGATGCCCTGTGAGACCGCCTTCATCAGCGACGCGGCGAAGCCCCGGCCTCGACACGACGGATCGACGCAGACCGCGCTGACCTCGGTGAAGCCGGGCACCTTCATCCGCTCGCCCGACAGCGCCACCAGCCGCCCGCCGAGCCGCACACCGATGTAGCGGCCGAGTTCGAGCGTGCGCAGCCCGAAGGGCCCGGGTTGCGTCGCACGCACGAGTTCGAGGATGTCCGCCACGTCCTGGACTCTATGCGGTCCACAGGACGGCCGCCACCGTCGGCCGCGGTGGCCGGGACCGCGCCGTCACTCCGCCTTGGCGCCAGCGGCCTTGATCACCGGATCCCACTTCTTGATCTCCGCGGCCGTCTGCAGCCCCAACGCTTGAGGCTTGAGCCGGTCGCCCTGGGGCGCGACCACGCCCATCTCCTGGAAGCGCTTCACGACATTCGGATCGGCCAGCGCATGGCGCAGCGCCATGTTCAGTCGCGTCACCACCGCGGCGGGGGTCCCCTTGGGCGCGTACACGCCGTGCCAGACGGCGAGCTCGAAGCCGGGCAGGCCGCTCTCGGCGAAGGTGGGAACGTTCGGCAGTTGCGGCACGCGCGCCTTCGTCGCCATCGCATAGGGCTTCAGCGCCCCTGCCGCCACGTGCGGGCCCGTCGCCACCGGCTGATCGCAGATGAGGTCGACGTTGCCGGCGATGACATCCTGCAGCGCCGGACCGGTGCCGCGGTACGGCACCATCGTCACCGTCGTGTCCGTGGTCTGGCTGAACAGCATCGCGCACAGGTGCGAGGTCGCACCGACGCCGGCATGCGCGAAGCGCACCTCGCCCGGCTTGGCCTTCATCTGCCTGATGACCTCGGCCACCGTCGCCGGCGCGAAGTTCTTGTTCCCCACCAGGATCATCGGCACGTCGCCGGCCAGGCTGATCGGCACCAGATCCTTGTTGGCGTCGAAGGTCAGCTTCGGATAGAGCGCGGGCGCCGTCGCGATACCCATGTTGTGCAGCAGCACCGTGTAGCCGTCCGGCGCGGCGCGCGCCACCTTCGCCGTGCCGATCGTGCCGCCGGCGCCGCCCGCGTTCTCCACGATCACCTGCTGACCAAGGTCGCGCGTCATCGCTTCCGCGATCAGCCGGCCGATCACGTCGGTCGAACCGCCCGTCGCATAGGGGATCACCATCGTGATCGGCTTGTCCGGATACGCGGCGGACGCCGCCGTGGCCAACGCCATCGCCGCCGTCGTCACCGTGACGGCCAGGACCTTCTTCGCAATCTTTCGCATGTCTCGCTCCAAGGGGATAAGGAAGTGCGCCGCCGGTCCATCGCCGGCTGCTGCATGTCTGTCGCTGCAGGAAAGGAAAAGCCTCCCGACGCGCCCCGTCAGGCCGCGCCGACGCCGCCGAAGCTCATCAGCTTCAGTTCGGTGTATTCGTCCAGACCGTGCCGGGAGCCTTCGCGCCCCAGTCCGGACTGCTTGATGCCGCCGAAGGGCACCGTCTCGCTCGAGATCGCGCCGGTGTTGATGCCGACCATCCCGGACTCGATCGCCTCCGCGACGCGGAAGCAGCGCGCGACGTCGCGCGAGTAGAAGTAGCTCGCCAGGCCGAACTCGCTGGCGTTGGCCCAGGCGATCGCCTCCGCTTCGGTGTCGAAGGCCACCAGCGGTGCGACCGGACCGAAGGTTTCCTCGTCCAGGCAGCGCATGCCGGCCTTCACGTCGAGCAGCACGGTCGGTTGCATGAACCAGCCGGGGCCGTCGACCGCCTCGCCGCCGATGCCTAGGCGCGCGCCGCGGTCCAGCGCGTCCCGGACATGCGACAGCGCCTTACCCCGCGCCGCCTCGTTGATGAGCGGGCCTTGCGTGACGCCGTCGTCCAGGCCGTTGCCGGTCCGTAGCGCGCGGACGCGTTTGATCAGGCGCCTGGCGAAGTCGTCATAGACGCCGCGCTGTACGAAGAGCCGGTTGGCGCAAACGCAGGTCTGGCCCGCGTTGCGGAACTTGGAGGCGATCGCGCCCTCCACGGCGGCGTCGAGGTCCGCATCGTCGAAGACGATGAACGGTGCGTTGCCGCCGAGTTCCAGGCCGAGCTTCTTCACCGTCGGCGCGCATTGGGCCATCAGCAGTCGCCCCACCGGCGTGGAGCCGGTGAAGCTGAGCATGCGCACCGTCGGCGACGAGGTCAGCACCGCGCCGATCTCGACGGCGTCGCCGATGACGACATTCAGCACTCCGACGGGGAGTCCGGCTTCGAGCGCGAGATCCGCGAGCCGCAGCGCGGTCAGCGGTGTCAGCTCCGACGGCTTGAGGACCATCGTGCAGCCGGCGGCAAGTGCCGGCGCGACCTTGCGCGTCACCATCGCCGCAGGGAAATTCCAGGGCGTGATCGCGGCGCAGACGCCGACCGGTTCTCGCACCACCAGCTGCCGGCGATCCGGCGACGAGGCCGGGATCGTCTCGCCGTGCAGCCGCCGCGCCTCTTCGGCGTAGAAGCGGATGTAGCTCGCCGCGTAGACGATCTCGGCACGCGCTTCGGCGAGCGGCTTGCCCTGCTCCGAGACCATGATGCGCGCCAGTTCCTCGGTGCGCGTCATGACGAGCTCGAACCAGCGCTGCAGCACCTCGGCGCGGGCGTGACCGCCGCGCCGACGCCAGTCCCCCTGGGCGATGCGGGCCGCCTCGACGGCCGCCTGCGCATCCTGCGCCGAGTCCTTGCGGACCTGCGCGACGCGCTCGCCGGTGGCCGGATTGACGACGTCGAAGGTCGCGCCCATCGCCTCAGGCCTTGCCGACGAAGCGGTAGAGCTCGGTGTGGTCCGCGCCGGCGCCGAGCGACTCCGACGCCTCGGCCGTCATCGCGTACACGTCCTGCGCGAGCGCCATGGGCAGTCCCATCGCGCGGCCCAGCGACGCGGCGATGCCGACGTCCTTGGCCTGCAGCGCCAGCGAGAAGCCCGAGTTGAACGCGCCGTTCAGCATGAACTGGTGGGCCTTGTTCTCGGTCGTGTTGTTCCGCCCGGTCGAGGCCTGGATCACGTCGACGATGGTGGCCGGATCGATGCCGAAGGCCTCACCGACGTGGATCGCTTCTGCGGTCGCGATCAGCGCGGCCGCCGAGACGTAGTTGTTGAGCGCCTTCAGCGCATGGCCGGCGCCGACCGGCCCGACGTGCGTGATGGCCTTGCCCAGCGTCTCCAGCACCGGACGGACGCGCTCGAAGGCGGGGACGTCGCCGCCCACCATGATGGCGAGCGTGCCCGCCACGGCCTTCTTCACGCCGCCCGAGACCGGCGCGTCGATCAGCGCGATGCCGGACTCGGCCAGGCGCTGGGCGAGGGCGCGTGTCCGGTTGGGATCGGCGGAGCTCATCTCCACGACCACCGCGCCGCGCTTGAGCTGCGACGCCAGCGGCCCGACGACGGCGTCGACGATGTCCGAGTTCGGCAGCATGGTGATGAGGACGTCGCAGGCCGCGTAATCGCCGGCGCCGCTGGCGACACGGGCGCCGGGATGCGCCTCGGCGAAGCGGGCGGTGATCTCAGGCCGTGCGTCCTGCACCACCAGCGCGTGGCCGGCGGCGTGCAGCAGGTGGGCCATGGGCGTGCCCATCATGCCCAGGCCGATGAATCCGATGCGGGTCATGGCGTCGGCTCCTCAGGCGTCCATTTCCTTGAACACCTCGGCGGCGACCCGGAACGAGTCGATTGCCGCCGGCACGCCGCAGTAGATCGCCGTCTGCAGGAAAACTTCCTTGATCTCGTCGCGCGTCAGGCCGTTGTTGATGGCGCCGCGCACATGCAGCTTCAGCTCATGCGGGCGGTTCAGCGCGGTGATCATGGCCAGGTTGAGGAAGGAACGCGTGCGGCGGTCCAGTCCCGGTCGGTTCCAGACGTCACCCCAGCAGTACTGCGTGACCAGTTCCTGCATGTCGATGTTGAAGTCGGTCGCGTTCTTGATCGAGTTGTCGACGTACTCGGCGCCGAGCACCTCGCGCCGGGTCGAGAGCCCTTGGTCGAACAGGGCCTGGTTCTTCGGGGCGTAGGCACGGGTCATCGGGAACTCCTGGTGATCGGGGGGATGGGGTGGGGGTGGGGAAGTGACGAGCGGGTCTGCCACTCGTTGATGGCTCAATGTAGTCGGATTGTCCGACAATCCGACATTGGGAATACGTGGATTGAAAGTGGGGCGGGCGTGTTGTATGACAATCCGTCTGTATGAACATCAGGTGATCCGGAAGTCCGGACATCGCCCGCCCACAGGTAGGATCCGGCCCATGAGCCTCGTGAAAGTAGCCCGGGAAGAGACGTCCTTGCGCCAGCGCGCCACGCAGGCGCTGCGCACCGCCATCCTGGACGGCGTGCTGGCGCCGGGTCAGAAGCTCTCGGAGCGGGAGCTCTGCGAGAGTCTGGACGTCAGCCGCTCCTGCGTGCGCGAATCGCTGCAGCACCTGCAGGCGGAAGGGCTGATCACCATCATTCCGCACCGCGGGCCGGAGGTGACCAGCATCTCCCGCGACGAGGTGCGCGAGATCTACGAGGTGCGCGCGAGCCTGGAGAGTCTGGCCGGACGCGGCTTCGCGGCGAACGCATCGGACGCGCAGCGCGCCGCGCTGCGCGCCAAGCTGACCGAGCTGGCGCAGGCGCATGCCGCCGGCGACCGGGCGCGCATCCTCACGATCAAGAACCAGTTCTACGACGTGCTGGTCGAGGGCTGCGGCAACACGGTGGCGGGGCAGATGCTGAAGCAGCTGAACAACCGCGTGACGGTGCTGCGGCGGATCTCGATGGCGCAGCCGGGGCGGCTGCCCGAGACGCTGCGGGAACTCGAGGCGATCGTCACCGCGATCGAGCAGCGCGACGGCGAACTCGCCGCGCGGCTGTGCGGCGAGCATGTGAAGCAGGCGGCGGAGAACGTGCTCCGCAGCATGGGCTGATCAATCCGCGGACCGCCTCGCCGCCTTGACCGCCTGTCCATCGGGCGCGGGGGCGTCTTCCGCAGCGGCCCAGAAGGTCTCGGCCGCCGCGCCCATCGTTCCACGAGCGCGGTGCAGGCGGATGTCGAGGTCCAGGTGCCAGTCCTTGCCTCCGGCGACCACCAGCCGCCCGGTCGCGAGGTCCTCGCCGATCAGGATCTTCGGCAGCCAGGCCACGCCGCGGCCGTCCAGCGCCATGGTGCGCAGCACCGACGCCAGGTGCGCCGTGAACACCGCTTGCATGGGGAGCCGGTCCAGCGCCATGCCCTTGACCTCGCGCAGGATGCGGCCCAGCCCGGACTCCGAGCTGTACGCGAGCAACGGCACCAGGGCGCCCTTCGACCCCTGGCCGCCCTCCAGCGGGTGGGCCGGTCCACCGGCCGCATCGGGCGCGCAGACCGGCAGCAGTTGATCCTCTCCGACGACGATGCTGGTGATCGCCGCCTCGTCGAGCGGCCCGGGCACCTGCCGGTGGCCGTGCGCGAGCACGAACTGCACCTGGCTCTGCAGCAGCAGCGCCTCGCACTTCTGCTGGGTGTCGGAGACCAGGTTCACCGGACCGACGCTGGTGCGGGCCTCCAGCGCGCGCAGCCAGCGCGGCATGAACGAGAACGACAGCGCATGCGTGGCCGCGAAACGCAGCGTCTGCGAGCTGGCCTCCGCGATGGCGCGGGCCTCGCCGGGCACGCGGGCGACCTGGGACTGCAGCTCCTGCGCGGTCTTGCGGAACCACACGCCCGCGTCGGTCAGCCGCGCGGGCTGCGAGCTGCGGTCGAAGAGGTCGGTGCCCAGCCACTCCTCCAGCGCGCGGATGCGCCGGCTGAAGGCGGGCTGGGTCATGTGGCGCTCTTCCGCGGCGCGGGAGAAGTTGCCGCTGGCAGCCAGCACCATGAAGTCATCGATCCAGCTCAGGTTCAGCGTCATGGCGAGGGTTCGGCGGTCCGGGCGGTCCTGTCGGTCGTGGCGGTGCGGCGGTGCCCGCAAAGCATCAAAAGCTAAGAAAACTGAATTGGCCTTGCGAGGGGTCCCGGCGGGATCATGCGACCCGTCCGCAAGCAACCTTGAAGTGGAGTTCCCCGTGAAGATCGTCGAGATCCGAGAAAAGACGCTGCCGATCAGCAGCGCCATCCGCAACGCCTACATCGACTTTAGCAAGATGACCCTGAGCCTCGTGGCGGTCATCACGGATGTGATCCGCGACGGCAAGCCGGTGGTGGGTTACGGCTTCAACTCCAACGGCCGCTACGGCCAGGGCACGCTGATGCGCGAGCGCTTCATCCCGCGCATCCTGGAAGCCGATCCCGAGTCGCTGCTGGATAGTCGCGGCATCCTCGACGCGCACCACGTGTGGGACGCGATGTTCACCAACGAGAAGCCGGGCGGTCACGGCGAGCGCTCGGTGGCCATCGGCACCATCGACATGGCGGTGTGGGACGCGGTCGCGAAGATCGAGGGCAAGCCGCTGTTCCAGCTGCTGGCCGAGCGTTACGGCACCGGCACGCCGGACCGCAAGGTCTTCGTCTACGCGGCGGGCGGCTACTACTACCCGGGCCAGGACCACGGCAAGCTCAAGGACGAGATGCGCAGCTACATCGACCGCGGCTACTCGGTGGTGAAGAAGAAGATCGGCGGCGCGTCGCTGGACGAGGACCTGCGTCGCATCGACTCCATCCTGAGCGTGCTCGGCGACGGCCAGAAGCTGTGCGTCGACGCCAACGGCCGCTTCGACCTGGACACGGCGATCGCGTATGCGAAGGCGCTGTCGACGTACGACCTGTTCTGGTACGAGGAAGCCGGCGATCCGCTGGACTTCGAGCTGCAGGCGACGCTGCGCAACTACTACGCCAACCCGATGGCGACGGGCGAAAACCTGTTCTCCATGCAGGATGCGCGCAACCTGATCCGGTACGGAGGCATGCGGCCGGACCGCGATTGGCTGCAGTTCGACTGCGCGTTGAGCTACGGCCTGGTCGAGTACCTGCGCACGCTGGACATGCTCAAGGAACACGGCTGGTCCGCGAGCCGCTGCGTGCCGCACGGCGGGCACCAGATGTCGCTGAACATCGCGGCCGGCCTGGGCCTGGGTGGCAACGAGTCCTACCCCGACCTGTTCCAGCCTTTCGGCGGCTTCCCGGACGGCGTGAAGGTGGAGAACTCCTACGTCACGCTGCCGGACCTGCCGGGGATCGGGTTCGAGGGGAAGTCGGATCTGTATGCGGTGATGCGGGCGTTGTCGGACTGAGCTCGCGGAGGGCATCAGCGCCCCAGCATCACCTCCTGATGCCCCTTCCCCGCCGGGATCATCGGAAAGCAGTTCTCCGCCGGTGCGACGGCGACGTCGAGGAAGTACGGCCCGTCGCTCGCCAGGCACTCGGCGAGCGCGGCGTCGAGGTCCTCGCGCCGCTCGACACGCCGGGCCGCCCATCCGAAGCCCTTCGCCACCGCGACGAAGTCCGGCATGCAGGCGTTGTAGCTGTGGCTGTAGCGCTCGCCGTGGTGCAGCTCCTGCCACTGCCTCACCATGCCCATGTGGCCGTTGTTGCAGAGCACGACCTTGACGCCCGCGCGGTGCTGCCGCGCTGTCGCCATCTCCTGGAGGTTCATCAGGATGGACGCGTCCCCGCTCACGCAGACGACCAGCCGGTCCGGATGCGCCACCTGCGCGCCGATCGCCGCGGGCAGGCCGTAGCCCATCGTGCCGGCGCCGCCCGAGGTCAGCCAGCGCCGCGGCCGTTCGAAGGCCAGGTGTTGCGCCGCCCACATCTGATGCTGGCCCACATCCGTCGACACGATCGCGTCGCGATCCGCGAGCTGTGCCTGGAGTCGCTTCATCAACGCCTGCGGGGCGATCACCTCCGACGTGTCGTCGAAGTCCAGCGACCGCTGCGCCCGCCACGCCTCGATGCGCGTCCACCAGTCCGCCAGCCGCGCCGGCGGCATTGCGCGGTGGTGCAGCGCGCGCCGCAGCCGGGGCAGCAGCACGCCCGCGTCGCCGCACAGCGCCAGATCGGCGCGGCGGACCTTGTCGATGGACGCCGGATCGACGTCCAGGTGGATCACCCGCGCGCCGGGGGCGAAGCTGTCCAGCCGGCCCGTCACCCGATCGTCGAAACGCGCGCCCGCGCACACGATCAGGTCGGCGTGATGCATCGCGAGGTTGGCCTCCAGCGTGCCGTGCATGCCGAGCATCCCCAGCCACTGCGGCGACGACGCCGGCAGTGCGCCCAGCCCCATCAGCGTCAAGGTGCAGGGCGCGCCGCTCAGGCCGACCGCCGCGGCGAAAGCGGCACACGCCGCCTCGCCGGCATTGACCAGTCCGCCGCCGCCGTAGAACACGGGGCGCCGCGCTCCCGCGATCCAGTCCGCCGCCTGCTCGACCGCGCGGACATCCACCGCCGGCGCCTCCCTGAGCGTCCTGATCGGCAACCTCATGGTCGAACGCGCCGGCGCCAGCTGCACATCCTTCGGTACGTCCAGCAGCACGGGCCCCGGACGCCCACCGCGCGCGATGTCCACAGCCTGCCGGACGCGCGCCGCCACGTCGTCGCCAGGCCGCAACTGCGCATTCCACTTGGTCACAGGCCGCGAGATGCCCAGCGCGTCGCATTCCTGGAACGCATCGGTCCCGATCACCGCGCTGTTCACCTGTCCGCTGATGCAGAGCACCGGGATCGAGTCGCACAAGGCATCCAGCAGCCCCGTCGTGGTGTTGCTCATCCCGGGACCGGAGGTCACGAGCACCACGCCCAGCCGCCCCGTGCTTCGGGCATAGCCCTCGGCGGCGTGCACCGCCGCCTGTTCGTGGCGGACGAGGATGTGGCGCAGCCGCGGCTCGCCGTGCAGCGCGTCGTACAAGGGCAGCACGGCGCCGCCGGGATAGCCGAAGACCGTGTCCACGCCGCAGGCCACCAACGTGTCGAGCAGCATCTGCGCGCCGTTGCGCATCCCCGTTCCAGTAGCGCTCAGCACGGCGCGATCGATCAGTGCGTTCATGCGGATCAGTATCCCGGCGTCCCCCCGGGAAGCGTTGCCGTTCTTGCCTCCTAGAATCGCCTTTGCAGCAAACGTTCCTTCGAAAGCGACATGGATCAGGAAATCAAGCTCGACAAGTTCGACCGCGCGATCCTGCGGGCCTTGCAGCGCAACGCGCGCGCCAGCCTGCAGGAGGTCAGCGACGAGGTGGGCTTGACCACCTCCCCTTGCTGGACGCGCATCAAGCGCCTCGAAGCGTCGGGCGTCATCGAGGGCTACACCGTCAAGGTCAATGCAGAGAAGGTCGGCCGCCCCGAGCAGTTGATCGTCCAGCTCACCTTGAACAAGCACACCGATGCCGCGATGGCGGAATTCGCCCGGCACCTCGAGGCCATCCCCGAGGTCATCGACGCCTACCTGGTGTCCGGCGACTATGACTATGTGCTGCGCCTCTCCGTCCGCGACACGCGCGACTACGAGCGCCTGCTGCGCGAGAAGCTCTACAAGATCCCCGGCGTGCGGCACAGCAAGTCCAGCTTCGTGCTGCGCTGCCTGAAGGCGAGCTCGCTGCCGCTCTGAGCCGCCTGGCCGCCGGTCTCAGGTCGGCACCGGCAGCTCCGGCACCTTCAGCAGCCGCGTCATGTAGGCGCGCGACGCGGCGACGTGCCGACGGACAGCCTCCGCAGCGAGGGCCGGATCGGCATGCGCCAGCGCCTGCCGCATGGCCGCGCCCTGGACCGCGAGCGCCTCGAGTTCCGGGGCCCAGACCTCCAGGCGCGCGCGGCGGAAGGCCTCCAGCAGTCGGCCTCGCGAGGCCTGCATGCCCAGCGCCTGGTCGTTGCCGCCCAACCGCGCCAGATGGTGCTGCAAGGCATCGTCCGCCGCCATCAGGTCGTGGACGCGGGCGAGGCGGGTGGCCTCCTCCAGCGGTGTCAGCAGCGCGGTCACGCCCTCCAGGGTCAGCGCAGAGCCGGCCCAGGCCGACCGGCAGGCCCGCGCCATCAACATCGACTGCAGCGCTTCGCGGACATCGAAGTACTCGTCGATGAAACGCGCGTCGACCGCGCGCACGACGGCGCCCTTGTTCATCCGCATGTCGACCATGCCGTCGCCCTGCAGCTGCAGCAGGGCCTCGCGCACGGGCACGTTGCTGACGCTGTAATGGGCGCTCAGCTCATGCAGGGTCAGGTGCTGCCCCAGCCGCCAGCAGCCGGCCTCGATGTCGGTGCGGATCTGGTCGCGCAGCCGCAGATAGGTCGGCGTATTGATCGCCGGGGGGATCGCAGACGAGACCGCGTGAGCGGTCGCAGGCGGACCCGGGCGAGCGCCAGGGTAAGGTGAACGAACCATCGCGGCACTCCGTCGGTGAATTGTGGGGAATCACGGATCACTCTACGAAGCGGCAGCGGACCGCGGCAGGGTCCGGACGCACCGGTCGCCACGGTTTTTGCTCAAGCGCAATGAATGAGCAATACAGCGGCGAATCGACTGCTCAATCGACGTATTTGTCGCGCCGCACCCTACCGGAATCAGTGGAATCGATGCTGCATCGAAGGCAGACACTGTGTCGTTTCCGCATCGGTGGCCACCAAGCGCTACAGTCGCGGCCGGGAGGTCTGCGACGCAGAGGCGAATGCCCGATGTCAAACACCCGAATGGAGCCCTTTGAATGGCCAAGTCGTTGAAGCAAGTCCTGTCCCAGATCGAGAAGCTGAAGAAGGAGGCCGAGTCGCTGCGCGCGAAGGAGATCTCCGGCGTCGTCGCCCGAATCCGCGAGGCCATCGATCATTACGGGCTGACGCCCGAGGAACTGTTCGGCGCCGGCGCAACGAAGTCGGCGGGCCGGGGCAGAGCGGCGAAGGCCGCCAAGCCCGGCAAGGCGGCGGCGGGTCCGCGCAAGGCCAAGGCTCCGCGCAGCGCGGGCGCCCCGAAATACCACGATGGCAGCGGCCGCACCTGGACCGGCGTCGGCAAGCGTCCGAACTGGTTCAAGGACGCCCTGGCCGCCGGGAAGACGGCCGAGGAGCTGTTGATCAGCTGATTCGCGCCTCGCGGACGTCATGCGCTCGCCGACAGCGTCGACGCATGACGGACGAAGGCCCACATCACCTGTCGGCTGATCCCGGACGGATCCGGATCAGGCGTCTGAACCGTGTTGTCCAGCAATCCTCCCTTTGTCGCGTGGTGGAGGAACTTCTTGAGTTGCTGCTTGTCCAACAGACCGATCGCCTGTGACACCAACTCGCTGAGGTAGTCGTCCATCAACTCTGCTCGCTCCTTGGGATTATTCGGGTACTGGATGACCAGGGCGCGGCGCATCTTGTCCGCCGCATCGCGAAAGTCCGAGGCGTCCAGCCTGTGCTCCAGTGCGGTGACTGCAGACTGCGTACCATGGGCCTCGCGGCTGATCCCCGCGCGAATCGCAAGGCGTCCGACCGGCCCAGTGGGACGCGGGCGCGCAAACTCCTTGACGGCCTGGTGAATCCCGTCCGCCAGTTGTGAATAGGCCTCGCGCAACTTTTCGGACGCCGCGAGCGCTTTGTCCATCGAGCTCACGGGCTTTTTGTTCACTTGCGCATAGTCGTCCGAGGGCGAATGCTGGCGGCGACTCGTGTCCACGAGACCGCCGTTGTCCTGAGCCTTGTGAAGCTTGGGCTGCGGCCTGTGGAACTCCGAGACATCGACCAGGATGTCGTCTTCCTCCTCACGTGCAGCGTTTGGCTCGACAGAATTCAGCGTCGCTTCTTGATCCACCGCTGTGTACAACTCCGATTCCTCGGTCCCCTTGCGCGTTCTGCTGCCGCCCGATGGCAGGTCGGGGTGGCGTTTCGAGAACGCGACACTGCTGTATTGCAACGCGTTGCCTTGCCTGCCGCCGGGTCGTGTCCGGGTGGTTTCTTCGGAACGCGTGTCGATGCCGGGCGGCGCGGCGTCCGAAGTGGCATCGTCATAGAGGGGCTCGTCGAGTCCGTTCGCGGGCGTGTGATGGCTAAGGGATGAAATGGGTGGGACCATGATGAATCGGGATGAAGTGGAAAGCACATCGGTCCGGTGCGCAAAGCGCCACGGGCCGATGTGTCAGTGCCTCATCCGAAGTTCCGTAGTTCAGCGGGCAACCGGGCTTACCACACGCGGCAGCGCTCCGCGTCTGGCTTCACCATCTTCTGCCCCGGCTTGCAGCGGAACGCCTGCTCGAACTCGGGCATGTTGACCGCGACGCCATTGATCCGGTAGCGCCCTGGTGAATGCGGGTCGGTCAGTGCATGCACACGCGCATATTCGGGTCGGGCGTGGCTGCAGTCCCATTGCGCGAAGCCGACGAAGAAGCGCTGCTCCGGCGTGAGGCCGTCGCGGTCCGCCGGCTTCGGGGACATGTCCGCGATCTGCGCTTTCCACGCCGCGTGCGCCAGCACCAGGCCGCCCAGGTCGGCGAGGTCCTCGCCCAACGTCAGCTTGCTGTTGATGCGGATGTCGTCGACCACCACGTACTGCGCGTACTGCTTCGTCACGCAGGCGGCGCGCTGCTCGAAGGCCTGGCCGTCCTTCTTCGTCCACCAGTCGCGCAGGTTGCCCTTGGCGTCGAACTGCCGGCCTTCGTCGTCGAAGCCGTGGATCAGCTCATGTCCGATGGTGCCGCCGGTGTTGCCGTAGTTCGGCGCATCGTCCAGCTTCGGATCGAACAACGGCGCCTGCAGCACGCCGGCCGGGAAGTTGATGTCGTTCATCTGCGCGTCGTAGTACGCGTTGACCGTCTGCGGCGTCATGCCCCATTCGCCACGGTCCAGCGGCTTGCCGATCTTGGCGAGCTGACGCCTCAGTTCGAAGTCGTTGCCGCGCATCACGTTGCCGGCGAAGTCGTCGCGCGCCACCGTCAGCGCGCCGTAGTCGCGCCAGCGATCCGGGTAACCGACCTTGTTGACGATCGCATGCAGCTTCTCGACCGCACGCTGCCGGGTCGTTTCGCTCATCCAGCCCAGCGACTGGATGCGAGCGGCCATCGCGTCCTCGATCTGCTTGGTCATCGTGAGCGTCTTGTCCTTCAGTTCCGGGCTGAAGTTGCGCGTGACGAACTCCTGGCCGAGCGCCTCGCCGAGCTGCGCGTCGACCAGCTCGACACAGCGCTTCCAGCGCGCCTTCAGTTGCGGCACGCCCTGCAGCGTCTGGCCGAAGAACTCGAAGTTGGCCTGCACCGCGGCGTTCGACAGCGTCGGCGCCTGGCTGCTGACCAGTTGCCAGCGCAGGTAGTTGCGCAGTTGCGCCAGATCGCGCTGGCGCAATTCCTTCGACAGCGCCTTGAAGAACGCCGGCTCGGTGACGTTGTAGGACGCCTGCGGATCCAGGCCCAGCCCGCGCTGGTACGCGGCCCAGTCGAAGCCCGGCGTCAGCGCCTTCAGCCCGGCGGCCTTCATCGGATGGAAGCCCTTGTAGGGATCGCGCTTGTCGACGCGGCTCAGCGAGGCGCGCGCCAGTGCCGTCTCCATCGCCATCACCTGCTTCGCCTGGGTGCGGGCCGCGTCCGGCGCGTCGCCGAGCAGCTCGAAGTTGCGCGCCACGTGGGCGATGAACTGCTCGCGCAGCGCGCGCGACTTCTGGTCGGTCTTGAAGTAGTACTCGCGGTCCGGGAGACTCAGGCCGCCGGCATAGGCGAAGGCGATGACGCGCGTCGAGTCGGCCATGTCCTGGCCCGACGTGAAGTGAAAGAGCACGCGCTCGTTGTTGGTCGCCAGATGCAGCGCGGCCAGCAGCGACGGCAGCTCGCGGCGGTCCTTCAACGCATCGATGCGCGACAGCAGCGGACGCAGCGGCGCGAGCGCCTGGCGGTCGGCGGCGGACTCGTCCATGCAGGCGGCGAAATAGTCGCCCATGCGGACCTGGTTCGCGCTGCGCGTCGGATCGGCGGCCGAGAGCTTGTCCAGGATGCCCCAGAGATAGCGTTGGTTCTCGTTGGCCATCTTGGCGTAGACCGACCAGCGCGCCTGGTCGGGCGGGATCGGATTCGCGGCCATCCAGCCGCCGCAGGCGTACTGGTAGAGGTCCTCGCAGGGATCGACGCTGCGGTCCATCGCGGCGGTGTCCAGGCTGGGCGTGTAAGGCAACTGGTCGAGCGGCCCTTCGGGCGTTGCGGCGGTGGCCGTGGCGGAGTTCGCCGAGGCGGTCGCGGCGGACGAGGCGGACGAGGCGTTCTGTGCGCCGGCGTCGGCGGCGGCGCCAAAGGAAACGGCCGCGACAAGCGCGGCCGCGGCGGTGCGGGCGAGGAGGTGGGGGGTCATGCTCGACAGCGGGGAGTAGATGCTGCCGGGCATTCTCCGCCAGTCGACCGCCGCCGCAGGGTGCCGGACGACACCTCGGGTAGACCCGTCTTGGCGACGGGCGGACGGGGGTCAGCTTTCCTTCGGTCCCCGGACCAGCAGCACCGGCACTTCGGCGTAGCGGACGATCAGTTCGGCATCGCTGCCCAGCAGCGCCCGCGACAGGCCTCGGCGGCCGTGCGTGCCGAGCACGATGACCTCGGCCCCCCAAGTCTTGCACTCCTCGGTCACGAGGTCGCTGACGCGGGAAGAGAGGCTCTCGCTGAGCTGCGTGGTGACGTGCAATGCCGCTTCGCCGACGGCGGCCGCGGCGTCGGCGAGTACCTTCCGTCCGCCGGCGCGGATCTGCTCGAAGTTGTCGGGCGTGATGCCCAGGCCCGCGCTGGACATCATCGCGAACGCCTGCAGGTCCAGGGCGTGCAGCAGACGGATCTCGCCGCCGCTGAGTCTGGCCAGCCGGATCGCCTCCGCCAGGCCGGCGTTGGAGGTGGGGCTGCCGTCGACAGGAACCAGGATCTTGGCGTACATGGTCGTTGCTCCATCGGGTGGGATGGGAACATGCTAGCCCCGGAAGCGCCGGGCGGCACGGAGCCCCGTGCGCCCTGCGCCTCGCCCGGTCACTGCACGCTGAAGCTGTTGAGCGCCTTCGGGAACTTGAACAGCCACAGGTGCGTCAGGCGGTCCACCTCGTTGCCGCGCGTCACGCGCGACAGGACCGCGCCGCTGGCGCAGGTGCCGTCCTGGACGATCACGCCGTTGACGTCGACCGTGCACTCGGTCGGATCGCCGGCGACGACCTTGCCCTTCGCGTCCACCAGCACCGACTTCAGGCCGAAGTCGTTGTCGTTGATCAGCGCCAGCGTGTTGCCGTCGACGATCGCCAGGCCTTCGGCCTTCTCGGCCTTCCAGCCCGCGGCGTTCAGGTCCAGCAGCACCGTCTTCTTCAGCTTCACGATGTTCGCCCAGCTCACCGCCGACGCGGTCACACCGTCGATGCTGTTCTTCTCCAGCTCGATGCCGATCGACGCGATGTCCGTCGCCGTCGCCGGCAGCTCGACGAGCATCAGGAAGTTGCGCACCGCGCCGGTCGAGTCCGCGCCCTGCTCGACGACGATGAACTTGCCGTTGCCCAACGCCACCAGATCGCCCAGCTTGGCGCTGCCGGTGCGGTTGCGGTCCCACTTCTCGCCCTTGGCGGCGAGCGGGTAGCTCAGCGGGTACGCATAGAGCTTGGAGGTCTCGGTCTTCGGATCGAACTCGATCCAGCGCGCGAACTGCGCGAAGTCGCGCACCTTGACCTTGTCGTCCTTCTTGCCGTCCTGGTCGAGGTCGGTGCTGTCCACGGCCTCGATGCTCTTGCCGGCGTTGTCGACCGGATCGACCGGGCTCTGCAGGAAGCCGTGCAGCCTGCCGCTGCCGGTGTCCATCGCCAGGCCTTCCATGCCGCGGTTGGCGCGGCGGTTCTTCAGCACGTCAGGCAGGCTGCCGGCGGTCGTGCCCGGGGCGTAGCGCTTGACGATCTGGAAGGTCGCCGCGTCGATCTTGACGATGAAGGGGCCGTATTCGTCCGAGGTCCAGAAGGCCTTGTTCGCGTCGTCGTAGACCAGCGTCTCGCTGTCCAGGCCGTTCGCGTCGAAGTTGCCCTTGGTCTGGTCGAACTTCATCGTGTCGGCCAGCGGCACTTCGGCGCTGCTGCCCACGGCGCCGAAGGGCAGCGGGCGGCCCGAGACCTTGGAGCCGTTCGGGTTCTTCAGCGGATTCAGGCTGGAGATGACAGCGCCCTCGCTGCCCAGCGTGATCACGCCGATCGACGGCGCGAAGCTCGGCGCCGGGAACATCTTGGTCGTGACGATGGCGCCGTTGTCCGGACGCGGCGCGCTCGGGCTGTCGCCGTTGGGGCCGCGGTCGGTGATGCCCCAGAACTCCATCGCGCCCGCGGCGTTCTTGCCCTTGTAGACCAGACCCGAACCGACGGCTGGATAGAAGCCCTTGGGGAAGTCCTTCTTCGCGTCGGCGTTGCCGCCCTCGTAGGGCACGTACTGGCTGTCGGCCGCGCGGATCTGGAACTTCGTGATCGCGACCGCGCCGCCGGCCGTGTCCTGCGTGGCGCTGCTGGTCTCGGTCTTGCCGAGCAGCGTGGCCATCGTCGATTCGTAGTGTTCGACCGCTGCGGCGCGGCGGTTGGCGCTCATGGTGCGGCCCGAGTACGGCTGACCGTAGACGTCGTTCTGCCCGGTCGGCAGCAGCGCGGCGAAGGCCTTGTCGAAGTCGGCCGCGGCCAGGGTGAAGTCCAGCGTTTTGGTCAGCGTGTCGTGCACGGCGGCCGTGATCCTGATGCCGTTGGTGGGATCGTCGTCCTCGTCCAGCGCCTGCAGGAACACCAGGCGATTCTGCAGCTTGGCATCGGTCAGCACGGCGGTGCCGGCCAGGTCGGCGGCGGCGACCGTCGCCGTGCAGGAGGCGCTGCCCACGACCACGCTGCCGACGCTGAAGGTGACCGTGTCACCGGTCTTGCAGGTGAACACGCCGTTCACGCCGGTCTTGCCCGTGATGCCCGAGGGCGCCGCGGCGTACGAGACGCCTTCCACCGGCGCGTCCACGAGCCGGGCCTGCAGCGCCTGGCTGTTCCCGGGGATCTCGTAGGAATCGTTGTCCTTGGTGTTGCACGCGGTCAGCGCCGCGGCGGCGGTCAGGGTCACCAGGGTCAGGCCGATGCGGCGCGATGCGCCGGACTTGGAGCGTTCGTTCGTCTTCTTCATGTCGATCTTTCGTGGCTCGAGGACTGCCGCGCCCAGCCTCCCTCGACAGGGCCGTGACGCGACAGGGCGGCACGCTAGGGGCCGGCGATGACAGGCCGGTGAAGCGCTTTACGAATCGACACGAATACGACAGAAAGCCGGGATTTCCCGGACACCACTCAGAACACCGGTCTCAGGCGCCTGCTGAGCTCCGCGTTGACCAGGCTGAACTGCGCTTTCAGTCCCGGCGTGGTCGACACCGGCTGGGCAGGCGTTTGAGGTGGCTTGGGAGGCGTCTTCCTTGACTCGGAAAGCGAAGACTCCTGGGCCACTGCACCGTACAGGTGGCACAGAACCGGGGGCGGAGTGCCCCCGAAGTGGGAATAGAGATCCCTGGACGTCGTGTCGTAGAGATGGCCAGGTGGGGCATCGATCGTTCGGTCGCCGAGATGGGAATAGACCCCCCCAATGTCTGGCGCGGCCTCCTCGTTCGCCGAGGTGTCTGTACCCGCGGGTTCGAGCTCGAAGTAGTGGCCCTCCGGGGCGATGTCGCGATGCGGCAAGCTCCTGGGGTTCTGCATTTCCCTGACGACGGACAAGGCGGCGTCGAGCATGACCCGACCGGCGTAGTCGGAGCCGTGCTTGTCGAGACGGAGGTGCTGGGAACACGCCTGCACGTTGCCTGGCGTCACCCGCTTGATCAGTTTTGCCTTCGACGCCTCGTCCAATCCCTGGAACTCCGAGCGCAGCGCGTGGATCAGGATCTCGCGGCGCGCCGTGTCCGGGTCGACGTTGTACAGGCGTCTGGCCTCGCTCACGTCGGCCTCGATCAGCTGAAACAGGGGCGCCTGTTGGCGCGCGGCCGCCGTGTTCACGACCGCGCACAGGGCCTTGCCAGCGCCATACGCGAATTTCGAACGCATCGGCTTCAATACGCCGGCATTGGCGGTCGCGCTGAGCTCGAGCCCCACCGACTTTGCATACCGGTTCAACGTCTCGCCACGGTTCGGATGCGTCGGATCCGACCACTGCTTGAAGAGCGTCGAGGCGCGGAACTCTTTCCTCGCTCCGGCTCTGGCGAAGGGTGAGTCGACAAACTCGTAGTCTGGAGACCCTCGGCCGGACTCGGCGCAGGTCGCATCAGGACGACCGTTCCTCCCCTGTACATCGTCGCTTGGCCCGGTGCCGGCGGTGCAATACATCGAATAGCTGGTGAACATTGGAATCCCTTCAAGAAAGTGCGCGCGACCCGCAGGACTCGCGCGCTTTTCAGTGAGGGATGGTCACCGCGAGATTCTCGGAATTCCAGGACGAAAGATGAGGGTCGCCTGACAGCAGAAAGCCCCGGGTCGCGTGAACGCGATCCGGGGCCCCGGTCAGACGGCTTGCAGAGGAGGGAATCAGCCGTTGACCTTGATCCGGTTGTTGACCGACTGGACGCCCTTGGCGGCCAGCGCCATCGAGCCCGCGCGGTCGCGCGAGGCGAGGTCAGGCGCCGTGCCGTCCAGCGTCACGTGGCCCTTTTCGGTCTCGACCTTGACGTCGATGGCGCTCAGCTTCGGATCGCCGGCCAGCGAGGTCTTGATGGACGTCGTGATCTGCGCGTCGTCGATGGCGGCGCCGGCCTTGTCGGCGGCCCGTTCCATCTTGGCGCCGGCGTTGTCCATGGCCTGCTGGGTGTCCTGCTTCGCAGCTTCGGACTTCTGTTCCATCTTGGAGATGCCGTCGTCCAGGCGTTGGCCGGCGGTGCGGCCGTCATCCTCTCGACCGCAGGCGGTCAGGGCAACGGCGGCGACCACGGCGGGCAGCAGCAGGGACAGGGCGGCGGGGCGGGAAGCGTGCTTCATGGCGAGGTTCCTTTCGCGGGTGCGGGGCTTTCGCAGACATTCCGCGGGTGGCCGCGGATCCATGACTCCACTCTAGGCAAGCGCCTTTCTCCCGAGGGTCGGCTGCCGCCGGAAGCGCCGGTCGCCCGGCGTCCCGGCGGCCCGTAGGAACGCGCCTACACCCCGCCGCCGGAGGGAGGATGGCCGCCCTCGCTGGCCGCGGTCGGCCCCGACGGACCCGTTGGCGGCACGCCGGGCATCGCAGCCATGCCGGGGAGGGGGAAATCGATCCGCGGGATGTCCGGCTCGTCGCGTCCGTCGCGCTTGAGCGGCAGCCAGGCGCACACCTCGGTGCCCTGCCCCGGCGCGCTGCGCAGGCGCAACTGTCCGCGCTCGGCCTCGACGCGGAAGCGCATGCCCAGCAGGCCGTGCGAGCCCAGGGCCAGCCGGGCCGGGTCGAAGCCCTGGCCGTTGTCGGCGACGATGACCATCGCCTGCGCGTACTCGCGCTTGAGCGAGACCGTCACTTCGGTCGCGTTCGCGTACTTCGCCGTGTTGGTCAAGGCTTCCTGCACCAGACGGAAGGCGGTCAGCTGGGCGCTCGGCGCCAGGTCGACGTCCGTATCCAGTGCCACCGTGATCGCCACGCCGAGGCGCTCCGAGGTCTCGCGGCACAGGATCTCCAGCGCCGGCACCAGGCCCAGCTGGTCCAGCGTCGACGGGCGCAGGTCCTCGATGATGCGGCGCTTGAGCGCGATGCCGCTGTTCAGCGTCTCGGTCAGGTGGTTGAGGCGCTGCATCAGATCGGGCGCCTCCGCCTGAAGCTTGGGCCGCAGCCGCGCGACATCGAGCTTGGCCGCCGTCAGCAGCGCGCCGAGCTCGTCGTGCAGGTCGCGGGCGAGCCGGGCGCGTTCGTCCTCGCGCGCGGTCTGCAGATGGCGGGCCAGCTGCGTCAGCTCGGCGGTGCGGCGCGACACCTCTACCTCCAGCCGGTCGCGCTCGGCGCGGACTTCCTGCGCCTGCTCCGCGCGCTGCACGTCGAGCGCCCGGCTCTTGCGCACGAACAGCACGAACACGATCAGGCTCAACAGCGTCATGCCGGCCACGCCGATGCGGCTCATCATCAGCGTGTCGTAAACCTGACCGGTGCCGAGCGCGATGCGCCGGTTCTCGTCGGTCAGCAGTTCGGCGGAACGACGCCGGATCTGTTCCATCTGGTCGCGGCCGATGTCGGTCATCATGAGCTCGCGGCCGGCCGATTCGCGGCCGGTCTCGTAGAGCTTGAGCACCTCCTGCAGCTCGCTCAGCTTGGCACTGACGGCGCTGGCGATCTCCTTGCTGCGGCGCTCGGCATCCTCGGCGCCGACCTGCGCGTACATCCGCTGCAGCGAGTTCAGGCCCTGCGACGCGTCCTCGGCGGCGAATCGGTAGGGATCCAGGTATTCGGGCCGGCGGGTGATCAGGTATCCCCGTTGCCCTGACTCCGCGTCGGTCACGCGGGCCATCAGCCGGAGCAGTTCCATCCGGGCCCGGCCCAGCGTGTCCAGACGGTCCATCTGCGAGACGGCGCCGAAGTAGGCGAGCTCGCTGATCAGGATCATCAGCAGGGCCACGAACACGCCCAGCGGCATGGCCCAGGTCTTGCGACCAAGGTTCGTGACGGTGTCCTTCAGGCTCATCCTCTACACTCCCTGAGCGATTTCGCTCACTTGACCATCGCCACCATGATCCGAATCGCCATCGTCGACGACCACGCGATTGTCCGCGCCGGGCTGCGGCAATTCCTCTCCGAACAGGTCGACCTGCGCGTCACCGGCGAAGCCGGATCCGGCCGCGAGGCGCTGGACCTCGTGCGCGCCGGCGAGCTCGACGTGATGCTGATGGACCTCTCGCTGCCCGACCAGAGCGGCGTGGAGACCCTGGCCGCCATCAAGGCCCGCAAGCCGGAACTGCCGGTGCTGATCCTCAGCGGCTTCCCGGAGACGCACTACGCGACCACGCTGCTGCGCCAGGGCGCCAGCGGCTACCTCAACAAGGAATGCGACCCCGAGGAGATCGCCACGGCGATCCGAACGGTCTTCCGCGGCCGCAAGTACATCACGCCGGCCGTGGCGGAGCTGCTGGCCGACGGCCTGGGCGCGCCGGCGGACCAGGCCGCCCACGACACGCTGTCCGAGCGCGAGCTGCAGGTCTTCCTGCGGCTGGCGCGCGGTGAGACGGTCGGTCACATCGCCGACGGCATGTCGCTGAGCGTGAAGACGGTCTCCACCTACCGGTCGCGCGTGCTGGAGAAGCTGTCGCTCAACACAAACAGCGAGCTGACGTATTACGCCCTCAAGAACGGGCTGATCGAGTAGCGGCATCGCCGGCGTCGCGGTGGGCCGCGTCGACCAGGTCGCCGCAGTAGGCGAGCAGGTCTTCCAGCTCGGCCGATTTGTCGAAGACCTTGTCGGCGCCCAGGGCGAAGCAGCGTTGGCGCATGTCGGGCGTGGCGTAGTTGCTCAGCACGACGCGGCGCGCGCCGGGCAAGCGCTCGCTGGCGGCGCGCAGCACGTTCAAGCCGGTGCCCTGTGCCAGGAAGATGTCGATGATCAGCAGGTCGCAGCCGGGATGGTCCTGCGACAGCCAGTTCAGGGCGCCGTTCTCGTCGACCGCGTGGCCGAGGACGCGCAGGTCCACCATCTCCTCGAGCGTCGCCACCAGGTTCTCCCGGATGACGGCGTTGTCCTCGACGAGGAAACAGGTGAGGGCGGCGCTGGCAGGCTGGGCGTCCATGGAAAGGCTCGCGTACGGCTCGAAACGACAAGCGGGTACGCGCAAACGGACGGGTTGCCATGCAGACCGTCCGTTTGCGCGGTGCATCCGCAGGCGGGTGGTCAGGCCGCCTTCAGACACACGATCGTTGAATCGCGTCAGCGCATCAGTTGCGGATCGCGATCTCGTTCTTGACGCGCTTCACGCCCTTGACTTCACGCGCCAGGCGTTCGGCGTCGGACTTCTCCGTCGCGTTCTTGGCGAAGCCGGTCAGCATCACCTCGCCTTGCAGCGTCTCCACGTGGATGGAGCTGGCGTCGACCGACTTGGCTTCGACGAACTTGGACTTCACGGCCGTGGTGACCGCCGCGTCGTCGACGTATTCGCCGACGGAGGATTGACCGCGCGTCACGGCGCAGCCGGGCAGCAGGGTCAGGGCGCCCACAGCGGTGGCCAGGGCGAGAACGGTGGCTCGAATCATCATGTTGATCTCCTTCGATTGATGAAAAGGCTCGGACTCACGCGGCGTGGCGGTCTGACGACACGACAGCAGGGGCCGGCTCGGCGAACGTCGCGGGGGCGTGGTCCAGCAGATAAGGAAGCGCCGCTTCCAGACCCAGCACCGGTTCGTGGTCGCTGACCGCGGTCCATTGGACCTGGCAGGCGAAGTCATGAACGTGCAAGGCGAGGGAATGGTGGTCGGCGATGCCCATCTGTCAGCTCCTTGTGCACCCCGTGGTGCGCTGAGATGGACTTTACGTATCCCGAACAGGCCGCCCTGTCGTCCGCGTCCGCGATGTCTTGTAGGACAAGCGGAAGCGGCAACGCCCACGGTCCGAATGAGGCGTTGTCCTACAAGGTGTCGCGCGGGGCCCCCACAGGGGACGGGCCCCCCGCTCCCTAGGATGCAGGCATCGAATGAAGACCCGAGACGAGAACAAGATGAACCACTTCTCCGCCGCCGTTGGAAGCGCCGCCCAGGCGCCGGCTCCCGCCCATCCGGATTACCGCCCTTCCCATTGCGTGAACGCCGAGCTGCTGCTCTCCACGCCGCTGACGGTGGTGGTCAAGGCGCAGCTGTCCTACATCGATGCCGACGGCCGGGCGGACGTTCAAGAACTGGCTCTGGTGATCCCGCGCAGCCGCTGCGCCGGCGACCATCCGTACTGGCCGGCGCTGCTGTCCGCGGCGACAGAGCACTGGCAGCGCTGCCGCGGCAGTGCGCGTCACCTGTCGGCCTGCGTCGACGGCGAATGGCAGACGCTGCTGACGGCGCAGACCACGCACTGAGCGGCCTCCTCAAGCTGCTCTAAGACAGGGCGCGGATAATCCGTCGCTGGCCGATGGCCGGCCCGATGACGATGATCCGACGCCCTGTTTCCTTTCTCCCCGCGATCTTCCCCGCTGCTTTCCGCCCGATGGCGGGCGCTGCCCTGGCCGTCCTCGCCGCCATGTCGATGTCGGGCTGCGGCACCTTCGGGACGACCGCGGCCGAGCGCAAGAACGCCGTCTATCTCAACGAGCGATTCGCGTCGGACGAGACCTTCTCCCGCCTGTTTGATTCGAGCGTGCAGGACACCTGCGAGGCGGCGCGGCGGGCGCTGTTGAGCCAGGGATACGTGATCGGGATCGCGCTGCCGGATTCGATCTCGGGCACGAAGCGCTTTCAGCCCGAGGGCGAGGTGCACGTGGAGATCAGCTTCACGGTGGTGTGCGTGCCGGAAGGCGGCAGCGGCAAGCTCGCAACGGCGTATGTTTCAGCGCTCCAGGATCGCTACAACGTCAAGCGCAGCGCGAACTCCACCAGCCTGGGCGTGAGCGCGATCGGCTCGATCTCGGTGCCGTTGTCGTCGTCGACGGAGTCGCTGGTCAAGGTGGCCTCCGAAACCATTCCCGCCGGGCAGTTCTACGACCGGTTCTTCGCGTTGATGCAGCGCTTGATCACGCAGCAAGGGACGGAGGACACGAGCGATCTCGACAAGACGGGCGGGTGAGGCGCCTTCGGGCTCAAGGTTCACCTCAAGGGTTCTCAATCCGATCCCGGCTCTGAATCTTCGCGTCGAGTTCCCGAATTTCAGCCTCCAACAATGGATCGAGATCCGGAAACTCCCGTGACCCATATCGCTCAACCGTGAGCTCCATCGCCTCTTCGGATGACATCGGCCGACAGACGCGAGCGGCAATTTCCCAAGGCTTCATGTCGTGACCTCAATGTTTCGTTCCTTCGTATAACGAAGGAAGTGTTCCCAACTCTCGGAGCTCTTCTTCAACGAAAACTCCATGAATAGCGTGCGGCCAAACCGTCGCCAGAATTCTCGCCCCTCGGAAGACGCCAGCAACCCGATCAGATCTGAGCACGCTCGTCCGGCCGAGGGCATGGACGGGTGACTGCTGAGATCCAGCGGGAGCGGAGCATTGAAGCCCATGCGTGCCCATGCGTAGTAGCCAACCATGGCCATTGGCTCCTCGAGACTCGTGGCATCTCCCACCGCGCTCACCCACACCTTCGAGAAGTGCGCCAGTCGCCTTGCCTCGTGCAATTCGATGGCTACGCTGCGCGTGCCGATTCCAAGGCGGCGGAATTGAGGACGCAAAACGAAGGCCGCATTCTGAATCTCGAAGACGTAATCGCCATTTTTATCCTGACTGATGGCTCGGACCAGCGGCTCGCTGAAGAGATCGGCGTTGATCGTCCGGAGTTCGATTCTTCCGTCGCTGATCGGCGCTACCTCCAGTCGACTGCCCTTCGGCGCTCCGGAGAGACGAATCAGCTCTTCATCGGCATACCAGCCGACCAACTCGGGCGCACGGTGCACCTGCACCATCGAGACATCAAACCACCGCTTCGTAATCTCATCCATCCGCACTGCTCCGCCACGACAACATGACGGAAAGTCTGGTGCGGGAAGTTCCTCCCGAAAACGAAAGAGGGCGCTTCGATGAGCGCCCTTTGACGAATCACTGGTGACAACCCACCTTCGGGTGTGCTGTCTCCCCCAAATTACTGTGGCGTCGATGCCTGCGGCTTGCCGGCCGTCCTGGTCTTGTCGATGACCAGTCCGCGGCGCTCCAGCAGCGGCTGGATCTGCGGCTCATGGCCGACGACACCGCGGAACAGCGTCAACGCGTCCTGGCTGCCGCCCTGCGACAGCAGCTTCGCGCGGAAGGCGTCGCCCAGCTCGCGCTTCAGGCCGCCGTTGGCCTTGAACCACTGCACCGTGTTGGCGTCCAGCACCTCCGACCAGACATACGCGTAGTAGCCCGCCGCGTAGCCGCCCATGATGTGGCTGAAGTAAGGCGTGCGGTAGCGCGGCGGCACCGCGTCGTAGTCGTAGCCCTCCTCGCGCAGCGCCTTGGCCTCGAAGGCCATCACGCCGTCCGCATCGGGGACCTGGTCCAGCGGCAGCTGATGCCAGCGCTGGTCCAGGCTCGCGGCGCTGAGGTACTCCGTCGTCGCGAAACCCTGGTTGAACTGCTTGGCCGCCAGCACCTTGTCGAGCAGCGCGCGCGGCATCGGCTCGCCGGTCTTGTAGTGCTTCGCGTAGTGCGCCAGCACGCTCGGCCAGTCCGCCCACATCTCGTTGACCTGCGACGGGTACTCGACGAAGTCGCGCGGGACCTTGGTACCGGCCATGCTCGGGTACTTCACGTTCGAGAACATCCCGTGCAGCGCATGCCCGAATTCGTGGAACATCGTCGTGACCTCGTCCCACGTCAGCAGCGTCGGCTTGCCGTCCGCCGGCTTCGGGATGTTGAGGTGATTCGCCACCACCGGCTTCTGGTTCATCAGGCCGCTCTGGTCGACGTAGGCGTTCATCCATGCGCCGCCGCGCTTGGACGGCCGTGCGTACATGTCCGCGATGAAGATGGCCAGTTGCGAGCCGTCGGCGTTGAACACGTCGTAGACCAGCACGTCCGGGTGGTAGACCGGCAGGTCGTGACGCTGCCTGAACTTCAGGCCGTAGAGCTGCCCCGCCGCGTAGAACACGCCGTTCTCGAGCACACGCTTCATCTCGAAGTAGGGCTTGAGCTGCGACTCGTCGAAGCCGTACTTCTCGGCCCGCAGCTTCTCGCTGTAGAAGCTCCAGTCCCAGGCGGCCAACTGGAAGGTCGGCTGCTGCTTCGCCTTCTGCTCGCGGTCGATGATCGCCTGCAGCTCCGCGCCTTCGCGGCGCGCGGCGCCGACCGCCGCCGGCGCGAGCTGGCGCAGCATGCCGTTGACGGCCTGCTGGTTGCGGGCGGTCTCGTCCTTCAGCACGAAGTCCGCGTGCGTGGCGAAGCCGAGCAGCTTCGCGCGTTCGGCACGCAGCGAGACGACGCGCGAGACCAGCGACGTGTTGTCGTAGGCATTGCCGCGCGAGCCGCGCACCACGGACGCTTCGTAGATGCGCTGGCGCAGCGCACGGTTCTCCAACTGCGCCAGCACCGGCTGACCGGTCGTGTTCAGCAGCGCGATCAGGTATTTGCCGTCCAGACCCCGCTCCTTCGCGGCGGACGCGGCGGCGGAGATCTGCTCGTCGCTCAGGCCCTTCAGTTCGTCGATGCTGTCGACCGTCACGGCGGAGTCGTTCACTTCCGCCAGCACGTTCTGGTTGAAGCGCGCGCCGAGCTGCGCCATCTCGGCGTTGATGGCCTTCATGCGGGCCTTGCCGTCCTCGTCCAGCTTCGCGCCGGCGCGCAGGAACTGGTTGTACTGGCGCTCGATCAGGCGCTGCTCCTGCGCGCCCAGGCCGAGCGACGCACGGCGCTGGTACAGCGACTCGATGCGCGCGAACAGCGTCGGATCCAGTTGAATCGAATCGCGGTGCGCGGCCAGCTTCGTCGCGTAGTCGGCCTGCAGCTTCAGGCGCGCGGGGTTCGCGTCGGCGCCGGTCAGGCTCATCAGCAGCGTGGTCGCTCTGCCCAGCGTGCGGCCGCCGCGTTCGAGCGCGACGATGGTGTTGTCGAAGGTCGGCGCCGCGGGGTTGCCGGCGATGGCGGCGACTTCGGCCAGATGCTCGGTCATGCCCTGGTCGATCGCGGGACCGATGTCGGCGTCGCGGATCTTGTCGAAGGGCGGGTACTGCAGCGGCAGGGCGCTCGGCGCGAGCAGCAGGTTGGCAACCGGCGCCGCGCTGGCGGCGGTCGATTCGGCGGAAACGGCCGCGGCGGCGGGCGCAGCCGTCTGGGCCATCACGGGAGCAGCGAGGGCCACGGTGGCGGCCAGGACGAAGGGAATCCTCATGGGGGACGGCCCGTCATGTGGGCGGGCGTTCGTGTTGTGCGAGGCCGTCACCTTAGCCGAAGCGCCCCTCGAAGCCGAACGCCATGGGCGCCGTCCGCCCCGTGGACAACCCGCCCCGGGACAACCCTGAGGCCGCCACGAACACAGCCCTCCAGCCGTTCGCGACGAGCCCGTCCGATTAGCATCACCGCACATGTCTGAACGCACATTCCACTGGGCCGTGATCGGCCCCGGCTCGATTGCCCATCGTTTTGCCGACGCGGTCGCACAGCTCGACGGCTGCCGCCTGCACGCGGTCTGCGGCCGCGACGCGCAACGCGCGCAAGCCTTCGCCGGACGCTGGTCGCAGCCCGGCGAACCCGCCGTGCTCGCACACACCGACCCCGCCGCGGTGATGAAAGATCCCGCCGTCGACGGCGTCTATGTCGCGACGCCGCACGGTCAGCATCACGACTACGTGCTGGCCGCGCTTCGGGCCGGCAAGGCGGTGCTGTGCGAGAAGTCGCTGGTGCCCAACCAGGAGATGGGCCGTCGCCTGGTCGAGGCCTCGCGCACGCACCGCGCCTTCCTGATGGAAGCGGTGTGGACGCGCTTCCTGCCGCTCTACCAGGACCTCGCGGCATGGCTGCGCGACGGTCGCCTCGGCGCGCTGCGCGGCATGCAGTCGAGCTTCTGCTTCCCCGCGCCCTACGACCCGGACAGCCGCATCTTCAGTCCCGCGCTGGCGGGTGGCGCGCTGCTGGACGTCGGCATCTACAACCTGACCGCCACGCGCTGGGTGCTTCAGCACGCGCTCGGCGAAGTGCCGCCGCTGGTGGATCTGGCGGTGAAGGCACGACTCGCGCCCACCGGCGTGGAGGCGGGACTCGCGGTGACGCTCGACTTCGGCGACGGCCTGACTTCGCAGTTCCAGTGCGCCATCGACACCTTCGCGCCGAACACGATGCACATCCTCGGCGAGGCCGGTGCGATCGTGCTGCCGGAGACTTTCTGGGAGGCCACGCGCGCGCAATGGCTGCCGGCGCGCGGAGATTCCGAGACGATCGCGCGCCCGTTCGAGATCAACGGCTTCGAGAACGAGATCCGCGAGACGATGCGCTGCGCGCGCGCCGGCGAGATCGAGAGCCCCGTGGTGCCGCATGCGGAAACGCTGGCGGTGCTGGGCTGGATGGACCGCATCCGCGCCCTCGCGGGCGTGAGATCGCCGTTCGACGACGCCTTCCCCTCCAGCGCCTGAAGAGCGCCACCAGAAAGCGACGATGGAGACAAGACCTGCCGACTTCGACGACTCGATTCCGGTCCCGCTGCCGGACAGTCCGACCCTGCGGATCGAGCGCGCCGCGCCCGACGATCTGCCGCGCATCGAGAACCTCATGCAGTTCTACAACTACGATTTGAGCGAGTGGACGCCGGTGGCGTTCGCGCACGAGGGCCGGTACCAACTGCGGCCCAAGGCGCCGTACTGGGCGCAGGACGACGTGCATCCGTTCCTGATCTGGGTCGGCGACGAGCTCGCCGGCTTCGCGGTGGTCGACGGGGAGTGCGAGCAGCCCGATTCGGACCACAACATGGGCTATTTCTTCCTCGCGCGCGGCTACCGAGGTCACGGCCTGGGCGCGCGCGCGGCGGGTGAGATCCTGGCCCGCTTCCCGGGCCGCTGGGAGGTCTACCACCTGATGGCGAACACGCCGGCGGCGCAGTTCTGGCCGGGCGCGATCCGCGGTCGAGCCGCAGGCGAGATCGTGCGGGAGGTGCGCACGCTCCACGAGGACGAGTGCTGCCTCTACCGCTTCACCGTCGCGCTGCCGCCCGGCGCCTGAAACGGCGCCTGAAACGCGCGAGGCGCCCGGAGGCGCCTCGCTTTCAAGGATCGATCAACGGCCGTTCAACGGAGCGCCGCCGCGCCGGGCGCACCCGGCGTGCCGGCACTGGGCAGCCGCTTGATCAGGGCGTTGAGCACCAGTGCGATCACCAGCAGCAGCGTCAACCCGAAGGCCCACGTCACCCACACCACCGGCACCAGCCAGCCGATCACCGAGCCCGCCATCGGCGCGCCGCTGCCGGCCATCTCCAATGCCCACTGCACGACGCCCTGGACGGCTTCGAGCAGGCCGGTGTCCAGGAAGGGCTCGACCCAGCCGGGGAACTTGAACTCCACCGCGCTCTTGCCGAGTTCGGCCGCGCGGCCGGTGGAGAGGGCCTCCACCGTCCAGCGCACCAGGCCGGCCGTGGCCCAGGCCAGACCGCTCCAGATCAGCGCGAACAGCCCGGTCACGGACCACAGGAAAGTTTTCATGGCGTTCGATGCCTCAGGACTTCAGGCGCGGCCGTTCAATCGTCGCTGGAGCCGGCGAAGCCGAAGATGCTCAGCAGGCTGGTGAACAGGTTGAACAGCGACACGAACAGGCTGACCGTGGCCATCACGTAGTTCCGCTCGCCGCCGTTCACGATCATGCTGGTGTGGAACAGGATCATGCCGGCCGAGAGCAGCGCGACGACGCCCGAGACCACCACCGACAGCATGGGCAGCTGGAAGAACAGGTTGGCCAGCGACGCCAGGATCGCGATGATCATGCCGGCGAACAGGAAGCCGCCCATGAAGCTGAAGTCCTTCTTGGTCGCCAGCACGTAGGCCGACAGCACCAGGAAGGTCGCGCCGGTGGTGCCCATCGCCATGGCGATGATGCTGGCGCCGCCCGACATCTTCAGGATGGCGCCCAGCAAGGGCCCCAGCGTGTAGCCCATGAAGCCGGTCAGCGCGAACACCAGCGGCACCGAGGCGGCGCTGTTCTGCGTCTTGTGGATCGCAAACAGCAGGCCGAAGTAGCCGATCAGCGTGATGATCATGCCCGGCGCGGGCAGCCGGTACGCGACCGCGGCGGCCGCGACGGCGGCGCTGAACAGCAGCGTCATCGACAGCAGCGCGTAGGTGTTGCGCAGCACGCGCGCCACGTCGGCGCGCTGAGTGAAGACCGAATCGCCGCCGTGGGCGGTGGCGGGCGTCCAGCTCTGGGGGGACGCCGGTTGTCGTTGGAAGTCGCTCATGAGAAGTTCTCCTGGAGCTGGGGAAGTCGTGGAACCCGTTGGACGGGGAACGCGCTCGCGCGCGCATGAGGGGCTGACCTTAACGCCACCATCACATCGAATAAACCTGCTTAAAACTCATTTTGCTGAAGCAATTTCCGTCTCCAGTTCCTGCAGATTGATCGGGGTGCCGCGACGCTCCAGCAGCTTGGCCACCAGGGGGTGGTTCTGACCGCGGCGTGAGTAGATCGCGTGGACGTCCTCGACCACTTCGGTCTGGCCCAGCAGGTGCAGCCCGGCCATCAGCGACAGGTCGTCGGCGCCCAGGCGGCTGACCGGGAACACACCCAGGCCGCGGGCGGCGAAGACGCTCATCAGGGCGCTGTCCTCGAATTCGCCGACGATCTGCGGTCGGATGTGGTGCTGTTCGAACCAGCGCTCCAGGCCCGAGCGCAGCGAAGCGTGGCGCGTGGGCAGCAGCACCGGCAGCGTCTCCAGCACGTACGGGAAGCCCTTGTTCGGCGCGCGACGGGCGCGCTCGACCAGCTCGGCCGGGCCGTACCAGTCGACGGTGGTGCTCGCCAGCAGCTGGCTGGTGATGCGCAGCGTCGGATTGACCGGGGCCGGCTGGTCGGTGAGCACCAGATCCAGGTGATGCAGCGCGAGTTCGCCGATCAGCTGGTCGACCTCGCCCTCGTGGCAGACCAGGCGCAGCTGCGGGGTGTCCAGCACCGGCGCGAGCAGCGCGTGCGCGGCCAGCTTCGACAAGCCGTCCGACAGGCCCACCGAGAGGCGCTGCACGCGTTGCGTGGCGGCCTCGTGGACCTCGTTCGGCACCATCTGGCCGATCTGGAAGATCTCCTCGGCTCTGGCGAAGGCGGCCTGGCCGGCCTCGGTCAGCACCAGGCCGCGGCCCTCGGGCTTGAGCAGCTGATGGCCAAGCGAACGCTCCAGCTCCCGCACCTGCGCGCTGATCGTCTGCACCGCCATGCCCAGGCGGTCGGCCGCCCGGGCGAAGCCGCCCTCCTTGGCGACGACCCAGAAGTAGTGGAGGTGACGGTAGTTGAGGGTGGACATGGCGGGGCCTCCGAAAAAGACGAACCGGGATGATAACGAACTTCGCTTAAACGGAAGTTAAGGCGATTCAAGCGAAGGTTTTTCCGACAGCGTGTCGATCCGGTCAGGTGGAGTCCATGCCCCTGCCGGCTCGGTTCAGCGCGCGTTTGACGCGCACATCTTCACGCATTCTTCACGTCGTACTTCGTTTCTTGTGCGGATTGCAGTTCGGAAAAGCAGAACGCGCCGCAGGCCTCCGGGCCCCGGCGCGTTCAAGGAGTCCCGGAGGACTCGTCGGATCAGCGTCCTCAGATGGCGGCGAGACCCGCCTTCAGGTCGTCCCGCAGGTCTTCGATGTCCTCGATGCCGGCGGAGATCCGCACCAGCGAATCGGTGATGCCGAGCCGGTTGCGCGTCTCGACCGGAATCGATGCGTGGGTCATCAGCGCGGGCAGCGAGATCAGGCTCTCGACGCCGCCCAGGCTTTCCGCCAGCGAGAAGATCTGGACGCGTTCCAGGAAGCGGCGCGCGCCGGCCAGGTCGGTGTCGAGCTGGATGCTGATCATCCCGCCGCCGCCGCGCATCTGGCGCTTGGCCAGCGCGAGTTGCGGATGGCTTTCCAGGCCGGGGTAATAGACGCGGCGCACCTTGGGTTGCGCTTCCAGCCAGCCGGCGAGTTCCAGCGCGCTCTCGTTGTGGCGCGCCATGCGCAGCGCCAGCGTCTTCAGCCCGCGCAGCGCGAGGAAGCTGTCGAACGGGCCGGCGATCGAGCCGACGGCGTTGTGCAGGAACTCGAGCTGCTCGCGCAGCGCCGCCTGGCGCTGCTCGCCGCCGACCACCACCACGCCCGAGATCACGTCGCTGTGGCCGTTCAGGTACTTGGTCGCCGAGTGCATCACCGCGTCGAAGCCCAGTTCCAGCGGGCGCTGCGACCAGGGGCTGGCGAAGGTGTTGTCGGCGATGGCCAGCGCGCCGTGCTCGCGCGCGATCTTCGCGACGGCGGCCAGGTCGGTCAGCGTCAGCAGCGGGTTGCTGGGCGTCTCGATCCAGATCATCTTCGTCTCGGGACGCAGCGCGGCGCGGACGTTCTCCGGCTTGCTGCTGTCGACGTAGGTGACCTGCAGGCCGGCGCTGCGCTTGCGCACGCGCTCGAACAGGCGGTAGCTGCCGCCGTAGAGGTCGTCGCCGGCGACGATGTGCGAGCCGGCGTCCAGCGTGTCCAGGATCGTGGCCATCGCGGCCAGGCCCGACGAGAAGGCGTAGCCTTGCACGCCGCCTTCCAGGCTGGCGATCGCGCGCTCATAGGCCTGGCGGGTCGGGTTGTGCGTTCGGCCGTACTCGTAGCCCTGGTGCACGCCGGGGCTCTGCTGGCGGTAGGTCGAGGTCGCGTAGATCGGCGGCATCACCGCGCCGGTCGTCGGATCGGGATGCTGGCCGCCGTGGATCGCGCGCGTGTCGAAACGCAGGTCGGCGCCGTGCAGCGGCTGATCCGGCGGGTTGTCTTTGTCGTTGTCGTCGTGGTGGCTCATGACAAGCCCTTTCGCAGGTGGTTCAAGAGATCGAAACGGGTGACGAGGCCGTGGAAGCCGTGATCGTCGGCGATCACGGCCACCAGGCCCTTGCGCAGCTGCGCGATCAGGTCGGACAGCGGCGCGCCGGGAGGCAGGGTCTGCACATCATGACTCATCGCGCTGTCCACGCTGTCCTTGAAGTGGCGCGCGTCCATGTGCATCTGGGCGAGCAGGTCGGACTCGTCGAGCAGGCCGACCAGCTTGCCGTTCTTCAGCACCGGCAGCTGCGACACCTCGGCCTGGCGCATGCGCGAGAAGGCCGTGGCCAGGGTGTCCTCCGGGCTGACGCTGATGACGGCGCCATCCTCGGGCAGGCGCGCGATCAGGTCGCGCAGGTCGCCCTTGGTGGCGCGCTTGAGCAGGCCCTGGTCGAACATCCACGGGTCGTTGTAGACCTTCGAGAGGTAGCGGGTGCCGGTGTCGCAGACCAGCGTGACGACGCGCTTGGGCGTGGTCTGCGCGCGGCAGTACTTCAGCGCCGCGGCCAGCAGCGTGCCGGTCGAGGAGCCGGCCAGGATGCCTTCGGCGCGGTACAGGTCGCGCGCGGTGGCGAAGCTCTCCTCGTCGGTGATCGAGTAGGCGTGGCGCACGCCGCTCAGGTCGGCGATCGGCGGGATGAAGTCCTCGCCGATGCCTTCGACGGCCCAGGAGCCGGCCTCGCCGAAGCTGCCGGTCTCGATGAAGTCCTTGAGGATGGAACCGGCCGGATCGGCCAGCACCACGTCCAGCCCCGGACGCACCTTGGCAAAGAAGCGCGACAGCCCGGTGATGGTGCCGCCGGAGCCGACGCCGCAGACCAGCGCGTCGATGCGGTGGCCGACCTGCTGCCAGATCTCGGGACCGGTGGTGGTCTCGTGGGCCAGCGGGTTGTTGGGGTTGTTGAACTGGTCGGCGTACCAGGCGCCGGGGATGTCCTGGACCAGGCGCGCGGCGCGGTCCTGGTAGTAGTCGGGATGGCCCTTGCCCACGTCGGAGCGCGTGATGTGGACCTCGGCGCCCAGCGCCTTGAGCTGCAGCACCTTCTCCGCGGACATCTTGTCCGGCACCACCAGCACGACGCGGTAGCCCTTCGCCCGCGCGACCAGCGCGAGCCCGAGACCGGTGTTGCCGGCGGTCGCCTCGACGACGGTGCCGCCGGGCGGCAGCAGGCCGTCGCGCTCGGCGGCCTCGATCATCGACAGGCCGATGCGGTCCTTGATCGAGCCGCCGGGGTTCTGCGATTCGAGCTTCAGGAACAGCTGGCAGGGGCCGGTGTCGAGCCGGTGCACGGGGACCAGCGGCGTGTTGCCGATCAGGTCCAGCACGGCGGGCCTTTCAGGCGGCTGCTGCACGGGGATGGAAGAGGTCTCCTTGGCACTCATGGGCGCTCCTTGTGATCCTGGTGGGATGGTCGGGCGACGCGACCGGCGGGGGTGGTGCCGGGCGCGGGCAAACCGCGTAGGTTATCTGCTGGAGGCGATGGCCTCCAAGCGCGGTGGTCGCAGCAGCTTATCCGCGGATGGCATGAGCGGCCAGGGTCGGTCATGGCGGGACGGCTGTGGGGGCAGGTTGTGACCCGGCGATCACATCGGGACGATCACGGAAGCACCGACGCGCCGAGTTCCGGGAACACCTTGCCGACCTTGCCCATCAGGTATTCGCCGTAGGTGCCGGCGAAGACGTGAAGGTTGCTGGCGTCCCAGCGCGATGCGCTGTCGTCCTCGGCCGGCGGCAGGCCGGGGATCGGCTGGACGCGGCTGGTGAAGGACGGGTCGAGGAACAACGGCACGGACAAACGATCGTGCGCGCCGCGGTTGAGCTTCACGCGATGCGGCGTGCTGCGGTAGAGCCCGGCGGTCATGCGGTCCAGCATGTCGCCGATGTTGCACACGAAGGTGCCGGGCAGCGGCGGCGCCTCGATCCAGCCGCGGCGGCCGTGGACTTCCAGGCCGCCGCTGTCGTCCTGGTAGAGCAGCGTGAGCAGCCCGTAGTCGGTGTGCTCGCCGACGCCCCACGGCGCGTCGACCTCGGCCGCGTCGGGCACGACGGGATAGTTGAAGAGCCGCAGCAGCACCAGCGGATCCGCAGTGACGTGCGTCAGGAAGTAGGCCGGCGGCAGATCGAGGCTGAGCGCGATGCCGCCCAGCACGCGCTGGCCGACGGCGGTCACGGCGGCGAGGTACTCGAGCACCGTGTCCCTCAATCCCGGCACGTCGGGCCAGAGGTTGGCGCCGTGCAGCGGCGTGCCGGCGAGCACGCGCGGATCCTCCGGCGGCAGTTCGGCACCCAGATAGAGCCCTTCCTTCCAGTCCGGCCGTCCCGAGGTCAGCTCGCCGCCGGCGCTGAAGTAGCCGCGCCAGGCGCGCCCGCCGTCGCCCATCGGCCAGCGTTGCTTCTGTTCTTCGGGCAGCGCGAAGAACACACGCGCCAGTCGGTCGAGCCGCTCGATCAGCGCGGGGTCGACGCCGTGATGGCTCACGTAGAAGAAGCCGTGCGCGCGGCAGGCCTCGCCGATCTGGAGGGCCGCGCGATGACCGCCGGGCGAGGCCGGATCGGCACTCGCCGGATCGTGCAGACCGGAGATGTCGATGACGGGCACGCGGTCGTGGAGGAGGCTCATGGCCTGAGCATGCCGCAAGCGCGAGTCCGCGTCGACGAAGGGGACGCAGAACGGGACGTGCGAAAGCCGCGCATGCATATGCCCAACCGTTCGTTCCGCGTGAAGGCCGTGGTTCCTAAGCTGATGTCCATCGTGAACCAACGCTCCACCGCTCCACAGCTCCCAAAGAAGGACGCCACCGCCATGACCCTGAACGTGACCCGCCGCGCCCTGCTCGTGATCGCCACCTCGGCCGCCATGCTGGGCATCGCCCATGCGGACCAGCTGGACGACATCAAGAAGAAGGGCGAGCTCGTGGTGGGCGTGCTCGGCACCGACGAGCCCAACAGCTTCATCGACCCGAAGACGCGCGAGATCGTCGGCTATGAGGTCGACCTGGCGAAGGCGGTCGCGCAGAAGCTCGGCGTGAAGCTGCGCCTGAAACAGCTGGCGGTCGCCGCGCGCATCCCCGAGCTGCAGCAGGGCCACGTGGACGTGCTGGCCGCGAGCCTCACGCACAACAAGGAACGCGAGGCGGTGATCGACTTCTCGCTGACCACCTTCGTCACCGGCCAGAAGGTGCTGGTCAAGAAGGACAGCGGCATCAAGGCGCTGAACCAGCTGGCCGGCAAGAAGGTCGTGACCATCAAGGGCGGCACCCAGGAACCCAACGTCCGCAAGGCCGTGCCGTCGGTGGACGTCGTCACCTTCGACACCGGACCGCAGGCCTTCCAGGCGCTGCAGCAGGGCAAGGGCGTGGCGTTCGTCAACGACGAGGTGTCGCTGCTCGACCAGTACGCCAAGCTCGGCCCGGCGGCGTCGCAGTACGAGATCCTGTCGGCCAACCTCAGCGTCGAACCGCTGGCGCTGGGCCTGCGCAAGGGCGAGACCAAATTGAAGGCGCAAGTGGACGGCGCGCTGCGCGAGCTCGAGGCCAACGGCACCGCCGAGCAGCTGTTCAACAAGTGGTACGGACCGTCTACGCGTCTGAAGTTCCAGACGCGCAGTTTCAAGATCGATAGCGACCAAGTGGAGGGCTGAGCACGACCCAGATGAACTGATCTACCTTGTCATCCGATGCGAGCACGCCCCGGCTTCGGCCGGGGCGTTGTTTATTGTGGGAAGCGTCGATTCCATGCCTCATCTCGATTTCTCGGTGCTGCTGCAAGGGCAGTTCCTCGACTGGCTGCTGGCCGGCGTGCGGCTGTCGCTGACGCTGACGGTGCTTGCGCTGGTGATCGCGTTGCCGCTGGGCACGCTGATCGCGCTCGCCCGTCTGGCGCCGTTTCCGCCGTTGCGCGCGCTTGCCTGGACCTATGTCGAAGCCGTGCGCAATGTGCCGCTGCTGGCGCACATGCTGTTCTGGTATTTCGCGGTGCCAGAGTTGCTGCCCGACGGGGTGAAAGCCTGGCTCTACGCCGGCAACGTCGAGGCGGCAGCGGCGCTCGCCGCGCTGGTCGTCTACACGGCGGCGTTCATGGCCGAGGACGTGCGCTCCGGGCTGCGTTCGGTGCCGCCCGGGCAATGGGAAGCGGCGAAGTCGATGGGCCTGCGCTTCGCCGGTTCGGTGCGCTGGGTCGTGCTGCCGCAGGCGCTGCGGGCGACGGTCCCACCCTTGATCTCGCAGACACTGAATCTCTGGAAGAACACCAGCATCGCGACGGTCGTCGGCGCCGCCGAACTCATGTACCAGGCGCAGCGCGTGGAGTCCGCGACCTTCCGCGGCTTCGAAACCTTCGCGATGGCGACGGCGACCTACCTGGGCGTGTCGATGCTGATCACCGGCGCGGGCGTGCTGTACCAGCGCCGGTATCCGGTGCGGCCGGCCGGGCATTGAGGCGGTCGTGATGACCTGGAACACCCGGAGCGGATCGCGATGAGCATCGCCGAAATGATCGACACCTACTGGCTCTACGTGCTGGTAGGGCAGTACCCGAACGGACCGCTGGGCGGACTGGCGCTGACAGTGGTGCTGGCGACGCTGGGGCTGCTGCTCGCGCTGCCGCTGGGCGTGCTGCTCGGCGTCGCCCGCGTGAGCCGCCGCGCCTGGCTGCGCTGGCCGGTGACCGCGCTGGTCTACGTCGTGCGCGGCACCCCGCTGCTGATGGTGGTGTTCTGGGCCTACTTCTTCCTGCCGGCGGTGACCGGCCACAAGACGGACCAGTTCAACACGATGCTGGCGGCGCTGGTGATCTTCGATGCCGCCTACCTGGCCGAGATCGTGCGCGCCGGCCTGCAGTCGCTGCCTTCCGGCCAGCGCCTGGCCGCCGAGGCGCTGGGCATGTCGCGGGGTCAGTCCTTGCGGCTGGTGCTGCTGCCGCAGGCGTTGCGCCACATGCTGCCCTCGCTGGTCAACCAGTTCGCGTCGACGATCAAGGAGACCTCGCTCGGCACGATCATCGGGCTGTCGGAGCTGTCCTTCATCGCCGGCCAGGTCAACGCGCAGGTGCTGGTGCAGCCGGTGGCGGTCTACGGAATGCTGGCCGGATGCTACTTCGGGATGTGCTTCGGGCTGTCGCGCCTCGCGCACGCGGTGGAGCGGAGAAGCAACCGCCAACGCGCAACACCTGTCACCGCGCCCTCGGCGCTCGACCGCTTCTACGCATTCATGCGAGGTGGGCTACGGAATCCAGTGAGCGCGCTGGCGAGGAACACAAGAACCAGTCAGTGACGGCAGAGGGCGATGAGATCAACCTAGCGACTTCGCAACCCGATGTGTTCATCGAGTCACTGAATCGGTTTCAGCGACAACGCCTCGGAGCGATTCTCGGAAAGGAAGACCGTGTTCGATCAAGCGCTCTACCAACGCGCCCTCGCCGTCGCCGACCAGCCCGTCGAGGAGCGCGATCTCATCAACGCAGCACTCCGCGCATTCATTGCCCGCCAAGCTCAGTTCAGGCTTGCAGACATGGGAGGAACCGCTCCCGATCTCCCCGATGTGCCTCGCCGTCGTCCTCCCCTGAGCGTGCCGGAGGGCTGGGAATGAGGAGGGTCGTTGTCGATACTTCTGTCTGGATCGACCATTTCCGACGTCGCAATCCTGCGTTGCTGGCGCTGCTTGAGGCGGACGTCGTGCTTGCCCACCCGATGATCATCGGTGAGTTGCGCTGCGGCTCGTTGCCGCAGCCGCGAGGCAATGCCCTCTCCACCCTGGACGAACTGGACCAAAGCGCGCCGGTCAGCGTGAACGAGGTCATCCGCCTGATTGAAGACGAGGAGATCTTTGGAAAAGGTTGTGGTCTCGTCGACATGTCATTGCTGATGTCGACCTTGAAGACGCCTGGGGCGAGGTTGTGGGCGTCCGACAAGAGTCTGGCGGCCGTGGCCAGGCAGCTGGGTATTGCCCATGAAGTCCCGCCCGCGAGAACTGATCGGACGAGTCAGGGCGAACTCACCGCTGCATGCCCCACCGCGTGACCGTCGCCTTCTCGATGGTGCTGAAGACGAGGCGCTCGACGAGCCATCCGATCAGGATGACCAAGGCCAGGCCTGCGAAGACCCGATCGGTCTGCAGTTCGTTGCGGTTCTGGAAGATGTACCAGCCCAGACCGCCTTGGCCCGATGAGGCACCGAAGAAAAGCTCGGCGGCGATCAGCGTCCGCCACGCAAAGGCCCAGCCGACGCGCAGCCCTGACAAGATCGACGGCAATGCTGCCGGCAGCAGGATCTGTGCGACATAGCGCGGTCCCGTGAGGCCGTAATTGCGACCTGCCATGCGCAGCGTCTCCGGCACGGACGAGAAGCCCGCCGAGGCCGCCAGGGCCAACGGCCACAGCACCGCGTGCACGAGCACGAAGATCAGGCTCCCCGAGCCCAGTCCGAACCACAGCAGCGCCAGGGGCAGCAAGGCGATCGCCGGCAATGGGTTGAACATCGCCGTCAGGCTGGCCAGCAAGTCCCGGCCCCAGCGCGACGAGGTCGCCAGCGCGGTCAGTCCGAGCGCGAGCACCACCCCCAGCGCGTAGCCCTGCAGCAGCAGCTTCAGCGAGATCCCCGCGCGCACCAGCAGTTCGCCGCCGTACAAGCCTTCCCACAGCGCCCGCGCCGCGGAGACGAACGAGGGGAACAGCAGATCGTTGTCCGCCGCGCGCGCAGCGACTTCCCAGAGCGTGGCCAGCAACGCCAGCAACGCGGCTTGGCGCCACGCGCTCGAATCCAGCGCGCGACGCCAGAGCGGCGTCGATACCACCTGCACGGGCACGTAGTCGGCGAGCGTTTCCTCGCGCTCGGCGCGCAGGGGCGGATCGAACGGCCGCTGCGTCGGCAGCACGGTGACGGTCATCGGTGAATCCTCAGTTCAGAGCCACAGCGGCGGAGGCAGTCGCCGCAACGGTCGATTCCGCGGTCGGCTCATCGCCGAAGAGCAGTTGCTCGATGCGCTGCGCCTGCGCGGCACGCTGTGCCGGTGTCAGACCTTGCGCGTTCAGCTCCGCCCGCACCCGGCCCGGATGCGGCGACAGCACCAGCACACGGTGCCCGACGATCAGCGCTTCCTCGATCGAATGGGTCACGAAAAGCAGCGTGAAGCGCTCCTGCTCCCACAGCGCGAGCAGCTCGTCCTGCATGCGGCGGCGCGTCAGCGCGTCGAGCGCCGCAAACGGCTCATCCATCAACAGCACGCGCGGCTTCATCGCCAATGCACGCGCGATGGCGACCCGCTGCTTCATCCCGCCGGACAGCTGATGCGGATACGCCGACGCGAAGTCGCTCAAGCCCACGCGCGACAGCCAATCACGTGCCCGTTCCAGCGCCTGCTTGCGCGACGCCGTTCCCGACGCGATCAACGGGAACGCGACGTTCTCCAGCACCGTCTTCCACGGCGGCAGCTGATCGAACTCCTGGAACACCGCGATGCGGTCGGGCCCGGGTCCGTTCACCGGCTGGCCGTCGACGAGGATGCGTCCTTCCGCCGGCGTGACGAAACCGCCGACCGCCTTCAGCAGCGAAGACTTGCCGCAGCCCGACGCGCCGAGCAGCACGAAGCGCTCCGACGGCAGCACGTCGAATCCGACGCGATGCGTGGCGCGGACCACGCCGCGATCGCTCTTGTAGTCGAGGCTCACGCCGTCGACGCGCAAGCGCGCCTGCCGCTCCTGCGGGAGCCCGCCCCGGTCGCCGCACGCCTCGCAGGCAGGTGCCGCGTCGAGCGCACGAGTTGCGCCTATCGCTTCGAGGGGCTGCAGCACCGCGCTCATGCTCAGCTGCCGTCCGCGTTGTGCGGGTCGTCGAAGAAGTAATCCTTCGCCGACGCCGGCTTGTTCTTGATCGCGCCGACGCGATGCATGAACGACGCCAGCGCGAAGGTGTTCTGCGGCGTGATCTTGAACTGCACCTCCGGGTTCCGGATCACCTTCACCAGCAACTCCTTGGGCACCTTCGAGTTCTCGTTCCTGATGTAGATGTCCGCCGAGCGCTCCGGGTTCTTCGTGATGAAGTCCGCCGCCTCGGCCAGCGCGCCGACGAAGGCCTTGTAGGTCTTCGGGTTGTCGCGCCGGAACTTCTCCGTCGTGTACAGCACCGTCGCCGACGCCGGACCGCCCAGCACCTCGTAGCTGTTCAGCACGATGTGGACGTTCGGGTTGCCCGCCAGCCCCTGCTCCTGGAACGGCGGATTGCCGAAGTGCGCGTTGATCTCGGTGCCGCCCTTGATCAGCGCCGCCGTCGCTTCGGGATGCGGCAGCGCGACCTGCAGCCGGTCGAGCTTGTTGAACTGTGCGTCGCCCCAGCGCTTGGCCGACGCGAGCTGCAGGATGCGCGACTGCACCGAGACACCCACCGCCGGCAGCGCGATGCGGTCCTTGTCGCCGAAGTCGGCGATGGTCTTGACGGCCGGATTGCTGCTCGTGAGGTAGTAGGGGAAGTTGCCAAGCGACGCGATGCCTCGCACGTTCTGCTTGCCCTGCGTCTTGTCCCACAAGGTCAGGAGCGGGCCGACGCCCGCGCCGGCGATGTCGATGCTGCCGGACAACAGCGCCTCGTTGATCGCCGGGCCGCCGGAGAGCTGCACGCGTTCGACCTGGATGTCGACGCCCGCGGCCTTGCCGTGCTTCTCGATGAGCTGCTGGTCCTGCGCGACGTTCAGCAGCAGATAGACGATGCCGAACTGCTCGGCGATGCGGATCTTGCCTTCCGCGTGCGCGGAAAGGGCCGACACCGACAGCCCGGCCGCCAGCGCGCCCGTGAGCAGGGATTTCAGGAGAGCGGGGCGGTCGGCTGTCATGCGGGAAGGTCGCCTTCGATGGTGGTGCGGTAGAGGTGTCGGCGCAGATGGTCCGGGCAGCCGGTGGCCAGGTGGAGCAGCGAGCGGTTGTCCCAGAACACGAGGTCATGGGGCAGCCACCGGTGCCGATACACGATGCTCTTGCGGCTGCTGTGCTCGAAGAGCTGCGCGAGCAGGTCGCGGCTTTCGTCCTCGGGCACGTCGAGGACGCGCGTCGTGAAGTGCTCGCTGACGAAGAGCGCACGACGCCCCGTCTCCGGATGCGTGCGCACGATCGGCTGCGAGGCCGGCCTGACTTCGGCGATCTGCTCGGGCGTCAGCTTCGGGCGCCATGGATTGCGCGCGCGCAGTTCCTCGTATTTCGCGAGGTAGCTGTGCTCCGCGCGCTTGCCGGCGATCGCCGTCTTCAGCGCCAACGGCAGCCCGTCGTAGGCGTGATGCTGGTTGGCGAACAGCGTGTCGCCGCCTTCCGCTGGCAGCTCCTGCGCGTGCAGCAGCGAGCCCAGGCTGGGGCGCTCCTTGTACGAGAGGTCCGAATGCCAGTACTGCCCGGCATCGCCGAGTCCGACCGGCTGACCCTGCGCATCCCGCACGTTCGACACCTGCAGGATCTCAGGGTGGCCGGCCAACTGGAAGTTGCGCAGCACATGGATCTGGAGCGGTCCCCAGCGGCGACTGAATGCGATGTGTTGCGCCGGCGTGATGCGCTGGTCGCGGAACACCAGCACGTGGTGGTCCAGATGCGCGCGGTGCAGGCGGGCGAAGTCGGCGTCGTTCAGCGGCTGCGTCAGGTCCAGTCCCACGACTTCGGCGCCAAGCGGCTCATCGAAGGCGTGGACCTCGAAGTGCTGCGACGGCGCCGCGGCCGAGGCCGGAATCGCAGCGGCATGGGGCGGGGCGAGGGCTGTCATGCCTGCCGACTCTAGGCATCCGCCCTCCTCGCCGGAACGAAGCTGACGGCATGTCCAAGTGCGCAATCTGAATAAGGTGCCCACCGCGGGAATCTCCCGTTTGCACTTCAGTTACATGGCCATGCGTATAGTGACGCCCTTCCCTATGTCAAAGGGGAATCGACAGAGCAATCAAAGCCAGCAGAGGAGCGGGAGCCACGTGAAACAAGTCATCTGCGTGAAGTGGGGAACCGCCTACGGTCCGGAGTACGTCAACCGCCTGTACGGCATGCTGCGCCGGCACATCACCGGCGAGTTCCGCCTGGTCTGCCTGACCGACAACGCCGAGGGCCTGCGCCCCGAGGTGGATGCCTACGACCTGCCTGAGCTGGGCTGCGAATGGCCCAAGAAGTCCATGGGCAAGTGGCGCAAGCTGGTGATGTGGAGCGCCGACATGGGCGAGAAGACCGGCCTGTCGGGCCCGGTGCTGTTTGTCGACCTGGATTCGGTGATCGTCGACAACATCGACGGCTACTTCTCGCACGGCAATCCGGAGGACGTGATCCTGGCCCGCAACTGGGCCAAGCCGATGCAGCGCCTGGGTCAGACCTCGGTGTTCCGCTTCCCGGTGGGCAAGTACCCGCACATCATCGAGAACTTCCGCGCCAACCCGCAGGGTGTCGCGGACAAGCACGGCTTCGAGCAGCACTGGGTCACCGCCTCGGTGCCGGGCGGCATCAAGTTCTGGCCGCATCTGTGGACGCGGCATTTCCGCCTGCACTGCCTGCCGCCGTTCCCGCTGCGCTACTTCAAGCCGGCGCGGCTGCCCGCGGGCGCGCGCATCGTGACCTTCCCCGGCGGCCCGAACCCGGCCGACGTGCTGCTCGGCCGCTGGAACACGCAGGACCCGCCGCATGAAAAGCCCTGGGACCATTTCCGGGCGGCCTTCGCCGGCGGCGTGAAGCATCGCTGGCGCCACCTGCGCAGCTTCGTGCTGCCGCCGCCCTGGGTAGCGCAGCACTGGGTGGAATGACCCGGGTTCTCTGACCCGGGGATCCGCCGACGGCTCAGCAGGACTGCCGAAGGCGCGACAGCAGCGACTGCGCCGCGGCCGCCGTGCCGGCCGGCGCATGGGGACTGGCGGCGGACATCGCCGGATTGTCCTGGGCGGCCTGGATCAGGCGCTGTGCCGCGGCCGGCCCCGGCAGCACGGGGCCGATGAAGCACACCCGTTCGCCCTGGCCGATCAGGAGCGTCGGGAAGGTCTCGACCTCCAGGTCGTCGACCAGCTCTGAATCGTCCTCGATGTCCACCCACAGGAAGCGGGCGGCGGGATGCTGCTGGCGGAGCGCGGCGAAGTCCTCCCGATAGGTGTCGCAGGTCCGGCACCAGGCGGCACACAGGCAGGCGACCAGCAGGTCGGAGGACCCCTCGGACGCGGGAGCGGACGGGGGCGGCGAGGACGACAGGGTGGGCATGGGCCCGGAGCTTAGCGGAGTTGCCCTCGCCATGAATCTGTTCGCAATACGTCCAATGCACCGAATGGGTGCCTGAGGCGTGACGATGGCGCGAGCTTTGTGCAGATTTGTGAGGAGGCTGTCAACGGCCCACCAATGAGCGGCGTTAGCTGGCACAAAGCGGTGATTGCAAGCGGTCTTCCCCCGCTCCAAGCCGCTGAAAGCCAAGAAGGTCCCCGACCATGATGAAGTCCCAAACCCGCACCGAATCCCAGCCCCGCCGCCTGCCGATGCCGGAACTGGCGCAGCACGACAAGGGCCGCAAACACGAAGCCTTTGAAGTTGCCAGCCTGGGCTGCGACCGCCGCAGCGTCGCGCGCGCCCTGCGCTTCGACCGCAAGCGCTGATCCCGAGCGGAGCCGCCCCAATTCCGGGCGGCGGCCCCGCCAGGATCCGCCCAAATCCGATGAGGCCCCTCAGTCCTCGTCGTCCGGTGACTGCAAGGGCGCCAGCAGCCGGTCGATCTCGTCGGCGCTGAACTTCTCCAGACGCTCCCCGCCATCGCGCCCCAGCAGGCCATCCGCCAAAGCCCGCTTGCGGGCCTGCAGTTCCAGCATCCGCTCCTCGATCGAGCCCTCGATCGCCAGTTGATGGACGAACACCGGCCGCGTCTGACCGATCCGGTGCGCCCGCGCATGCGCCTGCGCGTCGACGGCCGGGTTCCACCATGGATCCACCTGGATGACGGTGTCCGCTGCTGTCAGCGTCAGTCCCACGCCGCCCGCCTTCAGGCTGACCAGCATCAGCGGTGCCTCGCCCGCCTGGAAGCGCCTCACCACCTCGCCGCGCTTGCCTTCGGGCGTCTCGCCGGTCAGCTTCATCAGCGGCATCCGCAGGTCGACCATCGCGGCCTCGATCAGGTCCAGCATGCCGGTGAACTGGGAAAAGATCAGGATCGTCCGCCCCTGGGCGATCATCTCGGGCACCTTCTCCCGGATCCATTCCAGCTTGGCGGCTTCCATCCCGTGAGGGAGCGAAATGCCCGGCACCAGCCGCGGATCGCAGCACACCTGTCGCAGCTTCAACATCGCGTCCAGCACTGACATCAAGCCCGTGCCGAAGATCTCCGAGTCCTTCAACAGCCGCCGCACCAGGTGGTCGGCGCCGATCCGGACACTTTCGTACAGCTGGCGTTGACGCCCCTGAAGGGGGATGCGCTGGGTGAGGACCGTCATCGGCGGCAGGTCCTTGGCGACCTCCTCCTTCAGGCGACGAAGAATGAACGGCCGCACGCGGGAGGCCAGTTCCCGGGCGCGGCGGGCGTCGCCGGTCTGTTCGATCGGCTTGCGCCAGTGCCGCGCGAACGCACGTGACTCGCCGAGATAGCCCGGCATCAGGAAGTCGAACTGCGTCCAGAGTTCCCCCAGGTGGTTCTCGAGCGGCGTGCCGGTGAGCACGAGCCGCTGGTTCGCCTGGAGCCGTCGCAGTGCGCGCGCCGCCCTGGAGCGTGGGTTCTTCACCGCCTGCGCTTCGTCCAGCACCAGCACGGAGAACCTCGGCTTGGCGAGCGTCCGCACCTCGCGCCACGCCAGGCCGTAGCTGCACAGCAGCAGGTCGATGTCGCCGAGACGCTTCATCACCTGCGCCCGCTCGGACGGGTCGGACAGGGTGGCCACGCGCAGGTCGGGTGCGACGCGCGCGGCCTCCTGCGTCCAATTGAAGATCAGCGAGGTCGGCGCGACGACCAGCGCCGGCGCCGTCAAGCGCCCGGCCTGCTTCTCGACCAGCAGATGCGCCAGCGCCTGCGCCGTCTTGCCCAGGCCCATGTCGTCGGCCAGGATGCCGCCGAGTTCCTGACTCGCCAGGTACTGGAGCCAGGCCAGGCCTTGCAGCTGATAGGGGCGCAGCGTGATGCCAAGGCCTCCCGGCGCGGCGGACGGCGGCGGCGGGCCGGCATCGCGCAGGCGCTCCCACATCGTCCGCAACTCGTCGGCGCCGAAGACCTGCCAGCGGCTGTCCGGCACATCGAGCGCCGCCAGCCGCGCCGCTTCCCAGGCCGTGAGCTTCACCGGCCCGCGCCGTGAGCGTTGCGCGACCAGGACGTCCAGCAGGTTGAGCATCAGCCGCTTCAGCGGCGCCGCCGTCGAATGCAGCCGACGGCCACCGGGCGCTTTCAGGCCGATGATGGCGTCGTCATCGATCCCCGCGATCGCGTCGGCGTAGAGCCAGCGGCGGTCCTTGCGCAACAGGTCCCAGATCATCGGCGCGAGGTCGACCCGCTGGCCTTGCACCGTCATGCCCAGGCTGAGCATCCACGAGCCCTTGCGGCGCGACAGCGCGAGGGTGGGCAGGCGGTCGCCCGCGCCGGACGCTGGCGCGATGGCGGTCTGGACGTCCACCGGCTCATCGCCTTCCGGCTGGATCTCCAGCGACCACGCGTCGATCGCGACGCTGTGGTGGGCGAACCCGGGCAGGAACTCGATCTCCCAGCCGAGCTTGCGGAGCCGGGGCACGTCGTCGGCCGCGAAGTCGGGGAAGAGGTCTTCCTGTTCCAGCGTCCAGCTCGGGGTCAGGTCCCGCCCGAAGGAGGCGTCGCGCCACTGCAGCATCTCGACATCCACCGGATGCAGCGGCAGCGCCTGCCACTGTTCCAGCGACGACGGATCCGCGGGCCAGCGCGTCAGCCTGAGGAGGGAGACGCGATCGCCGCGCGGCCCCAGCTTGCCGTGCGGCCGCATGCCGAGCAGGCCGTCGCCGCGGTTGAGCGTCTGCAGGATCAGCTTCGGAGGGAGCGGGGAAGGCGGCGCGGTCATCGGCGGCCATTGTCGACGCGACGCCGACCCGCCCGATCAACCCTCCTTGCTCTCCCGGGCGGGCTTGCCCTCCTTCGGCGCGCGCGGCTTGGGCAGACCTGTCTTCGCAAAATCCGCCGGCACGCGCATCAACGCAGCCTCGGGTTCGGCGCGGCGGATGTGGCGCAGCTGGTAGTTCTGTTCACCGCTGCGGGGATCCTTCGTCTGGACGCTGACGGTGACCTTGAGCTCGGGCGACGTCCAGACCTCTCGCGAGATCACGATCGGCTTCTCATTGCCGATCTTGCCCGCGGGAATCGTGCGCGTCGTGCGTCCGCCGGTGACCTTGAGTCCGTCGATCTCCTTGGGCGGCAGGTTGTCCGGCTGCCCGTCCTGTCCGCTGAGCTGGCCGTTGAGGATCAGCGGCTCGATCCGCATCGCCACGGCCGGGGGCAGGGGCGACATCGGCGGCAGCGGACCCAGGGAACCCGGCGGCGTCTCGACGCGGATCACGCGGACCTCCTGACCGGTTTCGCCGGGGGCAATCACGACCGGCGTCGCGATGCGCGGGTCGACGTGAACCGTCGGCGCCGCCGGCGCGACTGGTGCGGCGGGGGGCCGGGCCGCCTCGACCCGGGGCGTCGTCTCGCTCCGGCCGAAGTTCTCGCGCGCCCAGTCGCGCATCTTCCGGCCGTACTCGCGCATCTTGTCGTTGTAGTCGCGCATCTTCTCCTGGTACTCGCGCATGCGTTCGCCGTACTCGCGCTGGGCCTCGGCGTCCGCGCGCCCGCCGCCGAGATAACGCGCGGTCTTGCGCTCCGGATCGAGCAGCCAGTTCTCGCCGCTGACGGCATCGCGGAGGTAGACCACCTTGCGCCCCTGGCGTTCGACTTCCTGGCGCGTCCGGCCTTCGCCGTCGCGGCACAGCTGGCTGGTCTGCTGATGGACGATGCGATTGCCGTCGGCCAGCGGCTGGACGGTTTCATGCACGGCCTGGGCGCAGTAGGGCGCGCCCTTGACGACGCGCTCCGTGCTGAGGATGTGCATCGCGACGCCGGATTCTGCGATCAGCTCGGCGACGTCAGGCACCGGGGGAACAGGCGGAACCGGCGGGACGACGGCGGGCATCACGGGAGGCGCGGGCGGCGCCGGCCGGGCATCCGGATCCGGCGACGCAGGTGCGGCGGGCTGGGCCTGGACCGCGATGGCGGCGAGCGCCAGGGCGAGGGTGGTGAGGGAAGTCTTCATGGCGGTCTCCAGGGAGGGAAGCAGGTCGTCGTGGTTTCCGGATCGATCAGGGCATGACGCGCATCGCGAGCACATCGCCCGAGGCGTGCACCAGCAACTCGGCGCGCACGGGCGCGGCCGCGTCGGCGGGGTCGTAGGGCAGGCCCAGCAACGCGAGGCGCTCGCGCGGGACTTCCGCGGGAACCAGCCAGGCGTTGCCGGTCCCGGCCTTCTCGAAGGCGGCCCAGCGATCGGCGGACACGAGGACGATGAAGCCGCTGCCTGGATTGCCCATGACGGTGGCGCCCGATTCCCCCGGCGGCGCGGAACCGAGCAGCCAGACGCAGGCGACCAGCACCGAGGCGCACAAGGCCGGACCGGCGAGCGCCCATCTCCAGCGGCCGGCCCTGGCCGCCTTCTGGCGGGCGGCGAACTGCTGCCGCATGACGAGCAGCACCGCGTCATCGCGCTCGACCGGCGGTGTGCGCTGGCGCAGGTCCTGGGCCACGGCCCAGAGCCAGTCGGCCAGGCGCGCGGAGCGGGGCGGGGAGGTGTCGGTGGTCTTCATCATGCGGACTTCGATGAGCGTTCGATCGCGTCCACCGGGGCGGACGGCAAGGGCGTGGACTCGTCCTTCAACGCGGCCAGCAGGCGCACCCGGCCCCGGTGGAGACGGGTGCGCAGCGTGTTGAGTTCGACGCCGGCGATGCGGGCGGCTTCGGCATAGGCCCGCTCCTGCAGATCGACCAGCACGACGGCTTCACGGAAGGTCCAGGGCAGCGTCTGCAGCGCAGCCCACACGCGGGCCTGGTCCTGCGCGCGCACCAGTTGCTGCTCGGGCGCATCGGCAGGATCGTGGTGGAGATCCTCCGCGTCCTCGTCATGAGCGACCGGCAGGTCCCGCCAGCGGGCCAGCAGGTGATGCCGTGCCACGCCGGCGAGGTAGGCGCCCAGCGGCCCTCTGCCGGCATCCCAACCCTCGGGCCGTCCGGCGAACTGGACGAAGGCCTCCTGCATCGCGTCCGCCGCCCAGTCGGACTGGCCGCACAGCGCCAGCGCGTAGCGGTAGACGCCGGGCGACTCGCTGCGGTACAGCAGCTCCAGCGCGCTCGCGTCGCCCTGGCGCAGCCGGCGGACGAGCGCTTCGCTGGCGGCGACGTTGGCGTCGGCAGGATCGGGGCGGGCGCGGCCAGCCAGGCGGGTCCAGAAGCTCATCGGGCGTTCGACGTGCGTTGCGTGGTGGGCATGTTGAACGTATTGCGCGAGCGGTCCGGAAAGTTCCCGGCTCGCACAGAAGAATTTGTGGTTCGACCGTGTCGCCCGCAGGGCCCCTCCAGGAGCCGAGCGCCTCCCCCCGTGTTTCAGGGGCATGACACTTCCACGCCACACCGGGCGACCTTCGCCCGAATGGCGAGAACCGTGCACCGTGCGATCTTCGCCAAGCGCCATTTTCAAAGCGGTTTTGCGAAAGTGAGCGCAGGCAAACCGTTCCAACTTGGTGCATGCGCCGGGTGAAAACCCCAAGTGCGTGCATGGGGACCCGGTCCTAGCATCCACCCCACTCGACGCGACACCCGTCCCGCGCCGGCGACAAGCCGGCACCAAGGGGGTTGCCTACGGGGGCTGAGGAGACAAACAGATCAAACCAACACCAACGAATAACAGTGACACTGTCACAATTCGCGGGCACCTGAATCAGGTGCCCGTTTTGTTTTCGTGGCCTGGTTTTGCGCGCATCCCGCGATCGTTCTCGGCCCGTATCCGCGGCCCCGGGGCCGCCCTTGCGAGTCCTTGCAGATGATCGAGTTGTTGACCGCGGCCGTGGCGTCGCTCCTGGCCGGTTTCGTCGACGCCGTGGTGGGCGGCGGCGGGCTGATCCTGGTGCCCGCGCTGTTCAGCGTCTATCCGAATGCCGCGCCGGCCACCCTCTTCGGCACCAACAAGGGTGCGTCCATCTGGGGGACGGCCTGGGCCACCCACCAATATGCCAAGCGCGTGAGCTTGCCGTGGCTGGCGCTGATGCCGGCCGCCGCCGCCGCCCTGGCCGGCAGCTTCGCCGGCGCCTGGGCCGTGACGCAGATGGATCCGAGCGGCCTGCGCAAGGCGCTGCCGGTGATCCTGCTGGGCGTGCTGCTGTACACGCTGGCGAAGAAGGACCTGGGCCGGCACCACGCACCGCGCCACGAGGCCGCGACGCAGACGTTCATCGCCAGCGCCATCGGCCTGACGATCGGGTTCTACGACGGCTTCTTCGGGCCGGGCACCGGCAGCTTCTTCGTCTTCCTGTTCGTGCGCCTGCTGGGTTTCGACTTCCTGCACGCGTCCGCCACCGCCAAGCTGATGAACACGGCGACCAACTTCGCGGCGCTCGTGCTGTTCGCCAGCAAGGGGCACGTCTGGTGGCACGTCGCGGCGGTGATGGCGGTGGCCAACGTCGTCGGCAGCGTGGTGGGCACCCGCCTGGCGCTGGCCAAGGGCGCGGGCTTCGTGCGCGGCATGTTCGTCGTCGTGGTGTCGCTGCTCATCCTCAAGACCGGTTACGACGCCTTCCTGCGCTGATCCCGTGGACGTCGCGGGCCGCTCCGCAGGAACGCCAGACGCCCTCCGAACAACACCACCATCGCTTTCCGCCAAAGGCGGGATGCCGGCGGCCCATCGCCCGGGCTACCATCCGTCCAAACAACCGCTGATCACCATGCCTGTCGATCCTCAACTCCGCGCGCTGGATATCGAGATCCCCACCCAGCCCGACGTGCTGGTCAAGCTCTCGCTGCTGATGGCCGACGAGGACATCGACCTGCAAGCCGTCTCCGGCCTGGTGGAAACCGACATGGCCCTGGCGGCCGCCGTGCTGAAGGCGGTCAACTCCTCGCTGTACGGCTTGCGCGGCCGGGTGCAGACGGTGCACCAGGCGCTGACCTACCTGGGCATGCGCGAGGTCGCCGCCATCACCTTCGAGATGGGCCTGCGCGCGGCCTTCCCGCCGGCCGTCGAGCTCGAACCGGTCTGGACCCGCGCCGCCAAGCGCGGGCTGCTGATGGGCCGGATGGGCCAGATGCTGGGCGTCGACCCGTGGGCGGCGCACTCGGCGGGCCTGTTCGAGGAATGCGGCAAGGCGGTGCTCTACCGCCATGCGCCGGGGCACTATCCCGCGATGCTGCGCGCGACCAGCAGCGACAAGGAACTGGTCCAGCTGGAGCACACCGCCTTCGGCGTCAGCCACGACGCGCTGGGCGCGGCCTTGTGCGAGAGCTGGGGCCTGGCGCCGGCCGCCGTCGCCAGCGTGCGCTACCACGTGCAGTTGCAGCATGAGCTGGAGATGCCGGAGGCGATGCAGCGCCGCGGCGTGGGCGCGATCTCGCTGGTCGCGTGGACGCTGATGAACAAGCCGGAAGCGCTCGACGAGACGGTGATGGAGATCGCGCCTCAGGCCCAGCTCGACGAGACGCTGATGCTGCGCGCCGCGCGCCGTGTCGAGGAACAGCTGCAGCAGGCGGAGACCCGGGGTCGCTGAGGATAGCCCGCCGCTCAGGACGCGATGCAGAGCCGGTCGCGCCCCATGTGCTTGGCGAGGTAGAGCGCCTCGTCTGCCGCCTGCAGCAAGGCCTGCGGGCTGAGATACGGATGACCCGGCTGTGACGCCGCCAGGCCGGCGCTGATCGTCACAATGCAGCCGTCCGACGGTTCGACCGACAGCCCACCCGATGGCCCACCCGGCAGTGCGTCATGAGGCACCGCCAGGGCGCGCCAAGCCTCTCTCAGCGACTCCATCAGCGCCTGCGCCGAGTCGATGTCGAAACCCGGCAGCAGCACCGCGAATTCTTCGCCGCCGAGGCGGGCCACCAGGTCGGTGTCGCGCTGGAAGTGCTCGGCGAGCAGCCGTGCCAGCCGGCGCAGCACCTCATCGCCGGCGCTGCGCCCGTGGCGCTCGTTGAACGGCTTGAGGTGGTCGACGTCGAGGATGGCCAGCGCCAGCCTCCCCTGATCGCGCTGGGCGCGCTTGAACTCGCGCCGCAGGGCGGCATCGAACTCCCGCCGGTTGGCGATGCCGGTGAGCGCGTCGTGACGCTCCATCGAGGCGAGTTCGCGCCGCTTCGCCTCCAGGGACCGCTCCGCCTGCTGCAGCGCGCGGTGCTGGCGGGCGATCTCCTCCCGCAACTCGCGTCCGCGCGACTGCTCGCGATGCAACTCGTCGCCGAGCGAGGTCCGGACATGGTCGAGCGCCTGCTCCAGCTGCAGCAGCTCGCGAGGCCGCGGCTCGCCGGGTTCGAGCCAGGTCAGGGACTGCGGCGGCAGCGTCGGATCGAAGCGGCTGGCCTGCGCTGACAGGTGGCTCAACTGCCGCAGCAGCCAGCGGTCCAGCATGAGCGCGGCGATCAGGCCCAGGGCCGTCGCCAGCAGGAGATGGATCAGCGCGGATCGCAGCAGCGGATCGCGTCGCAGTGTGTCGCCGACGGTGGAGGCCGAGGCCTGCAAACGCAGTTCCCCGCTGCCGGCGAGCGAGAACTCGGCGCTGGGACCCGGTTCGCCGTCGTCGTCGGAGAGGGCGCGGAATTGCTGGCCGTCGTGCGTGCGAAGTTCGACGCGGCGCAGGTTGTGGCGGGTGAGGATGTGGTGCAGCAGGCCGTGCAGTGCTTCGGGGCGCTCGAGGCGTTGCTGGAAGCTGTAGGCCAGAGGCCCCGCGTACAGGAGCGGGATGGCGCTCAAGTCGGCGTCGGCCTCAGCGGCGCGCCGCTGCGTGGTCTCGCGCAACTGCCAGCCGCTGGACAACGCGACCAGCAGCAGTCCGAACACGAACAGCGCCAGCAGCGGGCGGGCGCCCACCGAGAGGCGGATGGCTTTCTGGATCATGCGTGGATGCCGAGCATGCGACGGAAGTCGCGCTATACACCGTCAAGTCATCGTCAGGCCATTGTGCCGAGCCGTGTTCGCTCGTTTCCCCGGGGAAACTCCAAGCCGGTGGGGGCCCAGCACGGCCGACACCCATCAGGGGGAGACGATGAAACGAATGACGGCGGCCGTCTGGCTGCTGTCCATGGCGGGCGCGGTCTGCGCCGATCCGGGGTACTACCTCGTGCGTCCTTACAGCGAGGCCGGTCAGTCCACGCTCGATCTGCGCTACTGGCACGTCGATCCGCCGGACGAGGCGCCGACGCTGTGGCCCGAGATCGGCCTGCGCTATGGCGTGAACTCGCGGTGGAGCACCGAACTGCTGCCGAGCCGAAGTCGTGGCGAGCCGGTCCGGTTGTCAGGTTCGACCTCGGCGGGCACGCGGAACTGACGGCGGCCTACCTCTGGGGGAACACCTACCGCAACCGTGGGGACATGCTGAGCGCCGCCCTCCAGGTCGGGTTCTGAAACCTAGAATCCGCCCGCCCCGCCCGCCCCGCCCTGGTGGTGCCGGGGTCAGCAGACCTGGTGAGAAGCCAGGGCCGACGGTCACATGCGGGTGCAGCTCGACACTGGCGTGCCGGTGTTCTCGGCGGTGCTCACGCCCCTGGCGTTCCATGAGCACGCAACGCACCACGGGTTCTTCCATGAGCACCTCGCGACCAAGGGCACCGAGCTCGCCCACGCCTGCCGGGCGACGCTAGAGGCCTTGCGAAAGCTGGATGCGCTGAGCGCTTGAGCATTGATGCGGCGGCGCCCGCGTGCCGTCGTCAAGCGCGGCCCTGCACAGGGTAGGAGGCCTCGCGTCCGCGAGCCTCCCACCCGGTTCCGGTCCCAGGGAGATCCGTGGCGCGCGTTACAAGCGCGTGGCTGCGGCGGCCAGTCGAAGCGAGGTCACAAACCTCCGCGGTTGGCCGGTCACCGGATCGGTGAAAGCGATCTCGCGTGCGAGCAACTGCAGCGGACGCGTGAAGTCCACGGCGTCCTCCACGGGCTGCAGCACCGGATAGATGCGGTCGCCCTCGATGGGCAGACCCAGCGCGCACAGCTGCGCTCGAAGCTGATGCTTCACGCCGCTGTGTGGGCGCAGCTCGTAGCGCGCACGATCGACGCCGAGACGCTCGATCAGCGCGAGGCGCGTGCGCGCATTCGGCACGGCACCTTCGACATCGACGGTGCACATCTGCATGAAGTCGACGGGGTGTTCTTCCAATCGACTCTCGTACTCGAAGGGCAGCCGTGCGCCGAGCTCGTCGTGCCACGGCGCGATGGCTTCGTAGACCTTCTCCACGTCGCGATCGCGGAACAGCCGCTGATACGCGTCGCGCGTGGCCGGCTGCACCGAGAACAAGGTCAGCCCCGCCGTCTCGCGATCGAGGCGATGCACCGGACTCAGATCGACCAGGCCCGTCTCGCGGCGCAGGCGCGTGAGCAAGGTCTGCTGCACGTAGCGGCCCTTCGGCGTGACCGGCAGGAAATGCGGCTTGTCGGCGACGAGCAGGTGGTCGTCGAGGTGCAGGATGCGGGCCTCGAAAGGCACCTGCGGCTCGTCCTCCAGCCAGCGCCAGTAGTACAGGCGACGCTGCGCACGATAGGGCGCCTCAGGCGTCAGCGTCGCGCCAGCGTCGTCGAGCACATCGCCGCGTGACATGCGCGCGGCCCAGTCGTCCCGGGCGACCAGTGGCAGCCGTTCGGCGAGGAAGTCCAGGACGAGTGGCCACGATCCGGGCGGACAGGCGAGCGCGCTCGCTGCGACACCGTCGCGCAGCGGCAGGGCGAGTTTCGGAGGACGTGCCATGTCGGAACCCTGCTTCAGCGCGGCGCGCCGCTCATTCGATCTGCGCGGGACCTCGCGCGCGCTCGTCGAGGAAGCGGTTCAGGCGCTGCAGGTCGTCGGCGTCGATGGTCGCGCCGTTGCGCCAGGCCTTGATCCAGGCCTCGCGCTGAGGATCGCCGGCGAGCTGCCGTACGGCGTAGTCCATCGCCTCGATGGCGCGCCGGCCTTCCGGCGTGCGGCTGCATGCGGCGGTCGCCATCAGCGTGCTGCGGCCCTCGGCCAGCGGCAGCTTGGCGAGTTCAGGGGCGCCCGGATGCGCGGCGTTGTACTCGTCGACGGTGATCGGGTACTCGAGCGTGTAGTCCATGCGCTTGGCGCGCAGCATCGGCAGCAACTGGGCGCCGCGGCCGGCGACGATCGAGCGTGGCGCGCGTTCCTGGTTCGCGGCGAGCAGCTTGTCGATGCGCGCACCGAAGCTGCGATCACGCGGTAGCAGGCCGGTGAGGTCGGTGCGGCGCAGCAGGTCCGCGAGCTGCAGCGGCTGGCCGTTGGTCTCGAAGCGCGCGAGATCGTCGCGTCGCACGATCACGTGGATCTGTCTCGACATCATCGCCGGGTGCAGCGAGGTGAAGTACAGCCACTGCAGCCGTTCGGACGTGCGCAGATGCAGCACGGAGCAGAGCGTCTCGCCGTGCCGCACCTGGGCTTCGAAGCGCGGCAGGCTGAGTTCGATGAACTCGTGCCGGAACTGCGGCATGCGCTCGATGAGCAGGCGCAGGAAGCCGTCGATCTCGCCCTGTCCCAGGTCCTCGACCTGCTGGGGCGGCTTGCCGTCGCGATAGACGAAGTGCGGGGGCATGTCCTGGACCATCCAGCGCACCAGCGGCGGTGGCGACGATGTGTGCGCCGCGGCGGACGCGAGGATCCCCAGCGCGGCGCAAAGCCCGGCGAACGCGCGCAGCGGAGGGATCAATCGCCCTCGACCCATTCCACCTTGGCGCCGAGGCGGGTGATGTTCTCGGCGAACTGCGGATGGGCGCGGCGGACCGGCGTCGCGTTGCGGATCACGGACTTGCCGGGGATGCTGGCCGCGACCATCAGCAGCGCGATCGCGACGCGGATGATGTAGGGGCTCTCGACCTCGGCGGGGCTGAGCGTCTTGCCGCCGAAGGTCACCATGCGGTGAGGATCCGACAGGAAGGCGTGGGCGCCGAACTTGGACAGTTCGGTGGTCCAGCCCATCGCGCCGTCGTAGACCTTGTTCCAGAACATCACGCTGCCTTCGGCCTTGACGCCCAGCGCAACGAAGATGGGCAGCAGGTCGACGGGCAGGTAGGGCCACGGCGCCGCTTCGACCTTCTGCAGGATGTTGCGGGTGAAGGGTTCCTTGACCTTGAGCTTGCCGTCGACGACGGAGCGGGACCAGCCGTCCTCGTGGATGATCTGCACGCCGAACTTGGCGAAGGTGCGGTCGATCAGCGGGAACTGCTCCGGCTGCGAGTTCTTGACCCGGACGTCGCCGCCCGTGATCGCGCCGAGCGCGAGGAAGGTGACGATCTCGTGGAAGTCTTCGGCGAAGGTGAACTCGCCGCCGCCCAGGGACGCGACGCCGTGGATGGTCAGGCGCGAGGTGCCCAGGCCTTCCAGCTTGGCGCCGAGCATCTGCATGAACTGGCAGAACTCCTGCACGTGCGGCTCGCTGGCCGCGTTCATCAAGGTCGACGTGCCGTGCGCGAGCGCGGCGCACAGGACGAAGTTCTCGGTCGTGGTGACGGAGGCGTAGTCGGTCCAGTGGTCGTTGGCGCGGAGCTGGCCCTCGACCTTGACCACCAGGCCGTCGGCGGCGCGGTCGACGTTCGCGCCGAAACGCTGGAAGACCTCGACGTGCGGATCGATCTCGCGCGCGCCCAGCGTGCAGCCCTTGACGTCGTCCTCGATGCGGGCGGCGCCGAAGCGCGCCATCAGTCCGGGCACCAGCATGATCGAGGAGCGCATCTCCTCGGGCAGGTGGTCCTTCGCCGGGTCGAAGTGGGTGTCCAGGTGGTGCAGGTCCAGCACGCCGGTCTTGAAGTCCACGGACACGTTGCTGCCGAGCTTGCGGAAGACCTCGAGGATCTTCTTGACGTCGGTGATCTCGGGCACGCCGTGCAGCCGTACCGGCTCGCGCGTCAGCAGCGTCGCGCAGAGGATGGGCAGGACGGCGTTCTTGTTGGCCGAGGGAACGATGCGGCCCTTCAGGGGCGAGCCGCCGTGGACGATGAGGTTGGACATGGCCTGGCGCGGGGCGCGCGGGTGGAATTCGGTGGACGAGCGCGAATTATCGGGGTTTGCCGGATGGCCCGGCGCTCGGACGGGACATCAAGTTGCATCTTGCGACCCGGTCCTCCGGGACGCCAGCGAAGGTGTTCTCCGACAGCGGAGGAAATCTTCCTTTCCGATGCGGGGCCAGCCCGCACGGCCTGGTGCCAGAGACGTGCTCCTAGGGAAGTCATGGGCGTGGGACCGCGAGCGCGCTCGCCACAATCTCGCCCCATGATTCCGCCCATTGATCCGTCCACGTCCGCGGTCGCGCCCTCGACGTCAGCGCCCGAGGATCCGCGTGGCTGTATCACGCCCGAAGACCTCAACGTCGCCCCGGCGTTGCTCGGCCTCCCACTGGCCTCGCCCTGGCAGCGTGCGAAGGCGATGGCGGTCGACGCGACGCTGGTGACGGCGCTCTCGAATTTCGGCAACGCGCCGTTGCTCGGAGGCTGCTGCTGGGTCGCGTGGCGTTGGTACAAATTCCAGCGCGCCTCGCGCGGCGAGGTGCTGCGGGAAGTCGGCTGGCGCGGCTGGCTGGGCTGGGTGCCGGCGTTGTGCCTGGTCGCCTTCGGGCTCTACACGAGCACGATGGAACACATCGACGAGCCGACGAAGCAGGCCCGCCGCGAGGCTGTGGCCGCTGCAGCCGTCTCGGTGTCCGACGGACCCGGGCAGGAAGCGCGCGAGCCGTCGGATCGGGTGGAGCAGGACGGTGGGGCCCAGCGCAAGGCCGACCGTGCGCGCATCGAGGCGTTGCAGCGAGAGGTGCGCGAACTGCGGGACGAAGCCAAGCGCTCGCCCATCGAGATGTTCCGGCATTGGTGGGAAGTCGTGGGCCTGAACCTGGCCTGGGCTTTCGTCTATTTCGTGGCGTTCCCGCTCATCTGGCCGGGCCAGACGCCGGGCAAGAGGCTGATGGGCCTGCGCATCGTCGAGCTGACCGGCAAGCCGCTCAAGCTGATGCTCTGCGTGCGTCGCTACGGCGGTTACGCCGCCGGCGCGACGACGGGCGGCATGGGTTTCCTGCAGATCCTGTGGGACGCCAACCGCCAGGGCTTGCATGACAAGGCTGCGCACACTGCCGTCATCGACACGCGCAATCCGCGCCGTCTCCCACTGACCGATTGACCCCAAGGCCCGAGGGCAACGAGTCTCCGTGGGGCCGGAAGGCTGCTGGGGGTTCGCGGACGCGATGCCCCCTGCTGCCTGGAGTGCCCGCGCCTGGCCAGACGAAGTGTGTGTTCAGCCCTTCGGGTCCAGCCGCTTCGCCCGCGCCAGGCGCCAGGCTTCGGCGGGATCGTCGCCGTAGACCTCTTCCGCTGTCGTCGTCGTTTCTTGGCGATGCGTGTCGATCGCGATCCGCTTGTCGAAGACGAAGCATTCGCCGCGCCAGTCTGCGTCGGCATCGGGCATCTGCTCGAAGTAGTTGAGGATGCCGCCGTCGAGCTGTCGCACGGTCAGTCCGCGGTCTGTCATCCAGCCGGACAGTTTCTCGCAGCGGATGCCGCCGGTGCAGTACATCGCCACGGTCTTGCCTTCGCGCTGCCAGGCCTCTGCGTGGGCATCGATGTAGGCCGGGAAGTCGCGGAAGTGCCGCACGCCTGGATCGATCGCGCCGTCGAAATGGCCGAGTTCGAATTCGAAGTGGTTGCGGTTGTCGAGCACGACGACGTCGTCGCGCCGGATCAGCTCCCGCCACTCCCGCGGCGAGACATGCGTGTTGCGCGTGTCGGCCAGTCCTGTCACGCCGTCCAGGCCGAAGGCGACGAGTTCCGGCTTCTCATGCACCTTCAGCAGCGTGAACGGGCGTGTCGTGCAGAAGCTGCGCTTGAAGTGCATGTCGGCGAAGGCCGACTCGGCGCGCAGCGCGGCTTCGTAGGCGTCGAGTGCGGCGGGCGGGCCGCCGATCGCGCCGGTGATGCCCTCCGGGGCGAGGAGCAGGTTGCCGCCGATGGCGCGACCCAGCGATTCGTTGAGATCGCGCAGGCGCTGCGCCAGGGCCGAAGTTTCGTTCAGTCGGACGAACTTGTAGAAGGAGCTGTGCTCATGCTCGGAGGACGACATCGGAGGGACCACTGAAGATGGACGCCGTAAGGCAACAGGGGGAAGGCGGGCGGAGAACGGCATGGTACCGAGGTCCTCTGGCGGCCCGGGAGCAACCCGGGTGCGGGACTCGCACTTGCCCGCCTAGAATCCGCCTCTCTTTTTTCGCCCTTCCGGGGGCCCACCGCCGTGTCCGATCGCCTTGCCGTCCTGCCCCAGTACCTGATGCCCAAGGGGGCCATGACGCGGCTGGCCGGTCGTCTGGCGGGCGCTGAACTGGGCGGCTTCACGACCTGGACGATCAAGCGTTTCATCGCCAAGTACGGCGTGAACATGGCCGAGGCGGCCGAGTCCGATCCGACCGCCTACTCGACCTTCAACGACTTCTTCACCCGTGCACTGAAGCCCGGCGCGAGACCGCTGGCCGACGTGCCGCTGATCTGCCCGGTAGACGGCGCCATCAGCCAGTTCGGTCCGATCCGCGCCGACCAGATCTTCCAGGCCAAGGGCCACCAGTATTCGACGACGGCGCTGCTCGGCGGCGACCAGCAGCTGGGCGCGCAATTCCGCGATGGGCACTTCGCGACGATCTACCTTAGCCCGCGCGACTACCACCGCATCCACATGCCCTGCGCCGGCCGCCTCATGCGCATGGTGCATGTGCCGGGCGACCTGTTCTCGGTGAACCCGACGACCGCGCGCGGCGTGCCGGGTCTGTTCGCCCGCAACGAGCGGGTCGTCTGCGTCTTCGAGGGCGAGCACGGCCCGTGGGTGCTGGTGCTCGTGGGCGCGACCATCGTCGGCTCGATGGCCACCGCGTGGCATGGCGTCGTCAACCCGCCGCGTCCGGGCCGGTTGCGCACCTGGCACTACGAGAACGAGCACTTCAGCTACGCGAAGGGCGAGGAGATGGGGCGCTTCCTGCTCGGTTCCACCGTCGTGCTGCTGTTTCCCAAGCACCTGCCGATGCAGTTCGACGCGCACTGGCAGCCCGGCGGCGCGGTGCGCCTCGGCCAGGCGATGGCCACGCTGGGCTCGAGCGGCCTGCCGCCCTCTCTCCGATAAGGGCCCGCCTTTGCGGGACAATCGCCGTCTCGAGAAACGACGGCGACGAGTTCCCATGACCCTGCGTGTCCTGACCGGCATCACGACCACCGGCACCCTGCACCTCGGCAACTATGTCGGCGCGGTGCGCCGCGCCATCGCGGCCAGCCGCGAACCCGGCGCCGAGAGTTTCTTCTTCATGGCCGACTACCACGCGCTGATCAAGTGCGACGAGCCGGCCCGGATCGAGGCCTCGCGCCTGCAGATCGCCGCGACCTGGCTGGCCGCCGGCCTGGACACGAGCCGGGTCGTCTTCTACCGCCAGAGCGACATCCCCGAGATCCCCGAGCTGACCTGGCTGCTGACCTGCGTCACGTCCAAGGGCCAGATGAACCGCGCGCATGCCTACAAGGCGTCCGTCGACGCGAACGTCGCCGCGGGCGAGGATCCGGACGCCGGCATCACGATGGGCCTGTACAGCTATCCGATCCTGATGGCCGCGGACATCCTGATGTTCAACGCGCATCGCGTGCCGGTGGGCAAGGACCAGGTCCAGCACATCGAGATGGCGCGCGACGTCGCGCAACGCTTCAACCACACCTTCAAGACGGAGCTCTTCGTCCTGCCCGACGCCAGCGTCGACGAGGAGATGGAGCTGCTGCCGGGCCTGGACGGCCGCAAGATGTCCAAGAGCTACGACAACTCGATCCCGCTGTTCGAAGGCGGCGAGAAGGCGTTGCGCGAGGCCATCTCGAAGATCGTCACCGACTCGCGTCTGCCCGGCGAGCCCAAGGAGACCGAGGGCTCGCACCTGGTCCAGATCTACGACGCGTTCGCGACGCCGGAGCAGCGGAAGAGCTTCCGCGCGGCGCTGCACGGCGGTCTGTCGTGGGGCGAGGCCAAGGATCAGCTGTTCGCCCTCATCGACGCGGAGATCGGCCCGATGCGCGCGAAGTACGAAGCGCTCATGGCCAATCCCGAGAAGATCGAGGAGATCCTGATGGAAGGCGCCGCGAAGGCGCGCGCCATCGCGGGCCCGCTGCTGGCTCAGGCGCGCGAGGCTGTGGGCCTGCGTCGCTTCAAGGCCCTGGCCGCACCGGTCGCGCAGGCCGCCAAGGCGAAGTCGACGGTGCCGGCGTTCAAGCAGTACCGCGAAGCCGACGGGCTCTTCTACTTCAAGCTGCTCGCGGCCGACGGCACGCTGCTGCTGCAGAGCGCCGGCCTGCCCCAGGGCAAGGAAGCGGGCCAATGGGTCGCCCGGCTCAAGCGTGAAGGCGCCGCGGCGTTGGGCGAGGCGCCGGTGTCGAAGGAGACCGGCGACGAGGTGCTGCTGCCGGCGCTGGAGGCACTGGTGGCCGCCGAGCTGGAAGCGGCGGCCGCAAAGGGCTGAACGCCGGGGTGTCGAAAGGAAACCCTGGTTTAGGGTGCCAAGTCGATCACATTCATCGAAGAAACCCGCTCGTTCGCCGACGTCGGCCGTCGTAGTCTCCGATGTTGATTCCGTCACGCGTCAACACCACAACAACAGGAGACCCCCGATGTCCACGACGACCCGACTGACCGCCGATTCCCTGGCGCTGCAACGCCTCTACGCCTGGGAGTCCGATACGCCGGATCGGGTCACGCTGCGTCAGCCCATGGGCGGCGGCGTCGTCAAGGACTTCACCTGGAAAGAGGTCGCCGACCAGGCGCGCCGCATGGCCGCGCACCTGAAGACGGTGGGCCTCGAACAGGGCTGGGAACCCGGCGCCCGCGTTGCCATCCTGTCCAAGAACTGCGCCTGGTGGCTGATGAGCGACCTGGCGATCTGGATGGCCGGCTACGTCAGCGTGCCGCTCTATCCGACGCTCGCCCCCGACACCATCCACCAGATCCTCAGCCACAGCGAAGCCAAGCTGCTGTTCGTCGGCAAGCTCGACGGCTGGGAGGGCATGCGCCCGGGCGTGCCGCTCGGCCTGCCCTGCATCTCCTACCCGGTCTCGCCCGACGACGTCCAGGACACCTACGACCACTGGGACGCGATCTGCGCCGAGACCCCGCCGATCAAGGGCAAGCCCCTGCGCGCCGCCGACGAGCTGTCCACCATCATCTACACCTCCGGGACGACGGGCGCGCCCAAGGGCGTGATGCATTCGTTCGGCAACTTCGCCTGGGCCATCGCCACCGGTCTGAAGCGCATCCCGCTGGGGGAGTCCGACCGCATGCTGTCCTACCTGCCGCTGGCCCACGTCGTCGAGCGCGCGCTGGTGGAGCACGGCTGGCTCCATACCGGCATGACGGTGTACTTCGCCGAGAGCCTGGACACGTTCGCCGCCGACCTGCAACGCGCGCGGCCGACGGTCTTCTTCTCCGTCCCGCGCCTGTGGACCAAGTTCCAGCAGGGCGTGCAGGCCAAGCTGCCGCAGCCCAAGCTCGATCTGCTGTTCAAGCTGCCCCTCATCGGCAACCTGGTGCGCAGGAAGATCCTGAAGGCGTTGGGCCTGAACGAATGCAAGTTCGCCGCGGGCGGCGCGGCGCCGATGCCGGTCGCCCTCCTGAAGTGGTACCGCACGCTGGGCCTGCCGATCAACGAAGGCTACGGCATGACCGAGAACCTCGCGCTGTCGCACATCACCGTGCCGGGCCGCGACCAGATCGGCAGCGTCGGCCCCGCCTACGACGGCGTGTTGACGCGCCTGGATCCGATCACCGGCGAGCTGCAGATGAAGAGCCAGGCGCTGATGCTCGGCTACTACAAGCAACCCGAACTGACCGCCGAGACGATCACCGCCGACGGCTGGCTGAAGACCGGCGACAAGGCGGAGATCTCCGACAAGGGCGCGTTGGCCGGTTGCGTGCGCATCACCGGCCGGGTGAAGGACCTGTTCAAGACGAGCAAGGGCAAGTACGTGTCGCCGGCGCCGATCGAGGACCGCCTGGCGACGAATCCCGCCATCGAGGCCTGCGCGGTGACGGGCGCGAACTTCGCGCAGCCCGTGGGCATCGCGATGCTGTCGCCCGAGGCCGCCGCGCGCGATCGTGCCGCGTTGGAGAAGGAACTCGCCGAGCATCTGGAGAAGGTCAATGCGCGGCTGGACCCGCACGAGCAGCTCGAATGCCTGATCGTCACGGCGACGCCGTGGACCGTGGACAACGGCCTGATCACGCCCACCTTCAAGGTGCGCCGCAACCGCGTGGACGAGGTCTACGGCCCGCGTCTGGAAAAGTGGATCGCCCAGCGCCGGAAAGTCATCTGGGCGGACTGACGCGCCGGCGCGCCGGCTGACGCATGATGAGGGGATGAAACGCGGATCCCTCAAGCGCTGGGCCGCCCTGCTCAAGGGCGAGCTGCTCACCGTCTTCTACGCGGCTCGCGACCCGGAGGCGCCCTGGCTGGCGCGTTTCGTCGCGATCGCGGTCGCGGCCTACGCGCTCAGCCCGATCGACCTGATCCCGGATTTCATCCCGGTGCTGGGCCTGCTTGACGACCTCATCCTGGTGCCGCTGGGCTTCTGGCTGGTGCTCCGGCTGATGCCGCCGCAGGTGATCGCGCGGGCGCGCCTGCGCGCCGCCGAACAACGCGGCCGGCTGCCGCGCAATCTCAAGGTCGGCGCGGCGATCGTCGTGCTGTGGGTGCTGCTGATGGTGCTGCTCGTCGTGTGGTTGATCGGCCGCGGCGGCTCGCCCGCGGGCGCCGTCTGAGCGAGCGCGTCCGCCCCGACCTCGCTCCGCATCTCAGTCCGGCCCGAGGCCCTTCTTCGCCAGCGTCTCGGCCACCCACTCGATGAACACGCGCATGCGCGCCGACACGTAGCGGTTGGGCGAGTAGACCAGGTAGACCGGCACGGCGTTGTGATGCCACCCGGGGAACAGCGGCACCAGTTCGCCGTTCGCGAGCTGCTCCTGGACCGCGTACTTCGCCAGCTGGACGACGCCGAGTCCCGCCAGCCCGGCGGCGACGTAGGCGTTGCTGTCGTTGACGTCGAGCCGTCGGCGGCCTTCGATCTCGATGCGCTCGTCGCCGCGGTGGAACACGAACGGGAACACGCGTCCGGTCCGCGAGGAGAAATAGCCCACGGCCTGATGCGGCTCCCGATCGAGGTCTTCGGGCGTGTCAGGGGTGCCGTGCTTCGCCAGGTAGGCCGGCGACGCGCAGGTGCAGAACTGGATCTGCCCGACGCGGCGCGCCACGAGTCCCGCGTCCTGCACGGGGCCGACGCGCAGCACGAAGTCGACGTTGTCGACGAGCAGGTCGATCGCGCGGTCGCTGACGCCCAGTGCGATCTGGATATCGGGATAGCGCTCGTGGAAATCGCCCAGCGCGGGGATCAGCACCCGCGAGCCGGTCAGCGTGGTCACGTCGACGCGCAGCCGGCCGCGCGGCCTGCTCTGGTCGTGGAGCATCCCCTGGTCGATGGCTTCGAGCTCGCTCAGGAGCGCCATGGTCCGCTCGTAGTACGCGGCGCCGTCCTGCGTGACGGTCACCTTGCGGGTGGTGCGCGTCAGCAGCTGGACCCGCAGGCGCGCTTCCAGCGCCTGCACCAGCCGCGTCAGACTGGCCTTGGGAAGATCCATCGAGTCGGCCGCCTTGGTGAAGCTGCCGGTTTCCACCACCCGGGCGAATGCCCGCATTTGCACGATCCGGTCCATCCGATGCCCTTGATCAAGCGGCGCCGGAAAGGGGACTGCTGGGGGGCCGCGGGGCGATTCTCCGGGATTCCGCACGGTCGTGCGCGCGGCGCGCCGATTCCCGGCTCATGCGCCTCGATCGGGCGCTCGGGGCGACTGGCGGATTGGCATCGGAGGAATATGCGGCCGCCTTCGCCTTGAATATCGGGTGAATATCCAATGGCGTTCAAAGGCGCCTTGCTTAATCGACGCTTAAGCAAAAGAAAACCCCCTCGGCGAGTAGTGGCTCATCCGAAGGGGGTATAGGCGGTCGGTGACGGACAGGAGGAGGAGTGCGGAGAACCGCCACCGACCTGGGCCTGAGCCCTTGACCTAGAAAATGCGCTCTACCAACTATTGTTCGAGTTCTCTCTCAGGGGGTTTGCTTGCAGGCGGGTATCAGGAAACAGGAACTCGTCGTTCAGCGACCTGCGACGGAGGTGGCCGGGGCGCTGCCGCCGAACTTCTTCACCAGCGTGGCGTAGTACGGCGAGCTGCGCAGCTGGGCGTACTTGGCTTGGGCGGCTTCACGGCGGGCGTTGTCGTAGCCGTAGGTTTCCGACTGCTCGACGCCGGCCAGACCGGATTCGCGATAGATCTCCAGGTCGGCCAGTACTTCGGCGCGGCTCACGGCGCTCGGGGTGTTGACGGGCTGGGTGTGCGGGTTGTCCGCGGCCATCGCGCTGCCGGCCACCAGGGCGGCGGAAGCGAAGAGGACGGAGGCCAGGATGTTCTTGGAGGTCATGATCTTTCCTTTCAGATTCGGTCCCAGGGCGACAGCGAAGGGGCACGGGGTGGATGATTCGGCCCGTCGATTGCGCGAGGTATCCATGTCGGTGTCGTTTGAAATCTGCCGGTTGCCCGGAGGTTTCAAGTCGTCGCCTGGTGGAGATTCCTGGAAGCGGTTTCGATGTGTCGATGGGATGAACTATGAACGATAAGGGTTGACCCTTAAATCCATTCCTCCGCAACACTCCGTTGAAAAGATCGGAACAATCGTTGCGCGAATGTCGCGCGACTCGCCCAAGGGGCCGGCATGATGGCGGCCTTTCGGGAGACGTCTTCGATGCTCGGCACCCACGACCTCGGCCTCTTCATCGCCTCCGGCCTGCTGCTCAACATGACGCCGGGACCGGACTCGCTGCTGATCATGGCGCGCAGCGCCACGCAGGGCTTCCGCGCCGGTTCGGCCGCGGCGCTGGGCATAGGCGCCGGCACCTGTGTCCACATCCTGGCCGCGGCGCTGGGGCTGTCGGCGCTGCTGTCCGCCTCGACGGCGGCATTTACCGTGGTGAAGCTGCTCGGCGCGGCCTACCTGGTCTATCTGGGGATCGGCCTGCTGTTCAAGCGCCGCGCCGCCGAAGACGGGGCTGACCGCGTTGGTGGCCGTGCCGATGATCTGGTGGAGGAGGGGCGCCCGGAGGCCGTCCAGGTTGCGCCGCCCGCGGCCCCGCTGCGGAAGATCTTCGCGCAGGGCTTCCTCACCAACGTGCTGAATCCCAAGGTCGGGCTGTTCTTCCTGGCCTTCGTCCCTCAGTTCATCTCGGCCGACGCGCCTAGCAAGGCGGCGGCTTTCCTGTTTCTCGGCTCCGTCTTCAACGTGAACGGGATGCTGTGGTGCCACCTGCTCGCCTGGTCGAGCGCCGTGGCAGGCGCTCGTGCGCGTGGGCAGGGGTGGGCGCGCACACTCGGGCGATGGCTCAACCGCGGCATCGGCGCGCTGTTCCTCGCTTTCGGCGTGCGACTGGCGATGGCGGAGATGGCTTAAGCGCCTGCCCCGTGCGCGTGGCGTTCGGTTTGTCCGAACGGTGCCTGCGGGTTTTCCATCGCGGGAGTAGGCTCCCGCCATGACTGCCAAGACCCCACCCCTTTCCGGCGGCTCGACGCCGGCGTCCGGCGTTCCCGGGCATTACACGGCGCACGAGAAACGTGACCGCATCTTCGCCATCGTCGGCGCGTCGTCCGGCAACCTGGTCGAGTGGTTCGACTTCTACGTCTACGCCTTCACCTCGATCTACTTCGCGCATGCCTTCTTCCCGAAGGGCGATCCCACGGTCCAGCTGCTGAACACGGCGGGTGTGTTCGCCGCGGGCTTCCTGATGCGTCCGATCGGTGGCTGGCTGTTCGGCCGGATCGCCGACCGCAAGGGCCGCAAGACGGCCATGATGATCTCGGTGCTGATGATGTGCGGCGGCTCGCTGGCCATCGCCTGCATGCCGACCTACGACAGCATCGGCGTCCTGGCGCCAGCGCTGCTGCTGGCGGCGCGCCTGTTCCAGGGGCTGTCCGTCGGCGGCGAATACGGCACCAGCGCCACCTACATGAGCGAGGTCGCGCTGCGCGGCCAGCGCGGGTTCTACGCGTCGTTCCAGTACGTGACGCTGATCGGCGGCCAGTTGCTGGCGGTGCTGGTCGTGGCGATCCTGGAGCAGACGTTGACGGACGCGCAGATGCACGACTGGGGCTGGCGCATCCCGTTCGCGGCGGGCGCGGCGACGGCGGTGATCGCGTTCTACCTCCGCCGCTCGCTCGCCGAGACCGCGAAGGCCGAGCAGCTGGACCGCAAGGAATCGGGCTCGATGCGCGAGCTGTTCAGCAAGCACATGCGCTCGTTCCTGATCGTGCTGGGCTTCACTGCGGGCGGGTCGCTGGCGTTCTACACCTACACGACCTACATGCAGAAGTATCTGGTGCTGAGCGTGGGCATGGACAAGAAGGTGGCGAGCACGGTGATGACGGCGGCGCTGTTCGTCTACATGTGCATGCAGCCGCTGTTCGGCGCCTTGTCGGACCGCATCGGCCGGCGCACGTCGATGCTGTGGTTCGGCCTCCTGGGAGCGGTGTGCACCTGGCCGATCCTGTCCGCGCTCAAGGGCGTGCAGAGCCCGTACGCGGCCTTCGGCCTGATCATCGTGGCGATGGCGATCGTGTCGCTGTACACCTCGATCGGCGGACTGATCAAGGCGGAGATGTTCCCGCCCGAGATCCGCGCACTGGGCGTGGGCCTGTCGTACGCGATCGGCAACGCGATCTTCGGCGGCTCGGCGGAGTTCGTCGCGCTCAGCCTCAAGTCCGCCAACGTCGAGAGCGCGTTCTACGCCTACGTCTCGGTGATGTGCTTCTTCGCGTTCCTCGTCTGCTTCCTCATCCCCGACCTGCGCAAGCATGGGCATCTGAACGAGGTGCATTGAGCCGCTTCAGCCTGGGTCGCTCATCCCCAGATGGTGCGACAGGTACATCTTCCCGCGGAACCACGACTCCCACCCGCTGGCCTTGAGCCGGTCGAGCACGGGGCCCTTGACCTCGCTGAGGTCGAGGCGCCGGCCCTGGCGCTCGAGGGTCTCGTGCAGTTCCTTCAGCGCGCTGAGGCCGCTGAAGTCGATGCTGTTGACCGGCGACATCTGCAGCAGCACGCGTCGCGTGGTCGGGTGCGTGTCGAGGTGGGCCTGGACGACGTCGGCCAGGCTGCGACCGTTGAGGAACAGCAGGCTCTCGTCGATGCGCAGGCCGAGGACCTGGGGATCGAGCTCGACGTGGTGGCGCTCGACGTTGCGGTAGTGCTCGGTGCCCGGGATGCGGCCGATCAGCGCGACGTGCGGCCGGGCGCTGCGCTGCAGCAGCAGTGCGATCGCGCTGGCGACGCCCAGGCCCAGCGCCGCGGTGATGCCGACGAAGATCACCAGCAGCGTCACCGCCGTCATGAGCAGCGCCTCGGCGCGGTCGTAGCGCCAGGCGTCGGCGTAGGGGCCGAACTTCAGGCCGGACAGCACCGCGACCATGATGCTGGCCGCCAGCACGGGCTTCGGCACCCAGGCCAGCAGCGGCGACATCGTCACCAGCACCAGGCCCATCATCGCGGCGACGAAGACGCCGGTCATGCGCGTGCGGCTGCCCGCGTCGCTCATCAGCACGCTGCGCGAGAAGCTCGCCGCGGCGGGCATGCCGCCCGACATCGCCGCCGCCAGATTGGCGACGGACAGGCCTATCAGTTCGCGCCGCGCGTCGACGCGTTGCCCGACGCGGCGCGCCAGCGATTCCGCCACGGCCAGGCTGGACACGTAGCCGAGCAATCCGATCAGCGCGGCGCCGGGGAGCATCGCCGTCCAGAGTTCGGTGTCGAGCCGAGGCAGCGTGAACACCAGCGCCAGCGGGGGCAGTTCGCCCACACGCGGCAGGCCTTGGGGATCCCAGCCCCACGCGACACCAATCCCGACGAGCAGCACCGCCAGCGGCGCGATGCGTGAGACCAGGCCCTTGGGCAGCCGTCGCACCGCGACGAGCGCGAGCAGCGACACCACGCCGAACAGCGCCGCGACGCCGCGCCAGTCGAAGCCGTGCGCCGACATCGAATGCCACAGGTCCGGCAGCGTGCCGCCGGTCGCCGTCGATCCGATCAGCACCGGCAGCTGGCTCGCGGCGATGGCGATCGTCGCGCCGGACTCGAAGCCGTGCAGCACCGGCACCGACAGCAGCGCGGCCAGCGCGTGCAGCCGCAGCAAGGCCGCCGCGCCGAGGAACAGGCCGACCTCGGCGGACAGCACCAGCGCGGCCTCGCTCGGACTGACGCCGGCGGGCGCGAGCTGCAGCGTCTGCATGATCATCAGCGCCAGCACCGCCACCGGGCCGATGTTGAGGAAGGGACTGGAACCGAGCGCCGCGTAGAAGAGCGGCGGCAGCAGGCTGGCATAGAGGCCCACCTGCGGCGGCAGACCCGCGAGCATCGCGTAGGCCAGGCTCTGGGGAATCAGGAGGACGCTCACCACCACGGCGGCGACGAGATCGTCGCGCAAGGCATCGCGCAGATAGGGCCGGAAGGCGGCGAGGGAGGGCAGCATCGGCATGGGGGGAAGCCGCGGGAGCAGCGCGCGGCAGTATAGGTGGCGCTCTCCTCATAGGATTGGCGACCCCGACGGGTTGTCCGGCGGCACGCGCGGCAACGGCGGCGTGCGCGGCACCAGCAGGTCGATCGACACGTTGAGCGTGAGCTCCTCGCCCCGGGCGAGCGGCACCAGGCGCGGCCAGTCCGGCGTCATCAGCCCGACCTGGACCGACGACCGCGTCGCATGGCGCGAGAAGCTCAGCGTGTCGAGCGGCGCTTCTCCGCGCAGCAGCACGATGCGCCCGCCGGCCCCGCTCAGCGACGCGATGCCGCACCAGGGATCGCGCCGCTCCACGTGATCGCGGCCGGACAGCTTCACCACGTCGAGGGAGTCGTCCAGCCACGCGGCGTCGGCGAAGTCGTCCGGGAAGTGCAGCAGCCAGCCCAGGCGGGCCGGCATCGGCATGCGGCTCAGGTTGCGCACCGACAGGCTCCAGTCGAGCCGGTGCTCGTCCAGCCGCAGCGTCTGGCTCGCCTGGAGGCCCCAGGACCCTGGGGACGGGCTGCGGGGATGCAGCATCAGCGTGATCGCGTCGGGCGACTGCTGCGTGATGCGCCAGGGTTCGTCGAAGGCGGCGGGATCCGGGACCAGGTGTCCCATCTCCTCGGCCACCACGGACGGGGGCGCCAATCTCACGGCGCCGCCGCCGACCAGCTGGGTGCGTTCGATCAGCAGCGGGCGCAGCCACGGCTCGCGTCCGCCAGGACCGCTCTGCCCCAGCCAGCGCAAGCGCCCGCCTCGATCCGCCGCGACCGCCGCGCGCCAGCGCCCCGATTTCAGTTCGACCATCTGAACCACCTGCATCCCCCATGTCCGAAAGCGGCGGAGTCTGCGCGCCGCGAACGGGGCTCGGGTCTACTGAAAGAGAGGTGGATGCTCGTCAGTCTGATGCGTCGAGGTGAGCCCACTGCAAGGCTTTGCGAAGGTGCCTCCGGGAGCCCTCCCGCCGCCCTGCCGTGGCCGCCCTGCCCGGGCTAGGCGGCGGCGATCAGCGCCGCGATGCGCTCGTCCGACAGGCGGATCGGCGACGCATGCGAGGGCAGCAGGGCGACCACGGCGTGGTCCTCGCGGCTGCTGTCGCGCAGCACCGGCGTCTGGCGGGGCTCGCCGTTGGCGTTGGTCAAGGCCGACACCATCGGACGGTGCGCCTTGTCGCCGTTGCGCACCACCAGCCCGACCTCGCCGGTGGCCAGCCGCACCAGGCTGCCCGGCGGAAAGATGCCGAAGGACTTGATCAGCGCCGCCGCCAGCGGGCTCTGCGCGGCCATCTGGTGGAGTTCCTTTCCCGCCTGCGCCGCGCTCATCGCCGGCCGGTTCGCGCGGGCGCTCAAGCGGGCGGTGTAGATGTCGGCGTAACGCAGCATCTCGGCCAGTTCGCCGATGTCGCCGACGCCATGGGGGTAGCCACGGCCATCCGGGGTCTCGTGGTGCTGCAGCACGGCTTCCAGCCAGTCCGGATCGTCGATGCCGGCGGCGCTCAGCATCTCGACGCTGCGGATCGGATGCTCGTGGATGGCCTCGCGCTGCATCGCCGTCAGCGGCGACACCTGGCTGGACAGACGCGCCTGGAGGTCCAGCATGCCCAGGTTCATCGTCAGCGCGGCCTGGAAGGCCCGACGCTGATCGTCCGGCCCCCAGCCCAGATAACGGGCGGCCGCCTGGCACGCGGTGGCCGCGTGCAAGGAATGCGTAACGCCGTAATGGCCGCTGGTGGATTCAGGTTGGCGCACCACCTGAGAGAGTGCAACCTCGGGCGAGCTGTCGATCAAGGACAGCATCAGCGCCGTGGCGCCATCGAGCGCCTCCGCCATGCGCTCGGGCGGGGACGACAGCGCATTGCGCACCTCCTGCTGGCTGCGACCCCACTCCTCCGACAGGCGCTCGCGGAGGTAGGCGGCGGAGCGTGTCGGCGCCGGCGTCTGCCGTGCCGATTCGGCGAGCTCGCTTGCGTCGACCAGCGCCCCGCGGCGCATCAGCGCGCTGAGCTGCGCCTCGTCGGCGATCACCTGTCCTCGTGCGAGCAGCAGCGTCCGGTCGGTGTCGCGCACGCTGAAGGCGAGCGGTTGACCGAGGACGATGCGGTTCTTGACCGATGACAGTGAACAGACACGCATGAGCGACGTGGGGCAGCGGAAGTTGAGCCGGCCGCGCGCTTCATGTGCTGAAGTTGTAACGCGGGCGGCCGCACTCTACATCGTCCGTTCAAGCCTCGGACTGAACCGTCCGGGCTTCCCCTTCCTCCGCCCGGGACTGCCGACGCCTACTCCGTCACGGAAAGACGGCCTTGATCTCGGCCGCGACCTGGGACGCGAACTCGTCCAGCACGAAGTGACCGCCGTCCAGCCAGACCAGCTTCGCGTCGGGCAGATCGTTCAGGTAGGCACGCGCACCGGGCGGAATGAAGATCGGATCGTTCTTCCCCCAGACGATCAGCGTCTTCGGGCGATGACGGCGGAAGGCGGCCTGCCAGTCCGGATAGCGCGCGACGTTGGTCTTGTAGTTCTCCAGCAGGTCGACGTTGACGTCCTGGATGCCGGGCCGGTCCAGCAGCGCCTGGTCGACGATCCAGTGGTCCGGGTCGATCAGCTCGGGGTCCTTCACGCCGACGAGCCAATGCCACTTCGTGCCGGCCATGGTGACGAGCTGGCGCGCAGGCGCTTCGCTCTCCGGCGTGCGCGCCGCCCACAGCGGACCGAACACGGTCTTGGCCTCGTCGCCCACGCCTTCCAGGTAGGCATTGGCGTTCTGGATGATGAAGCCCGTCACCTGCTCCGGCCGTTGCTGGAACAGCCGGAACCCGATCGGGCCGCCGTAGTCCTGCATGTAGAGCGTGTATGCGCTCAGTGCCAGCGCATCGACGAGGCCGGCCACGTGCGCGGCCAGGTTGTCGAAGGTGTAGGCGAAGTCCTTGCGATCCGGCGCGTCCGAGTGACCGAAGCCGATGTAGTCCGGCGCGATCACGTGGAAGCGGTCGGCCAGCAGCGGGATCAGCGGATTGAACATCCGGCTGCTGGTCGGCAGGCCGTGCAGCAGCAGCAGGGTCGGGGCGGTCGGATCGCCGGCCTCGCGGTAGAACACCTGCCGGCCGAGGACGGTCGCGGTGCGATGGCGGATGCTGGCGTGGTCGGCGGTGGTGGTGGTGGTGCTCATGACGGGTTCCCTGGCGCCTTCCCCGGGTCGGTGACCCGCCTCGGAAAGCATGGGACGCAGTCTCGGCATTCCCGGATTCATCCGGAAGCCGCTAGGATCGAGATCGGCCCTCTCAAAATATGGGAGGTTTTAACTTCTAAGCGTCTGCACATCGATGGATCGACTCGACGCAATGGCGATGCTGATCGCCGCCGTGGAGGCCGGCAGCCTGTCGAAGGCCAGCCGACGGCTCGGACTGCCGCTGGCGACCGTCAGTCGCAAGGTGGCCGACCTGGAGAAGCACTTGCGCGCGACGCTGCTGATCCGCTCGGCCAAGGGACTGGAGCTGACCGACGCCGGACGGTCCTACGTCGAGGCGGCCAAGGCGATCCTGGACCAGCTCGACGAGGCCGAGCGCACCGCCGCCGGCGAGTACACCGAGCCGCGCGGCGACCTGGTCGTGACGGCGCCGACGATGTTCGGACGCCTGCATGTGCTGCCGACGGTCACGGGGTTCCTGGACGCCTTCCCTGAGATCGCCGTCGACCTCAAGTTCACCGACCGGGTCACGCATTTCCTCGACGACCAGATCGACGTCGCGCTGCGCATCGGCGAACTGCCGGACAGCAGCTTGGTGGCGACGCGGCTCGGCGAGTGCCGTCAGGTGCTCTGCGCCTCGCCGGCTTACCTGGCCAGCCACGGCGCGCCGAGGACGCCGGACGAACTGCGCCGCCATCGCGTGGTGGCTTTCGGCAGCGTGTCCAGCGACGGCGCGTGGCCGTTCCGGCAGGACGGCGCGGTGGTCACGGGGACCTTCCGTTCGCGCCTCAGCGTCACGACCATCGATGCCGCCATCGACGCTGCGCGCGCCGGAGCCGGTCTGTCCCGGGTGCTGTCGTACCAGGTGAACGACGACGTCCGCGCAGGTCGATTGCAGCTGGTGCTCGAGGACTTCGAAGCCGCGCCGCGGCCGGTGCACCTGGTGTACGCGCCGCGCAGCCAGAGTCGTCTGCCGCTGAAGCTGCGGGCGTTCATCGACTTCGCGGTGCCGAGGCTGCGCGAACGCCTCGTGCAGGCGGCGTTGCCGGCGAGGGCCTGAACCCGCGCCTCAGGCCTCGCGGCCGAGCGGTGCGGGCGTGGGCGCCGGCGTCCGCACCGTGCCCTCCGGATGGCAGGCGCAGGCCTCGCCATGCGCGGCGGACACGAGCTCCTCGAGGATGCCGCAGGCATGGTGGTCGTGGTCCCGGTCGCAGCGCTTCTGCAGCGCGACCAGCTGAGCTTCCAGCGCCCGCATGCTCTGCAGCCGGGCGCGGACCTTGCCGAGCTGAGCGGCGACCAGCACGTCGACCTTCACCAGTGCCTCGGGATCGCGGGTCTCCAGGCTGTTCAGCAGCAGCGTGACGTCCGCCAGCGACATGTCCAGCGCCCGGCAGTGCCGGATGAAGGCCAGCCGCTCCAGATGGGCATGCGCGTAGTCGCGGTAGCCGTTGCCGCTCCGCGCGGGCGGGGGCAGCAGGCCGCTCTTCTCGTAGAAGCGGATGGTCTCGATGTCCACGCCGGTGGACTTGCTCAGTTCGCCGATTCGCATGCCGGTCAGGATAGCCGCTTGACCTTGGAGCGGCTACAGACTATCCAATCGACCCCATGGCACATCAGGAACACGATCACCGCCCCGCCGCGCCCGAGTCCGCCGCCACGTCCTGTGGCGGATGCTGCGGGCACACGGCCGTCGCGCCTGAGTTGGCGCCGGCCGCGCGTGGCCATCGCCACGATGCTGACGACGGTCATCAACACGACCACGACCACGACCACGACCACGACCACGACCACGGCGCCTCGTGCGCCGCGCCGGCGCCGAGGTCGCCGGCACCGACCGCCGAGGACCTCGCCGGGACGACGCGGCAGCGCTATTTCATCGCCGGCATGGATTGCCCGACCGAGGAAGGCCTGCTGCGCAAGCAGCTGCAGGGGAAGAACGGCGTGGTCGCGCTCGAATTCGACCTGATCAACCGCCTGCTCGACGTCCATCACCGCCTGCCCGATGACGCGCCGCTGCGCGCGGCGATCAACGCGGCCGGCATGAGCGCCGAGCCCATCGAGGCCGAAGCCCCGCCGCCCGCGCCGCCGCCGGCGATCTCGACCGGCCTGAAGTGGCGCATGGCGATTGCGGGTCTCGCCGCGATCGCGGCGGAGACGCTGGCGTTCTCCGGCTTTGACGAATCCGGTCCGGTGGTGATCGCGCTGTCGGTGGCGACCATGCTGCTGGGCGGCCTGCCGACGCTGCGCAAGGGCTGGATCGCGCTGAAGAGCGTGACGCTCAACATCCACCTGCTGATGAGCCTGGCGGTGATCGGCGCGATCGTGCTCGGCCAGTGGCCGGAGGCGGCGATGGTGGTGTGGCTGTTTGGCCTGTCCGAGATGATGGAGAGCCTGAGCCTGGCCCGCGCCCGCGACGCGATCCGCGCGCTCACGCAGCTGGCGCCGGAGACGGCGCAGGTGCAGGGCGCCGACGGCCGCTGGACCGCGGTGCCCGCGGCGGACGTGGCCATCGGCGCGCGGGTCCGCGTTCCTCCGGGCGAGCGCGTGCCGCTGGACGGCCGCCTCCTCGCCGGACGTTCCAGCTTGAACGAGGCCGCGCTGACCGGCGAGGCGATGCCGGTCGACAAGGCCCCCGGCGATGCGCTGCTGGCCGGCAGCATCAACGGCGACGGCCTGCTGGAAATGGAAATCACCGCCGGCAAGGGCCACACGCTGCTCGACCGCATGGCCGCGGCCGTGCAGCAGGCGCAATCGCAACGCGCGCCGACGCAGGCCTTCATCGACCGCTTCGCCCGCGTGTACACGCCGGCGGTAGTGCTCGTGGCCGTCGCGATGGCGGTGCTGCCGCCATTGCTGGGCCTCGGTGCCTGGAGCGACTGGGTCTACAAGGGCCTGGTCCTGCTGGTGATCGCGTGCCCGTGCGCGCTGGTGATCTCGACGCCGGTGACGGTCGTCAGCGGTCTGGCCTCGGCGGCGCGGCGCGGCATCCTGATCAAGGGCGGCCTCTACCTGGAGCGCGCGCGGCAGTTGAAGACGCTGGCCTTCGACAAGACCGGCACGTTGACGGAAGGCCGGCCGCAACTGGCGGCGGTGCAGCCGCTCTACCCGTCGGTGAGCGCCGATCAGGCCCTGCACCTGGCGGCGCGGCTGGACGCCGGCAGCACGCATCCGCTCGCGCAGGCGATCGTCGCGGCGCATGCGGAGCGTGTGGGCACCATGCTGGCGCCCGTTGATCACCTGCAGAACCTGCCCGGCCTGGGCCTGACCGCGCAGCTGGACGGTGCCGACTTCGCGCTCGGCAATGAGCGCCTGGCCGAGCAGCGCGGCGCCGTCGACGACGAGGCCCGCAGCGTCGCCCGCGCGCTGCAGGCACAGGGCCACACGCTGGTGTGGCTGATGCGCGGCGCGCAGACGCTGGCGCTGCTGGCGCTGTCGGACACGCCGAGACCGGAAGCCGCCGGAGTCCTGAAGACGCTGCGCGCGCGCGGCCTGACCCTGACGATGCTCAGCGGCGACCAGCGCGCGAGCGCGGTCGCGATGGCGGGCCGCCTCGGCATGCCGGAGGACGCGGTGCGTGCGCCGCTGCTGCCGCAGGACAAGCTCGACGCGATCGCGAAGCTCGCGGACGAACAGGGCCCCGTCGCGATGATCGGCGACGGCGTCAACGACGCGCCGGCCCTGGCGCGTGCCGACATCGCGATCGCCATGGGCGCCGCCGGCAGCGCGACCGCGCTGGAGACCGCCGACATCGCGCTGATGCAGGACGACCTGCGCAAGCTGCCGGAACTGATCGTCCTGTCGGAGCGCGTGGCGACGGTGTTGAAGCAGAACATCGTGGTGGCGCTGGGCCTGAAGGCGATCGTGGCCGCGCTGACGCTGGCGGGCATCGGTTCCCTGTGGCTGGCGGTGCTGGCCGACGCGGGCGCGAGCCTGCTGGTGGTGCTCAACGGCCTGCGCCTGCTGCGCGAGGAGCGCCCCTGAAGGCCTGCCCTACCTAGGGTGAGCCCTAGTGTCCTGGGGCGGGTTCAAGCGGACCTTTCGCTGACAATGGCGCCGCCTGCCGCTGGCGGGCCCCGAGGGATCGGATCGATCCGGGGCCTGGACCAGCGGCAAATGCGTTCTGATCCCTGGAACGCGATTTCCCGTGACCCGGAGCGCCGGGTCATCGATCCTTTAGCGATCCTTCACGGAGCGTCGTTTGAACACAATTCAAACTCCCGGAGCGCGGCAGACCATCCTCGGCCAGCCCAACAGCCTGTTCGTCCTGTTCTTCACCGAGATGTGGGAACGGTTCTCCTACTACGGCATGCGGGCGCTGCTCGTGCTGTACCTCATCTCCGAGGCCGCCAAGGGCGGCTGGGGCTGGACGCGCGAGGAGGCGACCAGCCTCTACGGCACGTACACGATGCTGGTGTACCTGACGCCGATCATCGGCGGCTACATCGCGGACCGCTTCCTGGGCACGCGGCGCTCGGTGGTGCTGGGCGGCTTCATCATCGCGGCGGGTCACATCGCGCTGTTCTTCGACACCAAAACGACCTTCTACGTCGGCCTGGGTCTGGTGATCCTGGGCACGGGCCTGTTCAAGCCGAACATCTCGGCGATCGTGGGCCAGCTCTACAACAAGGACAACGAAGGCCAGCGTGACGGCGGCTACACGCTGTTCTACATGGGCGTGAACGCCGGTGCCTTCTTCGGCATCTCGCTGTGCGGCTACATCGGCGAGAAGATCGGCTGGCACTACGGCTTCGGCCTGGCGGCGGTCTTCATGATCCTGGGCGCGCTGCAGTTCTGGCTGGCGCAGGGCATCTTCGGCGACATCGGCGGCGCGCCGAGCAAGAACGCGCCGGTGGTGGACGCGAGCGAGCCGCTGGACGACACCCCCGCGCACATCGTGCGCGACCGCCTGATCGCGATCGGCGTGTTCTCGTTCTTCACGATCTTCTTCTGGTTCGCCTTCGAGCAGGCCGGCGGATCCATGACCATCTTCGCGGCGGACTACACGGACCGCGCGCTGGTGGGCACCAGCGGACTGATCTTCAAGATCGTCAACTCGCTGATGACGCTGATCCCGGTGGCGATCCTGAGCTGGCTGCTGGTCAAGCTGGGCCGCAGCACCGAGGGCCTGTACAAGGCGTCGAACCTGCTGCTGGCGCTGGCGCTGGCGGTGATCTGGGGACTGTCGCTGTGGATGCTGGGGCGTGAGTTCCAGATGGAGCAATCGGAGATTCCGGCCACCTGGTTCGGCGTGCTGAACTCCTTCTTCCTGGTGATCCTGGCGCCGATGTTCAGCAAGATGTGGGAGCGTCGCTGGAACCCGAGCGGTCCGGTGAAGTTCGGCGTCGGCCTGGTGCTGCTGGGTCTGGGCTTCGCGGCGCTGTCGTATGGCGCGTCGGGCATCCCGGCGGGCGCGAAGACGGCGCAGGTCAGCATGATCTTCCTGACGCTGGCCTACCTGCTGCACACGATGGGCGAGCTGTGCCTGTCGCCGGTCGGCCTGTCCTACATCTCCAAGCTGGCGCCGGCGCGCCTGCTGGGCCTGATGTTCGGCGTCTGGTTCGTCAACGCCGCGATCGCCAACAAGATCGCCGGCATGACCGGCTCGTACATCGACGCCATCTCGTCGACGTACTCCATGTCCACCTTCTTCCTCATCTTCACCATCGTCCCCGCGGGCGCCGGCGTGCTGCTGATGCTGCTCAGCCCGGTCATGAAGAAGCTGATGCACGGCGTGCATTGAGCGCAGGCGCCCGGCGCCTTCCTCGACTCGATCAAACCCGGGCCCCGCCCGGGTTTTTTCTTGGCCGCGGTTCTGTCCGTCATCTGCAATAGGATCGCTCCCTGGCCGGAGCAAAACCGCTCCCCTTCAGGCGCAATCGTCGGCGACCGACGTGACTCGATCCGAGTGCGCTCATGACTTTCCAGATCCTTCTTCCCTCGGGGCTGCAGCCAGTCGGCGATGCGGTGCTCCGCTCGTTGCTTCCATCGGATCGGCACCTGTTCCCCAACGGCATCACCGTTCTGGTGCATGGCGAAGTGCTGGCCTTTCCGAGCCGCCTCCACTGCCCTCGGGATCGGCTGCAGGACACGGTGGATCACTCGACGGGCGACGCCCGAAGACTCGCGCTCTGCCTCGGCACGCGGCACCACGACGGGCACGTGCGCGAGGCTTGCCTCAGGCAGATCGGCGCCATGGATCCGCCGTGGGTGATCCCGTTCGTCGTGCAGCTCCTCGGGGAGTACGTGGTCGAGATCACCGAGGTTGCGGCCGAGGCGATCGCCAGGGCGGACCCGATCGAACTCGCCGCCTTCGTGGCGGGCAACCCGCGCTTCATGGCGACGACGCGGCGCCGGGTCGTCAGCTACTGGGACTGCTACTACCGCGATCGCTGGAGCGTCGTGACGGCGTATCCCGCCATGGCGGCCTTGAAGGCCATCGAGCGCATCGCTTCCGACGAAGCGATGTCCGCCGGCGCGAAGTCCCAGTCCGGCCTCCTTGCCCAATCCTCCGAACCCCCATCCTCCTGACGTTTTCCGGCAGTGTCTCCGACGAGACTTGCTCACAACCTTGCCCAGGCAGTCAATCGTTTTGATGATGCCCTACGGCAAAGGGACAGGTATTGCCTGGGTCACTGGCTGGCTTTTCGTGTACCGCGTACATTCCGCCGCACGCTGCGGTGCAACAGATGCCGTGGGCGTTTTCGGGAGTGATGCATGGCTGGACTTTCTTTCAATCGCAACGCCGTCGCCGGCGCCCTGGTGGCGCTGCTGCTGACCGCCTGTGGACAACAGGATCAACAACAACAGCATGGCGGCCCTCCGCCCGTGACGGTCGCCCCGGCGATCTCGCGCGAAGTCCAGGACTTCGATGAATTCACCGGTCGCCTGGAAGCGCCAGACACCGTCGAGATCCGCGCCCGTGTCGCCGGAACACTCGACAAGGTCCACTTCCGCGAAGGCCAGGTCGTCAAGAAGGGCGATCCGCTCTTCACCATCGACCCGCGTCCGTTCCAGGCCGAAGTCGCCCGCGCCGAGGCCCAGGCCGCCGCCGCCCGCACCGCCGGCGACCTGAGCAAGTCCGACCTGGCCCGCGCCGAGAAGCTCGTCGCCATCCAGGGCGTCAGCCAGCAGGAAATCGACCAGCTCAAGGCCGCCGTCCGCAACAACGACGCCAACATCCGCGCCGCCGAAGCCGCCGTCACCCAGGCCAAGCTGAATGTGGAGTTCACCCAGGTCCGTGCCCCGGTCACCGGCCGCAGCTCGCGCGCCAACGTGACGCCCGGCAACCTCGTGAACATCGGCGAGCCGGTGCTGACCACCGTGGTCTCCAGCGACAAGGTCTACGCCTACTTCGACGCCAGCGAGGCGACCTTCCTGAAGTACGCCGCCGCCGCGCGCGCCGGCGGCGCCAAGCGCGAACAGGCCAGCAAGGTCCATCTGGGCCTGGCCAACGAGCAGGGCTACCCGCATGAAGGCCGCATGGACTTCGTCGACAACCGCCTGAATCCGGCCACCGCCACCATCCGCGGCCGCGCCGTCTTCGACAACAAGGACGGACTCTTCGTCCCCGGCCTGTTCGCCCGCGTCAAGCTGGAAGGCACCGGCTCCTACACCGCCACGCTGATCCCCGACCGCGCCATCGGCACCGACCAGGCCAACAAGGTCGTGATGGTCGTGGGCGCCAACAACATCGTGGCGCCCCGTCCGGTCCAGGCCGGCGCGCTGTTCGACGGCTACCGCGTGGTCCAGGGCGTCAAGCCCGGCGAGCTCGTGATCATCGACGGCCTCCAGCATGCGATGCCCGGCGCGCCGGTCACGCCGCAGCAGGCCAAGCTCGACGACAAGGGACGCCCCGTCGCCGCGCCGCAGGGCGCCGCCCCCGCCGCTCCCGCCGCGTCGTCGAAGTAACCCGACGCGAGGCCGTCCATGGATATCTCACGCTTCTTCATCGAGCGGCCGCGCTTTGCGTCGGTCCTCTCGATCTTCATCTTCCTGGTGGGCCTGCTGGCGATCTTCCGGCTGCCCATCTCCGAGTACCCGGAAGTCGCGCCGCCGCAGGTCGTCGTGCGCGCCCAGTTCCCCGGCGCCAACCCGCGCGTGATCTCCGAGACGGTGGCGACACCGCTCGAGGAACAGATCAACGGGCTGGAAAACGTCCTGTACTTCGACAGCCAGGCCACCGCCGACGGCGGCATGACGCTGACGGTCACCTTCAAGATCGGCACCAACCCGGAAGCTGCGGAAACGGCGGTCCAGAACCGCATCAACCGCGCGCTGCCGCGCCTGCCCGACATCGTCCGGCAGATCGGCGTGACGACCGAGAAGTCCAGTCCCAACCTGACCATGGTCGTCCACATGGTCAGCCCGGACAACAGCCGCGACGCGCTGTACCTGCGCAACTACGCGCAGCTGCAGGTCCGCGACGAGCTGCTGCGCGTGCAGGGCATGGGCTCGGTGCAGGTCTTCGGCTCCGGCGACTACGCGATGCGCATCTGGCTGGACCCGGCCAAGCTGGCCGGTCGCGGCCTGACCGCCTCCGACGTCACCAACGCCATCCGTGAGCAGAACACGCAGGTCGCGGCCGGCGTCGTCGGCGCGCCGCCGGCGCCCAAGGGCACCGACTTCCAGCTGCAGATCAACACGCAGGGCCGCCTCGTCACCGAGGAAGAGTTCGCCGACGTCATCATCCGCACCGACACCGCCACCGGCGGCCTGGTGCGCGTGCGCGACGTGGGCCGCGTCGAGATGGGCCCCGGCACCTACGCGCTGCGCAGCCTGCTGAACAACAAGGAAGCGGTCGGCATCGGCATCTTCCAGGCGCCGCAGTCCAACGCGCTCAACATCTCCAAGGATGTGCGCGCGACGATGGAGCGCCTGAAGGCCAGCTTCCCGGCCGGCGTCAGCTACGACATCGTCTACGACCCGACGCGTTTCGTCGCCACGTCCATCGAGAAGGTGATCCACACCCTGATCGAGGCCGTGCTGCTGGTCGTGCTGGTGGTGATCATCTTCCTGCAGACCTGGCGCGCCTCCATCATCCCGCTGCTGGCCGTGCCGGTGTCCATCGTCGGTACCTTCGCGGTGCTGCTGCTGCTGGGCTACTCGATCAACACGCTGACGCTGTTCGGGCTGGTGCTGGCGATCGGCATCGTGGTCGACGATGCGATCGTGGTGGTCGAGAACGTCGAGCGCAACCTCGAGGACGGCCTCACGCCGCATGCCGCGACGATCAAGGCGATGCAGGAGGTCTCCGGGCCCATCATCGCGATCGCGCTGGTGCTGTGCGCGGTGTTCATCCCGCTGACCTTCGTGCCGGGCCTGTCGGGCCAGTTCTACCGCCAGTTCGCGGTCACGATCGCGATCTCGACGGTGATCTCGGCGTTCAACTCGCTGACCCTGTCGCCCGCCATGGCGGCCTTGCTGCTGCGTCCGCACGACGCGCCCAAGGACCCCATCATGAAGGTGATGGACAAGCTGTTCGGCCGGTTCTTCCACTGGTTCAACTGCTTCTTCCAGCGCCGCAGCGAAGGCTACAGCCGCGGCGTCACCGGCATCCTGAAGCGCAAGGGCGGCGCGCTGGTCGTCTACGCGATCCTGCTGGGCCTGACCGCCCTGCTGTTCACGCGCATCCCGTCGGGCTTCGTGCCCGCGCCGGACAAGCAGTACCTGATCGGCATCGCGCAGCTGCCGGCCGGCGCCACGCTCGACCGCACCGAGGAAGTCATCCGGCGCATGAGCGACATCGCGCTGAAGGTGCCCGGCATCCGCGACTCGATCGCCTTCCCCGGTCTGTCGATCGCCGGCTTCTCGGCCGCGCCCAACGAAGGCATCGTGTTCTTCGGCCTGGACGAATTCGAGAACCGGACCTCCGCCGACAAGTCCAAGGACGCGATCCTGGGCAAGGTCAACGGCGCGATCCAGCAGATCCAGGGCGCGCGCATGTTCGTCGTGCCGCCGCCGGCGGTGGACGGCCTGGGCAACGCGGGCGGCTTCAAGGTGCAGGTGCAGGACCGCGCCGGCCTCGGCGAGCAGGCGCTCTACGGCTCCGTCTGGGGCACGCTGGGTCCGATCTACGGCGACCCGAAGAGCGGCATCGGCACGCCGTACTCGACCTACGACATCAACGTCCCGCAGCTCTTCGCCCACGTCGACCGGGTGAAGGCCAAGCAGATGGGCGTGAAGCTGCAGGACATCTACGACACGCTGCAGATCAACCTCGGCTCGCTGTACGTCAACGACTTCAGCCGCTTCGGCAAGACGTATCAGGTCATCGTGCAGGCGGACGCGCCCTACCGCGCCAACGCCGGCAGCATCACCGACCTGAAGACGCGCAACGAGAAGAACGAGATGGTGCCGCTGGGCGCGCTGATGAACGTCGATCCGACCTTCGGACCGACGCGCGTGACGCGCTACAACGGCTTCCCGAGCGCGGACATCAACGGCGCGGCCAAGCCCGGTTTCTCCAGCGGCCAGGCCGAGGCGGAGATCGAGCAGCGCCTGAAGAACCTGCCGCGCGGCATGACCTACGAGTGGACGGAGCTGACCTACCAGGACCGGCTGACCCGCGACATCAAGGTCGGCGGTGTCGCGATCCCGACGCTGGGCGCGGTGCTGGCGATCTCGGTGCTGCTGGTGGTGCTGGTCCTCGCGGCCCAGTATGAAAGCTGGTCGCTGCCGCTGGCCATCATCCTGATCGTGCCGATGTGCATCCTGTCCGCGCTGTTCGGCGTGTGGCTGTCGCACTTCCCGCCGTTCGCGCAGGCCGGGGACCTCAACATCTTCAGTCAGGTGGCGCTGGTGGTGCTGGTCGGGCTGGCGTGCAAGAACGCGATCCTGATCGTCGAGTTCGCCAAGGAACTCGAGGAGCGCGGCGAAGCGCTGCACGACGCGATCATCCACGCCTGCCGCATGCGGCTGCGTCCCATCCTGATGACCTCGATCGCGTTCTGCGCGGGCGTCATCCCGCTGATCCTGGGCTCCGGCGCGGGCAGCGAGATGCGTCGCGCGATGGGCATCGCGGTGTTCTCGGGCATGGTCGGGGTGACTCTGTTCGGCATCTTCCTGACGCCGGTGTTCTACGCGCTGCTGCGCAAGAGCACGGAGAAGAAGCGTGCCCACGCGGCCGAGCTGCGTCATCAGATCGATGCCGCCGCCCATCCGTTCCATCCGGGCGTCGACGACGCCGATCCGCCGAAGGGCGGCACGCCTTCGCCGAAGGGGGGCGCATGATGTTCTTCCGAGTCTCTCTGATGGCCGCCGCGGCGGCCGCCACGGTGGCGCTCACGGGCTGCTCGACAGCCCCGGCGCCGAAGAAGTCCGAAGTGCCCCTGGCGAATGGCTTCGCCAACGCGCCGCAGGGCGACAGCGCCACGCTGGCGCAGGCGCCGGTGGGACGCTTCTGGCAGGGCTTCAACGACAGCGGGCTGGACTCGCTGGTGACCCGCGCGCTGCAGGCCAACACGGACCTGCGCATCGCGTCGGCCAACCTGCGTGAAGCGCGGGCGCTGTCGCGCTTCGCGGATGCGCAGCTGTTCCCGACCGTCGACCTGACGGCCGGGGCCGGCCGCGCCCGCGCGCCGGACTACCAGGGCAATCCGCAGAGCGGCAACGCGTTCTCGGTCGGCTTCGACGTGCGGTGGGAGGCGGACCTGTTCGGTCGCCTGTCCGACGAGCGCCGTGCCACCGCGGCCGAGCTGCTGGCCGGCGAAGCGGGCCTGCGTTCCGCGCAGGTCAGCGTCGCGGCGGAAGTGGCGCGCAACTACTTCGAGCTGCGTGGTCTGCAGGAGCAACTGCGCGTCGCCCAGCAATCGGTGGAGACGCAGCAGGGCGCGCTGAAGCTGGTGGCCGGCCGCCAGGAAGCGGGTCGCGGCAACGGCTTCGACACCGAGCGCGCCCGCGCGCTGGTGCAGAGCACGGCGGCCACGATTCCCGCGCTGGAGATGGCGCTGGCACGCACGCGCTATCGCCTGGCCGTGCTGACGGGCCAGCCGCCGACGGCGCTCGACGTGGAGCTGTCCGACGTCAAGCCGCTGCCGGGTCTGAAGACGATCGCGCTGGAGCGCATCGGCACGCCGGAGGATCTGCTGCGTCGTCGTCCGGACGTCCGTGCGGCGGAAGCGCAGGCGGCCGCGGCTGCGGCGCGCGTCGGCGTGGCGCGTTCATCGATGTTCCCGCGCATCACGCTGGGCGGCACGATCGGCCAGAACGCCTCGCGCATCGGCGACCTGGGCGACGGTCCGGCGTATGCCTACAACCTCGGCGCGCAGCTGGTGTGGAACCTGATCGACTTCGGTCGCATCCGCGCCCAGATCGCGGCGGCGGACGCGCGCAACGAGGCGGCCTTCATCAGCTACGAGCGCACCGTGCTCGCCGCGCTGGAGGAAACCGAAGGCGCGCTGGTGACCTACAACCGCAGCCAGCAGCAGGCGCAGGCGCTGTTCGATGCGGCGGTCTCGGCGGAACGCGCGGCCAACATCGCGCGCGAGCGCTTCAAGGTCGGCATCAGCGACTTCCTCGCCGTCCTGGACGCCGAGCGTGAACTGCTGACCGCGCGCAACCAGCTGGCGCAATCGCAGACGGCGGCGGCGACCTCGCTGGTCGGCGTCTACAAGGCGCTGGCGGGCGGGATCGATGCCGAGGCGCCGCCAGCAACGGCGATGCGCTGACGTCAGCGCAACACGTCGCTCTCGGAAGCTTCCTTGAGCAGGCGATCGCGATCGGCGGACAGGAGAAATCCTTCCGCCGATGCTTTTTCCGCGGCTGCTTTCACTGCGGCGACGTAGCCGGCGTGATCGACGTATCGCTCCTCAAGTGAGGGCCGAGGATCTCCGCTGGCCTCGCGCTCCGCGCGCGTCCGCGCGAACGGCACGTAGCCGCCCGCGTAGTTGCAGACCTGCCCGGCGTGGATGCCGTCGGCGGTGATGTTCCAGCCGAGGTAGGTGCCCAGTGGCGCCATCGACAGGACGGTCGGCACGCCGCCGACCTCGTTGCCGTCGGCGTCCACGCGCGGCACCTTCGCCGGCAGCACGCGCTTGATCTTCGGCGGGATCTGGTCGGGAACGCCCGACGCTTCGACGCGGTCGAAACCTGGCCCCCAGTCGTAATCGAAGACCGGGAAGACGAAGTTCTCCGGTCGGAACACGTGCTCCGGAATGCCCGGCACGCCGCGCGGGAAGCCCATCGCCTTCTGCGTCGGATCAACGAGCTCGCCGCGCGCCAGCGTCGGATATCGACTCGGCGGCGGGGTTGTGCCCTTGAGCACCCAATCGCGCATCGCCGCGCTCAACACACTGCGCAGCTCGCGGTGCGGGAGCGGGTTCGGTGCGAGCGTCGCCTGCCCGAAGTTGTTGCCGGGGCAGTTGAACGACGCGGTGTCCGCCTCGTGGCGGAAACCGCCGCCACCGCCGCCATGCGGGCTGCCGGCCACGTAGTAGCGCCGCACGTCCGGCGCGAGCGGGATGTCCGTGTCCGCCGACGATCCGACCCACTCCAGCGAGAGCTTCAGCGCGTAGACCTCTGCGGCGCCGAAGTGCTCGAACACCTTGGGGCAGGTCCTGCTCGCGGTGCAGCGGGTCAGCAAGCCCTTCGCGGGCAGGCCTCGGGCCTTGTCGACCCAGTCGACCCACCATTGCGGGCCTTCGCTGCCCATCTGGAAGAGCTCCAGCACGCCGTCGGGTTGCGCCCAGCGGGCGTTGGCCGCCACGCGGCGGCCCGCGATGATGGCCCACGCGCCGTCGTGGACCTGGCGGCCGGCCTCGTCCTGGTTCAGGCCCATGAACAGGAACTGGCGGACCATGTTCCCCGATTGCGAGACACCGCGGATTGCGCTGCCGCGCACCTGGCCGGCGATCGGGTTGGGCGTGCCGGTGTCGTCGGCCTTCGCGTACCGGAAGAACGCGCCGACATCGCGGAACGCGGCCATGCCGACGCCTAGCACGTACGCGTTGCCGGCCGTGTAGACGATCTGGTAGACCTTGCCCGCGTCGAAGCCGCCCCGCAGGCAGACGTGGATCGGCAGGTTGGATGGCGCGTGCGACGCATCGATGTCGATGGGAGCGCCGGGGAACGGCTGCCCGTGGTCGCAGCGGGCGAAGGCCCAGTCTTTCGGATCGACGGTGCCGGCCGTCGTGATACGGCCGTCGACGGTTTCCTTCGTGTGGACCGTCAAGGTCGCGCGTGTCGTGTCCAGCGAAACCGGCAGGTAGGGCATCGGATTGCCCTGCACCATCAGCGGCTGGGAATCCGGCCCGCTGCGGTTGACGATGCGCGCCATCACCGGGCCAGTCACCGGCTTGCCGTCGACGCGCGCGACCGGCGCGCGGACATAGTGGTTGAGCGCTGCCTCGGGCCGCGTGCGCGGCACGCCGGTGTTGCCCGCGTTATCGGCTTGCCATCCGCTGCGCAGGCCGATGTCGCCGGCCTTGAGCTCACCAGGCTGCAGCCGCACTTCGCCGCCGCGGTTGGGCACGTCGTGCCACAGGAAGCCGCTGGAACGCTCGCGATCGACCGGCCGGGTGATCACCCAGTTCGTCTCGTAGCGGACCAGGCCGTCGGCCTCGGCGCCGAGCCTCAGATCGGTGATCACCGCGTTGTGGCTGTCCTTCGGATCGAGCTCGCCGAACGCGCGACCGCGGAGTTCCTCATAGCCGCGCCGCTCGCCGGTCAGCGGCGTGACTTCGTCGACCACGATGCGCGTCACGCGTGCGTGCGCGACACCGATGGCCAGCAGCGACAGCACGGCCAGCGCCGCTCCCCGACTGCGTGTTCGCGTGCAGGGGATCCGCATCACTGGCCCTTGAACAGACCTTGGAACTGCCGCGACACCGGCAGCTTCTCCGCGCAGCCCTTGAGCGAGAGCTGCATCGTGTTCTCGTCGACGCGGGTGGCGCTCGTGATGAAGCGGCTGTTGACCAGCACCGAGCGGTGCACCTGCCAGAACACGCCCGGGTCGAGGTCGCTGAGCAGTTCCTTGAGCGCGGTGCGGATCCACGCCTCGCCGTCGCGATGCACGACGCGGGTGTAGCGGCTGTCGCTCTGGAAGAACAGGATGTCGTCGGGCGCGATCAGCTGGATCTCGCGACCCTGGCTGGCCTGGATCGGCCGCATCGTCGGTCGCTGCGCGGGCAGCAGCTGGCGGAGCAGCTCAAGCGTGGCCGCGGGCATCGCCGGCAGGGAGGGGCTGTCGACCGCATCGGCCTCCTGTGCCTGGCGTTGTCGCAGGCGCTGGAGGCACTGCTCCAGCCGCGCGTCCTCGACCGGCTTCAGCACGTAGTCGACCGCGCCCGCCTCGAAGGCCGAGAGCGCGTGGTCGCCATAGGCCGTGACGAACACGACCTGCGGCGGCTCCGCCAGTTGCGACAGGCGCTGCCCGACCTCCAGGCCCGACATCCCGGGCATGCGGATGTCGAGGAAGCAGAGCTGCGGCTCGTGTTCGAGGCAGTCGTCCCAGGCGTCGCAGCCGTTGACGCTGGCCGCCACGATCTCGATCTCCGGCGCCAGGCGCGCCAGCGCGGCGCGCAGCTGCTCGCGCGGGCCTTCCTCGTCGTCCGCGATCAGCGTGCGGATCTTCGTTGTCATGCGTGTTCTCTCCCCGATGTGGCCGATACGACCGATGCGAGCTTCAGGCCGTCGGCACTTCGACCCAGGCCAGGCATCCGGGCGCTTCCGCCGGACCCGGCTCCAGGCCCAGCGCGGCGTGCGCGCCGAACTGCGCCTTCAAGCGCTCGCGTGTGTTGGCCAGCCCCAGGCCCTCGCAGGCGCCCGGCGGCAGGCCTTGTCCGCCGTCCTGCACCTCCAGGCGCAGCCGGCCGTCCGCCGCCTTCACCCGCACCGCGATGTGTCCGCCGCGCAGGCTGGGCTCGATGCCGTGCGTGATCGCGTTCTCCGCCAGCGTCAGCAGCGTGCCCGGCGGCAGGCTCGCGGCGGCGATCGCCGCCTGCGCCGTCGCGTCCGTGTCCAGCGACCAGCTCAGCCGCTGCCCCAGCCGCGCCTGCATGATGTCCAGGTAGCTGCGCACGATCTGGAGCTCCTGCTCCAGCGGCAGCCGGTCCTGCTCGAACATCGGCAGCGTCGCGCGCAGGTAGCGCGTCAGCGAGCGCAGCATCGGCCCGGCGCGGTCGTCGCGCGTGTCGACCCAGTGCTGCAGCGACGCCAGCGTGTTGAAGAGGAAATGCGGCTGGATCTGCGCCGTCGCCAGCCGCTGCGCCATCGCGACGCGCTCTTCCTGCGCGTCGAGCTCGGCCAGGCGCGCGCCCAGCTGCTGCGTCCGGTAGAGCGTCAGGAACCACCACGACGACACCGTCAACGTCATCCCGCCGGCCACGAAGGGCAGCAGGTCCCGGGCCTCGGCGCGGAAGCCGGCCTTCACCATCCCCAGCGTGACCAGCACCATCAGCACGCTGAGCGCAAAAGTCGCGCCGTTGAATCGGGTCCGGGTCGGCTGGCGCCAGAGCCAGCGCGCGACGCCCAATCCCAGCGACGCCATGCCGAGGCCACCGATCAGGATCACATGCGCCAGCTCGCGCGGCAGCATCGTGTAGAACACCAGCCCCAGCACCAGCACGTTGCTCATCACGTAGCTGTCGATGACGGTGGACCAGGTCTTCAGGCCCGAGCGCTCGATCTCCTCCTCGGTGAAGGTGCGGCGCGGTCCTGGGAACAGCCATTGCGTCCAGTCCCCCTTGGCCTGAGGGACCGCATCGGCGGAAGCGCTGGGCGAAGTCATGCGGCGAGTCTAGGCGAGGGGCCCGGTCAACGCCTCAGGATGCGGCGAATGGCAGTGGGTGAGGACGATCGGTCGACTGCGACGACCGAGCGGACGCCGTGGCGGCCGGTGCCCCGTTCCGCTCAATCGCCTCCTCATGCTCGGCATTCGCTCCACGGGGCACCGGCCGCCACGGCTGCCGTCAGCAGAGCGGTTCGCCGCCGACGAACACCTTGAGCGTGCCGGGTTCGATCGGGATCCAGGCCTCGCCGCGCGTCAGCGGCTCGGTGGCGACGATGGCGATGCGGTCGTCCTCGGTGGTCTTGGCAGCCAGGTCGACGCTCACATCCTCGTCCTGCAACGTGACGTGGCCGAAGGGCGGCTGACGCAGCAGGTAATGCAGCTTGGTCGAGCCGTGCGCCCACAGCGCCTGGCCGTTGGACAGCAGCATGTTGAAAGTGCCGTGGCCGTTGAGCCGCGGCAGCAGCTCGCGCAGCGTGTGGTTCAGTTCCTCGATCGCCGGCATGTCGGCGTGCGCCTTGGCCAGCTCCTGCATCAGCCAGCAGAAGGCCTGCTCGCTGTCGGTCTGGCCGACCGGCTTGAACGCCGCATGCAGCCGCGGCATGAATCCCTTCAGGTCGCCGTTGTGCGCGAATACCCAGTAGCGGCCCCACAGCTCGCGCACGAACGGATGGGTGTTCTCCAGCGAGACCACGCCCTGCGTCGCCTTGCGGATGTGCGCGATGACGACGTCGCTGCGGATGGGGTAGGTCTTGACCAGCTCCGCCAGCGGCGACACCCGGGCGCTGTGGTGGTCGACGAAATGCCGCAGCCCGCGGCCCTCGAAGAACGCGATGCCGAAACCGTCCTTGTGCTCGTGCGCCCGCGTCGCCAGGCCGGCGAAGCTGAACATCACATCGGTCGGTCGGCGGGCGTTCATGCCCATCAGCTGGCACATCGCGGTCTCTCCAGGATCAGGTCGCTCAGGTCGCTAGGCTCATCAGGCAACGATCATTCCAGGAACAGCCGCGTGATCCCCTTCAGGCTCACCAGGTTGCCGGGGTTGCTGGTCTCGTTGAGCACGCCGCTCATCCGCTTCACCAGGCGCGGGCTCTTCTGCGCGCGCCAGATCAGCAGGTCGGCCAGCCAGGGGAAACGGTTGACGCGGTTGCCGCGCTCGTACAGGTCGTACTTGGGCTGCAGCGCGCGCAGGCCCTGCTCGTACTGCTCGCGGACCTGGGCGTCGACGGCGGATGCCGAGGCGCCCGCGCGGTGCGCCAGGATGGCCTCCGCGGCGAGCAGTCCGGTCTCCATCGCCTTGCCGATGCCTTCGCCCGTGAACGAGTAGGTCGAGCCCGCCGCCTCGCCGGTGACCAGCAATCCCGGCCGCGTCCAGCGCGCGCCGTTGAGCGTGCAGCGCAGCGGCGCGCCCTTGAGTTCGCCGATCAGTTCGCCCTCGGCCATCAGGCGCTTGGCGGGCGGGTAGTGCTCGACGAAGGCGTCGAAGATGGCGCGCAGGTTGACGTCCTTCTTCTGGCCCTTGCCGGCCATGTCCTTGTGGCTGTCGGTGACGCCGACGCCGATGTTGAAGCTGCCGTCCGGCGCCGGGAAGATCCAGCCGTAGCCCGGCTGCACCGGCTTGCACCAGACCACTTCCAGCGCCTTGATCTCGCCGACCATCGCCGGCGCGCGCACGTAGCCGCGCAATGCGACGCCGCTGGGGGTGTGACGCTCGCACATGCCGGCGGCGGTCAGCGCCTTGGGCACGGCGCCGGTGGCCAGGATCACCCAGTCCGCGGCGATCTCGTGCGGCTGGCCGTCGATGGTGAACCGCGCACCGCGCACGCGACCCTGTTCATCGTCCAACGCCGCCTCGAAGCGCGCCGGCGCCAGGAAACGCGCGCCGGACTCCTGCGCGCCGAGGTTGAGGATCTCGTCGAGCTGTCTGCGCGGCAGCACCGCGAGGTGGCCCGGCACATCGATCCGGCCGCCGCGCGGTCCGATGCAGCCCACATGCGCCGAACGTTGCGCCTTGGCCATCACCCGGTCCAGCAGGCCGAGGCGCTCGAGCGCCTTGTGCGCGTCCGGGATCAGCCCGTCGCCGCAGACCTTGTCGCGACCCAGCGGCTGCTGGTCGGCGAACACCACGTCCAGTCCGGCCTTGGCCAGCCAGCGCGCCGCGGCGCTGCCGGCGGGGCCGGCGCCGATGATCAGGACGTCGCAACGCAGAGGCGGTGCCGGGACAGCGGGGGGAGCAAGGGGAGCGGAAGGGTTCGCGGGCTCGTTCATGAAGCACATTGTCTCCGCTCCGCGAACCAATGAAAAAGGGCCCCGGAGGGGCCCTTGGTGCGTGACGGTCGTGACGATCAGAAGTCGTACGTGCCGCGGATGTAGAAGGTGCGACCGGTCGCGTCGGCGTAACGCGGGTCGTAGCCGGCCTGGAAGACCTGGGTCTGGAAGGTCAGCGGCGGATCGCGGTCCGTCAGGTTGCGAACACCCAGCGTGATCGACGCCGTCTTGATCGGACGGAACGACGCGTACAGATCAGCCGTCGCGTAGCTGCTCACGCGGTTGGTCGGGTCCACGTCGATGTAGCCCGACTTGTAGTGACCGGTCAGGCCGACCGTGTACTTGTCGTAGGCCCACACCGCCGACAGCGTGTGCTGCCAACGGAACACCGGACCGGCGCCGGAGTAGACGCCGACGTTCTGGTTCCACGGGCCGTCCTGCAGGTCCTGGTACTCGTACTTGGTGACGTACGTGCTGTTCAGGCCGAACATGACGCTGCCAGCGCCGGCGAAGCGCAGGCGGTAATTGGCGTTCAGGTCGAAGCCGTTCGTGTTGTTGCCGCCCAGGTTGAGCTGGCGGACGTCCACGTAGCCGCAGTTGGCGCCCGGGCACTGCGAACCGTCGACCGACAGGAAGCCGGCCGAGTTGCGGTGGTAGAACTGGCCGAACTTGTCCTGGTTGGCCGGATCGAACAGCGATGCGTCGCCGATCACGCCGATCAGGTTCTTCACGCGCAGCCACCAGAAGTCGACACCGAAGCTCAGGTCGTTGAGCGGCGCGAACTGGAAGCCCAGCGACGCGCTCTTGCTCTTTTCCGGACGCAGCTGGTCGTTGCCGCCGTTGCGGACCATGAACTGCGCGTCGCACAGGTTGATGGTCGTGCCGCCGGCCGCGCACAGCACCGGGTCGTTGACCGTGCTGGAGTTGGTGTAGGTCGGCGCGGCATGCAGCTCATACAGCGACGGGGCGCGGAAGCCGGTCGAGTACGAACCGCGGACCAGCACTTCCTTGCTCGGCTGGAAGCGGAAGCTGACCTTGGGGTTGGTGGTGCTGCCGAAGTCGTTGTACTTGTCGTAGCGGACGGCGGCGGTCACATCCAGTGTCTTCAGGATGGGCACGTTCAGTTCGCCGTAGACGGCGTACACGTTGCGCTTGCCCGTGCTGTAGATGTTGGGGTCGATGCCGGTGGAGGCGATCACCGTCTGCGCGTACTCGTCCTGCGCGTCCTGGGTGAACTTCTCCTGCCGGAACTCTGCGCCCAGCGCCAGGGCGGCAGAGCGGCCGGCACCCAGCCAGTCACCGACTTCACGGCTGGCGTGAGCGTCCAGGTTGGTCGTCCGGCCCTTGCCGATCATCAGGCGGCCCAGCGCGGCGGCGCTCTGCAGGTAGGCCTCGCCCGCAGCGTCCTGCGCGCCGAACGGGTTGATGATGCCGGTCAGGATGCCTTCGGTGATCTTGTTGCCGTCCGAGTAGCCGCTGATCAGGTCCTCGGTCACCTTGTTCTGGTTGTAGCTCAGGCCGGCGGCGTAGTCCCAGCCTGCCAGCGTGCCGTCCAGCGAGAGCACCAGACGCTGCTGCGTGTTGGTGTTCTTGTCGCCGCGCGGGCCGTTGGGGGAGTCACGCCACTTCAGCGTGATGTAGCCCGGCTGGATCGCCGCGCCGCCGTCGGTCATCGTCTGGCCGGCGTAGCCGTCGCCGTCGTAACCCGGCAGCAACGCCGGGTTGTTCGGGTAGTACGGGTTGGCGGAGCCGTCCGGACGCAGCCGGTTCTGAACCAGGAAGCCGTACGGCACCGGAGCGATGCGCGTCTTCACCTCGGAGCGGGTGATGAAGTACTCGGCGCCGAAGGTGTGGTCGTTGTTCAGCTTGACCGTGCCCTTCAGCATGGCCGAGGTGCGCTGGCTTTCCGGCAGGTAGTCCACGTAGCGCGAGGTCGACATCGTGCAGGACGTCTGGTCGGCGTTCGGGACCAGGAAGTCGCCGCCCTCGCAGCTCGGCGCGGCCGGGTTGTAGACGATCTTGCCGTCCTGGTAGTAGTTGGCCGGGAGGGTCGAGCCGGACTTGCCGCCGACGAAGCGGGTGTTGAACGGACGGTCCGTGCCGCCGATCGGGTCCTGCTTCTGCAGGTCGACAAAGCCGAAGACGTTGAAGCCCTGCTTCTCCAGATCGCCGTAACCGAAGCCGGCGTTGGCGTTGCGGGTCTTGCCGCCGGCGTGCTGGGGCGAGTCATAGCCCAGCGTGACCGTGCCGCCCTGGTAGTCGGAGCGGGTGATGAAGTTGATCACGCCGCCGATGGCGTCGGTGCCGTACAGCGACGAGGCGCCGTCACGCAGCACTTCGATGCGCTCGATCGCCGCCAGCGGGATCATGTTCAGGTCAGGCGCGGACCCGTCGAACGCGTTGTTGGCGATGCGGCGGCCGTTCAGCAGGACCAGCGTCTTGTTGGCACCGATGCCGCGCAGGTCGGCGAAGGAGGCGCCGCCGGTGGACGAACCCACGGCCTGGCTGGTGCCCAGGCTGCTCTGGCTGGCGGTGAGCGTGCTCAGGATCTGCTCGACGGTCGTCAGGCCTTGCTGACGGATGTCGCTCATCTTGAAGGTCGTCACCGGCACGGACGACTCGGCGTCGAGCCGCTTGATCGCGGATCCCGTCACGACGACCCGCTCCAGCTGGTTTTGATCCTGTTGTTCCTGGGCCAGCGTCGGGAAGGACGCGGCCGCAATGGTGGCGGCGACTGCCAGGCCTACCGCGTTCAGCTTGTACATATGCACCTCTAGGGAGAGCGCCCGCCCTCCTTGTGGGTGCGGCGAGCCGGAATTGAAACGGCCCCGCATCGCGAGGCCTGACAAAAGTGTGCTGACGAATCGCCATAGGTCATAGGTGCAGGTGCGTAAAGCGCGCGAATTTGGGACCGGACGGTTCGAAACGGCCTGTTTTCGCGGGTTTCTCCTTACTGTTTCATGACAGTTCGGTCGTGCCTGCGCCACAGTTTCGGAATTTACGAACGCTTAACTCCTGCGGAAACGTCGGATTTCAAAACCCGGGGTTTCGAGCGCTGGTCGCGCGCAATGTTGTTTGCTCGTTTGTTAACCGTTAAGGCAGCGAGAAGAAACGTATGGGTACAGCAACAGTGAATTTATCGATTCAAGGTGATGAATATGGAAAATATTCATCAATCCAATGACTTACCGTTATCGGACAGAGTATGGAAACAATACTTAACGTGGCGAGGTGGCCGAACGAGCCTTGTGGTCGTGGCAGCGCCGTGGCAGCCCATGAAAAAAGGACTCCCGAGGGAGTCCTTGTCGTGAGGCGGTCCGGCGACCTGCCGCGGGGCGGCGGGTCGACCGGCGGTCGCGATCAGAAGTCGTAGCTGGCCTTGACCTGGACGGTCCGGCCCATCGGGCTGTAGTAGCGGTAGTCGAAGCCCAGCATGTGACCGCCATTGGCGCGCAGCGACAGGGGAGGTGCCTTGTCGAACACGTTCTTGACGCCCAGGGCCACCGTCAGCTGCTTGTTCCAGGTGTAGGCGGTCTGCCAGTCCAGGGTCACGTACGGCTTGACCTTCAGGCGCACGAACTCGTCGGCACCGGTCCCCACGTTGGTGACTTCCGTTTCGAAGTCCTTGTAGCCGGACTGGAAGTTGATGTTGGCCGCGTGCACCCAGTTGCCCTGCTGCAGCGTGTTGGTCCACTGGCCCTTCCAGCGGAAGGTGACCGTGCCCAGCGAGGCCTGGTTTTCGCCGACGTCGGAGAAGTATTCGCCGTTGGCCAGCAGCTGCACCTTGCGGTCCAGCATGTAGGTGGCGCGCAGGTTGGACGTCAGGCGACCGATCGGCGTGTTCACGCGTCCGGTCACGTCGAAGTCGATACCGGTGCTGTACGACTTGCCCAGGTTGGTCGTGCTGGCGTTGTAGGCCAGGAACTTCTCACCCGTGACCGGGTCGGTATAGACCAGGAACAGGTTGGAGTACTTCTCGGCATTGCCGAAGGCCTCGTTCTCGTCGACGGAGCCGAAGGTCTTGTCGATGCCCACCCACCACCAGTCGGCGCCGAACGAGAAGCTGCTCGCGGGTTCGACGCGGAAGCCCAGCGTCGCCTGCTTGGACTCTTCCGGCTTGACCGTCTCGACGCCGCCCGTATAGACGTTGTACTGCTTCTCACCGCCCTGGCAGATCGCGCCCAGGCTGGCCGCCACGGCAGCCATGCCGGGCTTGCAGTCATACGGCGAGGCCGTCACGCCGAACTCCTGCAGCGGGCGGTACAGCTGGCGCAGTGTCGGGGCGCGGAAGCCGGTGCCCACGGAGCCGCGGAACAGCAGTTCCGGCGTCGGGGTGTACTTGAACGACACCTTGCCGTTGGTGGCGCTGTCGACATGGCGGTAGTTGTCGTAACGGACGCCGCCGGTGATTTCCAGGTTCTTCAGAACCGGGACGACCAGTTCCGCGAAGGCGCCCATGGTGTCGCGCTTGGCGCTGTAGGGGATGACCACGGTGCTGTCGCCGAAGCGCTGGTCGTTGCCGTCCGGACCGCCTTCGCCGCGGGCGACCGCGCCCGGGTTGTCCTCGACCTTTTCCTGCTGCACCGAGGCGCCGAGCGCCAGGTAGGCGCCGCCGGCGGACGTCTTGAAGATTTCACGCGAGGCGCGGAAGTCGACGTTGGCCAGGGTGCTGGTCTCCACGCTGTAGGCGCCGGAGATCATGATCTTGGCGACCGCGTCCTTGGCGGCCTGCGACTGCTCGCCGGGCAGGACGAACGGGTTGTAGACGCCGCTGCGCAGCAGGTTGCCGAAGGCGATCGCCAGCGGGTAGCCGGAGTTGCTTTCCTCGACTTCCGCGCGCTGGTAGCCGGCGGTGGCGGTGTAATCCCAACCGGCCAGTTGGCCGTCGAGCTGCAGCCACAGGGCCTTGTTGTCGCGGTCGAAGGTGCTGGTGCGGTTGCCCAGGTCGAAGGCGCGGTACGAGACCGACGCGATGCGATCCGGCGCCAGGCCCAACGATTGCAGGTAAGCGGGGGTGTAGCCGACGGCGGCCAGCTGCGAGGCGAACGGACCGTTCGGATCCACGGCCACAGAGCCCGGCACGGCGGCGATCTTGCCGCTCGTCTTGGTCTTGCCGAGCAGCAGGTCGGCGCGGAGGGTGTGTTCACCCAGCTTGACCGAGCCCGAACCGAACAGGTTGGTGCGCTCGCGATCCGGGAAGGCCTCGACCGTGCCGGCGTAGTCGAAATAGCAGGCTTGGCCGACCTGGACGTTGCGCTCCGCGCACTTGCCGTTCTGGGCCAGGTACACGCTGCGCGGATCCGTGGTGATGGTGCCGTCCGCCTTGCGGATCGGCACATTCACGTTGCCCGGAATGGCCGACGGCGAACCGTTGAAGAACTGGTAATCCTGGCCGTTGTGCGAGAAGTTGATGACGCCGGTCTTCGAGAAGTCGCGCTGGTTGGCCGTCAGCGAGTCGCGCTTGTCCATGGACAGGCCGAACATGACGTTGAAGCCGTTGGTATCCAGGTCGCCGAAGCCGCCCGAGATCGAGGCGCTGCGCTCCTTGCCGCCGCTCTCGGTCGGCACGGACACGAACGCGGAGATGTTCTTGCGCGACGAGTTGGTGCGGGTGATGAAGTTCACCACGCCGGCAACGGCGTCGGAGCCGTACAGGGCCGACGCACCGTCGGTCAGCACTTCCACGCGGTCGATGATCGACAGCGGGATCATGTTCAGGTCCACCGCGCCGCCGGCTTCGCCGATGAGGCGTCGACCGTTCAGCAGCACCAGGGTACGGTCGCCGCCGAGGTTGTGGATGGACACGGTGGCCTGGCCGCCGCCGCCGCCGCCGACGGTGTCACCTTCGGTGATGCCGCCCTGCACGGACGACAGGTTCTGCATCAGCTCGACGACGGAGGTCACGCCGCTGCGCTCGATCTCGGCGCGGGTGACGGTCTGCACGGGCACCGACCCTTCGGCGGCGATCCGCTTGATCGCCGAGCCGGTCACGACGACGCGTTCCAGCTGGGTCTGGTCCTGGGCTTGGGCGATCGCGGCCGACGACGCGATTGCAATGGTGGCGGCGACTGCCAGGCTCACCGCGTTGAGTTTGGTCTTCAAAGAATCACTCCTAAAGGTGTCGAGCGGCGGCGCTTGTGGCGGCGCGCGAAACTTGTCCGGACGACCTCGGTGCGCAGAATTGCGTGAAGGTCGCGTGAAAGGAGTGTCAATGACTGCAATTCGACAATCGGCAGGGGTTCCTACCAATTGAGGCATTACGGGTCACCGGGACAAGGGGCAGCCCTGAAAGAGCGATACCCCCGCATGACCGGCGTCACGGGTGACTTCCGGCCAAGGCGGGGGTATCGGGGAGCACTTCCCTCCCGGGAAATGTCCGTATCGTCAGGCGCCCAACTCGTTGCGGGTCGGCAACAAGCTGTATCTCGACCGCAACAATGCGGGCAGAGGTTTTGTCGGGGACTCGTCAGTATCAGCGCGCTGTGCGCACGGAATATCGGAGTCCCGTCCGACGACTATCAGAAGTTGTAGCTGCCCGTCAGGTAAACGGTGCGGCCCAGCGGGCTGGCGTAACGCGGGTCGTAACCGACCTGGTGGCCCGACGAGTCGCGCAGCGTGAACGGCGGGGTTTCGTTGGTCAGGTTCTGGATGCCCAGGCGCAGTTCCAGCGCCTTGTTGTAGCGGAAGGTGCCTTGGTAGTCGAAGGTGATGTAGTTCGGCACCATCAGCTGGATGCGCGTGTTTACGCCGGTCTGCAGGTCGCGGACGGTCTGTTCGATGTCCTTGTAGCCCGAACGGTACTTCACCGCGATCGAGTTCGTGAACTTGCCGGTCTCCAGCGCGAACTTGGCCTGCGCCGTGTTGCGGAAGATGACCTGCGCGTCCACGCCGTACTTGCCGAGGCTGTCGGTGAAGTCGTTGGAGGTGCCGGGACGCGTGTACTTGGCCTCGATCATGTAGGTGCCGTTGACCGTGGTGGTCAGGCGGCCCAGGCCTTCGATGTTCAGGCGCCCGTCCAGCTGCCAGTCCATGCCGCTGTAGTTCGACTTGCCGATGTTGGTCGACATCGACATGAAGGCGTAATAGGCGTTCGTTTCGGCCGGCAGCTTGTAGGTCGTGAACAGGCTCTGGAACTGCTGCGGATTGGCGAAGGCCTGGTTGGCGGAGACCGCGCTGACGGCGTCACGCAGGTCGATCTGCCAGTAATCCAGGCTCGCGCCGAAGTTGCGGGTCGGATCGAAGCGGATGCCGACGGTGGCCTGCTTGGACTTTTCCGGCTTCAGATTCTCATTGCCGCCCGACAGCTGCGTGTACTGCGACTTGCCCGGCTTGCACGGGGCCGCGCCGCTGCCATCGCCCGGGAAGGGGCAGTCGTAGCTGGAAGCGGTCACGCCGTTGGTCACCAGCGGCTGGGCGATGTCCAGCATGTCCGGCGCCTTGAAGCCCGTGCCGTACGAGCCGCGCAGCACGACCGTGCTGGTCGGCTTGTACGACGCCGACAGCTTGTAGGTTGTCGCGGTCTCGGTCTTGCCGAAGTCGCGCTTGTTCACGCCGTCCTTGATCTTGCTGATGCTGTCGTAACGCAGGGCGGCGGTGACTTCCAGGTTGCGCAGAACGGGGACCACGAACTCGGCGAAGGCGCCGACGTTGTCGCGCTCCATGTCGTAGCGCGGGTTGGGGGCGAAGTTGTAGATGACGCCGTTGACCGCGTCTGCCGACGGATCCTGCTTGTAGTGATAGTTGCGGAAGTCCGCGCCGACCCCCAGCTTCACCGCGCCCGCGGGCAGGTTGAACAGGTCGCCGGAGGCGCGCACGTCGGCGCCCTTGAGCGTCGTCGATGCTTCGCGGATCGTGCCGTGGTAGATCGAGTCCGTGATCAGCTGCTGCGTCGTGGCACTCTGGTTGCCCGACGGCACGAACGGGTCGAGCGCGCCGCTGGAGAGGATGCTGCCGAATTCCTTGGCCTTGAAGTAGCCGCCGACGTACTTCTCGTCGAGGGAGTTCTGCGACCAGGTGACAGCGCCGGTCAGGTCCCAGTCGCCGATGGCGACGTCGGTGCCGACGACGATGTGCTTCGCGTCGGTGATGGTCTGCGAGTCGCGGGTGCCGAAGTCGGTGGCGCGGTAGTTGGCGGTGACCGTGTCGACGTGGGCCAGCTGGGCGGGCGTCAGGTAGGGCGCGACGTACTTGGTGAACAGCGGCGACGTGGTGGCGATGGCGATCGGCACCGGGTTCGGCGCGATACGTGCGGTCAGGTCCAGGCGCGTGAAGGCCACGTCCGAGAACAGCTTGATGCGATCGTTGATCTTGGCTTCACCGGTCACGAACAGCGAGTCGCGAGTCGATTCCGGATAGACGTCGATGGTGCTGACGAAGTCGAATGCGCACTGGGCGGTGCCGACCTTGGCGGCGGAGTTCGCCGGGATGGTATTGGCCAGGCTGTAGACGTTGTTCGGTGCGCAAACGCCGTTGGCTTGGCGGTACGGGTTGAACGAGTAGGCGCCCAGCGTGGTCGTTTCGCCGGCCAGACGCTTGAAGACGACGGCGGCGTTGGCCGGATCGGCCGAGGTGCTGGTGCGGTCGTAGGCGTAGTTCTTGCCGTTCAGGGTGAACGGCAGATAGGCGCTCTTGGCGAAGTTGCGGTCGCCCGACTTCAGCTGCTGCTGGTCGTCGCGGCGGTAGGTGGCGACGACGTTGAAGCCGTCGCGGTTCAGGTCGCCCAGGCCGTAGGTGGCGCTGACGTTGTACGCCGTGCCGCCGTTGCCGACCGGGTTGCTGTAGTTGGCGGTGATGTTGCCGCCCTGGACGTTCTTCTTCAGGACGAAGTTCACCACGCCGGCGATGGCGTCGGAGCCGTACAGCGCCGAGGCGCCGTCGGTCAGGACTTCGATGCGCTCGATGGCGCTCATCGGGATGGAGTTCAGGTTGATCCGGCTGCCCGAACCCGTGGGGGCGATGCGGCGACCGTTCAGCAGCACCAGCGTGTAGCTTTCCCCGATGCCGTGGATCGACGCGGTGGCAATGCCGCCCGAATTCGAACCGATCGAGATGTCACCGACGGTCAGGTTGCCGCCCATGGCGGGCAGGCGCTGGATCAGGTCGGCGACGTTGTTCGCGCCGGACGACTTGATTTCTTCCTGCGTGATGATCTGGACGGGCAGCGCACCTTCGTTGGCAACGCGCTTGATGCTCGATCCCGTGATCTCGATGCGTTCGAGCTGGGCGTTTTCCTGGGCGTGGGCGGCGCCGATCGAAGCGGCGAGCAGCGCGGCGGCGAGGCTCACGCGGCGGAGTTGAAGCGAAGAGGTCATGCCGGATCCGTGAAATGGCAGAAATGATTCCAGCGCTGATGACTTTGTGTCATCGGACACTGCGTGTAGGTGAACAAACTTTAAGTAACGAGGCATTGAAGTGGTCCCGGGGCCGGCCCGTAAGGGTTTTCCATGCTTGAACCAACGTAAATCGCCATTGCAGGCATGCCGAATGACATGGGAGTGTCAGAAGTCAGCGCATCCCAGTCACCGAAAAATGCTCAAAGTGACACAGTGCAGAAACGGACGGAAACAAAAAAGCGACCCGAAGGTCGCTTTGGTGATTGCTGGTGTACGCCGCACGATGGCGGCGATTCGCTGCAGATGGTTGCCTTTGCCTCGCGCTTCAGCGATTACCCGCCGCGTCGGCGGCTTTGCGCTTCTGCCGCCACGCGTGCAGCAGCGGCTCGGTGTAGCCGCTGGGTTGTTCACGTCCTTTGAACACCAGATCGACGGCGGCTTGATACGCCATGCTGTTCGGGTGGCCGGACATCGGTTCGTACAAGGGGTCGCCGGCGTTCTGGCCGTCGACAACCGCCGCCATCCGTTCGAATGTCGCCCGGACCTGTTGTTCACTGACGACGCCGTGTTGCAGCCAGTTCGCGACATGCTGGCTTGAGATGCGCAATGTCGCACGGTCTTCCATCAATCCGATCTGGTTGATGTCCGGCACCTTCGAGCAACCGACGCCCTGATCGATCCAGCGGACCACGTAACCGAGGATGCCCTGGATGTTGTTGTCCAGTTCCTGCTGCTTCTCGACGTCGGTCCAGGACGGATCGGCCGCGACCGGAATGGTGAGCAGGCGCTGCAGCAGGTCCGCGCGGTCGACGCCGGGGGCGTCGGCCTCGATCTGCTGCTGGACCTGCGCCACGCTGACCTGGTGGTAATGCAGCGCATGCAGCGTGGCGGCGGTCGGGCTGGGCACCCAGGCGGTGTTGGCGCCCGCCTTGGGGTGGGCGATCTTCTGTTCCAGCATCGCGGCCATCAGGTCGGGCATCGCCCACATTCCCTTGCCGATCTGGGCGCGGCCGCGCAGGCCGGCGCTCAGGCCGACCAGCACGTTGTTGCGCTCGTAAGCCTGGATCCAGGCGCTGGCCTTCATGTCGCCCTTGCGCAGCATCGGGCCCGCGAGCATCGCGGTGTGCATCTCGTCGCCGGTGCGGTCCAGGAAGCCGGTGTTGATGAAGGCGACGCGGCTGGGCGCCGCGGCGATGCAGGCCGCGAGGTTCACGCTGGTGCGGCGCTCCTCGTCCATGATGCCCAGCTTGACCGTCGAGGCCGGCAGGCCGAGCAACTGTTCGACGCGGCCGAACAGCTCGTCGGCGAAGCCGACCTCGGCCGGGCCGTGCATCTTCGGCTTGACGATGTAGATCGATCCCCGGCGCGAGTTGCGCAGTCCCGAGCCCGAGAGCTGCTTCAGGTCGTGGATCGCGATCAGCGTCGTGACGACGGCGTCCATGATGCCTTCGGGGATCTCGCGATCGCCCTCGAGCAGGATGGCCGGGTTGGTCATCAGGTGCCCGACGTTGCGGACGAACAGCAGCGAGCGGCCCGGCAGCACGACGTCGTCGCCACCGCCGGCCGCCTTGTAGACGCGATCCGGATTCAGGCGGCGGACGAAGCTCCGGCCGCCCTTGCTGACCTCCTCGGTCAGCGAGCCGCGCAGGATGCCCAGCCAGTTGCGATAAGCCAGCAGCTTGTCCTCGGCGTCCACGGCGGCGATCGAGTCCTCCAGGTCGAGGATGGTCGACAGGGCCGATTCCATCAGCACGTCGGAGACGCCGGCGGCGTCGGTCTGGCCGATCGTCGAGGCGCGGTCGACCTGGATCTCGAGGTGGATGCCGTGGTGGCGCAGCAGGATTGCCGAGGGCGCGGCGGCCTCGCCCAGGTAGCCGAGGAACTGGGCCGGATCGGCCAGTGCGACCGAGCGGCCATCCTTCAGCTTGACGGCCAGCGCGGTGCCGCTGACTGTGTAGCCGGCGGCGTCGGCGTGGGACGCGCCGGCCAGCGGCGCGGTCTGGTCCAGCACCTGCCGCGCGAAGGCGATGACCTTGGCGCCGCGCACCGGGTTGTAGCCGCCGGCGCGCTCGGCGCCGTCGGTCTCGGGAATCGCGTCGGTGCCGTAGAGCGCGTCATACAGCGAGCCCCAGCGCGCGTTCGCCGCGTTCAGCGCGTAGCGGGCGTTCAGGATGGGCACCACCAGCTGCGGGCCGGCCTGGATCGCGAGTTCGGCGTCCACGTTGGCGGTCGTCGCCTTCGGATCGGCAGGCAGCGGCACCAGATACCCGATCTGCTTCAGGAAGGCCTGGTACGCCGCCATGTCGGCGATCGGGCCGGGGTGGGCGCGGTGCCAGCCGTCGATCTCGGTCTGCAGCCGGTCGCGTTCGGCCAGCAAGGCGGCGTTCTTCTCCGCCAGCTCGTGCGCGAGCGCGTCCAGGCCTTGCCAGAACGCGGCCGGCTCGACACCGGTGCCCGGCAGGGCCTCGGTCTCGATGAAACGGGCCAGGGCGGCATCGACCTGGAGGCGGTGGTGTTGGCTGCGTGCGGTCATGGCGACTCCGGAAGGCGGTTCAACGATGCGTCGACTGTAGGGCGAGAGGCGGTGGCGATTCATGTCGGCCCTGGTCGAAGATCCCTGACTTTTTTGCACAAATAACAACGACCAGGGTCGTCATTCATTGCCTCGGGCGGCGCAACGGTCCAACAATCGCCGGCCATGGACCGCCTCAAACAGATCGAGTCCTTCACGCTGGTCGCGACCAAGGGCAGCCTGACCGCCGCGGCGCAGGCGGAGGGCGTGGCGCCGGCGGTGATGGGCCGCCGGCTGGACGCGCTGGAGGCGCGGCTCGGCGTGAAGCTGCTGCTGCGCACGACGCGCAAGCTGACGCTGACGCACGAGGGCATCGCCTTCCTCGAGGACTGCCAGCGCCTGCTCGCCGAATTCGCCAGCGCCGAAGCCAGCGTCAGCGCCGGCGGCGTGAAGGCCAGCGGCCATCTGAGGATCACCGCGCCGGCCGGCTTCGGCCGACGCCATGTCGCGCCGCTGGTGCCGGACTTCCTGTCGCGGCATCCGGAGGTCAGCGTGTCGCTGAACCTCAGCGATCGCGTCGTCGACATCGTCAACGAGGGCTTCGACTGCGCGGTGCGTGTCGGCGACCTCAGCGACTCCAGCCTGATCAGCATGCGGCTGGCCGACAACCGGCGGCTGTGCGTGGCCGCGCCCTCCTACCTCAAGCGTGCCGGCACGCCGAAGCATCCGTCGGAGCTGATGCGGCACGAGTGCCTGACCTTGAGTTCCGACGCGAGCCAGACGCGCGGCTGGGCCTTCCGCATCGACGGCCAGGTGCAGCATCTTCGGCCCAGCGGGCGGCTCGATTGCAGCGATGGGCAGGTGCTCCATGACTGGTGCCGGCAGGGCCTCGGCCTGGCGTGGCGCAGCACCTGGGAAGTGGCCGCGGCGCTGCAGGCGGGCGAGCTGGTCAGCGTGCTTGACGACTTCGCCGCGCCGCCCAACGGCATCTTCGCCGTGCTGCCCCAGCGCAAGCACCTGCCGCTGCGGGTCCGGCTCTGGATAGACTTCCTGAAAGAACACCACGGCAGCCCCGACTACTGGGCCCGTGCCTCCACCTGGGAGACCCCATGACCCTCGAAGCCCTGCTCGCCGGCCTGCACATCGTGGCCATCCTCAGCCTGGTCGTCTTCCTGTCGAGCCAGGCGGCGCTGTGCCGCAGCGAATGGATGAACCCGGCCGTCGTGCGCCGTCTCTCGCGGCTGGACATGATCTACGGCATGACCGCGGTGGCGGTGCTGATCACCGGCCTGGCCCGCACCTGGTGGGGCATGAAGGGCCTGGGCTGGTACTGGCACCAGCCGCTGCTGCACTTCAAGTTCGGGATGTTCGTCGTGATCGGTCTGATCTCGATCAAGCCGACCCTGACCTTCCGCCGGTGGACGAAGACACTCGACGGCGGTGGTGGCCTGCCCAGCGAGACCGAGATCCGTTCGACGCGCCGCCTGATCATGATGCAGGCGCACCTGCTGATCCTGATCCCGATCGCGGCGGTGATGCTCGCGCGAGGCGTGATGACGAAGTGAACAAGGCCCTCGCGGGAGGGCCTTGTTCATGGTGACTGACGCTCGCTCAGCGGCGTCATGCGTGCCTGCGCCGAATCACTTGGCGGAGAGACACTCTTTCATGAAGGCCTTGCGGGCGTCGCCGGTCTTGCCCTTCGCATCGGCATTGCAGGTCGTCATCTTGGTCTGCTGAGCGGTCTTGGCCGGCGCGGACGCCGTCTCGCCCTTGAGGCAGCTGCTCATGAAGGCCTTGCGCTCGTCGCCGGACTTGTCCTTGGCGTCGGCGTTGCAGCTCTTCATCAGCTGCTGCTGCTTCAGCTGCTTCTCGGACGGCGCCTTCTTGGCATCGTCGGCGGCGTGCGCGCCCAGCGCGGCGACGGCCAGCAGGACACCGGCGAACAGCGAGACGGGGGTCAGGTGTTTCATCACTTTCTCCTACGGGGATACAGGGGGTTGGGGAAGGACCTGTCGGGCAGTTGAGCACAGCAACGAACGGCTCTCAAGAGCGGTTGACGGCCGTCAAGAGAATGGGTGACCCGCCTCAGTCGACACCGATTCGACATCGATCTGCAAACGCGAGTCGGGCCCTGACTCACATGATCCGGCGTGGAGACGCCAGCGCCTCATGGGCGAGATGGAGCCGCCTGACCAGGACCTGTATGAACGCCCGGTCGAAACGGTGCTGGCACTCCGGGCTGAGCTGCCCCAGCGAGTCCGGCGTAAAGGACACGGTTGTGCAAAGTTGGGTCACCCTGATGTCGGTGCTGTGGCGGCGCAGATCGGGATTCGGCGCCAGATACGCCATCTCGCCGACCGAGGTGCCGGTGCCCAGCGTCGCGACCAGCGCGCCGTCGCGCCAGACCTCGACCTCGCCCTGCGTGACGATGTGGAAGGTGTTGCCCTCCTGGCCCTTCTTGAACAGCAGGTAGTCGAGCGGATACCGGCGCCAGCGCGCGCGCCGCACGACTTCCCAGAGCTCGACGTCGCCGAAGCCCGCGAAGAACTCCAGCCCGCGCAGCAGGTTGAAACGCTCCGAGTCCTTCACCTCGTTGAGCCGCGCCAGCGGCACCAGCTGCTTCGCGACGAGTTCCGACAGCGCCTGGCCGAAGGACTCCCAGTCCGGATAGCGCTCGGACGGGTGCTTGTAGAGCGCGCGCTGGATGACGGCGTCCAGTTCCGGCGTCACGCCGCCGCGCTGACCCAGCAGCGGCTGCGGCGCCTGATGGTAGATCTGGTGCATCAGCGCCATCTGGTTGGGCGCGTCGAAGGGCGGACGGCCGCAGACCATGTGGTACAGCACGGCGCCCAGCGCATAGATGTCGGCCTGGGCGCCGACATCGCCGCCCTCGATCTGCTCGGGCGGCATGTAGGCCAGCGAGCCGACGCGATGCACCTGCGTCATGTCGGCGTTGAGGTTGAGCGCGCTGCCGAAGTCGCTGACCTTCACGTCGGTGACCTGGCCCTGGCTGTCCAGCACGGCCAGCAGGTTGGCCGGCTTGATGTCGCGGTGCACGACGCCCTGGCGGAACACGTAGGACAGCGCCATCGCGCACTTGAACCCGAGCTCGACGATCTGGTCCAGCGGCAGCAGCCGGTCGTTGCGGCAGAAGTGCTTCAGCGTGACGCCGTGGACGAACTCCATCACCAGGTAGGGGAGGTCGCCGTCCTGCACCGCGTCGAGGATCTGCACCACGTTCGGATGCTGCAGCCGGCCGGCCAGCGCGGCCTCGGCGGCGAAGAAGCGGATGCTGAGCGTGTCTTCCTCGCTGCGGCCGCCGGCGGACCAGGCGCGCATGCGCTTGATGGCGACTTCCTGGCCCTTGAAGTCGTCCATCGCCAGGAAGACGTCGCTGGTCGCGCCCTCTCCCAGTCGTCTCAGCACGCGGTACTTGCCGATCTGCTCGGGCAGGTCGGCCAGTCCGCCGAGCGTCGAATCGGAAAAGGTGGAGGGACGGAGATCGTCGGAGGCGCTCATCGGAGGACCATCCTGCCCCAGGGAGAGGGTGCGGGCAAGAGGGGACCACGGTCTCTTACAGGGCAGGTCCCCTAAAATGCGGCCCCATGATCCAAGCCAAGCAGGAATTGCTCGCCGCCCTCGGCACCGTGCTCCAGGGCCTGAGCCAGGAGGCCCTCGACAGCGGCCTCATCAAGGCCGCGCCCGCGGCCGCTTTCGAGAACCCCAAGCAGGCCGCCCACGGCGACTTCGCCTGCACGGCGGCGATGCAGCTGTCCAAGGCGCTGAAGAAGAATCCGCGCGAACTGGCGCAGACGCTGATCGCCCAGCTGCAGGCGCAGCCCGCCTTCGAGCGCTGGGTCGAGGCGCTGGAGATCGCCGGCCCCGGATTCATCAACATCCGCCTGAAGCCCGCGGCCCGCCAGGCCGTGGTCGGCGAGGTGTTCGCCGCGACCACGCGCTTCGGCCACCAGCCGGCGCGCGACACGTCCGCGCTGGTCGAGTTCGTCTCCGCCAATCCGACCGGCCCGCTGCACGTCGGCCATGCGCGCCAGGCGGCGCTGGGCGATTCGCTCTGCCACCTGTTCTCGACGCAGGGCTGGAAGGTCAGCCGCGAGTTCTATTACAACGACGCCGGCGTGCAGATCGGGACGCTGGCGCAGTCCACGCAATGCCGGCTGAAAGGCCTGAAGCCGGGCGACGCGGGCTGGCCCGAGTCGGCCTACAACGGCGACTACATCCAGGACATCGCCGAGGCTTTCCTGCGCAAGGAGACGGTGACGGCGGACGACCGCGCGTTCACCGCGTCCGGCGACATCGAGGACCTGGACGGCATCCGCCAGTTCGCCGTGGCCTACCTGCGTCACGAGCAGGATCTGGACCTGCAGGCGTTCGGGCTGCGCTTCGACAACTACTTCCTCGAGTCCTCGCTGTACAGCGGCGGCCAGGTCGAGGACGCGGTGTCGCGCATCGTCGCCAACGGCAAGACCTACGAGGACGGCGGCGCGCTGTGGCTGCGCTCGACCGAGTACGGCGACGACAAGGACCGCGTGATGCGCAAGTCCGACGGCACCTTCACCTACTTCGTCCCGGACGTCGCGTACCACGTCAACAAGTTCAAGCGCGGCTTCTCGAAGTGCATCAACGTGCAGGGCAGCGACCACCACGGCACGATCGCCCGGGTGCGCGGCGGCCTGCAGGCCACCGGCGTCGGCATCCCGGAAGGGTTCCCCGACTACGTGCTGCACAAGATGGTCACGGTCATGAAGGGCGGCGAGGAGGTCAAGATCTCCAAGCGCGCCGGCAGCTACGTCACGCTGCGCGACCTGATCGACTGGACCAGCCGCGACGCGGTGCGCTTCTTCCTGATCAGCCGCAAGGCCGACACGGAGTTCATCTTCGACGTCGACCTCGCGCTCAAGGCCAACGACGAGAATCCCGTGTTCTACGTGCAGTACGCGCATGCGCGCATCTGCTCGGTGCTGCGCAAGGGTGTCGAGCAAGGCCATGACGAGGCCGCGGTGGCCGGCGCCGACCTGTCGCTGCTGACCGCGCCGACCGAGGCCGCGCTGATGCTCAAGCTGGCGGACTATCCGCGCATGCTGAGCTCGGCGGCACAAGACCTGGCCCCGCACGACGTCGCGTTCTACCTGCGCGACCTCGCCGGCGCGCTGCACAGCTACTATGGCGCCGAACGCGTGCTGGGCGACGACCCGGCCTTGACGCGCGCGCGCCTGGCGTTGCTGGCCGCGACACGGCAGGTGATGCGCAACGCGCTGGCGGTGCTGGGGGTGTCGGCCCCGGACGCGATGGAACGTGACTCGCAGGAGCAGCAATGAGTAAACAGAAGCAGCGCGGCGGATTCGCCATGGGCCTGATCGTGGGCCTGCTGCTGGGGCTGGGGATCGCGCTGGGCGTGGCCCTGTACGTGACGAAGGCCCCGGTGCCCTTCGTCAACAAGCTGCCGCAGCGCACCGCGGAGCAGGACGCGCAGGAAGCCGAACGCAACCGGAACTGGGACCCGAACGCGCCGCTGGCCGGCCGCGCCGGGGCGAAGGCCGCGTCGGGCGTCGTGACGCCCGCCGTCGCGCCGCCCGCGACGCAGCCGTCGCCGCAGATCACCATCGGCGGGACGCCGGCACCGGCGGTCGAAGGCCGTCCGGCGGAGCGCGCCCCCGCGGTGCAGCCGCAGGCCCAGAGCCAGATCCCGTCCGTCAAGCCGGAGCAGCGTCCCACCGAGCCGCGCGCCGATGGCGTGCGTCCTGACGGCTCGCGCGGCAGCTTCTTCGTCCAGGCCGGCGCCTATGCGCGCATGGAGGACGCCGAGCAGCAGCGCGCCAAGCTGGCGATCCAGGGCTTCTCGGCCAAGGTGATGGAGCGCGAGCAGTCCGGTCGAACGGTCTTCCGGGTCCGTCTGGGTCCGTTCGACACGCGAGACGAGGCCGAGGCGCAACAGAAGAAGCTCGAGGGCGCCGGTGTCGAGGCCAACCTCGTGGCGATCCAGCGATGAACGTCCGGCCGGCGCCCTATCCCCCTGATACAGCCGTCATGCGACGTTAATGCCGCTCTAAGTTTGACTTTCTAGGATGGCCGGCCGCTGCGGCGCCGGTCGCAGCGGAACCCAACAAGGAATCGAAGATGAAGCGTCGCGAATTCAACGCCCTCACGGCCCTGACGACCGCCGCGGGCGGTGGTGCGCTCCTGGCCGGCGCGCCGGTGCACGCGCAGGGCGGCCCGGTCGAGGGCCGCCAGTACCAGCGCCTGGCCACGCCGGTGCCGGGCTCGACGCCGGGCAAGATCGAGGTGATCGAGTTCTTCTGGTACGGCTGCCCGCACTGCTACGTCTTCGAGCCGACGATCGAGGCCTGGGCCAAGCAGCTGCCCGCCGACGTCGTCTATCGCAAGATCCATGTGGCCTTCCGCGCCAACGTGAAGATCCACCAGCAGCTGTTCTTCACGCTGGAAGCGATGGGCAAGGAAGCGCAGGTGCGTCCGGCGATCTTCAACGCCATCCACCGCGGCGGCCAGGGCCTCACCAACGTCGACGAGATGGCCAAGTTCCTGGCGCCGCTGGGCGTGGACGCGGCCAAGTTCAAGGAGACCTACAACTCCTTCACCGTGCAGACCAAGAGCCAGCAAGCCGAGAAGCTGCAGAACCAGTACAACATCGACGGCGTCCCGACCGTCGCCATCGGCGGCCGTTACCTGACGTCGCCGGCGATGGCCGGCTTCGGGCTGCGCGTCAGCGAGGAAGAACTCGGCCAGCGTTGCATCGCCGTCGCCAACTTCCTGCTGCCGCTGGCGCGCAAGGGCGCCTGACGCGACCGCAAGCAGTCCTTTGGAAGCGCCCCTTGGGGCGCTTTCTGCTTTCTGGGACCCTCCGTTGGGGGAGAACCGGGGGCAGGGCTTGCGCAACCGGGCCATCGCAGCTTAAAGTGATATCACCTTTTGGAGGAGCCAGGTGATGACCGAGATCGCGATCCCGAAGACCGCCATGCCGAGCGAGCGCAGCGGCGGCCATATGAACGGGTATGCCGCGCTGGCGATGGGCCTGGCGCTGGCCGGCGTCGCGGTCTTCCTGTTCATCGACTCGCGGGGGCAGGTCTTGCTGCGACCCGGCATCTGGGTCGTCATCGTCTGCGCCCTGTTCCTGCTGCTCGGCCTGTACATCCAGCAGCCCAACGAAGCGCGGGTGCTGACGCTCTTCGGCCGCTACGTGGGCACCGACCGCATGTCCGGCATGCGCTGGACGATTCCGCTGTTCATGAGCAAGCGTCGCCTGTCGCTGCGCGCCCGCAACCTGGACGCGCCTACGCTGAAGGTCAACGACAAGCGAGGCAACCCCGTCGAGATCGGCGCGGCGGTGGTCTGGCGCGTGCAGGACACGGCCCGCGCGGTGTTCGAGGTCGACGACTTCGAGCAGTACGTCAGCATCCAGGCGGAGGCCGCGATCCGGCACGTCGCCTCGCAGTTCGCCTACGACGAGGGCGACGACATCGACAGCCGGGAGATCACGCTGCGCGCCGGCGCCGACGAGGTGATGGCCGCGATGATCGCGGAGCTGCAGACGCGCCTCCAGCCCGCGGGCGTCAGCGTCGAGACGGCCATGCTGACCCATCTGGCCTATGCACCGGAGATCGCGCAGGTGATGCTGCGTCGCCAGCAGGCCGAAGCCATCATCAGCGCCCGCAAGAAGATCGTGCACGGCGCCGTCAGCATGGTCGAGGAAGCGCTCAAGGGCCTGAGCGAGCGCGAGATCGTGCAGCTCGACGACGAGCGCAAGGCGGCGATGGTGTCCAACCTGCTGGTGGTGCTGTGTTCCGACAAGGACACGCAGCCGATCATCAACGCGGGCACGCTCTACAACTGATCTCGGAGGGCGTCATTCATGGATCACAACACCCGTCGCGGAAGGTCGTCCGCATCCGCATCCGCATCCGCTTCCGCGTCGCCATCGACGTCCGCGTCGATCGATGGCGAGTGGACCGTCTGGAAGCTGCTGTTCCTCGTGGTCTGGGCGGCGCACCTGGTCGCCGTCGCCGCCGCCTTCCGAGGGGACTCGGCGGCAGCGGGCGGATACCCGACGACCTCTGACTGGAACGGCATGGTCGCGACCGCGCTGGTGACGGGGATCTTCATTCCGTGGATGTGCACGTGGGGCGCGTGCCTGGTCGCGCGGTACGCCGGCTTTTTCCTCAACATGCCTCACAAGGACTACTGGCTGGCGCCGGAACGTCGCGAACGCACGCTCGCGCGATTGGCGCGGCTGTCCTGGCCGCTCGGCCTGCTCGTGGTCCTGGCGCAGGCCGATGCGAACCTGTTCGTGATCGCGCCGGCGCTGGCGCTGGAAACGCAGACCTGGTTTGGCGGCGGCGTGGGCGGCGTGCTCTGGTTCATCGCCATCGTCGCCTGGGCGATCGTGTTCCTGCTCAGCTTCCGCCTGCCCGCCCGCGGAGCGCCAGCGGACGCTGCGCCAGGTGGCGGAAGCGGCCGTGACGCGCCCAGATCGCCGCGCCGTCGCCCAGGCCGCTGACGACGGAGCGACGCGGCCATGGGCAGTCCTGGCAAGAAGCAGTTTCCACTGCGCCTCGATCCCGCCTTGTGGGAGGAGATCGAGCGGCTGGCCGCGATCGAGCTGCGCTCGTCCAACGCCCAGATCGAGCTGCTGCTGCGCGAGGCGCTCAAGCGCCGCGGCATCAAGCCCGCGCCGGCGCCGACGCCGCGTCGAGGGCGACCGCCGACAGCGGCCGGTGACGCGGGCGATGCCGACGACGTCGGCCAGGCTGGCGACCTCCACGAATAACCCGGCCTTCGACGCTGCCATCGAGGCGTTCAGCGAACTTCGCACGACCGTGCTAAATTGCGGTCCATGGAAGCCAAGACCGCCCGCAGCGAACTGACGCAGAGCGCCATCGTCGATGTCGCGCTGGAGATGGCGCGCCTGGACGGTCTGGACAGCCTGTCCATCGGCGAGGTGGCCAAGCGGCTGAATCTGTCCAAGAGCGGTGTGTTCTCGCGCATCGGCTCGCGCGAGGCCTTGCAGGCCGCGGTGCTGGACGCGTTCGAGAAGACTTTCCAGCAGGAGGTGATCCTGCCGGCGCTGCGCGAGCCGCGCGGCCTGCCGCGCATGGACGCGATGGTGCGTGCCTGGCTCGCGCGCGTCGACGGGCCGCATGGCAACTGCCTCTACGTGGCCGGCGCCTTCGAGTACGACGACCGCGACGACGCGATGCGCGACCGGCTGCTGGACGGCGTACGCCGCTGGCGCGGCACGCTGCGGCGCACCCTGGTGCAGGCGCAGGACGCCGGACAACTGCGCGCGGACGCCGATCTCGACCAGTTGATCTTCGAGCTCGACGGCCTGTTCACCGCGCTCGTCCGGGAGGTCCGCTTCCTGCGCACGCCGGACGCGCTCGATCGGGCCTGGACCAGCTATGGCCGTCTGATGGCCCCGGTCCGGCTGGACGCCGCGCCGCCCATCGCGCCCGTTCCTATCCCCTGAGGCCGAGCCCATGCCCCGCACCGGCCGCTTCGTGTCCACCAACTTCGCACGACCGTGCGAAAAGTCTGCCGCATCCTGATTGATGTCAGCGTGCGGCCAGGAGTTCCCTCATGACCCTCCTCTTGATCCTGAGCCTTCTATTCGGCGGCGGCGCGTGGCGCGCCTGGGCGTCATGGCGCCGCCTGCTGCGGCAGCTGCCGCGACGCAACCGCGACATGGTGTTGTTCTGAGCGCCGACCTCGGCCCCACCGGGTCACGGGATAAGCCGTAGTCGCGTGACCCTGGGCGCTCCTTACACTCGTGGGCTTGTCCCATCGAGGAAAGTCCATGGCGTGGTTGATGCGCTGGCGGCCCGTGACCGTCGGCCCCGAAAAGGCGATTGCTCCCGATGAACGCCTGTCCTGGCCGCAGACTGCGGCGCTCGGCCTGCAACATGTGATCGCCATGTTCGGCGCCACGGTGCTGGCGCCGCTGCTGATGGGCTTCGACCCGAACGTCGCCGTGCTGATGAGCGGCGTGGGTACCCTGCTCTTCTTCTTCCTGACCGGCGGCCGGGTGCCGAGCTACCTCGGCTCGAGCTTCGCGTTCATCGGCGTGGTCATCGCCGCCACCGGTTATGCCGGCATCGGTCCCAACCCCAACCTGCCGCTCGCGCTGGGGGGGATCATCGCCTGCGGCGTGCTGTACACCGCCATCGGCCTGCTGGTGTCGGCCACGGGCAGCGGCTGGGTCGAGAAGCTGATGCCGCCGGTGGTCACCGGCGCGGTGGTCGCGGTGATCGGGTTGAACCTCGCGTCGGTGCCGATCAAGAACATGGCGCCCACACCCTTTGACGCCTGGATGCAGGCGGCGACCTTCGTCAGCGTCGCCGTGGTCGCGGTCTATGCGCGCGGGATGCTGCAGCGCCTGCTGATCCTCGCCGGCCTGATCCAGGCCAGCCTGATCTACGCGCTGCTGACCAACGGCTTCGGCCTGGGCGCGCCGATCGACCTGTCCAAGGTTGCCGCGGCGGCGTGGATCGGCCTGCCGCAGTTCCACGCGCCGGTCTTCGACGGTGCCGCCATGCTGATGATCGCGCCGGTCGCGCTGATCCTGGTCGCCGAGAACCTCGGCCACCTGAAGGCGGTGGGCGCGATGACCGGCCGCGACATGACGCCCTTCCTCGGTCGCGCCTTCATCGGCGACGGCCTCGCCACGATCGCCAGCGGCGCCGTCGGCGGCACCGGCGTCACCACCTACGCCGAGAACATCGGCGTCATGGCCGCCACGCGCATCTACTCGACGGCGGTCTTCGTCTTCGCGGCGCTGATGGCGCTGGCGCTGGGCTTCTCGCCGAAGTTCGGCGCGCTGATCCAAGCCATTCCGCTGGCGGTGATGGGCGGCGTCAGCATCGTCGTGTTCGGCCTGATCGCGATCGCCGGCGCTCGCATCTGGGTCGACCACCAGGTCGACTTCCGCGACCCGCGCAACCTGATGGTGGCCGCGATCACGCTGGTGATCGGCACCGGCGACTTCACGTTGAAGCTGGGCGGGTTTACGCTGGGCGGCATCGGAACCGCTACCTTCGGCGCCATCCTGCTGCATGCGCTCCTCCGGCGCGGCCGCACGGACTGACCCCTTCGGCCTTCATGCCCTTCAAGCCTTCGGAACCCCGCGCCGCGGCCCTGGCGCCCGTCGTGTGCCTCGCGCTGGCGCTGCTGTCGGGCTGTGGTCCAGGTGACGGCGCCGGATCGCGCCCGGCTGGCGCCTCCGGTGCTTCCGGCTCCGCGAGCGTGCCGGCCGTCCAGGACCGGGCGCTGCAGGCCGAGCTCGAGCAGCAGGAACGCGTCGGCCAGGCGCATCCGCGCGACCATGTGCGGGAGTTGCAGGCGATCGAGGCTCGCGCGGCCGTGGGCAGCGCCGAACGGCTGGAGGCGCTGAGCCAGCGCGCCGCGCTGCTCGCGCAGCTGCGCGACCGCAGCGGGCACGAGGCGGCGATCGAAGCGATCAAGGCCTGGCCCGAGGCCGCGACGACGCGCTCGCAGATTCCGCTGGCGCTGATGCTGGCGCGCGCGCAATGGTTGAAGGCCAACGGTGAACTCGGCGCCGGGGTGCGCCTGCTGGGCGGCCTGGCCGACATCGACGCCGCGACTGCCGATCGCCGCCTGATGTGGCGCGCGACCGAACTGCGCGCCTACATCCAGGGCGACTACGGCGAGGTCGACGCGGCCGTCGAAAGCGGTCTGAAGGCGCTGGAACAGTCGCGCGCGATGGAGTCGCGCTGGCGCGCCGCACACACCGAGGCGACGCTGGCCTTCAACTACTACCGCAGCCAGCAGTTCGATCACGCCAAACGCACCGCGCGCGAGGCGCTGCAGGCTGCGCAGCAGGATCCGGATCCCGTGCTGCTGTACTCGGTCCATACCATCCTGGGCATCGTGCATTCGCAGGACGAGGATCCGAAGCTCAGCCAGCAGGCCCGTGAGCAGGCGCTGCAGTACGCCCGCGAGGCACAGGCGCCCGGTCTGCAGGCCCTGGCGCTGGGCAACCTGGCCGACTACGAACTGCGCAGCGGCAACTACGCGCGGGCGCTGGACCTGTCGACGCAAAGCCTGGCGCTCGCGCACGAGAGCGGCGACATCTCGACCGAGATCCTGGCGCGGTACAACTCGGGCATCGCCAAGATCGGCCTGCGCAAGCTGGAGGAGGGCAAGCGCGACGTGCTGCAGGCCATCACGATGGACGCGCAGCGCGAGGCCGGCGGCTACACCGCCGAATCCTGGCTGGAGCTGGGCACCTACCTGGAGAAGTTCGACGACCTGCCGGGCGCGGTCGAGGCCTTCCATCAATCGCGCCGGGAGTTCGACGAAGTGCTGCGCGACGAGACGCGCAAGGCGGTGCTCGAGGCGCAGGCGCGTTTCGAGGACCAGCAGCGCCAGCGCGAGATCCGGCTGCTCAACCAGGACAACAGCCTCAAGGCCGAGCAGATCCGCACGCGCGACCTGCAGCTGAAGCTATGGGCCGAGGTCGGCGGGTGCGTGCTGCTGTCCGGCGCCTTGCTGGCGCTGGCGTACCGGCGCATCCGCCGCACGAATGCGGCCCTGGCGCAGACCAACGAATCGCTGCGCGTGCAGAGCGAGCGCGATCCGCTGACGGGGCTCGCGAACCGTCGCCACTTCCAGCAGGCCATCGCGCAACGCACCCGCGACGGCGGGTTGCGCGGCAGCCTGTTCCTGATCGACATCGACCACTTCAAGCGCATCAACGACCAGTGGGGCCACGCGGCCGGCGACACCGTGCTGGTGGAGGTCGCGCGCCGCCTGCGCGGCGTGCTGCGCGAGCAGGACCTGGTCGTGCGCTGGGGCGGCGAGGAATTCCTGATCCTCGTGACCTCTGAAGCGACCGAGGATGCGCGCCAGCTCGGCCAGCGGCTGCTGGACCAGATGGGCGGACAGCCGGTCGAGCACGGCTCGCTGCGCATCCCGATCAGCGCGTCCATCGGTTTCGCCAGCTTCCCGATGGCGCCGCAAGACCTGACGCTGGAATGGGAACGGGCCATCGATCTCGTCGACACCGTGATGTACATGGCCAAGGCGCATGGGCGCAACAAGGCCTACGGTGTCGCGGCCATGCAGGCGCGCGACCGCGACCAGCTGCTCGCGCTGGCCGGCCGCATCGAGTCCGCTTGGCACCAGGGCCAGGTGCAGCTGGTCAGCCTGCTGGGACCGACGCAGGAGTCCCGCGCATGAAGACAGCGCTGCTCGCTCCTGCGGGCCTCCTCGTCCGGCTCGTCCGGCTCGTCCTGCTCGTCCCGATGGCACTGGGCGCGGTGCCGGCCCGCGCCGAGATCCCCGATCGCGCCCTGGATGCGCAACTCGCGCAGCTGGACCGCTTCGGCTACAACGAGCCGGCGAAGGCGGCGCAGCAGTTGCGTGCGCTGCTGGCGGAACCCGCGAATGCGGCGCATCGGCTGCACATCGAATACACCCTGGGCCGCAATGCGGTCCAGGCGGGGCGTCCCGACGACGTCCGCCGCATGGCTGCCGAGCTGGAGGCGAAGCCGGGCGGCCGGCCGCTCGCGCGCATGCTGTTGGCCGAGCTGCAAGATCGACAGGGCCAGACCGGCCGCTCCGGCGAGATGGCGCAGCTCGCGCTCGACGAGCTCTCGCCGGCCTGCCCCGCCGCATCGACGGCGCCCCTGCCGCCCGAATGCGATGCGCGCGTGATGATCCAGGCGCTGAGGCTGCTTGCCCGGGCCCAGGGTGCGCGCGGCGAATACGCATTCGCGGAGACCTCGTTGCGGCGGGCGTTGTCGCTGGCGCAGGCGGTCCAGGACCATAGCGTGACCGGCACGATGATGGGGTCGCTGGCGGTCAACAGCCAGGTCCGGGATGAGCCCGCCGCGGCCCAGCAATGGATGATGCAGGCCTGGCAGCTCGCACAGGGCGACGTCTCGGCGATGAGCCGCGCCAAGATGGTCGAGTCGATGGTCGCGTCCCGGCGCGGCGACCGGACCACCCAGCTGGCGGCGCTGGAAGACGCGCTGCGGCTGGCCGAGCAGTCGGGCGGGCGGCGCGACGTGGCGGTGCTGCAGAACAACCTGCTCGACGCCTACATCCACACCGGCCAGTCCGCCAAGGCGGTCCAGCTCGCCCGACTGGCGCTGCCGGTCATGCAGTTCTACAACGACCAGACCAACGAACGCACGCTGCGACACAACCTGTCGGTCGCGCTGGTCCAGCAGCGCCAGTTCGAGCCCGCGCGACGCGAGATCGCCCGGGTCCTCGACATGGCCCAGGGCGACTTCGATCCCGTGCGCCGCGCGCTGCAGCTGCGCGAGCTGGGCGAGGCCTATGCGAAGGTCGGCCAGGCGAAGGAAGCGCTGCGGCTCTATCACGAGGAGCGCGCGCTGAGCGCCGACACGGCGCGACGCAACCGAGAGTCCTCGCTGCAGCAACTGCGACTGAAGTACGACAGTGAGGCCAAGCAGCGCGACCTGGAGCTGCTGCGCCGCGAGCAGACGCTGCAGGACCGCGAGCTCGGCAACCGCCGACTGGCGCAGTACGTCGGCGTGGGACTGGCGGCGTTGCTGGGGCTGTCGCTGATCCTGATCGGCGTGATGCTGGCGCGCGTCCGCGACGCCAACCGCAAGCTCAAGGCCAACCAGAGCCTGCTGCGCGCGCAGAGCGAGCGCGACCCGCTGACGGACCTGGCCAACCGCCGCCACTTCCTCGCGGTCATGGACCGCCATGCGAAGGACATGTTCACCGGCGCGCTGCTGATGATCGACATCGATCACTTCAAGCACGTCAACGACCGCCACGGCCATGCGGCCGGAGACACCGTGATCATCGAGGTCTCCCGGCGCATCGCGCAGGCGGTGCGGGCGGAGGACCTCGTCGTTCGCTGGGGCGGCGAGGAATTCCTGGTCTTCGCCCGCAACGTCGCGCCGGACCAGCTGCAGCGGCTCGCCGAGCGCATCCTGTTCATCGTCGGCGGCGAGCCGGTGCCCACATCGGCGGGCCCGCTGCGGGTGACCTGCTCGGTCGGCTTCGCGCATTTCCCGCTGCCGCCCGCACAGCTCGCGCTGCATTGGGAGCAGGCGGTCAACTGGGCCGACATGGCGCTCTACACGGCCAAGTCGCAAGGGCGCAACCGCGCGCGCGGCATCGTCACGGTCGAGGCCGGCGACGCGCAGGCGCTGATCCAGATCGAGGCCGACTTCGACGCCGCCTGCAGCTCCGAGCGGGTGCAGCTCCAGACCATCCTGGGTCCGGAGTCACCCGAGGTGCCCGGCGCGGACTAGTCGCCCATACTGGGGCGGCCAAGATCCACAACATCGGAGACGCCCCCATGAGCCTGAACCGCCGCGCGCTGCTCGCGCTGTCGTCCACTGTCTGGCTGCCGGAACTCGTGCGCGCGCAAGCGGCCTGGCCCTCGCGGCCGCTGCGCATCGTCGTGCCCTTTCCGCCGGCCGGCACCACCGACCTGATGGCGCGTGCGATGGCGCCGGAGCTGCAGAAGGCGCTCGGCCAGCCCGTCGTCGTCGAGAACAAGCCCGGCGCGGGCGGCAACACCGGTTCGGCCGACGTGGCGCATGCGACGGACGGGCATTCGCTGCTGATGGGCACCGTGGGCACGCATGCGATCAACCAGTCGCTGTATCCGAAGATGCCCTTCGACCCGGTCAAGGATTTCGCGCCCATCACGCTGGTCGCGGCCGTGCCCAACGTGTTGGTCATGAATCCCGCCAACGCGCAGAAGTACGGCATCAACAGCGTGGCTGACCTGGCGCGCGTCGCCAAGTCCAATCCGGGCAAGCTGAACATGTGCTCCAGCGGCAACGGCACGTCGATCCACCTGGCGGGCGAGCTGTTCAAGAGCCTGACCGGCACCTACATGATCCATTTCCCTTACCGCGGCTCGGGCCCGGCGCTGCTGGACCTGATGGGCGGCAACATGGATCTGATGTTCGACAACCTGCCCTCGGCGATGCCGCACATCAAGTCCGGCAAGCTCAAGGCCATCGCGGTCACCAGTGCGAAGCGCAGCGAGGCCTTGCCCGATCTCCCCACGATTGCCGAGAGCGGCGTACCGGAGCTGAAGGCCTTCGAGGCCTCATCGTGGTTTGGGCTGCTGGCGCCGATCGCGCAGCCGGCGGACCAGGTCGCGCGCGTTCAGCGCGAGGTCGCCAAGGCCTTGGCGACGCCTGTCATCAAGGAGCGCCTGGCGGCGCAGGGCGCTGTTCCTGGAGGTGGCACGAGCGCCGAATTTGCTGCGCTCATTGCTCGCGAGACGGCCAAGTGGGCCAAGGTCGTGAAGGTCTCTGGCGCGAAGGTCGACTGAGTCCTCGCTCCCAAGCCGGCCGTGCCGGCGGGCGCCGTCCTCTGTCAGAACTTGAAGTCGTAGTCGATTGTCAACGGCGCGTGGTCGCTGAAGCGCTGGTCGAGATAGATGGCCTCGCGCGTGGCCAGATGGGCCATGCCGGGTGTCGCGAGGTGGTAGTCCAGTCGCCAGCCCACGTTCTTCGCCCAGGCCTGGCCGCGGTTGCTCCACCACGTGTACTGCTCGGGCTTGTCGTTGAGGACGCGGAAGACGTCCACCAGCCCGATGTCTTTTTCGAGCAGCCGCGTCATCCAGTCCCGCTCTTCGGGCAGGAAGCCGCTGTTCTTGCGGTTGCCTTTCCAGTTTTTCAGATCGATTTCCTTGTGGGCGATGTTGACGTCGGCCACCAGGATGAACTCGCGTTCCGCGCGCAACGCCATCAGGTAGGGATACATCTCCGCCAGGAAGCGGAACTTCGCTGCCTGGCGCTCCTCGCCGCTGGAGCCGCTGGGGAAGTAGCAGCTGATCAGGCTCAGCTTGCGGCCGGGCTTGTCGAATCGATTCTCGATCCAGCGCCCCTCGTTGTCGAACTCGCTGCTGCCGAAGCCGATGATCACGTCGCTGGGCGTCTCCTTCGTGTAGAGGCCGACGCCGGAGTAGCCCTTCTTCTGCGCGTAATGGAAGTGGCCGGTCAGCGTGTCGTAGCCGGCGAACTGGGATTCGACGACGTCGGCTTGTGCCTTGAGTTCCTGCACGCCGACCACGTCGGCCTGTTGCGGCGGGAGCCAGTCGAAGACGCCCTTGGTGGCGGCAGAACGGATGCCGTTGAGGTTGAGGGTGATGAAGCGCATGGGCGGTGGACGGGTGACCCTGGAAGAGGGCGGCAGTATCGCAAAGCCTCGTTCTGAAGTTGGCAGCAGCGGGGGGAGCGAGGCCTCCCCATGAGGGAGCGCGCCTTCCCGTCGGAGGGGCGCGTCGTGCACCACGGAACGCCCACGTCATGCGTCGTCGACGCTCATTCGGGCGACACGCGAGCAGGTGAAGTATTTCGGCAACAGAAAACGCACCTTCGTGGTGCCTAGGGTGACGGCTTTATGACGAACTTGCTAGATTCGCGTCCACCGCGCCACCCAGCGCCCACATTTTTGCCGCCAGTGAAGCCGGTTTACCAATCGGTGTCGCTGGCGTCGCCCCGGTTTCTCATCCTTCCGCCCGGAGTATTTCCCATGAATCGATCCGCCACCCAGCGCGCTGCCGTCCCGGCCCTGCGCGAGGCCGCCATGGCCGTCTCGCTGGCCCTGCTGGCCTGGCCCGCGCTGGCCCAGGAGGCCGCCGAGGCGCCCGCCAAGGAGAAGGGTCAGCTCGAGACGGTGACCATCACCGCCGAGCGCCGGGTCGAGAACATCCGGGAAGTACCGAACGCCGTCAGCAAGATCTCGGGCGAGAAGCTCGACGTGCTGAACTCCGGCGGCCAGGACATCCGCTTCCTGTCGGGCCGCGTCCCCAGCCTGAACATCGAGTCGTCGTTCGGTCGCGCCTTCCCGCGTTTCTACATCCGCGGCTACGGCAACACCGACTTCCGCCTGAACGCCTCGCAGCCGGTCTCCTTGATCTATGACGATGTCGTCCAGGAGAACCCCATCCTGAAGGGGTTCCCGGCCTTCGACCTGGCCGGCGTGGAAGTCGTCGCCGGCCCGCAGGGCACGCTGTACGGCCGCAATACGCCCGCTGGCGTGGTGAAGTTCGAATCGGTGAAGCCGTCGAAGAAGCAGGAGGGTTACTTCAACGTCTCCTACGGCACGCACGACACGGTCAACGCCGAAGGCGCGTTCAACCTGCCGATGGGCGGCGACTGGGCGGCTCGAATCTCCGCGCAGATCCAGCACCGCGGCGACTGGGTGGAAAACACGCTGGCCGACGCGGCGACGTCCAAGACCGAGGGTTACAACGACCGCGCCGTGCGGGCGCAGGTGCTGTACGAGCCGCACAAGCAGTTCTCGGCGCTGTTCAATATCCACAACCGCGAACTGGACGGCAGCCCGCGCCTGTTCCGCGCCAACATCATCAAGCCCGGCACGAACGATCTGGTCGACGGCTTCGATCCGGACAAGATGTCCATCGACGGCCACAACGAGCAGCGCATCCACGCCACCGGCGGGAGCGCACGCCTGCGCTGGAATCTGAACGACGTGACCCTGCACTCGATCACCGCGATCGAGACGGTGCAGCCGTACTCGCGCGGCGACGTCGACGGAGGCTACGGCGCGCCGTATGCACCCGACGGCCAGTTCGGACCCGGCAACATCCCGTTCTCGAGCGAGACCTCGGACGCGCTGAAGGACCACCGCCAGCTGAGCCAGGAATTCCGCGTCGAATACAACCCGGCCGGCCCGGCCCGCTACCAGGCGGGCGTGTACCTCTTCCACGAGCGCTACATGGCCGAGAGCGTCAACTACGACTCGATCTTCTCGGACGGCGGCTATACCTCGTCGGCCCGCACGCGCCAGTCCAACCGCGCGTACGCCGTGTTCGGCTCGGTCAACTACGACGTCACCGACGCCTTCAAGCTGCGCGGCGGCCTGCGCTTCACGAAGGACAAGAAGTGGCTGGCGACCGAGACGCAGGACCAGACGCTGAACACGGCCAACGGCCTCACGACCGATACCCGCGATTCCAAGGTCACCTGGGACCTCTCCGGCACCTACGCGCTGACCAAGGACACCAACGTCTACGCCCGCGTCGGCACGGGCTTCCGCGGCTCGGCGATCCTGCCGGCCTCGGAGTTCGGCCCGATGACCCGCGCCACGCCGGAGACGCTGACGTCCTATGAAGTGGGCGTGAAGAGTGACCTGTGGAACCGCCGCGCGCGTATCTCCGCCAACGTCTTCCGCTACGACGTGAAGGACCTGCAACTGACGGAAGTCGGCGGCGGCGGCAACGGCAACTCGGTGAAGACGGCGAAGAAGGTCGTCGGCGAAGGCTTCGAGTTCAACCTCGAACTGCTGCCGATCGACGACCTGTTCATCACGATGGGCGGGAGCTACAACAAGGCCACCATCAAGGACGGCGCCCTGACGGTGGCCGGCTGCGGCGGCGGCTGCACGGTGACCAATCCGGCGGCGGGGAACGGCCAGTTCTTCATCAACGGCAACCAGTTGCCGCAGGCGCCGAAGTGGGTCTACAACCTGACCGCGCGCTACAGCATCCCCACCCCGGGGGGCAACGAGTTCTACGTCTACACCGACTGGGCCTATCGCTCGAAGGTGAACTTCTTCCTGTATGAATCGAAGGAGTTCACCGGCAAGGCGCTCACCGAAGGCGGCCTGCGCGCGGGCTACATCTGGAGCAACGGCAAGTACGAGGCTGCGGCCTTCGTTCGCAACATCACCAACCAGGTCCGTGTGACCGGCGCGATCGACTTCAACAACCTGACCGGCTTCATCAACGATCCGCGCACCTACGGCGTCCAGTTCAAGGCGATCTTCTGATCGGCTGAACCGCGCCTCGTCGCGTCGCATCACGCAGCAGGGCGGCCCGCGCGCCGCCCTGCAAAAATCAGGCCTGCTTCTGGCGACGGAGCGGGCCTTTTTCTTGCTTGAATGGCTGGATTCAGGCGACATGACGCTCTGCGTCACCTTCAGGGTGGCCAGAACCGGCGCCCTACAATTCCGCCCCAATTTCACTGTCACGTCTCGACGTCGCGCCGCCATGACCACCGCTGCCTCCCGCCCGGATTCCAGCCAGGATTCCCACGACGCCCTGGCCCAGGAATTCGTCGCCTTCGCCGTCGACGCCGGCGTGCTGCGTTTCGGCGAATTCAAGACCAAGGCCGGCCGTCTCAGCCCGTACTTCTTCAATGCCGGCCTGTTCGACGACGGCCTCAAGATCGGCAGGCTGGCGGCGTTCTATGCGCAGCGGCTGCTGGCGTCGGGCGTCGAGTTCGACATGATCTTCGGCCCCGCCTACAAGGGCATCACGCTGGCCGCGGCGGTCGCGATCGAGCTGGCCCGGCTGGGCCACAACAAGCCTTTCGCCTACAACCGCAAGGAAGCCAAGGACCACGGCGAGGGCGGCACCCTGGTCGGCGCCAAGGTCCAGGGCCGCGTGCTCATCATCGACGACGTCATCTCCGCCGGCACCTCCGTGCGCGAGTCCATCGCGATGATCCAGGCCGCCGGCGCCACGCCCTGCGGCGTGGCCATCGCGCTGGACCGCCAGGAGAAGGCCGCCGAGAACGGCCAGGATCTGCCCTGGTCGGCAGTACAGTACGTGCGTGACCAGCTGAAGCTGCCAGTCGTCGCCATTGCCGGACTGGCCGACCTGCTCCAGTATCTGCAGACCACGAGCAGTGCCACCGTCGCCAGCCATGCGACGGCGGTCCATGCCTACAGAGATCGCTACGGAGTCTGATGCGCGCCCTTCTCTCACGCCTTCTGCCGTCCCGACCGATCGTGAAGTCGACGCTGTCCAGCCTGGCGTTGTTGCTGGTCGGCGCGACGATGGGTGTCGCGCAGGCGCAGACGAAGTCGCCGTCCTCATCGGGCATCTACACGTGCACGACGACCGACGGCCGCCGCCTGACCTCCGACCGTCCGATCCCGGAATGTCAGGCGCGTGAACAGCGCGTGCTGAACTCCGACGGCTCGGTCCGAAAGATGATGCCGCCGGCGATGTCGCCCGAGGAACAGTCTCTCGCCGACCAGCGCAAGCGTCTGGAGGAAGTCCAGCGCGCCGCCCAGCAGGATGCCGTGCGGCGCGATCGCAACCTGCTGCAGCGCTACGCGGATCTGGCCGCCCACCAGCGCGCGCGGGAGGCTGCGCTCGACGACATCCGTGAAGCGATGCAGCTGTCCGAGAAGCGACTTCAGGCGCTGGCGACGGAGCGCAAGCCGATGCTCGACGAGCTCGAGTTCTACAAGGGCAAGCGGGTCCCGGTGAAGCTGCAGCACCAGCTCGACATGAACGATGCGTCCGCGACCGCACAGCGCGAGTCGATCGACAACCAGAAGGCGGAAATCGTGCGCGTCAACAGGATCTATGACGAGGAGCTGGCGCGCCTGAAGCGACTGTGGGCAGGTGCCGCGCCAGGTTCGCTCGAGAAGCCGGGAACGCTCCCCGCGACGGCGAAGCCGCCGGTGCAGGCCTCACCCGCCAGCGGGCGCTGAAGCGGCCGTCCCGCAACATTCCAGACGCAAGAACGCCGGTGGGCTGAAAGGCCACACCGGCGTTTTTTCATTGGGCCGGATGCCCGGGCGCGGTCCCGCTCAGGCGCCGAGTTTCTTCTTCAGCAGCTCGTTGACGGTGGCCGGGTTGGCCTTGCCCTTGGCCGCCTTCATCGCCTGGCCGACCAGCGCGTTGAACGCCTTCTCCTTGCCGGCGCGGAACTCCTCCACCGACTTGGCGTTGGCCGCCAGCACCTCGTCCAGGATGCGCTCGATCTCGCCGGTGTCGTTGGACTGCTTCAGGTCCTTGGCGGCGATGATCGCGTCGACATCGGCGCCCTCGCCCGTCCACAGCGCCTCGAACACCTGCTTGGCCGAGTTGTTGTTGATGGTGCCGTCGTGGATGCGCTTGATCAGCGCCCCCAGTTGCGCGGGCGTCACCGGTGCGCTGTCGATGCTGCGCTCCTCGCTGTTGAGCCGGCGCGAGACCTCGCCCATCAGCCAGTTCGCCACGAGCTTGGGCGCGCCGCACAGGTCGCGCGCAGCCTCGTAGAAGCGCGCCATCGACAGGCTCTGCGTCATCATCGTCGCGTCATAGGCCGGCAGACCGTCGGCGTCCTGGAAGCGCGCGGCCATCACCGTCGGCAGTTCGGGCATTTCGCCCCGCACCCGCTCCACCCAGTCCGCGCCGATCATCAGCGGCGGCAGGTCCGGATCGGGGAAGTAGCGGTAGTCGGCCGCGTCTTCCTTGGTCCGCATCGCGCGGGTCTCGCCGGTGTTCTCGTTGTAGAGCACCGTCGCCTGCTGGATCGTCAGGCCGTCCTCGATCTGGTCGATCTGCCAGTTGACTTCGAAGTCCACCGCGTCGACCAGGTGGCGGAAGCTGTTGAGGTTCTTGATCTCGCGGCGCGTGCCGAAGGGCGCGCCGGGCTTGCGCACCGACACGTTCACGTCGCAGCGGAAGGAGCCCTCCTGCATGTTGCCGTCGCAGATGCCCAGCCACATCACCAGCGCGTGCAGCGTCCTGGCGTACTCGACGGCTTCGGCGCCGGAGCGCATCTCGGGTTCCGAGACGATCTCCAGCAGCGGCGTGCCGGCGCGGTTCAGGTCGATGCCCGACTGGCCGTGATAGTCCTCATGCAGGCTCTTGCCTGCGTCCTCTTCGAGATGCGCGCGGGTCAGCTTCACCACCTTCTTCTCGTCGCCGACGAAGAACTCGATGTGGCCGCCCTGCACGACGGGGATTTCGTATTGGCTGATCTGGTAGCCCTTGGGCAGGTCCGGATAGAAGTAGTTCTTGCGCGCGAAGATCGACAGCGGCGCGACTTTCGCGCCGACCGACAGGCCGAAGCGGATGGCGCGCTCGACGGCGCCGCGGTTCAGCACCGGCAGCGTGCCGGGAAGCGCCAGGTCCACGGCGCTGGCCTGCGTATTGGGCGCCGCGCCGAAGGCGGTCGACGACCCGCTGAAGATCTTCGATTCGGTCGAGAGTTGGACGTGGTTCTCCAGGCCGATCACGACCTCGTAGCCCCGCACCAGTTGACTGTTCTTGCTCATGACGTTCACACCCCCGCCGGATGCTGGCGGTGCCAGTCGGTGGCCTGTTGCAGCGCGTGCGCGGCGTGCAGCAGCGTGCCTTCCCTGAAGTAGTTGCCCAGCAGCTGCAGGCCCACGGGCATGCCGCCCTCGCCGGTGCCCACTGGCACGCTCATGCCGGGCAGGCCGGCCAGCGAGCCGGGCAGCGTGAAGACGTCGGCGAGGTAGGCCTTCACCGGATCGTCGGCGCCCTCGCCCTGCTTCCAGGCGACCGTCGGCGCCACCGGGCCGGCGATGAGGTCACAGTGCTGGAAGGCCTGCTGGAAGTCGTCCGCGATCATGCGGCGCAGTTTCTGCGCCTGCAGGTAGTAGGCGTCGTAGTAGCCGTGCGAGAGCACATAGCTGCCGATCATGATCCGGCGCTTGACCTCGGCGCCGAAGCCTTCGGCGCGGGTTTTCTCGTACATGTCGATCAGGTTGCCGTAGTCCCTGGCGCGGTGCCCGAACTTCACGCCGTCGAAGCGCGACAGGTTGGAGCTCGCTTCGGCCGGGGCGATGATGTAGTAGACCGGGATCGCGAGCTCGGTGCGCGGCAGCGACACGTCCACCAGCGTGGCGCCCAGCTTCTCCAGTTCCGCCAGACCGGCGCGCACCGCGCCGTTGACGTCGGCGGACAGCGCGTCGGGGAAGAACTCCTTGGGCAGCCCGATGCGCAGGCCCTTGAGCGGCTGCGCCGGGGTCGCGCCTTCGCGTGCCGTCAGCATCTGCGCGCTGAAGTCCTGCGGCGGCTGCTGGACGCTGGTGGCGTCGCGTTCATCGAAGCCGCTCATCGTCGACAGCAGCAACGCGCAGTCCTCGGCCGAGCGCGCGAACACGCCGGCCTGGTCCAGGCTGGAAGCGAATGCGATCATCCCGTAGCGCGAGCACACGCCGTAGGTCGGCTTGATGCCGGTGATGCCGGAGAAGCTGGCCGGTTGGCGGATCGAGCCGCCGGTATCGGTGCCGGTCGTCGCGGGGACGAGGCCCGCGGCCACGGCCACGGCCGAGCCGCCCGACGAGCCGCCCGGCACGCGGGTGCGGTCCCAGGGATTCAGCGCCTTGAAGTAGGCGCTGTTCTCGTTGGCCGATCCCATCGCGAACTCGTCGCAGTTCAGCTTGCCCAGCGACACGGTGCCGGCGGCGTTGAGACGCTCGACGACGGTGGCGTCGAACGGGCTGAGGTAACCCTCGAGCATCTTCGAGCCGGCCGTGGTCGGCATGTCGCGGGTGACGAAGATGTCCTTGTGCGCGAGCGGCACGCCGATGAGCGCGCCGGCCTCGCCTTTTGCGAGGCGCGCGTCGGCGTCCTGGGCCCGGGCCAGCGCGTAGGCCTCGTCGACGTGCAGGAAGGCGCCGAGATCCTTCGCCGCGGCAACACGCGCAAGCAGATGTTGCGTCAGTTCGGTGCTGGAGACGGTCTTGGCGCGCAGCGCGCGGCCGAGCTCGGCCACGCCGAGGTAGTGGAGGGGCGCGGTCATTCGATGACTTTCGGGACCAGGAACAGGCCGTCCTCGACGGCGGGAGCGCTGCGCTGGTTGAGGTCGCGCTGGTCGGATTCGGTGACGCGGTCCTCGCGCAGCCGCAGGGCCACTTCCTGGACCGCCGACAGCGGCGTGTAGAGGGGATCGACGCCGCTGGTGTCGACCGCGCTCATCTGCTCGACGATCGAGAAGAAGCCGTTGAGCTGCGGCAGCAGGGCCGCCTGCTCGTCGCTGGAGAGTTGCAGCCGGGCCAGTTTGGCGATCCGGCTGACGTCGTCTTGGGTGAGTGCCATGGGGGTGTGCGCTAGGGCCGGTCGGGCAAGCGGGTCGACGGTCGCGCGAAAGATTCGCAGAACGCTGACGGACGCCTTGCAGACGGGCCAAACCAGGGGGTGATCAGTTATTATCCCCGCTTATCTCCATGAGCCGAGGCTGCCAGCGCAGCCTCGTTCCTTATGGCAAGGAATCTCGCTCGCGCGGACGCCGCCGGTCCGCGCGGTATACCGACCCGAACCGCCCCGAATCGCAGCCGCCCGGACAGAACGCAGACGAACGCCGCTTGATGCCGTCGAATGCCGCCGATTGCGTGTAGTTCGACGTTGATGGGCGGCTCCAGGTGCCGACGCGTCTTGTCCAGGTCTTGCCTACACACATGTTCGCCTCCCTGCGCCGCTATTTCTCCACCGATCTCGCCATCGACCTGGGCACCGCCAACACGCTGATCTACGTCCGCGGAAAAGGCGTCGTGCTGGACGAACCGTCCGTCGTCGCCATCCGCCATGAAGGCGGTCCCAACGGCAAGAAGACGATCCAGGCGGTGGGCCACGAAGCCAAGGCCATGCTGGGCAAGGTGCCCGGCAACATCGAGGCGATCCGCCCGATGAAGGACGGCGTGATCGCCGACTTCGTGGTCACCGAGCAGATGATCAAGCAGTTCATCAAGATGGTGCACGACACCAAGCTGCTGCGTCCCTCGCCCCGCATCATCATCTGCGTGCCCTGCGGCTCCACGCAGGTCGAGAAACGCGCCATCCGCGACGCCGCGCTGGGCGCGGGCGCGTCGGAGGTCTACCTGATCGAGGAGCCGATGGCCGCGGCGATCGGCGCGGGCCTGCCGGTGTCGGAAGCCTCGGGCTCGATGGTCATCGACATCGGCGGCGGCACGACGGAAGTCGGCGTGATCTCGCTGGGCGGCATGGTCTACAAGGGCTCGGTCCGCGTCGGCGGCGACAAGTTCGACGAGGCCATCATCAACTACATCCGCCGCAACTACGGCATGCTGATCGGGGAGCCGACGGCGGAATCCATCAAGAAGAACATCGGCTCGGCCTTCCCCGGCTCCGAGGTCAAGGAGATGGAAGTCAAGGGCCGCAACCTCAGCGAAGGCGTGCCGCGCAGCTTCACGATCTCGTCCAACGAGATCCTGGAAGCGCTGACCGACCCGCTGAACCAGATCGTCTCTGCCGTGAAGAACGCGCTGGAGCAGACCCCGCCGGAACTGGGCGCCGACATCGCCGAACGCGGCATGATGCTCACCGGCGGCGGCGCGCTGCTGCGCGATCTGGACCGCCTCCTGGCCGAGGAAACCGGCCTGCCGGTGCTCGTGGCCGAAGACCCGCTGACCTGCGTGGTCCGCGGTTGCGGCATGGCCCTGGAACGCATGGAACGCCTGGGTTCGATCTTCACGAACGAATAAGTGGATGCGGCCTCCGTCGGCCGCTTTGCGTTGAATCTCCTTCGCTGAGATCTTCATGCCTCTCGGCACCCTCGACCGCAATCCACCGCCGCTGTTCCGCGAAGGCCCGTCCGCGTTGACGAAGCTGGCCTTCTGTGCGGCCCTGGCGGTCTTCCTCATGGTGGCGGACTCCCGCTTCCAGGTCACGGCGCCCGCCCGCGCGGGGCTGGCGCTCGCGCTGCATCCGCTGCAGCGCGCGCTGCTGGCGCCCGTCGACGCCTGGGAACAGGCCGGCGACTACGCCCGCGGCATGGAGAAGGCCACCGAGGCTGAGAACCAGGCCCGGCAGCAGCTTGCCTCGCAGGCGGTGATCCTGAGCCGCGCGGCGCAGCTGCAGGCCGAGAACACGCGCCTGCGCGCGCTGCTCGACCTGCGTGAGGCGCTGCCGGTCAAGGCCCTCGCCGCGGAGGTGCTCTACGAAGCGCCGGATCCGTTCTCGCGACGCATCATCATCGACCGCGGCGGTCATGGCGGCGTGCGCCTCGGCGCGCCGGTGGTCAACGACGCCGGCGTGCTCGGCCAGGTGACGCGGGTCTATCCGCTGTCCGCCGAGGTGACCCTGCTGACCGACCGGGACGCCACCATCCCCGTGCTCAACACCCGCACCCAGCAGCGCGGCGTCGCCTACGGCGGCGAGCGGGGCGTGATGGAGCTGCGCTTCATCGCGGCCAACGCCGACATCAAGCCGGGCGACGCGCTCGCGACTTCGGGCCTGGACGGGCTCTATCCGCCGGGCCTGCCGGTGGCCAAGGTCGCGGAGGTCGAACGCCGTGGCGACACCAGTTTCGCGCGCGTCGGTCTGGCGCCAGTCGCGCAACCCGACAGCGCGCGCCACGTGCTGGTGCTGGAACCGCTGGAAGGCCAGGAGTCGGCCCGCACCGAAGCCGCGCAGGAAGCGGCCAGCGCCGCGAACGCGGCCACTGCGGAAGCCGCCAGCAGGCCGGCGCGCAGTCGTGCCGCGTCGGCGGCGTCCTCCGCGTCCGCGCCGAAAGGAGGCACCCGATGATCATGCCCCGTGGCGCGAGCCAGCTCCTGCTGCCCGCCAACCCTCTGTTCATCGCGTTCAGCCTGGTCGTCGGCCTGCTGATCGACATGGTCCCCGTCGGGCGCCAACCCTGGATGCCGGACGTGCTTGCGCTGGTGCTGGTGTTCTGGAACGTCCACCAGCCGCGACGTGTCGGCGTCGGCTGGGCATTCGTCTTCGGCCTGATGATCGACGTCCACCACGGCGCGCTGCTCGGCCAGCATGCGCTCGCCTACAGCCTGCTCGCCTTCGGCGCGGTCGCGCTGCATCGCCGGTTGCTGTGGTTCTCGCTCTTCGCGCAGGCGCTGCATGTGCTGCCGCTGTTCGTGCTGGCGACCGCGATCGCGGTGACCGTGCGCCTGATCGTCGGCGGCATGTGGCCGGGATGGAGCCTGGTCCTGGCGCCGGTGCTGCAGGCCGCGCTGTGGCCGGTCGCTGCGGCGCTCCTGCTCGCGCCCCAGCGCCGCGCGCCGGATCCCGACGCGCATCGCCCGCTTTGAGCGCGCCGTGATCGGGCCCGCGATGACGGTCATCAAGAACCTCCAGGCGGAGCTGAGCCGCTTCCGGCTGCGGCTGTTCGCCGCCGCCGCCTTCGTGCTCTTCTGCTTCGGCCTGCTCGTCGCACGCCTCGTCTACCTGCAGATCACGCAGCACGACGCGCTGCTCGAACGCGCCGAGACCAACCGCGTTTCCGTCGTCCCCATCGTGCCCAACCGTGGCCTGATCGTCGACCGCAACGGCGTGGTGCTGGCGAGCAACTACTCGGCCTACACGCTGGAGATCACGCCGTCGAAGGTGCCGGACCTTGAACGCACGATCGACGCGTTGTCCGCCGTCATCGACATCCAGCAGCGCGACCGCCGGCGGTTCAAGCGGCTGATGGAGGAAAGCAAGAACTTCGAGTCGCTGCCCATCCGCACCAAGCTGACCGACACCGAGGTGGCCCGTTTCGCCGCGCAGCGCTTCCGCTTCCCCGGCGTGGACATCAAGGCGCGGCTGTTCCGCAGCTATCCGATGGGCGACATCGGCGCGCACCTGCTGGGCTACATCGGCCGCATCAACCAGGCCGAGAAGAAGGCGATGGACGACTGGTCGGAAGAGGACGTCGCCAACTACCGTGGCACCGAGTACATCGGCAAGCTCGGGTTGGAGCAGGCCTATGAGCGCGAACTGCACGGCCAGACCGGGTTCGAGGAGATGGAGACCAGCGCGGGCGGCCGCGCGGTGCGCCGCCTGCGCAACCGCCCGCCGACGCCTGGCAACACGCTGCACCTGTCGGTCGACATCAAGCTGCAGGCACTGGTGGAGCGGCTCTTCGGCGACCGACGCGGCGCGCTCGTCGCGATGGATCCGCGCAACGGCGAGGTGCTGGCCTTCGTCTCCAAGCCGACCTTCGATCCCAACCTGTTCGTCGATGGCATCGACGCGGACAGCTGGCGCGAGCTCAACGAGGACATCGACAAGCCGCTGCTGAACCGTGCGTTGCGCGGCACCTATCCGCCGGGCTCGACCTTCAAGCCGTACATGGCGATGGCGGCGTTGAACACGGGCAAGCGGGCCGCCAACGTGGTGATCCAGGACAACCTGAACTTCAGCTTCGGCGGCCGTGTCTTCGGCAGCGCCACCGGCGACCGCGCGGGGCCGAAGGACATGCGGCTGGCGATCGTGACGTCGTCGAACGTCTACTTCTATTCGCTGGCCAACGAGATGGGTGTGGACATGATCCATGACCAGCTCGAACCTTTCGGCTTCGGCCGCAAGACCGAGATCGACCTCCAGGGCGAGGTCACCGGCCTGCTGCCCAGCACCGAATGGAAGCGCCGGGCATTCAAGCGGCCCGACCAGCAGAAGTGGTACGCCGGCGAGACGATCTCGCTGGGCATCGGCCAGGGCCAGAACAACTTCACGATGCTGCAGCTGGCGACGGCGATGTCGACGCTGTCCAGCGGCGGCGAGCGTTACCGGCCCAGGCTGGTGCGGGAGATCGAGGACGTCGTCAAGCACGCGCAACGGCGCGTGGCGAGCGATGCCTTGGCGCCGCTGGCGCTGCGCAAGGCGGACGTCGACGTGATCCGCAACGCGATGCACGACGTGACGCTGGAAGGCACGTCGCGCGCGGTGTTCGCGGGCGCGCAATACCAGAGCGCCGGCAAGACCGGGACGGCGCAGGCGGTGGGCCTGCGTGCCGGCCAGACCTATAGCAGCATCAAGGCGGACGAGCGCAAGCGCGATCACTCGCTGTACATCTCGTTCGCGCCTTACCAGGCGCCGACCATTGCGCTGGCCTTGATCGTCGAGAACGCGGGCTTCGGCTCCGAGTCGGCCGCGCCGATCGCACGCCGCGTGTTCGACTACGTACTCACCGGGACTTACCCGAGCGAAGAGGACATCGCCAAGGTGCGGGTCGGCCAGGTCGGCGCGCCGATCGGCACGCCGCGCCGCGTCGAGGACATCCCGTTGCCCAACGCCGCGGCGAGCGCGCCGCAAGTGGCGGCTTCGGCGGCTTCGACCCCCTCGGCGGCCACGCCGGCCCAGGCGACGGCGGCTGCACGTCCCAACCGGGGAGCTTCACGATGAGTGCGGTCTTCAGCAAACCCAGTCTGTTGCAGCGCGTGAAACCGCTGTTCCAGGGCTTCGACGTCCCGTTGCTGCTCGCGATGGCCTGGCTGATGGGCCTGGGGCTGATGTGCATGTACTCGGCCGGCTACGACCACGGCACGCGCTTCGTCGATCATGCGCGAAACATGGTCCTGGCCATGGGCGTGCTGTTCGTGACCGCGCAGGTGCCGCCGCAGCGACTGATGCAGCTCGCGTTGCCCTTGTACGGGATCGGCGTGACCTTGTTGATCGCGGTGGCGCTGTTCGGCATCACGAAGAAGGGGGCGACCCGCTGGCTGTATGTGGGCACGCAGATCCAGCCGTCCGAGCTGCTGAAGATCGCCGTGCCGCTGATGCTGGCCTGGTGGTTCCAGAAGCGCGAGGGGCAGCTGCGGTTGCCGGACTTCATCGCTGCCTTCGTCCTGCTGGCCGTGCCGGTGGGCCTGATCGCGAAGCAGCCGGACCTGGGCACTTCGCTTCTGGTGCTGGGCGCGGGTCTGTACGTGATCTTCTTCGCCGGGCTGTCGTGGAAGCTGATCATCCCGGCGATGCTGCTGGCCGGCGCGGGCATCACCACGCTGGTGTTCAGCGAGGACCAGATCTGCCAGCCCGACGTGAAGTGGGTGGTGCTGAAGGACTACCAGAAGGACCGCGTCTGCACACTGCTGGACCCGACGAAGGATCCGCTGGGCAAGGGCTTCCACATCATCCAGGGCGAGATCGCGATCGGCTCGGGCGGCGTGACCGGCAAGGGCTTCATGAAGGGCACGCAGACGCACCTGGAGTTCATTCCGGAGCGGACGACCGACTTCATCTTCGCCGCCTACGGCGAGGAGTTCGGCCTGATCGGGGCGGCGGGGCTGCTGATCGGCTTCACCGCGCTGATCCTGCGCGGACTCGCGATCGCGCACGAGGCGCCGACCTTGTTCTCGCGCTTGCTCGCGGGCGCGATCACGCTGAGCTTCTTCACCTACGTGTTCGTGAACATGGGAATGGTGACCGGCATCCTGCCCGTCGTCGGCGTGCCCTTGCCGTTCATCTCCTATGGGGGGACGGCGATGGTGACGCTGGGCCTGTCGCTCGGCATGCTGATGTCGATCGCCAAGAGCCGGGGCGGGACGCAGCGCTGATCGGTCGGCAGGCTGGTCAGGAACCGGCGTTCGGCAACGGGTGAGCGGCGAAGCGCACGGTGAAGCGCGCTCCAGGGCCCCCGCCTTCCGATTCGGCCTGTCGACGCGCCCGCGTGTCGTCGACCGCGATCTCGGCCTCGTGCTGCTGGACGATCTCGCGCACGATCGCCAGGCCCAGGCCGGAGCCGTCCACGTTGGTGCCCAGCGCGCGGTAGAAGGGCTGGAAGATCTGCTCGCGTTCCGACTCGGCGATGCCCGGTCCGGAGTCCTCGACCTGCAGCACGCAGACCTGCCCGAACGGGTCCTCGACCACGCGCACCGTCACCGTGCCGCCGCTGGGCGTGTACAGCAACGCGTTGTCGACGAGGTTGCGGATCAGCTCGCGGATCAGCAGCGGATGTCCGTTGATCCGAAGCCCGGCCTGGCTGGCCTCCGGGCCCTCGTAGCCGAGATCCAGGCGCTTCTCCATGGCCCGCGGCACGAAGTCCCGCACCGTCTCGATCGCGAGTACGGCGAGGTTCACCTCGCTGCGCCGCGCGGCGTGCTCCTGGTCCTCGGCGCGCGCCATCGCCAGCAACTGGTTGACCATGTGCGCCGCACGTTGGCTCGACACCGCGATCTGCTTCAGGGAGCGGCGGAGTTCCGCTGGCGAGCTGCGGCCCTCGTCGATCTCGCGTTGCGCCAACTCGGCCTGCGTGCGCAGTCCCGCCAGCGGCGTTTTCAACTGATGCGCGGCATCGGCCAGGAAGTGCTTCTGCGAGCGGATCGACTGATCGAGACGTTCCAGCAGGTCGTTGATGGCCTGCACGAGCGGCGCCACCTCGTCGGGGATGCGCTGTTCGTCGATGGGGCTCAGGTCCGAGCTGTCGCGCGACCGGATGCGGCGCTGCAGATCGTTCAGCGGCGCGATGCCGCGCGCCAGCGCCAGCCACACCAGCAGCACCGCCAGCGGCAGGATCACGAACTGCGGCAGGATGACGCCCTTGATGATCTCGTTGGTCAGCCGCGAGCGCTTGCCCAGGGTCTCCGCGACCTGCACCAGCATCATCTTGTCGCTGCCCGCCATCCCCTCGGGCACCACCCACAGGTAGGAGATGCGGACCGCCTCGTTGTTGACCTCGTCGAACCGGCGGTTGACCTCCCACGGAACGACCGGCGGCTCCACCTCGGGCACCGGCAACTGCGCGTCGCCGCTGAGCAGCTCGCCGCGCAGGCCGAGCACCTGGTAGTAGACGGTGTCGGACTCGTCCGCGCGCAGCAGCGCGGCGGCTTCCGGCGCGAGTGCATACCGTGAGCGACCGCGCCGCGCCGCCGCGTCGCCCGGCGCGGGTTCGGTCACGACCTGCAGGCCAAGCGTGCGCGCCATCTCGTCGAGTTCGCGGTCGTAGGGCTTGTTCGCGATGCCCTGCGCCACCAGCCAGGTCAGCGCGACGCTGATCGGCCAGATGACCAGCAACGGCGCGAGCATCCAGTCGAGGATCTCGCCGAACAGCGAGCGATGGCCGGAGGAATCAGCCGCCATGCGGCAGCTCAGCCCGGAATCTTCTCAAGGCAGTAGCCCAACCCGCGCACGGTGGCGATGCGGATCGGGCCCTGTTCGATCTTCTTGCGCAGGCGATGGATGTAGACCTCGATCGCGTTGTTGCTGACTTCCTCGCCCCACTCGCACAGCCGCTCGACCAACTGATCCTTGCTGACGAGGCGTCCGGCGCGCTGCAGCAGCACTTCCAGCAAGGACAGCTCGCGCGCCGACAGCTCCACCATCTGCTCGTTGATGTAGGCAACACGACCCGTCGCGTCGAAGGTGAGCGGACCATGGCGGATCACGCTCGACGCGGTGCCCAGGCCGCGTCGCGTGAGCGCGCGCACGCGGGCTTCGAGCTCCTGCAGCGAGAACGGCTTGGCCATGTAGTCGTCGGCGCCGAGGTCCAGTCCCTTGACGCGTTCCTCGATGCTGTCGGCGGCGGTCAGGATCAGCACCGGCACGGATGAGCCTCTCGCACGCAGCCGTCTGAGCACCTCCAGGCCGTGCAGCTTCGGCAGGCCGAGGTCGAGGATCAGCAGGTCGAATTCATGGGAAGCGAGAGCCGCATCCGCCTCGCTGCCGCTGCCGACCTGATCGACGGCGCAACCCGACGCCCGCAACGAACGCAGCAGGCCGTCGGCCAGGACCTGGTCGTCTTCGGCGATCAAGATGCGCATGTGTCGTCCCCTCTGGTTATGGAGACATTTTAGGGAGCGCGCTTGCAGTGTTCCCTAGGCGTTTCCGAGGCTTCCGCCCGGCGGTTGCGGGAGGCGTCCGGTCAGGCCGGCGACAGGTTCACGTGGGGATGCCTCCCACCGATGGCGGAAAGAAATGGGAATCACCCCAATTGGCTCATCCAGTGAGCTACCGACTGCCTAAGATGGCTGCATCAATCAATCCGGTACCGCACAGCGGGTCGATTGGTTCTACAAAGTACTGTACAGATATACAGATTCCGCCAATAATCCGGCGCAGCCACCAGGAGAAGATTGCATGGACGCCCCCGTGAAGAACGCCAACACCGAAAAAGCCAAGGCCTTGCAGGCCGCCCTCGCCCAGATCGAAAAGCAGTTCGGCAAGGGCTCCATCATGCGGTTGGCCGAAGGCGAGAAGATCGAGGACATCCAGGTCGTCTCCACCGGCTCGCTGGGCCTGGACATCGCGCTGGGGGTCGGCGGTCTGCCGCGCGGCCGCGTGGTCGAGATCTACGGGCCGGAATCCTCGGGCAAGACCACGCTGACGCTGCAGGTCATCGCCCAGATGCAGAAGCTGGACGGCGTGTGCGCCTTCATCGACGCGGAACACGCGCTGGACGTCCAGTACGCGCAGAAGCTGGGCGTCAACCTGCAGGAACTGCTGATCAGCCAGCCCGACACCGGCGAGCAGGCGCTGGAGATCGTGGACTCGCTGGTGCGCTCCGGCTCGGTGGACTTGATCGTGGTCGACTCGGTCGCCGCGCTGACGCCGAAGGCGGAACTCGAAGGCGAGATGGGTGACTCCCTGCCGGGCTTGCAGGCCCGTCTGATGAGCCAGGCGCTGCGCAAGCTGACCGCCACCATCAAGAAGACCAACTGCACCGTCGTCTTCATCAACCAGATCCGGATGAAGATCGGTGTCATGTTCGGCAGCCCGGAAACGACCACCGGCGGCAATGCGCTGAAGTTCTACGCCTCGGTGCGCCTGGACATCCGTCGCATCGGCTCGATCAAGAAGGGCGAGGAAGTCATCGGCTCCGAGACCAAGGTCAAGGTCGTCAAGAACAAGGTGGCGCCGCCGTTCAAGACGGCGGAGTTCGACATCCTCTACGGTGAGGGCATCAGTCGCGAAGGCGAGATCATCGACATGGGCGTGGCCAACAAGATCGTCGAGAAGGCCGGCTCCTGGTACGCCTACGGCGGCGAGAAGATCGGGCAGGGCAAGGACAACGCGCGAGAGTTCCTGCGTGAGAACGCGGACCTGGCGGTCGAGATCGAAAACAAGATCCGCGAGTCGCTGGGCATTCCGTTGCTGGGCACCGCGCCCGGCGATGCCGCCGAGTAAACGCGCTGCTGGACAACCGCTCTCGCTGAAGGCGCGGGCGGTCACCTTGCTCGCGCAGCGCGAACACAGCGCGGTGGAGTTGCGGCGAAAGCTGCTGCGCATCGCGCGTGATCGCGATCAGGACCCGTCGATGGACGTCGACGGCGACCCGGTCGATCTCGTCGATGAAGTCGAGGCTGTCCTGGTCTGGCTCAAGTCGAGTGGTTATCTCGAAGAGACGCGCTTCGTCGAATCTCGCATCCATGTGCGCTCACAGCGCTTCGGCCAGCGTCGCATCGAGCAGGAGCTCGCCCAGCACGGCTTGAGCATGAATGCAGACCAGCGGTCGGCGCTCGCCTCGGGCGAACTCGAGCGAGCTTGCCAGCTGCTCAGGCGAAAATTTGGGAGCGGCCCCGCGACCGATCCTTCCGATGAAGCCAAACGCATGCGCTTCCTCATCGGACGAGGCTTCGGCTCCGATCTGGCGCGCAAGGCCTTGCGGCAGGTCGCCGCTGACGCCTGAAAGAGCGACAGCGCCTGAAACTCGCCGAAACTTCGTGCGTCACGAGCACCTTGCGGCGTGCTGACAGGCCCACGCCGGTGCGCGTCTCAACCGCGCCAAAGGCTTGATGCAACGCAGCATGCTACATTTTCGGCTTCGCAAAACAGCCCGCCGGCGTTCGTCCGCGGGCGTGTTTTCGCGTGTTTGCATCGGTTTTATGTCTTCCTCCGCCTCCCCCGAGCGCCATCCACCGCATCCTCGTCGTTCCGTCGACGCGCGGTCCTATGGCCGCGACGACGGGTGTCTTGCCGCGAGGGGTCGACTGGATCCGGCGTTGCAAACCTCTTCTCCGAGCCGGCACCGCGGCGTGTCCGCGGCTCCGGCTGCTTCTTCCTGATTCATCCATCAAGCGAGACCTCCCTATGAAGATTCACGAGTACCAGGGCAAGGAAATCCTGCGCCAGTTCGGCGTGCCGGTGCCGCGCGGCATTCCCGCGTTCACGGTGCAAGAGGCGGTCGAAGCCGCGCAGAAGCTGGGCGGCCCGGTCTGGGTGGTCAAGGCGCAGATCCACGCCGGCGGTCGCGGCAAGGGCGGCGGCGTCAAGGTCGGCAAGAGCCTGGATGACGTGAAGTCGCTGTCCGAGCAGATCCTGGGCATGCAACTGGTCACGCACCAGACCGGCGCGGCCGGCCAGAAGGTCCGTCGCCTGTACATCGAAGAAGGCGCGGACATCAAGAACGAGCTGTACATCTCGCTGGTGACCGACCGCGGCACCCAGAAGGTGGCCTTCATCGCGTCGAGCGAAGGCGGCATGGACATCGAGGAAGTCGCCCATTCGACCCCCGAGAAGATCATCACGGAGTACATCGATCCGCTGACCGGCATCACGACCGAGCAGTCCAAGAAGATCGCCGCGGCCATCGGCCTGAGCGGCGCTTCGGTGGACCAGGCCGTCGACCTGTTCGCCAAGATGTACAAGTGCTACATGGACACGGACGCGTCGCTGGTGGAGATCAATCCGCTGAACTGCGACTCCAAGGGCAACCTGATGGCGCTGGACGCGAAGTTCAACTTCGATGCCAACGCCCTGTTCCGTCACCCGGAAATCGTCGCCTACCGCGACCTGGATGAAGAAGACGCGGCAGAAATCGAAGCCTCCAAGTTCGATTTGGCCTACATCTCGCTGGAAGGCAACATCGGCTGCCTGGTGAACGGCGCCGGTCTGGCCATGGCCACCATGGACACCATCAAGCTGTTCGGCGGCGAGCCGGCCAACTTCCTGGACGTCGGCGGCGGCGCGACGGCGGAGAAGGTCACGGAGGCCTTCAAGATCATGCTGAAGAACCCCGAGGTGAAGGGCATCCTCGTGAACATCTTCGGCGGCATCATGAAGTGCGACACCATCGCCGAGGGCGTGATCACGGCCTGCAAGGCCGTCAACCTGAGCGTGCCGCTGGTCGTCCGCATGAAGGGCACCAACGAGGAGCTGGGCAAGAAGATGCTGGCCGAGTCCGGCCTGCCCATCATCGCCGCCGACACCATGGCCGAAGCCGCGACCAAGATCGTCGCCGCCGTCAAGTAAGCCGAAGACCCAGCCAAGGAATACGACATGAGCATCTACATCAACAAGGACACCAAGGTCATCACCCAGGGCATCACGGGCAAGACCGGTCAGTTCCACACCCTGGGCTGCCAGGCCTACGCCAACGGCAAGAATGCGTTCGTTGCCGGCGTGAACCCGAAGAAGGCGGGCGAGAAGTTCTCGGACATCCCCATCTACGGCACCGTGAAGGAAGCCGCCGCCCAGACCGGCGCGACCGTGTCGGTGATCTACGTGCCGCCCGCGGGCGCTGCTGCCGCGATCTGGGAAGCCGTCGAGGCCGACCTGGACCTGGCGATCTGCATCACGGAAGGCATCCCCGTCCGCGACATGCTGGAAGTGCGCAACAAGATGAAGGCCAAGGAACTGGCCGGCGGCAAGAAGACGCTGCTGCTCGGTCCGAACTGCCCCGGCCTGATCACGCCCGACGAGATCAAGATCGGCATCATGCCCGGCCACATCCATCGCAAGGGCCGCATCGGCGTGGTCTCGCGCTCCGGCACGCTGACCTATGAAGCGGTGGCGCAGCTGACCGAAATCGGTCTGGGCCAGTCGTCGGCTGTCGGCATCGGCGGTGACCCGATCAACGGCCTGAAGCACATCGACGTGATGCAAGCCTTCAACGACGATCCGGACACCGATGCCGTCATCATGATCGGCGAGATCGGCGGTCCGGACGAGGCGGAAGCCGCCCGCTGGTGCAAGGCCAACATGAAGAAGCCGGTGGTCGGCTTCATCGCGGGTGTGACCGCGCCTCCCGGAAAGCGCATGGGCCACGCCGGCGCGCTGATCTCCGGCGGTGCCGACACGGCCGATGCCAAGCTCGCCATCATGGAAGAGTGCGGCTTCACCGTGACGCGCAACCCGTCCGAAATGGGCAAGCTGCTGAAAGGCCTGCTGTAAGTAGCAGGAAAAACCTGATGCAGGGGACCGTTGCTGCGTAATTTCACGCACTGCGGGTCCGGGGGGCGGGCGCGGACAATCCCACCGCATCCCCCGAACCAATGAAGGGGCCCGTCGGGCCCCTTCCTTCGTTTGCCCCTCCAACGCTTTAGACTGGGCCCTCGTTGTGCGAGGCCCGGCGCGGGTTCCCTCCATGGAAATGCTCACCAGCCCCGAGTTCTGGCTTGCCGTCGGCCAGATCATCCTGATCGACATCCTGCTGGGTGGCGACAATGCGGTCGTCATCGCGCTTGCCTGCCGCAAGCTGCCACCCAATCTGCGCACCAAGGGCATCCTTTGGGGCACGGCCGGTGCCATCGTGCTGCGCGTCGTGCTGATCTTCTTTGCGCTGACGCTCCTCAAGCTGCCGTTCCTGAAGCTCGTCGGCGGCGTGCTGCTGCTGTGGATCGGCATCAAGCTGCTGATCCCCGAGGCCGACGATGACCACGAAAAGCTCGAAGCGAGCGACAAGCTCTGGGGCGCGGTGAAGACCGTCATCATCGCGGACTTCGTGATGAGCCTGGACAACGTGATCGCGATCGCCGGCGCCGCCGAAGGCGCGGGCGGTCAACATCAGATGCCGCTGGTGATCTTCGGCCTGCTGGTGTCTATCCCCATCATCGTCTGGGGCAGCCAATTGGTCATCAAGCTGATGGACAAGTTCCCGATCGTGATCACGCTCGGTGCGATGCTGCTGGGATGGATTGCCGGCACGATGCTGGTGACCGATCCGGCGTTGAACAGCTGGGTGCCGATGCAGCCGGGCAGCAAGCCGGGTACGACGGAAGTGCTGCCGCAGGTGTATTACGCCCTCGGTGTCGGCGGCGCGCTGTTCGTCCTGCTCGTCGGCAAGCTGCTGGCCGCGCGTCGGCCAGCACAGGCCTGACGAAAGGCCTGCCATGTCATGAGCGCCTCCGGCTTCCTGAAGCGACTGCTGGGCCGAGGCGCGTCTGACGACGGGGGCCTGGGTGCGTCCGATACCCAGCCGACGACGCTGCCGATGCCGCGCGCGGCCGGTGTGGCGCTCGACGATTACGAGATCGGTCAAGAAGTCGGTCGCGGTGCGATGGCAGCGGTCCATCGCGCCGTGGACCGCCGCAGCGGTCGGATCGTCGCGATCAAACGTCTGGCCTTGCAGCGCGAGTTCGCGCCGGAGGACCTGGTCGACGTTCGCGACCGCTTCATGCGCGAGGCCAGTGCCGCCCGGCACCTGGATCATCCCGACATCCTGCGCGTGCTGGACGCTGGCGAATGCGCCGGTGAAACCTGGATCGCGATGGAATATGTCGTCGGACAGGACCTGAGCCACCATACGCGACCCGGCCAACTGTTGCCCTTGCGCGAAGTGCTGCTGCTCGGCGCGCGCCTGGGGCGGGCTCTCCAGTACGCCCACGGACACGGCGTCGTCCATCGCGACATCAAGCCTGCCAACGTGATGCTGGAACGCGAATCCGGCAGCGTGAAGATCATGGATTTCGGCATTGCGCGGGTCGCGGATGGCAGTCGGACGCGAACAGGGTTGGTCCTGGGCACGCCGTCCTACATGTCGCCGGAGCAACTGGCCGGCCTGCAGGTGGATGGGCGCAGCGATCTCTACTCGCTGGGCGCCATGCTGTTCCAGCTCCTGACCGGGCATCTGCCGCATCAGACGGAATCGATGGCCACATTGATGCACCAGATCATGAACCAGCCGGCGCCGGACGTCCGGCGGCTCCGTCCCGACTTGCCGGAATCGCTGGCCATGGTCGTGGCGCTGTCGCTGGAGAAACGCCCGGAATTGCGCTATCAACGCGGCGACACGCTGGCGCAAGATCTGGAGTCAGTGCTGAGCCAGATTCCGGTGGCATTGGCCAATAGCACGGGCGCCACACCTCCCCCACCGGCGGGTCAGGCATTCGAGCAAACTTTGCGGCTACAGTCCCAAGGCGCAGTGCACAATCCCCTTCCCCCAGCCGATCCCGCCAGCAAGACATGACCCTGGAGTTCTTCAGCGCCACCGATACCGGTCGTGTGCGCGACAACAATGAAGACTCGGTCGCCCTGGAACCGGGCGTCGGGCTCGCGGTGCTCGCGGACGGCATGGGCGGGTACAACGCCGGTGAAGTAGCCAGCCAGATGCTGACGACCTTCATCAAGTCGGAGCTGGGGCGTTGGCTGGCCGAAGCCGGCCAGCACGCGACCGACATCGATGTGCGGCGAGCGATGGACATCTGCGTCGACAACGCCAATCGCGCGATCTTCAACGCCGCCAACACCAATCCGCGATACGCGGGCATGGGCACCACGCTGGTTCTGGCGGTTTTCCGGGAGCAGAGTCTGCTGCTTGGGCACGTGGGCGATTCACGAGCCTATCGTTTTCGCGAGGGGCAGCTCGTGCAACTGACGCGTGACCATTCGTTGCTGCAGGAACAGCTCGATGCAGGTCTACTGACGCCAGAAGAAGCCGTCTTCAGCAGCAACAAGAATCTGGTCACGCGGGCCGTCGGCGTCGAGGATACGGTGATGCTGGAGGTGCATCAGCATGAGCTGCTGCCGGGCGACCAGATCCTGTTGTGCAGCGATGGCCTCTCCGACATGGTCGATGACGTGAGCGTGGCACAGGTGCTTCAAAGCCACAGCGATCTGCCGGAAGCGGCGCAAGCGCTTGTGGACACGGCCAATGACATGGGCGGCAAGGATAATATTGCGATCGTTCTGGTTCGCGCCGAAAGTCGCACCAAGCCATGGGCGTGGTGGCCATTCAGTCGCAACAATGGGCGCCGTTGAGGCGGCCCTCTACAAATAAAGACAGGACTCGAGGTCAAGCATGGGCAAGCTGGTGGTGTCGCTCGACGGGGTGGTGATCAAGGAAGTTCAGATCACCAAGGACAAGACCACGCTCGGCCGGCGGCCGTACAACGACATCGTCATCGACAACCTGGCGGTCAGCGGTGAACACGCCGTGCTGCAGATGGTCGGTGCGGACGTCTTCATCGAGGACTTGAACTCGACCAACGGCACGTACATCAACGGCAAGGCGATCAAGAAGCAGTTGCTGTCGCACAGTGACGTGATCGAGGTCGGCAAGTACAAGATCAAGTTCCTGATCGAGGACAACGCCGATTACGAGAAGACCATGATCTTGCGGCCGGGGACCGCGCCCAGCAGCGGTTTCGGGTTGCCGTCCTCATTTGGCGGCCTGGGTCCGGCGCCGGTGTCCACGGCGCCAGCCGCGATCAAGGTCTTGAATGGACCTGCCGCGGGCCGCGAGGTGTCACTGACGAAGGTCGTGACGACGGTGGGCAAGCCAGGTGTGCAGGTGGCGTCCATCACCAAGCGACCGAGCGGTTATGTCTTCGCGCACGTCGAGGGCGGTGCCCGGCCGGTGGTGAACGGCGCGCCGTTGACGGCCGAATCTGTGCCTCTGAAGAACGGCGACGTGATCGAACTGGCGGGCACGCAGATGCAGTTCGTGCAGGCGTGATCGACATTCCACGATGAGAAGGGGCCGGAAGGCCCCTTTTTGTTGCGCGGCCTGAAAGTCTGCGACCGTGGTTTTGACGCGCCATCGTGTATCGAGATGATTCGCCCTTGTCCGGCGATCACCTACACGCGTGCAGGTTTTCACGGCATCAGCGCAGGGTCTCGTAAGCGACCGCAATAAATCTTCGAATCGAGGATTCGGCGCTTAGCGCCGCGCGATGGTGCCTCTACAGTCTCCGGCATGAAGATTCGCGTGCTTGGTTGCGCCGGGGCCCTGGCGGCCGGCTACAGGACCACCTCCTTCCTGCTCGACGACGATGTGCTCATCGACGCCGGCAGCGGCGTCGCCGAGCTCACCGTCGATGCCATGGTGAAGGTCGATCACATCCTGGTCACGCATTCGCATCTCGACCATGTGTTGGCGATTGGCCTGCTGGCCGACACGGTGCAGCGCAGGCGCGCCCATGAGGGCCGCGCACCCGTCCAGGTCCATGCGCTGCCTGAGACCCTGCAGGCGCTGCGCACCCACGTCTTCAATGGCGTGATCTGGCCCGATTTCACCCGCCTGCCGTCGGCCGAACGGCCCGCGCTGACTTTCCATGAGTTCGCCGTCGGCGATCATCTCGAACTGGGTGTCGGTCGTCGCGTCGAAGTCATCAGCGCCGCCCATACGGTGCCGGCGGTGGGCTTTGCTGTCGATGGCGGCGGCAAGGGTCATTGGGTGTTCACCGGAGACACCGGCCCGAATCCCGCCCTCTGGCAGCGCCTGTCCGAAATCAAGGTGGCGCATCTGATCATCGAGTGCGCGTTCGGGGACGACGAATGCGGTCTGGCCGGTATCAGCAAACACCTGTGCCCAACCACGCTGCGGGAAGAGCTTGCCAAGCTGGGGGGCGCGATCGATGTGCACATCACCCACATCAAGCCCGGCGAACGTGCCGCAGTCATGGATGCGGTCATGGGACTGCGCACGGCACACCGGATCTCTGCCCTCGAGAACTTCCAGGAGTTCACGTTGACCTGAGGCGCAAGTGGTTCCTGATGCCCGCAGCCCGCGTTGGAGAAGATCCGCCGCGGGCTGTGGCACTTCCAGGGGGGACCGTTGGCGAGGTCTGACAAACCTTGTCAGGGACAGCGGAGGTGACAGATTGCGGCGGGCGTCGGCTGACAAAAAACGTCACTTGAAGTTGGCCAAAGCTCGGCAGGGTGTGAAGTGGTGCACGGATTGAAGAAGAAAAGGGGTTGGCACGGGCCCTGCGTACAACAGCTTCGTCTCTACCCCCACTTCCTCTCTGGAGTTTTTATGAAGCGCGTTCAACAAGGTTTCACCCTGATCGAACTGATGATCGTCGTGGCGATCATCGGTATCCTGGCTGCTGTGGCTCTGCCGGCGTACTCCGACTACATGAAGAAGTCGAAGATGAGCGAAGTCATGACCGCCCTGTCGTCGCCGAAGACGGCCATCCAAGAGTTCGTCACCACGACCGGCGCCTTCCCGTCGGCGACCCAGCTGGACCTGCCCCCGGTCAGCAGCAAGTACGTCAACCAACGTGCCTACACCCAGAACGGCAACACCGGCGGCACGATCACCGTGACGTCGCAGAACATCGGCACGGGCGCTGACGGCACCCTGACCCTGATCGGCGTGGTCACTCAAGCCAACATCAACCAAGGTGCTGAATCGATCCAGTGGACCTGCACCCCGGGCGCCGGCATCCAGAACAAGTACCTGACGGCTGCTTGCAAGACGACCTGATTGATCTGATCACGCGGCTCGCACGAGCCTGAGATCCAAAGAGGAGCCCTTCGGCTCCTCTTTTCGTTTTCCGGATCCGGAATCTTCACGGCAGCATCACTTCCCATGTCGACGGCCCCCAACTTCTCCTTCCGCGCGGTGCCCATCGCCGAGATCACGGCCGGCGCGCTGTGGCTGATCCCGATCCTGCATGCGGTGTCGCCGGTCCCATGGACGGCTCACGACTTCACGCGCCTGGGTCAGTTGCTCGTGATCGCGCTGGCCGCGCTCACGTGGGCGCACGGGCCGACGCCGGCGCTGCCGCGCTCCGCTGTCGAACGCTTCGCCCTGCTGGCCTTCGCCCTTTGCGTGGCGGTCTCCAGCCTGTTGTCTGCCTCCCCGATGGCGGCGATCCGTGAGGTCCTGCTCTTCGCCGCGCTTCTGGTCGTCGCCGACGCGTCCGCGCGCAGCGTCTTCCGTCAGGGCAGCGACTGGACCTTGCGTGTCATCGCATTCGGCACGCTGGGTTATGGCGTCCTGGTGATCGCCATGGCGGTCGTGGTGCTGCTGAGCGGACAGACCATTGCCGGCTGGGAGCTGCTGACAGGGTTCGACAACCCACGGTTCCTCAATCACGCGCAGACCGTTGCCGTGCCATTGGCCGCTGCGGTGTCACTTCAACGCGGTGCTTCGCGCGGCATGCGCGCCGTCGGCGTGGCAGCGACATTGGCCAGTGGCGCGCTTCTCTACATCTGCGAGGGCCGAGCGACGGTGTTGGGGCTGCTCGTGGGCGTGGTCGCCGCCATGCTGCTGCTGCGCGGAGCGTCGGCACGCCGTTATGCAGTGGCGCTCATCGTGCCGCTGGTGCTTGGCGCCCTGGCCATGGGACTGCTGTGGCAGCTCGCGCCGCAGACGGTCGGCGGCGTCGGTGGCGACGGTTACGGCAAGCTCCATTCGCGCGACTACCTCCTGGGCATCGCGCTCCACATGACGCAGGGCGCCCCTTGGTTCGGCGTCGGTCCGATGCATTACGCGCATGTGATCAACACGAAGGCCGCTCACCCCCACAACGTCTACGCGCAGTGGTTCGCCGAGATCGGTATCCCTGCGACGCTGCTGGCCGCGTTCCTGTGCGTGCGTGTGATCGGGCGCTGGCTCCGGACGCTGCGCAGCTTGCCGGTCGAGCGGGCGCCACTTGCGGCCGCGCTGTGGACGGCATTGATCGCGATGCTGGTCGACGGCCTCTTTTCCGGCAACTTCGTCATGCCGGTGTCGCAGCTGTGGATTGCGCTGTTGATCGGCCTTCTGATGGCGGTCCACCGCCAGCACGACAGCCGTGCCGACGGTGCCCGGTCCGGTGCCGCAGCCCCGGAGGACGCTCCGTCCGTCACCGCAGGGCGCATCGGCCGCGCCGTCAATCTCGTCGTCGTCGCGGCGATCCTCGTTCTGGTGGCGGTGTCGTTCGATGAGGCGTTGCACAGCGTGTCCCCGCAACTGCCCGGCAGTCCGTCGACGGATGCAGGGAGAATGGCGCCTCGATATTGGTCCTATGGATGGTTCTGAACCGATGAACTGGTCGCTCCGCCTGCGCGCCGCGGGCATTCACCTCATGTCCAGCCTGATCGTCGCGGCCATCGCCGCTTCGGTCGTCTTCCTCGTCTGGTACCCCTGGCCTTATCGGATCATCTCCGGTGGCGAGGACCTGTTCCTGCTGCTGATCAGCGTCGACATCGTCATGGGTCCGTTGATCACGCTGGCGATCTTCAACATCAAGAAGCCGCGCAAGGAGCTCAAACGCGACTTGTCGATCATCGTGGTGCTTCAGCTGGCGGCGCTGGGCTTCGGCCTGCACACGGTCTACATGGCACGCCCGGTGGTGCTGGCGCTCGAGGTGGACCGTTTCCGCGTGACGACGGCAGTGGGGGTGGTGGAGGCCGAGCTGGCGAAGGCGCAGGAGGGCTTCCGCGAGTTGTCGCTGACCGGCCCGCGTCTGGTCAACACCGCCACGCCGACCGAGGAAGAGCGCTACGACGCGATCATGCTCGGCATGGCGGGTGCGGATCTCGGCACGCGTCCCACCTTCTGGCGGACCTGGGACGACAGCGCCCGGGCGCGCGTGCGCAAGGCGGGCAAGCCCGTGAGCCAGTGGCTGTCCGAGACCAAGGTGCCCGCGGCCACAAGGGCGGCGGTCGTCGATGCGGTAGCCAGAACCGGCAAGTCGGCCGAGCAGCTGCTCTACCTGCCGATGCTGGCGCGCCGCAACGACTGGTCAGTGTTGGCCGACAGCACCAGCGGCGACCCGGTCGGCTTCGCCCCCATCAACGCGAACTGACACCGGCCTGGGCCCGACGGGGGCGTTAGAGTTCCGCCCTGTCCCCACGACCGCCCGCACCTCCATGACGCTCGCTGCGACGGCCCGCGCCGCCGATCTCTCTTCGACTGAACCGGCTCCCCATCGCCAGGTCCTCGTCCTCCTGGGGCTGCTCGTCGGCGTCACGCTGGCACCGCTGATCGCCTACAACCAGACGCCGTCGGCCACGCTGTACAACCAGCTGGCGGCTTTCGCCGGCGTCGGATTGTTGGTGGCGGGTCTGGCGTGGGGTCGCTCGCTGACGGTTGGCTGGCGCTTCGACGGCGTGTCGCTGGCGTTGCTGTTGATGACGATGGTCGCCGCCGCCGCGCCGCTCACGCATGGGCTTCCCTGGTCGATGGCGCTGACGAGCATGGCGATGCTGCTGGGGGCTTGGGTAGCTGTCCAGGTCGGCCGCGCCGTGGCGAGCGAGTTGCGCGACGCGGTGTTGACGCTCTTCTGCATCGCACTCGTCGGCGCGGGCTTGCTGAGCGTGGTGGTCTGCATCGTGCAGATGTTTTTCCCGGAACTGGCCAACGGGGTCATCATTGCCCGATCCGGCGTCGTGGGAAGCGCCGTCGGGAACATGCGACAACCCAACCACCTCGCCAGCCTGCTGATGTGGGCTTGCGTTGCGGCCGTCTGGCTGGAGCAGGGCGGCTGGCTGGCCCGGCGACTCCGCAGCGCGCTGGCGGGTACGGCGGCGCTGTACGTGATGCTGTTCCTGTTCGTGTTCTGTGTGGTGCTCAGCGGCTCTCGGACCGGATGGATCGGTATTGCCCTGCTGGTGATCTGGGGCGCCGTTGATTGGCGGCTGTCGCCACGCGTCCGGGTCGCCTTGGGATCCACGGCGCTCATGTTCGGGATCTGCTGGGGCCTGATGGATCTGTACGCCGCAGGGGGACATCACGCCTTCCGTGCCCAGTCGCGGCTTTCCGACGAAGGGGCCGGCTCACCGTCGCGTCTCGCGATTCTGAAGAACGCCGTCGGTCTGCTCGCTCAATACCCGCTGACGGGCTCGGGGTGGGGAGATTTCAACCTCGCCTGGACGTTGACGCCTTTCCCGGATCGCCCGGTCGCGTTCTTCGACCACACGCACAACCTCGAGATGCAACTGCTCGTCGAGATGGGTCTGCCGTTGGGCCTGCTGACCTTGGCCCTGCTGGCCTGGGGCTTGGCCGCCGGACTCTGGCGCGCGATCAAGGGCGGTCCGGCGGGGCACTGTGCCGGCATGCTCGTGGCGATGATCGGCGTTCACAGTCAGGTCGAATATCCGCTCTGGTATGCCTACTTCCTGCTGCCCGCCGCCCTGGCGTTTGGGCTGTGCTGGGCGAGCCCGCGCGCGGCCGGTGTCTCGAAGCGTAGCGCGCCGACGCGATCCGAAACCGCATCGCCCCGCCGACGGCCGGCGCTCGCCGTGCTCGGATTGGCGATCACGGCGGCGGTGCCGCTGGTGGTCGTCGACTACCTGCGCATCGTCCACATCTATGCGCCGCCGGTGGGCGCGGCGTCGCTTGACGACCGGATCATGGCGGGACAACGCTCCCCGCTGTTCGCATTGCAGGCCGACTATGCGGAGGCAACCGTGCAACCTCCCGGCGCGGTGGCGCTCGAAGCGTCACGGCAGACCGGTCATCACTTGATCGACACGCGCTTGCTGATGGCGTGGGCAAAGTCGCTCGACGCGGTGGGAGAAACCGACAAGGCCCGGTATCTGGTGTCGCGCCTGCGCGAGTTCCGCAACCCTGCCAGCGAAGAATGGCTGGCTGAATGCGACGACGTGGCGGCGCTCGCTGCCGCGGCGAAGCCGTTCCAGTGCGAGCCGCCAGAGCGGGACTACAGCTTCCGCGAACTACGCTGATCGCCGCGAATCGTATCGACGAGAGGCGGCCGGTCGACTGCAGGACGCTGCACTCAGACCTCGGCGTGCCACTCGCCCGACTTGCCGCCCTGCTTTTCCAGCACGCGAATCTGCTCCATCACCATGCCGCGATCCGCCGCCTTGCACATGTCATAGACGGTGAGCAGGCCGACCTGCACGGCCGTCAGCGCTTCCATCTCGACGCCAGTTCGTCCCAACGTCTCCACCTGTGCGGTGCAGATCACCGCGCTGCCGGCTTCATCGAGTTCGAACTCGACGGCCACGCGGGTGATGGGAAGCGGGTGGCAGAGCGGGACCAGATCGGAAGTTCGCTTCGCGGCCTGAATGGCGGCGATGCGCGCCACGCCGATGACATCGCCCTTCCTGGCGTTCCCATCGCGGATCAGGATCAGGGTCTCGGGCTTCATCCGGATGCGGCCTGCGGCCCGGGCCACGCGGTGCGTGACATCCTTGCCGGACACGTCCACCATGTGGGCCTGTCCGTTGGCGTCAAAATGGGTCAGAGGCGAGCTCATGAGCGCGGCAACAATCGCGAAACTGAAGAGGCGTCATCATAGTTCCGGCCTTGGAGATCCCTTGAAGCGAACGACCCCCATTCCCTTCACCCGGCGCTGCCTGGCGGCGCTGCTCAGCGTTGCGTTGCTCGGCCAGGGCGCCGTCGCGCAGGTGAACCTGCCGGCCCTTGGCGATTCGGTGTCCGCCGACGTCAGCATCAGCGCCGAAAAGAAGCTCGGCGATCAGGTCATGCGGCAGATCCGGCCAGACCCGGACTATCTCGACGATCCGCTGCTGCTCGAGTATGCGCAGAACACCTGGCAGCCTCTGGTGGATGCAGCGCGTCGCCTCGGCAACATCAGCGATGACACCAGCGACCGCTTCGCCTGGGAACTTTTCCTGGTCCGCGACCGGTCAGTGAACGCCTTTGCGCTGCCTGGCGGCTATGTGGGCATCCATCTGGGCCTGATCGCGATGACCGGCGCGCGCGATGAGATGGCGTCGGTGATGGGCCATGAGCTGTCGCATGTCACGCAGCGCCACATCGCGCGCAGCATCGTCGGAGACGCCCGCACCAGCGCGCTCGCCACCGTCGGCTTGCTGCTGGGGATCCTTGCCGCGGCGAAGAGCCGCAGCATCGACGGCGCCCAGGCGGTGATCGTCGGCAGCCAGGCGGCTGCGGCACAGGCGCAATTGAACTTCTCGCGCGACATGGAACGCGAGGCCGATCGCGTCGGTTTCCAGGTCATGACGCAGGCTGGCTACCAGCCGGCGGGCATGGCCAGCATGTTCGAGCGCATGGAACAGGCTTATCACCTGATGGATTCCGGGCAGTACCCCTACCTGCGCAGCCACCCGCTGACCAGTGAACGCATCGGCGAAGCGAAGGCTCGACTGGGCACCAGCAGCCAGGCGAAGCTGGTCGGCACGCCGGAGCACGCCTTGATGGCGGCGCGGGCGAAGGTGCTGATGGATCAGAGAACCGATCCTTGGCGGGTGCTGCAGGGATTGGACGCCGGATCGCGCGCCGGGGAAAAGAACATCGACCAGTTGGCGGCCCGCTATACCAGTGCGCTGGCGTCGATCAAGCTGCGCGATTTCTCCCGCGCGGAGGCCACCTTGAAGACGGCCGATGCGCTGGCCGGGCTCCTGGGCGCCGACCCAGGCGCGAAGCGTTTGCTGGTCTACGCGCATGCCGAGCTGGAGGTCGCTCGCGGTCGACCCGAGGCCGGCTTCGCCGCCCTCGAGCCGCTGAAGAACGAACGCTCGCGTCCGATGCTCATGATCCGTGCCGATCTGGCGCAGGCGGACTCGCGGCCAGAAGTGAAGCGCGAAGCGGCAGAAGCCTTGCAGACGCATCTCGCCTTGCATGCACAGGACGCGCTCGCGTGGCAGGAAAGCGGCACCTTGTGGCAGCAGCTCGGTCAGCCGTTGCGTTCGCTGCGGGCTCAAGGCGAAACCCGAGCCGCGCTCGGCGACATCACCGGTGCGATCGACCGGCTCGCATCTGCGGAACGCCAGGGCCGGGCCAGATCGGCCGACCAGTTCGAGGCCTCGGTGATCGACTCGCGCCTGCGTGACCTGCGCTACGAACGTCGCCAGATGCTCATGGAGATGTACCCGCGCGGCGTGCCGCCCGGCGCGGAACCCTGACCACCCGGCTCGTCGCTTACTCGCTGTCCGGGAACAGGCGTTCGATCAGGACGTCGATCGCCATGCCGCACAGCGAGTAGATCAGCGACCCGATCAGGGCCGCGCCGAAGCCGGCGACGGTGAAGCCGTCCAGCACGCTGGCCGTCGCCCAGAACAGCAGCGCGTTGATGACGAAGAGGAACAGCCCCAGCGTCAGCAGCGTGACCGGCAGGGTGAGCAGCACCAGCACCGGCCGCAGGATGGTGTTGAACAGGCCCAGTACGAAGGCCGCGATCAGCGCGGTGACGAAGCCCTTCACCTGGACGCCGGGATAGAGATGCGCCACCAGCAACAGCGCGGCGGCCAGCAGCATCCAACGGGTCAACGTTTTCATGCGCTCAGCATACCGGCATCGATCATCAGGAAAATACGAACTTGAAATCTATAACAACGCAGGATAATTCGAACCTTCCGAAGGGGGAGTAGCCGCGCGGCGCAGGCCGCGGCAGACGCCCGTCAAGACGTTGCCGTGAAGGCAGCCGGGCCCTGCACCTGATGCCGGCCTCGCCAGGTCCTCCGACCGCGAGCCTGCATCAGCCTTGCAAGACCCTTCGATCGCAGCGCGCCGGCTTCAGGGCGGCGCATTGCCTTTGAAACCGGGATGGCGAATGCTCGCCCTCCCTTCTTGCAAGGAGCTCTCATGAGCACGATCGTTCCCATGTGGCTGTGGGTGGCATTCGTCGGCATCGTCGTGGTGTCGCTGATCCTGGACTTCGTTGTCCTGCGCAAGCAGGGCGCTCACGACGTGGGCGTGAAGGAGGCGATCAACTGGTCGCTGGTGTGGGTGGCGCTGAGCGTCGCCTTCATGGGCCTGCTCTGGTGGGCCGTGCGCGACGGCACCGGCAGCACTGAACTGGCCAACACCAAGGCGCTGGAGTTCATCACCGGCTATCTCATCGAGAAATCGCTGGCGGTCGACAACATCTTTGTCTTCCTGATGATCTTCACCTACTTCTCGGTGCCATCGGCCTACCAGAAGCGGGTGCTCATGATGGGCATCATCGGCGCTATCGTGCTGCGCACGGTGATGATCCTGGTGGGCGGCTGGCTGATCGCGCAGTTCCACTGGATCCTCTACCTGTTCGGCGCCTTCCTGCTGATCACCGGCATCAAGATGTGGTGGGCGGCCGGCAAGGAACCCGATCTCGAGGACAACCCTGCGCTGAAGCTGCTTCGACGCGTGCTGCCGGTCAGCAAGAACTTCGACGGCGAACGCTTCTTCACGCTGGAGAACGGCAAGCGCATCGCCACGCCGATGCTGCTGGTGATCGCACTGGTGGGCATGACCGACGTGATCTTCGCGGTGGACTCGATCCCGGCGATCTTCGCGATCACCAATGACCCATTCATCGTGCTGAGCTCCAACATCTTTGCGATCCTGGGCCTGCGCGCGATGTACTTCCTGCTGGCCGCCATGGCGTCCAAGTTCCATCTGCTCAGCTACGGCCTGGCGGTGGTGCTGGTATTCATCGGCGCCAAGATGATGCTGATCGACGTGATCAAGATCCCGGTGCTGCTGTCGCTGGGCGTGGTGGTTGCGATCCTGGCCATCACGATGATCTGGAGCTTGCGCACCGCGCCCAAGCTGCCGGAGCATCATTCGGAAGCGCCTTCGAAGGCTGCCGACTGAACTCCGCCCGCACCGGATCCGGGCGAACTGCCCGGTCCGGTGTTCACAGATCCTTGAAACCCGCGCGACGCGCCTGCGTCCCGCGGGTTTTGTGCTTTACAGAACAGAAACAGGGACGTCGCGAGTTCGCCACGCGGAAAGCCTGCGGAACAGCAATTCTTTGACACACTCAAATGAGAATGCTTAGCATTTGCGGCCTTTGAGTCCTCGCCGGCCTCAATTACCCGCCACCGCCAGCCAGACGCGACAGGGAGGGGCCGCCACCGTACGCCGTGATGCGACGGGACGACGCCGCCATCACGCGCAGCCAGCCGAGCCAGATTTCCTACAAGAACTTCCCCTCGGAGCTCGAATCCATGTCCCGTTACATCAAGAGCCGCAAACACGCGGTGGCCCCGCTGGCCGCACTGGCCGCCTCCCTGACCCTCCCGCTGGCTCACGCCGCCGAAGCGCCCGCCCCGGCCCCGGCCGATGCGGCGACCGCCTCCGCTGCCGCTTCGCCCTACCTGCCGCAGGTGAAGGTCGACGGTACTGCCCAGTCCGCCTACAAGTCCGACAAGAGCGCGTCCTCGAAGATCACCCAGCCGCTGCTGGAAACGCCCAAGACGATCTCGGTGATCAAGAAGGAAGTGCTGCGCGAACAGGGGGCCGTGTCGTTGATCGACGCGCTGCAGAACACCCCGGGCATCACGATGCAGCTGGGTGAGAACGGCAACACCTCCGCCGGCGACACCTTCCAGATGCGCGGCTTCTCGGCCAGCACGTCGACCTTCGTCGACGGCATCCGCGACCTGGGCGCGGTCACGCGAGACGTGTTCAACCTCGAGCAGATCGAAGTCGTGAAGGGCCCGTCGGGCGCCGACACCGGCCGTGGCGCGTCCGCCGGCTACATCAACCTGATCAGCAAGCTGCCCCAGATCGAGAACTCGATCGACGGCGTGATCACGATCGGCGACGCGAGCCGCAAGCGCGCCTCGATCGACGTCAACCAGAAGGTGATGGACAACACCGCCGTCCGTCTGAATGCCGTGTGGCAGGACAACGGTGTCCCGGGCCGCGACATCGTCGAGCGCAAGACGCACGCGATCGCGCCGGGGATCGCCTTCGGTCTGAACACGCCGACGCGCTTCTTCCTGTACTCGCAGCACGTGCGCCAGAACAACGTGCCGGACGGCGGCATTCCCGCGATCGGCTGGGAAGGCTTCACGGTGGCGAACCCCGCGGCCGGCGCGACGCCCGCCGCCATCGCGGGCCTGAACGCGCTGAAGACGGCCTCGAAGGTCGACACCGACAACTACTACGGCAGCCGCAACGACCGCGAGAAGGTCAAGGCCGACATGGTCACGGCCAAGCTGGAGATGGACATCGGCAACGGCCTGACGGTGCGCAACACCTCGCGCTACGGTCGCACCCACATGGACCGCGTGATCACCGGCATCATCGGCATCACGAACGTGCCGGGCACCGGCGCCGCCGCCACCGTGGTGACCGGCGATCCGTCGACCTGGCAGATCGCCCGATCGCGTCAGCGCGTGGACCAGACCAACGAGATCCTGGCCAACCAGACCAGCATCAACGCCGCGTTCGCGACCGGCGGCATCAAGCACGACCTGTCCACCGGCGTCGAGCTGATGTACGAAAGCCAGGACAGCCGCGGCTTCGGCACGACCGCGCAGACGATCAACGGCGTGAGCTATGCCGCTATCGCCAACCCGCCGGCCAACCTCTACAACCCGAACGCGGACGACGTGCTGGGCACGCCTTACGCCACCGGCGCCGACAGCGAAGGCAGCACGATCACGCAGGCGATCTACGCGCTGGACACGATCGCCGTGACCGACGCGCTCAAGCTCACCTTCGGCGTGCGCACCGAGCACTACAAGATCAAGACGACGACCGGCAGCGTCACCACCGGCACCGGCCCGCTGGGCAACACGATCACCACGACCAAGCTCGGGGCGGGCAAGTGGATCACGAGCTGGAACCTCGGCGCCGTGTACAAGCTGGCCGAGAACGGCACGGTCTACGCCGCCGCCGCCAACTCGCTGACGCCTCCCGGCAGCGCCAACTTCACGCTGAGCAGCTCCGGCCAGGCCGGCACGGCCGCCGACGCGCAGGAGACGACGAACTACGAGCTGGGCACCAAGTGGGACCTGCTCAACAAGCGCCTGAACCTGACCGCCGCGCTGTACCGCAGCGAGAACGACGGTCAGGTGAGCGTGGACGCGCTGACCAACGTCGCGACGCAAGGCGGCAAGACCCGCGTGCAGGGGATCGAGCTGGCCGCCGTCGGCCAGATCACCAACTTCTGGCAGATCACCGCCGGCGTCCAGACCATGGACACCAAGCAGATCAACCAGCGCAGCGCCTCCACCGCGACCAACCCGAACCAGACGGTGACGGACGGCGTGCGTTGGACGCCGAAGTGGTCCGCCACACTGTGGACCTCGTACCAGTGGAACGACTGGACGGGCGCCGTCGGTGCGCGCCATGTGTCGGAGCAGAAGCGCGTGATCACCGTCGCCGCCGCCCCTTCGACCGGCCTGCCGGAACTGCCGGCCTACACCGTGATGGACCTGATGGGCGCCTACCGCGTCAACAAGAACGTCTCGCTGCAGCTGAACGTGACCAACGTGTTCGACAAGAAGTACATGAGCTCGTTGAACAACGGCGGCGGCCGGCTGGTGCTGGGCGCTCCGCGCGCGGCGACGCTGTCGGCCAACATCGGCTTCTGATCGACGCCTGAGCGTTTGAGGTAGCGTACGGCCGGCCCGTCCCTGTCCTCGCAGGGGCGGGCCGTCGTCCGTCCTCACCTCCTGAATTAATTCGATCCGGACATGCTTCTTCACATCCCCGAAGTGCTCAGCAAGCAGGACGTGCGCGAGATGCGCCAGCTCCTGGACGCCGCCGACTGGACCGACGGTCGCGCGACCGTGGGCGAGCAGGGCGCGAAGGTCAAGCAGAACCGGCAGCTGCCGGTCGAGCATCCGGCCGCGCGCGAGATCGGCGCGCACATCCGCGCGGTGTTGGCGCGGCATCCGCTGTTCATCTCCGCGGCGCTGCCGCTGCGAACGCTGGCGCCGCTGTTCAACCGCTACGAGGGCGGCGAGCATTACGGCTTCCACGTCGACGGCGCGATCATGCGCCAGCAGGGCAGCGACCAGCCGCTGCGCAGCGACGTGTCCTCCACGCTGTTCCTGAGCGAGCCCGACGAGTACGACGGCGGCGAGCTCGAGGTCGTCGACACCTACGGCACGCACGAGGTGAAGCTGCCGGCGGGCGACCTCATCGTCTATGCGAGCACCAGCCTGCATCGCGTGACCCCGGTGACGCGCGGCGCGCGGATCTGCTCGTTCTTCTGGACGCAGAGCCTGATCCGGCAGGACTGGCAGCGGGCGATGCTGTTCGAGCTCGACCAGACCATCCAGAAACTGCGCGGCCGACTCGGCGACGACGCCGAAACGACCGCGCTCACCGGCCACTATCACAACCTGCTGCGCCTCTGGGCCGAGACATGAGCGGACCCAAGAGCGCCAATCCAGCCGGCCGGGCCGGCAGCGCCGCGAAGCGTTTCGGCTGGCTGAAGCAGCTGCACCAGTGGCACTGGATCAGCTCGGCGATCTGCCTGATCGGCATGATCCTGTTCGCGGTCACCGGCATCACGCTGAACCACGCCGCCGACATCGAGTCCAAGCCGGCCATCGTTAGCAAGACCGCGCAACTGCCGGGCGAGCTGGCTGCGCCGCTGAAGCCGGCATCCGCCGACGAGGCCGACAGCAAGGCGCCAGTGCCCGCCCCGGTGCGCGCGTGGCTGACCAGGGAACTGGGCCGTGCGATCGACGGCCGCGAAGCCGAGTGGAACCGCGACGAGATCTACCTCGCGCTGCCACGCCCCGGCGGCGACGCCTGGATCCGCATCGCACGCGACGGCGGCGAGGTCGAGTTCGAGGACACCGACCGCGGCTGGATCTCCTACCTCAACGACCTGCACAAGGGTCGCCATGCCGGCGTGGCCTGGAGCTGGTTCATCGACATCTTCGCCGTCGCCTGCCTGCTGTTTTCCATCACGGGCCTGCTCATCCTCAAGTTCCATGCGGTCAGCCGTCCCAGCACCTGGCCGCTCGTCGGCCTGGGCCTGGTGATCCCGGCGCTGCTGGCGCTGCTGCTGATCCATTGATTTCCTTTCCGCTCCGAGCCGCCGCCAGGATCCTCCCGACCTTCAACCGAGACTCGACCATGAATCGCTCCGCAAGTCGTACCCTCCTCCAGCTCGGTGCCCTCGGCACGCTGGGCACCCTGGCCGTCGGCTCGTCCGCCTGGGCCGCCACCGTCCAGCTCAAGCTGGAAGTGCCGCGCCTGAACGTCGCCGAGTACCACCGCCCCTACATCGCCGTGTGGGTCGAGAAGGCCGGCGAGTCCGGCCCGGCCGTCGCGCAGCTGGCCGTCTGGTACGACACCAAGAAGCAGAACAACGCCGGCACCAAGTGGCTCAAGGACATGCGCCAGTGGTGGCGCCAGGGCGGCCGCAACCTGACGGTGCCCGCCGACGGCGTGACCGCCGCGACACGCGCCCCGGGCGAGCACGCGATTTCGCTGGACACCAGCGCCGCGCTGGCCGCGCTGCCTCCGGGCAAGTACGAGGTGGTCGTCGAGTCCAGCCGCGAGGCGGGCGGCCGCGAAGTGCAGCGCCTGCCGCTGACGTGGCCGGTGAAGGCCGCCGCGACGGCGAAGGCGCAAGGCGAGCACGAGCTCGGCGCGCTGGAACTGACGGTCAAGCCCTGATCGCGTCGCGACAGGCTCCACGACAAGACACGGAGGAACTCACCATGACGAAGACTTCGATCATTTCCCGGATCGCTCCCGTCGCGCTGGCCATCGCCGCGCTGGTCCCGCTGACCGCGCACGCGCACATGACCTGGCTGCTGCCCAACAAGGCGGCCTTCGACGGCAAAGAGCCGGTGGCCTCGTTCGATGCGGCCGTCTCGGAAGACCTGTTCAACTTCGAGCGTGCGCTCAAGCTGGAGACGGTGCGCGTCACCGCGCCCGACGGCAAGACCGTCGAGGCCGAGAACCGCAGCGCCGCCCGCCACCGCGAGAGCTTCGACGTGAAGCTGACGCAGGACGGCACCTGGCGCGTCAGCAACGTCAGCCAGTCGATGATGGGCGCGTACAAGGTGGGCGGCGAAACCAAGCGCTTCCGCGGCACGCGCGAGAGCTTCGCCAAGGACGTGCCGGCCGATGCCGAGGTCACCGCGCTGACGGTGATGAGCAACCGCCAGCAGACCTTCGTCAGCAAGGAAGAGGCCGGCAAGGTCGACTTCAAGCCCGAGGGCGACGGCCTCGAATTGCTGCCGCTGGGTCCGGTCACCGACCTGAGCCACGGCGACAAGACGAAGTTCCGGCTGGTGCTGGACGGCAAGCCGGCCGCCGACGTGCAGCTCAAGCTGATCCGCGAGGGCAACCGCTATCGCTACAAGTTCGGCGAAGTCGAGCTGAAGACCGATGCGAAGGGCGAGTTCACGGTCGAATGGACGGAGGCGGGCCGCTACTTCATCGGCGCGAGCACCGGACCCGCGCGCGGCCCGAACGCGCCCACCGGCACGCGCGAAGCGCCGGTGCAGCGCGCCAGCGTGAGCGCCACCTTCGAGGTGCTGCCGAAGTGAGCGTGACGGGCGGAATGATGACGACGCGGGGCGCGGTCACCGCGCTCGAGCCGCGCGTCCTTGTTCCGCTGCGTATCGAGGGCGAGCCTCCGGCGCTCGGCCAGGCCGTGCATGCGCTCGCCGGCGAGACGATGGGGACGACCTGGTCCGTGCGTTTCATCGGTCCGGCGGGGCTGCGCCTCGCGGCGATCGAAGCCGCCGTCGGCCACGCCTGCGACGACGTCATCGCACAGATGAGCAGCTGGGACGCGGGCTCGGACCTCAGCCGTTTCAATCGCGCGGCGGCGGGCACGGCATGTGCGCTGCCGGACGGTCTCGCCGTTGTCGTCGACGCGGCCCTGCGCATCGCCGCCGGCAGCGACGGCGCCTACGATCCGACGGCCGGCGCGCTCGTGGCGTTGTGGGGGTTCGGGCCGTCGGGCGAGACCGCCCTCGCGCCGCGCCACGACGCGCCAGGCTTCCGCGCGCCGTCGCCCGAGGACTGTGATCGCGTCCACTGCGGCTGGGAGTCGCTGCCATGGGATGGCGCGCGACGCGTGCTCACCCAACCCGGCGAGGTGACGTTGGATCTGTCAGCGATCGCCAAAGGCTTTGCGGTCGATCGCGTGTCCGCCGTGCTGACCTCGCTCGGTCTGCCGGACCACCTCGTCGAGATCGGTGGAGAGCTGCGCGGCGCCGGGCTCAAGCCGGAAGGTCAGCCCTGGTGGGTCGATCTGGAGCCGCCGTCCACCGACAGCGGCCTCGCGCCGGTGCGCATTGCCCTGCACGGTTTGTCCGTGGCGACGTCCGGCGACTACCGGAAGTTCTTCGACGAGGCTGACGGGTCGCGTCGTTCCCACACCATCGATCCGCGCAGTCGACGGCCGATCGAGCACGGGCTGGCATCGGTCACCGTCGTGCACGACAGCGCGATGTGGGCCGACGGCTGGTCGACGGCACTGATGGTGCTCGGACCGGAAGAAGGCCTCGCGCTGGCGGAGCGCCTCGGGTTGGCCGCGCTGCTGGTGCGGCGTCGTGCGCCGTCGGAAGGCGGTGGCTTCGAAGAGCGTTTCTCCTCGGCGATGCGTGCGCTGATGCTGTGATGTCCTGATGGCTGCGATCCTGTCCCGACCCGCGACGGCCTTGCTGCTGGTCGCGCTCTACCTGCTGATGTGCGCGGCGGTCTGGTGGCGGCATCGCCGCCGGCTGCGGCAGGCGGCCGATGCCGCCGCGGCGCTGTTGCCTGCCGCCGACGCCGGCCCCCCGGTGCTCGTCCTGCATGCGAGCCAGACCGGCCAGGCCGAGGAGATCGCCTGGCAGACCGCCAGAGCCCTGCACCTGGCGGGGATGCCGGTGCGCGTCGCCGCGCTCGGCGAGATCGATCGCGACGCGCTTCGTGGCGCGCGGCATGCGCTGTTCATCGCCAGCACCTACGGCGAAGGCGATGCGCCGGACAGCGCCGCGCCGTTCGCGCGTGACCTGATGTCGGCGGACGGGTCCGCGCTGGACCTGTCGTCGCTCGAAATCGGCGTGCTGGCGCTGGGCGATTCGACCTACACGCACTACTGCGGCTTCGGCCGCGCGCTCGATGCCTGGTTGCGCGAGCGCGGCGCCAGGCCGATGTTCGACCGCATCGAGTCCGATCGTGCCGACGAGCACGCGCTGGCGCAATGGCGCCAACGGCTCAGTCACTTCGCGGGCACCGCCGATCTGGCGGAATGGGAGACGCCGGTCTTCACGCCGTGGCGCCTGCGCGCGCGTCGGCATCTGAATCCGGGGAGCCAGGGCGGCCCGGTGTTCCATCTGGAACTGACACCGGCGGACGGTTCGCCGCTGCCGGCGTGGGAGGCGGGCGATCTCGTACAGGTGTGTGTCGAGGTCGATCGCGACGCCGGCGCCGACAACGATGCCCAACGACCGCGCGAATACACGATCGCCTCGCTGCCTTCCGACGGATGCGTCGAGCTGATGGTCCGCCGCACCACGCGCGAGGACGGCACGCCGGGGCTCTCGTCGGGCTGGCTGACCGGAGGACTGCCGCTCGACGGCACGGTCGCGATGCGCCTGCGCGCGCATGCGAGCTTCCGCATCGGCGCCAACGCCGATCGCAGGCTGATCCTCGTCGGCAACGGCACCGGCCTGGCGGGACTGCGCGCGCATCTGAAGGCACGCGCGGCGATCCGCATGGACACGATGGCCACGACGAACGCACCCGCGTGGCTGCTCTTCGGCGAACGCCAGTCGGCGCACGACGCGCACTACCGCGACGAAATCGACACCTGGCAGCGCGACGGCCTCATCGCTCACGCCGACTGGGCCTTCTCGCGCGACCGGGCCGGGCGTGTGCACGTGCAGCACCTGCTCGAGCGGCACGCGCAACGCCTGCGCGAATGGATCGCGGACGGCGCGGCGCTCTACGTCTGCGGCAGTCTGCAGGGCATGGCCGGCGCGGTGGACGCGGTGTTGCGCGAGACGCTCGGCGACGCCGATGTCGACGGCCTCATCCGCGATGGCCGCTACCGCCGCGACGTCTACTGAGCACGCCGTCGACGAGGCGCGCGCGATGCGATGACCACGGGGAACCCCGTAGGCGGAGACCTGCGGCACGCGTAGGACACGCGGAGATTGATGCGCGCCTGCGACAAACACGGGGCTCGACGTTGACTTCGGGGCCGTTTCCCCCCCGGTAAAGCCTTCTCAATGACAGAGGTGCGCAGTACCATTGCCCGCGCAGGGTGCCATCGAGTACCGAAGGCGTCAGACCTTCACCAGGGCCCGGCACATCAACAACCCTTGATGGAGAGAATCGACATGGCAACTGCGAAGAAGGCTGCGCCCGCCAAGAAGGCGGCACCGGCCAAGAAGGCGGCTCCGGCGGCGAAGAAGGCCGCCGCTCCCGCGAAGAAGGCGGCACCGGCGAAGAAGGCCGCGCCCGCGACGAAGGCGGCAGCTCCTGCGAAGAAGGCTGCCGCGCCCGCGAAGAAGCGCACCCCCAACGCCGCCTTCATGAAGGCCCTGACCCCCAGCGCCGCGCTGGCCGCGATCGTCGGCGACAAGCCGCTGCCGCGGACCGACGTGGTGAAGAAGGTCTGGGAATACATCAAGAAGCACAACCTGCAGGACCCGGCGCAGAAGCGCGTCATCAACGCCGACGCCAAGCTGAAGGAAATCTTCGGCAAGGCCAAGGCCGACATGTTCGAGATGACCCGCCTGATCAACAGCCACCTGAAGGATTGAGCGGCCAGGGCCGAAAGGCTCTTCCGCATTCCGGACAAGGCCCGCCTCGCGCGGGCTTTTTTGCGTCCGTGCCGGCCGTGTTCAGAGCCGCTCGAGCGCCGCGCGCAGTTGGCGCACGTCGATGGGCTTGAGCCAGTAATCCTGGAAGCCGGCGGCGCGTGCGCGCTGGCGCTGGTCGTCCATCACGTCGGCGGAGAGCGCGATGCAGCGCAGCGTCGCGAAGCGCGGCTCGGCGCGCACCAGCGCCATCAGCTGCAGCCCGTTCATGTCGGGCAGGTTCATGTCCATCAGCACCAGCGAGGGCGTGACGCGCGACAGCGCTTCCATCGCCTGCGCGCCGGTCTCGGCAATGTCCAGCGTCCAGCCGGGCATCAGGCGGAACACCTCCTCCATCAGCACGATGTTGATGCGATCGTCCTCGACGTAGAGGACGTGACGGGCGGCGGCGGTGGGGGACGACATGGCGATGGCGGGCAGGTGTGTTGAAACGATACCAGCGAATGCCAGGTGACGGCAGCGTTGTCCATGCGCGCGGCGCTTCTACCCCGGGTGTGCGAACTGCGAGATCGGTGTGACAAAAACCACGCCAGGACACACCCCCGGCTGAGGGGGACGGCCAGGAACCACGGGGCTTCGCTCCCTACACTGCCCCTCAAGACCTGTCACATCCGGTGATTCAAATCGACGGACGGATACAGGAAGACTGCCGGCAAGGCCCGACCCCGACGAGGTGTTCTCGCGGAGGCGGCCGCCGAATAAAGAGACTGGTCATGTCGTTGGTCGCCGCATTCGCGTTGGCCGCGTCCACAGCGACGCTGCCGAACTGCTCCTGGGATCGCCCCGGGGTCAATCCCTTCATGGGGGATCTGGTCGCTGCCGTGGACCGGTACAAGGACATCCCGGCGGCGACGCGCGCCAAGCTGAAGGCCCGCATGACGGCGCGTCAGTACGACGAGATCGTCGACATCCACCGCGACAGCATCGTCGGCCGCTACGACTACGGCAGCGAGATCCGCGACATGCACTTCGGCGCCGGCTCGATCTGCCAGACCGTCACGCGCGGGAAGTGGACCGACCAGACCCTGGAGCGCGGACTCGTGTATTGCGAGGACGGTCAATGCATCCTGGTGCCGACGGTCTGCCGCAACGTGAGCCGGATCTCGCGCGGCAAGCTGAAGCCCGCGGCGGGCGGCGCCCAGACGGCGAAGAATGAAGAAGAACCGCTGATGTTCGAACCGCCGGCGGCCGGTGCGCCGGACGGCGGCGCCGGGGACCCGGGCAGCTTCGCGCGCACGGCCGCCTTGCCGCCGACGGCGACCTCCGACACCAGCCTGCTCGCGCCCACGCCGGGTGGCGGCAGCGGCGGCGCGGTGGGCGGCGGGGTCCCGTCGTCCGGCGGCGGTCCCGGCGTGATCACCTTGCCCCAGATTCCCCAGAACAGCGGCGGCAATGGCGGCACCCTGCCCGTCGTGCCCAGCGTTCCGGAACCGCAGACCTGGCTGCTGTTCGCGTTGGGAATGGGCGCCCTGGCGTTCGTCGCCAGGCGCCGGACGGCCTGAGTCGTCGCCCTCAGCCGCGCGCGAGCAGCGGCTTCAGATAACGGCCCGTGTGGCTCGCTTCGCAGGCGGCGACGTCTTCCGGCGTGCCGGCGACGAGCAGGCGTCCACCGCCGGAACCCCCCTCCGGTCCCATGTCGAGCAGCCAGTCCGCCGTCTTGATGACGTCCAGGTTGTGCTCGATGATGACGATGGTGTTGCCGGCGTCGCGCAGCTGATGCACGACCTTCAGCAGCAGCGCGATGTCCGCGAAATGAAGACCCGTCGTCGGCTCGTCCAGGATGTAGAGCGTGCGGCCGGTGTCGCGCTTGGACAGCTCCAGCGCCAGCTTCACCCGCTGCGCCTCGCCGCCCGAGAGCGTTGTCGCACTCTGCCCCAGCTTCACGTAGCCCAGGCCGACGTCCATCAGCGTCTGCAGCTTGCGCGCCAGCGTCGGCACCGCGCTGAAGAAACTCAGCGCATCCTCCACCGTCAGGCCCAGCACCTCCGAGATGTTCTTGCCCTTGTAGAGGACTTCCAGCGTCTCGCGGTTGTAGCGCTTGCCGAAGCAGGTGTCGCAGGGCACGTAGACGTCGGGCAGGAAGTGCATCTCCACCTTCAGCACGCCGTCGCCCTGACAGGCCTCGCAGCGGCCGCCGGCGACGTTGAAGCTGAATCGTCCCGCGCCGTAGCCGCGCTCGCGTGCGGTGGGCATCTCGGCGAACAGTTCGCGGATCGGCGTGAACAGGCCGGTGTAGGTCGCCGGATTGGAGCGCGGCGTGCGGCCGATCGGCGACTGGTCGACGTTGATGACCTTGTCGAAGGCGTCCATGCCCTCGATCTCGTCGTACTCGGCCGGCTCGGCATGGCTCTGGTAGAGCTTGCGCGAGACAGCCGCATAGAGCGTGTCGTTGACCAGCGTGCTCTTGCCCGAACCGGACACGCCCGTCACGCAGGTCAGCAGCCCGACCGGGAACTCCGCGGTCACGCCCTTCAGGTTGTTGCCGCGCGCATTGACGATCTTCAGCGTGCGCGGATCGGGGCTGTCGGACAGCGTGTGGCGCTTCTTCGGCACCTCGATGCGTTCGACGCCGCTCAGATAACGGCCGGTCGACGATGCCAGATTCGCCGCCACTTCCTCGGGCGTGCCTTGCGCCATGATCCGGCCGCCGTGCACGCCCGCGCCGGGACCGAGGTCCAGCACGTGGTCCGCGGCGCGGATCGCATCCTCGTCGTGCTCGACGACGAGCACCGAGTTGCCCAGATCGCGCAGCCGTCGCAGCGTGGCGATCAGGCGGTCGTTGTCGCGCTGGTGCAGGCCGATGCTGGGCTCGTCCAGCACGTACATCACGCCGGTCAGGCCCGAGCCGATCTGCGACGCGAGCCGGATGCGCTGCGCCTCGCCGCCGGACAGCGTGTCGGCGCTGCGGTCCAGGCTCAGGTAGTTGAGACCGACATCGTTGAGGAAGTGCAGCCGCGAGGCGATCTCGCGGATCACCTTGTCGGCGATCTCCGCTTTCGCGCCCTTGAGCTTCAGGCCCTCGAAGTAATGCAGCGCCTCGCGCAGCGTCGCGTGCTCGACCTCGTAGATCGGCTTGCCGCGTTCGCCTTCGGCGGCCTCGGCCGGCTGCAGCAGCACATTGCGGGCCTCGCGACGCAGTCGTGAGCCCTCGCACTGGGGGCAGGGCTTGGCACTCTGGTAGCGCGCGAGTTCCTCGCGCACCGCGGCCGAGTCGGTCTCGCGATAACGACGCGTGAGGTTGGGCAGGATGCCCTCGAACGGGTGCGCGCGCTTGACGCTGCGCTTCTTCCCGTTCGCGCCTTCGGCCTCGTAGGTGAAGCTGATCTCGTCCTCGCCGGAGCCCTGCAGCAAGACCTGGCGCGCCTGCTCGGGCAGTTCCTCGAAGGGCAGCTCGATGTCGAAGCCGTAGTGCTTGGCGACCGTCTCCAGCATCGAGAAGGTGTAGGCGTTGCGCCGGTCCCAGCCCTTTACCGCGCCGCTGGCGAGGCTCAGCGTCGGGAACGCGACGACGCGCTCCGGATCGAAGACGGTGACCTGGCCCAGACCTTCGCAGGCGGGGCAGGCGCCGACCGGCGAGTTGAACGAGAACAGCCGCGGTTCGAGTTCGGGCAGCGAGTAGCTGCAGATCGGGCAGGCGAACTTGCTGGAGTAGATCGCCTCCGTGCTGGTGTCCATGTTCAGCACCAGCGCGCGGCCGTCGGCCAGGCGCAATGCCGCTTCGAAGCTTTCGGCCAGACGCTGGCGCAGGGTGTCGGCGCTGTCGTGGCGCAGCTTGATGCGGTCGACGACGACGTCGATGTCGTGCTTCTCGGCCTTCTTCAGCGCGGGCAGTTCGGTGACCTCGACGGTCTGGCCGTCGACGCGAAAGCGCACGTAGCCCTGTGCCTGCAGGTCCTGGAACAGTTCGACGAACTCACCCTTGCGATCGCGCACCACCGGGGCCAGCACCATCAGGCGCGACTCGTCCGGCATGGCGAGCACGGCGTCGACCATCTGGCCCACGCTGGACGCCTCCAGCGGCAGGTGGTGGTCGGGGCAGAAGGGCGTGCCGGCGCGCGCATACAGCAGGCGCAGGTAGTCGTGGATCTCGGTGACGGTGCCCACCGTCGAGCGGGGGTTGTGGCTGGTGGCCTTCTGCTCGATCGAGATCGCCGGCGACAGGCCCTCGATGACATCGACGTCGGGCTTGTCCATCAGCTGCAGGAACTGCCGCGCGTAGGCCGACAGACTCTCGACGTAGCGGCGCTGGCCTTCCGCATACAGCGTATCGAACGCCAGCGAGGACTTGCCCGATCCCGACAGGCCGGTGATGACGACCAGCTGGTTGCGCGGCAGGTCGACGTCGATGTTCTTGAGGTTGTGGGTGCGCGCGCCGCGCACGCGGATCATGGGGATCTCGCCGACCGGTCGCATCGCCTGCCCCAGGTAGCGGCCAGAGTCCGCCAGCCCGGCGCCGGGCTCGGACGGGGCTGGAGGAACGGGCGGGACGGGCGGGACTTTCGTGGACATGGGGGCCGGACACAACTGGAGGCGAACTCGTGATGATAGGGCCAGGGGCGATCACGCGCCGACCCTTGCTGACACCGGCTGGCAGCGGGAAGATTGCCCGAAATCCGTCCTGCCGACCCCGTTGTTGCGGGGGATCGCCGATTTTCCGGACGTGCAGAATCGACCACCCCCTACAGCCCGTTTTTCTTGATGAAGCTCAAAGCGCCATCGCTGTCGCTGCGCAGTGTGATCCTGCTCGCGGTAGTGATCGGCATCGCCGTGCCGGCGCTGGCGCTGGTGGCGTTCAGCGACGCCTTCATCCGGCGCAGCCTGGAGCCGGTGCTGGAAGGCCAGCGCGCGGCCGTGCTGACGCTCGCCGCGAACGGCCTGGCCGAGCCGCTGTGGACGGTGGACAGCCCGGCGGTGCAGCGGGCGCTGGATCAGCTGCTGTCGGACGTGAACGTCTGCGCGGTGGAACTGAGCGAGGAACGCGCCGACACCCGCGACATCGTCCGCGCCAAGTGCAGCCCCGGCTGGCCCACGGTCACGCTGGCGGCGACCATCCAGCGCGACGGCCAGGTGCTGGGCAGCCTGCGGGTGCAGTTCGACGACGCGGCGCAGGAGCGCATGCTGGAAGAAGGCCGCCGCCAGACGGCGCTGATCGTGGCCTTCCAGGTCGCGGCGGGCGTGGTCATCGTGCTGCTGGTGTTCTATCTGCGCCTGGTGCGCCCGATCGACCGCCTGAAGCGGCTCGCGAGCGCGATCGCCGAACGCCAGCCTGTGCCCCGCCTGCGCTGGAACCGCAAGGATGAACTGGGCCAGCTGGGCGTGCACCTGGACCAGATGGGCCAGCAGATCGCGGGCCTGTTGGCGGACATGGAAAGCAAGAACGCGCAGCTGCATCAGCTGGCGATGTACGACCATCTGACCGGGCTGCCGAACCGGACGCTGTTCCGCGAGGTCTTCCTGCACGAGGCGGCGGTGGCGCGACGGGATCAGACGCACCTGGCGCTGCTGTTCGTCGACCTGGACCGCTTCAAGGCGATCAACGATTCGCTCGGCCATGCGGCCGGCGACCGCATGCTGCTGCAGGCCAGCGAACGGCTGCGCCAGGCGGTGCGGGAGTCGGACCTCGCCTGCCGCGTCAGCGGCGACGAATTCCTGCTGCTGATGCGCGATTCCAGTGAACACGTCGGGGTGGCCGCGCAACGCCTGATCGAGGCGCTGAACGCGCCGCTGCAGCTGGAAGGGGGCGTAGCGAGCGTGTCGGCCAGCGTGGGCATCGCGCTCTTCCCGCGCGACGGCGACGACTTCGACACGCTGGTCCGGCACGCCGACCTGGCGATGTACCGGGCCAAGCAGATGGGCCGGTCGCGCTACAGCTTCTTCCAGCAGGACATGGACGCGGCCGCGGTGGAGCGCATGGAGCTGGAGCGCGAACTCAAGCTGGCGCTGGAGCGCGACGAACTGCTGCTGCACTACCAGGCCGTCGTCGACGCCCGCACCGGGGAATGGTCGGGACTGGAGGCGCTGATGCGCTGGCAGCACCCGCAGCGCGGTCTGGTGATGCCGGGCCAGTTCATCGAGCTGGCGGAAGAGACGGGACAGATCCTGGCGCTCGGCTGGAGCACCATCGAGCAGGCCTGCGCGCAGCTGGCGCGCTGGAAGGCGGCGGGGCGGCATCCGGGACCGATCTCGATCAACCTGTCGGCCTTGCAGTTCCGCGAGCCGCGACTCGCCGAGCGGATCGCCGAATCGATGCGTCGCCATGCCGTGACCCCCGGCGAACTGGCGATCGAGCTCACCGAGAGTTCGCTGCTCACCGACACCGAGACCGTCCTGCAGACCTTGTCGCGCCTGACGGACCTCGGGCTCAGCCTGTCGGTGGACGATTTCGGGACGGGGTATTCCTCGCTCGCCTATCTGAAGCTGCTGCGGCCGGCGCGTCTGAAGATCGACCGGGCCTTCGTCCGGGACCTGCCCACCAGCGCCGACGACCGCGCGCTGGTGCGCGCCATGATGGGCATGGCCGAGGCGCTGGGCATCGACGTCGTGGCGGAAGGCGTCGAGACCGAGGCGCAGCGCGACGCGCTGCTGGCGCTGGGCTGCTGGCAGCAGCAGGGCTACTTCTATTGCCGGCCGCAAGCCGCCTCGGCGCTCGAAGCGCGGCTGGCCGCCTGGCCGCCCCAGGCTGGGGCGTCGCGCGTCGCGCAGGTCTGAGACCGCCCCCCCTGACTTCCGTTCAGCGGGCTGATCCGCATTTCGACGCGCGATTGCGGCAATTCGTCGCGTCCGGATGGTCTTGTCATTTCCGGCGGCGCACAGTCCATCCTCGTCGACCTTCCAGGACAGGAAAGACGCCGCAGGGGACCACCATGACCGACACCGCAAAGACCTTCCTCACCGCCCTGGCCGCCGTGGCCAGCGCCGCCGTCATCGCCCTGTGGCTGGCGGACGTGAACGAGGCTGCGCGTCCGTCCGACACCCTGCCCCTGCACTGGGCCGAGCAGACCATGCCGGGACGACCTCAGGCTGATCACGCCGATCAGGCCAGCAAGCCGCGCGGATGACCGCGTTGCCTGCGCTCCGATAGACGCCACGCTTCCCCCCGGCATTTCGAAGCCCGCCTGACCAGCGGGCTTCTTTTTTGTCTGCTCAGCAGGCTCGCGTTTTATGACCGTTCGGTGTGTCCGCGGTGTCCGACGTGTCCGCGGACACCGACTGCACGATCGCCCAGAACATCGATGGCATGGGGCCTGCGGGCGATCGGGACTTGCGGTTCATCCATTCGTCGCGACTCTGCGCAGTTCACGCCGCCGCCGCGCGCATTCGTCGCTTGTGCCTCGCGGAGCGGGGCCGCAATGACGACACTGACTTCACTGACACACGCAACCCCTTCCAGGAGATCGCCATGAGCACCACCACTTCCAAGACCCGTTCCACCCGCCGCCCGCGCATCGGCATGACCGGCGGCGCGAGCTTCAAGGCCTTCGCCTTCGGCATCGGCGCCACGCTGGCGATCGCGTTCAGCCTGCTGCACGTGCAGGAACAGCGCGAGCAACGCGCCGCGGTCATCACGCTGGATCCGGTCGTCATCACCGCCAAGCGCACCCAGCTGCCGACCGTCTACATCACCGGCCGGCGCGACACCTCGGCCGACGGCCAGCGCCTGGCGTCGGCCGCGCAGGTCGGCTGCACGACCCAGCTCTGCTGAACTCCTGCGGTTGCGCTGTCACGGCGGCGACCGCGGCTGATCAGCTGTAGCGTCCGCCAACGACAACGCCCGGCAATGCCGGGCGTTTTCCTTTTTGTGGGTCAGTCCTCGCTCAACACGCGCAGCAGCGCGTCGCCGTAGGCTTCGAGCTTCTTCGCGCCGATGCCGCTGATGCCGGACATCTCCTCCAGGGACCGCGGCTGCGCCCGCGCCAGTTCCGCGAGCGTGACGTTCTGGAAGATCACATAGGCCGGCAGCCCGTGCTCGCGCGCCACGTCGGCGCGCCAGGCCTTGAGCGCGTCGAAGCGCACTTGCGCCGCCGCGTCCAGGTCGGTCTCCGCTTCCGAGCGCCTGGCCATCGCGGCGCCGGTGCGACCGGGCTTGCTGCGTTTCGCCGGCTTGGCGGGCTGGCGCAGCAGCATCTGCACTTCGCCGCGCAGCACCGCCTTCGCGCCACCGCCCAGGGAGAGGGTGTTGTACTCGCCTTCCGTCACCGCGTAGCCGAGCGCGATCAGCTGGCGGATCACCGCCCGCCACTGCTGCTCGCTGAGCGAAGCGCCGACGGCCCAGGTGCTCAGCTCGTCGTGGCGGTACTGCTTGACCTTGTCGGTCTCCTTGCCGCGCAGCACGTCGATCAGGTGGCCGGAACCGAAGCTGAAACCCGTCACCTGATGGAAACGGTAGATGCACGACAGCGCCATCCGTGCCGCCTCGGTCGCGTCCCAGGTCGCCGGCGGGTGCAGGCAGTTGTCGCAGTTGCCGCAGGGCCGGCTCTCCTCACCGAAGTAGGTGAGCAGCCGCACGCGGCGGCAGTCGATGGCCTCGGCCAGCGTGAGCAGCGCGTCGAGCTTGCCGCGCTGCACCTGCTTGAATTCTTCGGTGGACGGGCTCTCGTCGATCATGCGGCGCTGCTGGACGACGTCGGCCAGCCCGTAGGCCATCCAGGCCTGGGCCGGCGCGCCGTCGCGGCCGGCACGGCCGGTCTCCTGGTAGTAGCCTTCGATGTTCTTGGGCAGGTCCAGGTGGGCGACGAAACGCACGTCGGGCTTGTCGATGCCCATGCCGAAGGCGATGGTCGCGACCATCACGATGCCGTCCTCGCGCAGGAAGCGGTCCTGGTGGCGGCGGCGCTGGTCCTGCTCCATGCCGGCGTGGTACGGCAGCGCGTTGATGCCCTTGGACTTCAGCCAGTCGGCGGTCTCGTCGACCTTCTTGCGGCTCTGGCAGTAGACGACGCCGGCGGCGTCCTCGTGCTCGTCCTGGATGAAGCGCAGCAGCTGTTCGCGCGGGCTGTCCTTCTCGACGATCAGGTAGCGGATGTTGGGACGGTCGAACGAGGCGACGAAGACCCGCGCTTCTTCCAGCTGCAGCCGCTCGATGATGTCGGCGCGGGTGATGTCGTCGGCGGTGGCCGTCAGCGCGATGCGCGGGATGTCGGGGAAGCGCTCGTGGAGCAGGCTGAGCGACAGGTACTCGCTGCGGAAGTCGTGGCCCCACTGGCTGACGCAATGGGCCTCGTCGATCGCGAAGAGGCTGAGCTTGCCCCGCTCGTTCAGCGACTGCATTTGCGCGATGAAGCGGGCGGTGTTGACGCGTTCCGGCGCCGCGTACAGCAGCGTGATGCGGCCGGCGAGCATCTCGCGCTCGATGCGCTGCGTCTCCTCCGGGGTCTGCGTGGAGTTGAGGAAGGCGGCGCTGACGCCGGCCTCCTCGAGGGCGCCGACCTGGTCGTGCATCAGGGCGATCAACGGACTGACGACCACGGTGACGCCATGGCCGGCGCGCTGGCGCGCGATCGCGGGGATCTGGTAGCAGAGCGACTTGCCGCCGCCGGTGGGCATGAGGACCAGCGCATCGCCGCCAGCGGTCACGTGGTCGACGATCGAGGCCTGCTGGCCGCGAAAGGCGCTGTAACCGAACACCTCTTGCAGGATGGCTAGCGGGACGGGATGATGGTTGGACGAACTCATGGAGCTCTCGATTGTCCTGTACATCGGCGGGTCCGCAGCCGACCCGGTCTTGCGCCGGTCCTGATCGGGCCGGGATACGGCGCCGGGAAGGTGCAGAGCGATACCGAACTTTCACAGCACAGGCAGACACGTCGACATGATTGCTGCGCCGTTGCCCGAAGACGAGAACGCCCGCCTGTCCACACTGCGCGTGTTGCAGGTGCTGGACACGGCGCCCGAAGAGCGTTTCGACCGCCTGACGCGGATGGCCAGACGGCTGTTCCAGGTGCCGATCGCGCTGGTGAGCCTGGTGGACGCGGACCGGCAGTGGTTCAAGTCGGCGCAGGGCCTGGACGTGCCGGAGACGCCGCGCGACGTCAGCTTCTGCGGTCACGCGATCCTGTCGGACGACATCCTGCTGATCCCCGACACGCATGCGGATCCGAGGTTCGCGGACAACCCGCTGGTGACCGGCGGTCCGATGATCCGTTTCTACGCGGGCTGTCCGGTGCGCGCGCCGAGCGGACACCGGCTTGGCACCTTGTGCGTGATCGACCGCGCGCCGCGCGGTTTCGACCTCGACGACCAGGCGACGCTGCGCGACCTGGCCTACATGGTCGAACAGCAGTTCGCTGCGATGTACACGGCGATGCTCGACGAGCTGACCGGACTGGCGAACCGGCGTGGCTTCGAGTCGCAGGCTGGGCATGTCCTGGCACTGTGCCGGCGCCATCAGTGGCCGGCGACGATGCTGTATTTCGATCTGGACCGTTTCAAGCACGTGAACGACCGCTACGGCCACGCCGAGGGCGACTGGGCGCTGAAGTCCTTCGCGGACATCCTGCGTTTCTGCCTGCGGGCGTCGGACGTGGTGGCGCGCACCGGCGGGGACGAATTCGTGGCGCTGCTGAGCGGCACGGCGACCGAGCAGATGGCGCCGGCGCTGGCGCGGATCCGGACGCAGGTCGGCGCGCTCAACCTCCGGGCACAACGGGGCTATGCGCTGGCGTTCAGCGTGGGCGACGCGGCGATGTCGGGAGAGGAGCCACTGGCGCTCGAAGAGCTGATGCAGGAGGCCGATGCGGCGATGTACGCGCACAAGCAGTCCGGACGGCGGATGAACGGCGCCGGGGCCTCCTGATTCAGGTTGTTCGCTGACTGGGGCGAGGCATCAAATCTGCGTTTTCGAGCAATCGCTGCGGGTTGGGGTGGGCGGCATAATCCGCTCCCTGCACACCGTTTTCAGCCCGTTGATTGGCACGATCTGGGCGATTGGTGGCGCGAGATTTCCTGTTTCGAACAATCCAACCATACGCAAGCGAAGGCAACCATCATGGCCTCGGTCAACAAAGTCATCATCCTCGGCAACCTGGGCCGTGATCCGGAACTGCGCTACACGCCGAGCGGCAGCGCGGTGTGCAACGTGAGCATCGCGACGACGCGCAACTGGAAGAGCCGTGAAGGCGGCGAGCGCCAGGAGGAGACCGAGTGGCACCGCGTGGTGTTCTACGACCGTCTGGCCGAGATCGCCGGCGAGTACCTGAAGAAGGGCCGCCCGGTCTACGTGGAAGGCCGTCTGAAGACCCGCAAGTGGCAGGACAAGGAAGGCAAGGACACGTACACCACGGAAATCATCGCCGAGCAGATGCAACTGCTGGGTGGCCGTGACGGCGGCGATGAGATGGGTGGTGGCGGCGGTGGCGGCTACAGCCGCGAGCGCTCGTCCGAGCGCAGCGGCGGTGGTGGCCAGGGCGGCGGCAGCGGTCGCGACAGCGGCGACTTTGACGCCCCGCGCGCGCCGGCGCCTCGCGCCGCAGCCCCCCGCGCCCCGGCTCCCGCGCCCAAGGCCGCGACGGGCTTCGATGACATGGATGACGATATTCCGTTCTAAACGCAATCGAGCGCAGGTTTGATTGGCATCCGGCCCGCCGCTCAACGCTGCGGGCCATTTTTCTGCCTTGGTGTCTTGCATCCATCCGTCTCGATGACGCTGTTCGTGAGGGCTTATGAAGAAGGAACTGATTCCACAAATTGCATAAGAGCTTCGAGGACAGCGCTCGACAGAACGGAGGCGTGGAGTTCTGGCTGGCTCGGGAACTGCAAGATCTGCTGGGCTATGCGCAGTGGCGCAACTTCGCAAAATGGTCGAAATCGGCTCGCAGGCCGAGAGGCCCGTCGAAGACATTGCCTTGACCCGCTACGCCTGCTATCTGATCGCCCAGAACGGCGACCCTCGAAAGGACTCGATCGCATTTGCGATGACCTACTTCGCGGTGCAAACACGCAAGCAGGAGCCGATCGAAACCCGTATTGCCGAATGGGAGCGCCTGCAGGCCCGCGAAAAGCTCAGGTGGTCACACCCCCGTTTCAACATGGACCAGCGCTTCTCCCCCACCTTGAAATCCCTGCAGGACCATTGGCGCCCCCAACGGCACTTGCGTCTGGCACCTGGCCTGCTGGCGGAGGAGATCAACGGCATCGAACGTCGCCATGCCATCCGCCTTCCGGAAGATTTCGCGGCTTACCTGCGCCTCGCGAACGGTTTCAAGGCGGCAGGCACCTGGGATGATTGCGACGACCAGGCGTTCCAGTTCTATCCACTGCAAGACGAATACCTCGTGCAGTCCGGATATCTCAAGTTTCGCGAGGGGGTCGTCGGCATGGACGACTACGGCATCTGCGTCGATCCCGACGGAGCCTTGGGATCGGTCGTGGCCCTCTATGGCGAGGGCCGGATCCGGCCGATCGCGCCAAGCTTCTCCGCCTTCATCGCGCTGTACATCGCGGATGACGGCGTGCTTTACGGCGGCGGCGCCTCGTGAAGTTGGAACCCCGCTCGCCCGAACGCGACTGACCGACGCTTCCTGCCCGTCGCCAACGAAGATGACGGATGTCAGGTCGTCGAGGCGGCTGTAACGGGCGTGCACTTTCCATCCGTTCGTGCACGGGACCAACCTACGTCGGCGCGGCGTCTCCGCAAATGCCGATCAGCAACACGACGATGCGACGGGCAGGAGGCACCCTCGGCGCCTCCGATGGTCAGGACTGGACGGCGACCGTCAGGTCCAGCTCCACGCTCGCGCCCTTCGGTAGCGCATACACCCCGACCGAGGTCCGCGCATGCGTTCCCGCGGGACCGAGGATCTGCACCAGCAGTTCCGACGCGCCGTCGGCCACCTCGCTGAGCTGGGTGAAGTGCTCCGCACACTGCGTGAACACGTTCAGGCGCAGGATCTGCTGCACCGCGTCCAGCGATCCGAGCGAACGCTGCAGCAGCACCAGCGCGCGCATCACGCAGATCTTCGCGGCCAGTTGCGCGCGGGCCAGGTCCACCTCGGTGCCGACGCGGCCCGTGACCACGACCGTGCTGCCCACGCGCGGCACCTGGCCGCTCAGGTAGATCGTGTGGCCGTCCCGGGTCAGCGGCTGGTAGTTGCCGCCGGCCTTGATCTCGCCGTCGAAGTCGTAGCCCAGCTGCTGGGCGGCCTGGGTGAGGGCCTGGTCTCTGCTCATGGTGTGCTCGTGGAAGGGGAGTCGCCCCATTCTCACGCGATCACCCCTTGCGATCCGTCCTCACATCCATCACGACCAGACCGGCAAGCATCACCAGCGGTAATAGCAGCGACCAGAATTTCCACCCCGCATACGCGAACGCCCCCGACAGCGCGCCGACCGCAAACGCCAGCACCGGCCAGATGAAGCGCTTCAGCCGGTCACGCACCTCCGGGCCGGCGGCGCCGCGCAGCAGGTCGACGCCGTCGATCACCACCTGCGTGACGTTGCCGGTCATCACCGTCGTCGGCGTCAACGCCGGCCAGGCCAGGCGACCCGCCGCGTTCTGCACGGCCATCGCGGCCGTCATGAACAGGCCCGTCGCCATCGCCCACGGCGCCTCCGGCGCGAGCACCGCGCCCGCCGGCACGCTGCAGGCCAGCGCGACCGCCAGGAAGAGCGTCTGCATCACCAGCAGCGGTCGGCTCGCCACCGTCTTCGTCCGCTCACAACGCAAGGCCACCAGACGCGCGAGCGCCACCGCCAGGATGAAGGTCGGGAACACCAGCAACTTGAGCAGCACGCTGTTGGCGCTCGCGCGGCTCAGCTCCGCGCCGATCAGCACGAAGTTGCCCGTCACGTGCGCCGTGAACAGCCCGAACAGCGCGACGAAGCCCACCGTGTCCACATAACCGCCGATGAAGCCCAGCGCAAGGCTCGCCAGCAGCAGCTTCTTCGCGCCGGTCATGCCGCCCCCTTGCGCTCAAGCACCGCGATCCGCGCCGCCATCGCCAGCCCGCAGATCAGCCCGAGGTGTTCGAAGAACGCGTTCTTCGCCATGAAGCGCGCCTGCCCGCTCAGGTCCCAGAAGTTGTTGGCCACCCCCATCGCCACCAGCGTCAGCACGCCCAGCGCGCCGGCCGCCAGCCACACCTGGCGGTTGACGATCAGCAGCACCGAGCCGATCAGCTCGACCGCGATCGCCAGCACCGCCCACAGCGTCGCCGGCTGCAGGCCGAAGTGCGCCTGCTCCGCCACCGCGCCGGGGAAGTCCATCGCCTTATCGACCCCGCCGATGAGGTAGGCCGAGGCCAACCCCACCCGAAGCAGGCATCCGAAGGTGGGCCAATGCAGGATCGCCGCCACCCATCGCGGGGCGGCGGAGGAAGACGTCTTCATCGCTCGGAACTCGCTCATCACATCTCGCTCATTGCATGTCGACCCTCACAGTCGACCGTCTCTTGTCGACCGTCACACCGCTCGTCACACCGCCCAGCAGGCGCATCCCAACGCGCCCCAGAACCCGCGCAGATCCGACGCCGGAATCTCCGACGCCCATGCGTTCGCGTGCGCATGACCGTGGACGCCGCAGGCGGTGTCGCAGCACGCGACGCGTTGCATCGCCGCCTGCAGCGGCCTGCCTTCGCTGCCGGACGCCCCCCAGGCGCCGTAGCCGCCGAAGCGCCGCACCGGCGACCAGTCCGGCATCGCCGGCGGCGGCGCGGAGTCGTCGAGTTCGGCGAACTCGCCCGCGCCCCACACGACCTTGCCGCCGACCATCGTCAGCAGCGCGCTCGTGTCGGCGATCTCCGATTCCGGGCAGCCGAAGAAGTCGCGGTCCGGCACGACCAGGTCGGCGAGCTGGCCCGCGGCGATCTGGCCCTTGTTGCCCTGCTCGTTGGAGAACCAGGTGACGTTCTCGGTCCACATCCGCAGCGCCGCCTCGCGGTCCAGGCAGTTGCGCTGCGGCGTGATCTGCAGCCCGCCGACGGTGCGTCCCGTGACCAGCCACGACAGCGACACCCACGGGTTGTACGAGGCCACCCGCGTCGCGTCCGTGCCCGCCGAGACCTTCATGCCCCGGCGCAGCATCTCGGCCACCGGCGGCGTCGCCTCGGCGGCGCGCGCGCCGTAGCGTTCGACGAAGTACTCGCCCTGGTAGGCCATGCGGTGCTGCACGGCGACGCCGCCGCCGAGCGCGGCGATCCGGTCCATCGAGCGCGTCGAGATCGTCTCCGCATGGTCGAAGAACCAGTTCAACCCGTCGATCGGCGTGTCGCGATGGACCTTCTCGAAGACATCGAGCGAGCGCGAGATCGTCTCGTCGTAGGTCGCATGCATGCGCCACGGCCAGCGGTTCTGGACCAGGATGCGCACGACCTCCTCCAACTCGCCTTCCATCTGGCCGGGCAGGTCCGGCCGAGGCTGGCGGAAGTCCTCGAAGTCGGCGGCGGAGAACACCAGCATCTCGCCCGCGCCGTTGTGCCGGAAGTAGTCGTCCCCCTGCTTGTAGGTGACCGACTGCGCCCAATGGAGGAAGTCCTCCTTCTCCTGACCCGCCTTCTGGGTGAACAGGTTGTAGGCCAGTCGGATCGTCAGCTGTCCGGCCTCGGACAGCTTCTGGATGATCTGGTAATCCTCGGGATAGTTCTGGAAGCCGCCGCCGGCGTCGATCGCGCCGGTGACGCCGAGCCGGTTGAGCTCGCGCATGAAGTGCCGCGTGCTGTTGAGCTGGTACTCGGGCGGCAGCTTCGGACCCTTGGCCAGCGTCGCGTAGAGGATGGACGCGTTCGGCTTGGCCAGCAGCAGGCCTGTCGGATTGCCGGCCGCGTCACGCAGGATCTGGCCGCCCGGTGGTTCGGGTGTCTCGCGCGTGTAGCCGACGGCCCGCAGCGCGGCACCGTTCAGCAGCGCGCGGTCGTAGAGGTGAAGCAGGAACACCGGTGTGTCCGGCGCGATGGCGTTGAGCTCATCGATCGTCGGCAGCCGCTTCTCGGCGAACTGGTGCTCGGTGAAGCCACCCACCACGCGCACCCACTGCGGCGCGGGCGTGATGTCGACCTGCGCCTTCAGCATGGCCATCGCGTCGGCCAGGCTGCGCACCCCGTCCCAGCGCAGCTCCATGTTGAAGTTGAGCCCGCCGCGGATGATGTGCAGGTGGTTGTCGATCAGGCCCGGCAGCACGCCGCGGCCCTTCAGGTCGATGCGGCGCGTCGAATCGCCGGCCAGCGCCAGGATCTCCTGGTTCGCGCCGACGCTCAGGAAGCGGCCGTCCTGGATGGCCACGGCCGACGCGGTCGGCCGCGTGCGGTCCAGCGTCGTGAAGCGGCCGTTGAACAGCACCAGATCGGGGGTGGTCGTCTCAGACATCGTGGGTCTCCGCCTTGGCCGGTGTTGCGGCCTTTGCCTGCGCCTGGTCGCATCCGGGCATCTGCCCGAACATGTGCGGCCGCACCTTCTGTTCGATCCAGCTGGCCTGGTGCGTGTCGCGCTGCAGCCATTGGCGCACGAGCGGCGGGATCTGCTCGCCGGCGAGGATGCCGAGCAGGCCCACCAGCGCGATCACCGGCGGCGCCGGCGATCGCACGTTGAGCACGCCGTAGATCACCCCGACCAGCAACCCGACGGCGGCGGACAAGACATATGCATTCAAGGGAACCGCCTTTCTGCGGGGGTGCCGATCCGGGGCCAGGCGTCGGAAGAGACGCCTGAGGAGGGCGATCAGCCCTCGTGGGCGTTGAACATCGACTTGGCGTAGTTGATGCCGATGCCGTACGAGCCGCCGACCTTCTTCGCGATGCCGGTGGTGAGGTCGTAGGTCTCGCCGCGCGCCCAGTCGCGCTGCAGTTCCAGCAGGTACTGCAGCGAGGTCATCGGCTGCGCGCCGGCCTGCACCATGCGCTCGACCGCACGCTCATGCGCCTCGGCCGAGACGTCGCCGCAGGCGTCGGTGATCACGTAGACCTCGAAGCCCTGGTCGATCGCCGACAGCGCGGGACCGACGATGCACACGCTGGTCCACAGGCCGGCCAGCACGATGCGCGGCTTGCCGATGCGGTTGATCTCCTCGATCACCGCGGCGTCCTCCCAGGTGTTCATCGACGTGCGATCCAGCAGCTTCTGGCCGGGGAAGGGCGCGGTGATCTCCTCGAACATCGGGCCGGAGAAGCTCTTCTCCGCCACCGTGGTCAGGATGGTCGACACGCCGAAACCGGCGGCAGCCTGGGCCACCAGCGACGCGTGGGTGCGCAGCTCGTTGGCGGAGATCGAGTGCGTGGCGAAGGCCATCTGCGACTGGAAGTCGATCAGGACCAGCGTGTGGTCCTTGGGGTTCAGCAGCTTGGCGCCGGGGGCGGCCTTGGCGGTCGGGGTCATGGGACTCTCCTTCGGGGAATGAGGCAAGGATCAGGACTTGGCGAAGGCCAGCAGGTCGGCGTTGAGCTGGTCCTTGGCGGTGGCGGCCAGGCCGTGGCTGCCGCCCTTGTAGACCTTGAGCGTGGCCTTGGGCGCCAGCTTCACCGACAGCTCGGCGGAGTTGCCGATGGGCACGATCTGGTCGTCGTCGCCATGGATGATCAGCGTGGGCACGGTGATCTTCTTGAGGTCGTCGGTGAAATCGGTCTCGGAGAACTGCTTGATGCAGTCGAACTGCGCCTTCAGCGAGCCCTGCATGCCCTGCAGCCAGAAGCTGTCGCGCATGCCTTGCGAGACCTGCGCGCCGGGACGGTTGGCGCCGAAGAACGGCGTGGTCAGGTCCTTGTAGAACTGCGATCGGTCCTTCTGGACGCCGGCGCGGATGCCGTCGAACACGTCCTTGGGCAGGCCGTTCGGGTACGCGGCGGACTTCATCATCGTCGGCGGCACGGCGCCCACCAGCACGACCTTGGCCACGCGCTTGGTGCCGTGACGACCCACGTAGCGGGTGACTTCGCCGCCGCCGGTCGAGTGGCCGACCAGCATGGCGTTCTTGACCTCCAGCTTGTCGAGCACCGCGGCCAGGTCGTCGGCGTAGGTGTCCATGTCGTTGCCGTTCCAGCTCTGGCTGGAGCGGCCATGGCCGCGGCGGTCATGCGCGATCACGCGGAAGCCGTTCTGGCCCAGGAACAGCATCTGGTCTTCCCAGGCGTCGCTGCTCAGCGGCCAGCCGTGCGAGAAGACGACCGGTTGGCCGCTGCCCCAGTCCTTGTAGAAGATCTGGGTACCGTCTTTGGTGGTGACATAGCTCATGGGGGCTCCTGGCAGGGTGTGGTTGGAAGCAGTGGAAGCGGCCGCGCGTGTCGCGGCGTCGGCGCCGTCGGCCAGCGCGAGCGGCAGCGCCGCGGCGAGCGCGAGCTGACCGCCCATCGCGAGCACGTCGCGGCGGCTGAGGTCCGTGGGGATCGAAGGGATCGTCATCGAGGGTCTCCGGGGGATCTCCTCATCGTAGGACTCGCCTCCCTTCGGAACCAGCCGCCGATGGTGCATCTGAGGCTCTCCCGTCGGAGGCAGACGCGCGTGACGCGGCCGTTACAGCCGGGACCGGACGGACTAGAGGCGCGTTACTGGCGCATTCAGGCGCACTACAGGCGCAGAAGGCCGCGCTTGAGCGCGAGCACGACGGCATGCGTGCGGTCGCGCGCGTCGAGCTTGGACAGGATCATCTTGACCCGTGCCTTGATGGTGTCCTCGGACAAGGAGAGCAGGCCGCCGATCTCGCGGTTGCTGCGGCCCTGCGCGATATGCTCCAGCACGTCGATCTCGCGACCCGACAGCTGTTCCTGGCCGGCGTGGGCGGCGATCTCCTGCGCGACCTCGTTGGGGATCCAGCGGTTGCCGCGATGCACGGCGCGTATCGCGTCCAGCAGCTCGGTGCGCAACTGCGTCTTCAGCAGGTAACCGCTGGCCCCCAGCTTCAGCGCCTGCCAGGCCTGGCCGTCGGACTTGAAGGTCGTCAGCACGATCACCCGCGCCGCGGGGCTCAGCGCGCGCAGTCGCGACAGCGCCTCCAGCCCGTCCATGCCCGGCATCTGGATGTCCATCAGCGTCACGTCGGGGCGCAGGCGCTCGAAGGCCTGCAGACCGTGCCAGCCGTTGTCGGCCTCGCCGACCGGCGTCATGTCCGGCTGCTCGCCCAGCACCGCCGCGATGCCCTCCCGCATCAGCGGGTGGTCGTCGACCGTCAGGACGCGGATGGGTTCGGACGCGGGCACCATGGCGGCGATCATAGGCGCGACCCCCTCCCGTCGTCCCTCTTCCAGGGGGCCCATACCCTTTCGGGTAAATGTTGTCGACTCGACCGGGGCTATCGCAGTGCAGCATCGCTTCCGATGATCGGGCGTCTCTCCGGGAAGCGCTTTCAAAGCCTCCCCCGGCGTTCCTGTCCTCAACGGTCCGCTGCTTCCCTTCACCCCCTTCACCGCCGGGAGCCGTCCATGTCCCTGTTCGAGCGCCTCCATGCCGTTCCGGACGCCGTCCTCGACGCGATCGTCCTCCACCGCAACCCGCTGCTGCGCGCCGGCATCGCCGCCGCGCTGTCACCGTTCTTCCGCTCCCACGACGCCGGGGACGACGCCGGCCTGATCGCCGAGTCCGGCGTGCTGCCGACGCTCGCCGCGGGACCGTCCGGCCGTGCCGAGCCGATCCGGCTCGTCGTCGCCGACCATGACGGCGCGCTGCAGGCGCTGGCGGGGGCGCCCCGACGGACCGTCGGCCGGGTCGGCGGGCTCGCCGGCATGGGTGGCATCGGCGGCGGCGTGCCTGGGCCGCACTGGCTGGTCGTCAGTCCCGTCGTGCATGGCGGCCGGGTCCGGCAGGCCATGGCCGCGGGCGCGCTGGGCTACGTCCATGCCGCCTGCGCCCTGGAGGAACTGCGCGACGCCGCGCGCGCCGTCGCCGCGGGTCGGCGCTACCTGTGCCGCACGGCGGCCGGCGCGGTCGCGGAGGGCTGGCTCGGCGACGACCTCACGCCGCGCGAGCGCGACGTGCTGCGCATGCTGTGCCTCGGGCTGGACAACAAGTCCATCGGCCTGCGGCTGGGTGTCGCGGCGGGCACGGTCAAGACGCATGTGAAGACGCTGCTGCAGAAGCTGGGTGCACGCAGCCGTACGCAGGCGGCCACCGAGGCGCTGCGCCGCGGGCTGCTCGACGATGAGCCGCTGATCGACGACCCCTTCCCGCAGGCGGCGCGGCCCGCCGTACCGGCTCCGGCGCAGGGGCCTGGGCCTGGGCGCTACGTCCTCCGCACGCTGCCCGTCGCGTGAGCCGGCGGTGACCAGGTTCTGGACGGGTCTCGTCCTCGCGGCGGCCTGCCTTCTTGGCGCCGGCGGCGCGCCGGCGCACGCGGTCGGGGACGGCTTGTCGGACTTCTCCCATCGCTCGTGGACCGTGCGCGACGGGGCGCCGCCGGATGTGTGGACGCTGGGCGGCGGACGCGAAGGCGTGCTCTGGCTCGGCACGGGCATGGGGCTCTACCGCTTCGACGGCCTGCGCTTCGAGCGCTACCGGCCCGGGGATCCGTCCCTGCCGGCGCTCAACATCAACGCGCTGCTGGTCGACGACGACCGTTCGCTGTGGCTCGGGCTGTTCGACGGCGGCATCGTGCAGTTGCGCGAGGGGCGGGTCGTGCGCTACGGCGCCGACCGGGGCCTGCCGGGCGGTCGCGTGCTGAGACTGGTGCGTGCTTCTGGTGCGTTGTGGGCGGCGGCGGGCAAGGGCCTGGCGCGTTTCGACGGGCGCCGCTGGTCCCGCGTCGGCGAGGCGCAGGGGTATCCGGAGCCCGGGGCCGAATACCTGTTCCGCGACCGGCAGGGCACGCTCTGGGTCAGTTCCGGCGAGCGGCTCTACCGGTTGGCCGCCGGCGCGGAGCGTTTCGAGTACACCGGCGTGTCGACGGGCCGCGCCGCGGTGATGACGCAGGACGGGCAGGACCGGCTCTGGCTGGCGGACGGACGCGGCGGCGTGCGGCCGTTGGGGCTGCCGGGATCCTGGCGCGCCTGGGCGTCGCTGCCGGAGACGGCCCCGGCGCCCGGACCGGTGCGGGCCGACGATCTCGCCGCCGCGCCGTTCTCTCCCAGCGTGGTGTCCTCCCGGGACGGGTCGCCGGTCTCCCTGGTCAAGCAGATGCTCTTCGCCAGCGACGGCGGCCTGTGGGTCACGGTGAACGGCCGCGGCGTGTTCCGCACCGACGCCGCGGACACGGCCCGGCTGCCGGCGGGCGAGCAGCTCGACTGGACGCGCGGGCGGTGGTTCACCGTCGCGGACGGGCTGGGCTCGTCGATCACCGTGCCGCTGGTGGAAAGCGACGACGGCGAGATCTGGGTCGGCACCAACGTCGGCGTGAGCAGTCTGCGCCAGCACCGCATCCAGCGCGTGACGCGGCTCGAGGACGCGGCCTCCACCGGCTTCAGCGTGCAGCCGGACGGCAGCGGCGTGCTGCTGTCGAGCTCTTCCGCCAGCTGGCGCGTCGATCCGCCCGGCGGCGCGGTGCGCGAGAACGGCGTCGATCCGCGGCCCCTGTCGCGCCGGCCGGCCACGCAGGCGGTGCGCGCGACCGACGGATCGCTGTGGCTGTGGGACAACGAGGCGCTCTGGCGTTCGCCGCCGGGCGGTCGCTGGGAACGCTGGACTCTGCCCCTGCCCGCCAGCCTGCGGGTCGCCGCGGAGAGCATGGCCGCGGATCCGACCGGCGGGCTGTGGCTGTCGCTGCACGACGTCGGCGTGTTCCACGCGACGCGGGCGGGCGTGGAGCGCGTCAAGGAGGCGGAACTGGACGGCGTGCCGCCGGGCGCGCTGGCGGTCGACGCGGATGGCGCGGTCTGGTTCGGGCACGACGGCGTGCTCGCGGGCATCGACGACCGCGGTCGGCGCCAGCGCTTCGGCCCGGAGCAAGGCCTGCAGGCCGGCCGCATCCTGACGGTGACCAACACCCGGCACGGACTCATCGTCGCCGGCGAGAACGGCGTGGCGCTGGGCCGCGACGGCCGTTTCTCGACGATCACGCTCGATCGTGATCCGGCCTTCGGGCGGGTGTCCGGCGTCGTCGAGTCCTTCGACGGGGATCTCTGGCTCAACGGCGCGCGCGGCCTGGTGCGTCTGGCCGCGGCGGAGGTGCCGTCGCTGTTCGTCGAAACGGCCCGGCCGCTGAGCTACCAGCTGCTCGACGCCGCCGACGGGCTGCCGGGCATCGCGCGGCAGGCCTCGGCGACGCCCACCGCCGTGCGGGATGCCCGCGGCCGGCTGTGGTTCGTGACCAACCTGGGCGTGGTCTGGCTGGATCCGGCGCGCACGCCCCGCAACTCGCGCGAGGTGGGCGTCGACGTGCAGGCCTTGATGGCCGGCGGACAGAGTTACCCGGCGGCGCAGGGTCAGGAGTTGCCGAAGGGCACGAACGCGCTGACGCTGCGTTACGCGGCGCGCGTGCTGAGCCGGGCGGACCAGGTCCGCTACCGGTTCCGGCTCACCGGCGTCGATGCCGACTGGCGCGACGCCGGCACGCAGCGGGAGGCGACCTATGCCAACCTCGGTCCCGGCGCCTACCGTTTCGAAGTGCTCGCGTCGAATCCGGACGGGCTCTGGAGCCGTCAGCCCACGGTGCTGTCGTTCCGGATCGCGCCCATGCTCCACCAGCATCCCGCCTTCCGCTGGGCCGTGGCGCTGGCGTTGATCGTGGCCGTCTGGGGCGGCTACCGGCTGCGGGTGAGGTCGTTGCAGGCCCGGCTGCGTCAACGTCTGGCCGACCGCCACCGCGAGCGGGAACGCATCGCCCGCGACCTGCACGACACCCTGCTGCAGGGCTTCCAGGGCTTGCTGCTGGGCCTGGACGCCAGCGTCCGGCGCGTCGCCGACGCGGCGCTGCGGCACAAGATGGAACGCGACCTGACGCGCGCCGAGTCGCTGCTGGCCGAAGGGCGTGACCGCGTCGGGCAACTGCGGCAGCGTATCGATGATGAGGATGCGGCGGACCGCGATGACGACAGCGATGACGACCGCGATGGCAGCGGCGATGACAGTGGCGTTGACGGCCTGGTCGATCGCCTGAGGCGCGCCGGGCAGGACCTCATCCGTGCGCCGGGCCAGTTCCGGATGTCGGTGAGCGGTGCGCCGCGCACACTGCCGGCGTCGGTGGAGGACGAGCTGATGCTCATCGCGCGCGAAGGGCTGGTCAATGCCGACCGCCATGCGCGGGCGACCGAGGTGACGCTGGCCCTGGACTATCGCGCCGACGCGGTGGTCTTGAGCGTGCGGGACAACGGCATCGGGCTGCCGCCGGACTGGGAATCGCGGCAGGCACGCGGGCTGCGCTACGGCATGTGCGGGATGCGGGAACGGGCTCGGCTGATGAACGCGGACTTCTCGGTGCACGGCGTGCCGGGCGCCGGGACCGAGCTGGTGCTGCATGTGGCCGATCCGCGGCACGCAGGCTGGCGAGGACGCTGGCGGCAGGCGCGCACGCCGGTCTCTCCCTGAATTCCGCGACGCTCGGCCTCTCGACTCCCTCTCCCGCAGTGCGGGAGAGGGGCTTGAGTGGCTGGCCCTGAGGGGAGTAAGAGGAAGCGAGGCGGATCTCAGATCCAGCCGAGGTCGATGGCGCGAAGGACCGCCTGCGTGCGGTCCCGGACGCCCATCTTCGCGAACACCGCGGAGCAGTGGTTCTTGATCACCCCTTCGCTGTTGCCCAGCAGCGCGGCGATCTCGGTATTGCTGCGGCCGCTGGCCACCAGGCGCAGCACCTGGAGTTCCTTCGGACTGAGCGACTCGGGCTCCGGGGTCGCCGCGAAGGCGCGCTCCACCGGCGCACGTTCCATGCGCTCGGTCAGCAGCGGCCGCAGCGCGGTCGATCCGCCGACCACGTCGCGAAGCGCCTGCACCAGCGTGTCCGGGCTGATCGCCTTCAGCAGGAACCCCCGCGCGCCGGCCCGCACCGCCTCGTCGAAGGCGGCCGTGTCGTCGAAGGTCGTCAGCAGCACCACCGGGATCTTCAGCGCCCGGGCCGCCAGCGCCCGGATCAGCCCGATCCCGTCCAGCCGCGGCATGCGCATGTCCGACAGGATCACGTCCGGCTGTTCGCGCGCCAGCAGCTCCAGCGCCTCCGCCCCGTCCGACGCCTCGCCGATCAGGCGGATGTCGTCGTGCAGCGCCAGCAGGCCCTTCAGCCCCTCGCGCACGAGCTGCTGGTCTTCCACCAGCAGCAGCTTGATCGTGTTCTCGCTCATGTCGTCTCCTTCCCTGGATGCGCCGGCCCGCTTCAGGCGCGCCGCGGGCAGTTCAATTCGATCAGGAATCCGGGGTGATGCCGCAGCACCTGCATCGTCCCGCCCAGTTCGGCCATGCGCTCCTGCATGCCCTTCAGGCCGTTGCCCTCGCGCAGCTTGCGCGTGCCCCGGCCATTGTCGTCAACCCGCACGCGCACCTGCGATCCGGTGGCCTCCACGGCCTCCAGGGTCACCCGCACGTGCGTCGCGCCGGCATGGCGCACCGCGTTGGTCACCGCCTCCTGCACGCAGCGCAGCAGCGCGTGCGCGCATCGCGGCGTCAGATCTTGCGCGACCGGGTCCAGCGCCAGCTCGATCTGCGTGCTGGCGATGCCGTCCGCCAGCGTGCGCAGCGCCGCCTCAAGGTTGATGCGCTGGCTTTCACGCTCGCGCGACACGGCGGCGCGGACTTCGGCCAGCAGCCCCGCCGCGCCCATCTTGGCCTTCTCCACCGCCTGCGCCGCGCCCGGCTCGTCATGTCGCTTGAGCAGCGCCTCGCTGAGCTGCAGGTGGAGGTTGAGCGCGGTCAGATGGTGGCCCATCACGTCGTGCAACTCGCGCGCCATGTGCAGGCGCTCGGCGTAGCGCAACTGCTCGATCTGCAGGCGCTCGCCGGATTGCTTCTCGGCCAGCATCGCCTGGAACCAGCGCCGGCGTTCGCCTTCGGCCGCGGCCAGCCGCCCCAGCCCGAAGGCCATGCCGTGCAGCGCCACCATGGACATCGACAGCCCCACGCTGTTGAGCCACCAGGGCATGTCGGGCTGGAGCTGCTCCAGCCGTTGCGCCTCGCTGGGCAGCAGCCAGTACAGGGCCACGTTGATCACCACCTGCGCCAGCGCGAAGTTGAAGGCGCGTCGCACGTTGAGCAGCAGCGCCGCCAGCACGGTGACCAGGAAGGGCAGGCCCGGCGTCACCAGCAGCGCCAGCAGGTTGAGCAGCACCACCCGGGACAGGGCGTTGCGCGGCGGCAGGTCCAGATGCTGCTGACGGGCCAGCCGCCAGAAATGCCAGGCGAACACCATCACCAGCCCGAGGCAGGTGAGCACGAACGGCGCGTCGTGCGTGGTGCCGCCGGTGCGGCGGTAGAGGCTGGCGAGGACCCCGTCGTAGGGCTCCGTCTGGTTGCCCATCAGGCCCCAGATGGCCGAACCCAGCTCCAGCAGGCAGATCGCGAGGGCGGCGATGCGCAGCACGAAGGCCGGCTGGGCGATGCGGGCGAGCAGACGATCGAGGGGGCGATCCAAGGGAACGATCCAGACAAGGCGGCGACAAGCTGCCAGCGTGCCACAGGTGACGACCGGCAGGGAAGCTGCGCATTGTCAGGGGACCGCCGCGGCGCGGTGCCGCCCTTGCGACGAGCGCCCCGAATCGCTGGATGAATTGCGTGCGGCCGAATCGGGCGGGCGCCCGTTACGCGATGGCCTCGGCGATCACGCCGCCGCCCAAGCAGACGTCGCCGTCGTAGAGCACGGCGCTCTGGCCCGGCGTCACGGCCCATTGCGCCTGCGGGAAATCCAGCCGGATGCTGCCTTCACCGGGCGTCAGCGCACAGGCGGCATCGGCCTGCCGGTAGCGGGTCTTGGCGCCGAAGCCGCCGAAGGCCGGTGCCTCGTCGGTCCAGCTCAGGTCCTGCGCGACCAGCCCGCGGCTCTGCAGCAGCGGGTGGTCGTGGCCCTGGACGACGACCAGCGTGTTGCTGTCCAGGTCCTTGCGGGCGACGAACCACGGCGCGTGCTCGCCGCCGCCCCGCGGCGCGCCCTTTTCCTTGACGCCGCCGATGCCCAGTCCCTGGCGCTGGCCCAGCGTGTAGAACGACAGGCCGACGTGCTCGCCCACCTTGCGGCCGCGGTCGTCCTTGATCGGACCGGGCTTCTGGGAGAGATAGCGGTTGAGGAACTCACGGAACGGGCGTTCGCCGATGAAGCAGATGCCGGTCGAATCCTTCTTCTTCGCGTTGGGCAGGCCGATCTCCTCGGCGATGCGGCGCACCTCGGTCTTGGGCAGGTCGCCGACCGGGAACATCGTCTTCTGCAACTGCGCCTGGTTGAGCCGGTGCAGGAAGTAGCTCTGGTCCTTCAGCGGATCCAGCCCCTTGAGCAGCTGCACGCGGCCGTCGACCTCGCGCACCCGGGCGTAATGGCCGGTGGCGATCTTCTCGGCGCCCAGGCGCATCGCGTGGTCGAGGAAGGCCTTGAACTTGATCTCGGCGTTGCACAGCACGTCCGGGTTGGGCGTGCGGCCGGCCTGGTACTCGCGCAGGAACTCGGCGAAGACGCGGTCCTTGTATTCGGCGGCGAAGTTGACGTGCTCGATCTCGATGCCGATGACGTCCGCCACCGCCGCCGCGTCGACGAAGTCGATGTTGGAGGAGCAGTACTCGCTGTCGTCGTCGTCTTCCCAGTTCTTCATGAAGATGCCGACGACCTCGTGGCCCGCCTGCTTCAGCAGCCAGGCGGTCACGGCGGAATCAACGCCGCCGGACAGGCCGACGACGACGCGTTGCTTCTTGGGAGTCATGGGGCGGCATTGTCCCAAAGGTCGCAAAACCCCGTCCCCCACCCCCTATCCGGGTGTCAGGGATGGCTGACAAGGGTTTGCGCCGACGCCGACATGCGCGACCGCCATTGCCGACTCCTCCGCGTCCCGGCGCGGGCAGAAACTGGATGCAACAGGGAGCAGGAGGACAAGACCATGAACATCGTCATCGTCGACGGATCCATCACCGCACGGGCGCAATGGCAGGCGCTGCTGGCGCGGGAGCCGCAGATCCACGTGGTCGGGGAGGCCGGCTGCGAGGAGACCGCCCTCCAGGTCATCACGCGGACGCAGCCGGACGTGGTCCTGATGGACCTGGCGTTGCAGCCCGGCAGCGGCCTGCGGGTGCTGCGGGCGATCCGGCAACTGGGCGTCGGCGCCCGGGTGATCGTGCAGCCCCACAGCTATTACGAAGACATGCGGCGCGCCTGCGCGGAGCACCGCATCTCGGGCTTCTTCGAGAAGGGCAGCCAGACCGACGAGGTGCTGGCGATGCTGCGAGGCTGGCGCGCGCCGCTGCACGCGGACGAGCACGAGCGCCAGGCCGCGGTGGATGGGCTGGATGTGCCGTCGCGTGCCCACCTCGCCTTCGATGAACTGGCCGACCTGGCCTGCGACATCAGCGGCGGCGCCATGGCGGCGGTGGGCCTGGTCGACGGCGAGGCGTTGCGGCTGATCGGCACTTCCGGCCTGCACCTGCGGCAGATGCCGCGGGCGCGCGGCCTGTGCACGCACGTGATGCACCACGGCCACCTGCAGGAGGTGCCCGACACCTGGCACGACGAGCGCTTCGTGGACCATCCGCTGGTCCAGGGCGCGCCCTACGTGCGCTTCTACGCGTCGGTGCCGCTGTCGCTGTCGACCGGCGAGGTCGTCGGCAGCCTGTGCGTGATGGACCGGCTGCCGCGCCGTCTGCGCGAACGGCAGCGCGAGTCGCTGATGACGCTGGCGCGCTGCGCGGTCAACGAGCTGGAAGCCTGCCGGCGCGAGCCGCGCCACACCAGGCAGACGACCAGCGCCGCGATGACCCTCTGAGCGCGGTGGCGCTCAAGGGGCGCTCAACGGTCACTCAAGGGGCGTTCAATGCGGCCATGCCCGGGGCGCGTACAGCGACGGATGGCCGCTCACCGCCTCGATCGGCAGGCGCCGGCCAGCGGCGTGGTCCTCGATGCACTGCAGGATCAGCGGGCTGCGATGGCGATCCTGGCTGGCGCGGATCTCGTCCAGCGTCAGCCACAGCGTGCGCTGGATGGGGTCGTCGAACGGGCGACCCGGGATCTGCTCGCCGACCCGGCCGGTGAACGCCAGGCGCACGTAGGTGACGTCGTCGTTGCGGTCGGGACGCAGGAATCGCGACATGTAGACGCCGAGGAAGGCGTCCGGCGTGAACGGCCGGGCGGTTTCCTCGAGGACTTCGCGGACGACGGCGTCGATCGCGGACTCCGCCTGCTCCAGATGGCCGGCGGGGTTGTTGAGCAGCAAACCGTCGCGGGTGAGCTCTTCGACCAGCAGGTAGCGGCCGTCCTGTTCGATCACGGCGGCGACGGTGACGCTGGGCTTGAATCGTTCGGTCATTGGTCCTTCCTGAAAGGGCGGCGCGAGCCGCGGCGCCAATGCCGGGTGCGGCCACCGCTTGGGGTGCGGGCCGCATTGTGAACGCCGAAAATGAAAATCCCCGGCGTGCCGGGGATTTGTCATCAGGACAGGGGATCAGCGACGACCGCGGTCATGGTCGTCCCGGTCGCGATCGGGACCGCGTCCATGGTCGTGGTCCGGGCCTCGGCCATGGTCCCGGTCCGGGCCACGGTCGGGACCGCGGCCGTGACCGTGCTCGTGGTCGTCGCGCCAGTCGCGGCGGCCGTCCGGACGCCAGCGGTACTCGGTGTGCTCGCGGCGGTACTGCGGCGCGTAGACGTCGCGGTACCAGGTCTCCTTGACGAAGTACACCGGGCGGCCGCACGCGTTGTAGCGTCCGCAGTAACGCGACCAGTTCTTCTGGTGGCCCGGGGGCACCATCAGATACACCGCGGGTTGCGGCGCGGGGACGCGCTGCACCAGCACCGGGCGTTCGTACACGACCTGCGGCCGGACGTTGCCGATGTCGATCTGGCCGTAGAAGCCCGGCTCACCGATGCTCACCGACACGCCGACGTCCGCCGCCTGGGACGCCATCGGCGCCAGGGCCGCGATTGCCAACGCACTGCTGAAAACCATCTTCTTGATCATGGGGTGACTCCTTTCGGGGGTCATTGGACGCCTCTATTTAACGTCGCTTTCACCCCTTCGGACGACTGCTGTTCACCACTCGAAACAGCATTGCGGGGACATTGCCGACCCGTTGCCTCCGGGTTGCGAACGCGCCCCATCCTGGTGAAAACCCCTGTCGCGGGCGAGCTTCGCCCAGGGCGGTCACCCGGTTAAGCTCGCCCGGACCCTGAATCGGACGGAGGACCTCCAGATGCTGATCGGTGTGCCGCAGGAAAGCGCGGCGGGAGAGACGCGCGTCGCCGCGACGCCGGAAACCGTCAAGAAGCTCGTCGCGCAGGGCCATGCGCTGCGGGTGGAGCGCGGCGCGGGGCTGAACGCCAGCGCCACCGACGAGGCGTTCGCCGCCGCCGGCGCGGAGATCGTCGACCGGGCCGCCGCCTTCGGCGCCGACCTGGTGCTCAAGGTGCGGTCGCCCGATCCAGGGGAACTCCCGCTGTTCAAGCCCGGCGCGGTGCTCGTCGGCATGCTGAATCCGTTCGACCGCGATGGCCTGGAGCGTCTGGCCGCCGCCCGCCTGACCGCCTTCGCGCTGGAGGCCGCGCCGCGGACCTCGCGCGCGCAGAGCATGGACGTGCTGTCCAGCCAGGCCAACATCGCCGGCTACAAGGCGGTGATGCTGGGCGCCTTCCATTACCAGCGCCTGTTCCCGATGCTGATGACCGCCGCCGGCACGATCAAGGCGGCGCGGGTGGTCGTGCTCGGCGTCGGCGTCGCCGGCCTGCAGGCGATCGCGACGGCCAAGCGGCTGGGCGCGGTGATCGAAGCCTCGGACGTGCGGCCCGCCGTCAAGGAGCAGGTCGAGTCGCTCGGCGCCAAGTTCATCGACGTGCCCTACGAGACCGACGAGGAACGCGAAGCCGCGGTCGGCGTCGGCGGTTATGCCCGTCCGATGCCGCCGGGCTGGCTGCAGCGTCAGCAGGTCGAGGTCGCCAAGCGCGTCGCGCAGGCCGATGTCGTCATCACCACCGCGCTGATCCCCGGCCGGCCGGCGCCGGTGCTGGTCACCGAGGACATGGTCCGCGCGATGAAGCCCGGCTCGGTGATCGTCGACATCGCCGCGCCCGCCGGCGGCAACTGCCCGCTGACCGAGCCCGGCCAGACCGTGCGCAAGCACGGCGTCACGCTGGTCGGCGAGACCAACCTGCCCGCGCTGGTCGCGGCGGATTCGTCCTCGCTCTACGCGCGCAACCTGCTGGACTTCCTCAAGCTGGTGCTGACGAAGGAAGGCGGCTTCGCGCTGCCGGCCGACGACGACATCGTCACCGCTTGCCTCGTCGCGCACGAGGGCCAGGTGTTGCGCAAGGCCTGACCCCTCTCGATCCCTGTTTTCCTGGAAGGAGCTCTCCGCATGGACGCCGTCTCCCCCACCCTGATCAACCTGACGATCTTCGTGCTGGCCATCTACGTCGGCTACCACGTCGTCTGGACCGTCACGCCCGCGCTGCACACGCCGCTGATGGCCGTGACCAACGCGATTTCCGCCATCGTCATCGTTGGCGCGATGCTCGCCGCCGCGCTCACGGAGACCACGCTCGGCAAGGGACTGGGGACCTTCGCCGTCGCGCTGGCGGCGGTGAACGTCTTCGGCGGCTTCCTCGTCACGCGGCGGATGCTGGAGATGTTCAAGAAGAAGGAACGGAAGTCGCCCGCCGGAGGCAAGGGCGACGAGGTCGGCCAACCCGCGAAGAAAGGCTGACCGATGTCAATGAATCTCGTCACCCTGCTGTACCTGATCGCCAGTGTCTGCTTCATCCAGGCGTTGAAAGGCCTGTCGCATCCGACGACGTCGATCCGAGGCAACGTCTTCGGCATGGTCGGCATGACCATCGCCGTGCTGACGACCGGCGCGCTGATCCTCAAGCTCGCCGGCGGACAGACGCTCGGCCTGGGCTACGTGCTCGGCGGCCTCGTCATCGGCGGCGGCATCGGCACGATCATGGCGCAGCGCGTCGAGATGACCAAGATGCCGGAGCTGGTCGCCTTCATGCACAGCATGATCGGCCTGGCCGCCGTGTGCATCGCCGGTGCCGCCGTCGTGGAGCCGCATGCCTTCGCCATCGCGCCGCGCGGCGAGCCCATCCCCGGCGGCAACCGCATCGAGCTCGCGCTCGGCTGCTTCATCGGCGCGGTGACCTTCTCGGGCTCGGTGATCGCCTTCGGCAAGCTCAGCGGCAAGTACAGGTTCCGGCTGTTCCAGGGCGCGCCCGTCACATTCCCCGGCCAGCACTGGCTGAACGCGATCCTCGGCCTGGCCGCGGCCTTCTTCCTCTTCGGCTTCTGGCATTCGCAGAGCACGATGGACTTCGTCCTCGTCGCGCTGCTGGGCTTCGCGCTGGGCGTGCTGCTGATCATCCCCATCGGCGGCGCCGACATGCCGGTGGTCGTGTCCATGCTCAACAGCTACTCCGGCTGGGCGGCGGCGGGCATCGGCTTCTCGCTCAACAACAGCATGCTGATCATCGCCGGCTCGCTGGTGGGCAGCTCCGGGGCGATCCTGAGCTACATCATGTGCAAGGCGATGAACCGCTCGTTCTTCAACGTGATCCTGGGCGGCTTCGGCGCGGAGGCCGGCGGGGCCGCCGCCACTGCGCAGCAGCGCAACGTGAAGAGCGGCAGCGCCGACGACGCCGCCTTCATCCTCGGCAACGCCGAGAGCGTGATCATCGTCCCCGGCTACGGCCTGGCGGTGGCGCGCGCGCAGCATGCGGTCAAGGAGCTCGCGCAGAAGCTGATCGACAAGGGCGTGACGGTCCGCTACGCGATCCATCCGGTCGCCGGCCGCATGCCCGGCCACATGAACGTGCTGCTCGCGGAGGCGGAGGTGCCCTACGACCAGGTGCACGAGATGGAGGACATCAACGCCGAGTTCGGCCAGACCGACGTGGCGATCATCCTCGGCGCCAACGACGTGGTGAACCCCGCCGCGCTGCAGAAGGGCAGTCCGATCTTCGGCATGCCCATCCTCGAGGCGTACAAGGCGCGAACCATCATCGTCAACAAGCGGTCGATGGCGGCGGGTTATGCGGGTCTGGACAACGAGCTCTTCTACATGGACAAGACCATGATGGTCTTCGGTGACGCGAAGAAGGTGGTCGAGGACATGCTCAAGGCGGTCGAGTAGGGCATCGACGGGGCGGTCCTCGCGCGACTGCCGTCACCTTCCAGCAATATCGGTAGGTGGCCTACCGCCTTGGGTGGGAGATTCATATCCAGCGCGCAAGTCGAGGTCGATGCGGCCGGCGACTGCCATGGACAGACTGTGGGACCCTGATTTCCCACCGTCCATGATGTCCGATTCCCAGAAATTGTTGCCTGGCGTTCGCGCGCCGCAAGCTTCGACAGACTCCCCCGCGCCCCGTCCCCAAGGGCGCCGCGTTCCTCCCGACAAAGACGAGCGCATCGACGAGCCGGTAGCGGTTCCCGCTGACGCCCCGCCGCAGCCCGCCGACCTTGGGAATTCCCCGGCTGGGGGCGACGCCGTTGCGACCACAGTTGCCAACGCCGGAGTGGTTGACGCCGCAGTTGTTGACGCCGCAGTCGCTGACGCCGACACGGCCAAGACCTCGCAGGAGGCGCACCCGACGCGCGACGACCGCTCCGCCGCGCTGCTGGCGGCGGGGCTCGGTCTGCTGGGCATCGGCGGTGCGGCGAGTCTCGCGGGATCGTCGTCCGCGAGCAGCCCGCCGCCGTCCGTCGTCATCGATCCGCCGACGCCCGATCATCCGAAGTCGGACCCCTCCCTGCCGGACCATCCGAATCCCGATCATCCGAACCCCGATCATCCCAACCCCGACCAGTCCAAGCCTGATCAACCGCAACAGCCCGACCCCGGCAAATCCGACCCCCAGCCACACACGGATCCGGATCCGACGCCTTCGGCACATGTGCCGGCCGCGCCCACGTTGTCGCTGGCCTCCGACACCGGGCGCAGCGATCACGACGCCGTCACCGCGTCCGGCGCGGTGAACGTCGCGGGCCTGGAAGCGGGCGCCACGCTCGCCATCAGCCTCGACGGGGGCAAGACCTGGACGTCGCGCGGCGGCGACGCGCTCCTGCCGGATTCGCTGTTCGGGGCCGACGGTGCCAAGCATCTGGCGGTCAAGCAGATCGACGCGGCCGGCAACGAGGGCGCGGTCGCGGACCTGTCCTTCGTGCTGGACCGGACGGCGCCCGACGCGCCGCGCTGGACGATGCCGGTCGACAAGCCTGCGCTGGGCGCTGCCGACGTCATCACGCTCCAGGGCGTCGAAGCGGACGCACTTGTCGAATATCGGACGGATGCAGCGGCGCCGTGGCTCATCGCGGCAGACGGACAGATTCCGACCGCGGGGTTCCAACACGAGGGCCCCACGCGCATCGAGGTGCGCCAGACCGATGTGGCCGGCAACGTGAGCGCGACCTCGACGCTGGTTGCGAACGTCGACCTCACCGCGCCCGCGGCCCCGACCTTGTCGCTCCAGAAGGACACCGGCCTCAGCGATCATGACCTGATCACCTCGTCGGGATCGGTGAACGTCTCGCAGCTGGAGGCGGGCGCCACGCTGGCGATCAGCCTCGACGGTGGCAAGACCTGGACGCCGCGCGGCGGTGACACGGTGCTGCCGGAGTCGCTGTTCACCACCGACGGGCCTCAGCAGTTGCAAGTCAAGCAGATCGATGCCAGCGGCAACGAAAGCGCCGCCGCTACGCTGTCCTTCGTGCTGGACAAGAGCGCGCCCGCCGCGTTGCACTGGACGATGCCGGCCGACAAGCCGGCGCTGGGTCTGGACGACATCATCACGGTGCCGGCCACCGAGCCGGACGCTCGCGTCGAGTTCCAGCTCGTGAATCACCCGCTAGCGCAGTGGTACGTCGCCAACGAGGGCCAGATCCCGAGGTCCATGTTCCGTGGCGATGGCACCCCGTACCTCGCCGTGCGTCAGACCGATGTGGCCGGGAACGTGAGTCCGGAGACGGTGCTGTCGGCCAGGCTGGACCTCACGCCGCCCGTGGCGCCCACGCTCGTGTTGCTCAACGACACGGGCGCCAGCAGCACCGACGGCATCACTTCGTCGGGCGATGTCCGTGTGGGCAAGCTCGAGCCCGGCGCCACGCTGCTGGTGAGCACGAATGGCGGCGACTGGAACGAGTGGGCGGCCGGCACGACCGTGGTGAACGTCGCTTCGCTGCTGCCGGGTCTGGCGACCGTGCAAGTCAAGCAGGTCGATGCCGCCGGCAACGCCGGCGAGGCGTCGACGCTGACGTTCACGCTGGACCAGGAGGGGCTGATCCCCAAGTGGACCTCCTCCAGCACACAGATGCAGTTGGGTATCGGCGTGGACCAGGTGACCCTCAATGCCCAGGACGATCTCACGATCAGCCTTCACAGCGCCGGCGCCCGTGCGCAGGACACGCTGTCCTATCGCATCGATGGCGGCGCATGGCGGGATGTGCACGGCGACGGCCGTCTCTCCACGAGCCTCTTCGGGTCCGACGGCACGCATGTGCTGGACCTGCGTGAAACCGATCTTGCCGGCAACGTGGGCCTGAGGAAGGTCCAGTTGACCCTGGACACGACGCCGCCGTCCGCGCCCGTGCTCTCCCTGTTGCAAGACGACGGCGTCAGTGCGACCGACAGGGTGACCTCCAACCCCGTCGTGGTCGTGGGTGGCCGTCAGCCCGGCGATACCTTCAAGTACCGCATCAACGGGGGCGACTGGATCGTCGGCCAGAACGTGGAGGGCGGCCTGATCGACGAGTTGCTCAACAGCCCCGGCGGCGCTTACACGCTCCAGGTCAGCCTGATCGATGCCGCCGGCAACGTGGGTCCGTCCACCCCGCTGGAGTTGCAATACCAGCACGCCGCCGCGGTGATCTGACCCGGCCCGCCCCGCCCCCTAGGTCCGAGGTGTCGCCGACACCCGCGATGACCTAGCATCTGCCGCGGCCGGCCTCTTGCGGGGTCGGCCGTTCCCTTTCCTGTGCGGCGTTGGGGGCGACTTGGCGGTATTCACCCGATCGATGGAGGGCCGTCCAGCAACGGCGACGGTGTCGATCCGGCGGCTCGTGCTGCTGGTGGCACTGCCGTTGCTGGTGCTCTGGGCCGTCCATCTGTTCTCGCAGCACTACGGCACCGCGATGCCGGCGCAGGTGCTGCGTCTGACCGAGGCCCGCCTGCTCCCGGGGGATGCGCGCGATCCCGCGCAGGTCCCGGGCGCGTTGCCCGACGCGCCGGGACACATGGTGGCGCTGCCGGTGCAGATCCACGAGACCGACGCGCCCGGCCCGCTCCGGTTCGCGCTCGAGTTCCGGCTGGACCGGGCCGCCGAAGCGCCGTACTGGCTCGTGATCCAGCATCGTCCCGCCGCGACGGTCTATCTGGACGGCCAGTTGATCGCGACCTCCAGCCCGGGCGGCGGCTATGCGGCCGAGGACGAGGACGACCTCGCGCAACGCGGCCTGCTGCTCGCCGGACGCCGCCTGCAGGTCAGCATTCCGCCCGCGATGCTGCCCGCCGGCGAGCATCGGCTCACGCTGCGCCTGTCACGTCCGGGCTTCGAGGGCGCCGGGCTGTCCGCGCCGCTGCTGGGGCCGTCGGTGCAGATCCGCGCGCTGCAGGAAGGTCGTCGCTTCTGGCAGGTCGTCCGCGTGACGACGGCGCTCGCCGGCATCGTGATCGGCGCGTTCATGCTGATGGTCTGGCTCGCCTTGCGCCAGGAGTGGCTGTACGGCGTCACCGGCCTGTTCTGCCTGTGCACGGCGCTGCTGCTCTCACCCTATCTGCTCAACGGCGCGCTCTTCCCGGCGCCCTGGTGGCGGGTGGCGCTCGATCTGGCCGACGTGCTCTCGAAGGCGGGACTGCTGTTCCTCGTCGCGCGGCTGTCGGGCATCGCGGCGCGCTGGCCGGAGAAGATGGCCGTCGCCTACCTGGTGCTCGGCACCGGGATCGACGGCGCCGCCGCCTTCCTGGGCTGGAGCTGGACCGACTTCCATCACCCCTGGCCCTGGTGGGCGCTCGGCAGCCGCACCGTGGTACTGGGCGCCGCCGCGCTGCTCGCGGCCCGCGCCGCGCTGGCGACGCCCCGGCGCGCCCATCTGGTCGGCGCCTGCGCGGTGGCGTTGTCGGCCTGGGTCTGGCTCTATGTGAGCTGGTTCGCGCTCGTGCTGTCCCGGCAGATGAGTGTGGTCGACATCAACGTCGTCGGCCATGCGGCGTTGATCGCGATCGCGGGCGTGGCGCTGCAGCGGCGTTTCGTCGGCTCGCTGCGCGACGAGGCGATGGCGCGAATCCGGCTTGAACAGGCGCTCGACGCCCGCACCCGCGAGCTGCAGGACCGGTGGGAGGACCTGCAGGACAGCGAACGTCAGCGCACCGCCGCCCAGGAGCGCGAGCGCCTGCTGCAGGAGATGCACGACGGCCTGGGCTCGCAGCTGGTGACCGCGCGGCTGTGCGCTGAACGCGGCGTGTCGCCGCAATCGCTGGTCGAACAGCTCGACGAGTGCATCCGCGAGATGCGGCTGACCGTCGACGCGCTCGCCGTCACCGACGGCGATCTCACGCTGCTGCTCGCCAACCTGCGGCACCGGATGGCGCCGCGGCTGCAGGACGCGGGGCTCGAACTCGACTGGCAACTGACCGACGTGCCGCTGCTGCCGACGCTGCGCGGCACCGGCGGCCGCGAGCTGATCCGCATCGTGCAGGAGGCGCTCAGCAACGTCATCCACCACGCCGGCGCGACGCGGGTCCGTTTTTCGACGCGCGTCGACGAGGCACGGGGACAGGTCTTGCTGTCCATCGTCGACAACGGCTGCGGGATGGCGGCCGACCTGCGCCAGGGCAACGGCCTGCGCGGCATGCGCCGCCGCGCGGAGCGCATCGCCGCCGACATCGACTGGCGTGCGCCGGAGGAAGCGCCGGTCGAGGGCGGCACCGAACTGTTGCTGCGTCTGCCCCTGCGCGTCGGCAATTGAGTCGCTCCCGACACGTTCTGGAGTCATCTCTCCACTTTGTGCGCTCTATCGAATCCCCTGATGGGGCGCGGATGGCGATCGGCGAGAATCCGCGCCGTACCTTGGAGACAGAACAATGGAGAAGAACTGGCTGAAGCACTATCCGGCGGGAGTGCCTGCCGAGATCGATGCGGACCTCTATCCCTCGCTCGTCGAGCTGATGGAAGCGGCGTTCAAGCAGTTCCCGGAACGCCCGGCGTACAAGATGCTGGGCAAGTCGATCAGCTTCGCGCAGATCGACGAAGCCTCGCGCGCGCTGGCCGCCTACCTGCAGGGGCTGGGCCTGGAAAAGGGCGATCGCGTCGCGATCATGATGCCCAACATGCCGCAGTACCCGGTCGCCGTCGCGGCCGTGCTGCGCGCGGGCTACGTCGTGGTCAACGTCAATCCGCTGTACACGCCGCGCGAGCTGGAGCACCAGCTCAAGGACGCCGGCGCGAAGGCGATCGTCATCGTCGAGAACTTCGCCGCCACGCTGCAGCAGGTGCTCGCGAACGTGCCGACCAAGCACATCGTGCTCGCCGCGATGGGCGACATGCTGGGCTTCGCCAAGGGCATGGTCGTCAACTACGTCGTGCGCAAGATCAAGAAGCTGGTGCCGGCCTTCGAGCTGCCGTCGGCGGTGCGCTTCAACGACGCCGTCTCCAAGGGCCGCGGCCAGACCTACAAGCGTCCGACCGTCGGCCCCAATGACATCGCGGTGCTGCAGTACACCGGCGGCACGACGGGCGTTTCCAAGGGCGCGGTGCTGCTGCATCGCAACTTGGTGGCCAACACGCTGCAATGCGAGGCCTGGTACCAGCCCGCGCTGAAGAAGAAGCCCGCCGATGAGCAGCTGGTGAGCGTCTGCGCGCTGCCGCTGTATCACATCTTCGGTTTCACCACGAATCTGATGCTGTCGATGCGCGTCGGCGGCTGCAACGTGCTGATCCCCAACCCGCGCGACCTGCCGGCGGTGTTCAAGGAACTGAGCCACCACAAGATCCATAGCCTGCCGGCGGTCAACACGCTGTTCATGGCGATGGCCAACCATCCGCAGTTCAACACGGTGGACTGGAGCGGGCTGGTGATCTCGGTCGGCGGCGGCATGGCCGTGCAGCAGGCGACGGCCAAGCTGTGGCTGGAAAAGACCGGCTGCCCGATCGTCGAAGGCTACGGCCTGTCGGAGACCTCGCCGGTCGCGTGCTGCAACCCGACGGACAGCACGGCCTACACCGGTTCGATCGGTCTGCCGCTGTCCGGCACCGAGGTGACGCTGCTCGACGACGACGGCAACGAAGTCCCGGCCGGTACGAGTGGTGAGATCGCGATCCGCGGCCCGCAGGTGATGGCGGGCTACTGGCAGCGGCCCGACGAGACGGCCAAGGTCATGACGTCCGACGGCTACTTCCGCACCGGCGACATCGGCACGGTGGACGAGCGCGGCTTCTTCCGCATCGTCGACCGCAAGAAGGACATGATCCTGGTCAGCGGCTTCAACGTCTATCCGAACGAGATCGAGGACGTGCTGACCCAGATGCCGGGCGTGGCCGAGTGCGCCGCGGTCGGCGTGCCCGACGAGAAGGCCGGCGAGGCGGTGAAGGTCGTGATCGTGCGCCGCAACCCGGCGGTGACCGAAGCCGACGTGAAGGCCTTCTGCGAAGCCAACCTCACCGGCTACAAGCGCCCGCGGATCATCGAGTTCCGGACGGAACTGCCAAAGACGCCGGTTGGCAAGGTGCTGCGTCGTGAATTGCGCGACAAGAAGTAGCAGTCGGTAGCAGTTTTAGGGATTGCACTTGGGCGAAACCCGCCCTTGACGGCCTAAAGTTCGCCCTCCTGAGGAGGAGGCTAGGCCGTGCTCGAAGAACGCTACGAAAAGACAGAGGCCGGGAGGGCGGAGATCAAGACACGCGCGCTGGTGCAGGCCCGCGTGGCGCGCAACCTGTTGCTGGTGATCGACGCCAGCAAGTCCGGTGGCGACTGGGTAGGGGTGGTGCAAGGCGCCGCGCCTGCGGATCTCGAGCTGCTGGTGCAGCATCAACTCGTGAAGGTGACGGCCGGCGCGCCGTTGTCGCGGCCCATGGGCCCGGCGTCGATCGCGACGCCGATGGGCTCGGGCGCGCCGTCGTCGCGGATGAGCGGCGCTTCGGCGTCGCGGCCCGCGCCGTCGCGGCTGGCCGGCGCACCGACCTCGTCGCTGCCGTTCCAGGAGCTCTATACCGCGCTGAGCACCTTCGCCAAGCAGCAGGGACTGCTGAAGGGTTACAAGATCGCGCTGGAGGTCGAGCAGTGCGCCGACATGAACCAGCTGCAGACGCTGGCGCTGGACATCATCGACCGTGTGCGTGCCGCCAAGGGCGACGCCGCAGCGCACGAGCTGCGTGCGACACTGGGGTTCAACTGAACCGGACCGCCTGACCTTCCTGGAGGCGGTCCTTCCATTGTTGGGAGCCCCTCCATGTCCACGTCCTACCGCGTCGCGGTGCTGGTCGGCAGCCTGCGCAAGGCGTCGTTCAACCGCAAGCTGGCCCTCGCGCTGGCCCATATCGCCACCGCTGAACTGAAGCTCGAGATCGTCGAGATCGGCGCGCTGCCCTTCTACAACGAAGACGACGCGGCCACGCCGCCGGCGCCGTGGGTGGAATTCCGCAACGCGGTGAAGTCCGCGGACGCGGTGCTGTTCGTGAGCCCCGAATACAACCGCTCGATCCCCGGCGTGCTGAAGAACGCGCTGGACGTGGGATCGCGGCCTTACGGTCAGAGCGCCTTCGACGGCAAGCCTGCGGCGGTGATCACGCTCTCGCCGGGCGCGTTGGGCGGCTTCGGCGCCAACCATCACTTGCGCCAGGTGCTGGCCTGCCTGAACACGCCGCTGCTGCCGTCGCCGGAGGTCTACCTCGGCGGCGCGGCCGACATGTTCAAGGACGACGGCAGCTTCGCGAAGCCGGAGACGGAAGCCTTCCTGCGCAAGGTGCTGACGACCTTCGCCGCCTGGGTGGGCAAGCACAAGGGGTGAACGTTGGCGGCGAGGTTGTTTGTCGAGCAGCCGCTGGGTGCGGTGGGGCTCGACGCTGAATTGGTGCTGCCCTCCGGGGCGGCGCGTCATGTGCAGGTGCTGCGGCTGCAGCCGGGGGACGAGGTCACGCTGTTCGATGGCAGCGGGGACGAGTGGACCGCGGCGGTCACGGCGATGGGGCGCAGCGAGGTCCGCGTCGCGCTGAAGTCGCGTCAGGCGGTGGATCGCGAGCTCAAGCGCGCGGTGACACTGGCTGTCGTGATGCCGGCCAACGACCGGATGGACGGCATCGTCGAGAAGGCCTGCGAGCTCGGCGCGGTGGCGATCCAGCCGCTGATGAGCGAACGGTCGGTGCTGCGCCTCAACGGTGAGCGCGCGGACAAGAAGCGCGCGCACTGGCAAGGCGTCGCGATCGCGGCGGCCGAGCAGTGTGGTCGTTCGAAGCCTCTGCAGGTCGCGCCGGTGAAGACACTGGCGGCCTGGCTCGCCGAGCTTCCCGGCGATGCCGACGAGCAGCGATGGCTTCTGAGCCCGGTGGCCGCGCAACCGCTGTCGGCGCTGACGTCGTCATCGACCGATGCGCAGCGCATCACGGTCCTCAGCGGCCCCGAAGGCGGACTCAGCGAGGCTGAAGAGCAGTCCGCCCGCTCACGCGGATTCAGCGCTGCGAAGCTCGGTCCCAGGATCCTGCGGGCCGACACTGCGCCGCTCGCAGTGCTCGGCTGGCTTGCGCTCAGCGAAGCCTAAAAGCAGGGCGACGCTCGATTCCGAGTTCGCAGTAGAGGCGCTCAAATGCCTCTTCCATTGGAATGTATTGGTCGCGCGGCGTTGCCAATCGGCGTTCGAGAAGCTCACAAAGCGCAGCTTGCTGCGCTTCGACCTTCGCGCGTATCTCTTGTCGATTTGAGTGGGTCATAGAAGTTCCAACAAGTCGATGTCCCGAGCGGAATGGAGAACACGGTGGACCGTCACGCGGTCCCTACGGATATCGAGCCGAAACAGGATCAGATAACGGCCATGTAGCCGCCGACGGACGTCTCCATGACCGATGAGTGGATGCGCATCTGGACTGTGAGATAGCGAGGCGATCTTGCGGCGCAATTCGAGAACGAAGGCATCGGCCCGTCGCTCGTCGTCCCTGGCGATGTACTCGTGAATATCGAGCAGATCCCTTTCAGCCTCCGCGAGGAGGTGAACGTGCATCAGGATCCTTCGGGACGCCTGCGAGTCTTTGCCAGCAGTTCGTCGAAGAACTCGTCGGCAGGGCGACCGAGGCCGTTCTCCGAGTCCTCGATGCCTTTGTCGAGCAAGGCCTTGAAGGCCTTCAAATGCTCCTGCTGCTGGAGGAGAAGGACGCCTTCCTTCAACACTTCCTGCCGGGATGAATACCGACCGCTGTCGATCAACTGCTGCACGTAGGCCTCCAATTCAGGTCCAAGTTCAGCTTGAATCATCTCGGTCATTCCCTCGAAAAGAAATCGCATCGACGGGGGAGGCGTTTCCCCACCAAGGGGGCCTACCTTAGTCGGAGTTATTCGTCGGAGTCAGTGTTCCCTGCGTTCTGCTTGCGGGCCGAGCCGGCGACGAGGTCGAACTTGAAGAGCCGGCATTCGATCGGGCCGTTCCACATGGGAATGCGGCGCGATTCCTTGAGTCGCATCTTGCTGGGCAGCTTCATTTCCGGGCAGAGCAGCCACGCGGTCCATCCCGCCGGATGCTGCGTGTACGCGCGCTTCCAATGCGCCGAGAGACGCGGGAAGAAGTCGTCGCCCGCGTCGCGCTCCTCGGACAGCGCACCGCCGTCCATGCGCTGCGTGCCGGCCTTGCCGCGGACCTCGATCCGCTCGCCGTAGGGCGGGTTCAGCATCAGCGTGCCGGCCATGTCGTCCGGCAGCGCAGGGGCCGGGCGCTCCAGCGCGTCACCGCCGTTGAACTGGATGTACTGCGCCACGCCGGCGCGCTCCGCATTGCGTCGCGCGAAGTCGACCATCCGGAACGACACGTCGCTGGCGAAGATCGGCACGGCCGACGGACGCTCCGCTGCGCGTGCCTCTTCCTTGATCGCGCGCCAGGCCGGCAGCAGCGATTGGAACGGCTTGAGCTTCTCGAACGCGAAACGCCGCTGGATGCCCGGCGCGATGTTGCAGGCGATGGTCGCCGCTTCGACCGGGATCGTGCCCGAGCCGCAGCACGGATCGTGCAGCGCGCCGCCGGCCTCGGGCGTACCCTTCCAGCCCGCCGCGGCCAGCATCGCCGCCGCGAGTGTTTCCTTCAGCGGCGCATCGCCCTTGTCCTCGCGCCAGCCGCGCTTGAACAACGATTCGCCCGAGCTGTCGACGTAGACCGTCGCCAGGTCTTCGGTCAGGTGCAGCTGCAGCGGCAGATCCGGCCAGCGCGTGTCGACGCTCGGCCGCTCGCCGTGCGCGTCGCGCAGGATGTCGCAGACGGCGTCCTTCACCCGCAGCGTGGCGAAGTTCAGGCTGTGCAGCGGCGAACGCTGCGCCGTCGTATCGACGCGCAGCGTCTGCTGCGGCGTGATCCAGCGCGTCCAGTCGACGGTGCGCGCGATCGCGTAGATGTCGTCCTCGTGCCGGTACTCCTCACGCGCGACCTCGATCAGCACGCGCTGCGTGAGCCGGCTGTGCAGATTGAGCCGCATCACCGCCGCAAGGGTGCCGTACAGGCCGACGCCGCCGCGGAAGGCCTTCGGGCCCTGCAGGCACTCGTCCGGGCCGAGGATGTCGCGCACCTCGGCCTCCAGCCAGTCTTCGACGCCGGCGGCGCAGGGCAGGAACAGGTGATAGGCGGAATCGGACATCGTGGGTGCGGCGTGAGTCGGGCGCCGCGGCGCCCGGGAGGATCAAGCTGCGGATTGTCCCACCGACGATCCCTACCGCGACTTGCGCAGATTCGCCGGCGCGAGCTTGAGCGCCTCGCGGTACTTCGCGACGGTGCGTCGCGCCACGGTGATGCCCTGCTCGCCGAGCATGGTCGACAACTGGCTGTCGGACAGGGGGCTCGTGGTGTCCTCCGCGGCGATGAACTGCTTGATCAACGCGCGCACCGCGGTGCTGGACGCGTTGCCGCCGGCCTCCGTCGACAAGCTGGACCCGAAGAAGTACTTCAGCTCGAAGGTCCCCCACGGCGTGGCCATGTACTTGGCGGTCGTGACGCGCGAGATCGTCGATTCATGCAGCCCCAGCTCGTCGGCGATCTCGCGCAGCACGAGCGGCTTCATCGCCAGCTCGCCGTGCGTGAAGAAACCGCGCTGGCGCTCCACGATCGCCTCGCTCACGCGCTGGATGGTGTCGAAGCGCTGCTGGATGTTCTTGATGAACCAGCGCGCCTCCTGCAACTGCCCGCCCAGCGGGGAGTTGCTGACGCCGCCGCGCGTCGCGCGCAGCGCCTGCGCATAGAGATCGTTGATCCGCAACTTCGGCAGCACATCCGGATTGATGGAGACGCGGAAGTTGCGTCCCGCCTTCTGCACGATCACGTCGGGGATGACGGGCCGGTTCTCGCTGCGCGCGTAGCGTCGTCCCGGCTTGGGCTCCAGCCCGGCGATCAGCGACTGCGCGTCGCGCAGCAGCTCCTCATCCGCGCCGGTCAGCGACATCAGCCGCCGCCAGTCGCGCTTGGCGAGCAGATCCAGATGCCGACGGCAGACGACCACCGCCAACGCCTGTTCTGGCGAGCGCGACAACAGCCGCAGCTGCAACTCCAGGCATTCACCCAGGTCGCGTGCGCCGACGCCCGCAGGCTCCATCGACTGCAGCCACTTGAGCGCGACCTTGAAGCGGTCGAGCAGTTCCTCGCGCTGTTCCAGATCGGCTTCTTCGCCGAGGATCGCGGCGACGATGTCCTCGAGCGGATCCTCGAGATACCCGTCCTCGTTGAGCGACTCGATCAGCGCGAGCAGCGCCGCACGATCGACCGCGCTCAGGTTCATGCCGGGGATCTGTCCGCGCAGCACATGCTGCAGGGACTCATCGGGCGCTTCGGTCTCGGGGCGCTCGTCGTCGTCCCCCGAGGACGACGACGCGCTGCCGGGCGTCTCACGGATGCCGTCGAAGTCGTCGCGCTCGGTGCCGTTCTCCCAGTCGTCGCGCTCGGTGGTGCCGAACTCCTCGGCGCGCATCTCGTCACCGGCCGGCGCGTCTCCCGCGGGCGCCTCCGACTCGGACTGCGCGACGCGCTCCTCGCGTTCCTCACGCTCGGTCATGCGCTCCTGCGTCGACGTGGGCACCGGCGCGTCGAATTCCTCGTCGGTCTCCAGCAGCGGGTTGCTCGCGAGCATCTGCTCCACTTCCTGGTGGAGCTCCAGCGTCGACAACTGCAGCAGACGGATGGACTGCTGCAGCTGAGGCGTCAGCGCAAGATGCTGGGACAGGCGTACCTGTAGCGTCGGCCTCATGTCGACTCCCGGCCCTTACATCTTGAAGTGTTCGCCGAGGTAGACCCTGCGCACGTCCTGATGCTCGACGATGTGCTGGGGCGTGCCTTCGGCGAGCACCGCCCCTTCGCTGATGATGTAGGCGCGGTCGCAGATGCCCAGCGTTTCGCGCACATTGTGGTCGGTGATGAGCACGCCGATGCCGCGCTGCTTCAGGAAGCGGATGATCCGCTGGATCTCCAGCACGGCGATCGGGTCGACGCCGGCGAAAGGCTCGTCCAGCAGGATGAAGCGCGGCTGCGTGGCCAGCGCGCGGGCGATCTCGACGCGGCGGCGCTCGCCGCCGGACAGCGCCGGGGCGGGCGTGTCGCGCAGCTTTTCGATCGACAATTCGTTGAGCAGCTTGTCCAGCTCCGCGTCGATGCGCGACGATGGCCAGGACTTGCCCTTCTCGTCGAGCTGCAGCTCCAGCACGGCGCGGATGTTCTCCTCGACGTTGAGCTTGCGGAAAATCGAGGCTTCCTGCGGCAGGTAGCTCAGCCCCATGCGCGCGCGCTGGTGGATGGGCAAGGTCTGCACCGGCTGGCCGTCGATCTGGATCTCGCCGGCATCCGCGCGCACCAGACCCACGATCATGTAGAAACTGGTCGTCTTGCCGGCGCCGTTCGGACCGAGCAGGCCGATCACCTCGCCGCTGTGCAGGTCGAGGTGGACGTCCTTGACCACCTTCCTGACGCCGTAAGACTTCTGCAGCCCCCAGGCCTGGAGGCGGCTCCGGGAGGGATTCGTGCGGGCTTCCGTCATTGCTGGGGGGACTGGCGAGGCGTCAGGTTGATGCTGGGGCGCAAGGGCAGCGGGGCGCTGCTGGCCGGCGGCGGTTCGTTCGCGGCGTTGCGCGGCATCAGGACGACACGCCCGCGACCGCTGGGATGCGGAGAGCCGGCGCCGGTCTCGACGACCAGGCGCTCGGTGCGGTTGTCGTAGTTGAGCGTGGCGCCGGACAACGCCTGCTTCAACTGGTCACCCTGCATCACCCGCGCTTCGGCATTGCCGACCAGGCGGATGGTCTCGGTGCGGGTGTCATATTCGATCTGGTCGGCCCGACCCTCGATGCGCTCGCCCGGATTGTCACGGTCCTGGCGGAAGTGGACCTGCTTGGCCGACGTACCGTTGGCGTACGCCTGGTAGTAGCCGTCGCTGGTCTCCTGCACATCCATCCGATCAGCCCGCAGCTCCATCGAGCCCTTGGTCATGATGACGTTGCCGTTGAACTCGGAACGCTGCTTGACCTTGTCGATCGCACCTTCCCGGTCGAAGACCAGGTTCAAGGGCTTCGCATGGTCATCCTTGGCGGCCTGCGCCCATGGCGCGGCCAGGGCCAGCGCGAGGGCGGTCGACAACAGCAAAGGGCGGCGAAGCGACATGGGAGATCCTGACGGCACAAAACTTGCTGGCCATTCTAGCCATCGCTTGGGGCAGGAGCAGGACCTCGTCCCGCGTGAGCGAGGGGCCTAGTCTTCGCGCTTGTGGAAAGTTCGGTTTTGGTGCACCGGAAAGGGCGGGAGACCGAGCAAGAGCCACCCGACTGGGGGCCCTTTTCTCCATCTCCCTCCTTTGCTTGCCTCCCGGCAAGCAAATTCCCTCCCTAAGTTCCGAAAAGGGCCCCCAGTCGGGCGGCTCAGGCCACGCTCGCTGCGGGCTCCTGTCCTTGGTATCCGCGCGGCACGGCCCCCAGCAGACGCTTCGTGTACTCCTGCTTCGGTGCCGCGAGCAGTGCGCGCGCATCCGCCTGCTCGACGACATCACCGTGCTGCATGACCAGCACCTCGTCGGAGATGAACTTCACCACCGCCAGATCATGGCTGATGAAGATGTAGCTCAGCCCGAATTCGTCCTGCAGGTCCTTCAACAGGTTGAGCACCTGGGCCTGGACGGAAACGTCCAGCGCCGAAACAGCCTCGTCCAGCACCAGCACCTCCGGCTGCAAGGTCAGGCAACGCGCGATCGCGATGCGCTGACGCTGACCGCCGGAAAACTCGTGCGGATACTTGTGCAACGCCGATTCGTCCAGGCCGACCTTCTTCAGCAACGCACTGGCCGTGGCGAGACGCTCGTCATGGTTCTTGCCGATGCCGTGGATCTCCATCGGCTCCAGCAGGGTCTGCGCGATCGTGAAGCGCGGGTTCAGCGAGGCATACGGGTTCTGGAAGACGACCTGGATGCGGCGACGCATCTTCTGCCAGTCGGGGCCGTTCATCTTCAGCAGGTCCTGGCCCTCGAAGAGCACCTCGCCGCCGGTGGGTTCATGCAGACGCAGCAGCGTGAGGCCCATCGTCGTCTTGCCGGAACCGGATTCGCCCACCACGCCGAGCGTGTGGCCCTTGCGCAGCTGGAAGTCGACGCCCTTGACGGCCTTGAACTCGGTCTTGCTGAAGAGGCCCGACTTGAAGAAGAAGCTCTTCTTCAAGCCCTTGACCTCGAGGATCACCGGCGCGGCCGGATCCTTCGCCTTGCCGGTGCGATCGGACGCGGATCGACCCGCGATGTGGTCGTCGATGACCATCAGGCGCGCCGGGTTCTCCGTGAGCGACGGCCGGCAGGCCAGCAGCGCCTTGGTGTAGGCGTCCTGCGGGTGATGGAAGATGTCGGCCACCGGCGCCTTCTCGCGGATCTCGCCGTGGCGCATGACGACGACCTGGTCGGCGATCTCGCCCACCACGCCGAGGTCGTGCGAGATGAACAGCATGCTCATCTTGTGCGACTCCTTGAGGCGTGCGAGCAGTTCCATCACCTGGCGCTGGATGGTGACGTCGAGCGCGGTGGTGGGCTCGTCGGCGATCAGCAGCTTGGGGCTGCAGGCCAGCGCGACCGCGATCATCACGCGCTGCTGCTGGCCGCCGGACATCTCGTGCGGATAGCTCTTCAGGCGGCGCTTGGGATCGGGGATGCCGACCTCGTTGAGCAGTTCCTCGGCGCGGACCAGCGCCTGGCGCTTGCTCATGCCCAGGTGCTTGATCAGCGGCTCCATGATCTGGTCCGCGACCGGGAAGACCGGGTTCAGCGAACTCATCGGATCCTGGAACACGCAGGCGATCTCGCGCCCGCGCACGGACTGCAGTTCGCGCAGCGAGGTCTTCAGCAGGTCGCGGCCCTGGAACAGGATCGCGCCGGTGCGCTCGGCGTTGTCGGGCAGCAGGTTGAGGATGGACATGGCCGTCACGCTCTTGCCCGAGCCGGACTCGCCCACGAGGGCGACGGTGCCGTTCTCCGGGATGTCGAAGCTGACGCCCTTGACGGCCAGCTGGCGTTGCATGACGCCGTCGACCTTGCCCATGCGGAAGGCGACCTTCAGGTCTTGAATGCTCAACAGCATGGCGTTACTCCAGACCGCGCAGTTTGGGATCGAGCGCGTCGCGCAGCGCATCCGTGAAGAGGGCGAAGGCCGTGACGAACACCGCCATGAAACCGGTCACCGCGGCCAGCTGCCACCAGTAGCCGAGGATGAGCTCGCTCTGCGCCTCGGCCAGCATCGTGCCCCAGGAGACCTGGTCCACGCTGACGCCCAGACCCAGGTAGGACAGGATGACCTCGCTCTTGATGAAGCCGACGACGTGCAGCGAGAGCTGCACGAGGGCCACGTGCGAGACGTTGGGCAGGATGTGCTTGAACATGCGCGAGCTCTTGCTCGCGCCGATGGCCTCGGCGCTGCGGACGTATTCGCGCACGGAGTGCTTCATGAATTCGGCGCGCACCAGGCGGTAGATGCCGGTCCAGCCCGCCAGGCCCAGGATCATCACGACCGGCAGCACGCCGCGTCCGAAGACCACCGCGAAGGCGAAGATCAGCAGGATGTTGGGCATCGCCGTGAAGACGTTGTAGACCCACTCCAGGAAGTCGCCGACCTTGCCGCCGTAGAAGCCCGACAGCGCACCCAGCACGGTGCCGATGAGCGTGGCCACGAGCGCGGCCAGCACACCGACCATGATGGAGATTTCAGCGCCCTTGATGGCCTTGGCGAGCACGTCGCGGCCCAGGCGGTCGCCGCCGAAGGGCAGCGTCTCGGCGCGCGGCGCCTCGTCGGTCTTGTACTGCTTGGCCTTCTCGGTCCACTCGGCGTACTTGGGCGCGAGCGGATCGATGTCGCTCAGGTCGACGTTCGGTCCCTTGGGCTGCACGATGGCGCCGGCGCTTTCCGCGGGCGCGGGGCCCACGAAGTTCGGCGGCGCGTTCGGCACGCCGGTTTCCTTCTGCCAGTCACCGGCCACCAGGCCCAGGCCGGCCGCCACGACCAGCAGCAGCGACAAGGCGACGACGACCATCGCGAACATGCCGAGCTTGTCGGCCTTCAGACGACGCCAGGAGGCGTACCAGACGCCGCGCGAGCGTTGCGGCGTCACGGCCGCGGGTTGGTTGGACAGCACTGCGCTCATTTGAGGACCACCCGGGGGTCAACCAGCTTGTAGAGGAGGTCGGTGATCAGGTTGACCACCATGGTCAGGGCCGCGATGTAGATCGCGAAGGCCTGGATGACCGGATAGTCGTTGCGGTTGACCGCGAGCAGGATCTCGCGGCCCAGACCCGGGATGGAGAAGAAGACCTCCAGCAGGAAGGAGCCGACGAAAACGCCGGGCAGAGCCACGGAGATGTTGGTCATGATCGGGATCATCGCGTTGCGCAGCACGTGCTTGAGCAGGATGACCTTCTCGGTCAGGCCCTTGGCGCGCGCGGTGCGGACGTACTCATGGCCGATCTCGTCGAGGAAGAAGGTGCGGTACAGCCGCGTGTAGGGCGACAGCGCGACGGCCACCGCGACCAGCACCGGCAGCGGCGCGTAGGTCGTGAGGTTGGTCCACAGCGAGTCGCTCCAGCCCTGCACCGGGAACCAGCCCAGCCGGAACGCGAAGAAGTACTGCGCCACGATCACGTAGACCAGCAGCGAGATCGACACCGCGACCGTGGTGAGGATCATGACCGCGCGGTCGGTGAGGCTGCCGCGCATGTAGGCCACGGCCAGCGCGAACGGGATCGCAAGGATGACCTCGAGCACCAGGATGGGCAGCATCACCGTCAGCGTGGCCGGCATGCGCGTGGCGAAGAGGTTGGCCACGGACTCGTTGGTGGCCCAGCTCTTGCCCCAGTCGAAGGTGACGATCTGCTGCAGGAAGATCAGCAGCTGTTCCCACACCGGCTTGTTCAGCCCGAGCTGCTCGCGGATGGCCTCGATCTGGTCCTGGCTGGCGTTCAGGCCGCCCAGCACTTCGGCGGGATCGCCGCCGAACCATTTGAAGAGGAAGAACACCAGCAGCACGACGCCCAGCAAGGTGGGGATCATTTGCCACAGGCGCCTGATGAGATAGGCCGCCATACGCGCGGAACTCCAAGCAAGCGCCGCCGAGCCCGTCTTCGAACCCGGCGACCGATAAAGACAAACCCCGGACGCTTGTGACGGCCGGGGCCTGAGGGTCGAAAACCACGCGCGAGTCTACGTGAGCCCCCGCACCCCCCGCACCGGCATTTGCCCTGAATCCATCGGAGAAAACTGATGAAGCATGCTCGTCGAAGCAGGGGCGTCCATCCGCAATGCGCCCCCCATCGCCCGCGCGATCAAGCTCTCGGGGTTGTTGGCATGGCGGGCGCGGACATCGCCCACTAGACTGACGCGCTTTCGAAATTGATGGACGGCTTCCAGATGCGACGCGGCACGGCCGGGACACGATCCCAGGCGCTCTTACTTTCGGCATCCCTGGCGATCCTGGCGGCCCTGACGGCGATCCCGTCGAGCGCCCGGGCCGCGGACGAGACGCCCACGAACGCCGCGCCCAAGGTGCTGCGCTACGCGATCCGCGCGGCCGAGACCGGCTTCGATCCGGCGCAGGTCACGGACCTGTACTCGCGCAACGTGACCGCGGGCATCTTCGACGCGCCGCTGCGCTACAGCTATCTGAGCCGGCCCTACCGCCTCGAGCCGGCCGTCACCGACGGCATGCCGGAGGTCAGCGACGACGCGCGCCGCTTCGTGTTCAAGCTCAAGCGCGGCGTGCTGTTCAGCGACGATCCGGCGTTCAAGGGCAAGCCGCGCGAGCTGGTCGCCGACGACCTGATCTACACGATCAAGCGCCACTACGACCCGCGCGTGAAGAGCGGTCACCTGTACCGCTTCGAAGGCGCGAAGATCCTCGGCCTGTCCGAGGTGCGCGCCGAGTCGCTGAAGAACAAGACGCCGTTCGACTACGACCGCCCGGTCGAGGGCCTGCGTGCGCTGGACCGCTACACGGTCGAGATGCGCGTGGCCAACAGCGATCCCCGCATGCTGCTGCACTTCGCCGATCCGATGGTGGGCATCGTGGCGCGCGAGGTCATCGAGACCTACGGCGACCGGATCATGGAGCATCCGGTCGGTACCGGCGCCTGGAAGCTGGCCGAGTGGCGCCGCTCGTCGCGCATCGTGCTGGAGAAGAATCCCAACTACCGCGACGAGCGCTATCACGAGGATGCCGCCGCCGCGAAGCCGGAACTGGCCGACGTCGTGCGCCGTCTGCAAGGCCGCAAGCTGCCGCTGATCGACCGCGTCGAGATCGCCGTGATCGAGGAAAGCCAGCCGCGCTGGCTGTCCTTCCTGCGCAAGGAATTCGACCTGCTCGACGACCTGCCGGCGGAGTTCGCGCCGGTCGGCATGCCGCAGAACAGGCTCGCGCCCAACCTCGTGAAGGAAGGCGTGAAGGCGGTACGCTACGAGCGCGCGGACGTCGCGATCTCCTACTTCAACATGGAAGACCCGGTCGTCGGCGGCTACACGCCGGAGAAGATCGCGCTGCGCCGCGCGATCGCGCTGGGCGTGGACCTCGACCAGGAGATCCGCCTGCCGCGCCGCGGCCAGGCGATCCCGGCGCAGGGCATCGTCTCGCCGGGGGTGACCGGCTATGACAAGAACTTCAAGTCGGAGATGAGCCAGTTCGACCGCGCTCGCGCGAAGGCGCTGCTCGACCTGTACGGCTACGTCGACAAGGACGGCGACGGCTGGCGCGACCTGCCCGACGGCAGCCCGCTGGTGCTGGAATACGCGACGCAGCCCGACGGCCAGAACCGCCAGCTGGCCGAGCTCTGGCAGAAGAACATGGATGCGATCAACGTGCGCATCCGCTTCAAGCTCGCGAAGTGGCCGGAGAACCTGAAGGCCGCCAACGCCGGCAAGCTGCAGATGTGGGGCATGGGCTGGAGCGCGGACGTGCCCGACGGCGAGAACTTCCTCGGCCTGGGTTACGTCGGCAGCAAGGGGCAGTCCAACAAGGCGCGCTTCGACCTGCCGGAGTTCAACGCGCTGTACCGTCAGCAGCACGGCATGCCCGACGGCGCCGAGCGGCTCGCGGTGATCGACAAGGCCCAGCGCCTGCTGATCGCCTACATGCCCTACAAGGTGCACGTGCACCGCATCTTCACGGACATGACGCAGCCCTGGGTGATCGGCTACGACAAGAACCTGTACCAGCGCGATTTCTATTCGTACGTCGACATCGACACCGACGCGCTGGCCAAGGCCCGAACGAAGAAGTGATCTGACGCCGTGACCATGCCCCGCGCCCGCACCCTCCTGTCGATCCTGCGCGGGGCCGCCCTCGCGTCCGCGCTGGCGTCCGGCGCCATGCATGCCGCGACCGCGGCCGAGCCCAAGGTCCTGCGCTACGCCTTCCGCGTCGCGGAGACCGGCTTCGATCCCGCGAAGATCACCGACATCTACTCGCGCTCGATCACGCCGCACGTGTTCGAAGGGCTCTACACCTACGACCAGCTCGCGCGCCCCGCGCGCATGAAGCCGCAGACCGCGGCGGCCATGCCGGAGACCTCCGACGATTTCAAGGTCTGGACGGTGAAGCTGCGCCCGGGCACGCACTTCGCCGACGACCCCGCGTTCAAGGGCAAGGTGCGGGAGCTGACCGCCGAGGACTACGTCTACTCGATCAAGCGCTTCGCCGATCCGGCCGTGGCGTCGCCGGCCTGGAGCGAGGTCGAGGAACTCGAGTTGGTCGGCCTCAACGAATACCACGAGCAGGCCCGCAAGTCCGGCAAGCCTTTCGATTACGACAAGCCCATCGAAGGCCTGCGCGCGCTGGACCGCTACACGCTGCAGTTCAAGTCGAAGGAGACGCGCCCGCGCTTGATGGAGGTCTTCGCGCAGGGCGACCTGTACGGCGCCGTCGCGCGCGAGGTGATCGAGGCCTATCCGGGCGAATCGATGGCCCATCCGGTGGGGACGGGGCCCTACGTGCTCAAGCAGTGGCGTCGGAGCTCGCTGATCGTGCTGGAGCGCAACCCGGGCTACCGCGAGCGCTTCTACGACCAGGAGGTGGACCCCGCGCCGGACGATGCCGAAGGCCAGGCCCTGAAGGCGCGCTTCAAGGGCCGGCGGCTGCCGATGGTGGACCGCATCGAGGTGAGCATCATCCAGGAGAACCAGCCTCGCTGGCTGTCCTTCCTGAACGGCGAATACGACTTCATCGAGCGCACGCCCGAGGACTTCATCAACCAGGCCATGCCCAACGGCAAGCTGGCGCCCAACCTGGAGAAGCAGGGCAAGCACGCGTACCGGACCGTGGCGTCGGACGTGCTGTTCACCGTGTTCAACATGGAGGATCCGGTCGTCGGCGGCTACACGCCGGAGAAGATCGCGCTGCGGCGCGCGGTCGCACTGGCCATCGACACGCAGCGCGAGCTGACGCTGGTGCGCCGCGGGCAGGCGATGCTGGCGCAGTCGCTGTACATGCCGGGCACGACCGGCTATGACCCGGCCTTCAAGAGCGACATGAGCACCTTCGATCCGGCGCGCGCGAAGGCGTTGCTGGACCTCTACGGGTACGTGGACAAGGACGGCGACGGCTGGCGCGACCTGCCGGACGGCAGCCCGCTGCTGCTGGAAAGCCTGACCACGCCGGACCAGTTCCAGCGCCAGATCGACGAGATCGTGCAGAAGAACCTGAACGCGGTCGGCCTGCGCATCGCCTTCAAGACGGCGCAATGGCCGGAGAACCTGAAGTCGTTGCGCGGCGGGAAGTTCCAGATCTGGTCGCTGGGGACGACCGCGTCCAAGCCTGACGGGCAGGACTCGCTGGCGCGTATGTACAGCGGCCAGATCGGCGCGCAGAACTACGCGCGCTTCAGGCTGCCGGTCGTCGACAAGCTCTACGAGCAGGCCTCGCACCTGCCCGACGGACCGGAGCGTCTGAAGATCTTCGACGAGACCAAGCGCTACGCGACCGCGTACATGCCCTACAAGTACCGCGGACACCGCTTCCTCACGGACATCGCCCAGCCGCAGCTGATCGGCTACCGTCGTCCTCAGTTCTGGCTGAACTGGTGGGAGTACGTGGACATCGATCCCGACGCCGCCGCGAAGTTCAAGCACTAGGTCCCACACCGATGCGCGCACGCTTCCTCGCTTCCCTTGCTGCGCTGGTCTTCGGCGCGACCACCGTCGCGGCGGTCGCCGCACCGCCGCCGCAGCCGCAGCCGCAGCCGCAGCCCGCGAAGGTGCCGGAGCCTGCCGCGGCGCAGCCGGAGAAGGTGCTGCGCTACGCCTTCCTCGTCGCCGAGACGGGCTTCGATCCGGCGCAGCTGAGCGACCTGTACTCGCGCATCGTCACGGCCCACATCTTCGAGTCGCTCTACAACTACGACTACCTCGCGCGGCCGTTCAAGCTCAAGCCGAACACGGCGGCGGAGATGCCGCAGGTGTCGGAGGACTTCCGCACCTGGACCATCAAGATCCGTCCGGGCATCTACTTCGCCGACGATCCGGCGTTCAAGGGCAAGCGACGCGAGCTGACGGCGGAGGACTATGTCTACAGCCTCAAGCGCTTCTACGACCCGGCGACCAAGGGACCGCTGTATTCGAGCTTCAAGCAGGAGGGCATCCTCGGCCTGGAGGAACTGCGCGTCGCGTCGCTGGAGACGAAGAAGCCCTTCGACTACGACAAGCCGGTCGAGGGCGTGCGCGCGCTGGACCGCTATACGCTGCAGTTCAAGCTGGCGGGGCCGCGGCCGCGCTTCATCTACAACCTGGCCGGCGGCGACACCTACGGCGCCGTGGCGCGCGAAGTCATCGAGGCCTACGCCGGCAAGACGATGGAGCATCCGGTCGGCACGGGGCCGTTCATGCTGGAGCGCTGGCGGCGCGGGTCGCTGATCCGGCTGGTGAAGAACCCCGGCTTCCGCGAGGTCTTCTACGACGCGCAGCCGGCGCCGGGCGACACCGAAGGCGAGGCACTGGCGGCCCGCTTCAAGGGCCGCAAGCTGCCAATGGTGGACGCGGTGGAGATCAGCATCATCGAAGCCGGACAGCCGCGCTGGCTGTCGTATCTGAACCGCGAGTTCGACCTGCTGTATCAGCTGCCGGAGGAGTACGCGGACGTCGCGATCCCGCACGGCAAGCTGGCGCCCAACCTCGACAAGCAGGGGATGAAGCTGTACCGCGTGCTGGCGAGCGACCGCACGATGTACTACTTCAACATGGAGGACCCGACGGTCGGCGGCTACACGGCGGACAAGGTCGCGCTGCGCCGCGCGATCGGGCTGGCCACGGACGTGCCGACGGAGATCATCACCACGCGGCACTACCAGGCCGTGCCGGCGCAGTCCGTCATCGCGCCGGGGACCTGGGGGTACGAGGACGACTACAAGAGCGAGAACAGCGATTACGACCTGGCTCGCGCCAAGGCGCTGCTCGACACCTACGGCTATGTCGACAAGGACGGCGACGGCTGGCGCGACAAGCCCGACGGCAGCCCGCTGGTGCTGGAGGTGGCGTCGACGCCGGATTCGCGTTCCAAGCCCTATGACGAGCTGTGGCAGCGCGACATGAACAAGCTGGGCATCCGGATGCGCATCCGCATGGCGCAGTGGCCGGAGAACCTGAAGTCGGCGCGCGCGGGGCAGTTGATGATCTGGCAGCTGGGCTTCAACAACTCGACGCCGGACGCGCAGCTGGGGCTGGAGCTGCTGTACGGGCCGGCGGCCGGCGGGCAGAACCTGGGACGTTTCAAGCTGGAGCGCTACGACGACCTCTACCGCCGCATGATGGTGTTGCCCGACGGCCCCGAGCGCGCGGCCTTGCTGCGCGAAGCGCAGAAGGTGCTCACCGCCTACATGCCGCAGAAGTTCCGCGTGCACCGCATCGTCACCGACATCGCGCAGCCGTGGCTGGCGGGATACCGGCGACCTCTCTTCAACCAGATCTTCTGGCCCTACGTCGACATCGAGACGGAGAAGCTGCCGAAGCGCTGAGACCTCCTTGCTCCCTCTCCCGCACCGCGGGAGTGGGCGGGGGGAGGGCCAGCGGCCGCCGCAGTACGGTGCTCCGAGCCCTCTGGATCGGGCCGGTCACACGCGTGACGGCGAGCCCGAGGGAACTCGGCTACCGTCAGGACTCGACAAGGAGTCCCGCATGCCCCCGACGCCGCAGATCGATCACTACCGCCGTTTCCTGCACGAGCAGCGAGGCCTGGTCTTCGACGACTACGCGTCGCTGTGGGGTTGGTCGGTGACGGAGCTGGACGCGTTCTGGCGCAGCATCTGGGATCACTTCGACCTGCGCTCGGAGACGCCCTTCGACGCGGCGCTCTGCGAGGAACGCATGCCCGGCGCGGTGTGGTTCCGCGGCGCGACCTTGAACATCGCGGCGCAGGCCCTGCGTCATGTCGACGCGGCCGAAGCCGCCGGCCATCCCGCAATCGTCCACGCGAACGAGGCGATGCTCGCGCGCGGCGAACTCGGCGAGATGCGCTGGCCCGAGCTGCGGCGGCAGGTCGGCGCGCTCGCGGCCTCGATGCACGATCTCGGCGTTCGACGCGGCGATCGCGTCGCCGCCTACCTGCCCAACGTGCCGGCGACGGCCGTGGCCTTCCTCGCGGTCGCGAGCCTGGGCGCGGTGTGGTCGGTGTGCTCGCCGGACATGGGGCCGGTGGCGGTGCTGGACCGCTTCCGCCAGATCGAACCCAAGCTGCTGATCGCCGCCGACGGCGTGCGTTATGCAGGGCAGGACATCGACCGCATGGCGATGCTCGGGCAATTGCTCGACGAACTCCCGACCGTGACCGACGTGGTGCTGCTCGGCAACCTCGATCCCCGGGCCGATCCTTCGCAGCTGGCCCGACCGACCGCTGCCGCGGCGGGTGCCGAGCGCGCAGAGCGCGCGGCGACGACGAATCGCGGCGCCCATCGCTGGGACACGCTGATTGCCAACACGCGGTCCCACGCGCCGGAAGCGGTGCCCTTCGACCATCCGCTATGGATCGTCTATTCCAGCGGCACCACGGGTCTGCCCAAGCCCATCGTGCACGGACATGGCGGCGTGCTGCTGGAGATGCTGAAGGGATCCATCCACAACAACGTGGGCGCGACGGCGGAGACGGGCGACCGCTTCCACTGGTACAGCTCGACGGGCTGGATCATGTGGAACTGCCAGGTCGGCGCGCTCATGGGCGGCACGACGATCTGCCTGTTCGACGGGAGCCCGGCCGGGCCGAAGGACGCGCCGGACTGGAGCACCTTGTGGCGCTTCGTCGCGCTGTCGGGCGCGACCTTCTTCGGCGCGGGCGCCGCGTTCTACGCGAGCTGCCTGAAGGCCGGCGTCGAGCCGCTGAAGCACGGCGACCTCAGCCGTCTGCGTGCGATCGGCAGCACGGGCAGTCCGCTGGCGGACGAGAGCTATGACTGGATCTGGGCGAACTGCCCGAAGCCCGACGGCCGTCCGATCTGGATCTGCATCATCAGCGGCGGCACGGACTTCGCCGGGGCCTTCCTCACGGGCTTGATCACTGAGCCGCTGGTGCGCGGCCAGATGCAGGTGCGCAGCCTGGGTGCGGCGGTGCACGCGTTCTCGGAGGTGGATGCGGACGGCCAGGGGCGGGCGCTGATCGACGAAGTGGGCGAGCTCGTCTGCACGCGACCGATGCCGTCGATGCCGCTGTACTTCTGGGGCGACCGGGACCACGAGCGCTACCTGTCGAGCTACTTCGACATGTACCGCGGCCCCAACGGCGAAGGCATCTGGCGCCACGGCGACTGGCTGCGCATCACGCCGTCGGGCGGCGGGATCATCTACGGGCGCTCGGACGCGACGATCAACCGCCATGGAATCCGGATGGGCACGTCGGAGCTGTACCGCGCGGTGGAGACGCATCCCGAGGTGCTGGACAGCCTGGTCGTCGACCTGGAGTACCTCGGCCGACCGAGTTGCCTGCTGCTGTTCGTGCAGCTCCGGGACGGCCTGCCGCTGGACGAGGCGCTGCAGCTTCGCTTGAAGACCTCGATCAAGAAGGCGCTGTCGGCGCGGCATGTGCCGGACGAGATCCACCAGGTCGAGGCGATCCCGCGCACGCTGTCGGGCAAGAAGATGGAGCTGCCGATCAAGAAGCTGCTGCTCGGCGCCGCGGCGGAGCAGGTGATGAAGCGCGACGCGATGGCGAATGCGGATGCGGTGGCGTGGTATCAGCGGTTTGCGGACAGCCGGGAATGATCTCCGGTCCGCGGCAACTGGCCTTCCCGATCGATACATCGGTGGTACGAAGCGTAGTAAGCGCGGCTGATGGCTGCGCGACGTTTGACTTCTATCGGGCTGGAATCGTGAAGACCTGGATCTGACCCGCCGACAAGCGCCGCTACAGTCGATCTCCTCCCACCTCGACGTAGACCACCCGTGACCCTGAAACGCACCTTGATCGTCCTGGCCATGCTGTCGCTGCTCAGCGGCTGCGTGTCGGGCTACAGCGGGCTCCACCACAAGCGACTGGGCATGATCGAGATCCCGTTGACCTTCGCGTTCATGGCGGTGGTCTACGCCTGGTATCGGCGCGACTCCATCCAGCGCCGCTTCTTCGGCGGCACGATGATGGGCGGTGGGGTGCTGGCCGCCATGCTGCTGGTGATGCCGATCTACCTGTACTGCAGCCGGCCGGAAGGCGAACGCGTGCGGCCGATCATGACCTTCCTGGGTCTGATGCTGCTGTCCATGGTGCTCTCAACGATCGGTGCGCTCCCTTTCATGCAATGACGCCCGGGGGGTGATCCTGGGACGTGTCGAAACGGGCGGGCTTCGATCGTCGTGAGGGAGGAGGGACGTTTGCCCTTCGCCTTCCACCTTCCACCGGGAGAAATGCATGACGACACGAGCGAATGACACGGCCGTCGGCCAGCTGGTGCTGGCGCTGCTGGGTGCGTACCAGGCCGCCGCCGCGGCCAAGGATGTGGACGCACTGCTGGCGCTGTACGCGCCGGACGCGCAGATCTATGACTGCTGGGACCAATGGTCCTACGACGGCGAGGCGCAATGGCGCGGCGCGGTCGAGCGATGGTTCAAGATGGCAGGCGAGGGCGCGAACCGCGTAGTGTTCGACGATCCCCACGTGCACGCCAGCGGCGACATGGCCGCCCTGCACGCCTTCGTTCGTTATGAACTCGTGGTCCATGGCGAAACGAAGTTCACGATGGACAACCGCATCAGCTGGACGTTGCTGCGCCGAGACGGCGTCTGGAAGATCGTCCATGAGCACACGTCGACGCCGTTGGCCGGTGAGGACATGAAGGGGGTGATCAACCGGTCCGCGTAGTTTTCTCCCGCGTCTGAACGCTGCGCTTCAGCGTTACATGACGCCTTCGCGTCGCTCCCGCGACGCGCCCCCGCTTCCAGGGACGAAGGCCCCGAGGGCAAGTTCCAGGCCCGTCGATGACACCGACCGTTCACCGGTCTGTCACCCCGGCCTCTGAACATCCGCCGAGTTCTCCCGCAACCGCGCACTCAAGACCTGACCCTCCGTCGGATCGACTCGCGGCTGCGGCGCTTCCCGTCCGCCCGACCTCCCTGGAGTCCTCATGCGCAAGCCCTTCGCCCGCTCACTGTCCGCCGTCCTCTCCCGCGGTATCCCCCGCGTCGGCCTGCCGCTGGTGCTGGCCATCGCCGCGCCGTTCGCGTCCGCCACCGTCGTCACCTTCGACGACCTGACCGACGACGGCTTCGTGCCCGCCAACTACGCCGGCCTCGACTGGTCCGCCAGCTCCTGGTTCCAGTACGCCGGCGAGCAGGCCCCGTACACGCCGCATTCCGGCGACCGCCGCGCCACGCTCGGCTTCGACGGCGGCAGCTCGACCAGCGCCATCGGTTTCCTCACGCCCAGCACCTTCCAGGGCGCGTGGTTCTCCGGCTTCGACGGCGTCAACGTCGCCGTCGACCTGTACTTCGGCGGCGCGCTCGTCGCGTCGGCCTCCCTGCTCAACCTCAGCGACAGCCCCGCGTTCCTGGGCAGCGGCTACGCCGGCCTCGTCGACCGCCTCGTGTTCCGCAGCAACGATCCGGCCTTCTTCGTCATGGACGACCTGACCTTCGCCGCCGCCGTACCGGAACCCGCCTCGGGCGCGCTCGCCCTCGGCGGCCTGGCCGTCGCCGCGCTGGTGATCCGCCGCCGCAAGTCCTCGCAGCACGCGAGCGCCGCCGTCAACGCCACCGCCACCGCCACCGCCTGAGGAGCCCGACATGACGCAGCAGCAACCGCCCCGCCGCCAGTTCCTCCGCGCCGTCGCCGGCGCCGCCGGCGCCACCGCCGCGATGACCAGCTTCCCGCCGGCCATCGCCCGCGCGCTGTCCATCAAGGCGGCCGTGCGCACCGGCACGATCCAGGATGTCGAGCACATCGTCGTCCTGACGCAGGAGAACCGTTCCTTCGATCACTACTTCGGCACGATGAACGGCGTGCGCGGCTTCGGCGATCCGTTCCCGGCGCCGGTGGCGGACTCCGCCAACGTGAAGGGCCGCTCGGTCTGGGTCCAGCCCACCGTCAACAATGCCGCGCCCGGCGCGATCGCGCCCTTCCACCTGAACACCGCGCAGAACTTCGCCTTCATGCGCGTCAGCGGCACGCCGCATTCGTGGACCGACGCGCAGGCCGCCTGGGACCACGGCCGGATGAACAACTGGCCCAAGGCGAAGCAGAACCACTCGATGGGGCACTTCAAGGAGCAGGAGCTGCCCTTCCAGTTCGCCCTGGCCAACGCGTTCACGCTGTGCGACGCGTACCACTGCGCGACGCAGACGGGCACCAACACCAACCGCCTGTTCATCTGGACCGGCACCAACGATCCGCTGCGTCTGGGCAACGGTCCGTCCACGGACAACAGCCACGACTGGTTCAACCCGAACCCGCTCGACGACTACACCTGGACCACCTATCCGGAACGCCTGCAGTCGGCCGGCATCAGCTGGCAGGTCTACCAGAACATGGACGACAACTTCACCGACAACTCGCTGGCCGGGTTCAAGGTGTTCCGAGACGGTTGGTACAACCGCCCCGGCTTCTCGCAGGTGCTGAAGGATCGCGGCATCTCGACGCGCGACCTGGACCTGCTGCGGGAGGACGTGCTCAACAACCGGCTGCCGCAGGTGTCGTGGATCGTCGCGACGGCGGAAGGCTCCGAGCATCCGGGACCGTCCAGCCCCGCGCAAGGCGCCGACTACACCGCCAAGGTGCTGGACGCGCTGACCGCCAACCCCGATGTCTGGGCCAAGACCGTGCTGTTCATCAACTTCGACGAGAACGACGGCTTCTTCGACCACGTGCCCCCGCCGGCCGCGCCCTCGTACGTGACCTGGAGCGCGAACCCGGCGCAGGCGGTCCTCGCCGGCGCGTCGACCGTCGACACGACGGGCGAGTACTGCGAAATCCTCAACGGCGCGTCGGCCACCTACCTGCACCGTCCCTACGGCATGGGTCCGCGCGTGCCGCTGTACATCGTGTCGCCCTGGAGCAAGGGCGGCTGGGTGAACTCGCAGACCTCGGACCACACGTCGGTGCTGCGATTCATCGAAGCGCGCTTCGGCGTGAAGGAGACCAACATCGGCGCCTGGCGTCGCGCGGTGGCAGGCGACCTGACCTCGTGCTTCAACTTCGCCGATCCGGAAGACAGCGAGTTCTTCTCGAAGCTGCCCGACACCGTCGCGCTGGCCAACCGGGCGCGTGCACTGCCGAGCACGACGACGCCGCCCATCCCCGGCGCGTTGCAGTTGCCGTCGCAGGCTGCCGGCGTCCGTCCCGCCCGCGCGCTGCCCTATGACTTGCAGGTCACCTGCGCGGTCACTCCTGGCGCAGGCCCGAACGCGACGGCGATCGCCGTCACCTTCCAGAACGTTGGGAACGCCGCGGCGGTGTTCCACGTCTACGACCGCACGCGCCTGGGTGAGATCCCACGCCGCTACACGGTCGAAGCCGGCAAGCAGCTCACCGGCAGCTTCATGCCCCAGAGCGCGGGCGCGTATGACCTCTGGGTGCTCGGTCCCAACGGTTTCCATCGTCACCTCGCCGGCAATGCGCGGCGCGCTGCGGCCGCGGGTCAGCCCAACCCGGACGTCATCGCCAAGTCCGCGCCGGTCACCGGCGAGCTGGTGCTGACGCTGGTCAACACCGGGCCGGTCGCGGCGGCCTTCAGCATCGCGCACAACCGCTACCAGGGCACCACGCCGCGCACGGTGAACGTGCCGGCGCGCAGCCGCAGCGAAGTGCGCATCGGTGTCGCCGTCGCGGCGCATTGGTACGACGTGTCGGTGCGCGTGAGCGGCCAGACCGACTTCCTGCGTCGCTTCGCCGGACACATCGAGACCGGCGCGCCGTCGGTCAGCGATCCGGCGATGGAAGGGGTGGCGAAGGCGGATCAGTACCGCGTGGCGGACGCGTGAAGGCACGCTGAGCTCGGCGCACGCTTGGGCCGTCTCCCGCTTGCGGGAGACGGCGGGGTGAGGGCCAGCAGCCGTCGCGGGACGTCTGGCGGGAGCGATGCTTGCCCAAGCCGGGCCTCCCCATGACATCACGGAGGTCCTCATGTCCGTCATGCGTCATCGTCCACAACGACAAACGCGTTCCGTTTTCCGATCCACCGTGGCCGCGCTTGCGGCCGCTTCCGCCTTCTGCGGTGCAGCTGGCGGCGCGTTCGCGCAGACCGGCGGCGTCCCGCAGGATGCCGCCGGCTTCTCCGAGTACGTCGCCGCGCAGCTGCGTCAGCAACTGGGCGAAGCCACCGTGGTCGTCCGCGAGCCGCTCACGCTCGGCGTGGCGGACCAGCGCACGCGGATCGACAAGCTCTATGCAGGCTGCCAGACCAACCGCGGCAACTGCGCGGACGACGTGAACGCCTTCGTGAAGACGACGGCGCAGCAGTTCCGCGCCGCCACGATCCCTGCCACGCGCGAGTCGCTGCGACTCGCGGTGCGCACCGCCGCTTCCGTGCAGCAGGCGCAGCGGGACGTCGGCGGCGACGCGAACACCTTCCGTCCGCGGCCCTTCATCGGCCCGCTGGTGACGGTGCCGGTCTTCGACACGATGCGCGCGTCGCGGCTGATCAGCGAGAAGGACTACAAGACGCTGAACCTGTCGGTCGACCAGGTGCGCGAGACCGCGCGCAAGAACACCTACGACGCGATGCCGCAGGTGCTGCAGCATGCGAAGCCGGTCGCGGCGGGCGAAGTGGGCAAGCTCGACGGCGCCGTGCCGCAACCGAGCCGGCTGATCTTCATCGACGACTGGAAGCCGCTCGCCGACGCCCAGAAGGGCAAGCTGATCGTCGCCGCGCCGGCCAACGACACGGTGCTCTACGTCAGCGACGACGACGCGTCCACGCTCGACGCGCTGCGCGCGCAGGTACGCGATCTCATGGGCAAGACCGCCAATCCGTTGACGGACGTGCTGCTGCGCTGGTCGCCGTCGGGCTGGGTGCCGGTGCAGTGACCTCGCGTCAGTGAACGAGGCTCAGCGTCCGCCGTTCATGGCGGACGCTGCCGGCGTGCCGCGGAACAGCCGCCGCGCCAGATGCCAGCCCGCGCGCTGCGCCGCGAGCCACAACCCCATCGCCAGATAGAGCGAGCCGATCATGATCGCGGCGCGCGGCAACGGCGCGACGCCGTTCAGGACGCGGCCGACGGTGAGCGCGAGCGTGATCGCGCCCACCGTCGAACGCATGCCGGCCAGGCTGGACAACCAGGCCATCAGCGTCGGCAGTCCGACGGTCAGCAGCACGGCGATGGCTTGCCATCCGCCCGCGGGCCGCGTGGGCTGCACGCGGAAGGTCGGGTTGGGCACGTAGAGGCGCAGGCGGTACACCGAAACGCTGGCGGAAATCCATGCTGCCTGCAGTCCTGCGACGACGGGCATCATCGTCGGCACCGCCCACACGAAGAAGCCCCACAGTGCCACGGCGGTCGTGATCATGGCCGGCGTTCCCTTCAGGCCGAGCAGCAGGCCGATCGCGAGGAACACCAGGCTCAGCCCCGTCATGGCGTCGCCGTAGACGGGCGCGAGCTGCAGGGCGAGACCCGCGACCGCGAAGCCCGCGGCGCCTACCCAGGGCGACAGCCGCTCCCAGCGTTCCGACTTGAGCTTCCCGGCCAGCCAGGCGGGCACGGCCTCGCGCAGGAAATCGAGGGCCTGGCCGACATAGCCCATGACCACGCAGAAGATGACCACCGAGAACATGGCGGAGAAGCCGTGTTCGATCCCTTCGTTCACGCTGCCCGCCAGTACGCCGCTGAGCAGGCCGGCCAGCAGCGCGATCACCACCAGCGCCGCGTTGCGCGTCTTCACGCCCAGCTTCTGCACGGCGCCCAGCTCCGCCTCGTCGAGACCCAGCCGGCGCAGCAGCTGCCAACCCGCCCACTGCAGATGCAAGGGCAGCGTGTGCCCCATCAGGAGGGCGCCGATGAAGGCCTTGAACCTGTTTCCCTCGCTCGCCGAACTGGAGAGCTGGGCGACGCGGACCGTCGGCGCGAACTCCTCGAGCGTCGCCGGATCGGTGATGGGCGGCGGGTGGCGCTCCAGCACGGCCGCGAGCGCGGCCATGCGTTCGTCGCCGAGCAGGCGCTCGATGCGGAAGTCGCGCGACCAGTTGAAATGCTCGCGCAGCAGATCGATGAGATGCGGGGGCAGGTGGTCTTCGAGCTGCACCACGAGGTCTGCGAATCTCGCCGAGGCTTCGAGCTGCCGTTCCAGCGGCAGGTCGCCGAGATGGCGGCGCAGTGCCGGCATGGCGGCTTCCAGCTTCGCCGGACCTTGCTTGAGCAGGTGGATGAGCTCGTGGCAGAGGTCCTCGGGCGACGGTCCCGCGGCCTCCAGGAAGACGGGCTGAGCGGGCTGAGCGGGCTGCGGGGGTTGAGGGTGGAAGGCGGGCGCAGGCGCCGCCGCGGGCGGGAACGGCGCCGTGGCGGGCCATTCGGAGTCGATCACCGCCTCGATCTGTTCCGCCATGGGCGATGCCGCGACGACCGCCGGCTCGTCGACCACGGCGGCCGCTTCCGTCACCACCGCTTCCGTCATCGCTTCCGTCGCGGCCTCTTCCGCCGCGGCCTGCGCCGCGATCAGCGCCTGCCGGCGGGCGTGCGCGACGAGGCGGTCATAGGCCTCCCGCAGTGCCTGGTAGGCCTGGGCGTCGTCATCGGGTCGGGTCTTGCGCAGCGTCTTCGCATAGGCGCGCTTGATCTCGCCCAGGTCGCTGCTGGGCCCGGCCAGTCCCACCGTGGCGCAATCGCGGTGCCAGTCCTCGTGCCATGCCTCCATCGTCGCGCTCCGGGATCAGAAGCGGAAACCGCCGTCGATGCTGTCCAGCGCCTCGCGCATCTGCTGGCGGGCGTGGCGGATGGCGCGCGGGTCCTGCGTGTCCAGCGCCTGCTCGAACTCGCCGAGCCAGGATTGGATGGCGACGCGCTGCTCGCCGAGCCGGTCCTCGTAGAGGCGCTTCGCGCGCTCGACCAGGTAGCGGTTCTCCTCCTCGTCGCGCGGATGGCGCTTGAGCGCGCGCAGCTGCTGCAGCGCCTCGGCGATCTGCGACTCGCTCATCTCGGTGGCGGTGTTGCGGATCAGCGTGCTGACGGTGCGTCCGCCCTTCACGTCGCGCACGTCCACGTCCAGCAGGCCGTTGGCGTCGTAGGTGAAGCGCACCTCGATCGCGGACTCGCCCGCCGGCGCGGGCGTCAGCGGGATCGACAGCTTGCCCAGGTGCAGGTTGTCGCTGCCGACGGGCGACTCGCCCTGGCGGATGTCCAGCTCCACTTCCTTCTGGCCGTCGTGCATGCTGTAGAAGCGATCCATCCGCGACACCGGCACCGGCGTGTTGCGCTCGATGATCGGACTGAAGCGGTCACCCACGGTCTGGTTGCCGACACGCTGCGCAGTGATCACGCCCAGCGAGAACGGCATCACGTCCGTCAGCACCACCTCGTCCAGCGCCGCGTCGCGCGCCTTCAGGCCGGCCTGCACGGCGGCGCCCTGGGCGATCGCCTGGTCGGGATCGATGGTGCGCAGCGGCAGACGCTGGAACAGCCGCGTGATCATCTGGCGGACCATCGGCATGCGCGTCGCGCCGCCGACCAGGACCACCTCGTTCAGCGCGGCGGGCGAGAGCTGCGCGTCCTGCAGCGCGCGCTCGATCGGGCGGCGCAGGCGCTGCAGCAGCTCGGCGGTGGCGGACTCGAAATCGGCCCGCGTGATCTCCAGTTCGGCGCGTCGTCCGTCCAGCATCAGGCCCATGACGGCGCTGTCGCGCTCGCTGAGGTCGCGCTTGGCCTGCTCGGCGGCGCGCCACCACAGCGCGGGATCCTTCTGCAGCCGCTCGCGCTCGGCGAGCGACAGCGCGCCGCAGCGCTCGATGAACAGCTTGCCCACGGCGTGTGCGAAGTCCTCGCCGCCCAGCCGCGTGTCGCCGGCGCTGGCGCGCACCTCGACGACGCCGTCGAAGTACTCCAGCACCGACACGTCGAAGGTGCCGCCGCCCAGGTCGAAGACCAGGAAGGTGCTGTTGTCGGGACGGTCCTGCAGGCCGTAGGCCAGGCCGGCGGCGGTGGGCTCGTTGAGCAGCCGCTCGACCTTGAGTCCGGCGAGCTCGCCCGCGGCTCGCGTGGCGCGTCGCTGAGCCTCGTTGAAGTAGGCCGGGACGGTGATGACGGCCTCGGTGACCGGTTCGCCCAGGAAGGCTTCGGCATCGGCCTTCAAGGACTGGAGCACCAGCGCGGACAGCTCCTCGGCGCGCAGGTTCCGGTCGCCGAGCCGTACCGTGCGGTCGGTGCCCATCATCCGCTTGAAGGCCTGTGCGGTGCGGACCGGATCGGTGGCGGCGCGTTCGCGGGCGGCCAGGCCGGTGATCAGCTTGCCGGCGTCGTCGATGGCCACCGCCGACGGCGTGGCGACGTCGCCCAGCGCGTTGGGGATCAGCTGGGGGCGGCCGTCGCGGAAGACGGCGATGAGGCTGTTGGTCGTGCCGAGGTCGATGCCGACGATCATGGGATTCGGAGGGGTCGGGTGTTGCGCCGCGGCGAGGATAGCGCCCACCCGACCCCCGCCGGGCAGGCGATCACGCGGGCGTGGCGCCGGCGTTGCGCACCGTCAACAGATCGCCGAGCCGGACGCGGCGGAGGAACTCCGAGCGGATCCGGTCCGCGACCGCGCTGACGACGTTGCTGCCGTCTTCCGAGGGATCGATGTGCACCCGGAAGGGGCGCTTGCCGAAGGGCGTGCCGACAACGTCCACCACGGCGCGGGCCACCTCGGTGGGATCCGCGTCGGCGGGTTCGGCGGCGGCCAGGTTGGTCATGATCTCCTGCGCCAGGCCTTGCGTCGGCCCGCGGTCGTAGGCGGCCGCCCGCTCAATGTCGCCCGGCGAGCCCGAGTGCACGAAGTGGTTGGTGCCCTTGGTGAAGGCGCCCGGGACGACGATCGCCGTCTCGATGCCCCAGCGCGCCAGCTCGCCCGCGTAGCTGACGGCGACCGCGTCCATCGCCGCCTTCGCCGCGAAGTAGGGCGCCAGGTAGGGCGGCGTGCCGCCGCGCGTGCTGCTGCTGCCGATCCACAGCAGCAGGCCGCGGCCCTGCCGGCGCAGCTGCGGCAGCGCCGCGCGGTTGACCCGCTGCGCGCCGATCACGTTGACGTCGTAGAGCTGTGCGTACTGCTCGGGCAGGAAGGCTTCCGCCGGGCCGAAGGCCATGTGGCCGGCGTTGTGCATGACGACGTCGAGCCGGCCCTGCTCGGCGACGATGCGGGCGATGGCGGCGTCGGACGAGTCCTGCGACTGGACGTCGAGTTCCAGCGCGTGCAGCCTCACGCCGTGCTCGCGGGCATAGGCGTCGACGGCGGCGACCTGCGGCGCGTTGCGGCCCTGCGTGGCGCGCATGCTGGCGTAGACGATGTGGCCGGCGTCGGCCAGCGCGCGGGCGCTCATGGCGCCGAAGCCGCTCGAGGCGCCGGTGACGAGGATGACCTGGGAAGCGGGGGTCGACGTGCTCATGACAGTGCTCCGGAAGGAAGGGACTGAGGAGAAGACTGGGGCGATGACGGGCGTGGGACTCAGGCGAAGCCGCCGTTGGACCGCAGGACCTGGCTGTTGATCCAGCCGCCGCCCGCGCCGACGAGGAAGGAAACGGCGTTGGCGATGTCCTCGGGCGTGCCCAGGCGCTCCAGCGGCGCGACCTTGGCGACGCTGTCGATCTGCTCCTGCGACTTGCCCTTGAAGAAGAGCTCGGTGCCGACCGGTCCCGGGGCGACCGCGTTGACGGTGATGGAGCGGCCGCGCAGCTCGTTGGCCAGCACGTGCACCAAGCCTTCGACGCCGGCCTTGGACGCGATGTACGGGCCGTAGTTGGGGAAGGACTTGGCGATCACGCTGGTCGACAGCGCCACGATGCGGCCGCCCGTGGCGACCTTCTCGGCGGCGTGCGCCAGCACCAGGAAGGCGCCGCGCAGGTTGGTGTCGATGACCTGATCGAAGGTCTCCAGGCTGGACGGCTTGATCGCGCCCATCGGCATCACGCCGGCGCTGTGCACGACGGCGTCGAGGCGGCCGTGGCGGCGCAGCGTTTCCTCGAAGAGCGCGGCGACCTGGCCGGCGTCGGACACGTCGGCCTGCACGGCGGTGGCGCGGCCGCCGGCGGCTTCGATGGCGGCGACGGTCTCCTGGGCCGCGGCGGCGTTGCCGGCGTAGTTGACGACGACGGTGAAGCCGTCGGCGGCCAGCCGCTTGGCGATGGCCTGGCCGATGCCGCGCGAGCCGCCGGTGACGAGGGCGGTGCGGAAACCGCGATCGGTCGAGATCGGGGTCGAAGAGGAGGAGGACGAGGAGGAAGAGGAAGAGGAAGGGGTGGTCATGGTTCGCTCCAAGGGGTTGTCGGAAGTCGGGGGGAAGGGGGGGTGAAGGACGTCCGGGTTGCGATGGAACGAATTCTGGTTGTTGATCTGATCCGGAAAAAGTAGTGAAAATTGGCTTGTCAGTTCAACCTGACTCAACAAAAGCCTGAGAGGATGTGGGAATGGACCGATTCGAGACCCTTCAGCTGTTCACCCGGATCGTGGAGCTGCGCAGCTTCACGCAGGCGGCCGCGCACCTGGACATCCCCCGGGCGACGGCCACGCACGCCATCAAGGCGCTGGAGGCGCGACTGGGCACGCGGCTGCTGGACCGGACCACCCGCGACGTGCGGCCGACGCTGGACGGCCAGGCGTATTACGAGCGCTGCGTGCTGGTGCTCAACGAGCTGGACGATGCCGAGGCCTCGCTGAAGCAGGTGGCGTCGAATCCGCGCGGGGTGCTGAGGGTGGACATGCACGGGGTGCATGCGTCGCAGATCGTGCTGCCGCGCATCGACGAGTTCCGCGAGCGCTTCCCGCAGATCGAGCTGGTCGTCAGCGGCGGCGACCGCCTGGTGGACCTGGTCCGCGAGGGCGTCGACTGCGTGCTGCGGGCAGGCACGCCGCGCGATTCGACGCTGGTGGCGCGCAAGCTGGCGTCCATGCCGCAGGCCATCTGCGCCAGTCCCGAATACCTCGAACGCGCCGGCACGCCGCGGCATCCCGACGATCTGCCGTGGCATCAGACGGTGCGCTTCTTCGCCAGCGGCGGCGGCGTGGACTACCCGCTCGAACTCATCGTGGACGGGCAGTTGAGGCGTTATGCACTGCCGGGCTGGATCTCGGTGAACGACGCCCAGAACTACCACGCCTGCGCGCTGCGCGGCTGCGGGCTGATCCAGGTGCCGCGCTACCACCTGGAGCCCGACCTGCGGGCCGGACGGCTTGTCGAGGTGCTGCCGGAATGGCAGAGCCCGCCGATGACGCTGTCCGTGCTCTACCCGCAGCACCGGCAGCTGTCGCCGCGCGTGCGGGTGTTCGTGGACTGGCTGGCGCAGTTGTATGCGGAGCGCTTTCCGGAACCGTCCACGGTCGCGTGAGGACGAGGGACTGACGTACGCGCGACGACAGCGGTTGCCGGACGGAGCGGGATACTCGGCATCATGTCCGGCGATCACCAAGCACCGAATCCACCCTCCGCGCCACGCAGCGACAACGACGCAAGCGGCCCCGGCGACACCAGCGCCCCCGGCGACCCTCCGGCAGCTGCGCACGCCGACCCGGACTTCCTGTCGGCGGTCCGCGATGACCTGACCGACTGGCGCCAATGGCTGGCCCGCGCCGTGGTCCTCGGATTCGCCGTGGCGGCCGGCCTGGCGGTCGTGGCCTTCACCTGGGTCAGCGAGCAGGCCATGGCGGGCTTCTCCGCCGTGCGGGCCTGGTCGCCCTGGGCCCCGCTCGTGTGGACGCCGGTGTGCACGGCGGGATTGGTGTGGCTGACCCGACGCTTCGTGCCGGGCGCCGCGGGTTCCGGCATCCCTCAGGTCATGGCCGCCCTGTCGCCCAAGGTCGATGCGGCCCGGCAAGGGCTCTTCGTGTCGCTGAAGCTCAGCGCCGCAAAGCTGTTCCTGGTGTCGGGCGGCCTGCTCGGGGGGCTGGCCATCGGCCGCGAGGGCCCGTCGGTGCAGATCGCCGCGGGGGTCATGCAACATGCCCAGCGGTGGCTGCCCCGGCGATCGCCGCTCAATCACGACGGTCTGCTGGTGGCTGGCGGCGCGGCCGGCATCGCCGCGGCCTTCAACGCGCCGCTGGCCGGGGTGATGTTCGCCATCGAGGAACTCACCCGCAAGATCGAACAGCGCAGCAGCGGGCTGATCATCGCGGCCATCGTGCTCGCCGGGCTGATCGCCGTGTCGGCGTTCGGCAATGCCAGCTACTTCGGCCGCCTGAAGGTGGACCACCTCACCTGGTCCCACCTGCTGCCCGGACTGCTGACGGCCGTCGGGTGCGGACTGGCCGGCGGCGTCTTCTCGCGTCTGCTGCAGCGCAGCCTGCTCGGAGGAACCGACCGTTTCAGCCGGTGGAGAGCCCGTTTCCCGGTCCGCTTCGCCTTCGCCTGCGGTCTGGCCATCGCGGTCCTCGGACTGGTGAGCCACGGCGCCACCGACGGCAGCGGCTACGACTACACCCGCGGCCTGGTGGAAGGCCACCTCGACCTGCCGGTGCTCTACGTCACGCTGCGCATCGTGGCGACCTGGCTCGCGGTCTGGTCCGGCGCGCCCGGCGGGATCTTCGCGCCATCGCTGGCGATCGGCGCCGGCATCGGCAGCGACATCGCCCAGCTGACCCACACGGGTGAGGGTGCTGCGGTCATGATCGCCATCGGCATGACGGCCTTCCTCGCGGCGGTGACGCAAGCGCCCGTCACGTCCTTCATCATCGTGATGGAGATGGTGGACGGCCATTCGATGGTGTTGAGCCTGATGGCGGCCGCGTTGCTCGCCAGCCTCGTGTCGCGCTGGATCAGCGTGCCGATCTATCACCGGCTGGCGCAGGCGCAGCTCGCGAGGCTGCCGGCATTCGTTGACCCGGCAAAGGTGGTACGTGACAGGCCGTGAGCGAGCCTGAGGGCATTGGGCTCGCCGAAGCCGACGATGTTCTTTGCGATCAGGACGCGGACGACTACCGGACCGAAGGCGACGAGTACCTAGGGCGGCTCTGCAGGCAAAGGAATCTGGATCACATCCGTGAACTGTCGATGGCTGACGCCAAGGCCTTGGCGATTGCGCTTGACCGCGGCTACAGCCTGGCGACCGATGAATGGCCCTTGCGAGAGTTCTCGCAGTTCGTGGAGCCTGACGAGAATGGCAGTCGCATCATCGTCCTGTCCAGTCTGCTGCAGCCAGCTTGACTTTCATATCGATGCTGTATTACTGTACTGATACACGCTGACGATGCCGTCGGCGCCTGCACGCCGATGGACGCCGACCTTCTCTTCAGCATCAACCCGGGCTCCCCCGAGCCGATCTACCGCCAGCTGGTGGAACAGCTGCGCCGCCGCATCGCCAGCGGGCAGCTGGTCGCGGGCGAGGAGATCCCCTCGGTGCGCGAACTGGCGCAGGCGCTGGCGGTGAATCCGATGACGGTCTCCAAGGCCTTCGGGCTGATGGAGGCCGAGGGGCTGGTGGAGCGCCGCCGCGGCTTGCCGATGGTGGTGGCGGCCCAGCATCAGAAGGCGATGAAGACGCGCGGCCGCGTGGAGCTGCTGCGCCCGGCGCTGGAGAAGGCCGCCGCCGAGGCGCGACAGCTGGAGCTGCCGCCGGATCAGGTGCTGGCGCTGTTCAAGGCGCTGCTCGAGGATCAGGGAGAGATGCGATGACGCACACGCACACGCTGACGCAGACACTGCACGAGACGCTCGATCACACGATGCCGATCAGCCCGGCGCAGAGCCGGTCGCTGGCCGATGGCGCGCTCGACGCGCCGCCGGTGAGCGCGAGCGGTCTGCGCGTCGACTTCAAGGGCCAACCGGGCGTGCTCGCGAACCTGGACTGGACGCTGGCGCCGGGGCAGGTCGTCGGGCTGCTGGGCCGCAACGGCGCCGGCAAGACCACCCTGCTGGAAACGCTGCTGGGCCTGCGCGAGCCGCAAGCCGGCGAGGTGCGCCTCTTCGGCCAGCCGGCGCTGATACCCGACGACGCACTGCGCGCGCGGCTGGGCTATGTGCCGCAGCAGTCGGCGCTGTTCGAGGACTTCAGCGCCGGCGATCTGCTGCGCTACTTCCGCAGCTTCTATCCGCGCTGGAACGACGCCAAGGTCGACGGGCTGATGTCGCGCTGGGAGATTCCGCGCGACCGGCGCGTCGGGCAGCTTTCGCAGGGGCAGCAGCAACGGCTGTCCATCATCCGCGCGCTCGCGCACGAGCCCGATCTGCTCGTGCTCGACGAGCCCGTCGCCAGCCTCGACGCCGCGGGACGGCGCGACTTCCTGCGCGAGCTCGTCGACCAGGTGCTGGACCGCGGCACGACGGTGCTGTTCTCGACGCACATCCTGTCCGACCTGGAGCGCGTGGCCTTCAACGTCGCATTCCTGAGCCGCGGCCGCATCGCGCTGCATGCACCGCAGGATGCGCTTGCGGAGGAGATCCGCCTGCTGTCCGGCCCGGTGGGCCGGTTGCAGGCCGCGGTCGACGCGCACGGCGGCCAGGTGCTGGGCCGGCGCGATCTCGGCGAACAGCCGCGCTGGCTGGTGCGGTTCCCCGACGGACGGCTGCCGCAGGGTGACGCCGCGATGCGCTGCGAGGCGCTCAGCCTCGAAGACCTCTTCCTGGAGCTGACGCAGTGAACGCCGCCATGAATGGCGCCATGCGCACCGTGCTCCCGTCGCCCGGCATCGGCGGCCACGCCGCCGTGCTGGGCGCGATCGGCCGGTCGCTGCGGCGCATCTGGTGGTTGCTGCTGCCGCTGGCCGCCGTCACGGGACTGGCCTCGATCAAGTCCGCCTCTGCGGCCGGGGGGGCGTTCTGCATCTCGACTGCGGTCCTGCTGCAGTTCGCGTGGTGGGTCTGCGGCAGCTCGCTGACGGCGCAGAACCATCCCGACGCGGCGCGCCTCGTGCCCGGGCATGTGCGCCAGCTGCGCCAGGTGGCAGTCGCCCTGTTCCTCGTGCTCGCCGTGGCGGACGGGTTGTTGATGCACGCGGTGTTCGGCCACTTCCTGATGTTCACGATGATCGCGGGCGCCGCGATGGTCTGCTTCGGCATCCCGCTGCGCTGGCCGTGGGCCTGGTTCGTCGTCTGGGTCGTTCCGTGGTTCGTCGGTCCGTTGTTCCCCGACCTGGTTCTCTGGCGCGACGTGAAGGCCCTGATGCGCGACTGGTACGCGCAGCAGCCGCTGTCGCAGGCGGCCGTGTGCATGCTCGCGATGACCGCCCTGGTGTGGTGTCTGCTGCAGGACGGCGGCGCGGCGCATCGTCGCTACTTCCGCGCGACGCGCCAGCTTCGGGACATGTTCGCGATGAAGGGCGCCGCCAGTGCCTGTCCGCCGCGGACCCGACTCGGTCGCGTGCTCGCCAAGCCGTTCACGTGGGGGATGCCGGCCTGGCGCGAGCATCTGCTGCGCACGGCCCAGCCGACGGTTGACAGCGTGCTCGCGCGCGCCGAGACCGCCGCCATGCGCGGCGCGCATTGGTCGTCCATCCTGAGCGCTGCCGCCTTCGTCTTCCTGCTGCTGCTGATCGCGGAATTCGCGGCGTTGTTCTGGTTGCCGGAGTCGCGGGCGACGAAGGTCCTGCAAGGCGCGCTGCCGGGGAGTTCGCTCGGGGTGATGTGCGCGCTGTTCGGCCCGATGCTGGGCGCGACCACGTCGCTCTATCGCACCCGCGCCGAGCAGTCCCTGCTGGTGCTGGTGCCGGGCATGCCGCGCGGCGAGGCGATGAACCGCGTGATGGCGCGACGGCTGCTGAAGCAGTTCTTCGCCGTGCTGGGCTTCGGCGCAGTCACGCTCTTGCTGATGATGGCCCTCGTTCCCGGCGAATGGCCAGGCGACCTGCCGGTCATGGGCCTGTACTTCGCGGCCACCGCGGTGCCGGGCGGCCTGCTGCTGTGGGTGGACTGGTCGCGCCAACGTGAGCCGGGCGCGGCGCAGTCGGTCACCATGATGCTGGGCATGATGCTGGCGATGGGGATGGGTGTGGCGGGCCAGCGGCTCTTCGACCTGACGCCCTGGCACATCCTGGCCGTCAGCGCACCGCTGACCGCGGCCCTGGGGTTCTGGCGCTGGCGCGCGGTGCGCCGCATGGCGCCGTTCTGGCCGGTGGGTCGGCACGCCGGAGACTGAGTCTTCCGACGTAGACGTGGCGGGGTTTTACGCCCACCGTGATGTCCTGAGACAGGGGCGGGATGCATCCTCCAGCCAGCGTATTCGAACAGACCGTTTCCAAGCCACGATTGGACAGCTATCGCAACTACTGGAAGGTAGGTGCGGAAGAAGCGGTTGGCCTGGCGCGCACGTCGCTGAGCCGATTGCCCTCAGCACGCTCGCGCTTCGGCAGCAGTTCGCCGCGGTAATCAGGCGAAACCGCCCCGTCCGCCTCCTCGATCAGGCCGGCGAAGGCTTGTTCATTCCCGCGTAGATCTCTTTCGGCTCAGATCGGCAGCTCCGTGTAATACCGGCCGCCGTGGAAGATCAGCGGCTGCGCGAGTTCGGCCTGGGTGCAGGCCTCGACCTCGCCGACGAAGATGACGTGGTCGCCTTCCTCGTACTGGCTGCGGTTCGCGCATTCGAAGACCGCCGCGCAGCCTTCCAGCACCGGCGCGCCGCCGCAGCCCTCGCGGAAACGCACGCCGGCGAAGCGGTCGATGTCGCGCGTGGCGAAGCGTTGCGCCAGTTCTTTCTGGTCGGCCGCCAGGATGTTGATCGCGTAGTGTGAGCCGCGGCTGAACACCGGCATCGAGCCGGCCCGGCGCGCCAGGCTCCACAGCACCAGCGGCGGCGACAGCGACACTGAGTTGAACGAGTTGGCCGTCAGGCCGACCAGGGTGCCGTCTTCCGCCCGCGCGGTCACGATGGTGACGCCGGTGGCGAACATGCCGAGCGCCGCGCGGAAGGCCTGCGGGTCGAGCGGCGAGGTGGCGCAGGTCGGAGACGGCGTGATCAGTGGCGACTGGGACATGATGACCAGGATTGTCGCCTGCCTAGAATCCCGCCATGGTTGATACAGATTTCTCCACCGACGCCGATGTCCACCTCCCCTCGGCGCCCGCTGACGGCTTCGGTCGATGCGATTGCCTTCGTTGCGGCAAGGAAGGCACGCCGCGCCACCCCGCGCGACGCCTGTTCACCGGCCTGATCGCCACCGGCGGCGCGCTGGCGCTGGCGCCCGCCTGGGCGCAGGACGGCGTCGACGTCGGCAAGCAGAGCCGTTTCACCAAGCTCATCTCGGCCGAGCAGGTCGAGGCCGCCGCCCAGAAGCAGTACGCGCAGATGATGCAGCAGGCCCAGGCGCAGAAGGCGCTGGCGCCGGCCAACCACGCGCAGGTGGTGCGCCTGCGCGCGATCGCGCAGCGGATCATCCCGTTCACCGGGACCTGGAACGACCGCGCCCGGCAGTGGCGCTGGGAAGTGAACCTGATCGGCAGCAAGGAGCTCAACGCGTTCTGCATGCCGGGCGGCAAGATCGCGTTCTATTACGGGATCCTCCAGCAACTGCAGCTGAGCGACGACGAGGTCGCGATGATCATGGGTCACGAGATGGCCCACGCGCTGCGCGAACACGCCCGCGAACGCATGGGCAAGAACATGGCGACCAACGGCGCGATCCAGCTGGGCGCGGCGATCTTCGGGCTCGGCGACCTCGGCCGGGGCGTGGCCAACATCGGCGGGCAGCTGCTGTCGCTGACCTTCAGCCGCGAGGACGAGAGCGAGGCCGACCTGGTCGGCATGGAGCTCGCGGCCCGCGCCGGTTATGACCCGCGCGCCGGTATCACCCTGTGGGAAAAGATGGGACAGGCGAGCAAGGGCGCGCCGCCGCAGTTCCTGTCCACGCACCCGTCCGGCCCGACGCGGATCCGCGACATGGAGCGCACGCTGCCTCGCGTCCAGAACCTGTACGCCCGCGCGCCCAGGCCGGAGCAGCGCTTCCAGCCGCCGGCGCCGGCCAAGTCCTGATCGCCGCCTTTCGGGCCCCGATGGCTCGAAAGGTCGATGTCATGGGGCTTCCCTACGGTTAGGTGTTGGCACAGCGATTGCCGAGGCCGCCCACGAGGTCCACACTTGGCCTCGTCCACCTGAGGGTCCACATGCCGGGTCAGGAGCCACCGCACGGCTCGGGTGCAAGCCCCGCACCCGAGGAAGGCGTCGCGCACGTCGGGGCGGCGCTCGACTACGTCACTGACGCGGTGATCCTGCTCGAGCACGACTGGACCATCGAGTTCGTCAATGTGGCCTTCGAGCGCGCCAGCGGCCGCCAGCGCGAGGCCCTCATCGGCAGGGACTACTGGTCCACGCTGTCCGGCGCGATGGGCGAGCGCTTCGACGTGGAGGCGCGATCGGCGATGCAATCGCGCGCCGCCCACATCTACGAGGAATTCAACGCCCGCCTGAGCAAGTGGTTCGAGTGTCGCGCCTTCCCCTGCGAGCACGGCCTCGTGGTGCTGTTCATCGACATCACGATGCGCAAGGCGGACGAACTGACGCGGGTCGATTTCGAAGAGAAGCTGGTGCGCATCCAGCGGATGGAGTCGCTGGGCACGCTGGCCGGCGGCGTGGCGCACGACTTCAACAACATCCTGGCGGCCATCCTGGGCCACGCGGGGATGATGCTCGACGAGCTGCCGGCGACCTCGCCGCTGCGCGGCCACATGCAGCAGATCAAGCGGGCCGGCGACCGCGCCCGCGACATCGTGCAGCGCATCCTGGCGTACGCGCGCGGCAGCAGCCATGAGCTGTCCAAGCACAAGCTGCGCCCGCTGGTGGAGGACAGCATCCAGCTGCTGCGCTCGACGCTGCCGGCCTCGGTGATGCTGACGGTGGACCTGCACGGCGACGACTGCGTCGCGACGGTCGATCCGGCGGAGGTGCAGCAGGTGGTCCTCAACCTTTGCACGAACGCCTGGCAGGCGATGCCGGGCGGCCACGGGCAGCTGCATGTGGCGCTGCGCGCGGTGCACTTCGACGTGCCGCATGCCTTCGCGATCGGTCGCGTGGCCCCGACGGATTACGCGGAACTCAGCGTCCGGGACGACGGTCACGGGATGGAGGAAGACGTCGCGAAGCGCCTGTTCGAACCCTTCTTCACCACCAAGCCGCGCGGCCAGGGCACGGGGCTGGGGCTGCACATCGTGCACGGCATCGTGCACTCGCACGGCGGTGCGATCGACGTGAAGTCGCGGCCGGGGATGGGCACGGTGTTCTCCATCTACCTGCCGGTGGTGGGCAACGAGACGGCCAGCCTCGACACGGCGGCCCTGGCGAAGGTGGCCGATCCGGGGCTGGGCGAGCATGTGCTCTACGTCGACGACGATCCCATCGTGCTGATGATGGTCGAGGCGCTGTTGAAGAAGGCGGGCTACGACGTGCGCACCTACGAGGACCCGACCGCGTGCCTGGCCGACATCGAGAGCGGCGGGGTGCCGGTGCAGCTGCTGATCACCGACTTCAACATGCCCGGCATGAACGGGCTGGAGCTGGCGGTGGCGGTGCGCGAGACCCTGCCGACGGTGCCGGTGATCGTCACCACGGGCTACATCGGCGACGAGCTGACCGACGCGGCCGATCGCATGGGCGGCGTGGCGGTGCTGCAGAAGGAGCGCAGCTTCGAGGAGCTGGTCGAACTGGCCGCGCTCGCGTTGCGCGGTTTCCCGGAGTCGCGCTTCCTGGACACGGGCCTGTCGCCGCTCTGATGCGCGGCGGCAGCCGTTGTCAGCCCCAGCGCCCGCCGACGAAGGGATTCGTGCGGCGTTCTTCGCCGAAGCTGCTCTCGGGACCGTGGCCGGGGACGAAGACGGTGTCGTCGCCCATGGGCCACAGGCGCTCGTTGATGGAGCGGATCAGCGCGGCGTGGTCGCCGCCGGGGAAGTCCGTGCGGCCGATGCTGCCGGCGAACAGCACGTCGCCGACGAAGCAGCGTTTGGCGCTCGCGGAGTGGAAGACGACATGGCCGGGCGTGTGGCCGGGGCAGTGGCGCACGGTCAGCGTCTCGTGGCCGATCTGCACGGTGTCGCCGTCCTCGAGCCAGCGCGTGGGCGTGAACATCTCCGCCGGCGGGAAGCCGAACATCGCGGACTGCTGCGGCAGTCCGTCGATCCAGAACTGGTCGCCCTGATGCGGCCCGATGATGGGCAGATCGCGCATCCGCGCGAGCTCGCCGGTGCCGCCCGCGTGATCGATGTGCGCGTGGGTCAGCCAGATCGCCTTCAACGTCAGACCGAGGCGGTCGACCTCGGCGAGCAGGCGCGGGATCTCGCCGCCCGGATCGACGATCGCGGCTTCGCGCGTGACGTCGCACCAGACGATGGAGCAGTTCTGGCGGAAGGGGGTGACGGGGACGGTCTGGTCGCGGAGGGGCATGGGGTCGATACGAAAGCTCGACCCGATTATCAGATGCGACGACCGGGCGGCCGTCATGCCTTGCCGAGCCGCTCCTTCGCCAGCCTCGTGCCCTCCGCCAGCGCCTGCAGCTTGCGCCACGCCACGTCGCGTCCCATGGGGGCCAGGCCGCAGTTCGTGCACGGGAACAGGCGTTCCTTCGGCACGAAGGCCAGCGCGCGGCCGATGGTGTCGGCCACCTCCTCGGGGGTTTCGACGACGTCGCTGGCCACGTCGATCACGCCGACCATCACGTCCTTGCCGGCCAGCAGCTTCATCAGGTCGGGCGGCACATGGGAGTGGATGCATTCCAGGCTCACCTGGTCGATGCGGCTGCGCGCGAGCGCGGGGAACACCGTCTCGTACTGGCGCCATTCATCGCCCAGGGTGCTCTTCCAGTCCGTGTTGGCCTTGATGCCGTAGCCGTAGCAGATGTGCACGGCCGTCGTGCAGGTGAGGCCCTGCGCCGCGCGTTCGAGCGCCTGCACGCCCCAATCGGCGGCGTCCTTCATGTAGACATTGAAGGCGGGCTCATCGAACTGGATGATGTCGACGCCATCGGCCTGAAGCGCCAGCGCCTCCTGGTTGAGCAGTTCGGCGAAGGCGAAGGCCAGCTTGACCTTGTCGCCGTAGCAGCGGTCCGCCACGGTGTCGACGATGGTCATCGGGCCGGGCAGGGTGAACTTCAGCTTCTTCTTCGTGTGCGCCCGCGCCAACTGCGCCTCGAAGGCATGCACGCGCCCCTTCAGGCGCAACGCCGACACCACCTGCGGCACCATCGCGTCGTAGCGGTTGTCGCGGATGCCCATCTTCACCTTGTTCTCGAAGTCGATGCCGTCGACCTGTTCGAGGAAGCCGTGCACGAAATGCTGTCGCGACTGCTCGCCGTCGCACACGATGTCCAGGCCGGCGTCTTCCTGGGCCTTGATCCACAGCAGGGTCGCATCGGCCTTGGCCTGACGGAGCGCATCGCCTTCAGCCCGCCATTGAGGCCAGAGCCTGTTGGTTTCGGCCAGCCAGGCGGGTTTGGGCAGGCTGCCGGCGATGGAGGTTTCAAACATCAGGGATTTCCTTTCGGGCGAAGACGGGTGCGGCGAGTGATCCCGCCATTCATTCGGATTCGATGGGTGAGTCGGTGGGTGACTCGGCGGCTTCAAGCGGTGGGCTGGAGCGCGGCTTCAGCCGCCCATTGGTCGAGGACGTGCCGGTAGGGCTTGATGAACTGCTCCTCCGCGAATTTCCCCTGCTTGACGGCCAGCTGGCTGCGCTCTTCCCGGTCGTAGACGATCTGCGTCAGCGAATAGTCCTGATGCTTCAAGCTCGGCTGGTAGAAATGACCGGCGGCCGAATTGGCGTTGTAGATCTCGGGGCGGTAGATCTTCTGGAAGGTCTCCATCGTGCTGATGGTCCCGATCAGTTCCAGGCTCGAGTAGTCGCCCAGCAAGTCGCCGAAGAAGTAGAACGCCAGCGGGGCCACGCCATTCGGCGGCATGAAGAACCGGACCTGCATCCCCATCTTCGCGAAGTACTGATCCGTCGACGACGGCTCGCTCTGCTGGTATTCGACGCCCAGCACGGGGTGAACGTTCCCCGTCCGTCGATAGGTCTTGCTGGTCGAGGCACTGATGCAGATCACCGGCGACTTGTCGAACCGAGCCTTGTAGGCGTCGGAACCCGCAAACTGCTTGAACAACTTGCCGTGCAGGTCGCCGAAGCCTTCGGGCAGTCCGAATTCCGGGCGGTCCGCGTTGTACGCAGGGAGCAGGACGCTGAAGTCGTAGTCGCGCACGTAGGAGGAGAAGTTGTTCCCCACGATGCCGTCGAAGCGCTGGCCGGTCCTCCTGTCGAGGATGGTGGGCTTGAGGATCTCGATCAACGGGAATGCCGCATCGCTGCCCTGGTGCTCGATGGTCATCTCGACGGAGATGATCTCGAGCTCGACCGTGTAGCGGTCACGCGTCGGGTTGTCCCAGGACGCCAGGTCGTTGAAGCGGTTGTCGATCATGCGCAGCGTGTTGCGCAGGTTCTGGCGCCGACTCTCGCCACGCGCCAGATTGGCGAAGTTGGTCGTGATGCGCGTGCTGTCCGACGGCTGATAGTCCTCATCGAAGCGGAGGCTCTTGAGGCGGAAGGCGAAGGCTTCGGTCATGGCAATGGCGTGAGCGGGTTTCCGGGAGACGAGTCGATCGCGGTGTCAGGCCACCGCCATGTCCTCGGCCTGAGGGGGCGTGACGGGGCGCGTCAGGTCGATCAGCGGCAGGGCCCGTCGGACCGCCAGGGCGGCCCGCTCAAGCAGGGCCTCGTCGCGCGGGCGGTGGTCGACGAAATCCTTGTCGGTCGCGTACACGCCCAGCGGCAGGGCGCGCGCTTGGAAGAAGCTGAACAGCGGCCGCAACTGGTGGTCGATCACCAGGGCATGGCGATCGCTGCCGCCGGTGGCGGCCAGCAGCACCGGCTTGTCGATCAGGGCGTCCTGGTCGATGAAGTCGAAGAAGTGTTTGAACAGGCCCGTGTAGGCGCCGCGGAAGACCGGCGTCGCCACCACGAGGACGTCTGCCTGCTCGACCGCGAGCAGCGCCCGCTCCACGGCGACGGGCACCTGGGAGCGCCAGACCGAGCCGGCGAAGTGCGGTGCCAGCGGACCCAGCTCGATCAGGTGCTGTTCGCCGGGGACCTGTTCGGCGATCAGGCTCAGCAGGTGTTCTGCGAGGGCGGCCGACCGGGAGGGGCGCTGCATTCCGCCAGAGACGGCGACGAGGCGGAGAGGACGTGTCATGGAGGCGGATGCTAGACAGCGGTGACCATGACGTAAAATGGTCAATTCTCACCAATCCATGAAAATGGCTCATCTGAATGCTGGAACGTATCCACCTCAGCATCGTTCAGCAGGTCGAGAAGCAGGGGTCCTTGACGGCCGCCGCTGGCGTGCTGCATCTGACCCAGTCGGCCCTGAGCCACAGCATGAAGAAGCTGGAGCAGCAGCTCGGCACCGACATCTGGTGGCGAGAAGGCCGCAACCTGCGTCTGACGCAGGCCGGCCAGTACCTGCTGGCCGTGGCGAACCGGGTGCTGCCGCAGCTGGATCTGGCCGAGGAGCGCCTGGGCCAGTTCGCGCAGGGCGAGCGCGGCGCGCTGCGCATCGGGATGGAGTGCCACCCGTGCTACCAGTGGCTGCTGAAGGTGGTCTCGCCGTATCTCGCCGCCTGGCCCGACGTGGATGTGGACGTGAAGCAGAAGTTCCAGTTCGGCGGCATCGGCGCGCTCTTCGGCTACGAGATCGACCTGCTGGTCACGCCCGACCCGCTGTTCAAGCCGGGACTGAGCTTCGTGCCGGTGTTCGATTACGAGCAGGTGCTGGTCGTGGCCAAGGGCCATGCGCTGGCGTCGGCGAGCTACGTCAAGCCTCAGCAGCTGACGCAGGAGGTGCTGATCAGCTACCCCGTGGACATCGAGCGGCTGGACATCTACAGCCAGTTCCTGCTGCCGGCCGGCGTCACGCCGCGGCGTCACAAGGCCATCGAGACCACGGACATCATGGTGCAGATGGTGGCCAGCGGCCGCGGCGTGGCCGCGCTGCCGCGCTGGCTGGTCGACGAATACGCGGCCAGGATGGACGTGGTCCCGGTGCGGCTGGGGCCGCGCGGCATCCCCAAGCAGATCTTCCTGGGGGCCCGCGAGGCGGAGGTCGCCATCGACTACGTGAGCGCCTTCATCGACCTGGCCCGCCAGCCGATCGCCACCTGACCCCCGGTCGCGCTCACGGCCCCGGTCCCACGGTCAGTACCTCTCGCTGAAGGTCAGCGTGCCGTCGTTGATGTCGTTGGTAACGTAGCGTCCGGTGGTCGCGTAGCGCCCGGAATACTGGCTGCCCACGAGCAGGCCGTCGGGCGCGTCCGGCTGACCCGTGAATCAATTCTCAGACGAGCACGCAGTGCGCGACCGCGCCGAAGTGGCATCCGCTGCCGGCGACGACGAACAGGTGCCAGATGCCGTGGGCGTGGCGGCTGCAGCGCGGATTGGCGAAGAAGTAGGTCCCGACGGTATACGCGCCGGCGCCGGCGATGAACAGCGTGACGCAGGCCGCCGGGAGCTGCTGCAGCGCGGGGACGCACACCATGGTGGCGAGCCAGCCGAGCGCCAGGTACACCTTGAGCATGGGTCGTTCGATGTTGCCCCACACGGTGCGTCGGATGCCCCACAGCGCCACGAGCCAGACGGTCGCCAACGCGACCCAGCGCCACCAGCCGTCGCCGGTCAGGACGGCGAAGGGCGTCATCGTCCCGGCGATCAGCAGGAAGATCGCGCAGTGGTCCAGGCGGGTCCATAGACCTTGCTGTCGACCACGGGTGCTGTGGCAGAGCGTGGAGGCCGCGAACAGCGCGATGAGCGCCGCGCCGAAGACGCAGACGACGGCGAAGCGCCGCCCGCTGCCCGTGGCCAGCGCCTCTTTCGCCAGCCATGCGACCGCGGGGAGGGCGGCCAGCAGACCCAGAAGGTGGGTGCCGGCGTTCAAGCGTTCGCCTGGGTACATCGCTGCTTTCAGCGGGAAGGGATGGCCCAGCCTAGCCAGTTCATGTGACGGGCGTGCGTCTCCTCCGTTCCCGCCCGGTCGACGCCCGTTGTCGCCCGCCGTTCAGGTCGGAATCACGAACGCCCGCAACTCGACCATCAGCCCATCGCGGAAGCGCCAGACGTCGGCATAGGCGTTCTGACGTGCAGTTCCTCGTCCTCGTGATGCAGCGGCGCGGCGATGGTGAAGTAACGCAGAACGTCCTTCGCCGCGTCCCTCGCCTGCGTATTGCAGCCCTGTGCGGCCACATGCGCCCCGATGCGTTCGAGCAGGGTCAGCGTGCGCGTCATGCGCTCGTGGCACGCGGCCATCAGCACGTAGGGCTCGTCGAAGCCCGCGGCCGGTGAAGCGTGCAGGAGCTTCGTCACTCCAGGTAGTGCCCCATCCGCTTGCGCTTGGTCTCGAGGTAGCGCTCGTTGTGCGGGTTCGCCGCGATGCGCAGCGGCACCAGCGCCTCGACCTCGACGCCGCCTTCGACCAGCGCGTCGCGCTTCTGCGGGTTGTTGGTGATCAGCCGGACGCTCTTCACGCCCAGCAGGCACAGGATGTCGATGGCGTCGGCGTAGTCGCGTTCGTCCTCGGCATGGCCCAGGCGCAGGTTGGCGTCGATGGTGTCGACGCCGGCTTCCTGCAGCGCGTAGGCGCGCAGCTTCTCGACCAGGCCGATGCCGCGGCCTTCATGACCGCGCATGTAGATGACGATGCCGCCTTCGTCCTTCAGCAGGTCCAGCGCGCCCTGCAGCTGCGGGCCGCAGTCGCAGCGCAGCGACTGGAAGACGTCGCCCGTCAGGCATTCGCTGTGCACGCGCAGCAGGCCGCCGCGCTCCTGCAGCGGACCGACCGACAGCACCAGATGCTCCGAGCCCGTCGCCGGGCTGCGGAAGGCCCGCGCCTGGAAGTCGCCCAGCGTCGACGGCAGGTGCACCACTTCCCACTCGGTCGCCCCTTGCGTCCCCAACGGGATCTTCTCGCAGTGATTCACAGCCATCTCTCCAGCTTCGCCTCGGCGCCTTCACGGACCGCCGGGTGGTGTCGTTCGTTCATGTCGTGCGATGCGCGCCCGTCGAGTCGACGGCGCGTCCGTGCAAGTCCAGCAATTTAACCCGTCTCAGGGAAAACGCGCTGTCCCGAGGTGGAGAGCCCTCTCGGTCGCGGTGGCCTGGGCATGCAAAATCGGCCGCACCGACACCGCCCCTGGGACGCCCATGACCGCTCTCCCGCCCGCCGCCGCGCCCGCGCCGGATTCCTCGCCTCCATCGATGGCGACCCTGCCCACCCCGCGCTTCGACGAGTTCCCGCGCTACGACGCGCTGACGCAGCTGCTGTTCAGTTACGCGCAGGCCTGTCCCAACCTGCTGTCGGTGCGCTCCCTCGGCAAGAGCTTCGAGGGCCGCGAGATCTGGGTACTGATCCTGACCAACACGGCGACCGGCGTCGACGTCGAGAAGCCGGCCTTCTGGGTCGACGGCAACATCCACGCCGCCGAGCTGACCGCCTGCACCACCTGCCTGTACTACCTGCACGAGCTGCTGAGCAAGTACGGCACCGACCCGCAGGTCACCCACCTGCTGGACACGCGCACCATCTACATGGTGCCGCGCCTGAATCCGGACGGCGCCGAGCTCGCGCTGGCGGACCGGCCGCGCCATATCCGTTCGTCGACGCGTCCGTATCCGTTCGACGAGGAACCGGTCGAGGGACTCAGCGTCGAGGACATCGACGGCGACGGACGCATCCTGACGATGCGCGTCCCCGACCCGCACGGCGGCTACAAGAAGCATGCGGACGACCCGCGGCTGATGGTGCCGCGCCAGCCCGGCGAGTTCGGCGGCGAGTACTACCGCCTGATGCCCGAGGGCCTGGTCATCAACCACGACGGCTTCAGCATCAAGGTCAACCGCGACAGCGAAGGCCTGGACCTGAACCGCAACTTCCCCGCCGGCTGGCGGCAGGAGTTCGAACAGGTCGGCGCCGGTCCGTACCCGACCAGCGAGCCCGAGGTGCGCGCGATGGTGGACTTCATGGTCGGCCATCCCAACATCGGCGCGGCGATCAGCTTCCACACGCACAGCGGCGTGATCCTGCGACCCTGCGGCACGCGCAGTGACGACGAGATGCCGCCGGAGGACCTCTGGGCCTTCCAGCGCTTCTCCAAGCTCGGGGAGCAGCACACCGGCTACCCGGCGGTGAGCATCTGGCACGAGTTCAAGTACCACCCCAAGGAAGTGATCACCGGGACGCAGGACTGGGTGTACGAGCACCTGGGCGCCCTGTTCTGGGTGGTGGAGCTCTGGTCGCCCAACAAGGAGGCGGGCATCACCGGCTACAAGTGGATCGACTGGTTCCGCGACCATCCGGTGGATGACGACCTCAAGCTGCTGAAGTGGAGCGACGAGCACTGCGACGGGAAGGCGCATGTCGAGTGGACCTCGTTCATGCATCCGCAGCTGGGGCCGGTGGAGATCGGCGGCTGGGACAAGATGAACTTCTGGAGAAATCCGCCGCCGCATCTGCGCGAGCGGGAGGCGGCGCGCTTCCCGGCGTGGATGAACCAGATCGCGCTGAGCCTGCCGAGGCTGGAGCTGCTGCGCACGGAGGTGCGCGCGCTGGGACCGGATACGTGGCGCGTGCGGATGGCCGTGGGCAACAGCGGCTGGCTGCCGGCCTACGTCACCAAGCAGGCGCTGGCGCGCAAGCAGACGCGCGGGGTGATGTTCGAGATCTTCCTGCCGGTGGATCCCGAGGTCGGGCTGGTGAGCGGCAAGCCGCGGATGGAAGGTCCCCAGCTGGAAGGGCATGCGCCGAAGCAGACGCAGCTCGCGTTCCTGCCCGAGCGGGACATCACCGGCGATCGCGCCTACGGCGAGTGGACGGTGAGAGCGCCGAAGGGAACGCGGATCAGCCTGGTCGCGTGGGCGGATCGGGCGGGCACCGTGAGAACCGAAGTCACGTTGGACTGAGCACTGCGGGAGCGGGTAGGGGTGAGGGTCGGGTCAGTGCCTCGGCTCGTTCTTGTCCTGCTCAGCCGCGGCGAGGACCGCTTCGCGCCAGAGACGGGCGGGAATGAACGTCCGCAGCTGCTCCATCGCGCGCTCGATGAGCGCCGGATGCAGTTCATGACCGACGTTCGGGAGCACATCCGCCGTGATGTCCGCGCCGAGCGACATCAGCTCGCGTGCCGCGTTCAACAGCGCCGGGTAGGGCAGTTCGCCGTCGTCCTTGCCGTGCAGCAGATGGATGGAGACATCCTTCGGCGCATGCTGCGGCCAGTACGCAAACGCCCCGCCGAAGGCGAGCACGCGCCCGGCCAGCTGCTCTTCCTGCTGCAGCGCTTCCAGCGCCAGGATCGCGCCCTGCGAGAACCCGCCCAGCGCCACCCGTTCCCACGCCAGACCGAGTTTCTCCGCCCAGCCGCGCACCAGTGCGACCAGCGTCGGCACGGCCGCGTTCAGACGGAGGGCCTTGAGCGCGTCGTCGCCTTGCTCGGAATACCACTGGAAGCCGGCGCCGCCGCCCGGGATCGCGTCGAAGGGCTCGAAGCCCTCCAGCAGCACCAGCGCGGCCAGCGGGTACTGGCGATGCAGCGCCTCGGCGAGCGGGCGCATCTGCTCGGCGTCGGCGCCGGCACCGTGCAGCAGCACGAACAGCAGATCGGGAGCTCCGTCCTTGGGGAGCAGCACATGGGCTTGGGTCATGGGCCCGATTGTCCGTCACGTGTTGTCGATGCGCTCCAGCGCGGCCCGGATATCCGCGGCGTTCGTGGGCCTGACCAGGCGCTCCACCTCCTGCCCGTCGCGCATGAAGATCAGCGTCGGCCAGAGCTTCACCTTGAAGGAGCGCCCCAGTGCCTGGCCCTTGCCGTCCTCGACCTTGATGTGCTGGACCATCGCGTGGCGGCCTTCGAAAGCCTGCTCCAGCAGCGGCTGCGCGGACTCGCAGATGGGGCACCAGGAGGCGCCGAACTCCACCAGCAGCGGATGTTCCTTCGACAGCGTGTCGACGGCGTCGCGGATCGGCTCGGTCAGCGCGTAATGGGGATTCATCGGCATGGAAAAACTCCTTGATCTGCAGGCTCCGCGGGCTGCCCCGACCGCGCCGGTCACGTCGGTCACGCCAGTCACGCCAGTCACGCCAGTCACGCCGCCGCGCGGCGCAGGCTCATCTCGAACACCACCCCGTCCGGCACATTGAATGCCCGGATGCTGCCATCCATCTTCGCCAGGTAGGTCTTCGCGACGAAGAGCCCCTGGCCTCGGCGTTCCCCGTTGACCTGCGGGGCGGTGTCGGAGACGCCGTATTCGAAGATCTGTTCCAGCATGGTGCCTTCGATGTGCGGGCCCTGGTTGCGGATCCGCAGCAGCACGACACCCGGCCCGCCCGCTGCCAGGGTGATGGCAATGGGCGTGCCTTCGGGCCGGTAACGGTCGGCGTTGCGCAGCACGTGGGTGACGGCGTCCTCCAGCGCATAGGCCTCGGCGTGGACGGGCTGCGGTTCGGGCAGCGCGGTGTCGAAGCTCACGTGATCGATGCCGGCGTAATGCGCGTTCGCGGCCACCTCGCGGCAGAAGGCCGCCAGATCCAGCGCCTCCGTGTGCAGGTCGGCCGAAGCCAGCGCCTCGCTCGGCGGCGCGCTGCCATAGAGCACCTTCACCGCCTGCTGCATCCGCTGCACGTAGCGATGGCTGGGATCGTCGCCCGCGCCGTGCAGCACCATCAGCGACTGCAGCGGCGACATGATCTCGTGGCCCACCGCATGCCACATCTCGCGCTCGCGTTCGGCCCGCAGCTGCTCGCGGCGCAGGCCGTCCTTCACGCGGGTCAGCGCGTCGGCCAGGCTGCCGGCGAGGATCCCCAGTTCGTCGCGACCGCGCAGGTCGGCCACGTCGAGCTCGCCGATGCGCTGCTCCGCGCGGGCGTCCTGCATGTTGTAGGAGACGGCGGCCGCGCGCTTCGTCAGCACCGCGATGCCCCGGATCAGCCCCAGCTCCACCATCAGCCACGCCAGCCCGACCGCGGCCAGCATCGCCGCCGCCAGCCACGCCAGCGGGCGCGCCTCCAGCGCCAGCTGGTGGTCGAGGCTGCGCAGGTCGCCGCGCAGGTCGAGCCGGTAGCGGCCGCTCGGCGTGGCCACCTCGTCGTTCGCGGTCAGCCAGCGGATCTCGGCCGCGTCCGTGCCGGCGCCCACGCCCAGGATCTCGCCCTGCACCGGCAAGCGCCGCATCACGTGGATCAGCCAGGGGAGCGCGCGCTCCGGCAACTCCGGCCCGCGACGCTCGGCGAGCGTCGTCGACTGCTGGCCCAGACGCTCGATGCGCAGCGTCTCGCCCGGCTGCAGCGACGCGCCGATCTTGTCCAGCGACAGCGCGAGCGACGCGCCGGGTCGGGCGCTGTCGAACAGCGATGCCGACTCGACGGGGGGCTCCGCCGGCGCGAGCAGCTCCACCCGGACGCGCATCTGGTCCAGGTCCGCCGGCGGCCACACCGGCCGTGCGCGACGGCCGGCGTCGTCGAAGAGCGCATCCTGGAATGCTTCCACAGGCAGCCGGATCGAATAGAAGGTGCGCCGCGCGCAGTCCGGCCCGCTGCTGCCTTCGGCGCACGGCCCCTCGCGCCAGAGCCAGCCGCGGAACTCGCGCACCGGCCGCGCCTTGCCGGGCAACTGCGGCCCCGCGCCGGGGAAACCGGTCAGCCGGCCGCGCTGTGTCCCGTCCGCCGAGGCGGCGCCCTCGAACGGCGCGATCCAGGTCTGCGTGCCGCCGCGCGCCTTCACGGTCACGCGCGCGCGGTGCACGCCGCCCAGGTCCAGCGCGCCGTGCTCCCGGCCGGCCAGCGGGCCGCTTTCCAGGCTGCCGACCAGGTACAGGAAACCGCCCGCATAGGCGTTCGCGCCGACGGCGGCGCAGAGGCTCGAGCCGTCGGGCCATCGCAGGCCGCAGCCGGCCATTTCCACGGCGCGCTGCGCCTTGTTCTGGTCGTCGAAGTCGATGGCCGAGAACGGCAGCAGCACCGGCGCCTGGCCGTCGCGGTCGCCCGCGCCCATGGTCGGATTGAGCAGCGCCAGCTGCCCGCTCGGATGGCGCAGCTGCAGCACGATCTCGGACAGCGATTGGCGGAAGCCTTGCGCGTAGCGCTGGTAGGCGCGCTCCTTCTGGTCGGTCAGCACGGTCAGCACCAGGCCGACTGTCGCCAGTGCCAGCAGCAGGAAGGCCAGGTGAACCACCGCGCGACGTCGGAACGCCGCCAGGCCCAGGCGCGGCACGACCAGCGCGGGCAGCTCGACCGGTCCGAGCCTCATGCGGCGCCCATTCCGACGCTCCCGACGCTCCCGACGCTCACCGCGGCCCCGACCACCGGAACCCCCGCATCGGCACGTTCTCGATCGCGTCGAAGGTCGGATCGACTTCCTTCAGCGCCTCGCGCAGCGTCGACACGTGCTTGCGGACGTTGTCGCGGGTGCGGCCGCTCTTGACGACGTCGTAGAGCTCCTCGTACGACACGACCTGCGGCGCGCGCTGGTAAAGCGTGGCGAGGATGCGCTGCGCCGTCAGGGGCAGGTTGATGCGCTGGCCCTTCCACAGCGGGCTGCGCTGCCAGAGCGGATCCAGCTGCAGCGCGTCGGGCGCGACCAGCACCGGCCCGGCGGCTTCCCGGGCGCGGGCCGCGCGCAGGATGTCGAGGAAGGTGTCGATGAACTCGGCCTCGTCGAAGCTGGTCTTCTGCAGGTAGTCCCAGGCGTCCAGCGCCTTCATGATCCCGCGGTAGATGGCCGCCGGCATCGCCGACACGACCAGCACCGGCGTGCCGGCGTTCAGCTTGTTGATCTCGTTGATCAGCGCGATGCCGGCGTTGCGCTCGCGACCGAGCTCGATGTCGAGCACGACCATGTCGTAGCGCTCACGCGCCAGCGCGGCCTCGGCGGCGTCGCGGTCGAACCACTGATCGACCTGCAGCTCGGGCCGCGCGGCGCGGATCCAGCCGGTGAGCTGCTCGCTGGTGGGGCGGTCGTCCTCGATGACGGCGACCTTGTGCATGGGGATGGCCATGGCGCCGGATTATCGGCACCCCCATGCCCGCCGGCGCGGCCGCCCTGTGAGGGTTTCTTCCGGACCGTGAAGGGACCCGCCGACGCCCGCATTGAGGCTTCCGGGGCCTTTGCGGACCATGAGCGACATCCCAACACCCGAATCACGGGAACCCCGGAGGACCTCATGAACGACCGCCTGCAATCGATCCGCAACGCCGCCGCGCGGCTCAAGGCTCGGCTGCCCGGTGTCCCCCGCGGCGCCGGCGCCGGCGTCGTCCGCTGCCTGCCCTGGCTGGCCGGCCTGACCGCCGTGGCCGGCGCGGTGGCGTTGCTGGTGACGCACCCGCCGGTGCATGAAGTGCCGCGCGGCGCCGTCAGCCTGCGCACCAACGTGCTGACCGGCGGCGTGAGCGAGGCCCGTTCGGGCTCGATGCTCCAGATCCCCGGCCTGCACGACGTCCGCGACCTGCCGGTGCGCGACCGCAGCTATCACCCGGACCGTTTCGCCCGTGCCGACGGCGAAGCGCCGCTGCAGTCGCTCGAAGGCCTCTCGCTGGGCCTGGACCTGACGGTGCGCTGGACCGTCGACCCGACGCGCCTGGCGCACCTCGCCGCCTCGCTGCCCGACGACATCGAAGGCGACGTGATCGCCCCTGCGCTTCAAGGCATCGTCTACCGCCAGATCGCGACGCACACGGTGCGCGAGATCTTCTCGACGCAACGCGGTCCCATCCAGGCCGCGCTGGAGTCGGAGCTGCGTCGCAAACTGGCGCTGGACGGCATCGTGCTGCGCGGCCTGGAGATCGGCAACGTCGATCTGCCGCAGGAGTACCGCGCCGGCCTGGAGAACCTGCTGTCCGAGGGCTTGGCCAGCGAGAAGATGCGCTACACGCTGGAGCTCAAGGAGAAGCAGGTCAAGCAGACCGAGCTGGAGGCCGCCGCCGAGAAGGTCCGTCGCGAGACCGCGGCGGAAGCCGCGGCGCGCGAGCAGGTCATCGCGGCCAAGGGCCAGGAAGAAGCGATGAAGCACGTGCTGCCGTTCAAGCAGCGCCAGGTCGAGCAGCGCCAGCTGGAGGCCGAGGCGGAGCGCGTCGCGCGGGTCCGCATGGCCGAAGGCAACGCGCAGGCGCGAGGCATCGAGGCGGAGGGCGAGGCCAAGGCGCGCGAGAAGCTGGCCGACGCCGAGGCCTATCGCCAGACGCGCATCGGCAAGGTCGCGGTCGACCAGATGGCCGCCGAGGGTGCGCTGCTGAGCCGCCATCCGCTGCTGATCCAGAAGGCCATGGCCGACAAGCTCTCCGACAAGGTGCAGGTGATCATCGCGCCGCTCCCATCGGATGGCGGGTTCATCGGCAAGACGCTGCTGGGCGCCAGGCCCGGTCAGTCCGAGTCGGCCACGCAAGAGCAGTCCGCGCAATGAAAGCCAGGAAGGAGAACGCCATGTGCCGCATGAAGCTCGTGATGGCCGCCGCCATCGCCGCCGTCGCCGTCCAGTTGCTCTGTGTCCAGTCGGCCAACGCCGCCAACGCCGCCAACGCCGCCAACGCCGCCAACGCCGCGACGGAGGACACGGCGCCGAAGCCGCCGATCAAGCGCGTCTCGCCGGACGACGCGGCGCCGCGTACCGCGCTGGTGGTGCAGGACAACGTCGCGATGCGCGCGGCGGCGAAGGACTCGTCGCCGGCGCAGGCGCAGCTCTGGCGCGGCGAGGCGCTGGAGATCCGCGGCGAGCGCCCCGACCACTTCCAGGTCTACGACTACCGCCGCGAGCGCGGCGGCTTCGTCCGCAAGACCGCGCTGCTGCCGCTCAACGGCCCGGCCGCGCAACCGGACGCGTTGCTGGCCGCGCTGCGTGTCGTGCGCCAGCAGCCGGGCTCGGAGTCGCTCGGCCTGGGCCTGGCCGCCGCCTATGTGCAGTCGGCGAGCGCGACGCAGATGAACGGCGCGGACGGCGCCGAGGCGCTCGACGCGATGGGCACGCTGGCCGAGCGTCTGGCCGATCGCGCCTCGCGCGCGCAGTCCCGTCCGGACGGCGCGACCGTCGCTCCGACAGCCGCAGAGACGCAGGTCGCCGCGCAGCTCGACGTCGCCGCGCGTTACGGCCTGCGCTTCCGAACGCTGGAGCGCGAGGCCGGCGCGATGCAGCTCTGCTACGAAGGCGACGCGTTCCGCCGCGTGCTGGCGATGCCGGCGTCGACGTCGGAGCAGAAGGCGCGCGCCGCGCTGGCGCTGACGCGCGTCGACTGCCTGGACCCGGTCGCGACGCCGCCGCAGCGCGAGCAGATGGACCAGTGGCGCGCGGACGTGCTCGACAAGGTCGACCTGCGCGATCCGGCGCTGGCGACGCATTGGCGCAACCGCGTGCTGATGCGCCAGGCGGGCGTGTGGAGCAGCCTGGCGTTCATCCGTGCCCGTCGTGCGATGGTGGCCACCTCCACCGTGTCCAACGTGTCCACCGGCTCGACGTCTGCGACGGCCTTGGTGCCGGGGCAGCTGCAGGTCGATGTGTCGTCGGCGGCGTCGCGCCGCGCGCTGGAGGCCTTTGCCCGCGTCGTGCCGGCCGAGCTGTCGGACGACGACCAGCCCAGCTACAACGACGCCGCCATGCGCGGCAACGCGATGCGCTGGGCCGCGCTGCCCGCGGGTGCGCCGGAGCAGATCCTCGGCGCGGTGAAGCTGAACGTCGCCGCCGGCCAACCGGGCGAGACCTGCCTCACGCTCACGATGAACGGCGCGCGGGAAGGGAATCCGCCGCTGCTGCGCCATTGCGCGTGGGGTCTGGTGATGACGGCGTCGGCGCGGATCAACCGCGAGGGCAACGCGATCTCGATCGCCTCGGTGCCGGCGGACGGCTGGCGCGAACTCTGGCTGCTGCGCCGCACGTCGCAGGGCTGGAAGGTGTCGGTGCTGCCGCCGGTGGCCGCGCAGCCCGGCCTCGGCTACGCGGAATTCGCCGGCTGGGTGCCCGGCGGCAAGGAGCTGCTGGTCGCGCGCGAGTCCCGCGCCGAAGGCCGCTACAAGCGCAGCTACGAACTGGTCGACCTCGACTCGCTGGAGACCAGGCGCCAGGCCGGCGACGTGACGATGCTCGGTGCGTTCCAGCGCTGGCAGGCGGCGGATTGGAAGGGCACCAGCCTGAGCGCAAGGTGAAGGCTGCGCCATTTCGCATGGCGCCGCGGCGAGCTCAGAAGAGGTGCCCCATTCCCTCGAAAGTGGGCCCTCTTCAGACCCCCCGCCGCCCACAACTTTGAGTCATGGCAGAAAGGGATTCGATTTCGAGAATGCGTACATCGCATCGACATGAGGTCGGTGGCAGAAAGGCAGAAACGATGTTGCAGCGAATCGAATTCGAAGACGAGCCCGAGGAGGCCGCGCTGGCGCCAGTGCCGGAGTTCCTTGAGCCCGGACGACCAGTGTGGGTGTACAGCAAGAGCCAGAAGCCGTACCTCTACCGGCCGTGGATGAACCCTTGCTCGCCCGGCGAGTGGCCGTACGACCTCCAGGCGCTTCGCGGGACGGAGGACTACGAGGACATCCTCGAGTGGTATGCGCAGAAGCATCCGCATCTGCTGCGTGAGGACTTCTGGGTTGTCGATCGGGAGCTTGCGCGATGCGCGGGGGACCGGCAGATCAGCGTCCGCGTGATCCAGGATCCCGAGGAGCACAACTTGAGCCTGCAGTTCACGCTCTTTGGCTACGCACTGGACTCCGAGTATCCCCATCCCGAGATCGAAGCCTTTGAGGCGCTTTACACGACCGTTCCTGCGATTGATCGTCTGTGGCTAATCGCCTTTGTTCGAGTATGGCCCGGTCGATTCGAGGACCGGCATCTGGTGAGGTGAGGGCTACACGATGACTGTTTTTGACCCCGATGAAGTCCTCATCGTCGCAAGGCATCTCTGGACTCGACATGACGAAGCGAGCAACCGCAGCGCGGTGTCACGTGCCTATTATGGTGTGTTCTTGAGGGCTCGCGACATGGCGGGCATTTCCGAGCGGCATTCCAGGGTTCACCAATGGACCCAGGAGCATTACGAACGTGACGGCGAGAAGGGTTTGGCCCGCAGGCTAGGGGAACTGCGCAGCAGCAGGAACGATGCTGACTACTCGACGGAACGACACATCACGCGGAAGGAAGCGGCGGAGGCCATGAGCCTGTCGCAGCAGATTCGCGCGGAGCTTCGGGTGCTTGCCGGTCGTCGGCTATACCTTGAACGCAGCAACGGGACAGGGACCGCTGACCCGGTCAATCCGCCGTGAGCTTCACCAGCACCTGCCGCAGCCGTTGCGCGTCGATCGGCTTGGTGAGGAACTCGTTCATCCCGGCGGCGAGTGCCTCGTCGCGTTCCTGGACCAGCGCCGCCGCTGTCAACGCGATGATCGGCAGCTCGGTCGCGTCGTAGCGCTGGCGCAGTTGCCGTGTCGCCTCGTGGCCGCTCATGACCGGCATCTGCACGTCCATCAGCACCGCGTCGAAAGGCTTGCCCATGCTGGCCGCGGCCGTCACCGCCTCCACCGCCTGGCTGCCGTCGCTGGCCTGCGAGACCTCCGCGCCCCACTGCTCGAGCATGGCCACGGCGATCATCATGTTCACCGGGTTGTCCTCGACCATCAACACGCGGCGTCCCGCCAGTTCCGCCTCGTCCGCCGGCGAGCGGCGCTGCGTGTTGACCGGCGCGGGCGCCGGCGCCGCCGGCAGCGGCAGCTCGGCCCAGAAGGTCGCGCCCGCGCCCGGCTGGCTGTCCACGCCCACGTCGCCGCCCATCAGCGTCGCCAGCTCGCGGCAGATCGACAGGCCCAGACCCGTGCCGCCGTAACGGCGCGTGGTCGATTCGTCGGCCTGCGTGAAGGGCTGGAACAGCCGCTCGTGCATGGCCTCGGCGATGCCGGGGCCGGTGTCGCTGACCTCGACGCGCAGGCGCCGCTCGTACAGCCGGCGCACCCGCACCGCGACGCGGCCCTGTTCGGTGAATTTCAAGGCGTTGCTCAGGTAGTTGCTCAGGATCTGCCGCGTCCGCACCGGGTCGCCGATCACCCACGCCGGCACCGCGTCCTCGACGTCGATGCTGAAGCCCAGCCCGCGCGCCTGCGCCAGCGTGAGGTACCCCATGCGCATCGTCGCCAGCATGTCGCGCAGCGCGAAGGGCACCGTCTCCAGCGTCAGCCGGCCAGCCTCGATCTTGGACAGGTCCAGGATGTCCGACATCAGGCCCGACAGGCTCTCCGCGCTGTCCACCATCTGGTCCAGGTAGTGGGTGCGCGTGTCGCCGTTCAGGTCGGGCTGCTGCAGCAGACGCGCCAGACCGACCAGGCCGTTCAGCGGCGTGCGGATCTCGTGGCTGATGTTGGCCAGGAAGGCGCTCTTGGCCCGGTTGGCGGCCTGCGCCTCGTCCTTGGCCTGCGCCAGCGCCGCCTCGACGCGCCGGCGCTCGGTCACGTCTTCCATGATCCAGATCGTGCCGCCCCGGCTGGGGTGGTTCGGGTCCACCGCCCGCGCCAGGATCCGGCACAGGAAGCGGCTGCCGTCGCGGCGTCGCATCAGGCGTTCGACCTCTACCTGCTCGCCCGCGGCCAGCCGCGGACCGAGTTCGTCGCCGACCGCCTCGTAGTCTTCGGGGTTGGGCCACACCACGCCACCCGCCTGGCCGATCAGCCCGCCCGCGGGCCAGCCGAACATCTCCTCCACCAGCCGGTTGGCCTGCACGAAATGCTGGTCGCGCGTCAGCGCGATGCCGATCGACGCGTTCTCCAGGATCGCCGCATGGACCAGCCGGGTGCGCTCGGTGTCGCTGACGTCGCGCGAGTTGACGACCAGGTAGGACATCCCGTCCATCACGAAGGGCGCCGCCGACAGCAGCATCGGGATCGGCTGTCCGCGCCGGTTGGCGAAGGTCGCCGGCATGTCGCTCACGCGGCCGTGCTGGCGCAAGGCCTCCACCAGCCGTTCGCGGTCGCCGATGTCCTGCCAGATGCCGAGCTCCTCCGAACTGCGCCCCAGCACCTCGTCGGCGGTGTAGCCGCTGATCAGCTCGAAGGTCTTGTTGACCATCACGTAGCGGCCGCTGACGGTCTCGGTCAGCGTGACCACGTCGGGGCTGGTCGCGAACAGGTGCGACAGCAGCGCCTCCGAACGCCGCAGCGCGTCCTGCGCGCGCGAGGTCTCGGTCTGGTCGATGAAGAAGGACAGCGTCGCCGGCCCGGTGGCCGCGTCCACGCGCACGCTGGTGGCCTGCACCAGGCGGCGCCGGCGCGAGAGCGTGCGCAGCCGGAATTCCGTCATCGGCAGCATCGCGCCGACGGGCAGCGCCTCGATCTTGGCGGCGCGCTGGCGGGCGCGTTCCTCGTCGCCCGGCTCGTAATGCGAGAACAGGTCCTGGCCGATCATCGACGAGCGCTGCGTGTAGCCGAACATGGCCATCGCCGCCGGGTTGGCGTCCATCACGCGGCCCCAGCGATGCAGCACCAGCGGCGACGGCGAGCGGCGGAAGAGCTCGCGGTAGCGCGTCTCGGTGGCCACCATGGCCTGCTCGGTCTGGACCTCGTCGGTGACGTCGCGGCCCACGCCCCAGTAACCGCGGAAGTTGCCCTTGGCATCGAAACGCGGCTCGCCGCTGATCGACACGTAGTGCAGCGCGCCGTCCCCGGAGGTGCGGCGCATGACCAGGCCGCGGAACGGGCGGTGCGATTCGAGGTCGGCGCGGTGCGCGTCGAGTTCCTCGTCGGAGAGGCCGAGGTGCTCGATCTCCCACGGCGCGCGGCCCAGCCGCTCGGCCATCGACAGGCCCGACGAGCCCGGGGTGTGTTCGGTCAGGTGGGTGAAGCGGAACTGGCGATCCATCTCCCAGTACCAGTCCGCCGCCATGTTGAGCAGGTGGCGGAAACGCGCGTGGCGGTCGTTGACCTCCTGCATCGCGCGCCGGATCAGCTTGGCGGTTCCCAGTCCGACGACCAGCCCCGAGGTCAGCAGCAGGAGCTGGGTCAGCAGCCGCGCGGTGAGTCCGACCGGCGCGGCGCCGACCTGGATCCAGCCGCCCAGTTCCGCCGAGGCCAGTCCGCCCAGCGCCGCCAGTCCCAGGCCGAACAGCGACAGGCCGGCACCCAGGCCGATCATGCCGGTGCCCAGCGCGACCATCAGGCCCATGATCCCGAGGCTCGCGGCGTTGAGGCCGAGCTGGCGGGACACCGCCAGCGACAGCGCCGTCGCCATCGCCAGGCACATCAGCGCGACCGCCGCCGCGGGGCCGTGGTGGGAGGGGAGCCGCCACAGCATCGCCAGCCCGGCGAAGGTCGTCACGAGGGCGAGCACCGGCGGCAGCAGGCCGCGCAAGGGCTCGGTGGCGCCGGCGCTGGCCAGCAGCAGCAGGCCGGCCATGCCGGACAGCAGCACGCAGGCGGCCATGAACAGCCGCGCGGCGCGCCATTGCAGCTTCGCAGGCAGGCTGTCGCCGCGCGACAACTCGTGCCCGACCAGACTGCTCAGATCGTCCTGGGAATCCTTGCTCACTCGACCCCGCCCCAACTCGTGATGGATGGACATGCCCTTTCTCTCCTTGGAAAGGTTGCGGGGCGAGCGGCGTGCCGGATCGGCAGGCGGCGGCCCGTAAATGCAACGTCCGGTAACGGAGTCTCGGTGAGCGGAGGGGGTTCTGAAGAGGCGTGGAATCCCGAAACGCGTCCAGTCCGGTGCGCGTTCGGGGTTTTTGCCAACTAGTTGGCGGGCGTCGCCGCCCGGGGATCAGGCCGCGGCCGGGGGGCGCAGCGCGTCGCGTGTCGCCAGCGCCACACGGCGGGCGGCGGCGGCGAAGTCCTCGCCGGCGGACGCATACAACACGGCGCGGGAAGAATTCACGATGACCGTGCCGCCGCCGTGGCGCCAGCCTGCGGACACCGTGGCCGCCGCGTCGCCGCCCTGGGCGCCCACGCCCGGGATCAACAGCGGCAGCGTGGGGGCGAGTTCACGCACGCGCTCGATCTCCTTCGGGTAGGTCGCGCCGACCACCAGGCCGAGCTGGCCGTTGACGTTCCAGTCGCCCTGGGCGAGCGCGGCCAGATGCTCGAACAGGCGCGGCTGGCCCGGCACATCGGCCAGGCGCTGCATCTGCCAGTCGTCGCCGCCCGGGTTGGAGGTGCGGCATAGCAGGAAGGCGCCTTTGTCGGCATAGCGCAGATAGGGCTCGACGCTGTCGCGGCCCATGAACGGCGACAGCGTCACCGCGTCGGCCTGGTAGCGCTCGAAGGCTTCGCGGGCGTACTGCTCGGCGGTGGCGCCGATGTCGCCCCGCTTGGCGTCGAGGATCACCGGCACGTGCGGCGCGTGGCGCTTGATGTGGGCCATCAGCTGCTCGAGCTGGTCTTCGGCGCGGTGCGCGGCGAAGTAGGCGATCTGCGGCTTGTACGAGCTCACCACGTCCTTGGTGGCGTCGACGATGGCGGCGCAGAAGTCGTAGATCCGGCCGGCGTCGCCCCGCCAGTGGGTCGGGAACTTCGCGGGATCGGGGTCCAGCCCGACGCACAGCAGGGAGTCGTTCAGGCGCTCGGCCGCCTGGAGCTTCGACATGAATTTCATGTGCGGTATTGTCCCGCTTTTGCTTGAGAACACATCCGGGGGCGGCTCCGGGCGCTGGGAGGCGGGAATGGACGTGTTGAGAACGGCGCGACTGCGCCTGCGGTGGTTCCGGCAGTCGGATGCGGCTTTCGTCCGCGGCCTGCTCAACGAGCCGGCCTGGATTGAGCACATCTACGACGCGCAGGTCCGCACCGACGAGCAGGCCGCCGCCTGGATCCGCGAACGGCTGGAGGCGCGTTACTGGCTGCTGGGCTACGGGTTCTGGGCCGTCGAGCGGCTGGAGGACGGGGAACTGGTAGGCCTGGCCGGCGCGATCCAGCGCGACGGACTGCCGCATCCGGACATCGGCTACGGCTTCCCGGCGCGGTTCTGGGGGCACGGCTACGCGCGGGAGGCCGCGGCCGGCACCTTCGACTACTGCCGGCAGGTGCTCGGCCTGCGGCACCTGCTGGGCACGACGGCGCCGGACAACCATCCGTCGGGGCGCGTGCTGCTCGCGATCGGCATGACCGACGAGGGCCTGCAGCAGACCGAGGCCCATGAGGGCGAGTCGCGGGTGTATTCCTGGCACGACCCGGCACCGCCCGGCGACGCCGAGGAGATCGCCGCGCTGCGACGCCGTTGGCATGCCGCGCTGTGCGGACCGGCCCGTGCGGCGCTGATGGCCTGCGTGACGCCGGAGACGGTCGACCGCGTGATGGCCAGCCGTACCGACCTGTCTCCGCAGGCGCTGGATCACCTGGCGCAGCGCTGGGCGCCGCTGGCGGACGATCCGACGCTGCGGGCCGTCCGCACGCCCGCGGGATGGCGCTTGGACGTGCCGGCGGACCGCTGAAGCCCGCGCGCGTGCGCAGGCGCGCTTAAGCGTGGCTGAAGTCGGCGGGGCGGGGGCTCGCCTATGCTGGGCGCCATGGACATTCCCGCTCATCCCGCCGCGCGCATCCTGCTCATCGAAGACGACGAACGCCTGGCGCAACTGGTCGCCGACGCGCTGGCGAAGGCCAACTACGCGGTGACCGTCTGCGGCGACGGCCTGGCCGGCGAGGCGATGATGCGGCAGGAGACTTTCGAGCTGGTGCTGCTGGACGGCCACCTGCCCGGCAAGGACGGCTTCGACGTGCTGCGCGACACGCGGCGCGATTTCGCCGGCCGCATCGTGATGCTGACGGCGCGCGACGACGACATCGACCAGGTGCTCGGCCTGGAGGGCGGCGCGGACGACTACATCGCCAAGCCGGTGGCGCCGCGCGTGCTGCTGGCGCGGCTGAAGGCGCTGCTGCGCCGTGACGCGATGCCGGCCGCGCATCCCATCGGCGAGGCGCTGCACTTCGGACCGCTGACGCTGCTGCCGCAGTCGCGCGAGCTGCGCCTGAACGGCGAGCCGGTCGTGCTCACGACCGCCGAGTACGAGCTGCTGAACTTCCTGGCGCATCGCGCCGGGCAGGTCGTCAGCCGCGACGACATCATGCAGGGGCTGCGCGGACTGGAGTTCGACGGGCTGGACCGCGCGATCGACGCACGCATCTCGCGGCTGCGCAAGAAGATCGGCGACGACGCGCAGGCGCCGGTGCGGATCAAGACGGTGCGCGGGCAGGGCTACCTCTTCGCGATCGACTGATGGCCGCGATCACGCTGCGCGCCTCGCTGCTGCGGATGGCGCTGGGACTCGGACTGGCGGTGCTGGCGCTCATCCTGCTCGTCGAGGCGCTGGTGCTGATCGGCGCGTCCGAGGTCACCAACGACTACGTGCGCAACTTCATGCGCGGCACGGTGGACCTGCTGGTGCGGGATCTCTCGCCGCTCGATCCGCCGGCGCGGCGCGAGCGCGTGCAGCAGCTCGATGCGCAGTTCGACTATCCGGTGCGGCTGATCCGCACGGATCTCGCGAAGCTCAGCGCGGACCAGCGCCGCCGGCTGGAGCGCGGCGAGGTGCTGGTCACCGGCTTCAACCGGCGCATCTACGCGGCGCTCCCCGGCGAGCCCGATCAGCTGCTGCTGCTCGGGCCGCTCGATTCCAAGCGGGCCGGCGAGCTGCCGAAGGAACTCGCGGCGCAGCTCGGCGTGGCGGTCGTCATCGCCCTGGCGGTCGCGCTGATCGCGTGGTGGCAGTTGCGGCCGCTGTGGCGTGATCTGCGCGGGCTGCAACGCGCGGCTGAGCGGTTGAGCGCGGGCCGGCTCGACACGGAGCTGCCGCCGTTGAAGAGCACGCTGTTCGCGCCGGTCGCCGCGGCGACGCGCGCGATGCTGGAGCGGTTGGCCGCCGCGATGGCGACGCAGCGTGAGCTGACCGGCGCGGTGTCGCATGAGTTGCGGACGCCGCTGGCGCGCTTGCGATTCGCGGTGGATGCGCTCGTCGACGAGGACGACCGCGATCGGCGCGAGCAGGCGGTGATGGCGTGCGAGCGAGACATCGCCGAGCTTGATGAACTCATCGACGCAAGCCTCACGCTGGCGCGGCTCGACATGGGCGCGCTGCAGCCGAATGTGATGCAAGGCAATCTGGGCGACATGTTGACGAAGGAGGCGGCGTCGTTGGCGCCTTTGCTCGACGGCAAGGCCCTGGACACCGATCTGCGTCTGCCGGATCAGTTGCCTTTCGATGAAAGGCTGCTGCCTTACGCAATCCGCAACGGGTTGCGCAACGCCGCGCGGTACGCGAAGGGCCGCATTCTGCTGAGCGCGTGGGTGGAGGCGGGGCAGCTCTGGCTCGCCATCGACGACGACGGCGAGGGCGTGCCGCCGTCGCTGCGCGAGGCGGCTTTCGAGCCGTTCAAGCGCCTCGAACGCAAAGGGCGCGGCACGCGCGGTTTCGGCCTGGGGCTCGCCATCGTGCGACACGTCGCGCACGCGCACGGCGGCCATGCGCGACTCGGCGAAGCGCCGCGCCTGGGCGGCGCCCGGCTGCTGCTGTACTGGTCGGCCGAAGCGGCCTGACTTCGCCTGAATCGCTGACGCAGTGGGCGTTCTCCGCCCCGCGTGAAGCTTCGTCAAGCGCCGCGTGCGCGGCTGTCATCGACCGTCACACAAGCGCTCAACTCGCGCCACAGACGCGGCGGGGTCGAATTCCCAGAATGAGCTCCATGTCGAACGAGCCTGATCACTGACCCAGGCGACCCGGAACGACAGATCGATCAACAGCTCTGAAGGAGTTCCAGATGAACAGCAACAACAACACCCGCCCCTCGATCAACGGCAAGAAGGCCGGTCTGCTGGCTGCCGCGACCGTCGCACTGACGCTGGGCGTGGGCGTGGCGCACGCCGATCCGGTGACCCCGTATTACATCGGCGGCGACGTCGGCAAGTCCTCGCAGCGTGTGGACGGCAATTCCCAGAAGCGCTCGTCGGACAGCTACAGCATCTTCGGCGGCTACAAGTTCAACGAGAACTTTGCGGCTGAAATCGCCTACACCGACCTGGGCAAGGTCGACTTCGGCGGCGTGACCGCGAAGAACAAGGTGTACTCGCTGGACGGCATCGCCCGCGCCCCGCTGGGCAAGGGCTTCGGCGTCTACGGCAAGGTCGGCGTGGCCTACGCCGAGCGCGACTTCAGCAACGGCCTGGGCGACAAGGACAAGACCGGCCTGAAGCTGGGCGTCGGCGTCGACTACGCGCTGACAAAGAACGTCTCGCTGCGCGCTGAAGCCACCCGCTTCAACAACCTGCCGGACGCCAACGGCTTCAACAAGAAGGACGATCGTCTGAGCATGGGCCTGGCCTATCAGTTCTAAGACGGCCGACTCCGGTTGACCGGTGCCGATTCCCCCCGGCACCGGCGCCTGACGGGGCTGCTCCGAGCGACACCCGACCCCCGATTCCCCGGCAGGTGCGAGGGCAGTGCAGAAATGCACTGCCCTTTTTTCATTGCGATCGGACAACCGCGATCCGTGTTCACGGTCCGTGCCAGGACCGTCGCACGCACACCCGGGTCATGGGCGTCGTCGCCCGTTCTCGATGGAATGCGAACGCGCCGTCACCCGACGGTGTGATCCATCGAATCCAACTTCGTGGATCTCCTTTTCCTCATCGAGACCCTCGACATGAACAACACTTCTCTTGACTCGCGTGACCTGGAATTCCGCGAGCTGACCGACGCGGAGATCGACACCGTGCACGGCGGCGATTCCTGGGCCGGCACGCCCGAAGGCCGCGCCACCGCGGACGGCGCCGCCTGCGCGAACACCATCCTGGCCTGGAGCGGCATCGGCGCCACCGTCGGCGGCATCGGCGGCAGCTTCCTCAGCGTGATGGGCGGCTGGGCCATCGGCGGCGGCCTGGCGGCGCAGTACGCCAAGGCATGCAACATCACGCGGTGAACGCCGACGACGCCGGACGTCCGTCGGCGCCGGGGCTGCTGCGGACCGCGGCACGCGTGATCGCCGCGAGCGCGGGCGCGCGTCTCGTGCTGGCGCTGCCGGGCTGCTGCGCGGCCTGGTCGTACCCGGAGCTCTTCCTCGCGATCATGGGCGCGATGCTGTGGGGCGCCGTCGTGTTGCGGGTGACGGCGGTGTTCCTCGCGGCCGCCGTCGACGGCACCCGTCCCCGCGTCTCGCGCAGCGCCGTCGCCCTGCTCGGACTCGTGGCCGCCGCGATCGGCGCGGAAGCCTTCTGGGCCCTCGCCGCCGCCGCGCCGGACGCCCTGGCGGGCATTGCGCTCGAGGTCATCGCCGGGGCCTGGATCGCCTGCTGCGCCGTGCTTGTCGGTCACCGCTGGCGTCAGCCCGCAGCGCCCGATCCGGACGCCTGAACGCAAGGCTTGAACGAAACCCTTAACAGGAGGTCGATAGCAAAAGGGGGCAGTGCACGAATGCACTGCCCCCTTGTTGCGATCCGGCCGATCAACCGATCAGATCCGCTTCGCCAGCGCCTCCGCCGTGCCGGTGTAGTTCCCCGGCGTCATCGCCAGCAGGCGCTGCTTCTCGGCTTCCGGCAGTTCCAGTCCCTGGATGAAGGCCTGGATCGATTCGCGCGTGATCGCCTTGCCGCGCGTCAGTTCCTTCAGGCGCTCGTACGGGTTGGGCAGCGCGTAGCGGCGCATCACCGTCTGGATCGGCTCGGCCAGCACTTCCCAGGACGAATCCAGGTCGGCGTCCAGCGCGGCCTGGTTGAGTTCCAGCTTGTCGAGGCCCTTGGTCAGCGAGTCGTAGCCCAGCAGCGCGTAACCGAGCGCCACGCCCATGTTGCGCAGCACCGTCGAGTCCGTCAGGTCCCGCTGCCAGCGCGAGATCGGCAGCTTCTGGCTCAGGTGCGTCAGCACCGCGCTGGCCAGGCCGAAGTTGCCCTCGGCGTTCTCGAAGTCGATCGGGTTGACCTTGTGCGGCATCGTCGACGAGCCGATCTCGCCGGCCTTGGTCTTCTGCTTGAAGTAGCCCAGCGACACATAGCCCCACACGTCGCGCGACCAGTCCACCAGGATGGTGTTGGCGCGCGTGACGGCGTCGAACAGCTCGGCCATGTAGTCGTGCGGCTCGATCTGGATCGTGTACGGATTGAAGGTCAGGCCCAGCTGCTGCTCGATCACCGACTGGCTGAACGCTTCCCAGTCCTTCTCCGGATAAGCCGACAGGTGCGCGTTGTAGTTGCCCACGGCACCGTTCATCTTGGCCAGCAGCTTCACCTCTTCGATCACGGTGCGCGCGCGGCGCAGGCGCGCCACGACGTTGGCGATCTCCTTGCCGACGGTCGTCGGGCTGGCGGTCTGGCCGTGCGTGCGGCTCAGCATCGGCGCGGCGGCGTGGGCCTGGGCCATCGCGGTCATCTTCTCGATCACGCGGTCCAGCGCCGGCAGGATCACCTGGTCGCGCGCGGCCTTCAGCATCAGGCCGTGGCTGGTGTTGTTGATGTCCTCGCTGGTGCAGGCGAAGTGCACGAACTCGCCCGCGCCCTCCAGCTCCGCCTTGCCGGCGAACTGCTGCTTGATCCAGTACTCCACCGCCTTGACGTCGTGGTTGGTCGTCTTCTCGATGTCCTTGATCGCCTGCGCGTCGGTCTCGGAGAAGTTCGCCACCAGCGCCCGCAGGAATTCGCGCGAGGCGCCCGACAGCGGCTTCAGTTCCGCCAAACCCCCGTCGGACAGCGCGATGAACCATTCGATCTCCACCTGCACGCGGCGGTGCATCAGACCGAACTCGGACAGCAGCGGACGCAGCGCGGCCATGCGCGACGCATAACGGCCATCCAGGGGCGACAGGGCGGTGAGGGCGGAAAGATTCATGGCGCGCGAGGGCCGGAACCGGCCATTCAGGGGGTGGGACAAACCCGGGGATTCTACAGAGCGGGTCACAATGGCGCCGCTTCGGCCCGCCGACGCCCGGGGGAGGGCGGCCGCGGGGCCAGCGGAACGGCATAGAGGGAAGGTTCGAGGGAAGGCATGCAAGAGAGAAGTCAACGCAGGGGCGCCGTCTGGATGACCGCCCGGACGGCCACCCTGGCCGCGGCGTCCGCCGTCACGATGACCCTGCTGGGCGGCTGCAAGCCGTCCGGCGATGCGCCCCGGCCGCTGGCGCCGGTGGAGGCGGCTTCCGCCAATCCGGCCGTCAGCGCCACGCTGCTCAGGCAGAGCGACGAGGTGCTCGCGCGCTATCGCCAGATGATCGTGCTGATGGACGGCGAGGCCGCGCTCAAGCCAGCCGAGCGCGAGGCGGTGCGCGCCGTCGGCATGCTGCTCTTCCACGACATGCAGGAGAGCATCCGCGCGCTGGGCGAGACGGCGGGCAAGAGCACCGATCCTGCCGGCCTGGCCGCGCTGTCGGAGCTGCTGGACCGCGTCGAGCAGGAGCCCTCGTGGTTCGACGCCGACCGGCTCGCGTTCAAGGAATTCCTGGCGCAGCTGTCGCAGCAGTTCTCGACTTCGCAGAGCATCGCCGGCCTGAAGCTCGCCAAGCGCGCGGGCGAGGACCTGGGCGTGCTGGCCGAGATCGAGAACGCTTACGAGCAGGAGCTGCGCGACACCTTCGGCCGCTTCGCGCAGCGCGGCATCGTGCCCAAGCGGGAGAAGTGGACCGACTATGTCGCCAAGCTCAAGGGCCTGTACGCGCGCGACCGCATCCTGAAGGACTACGCGACCATCCTGCCGGACCTGCAGGCGCGTCCCAGCGTCACGGAGGGCCCGGACGACGCCACGCCCTCGACGGCCGCCGCGCCCCCCACGCAGAGCGCGCAGACCGCTCCGGCCCCGGCCGCGACCCGCGGACCGACCAAGCAGGAACGCGAATTCTTCGGCCGCCAGCTGCCGCCCAAGACGGTGCTGCTGACCTTCGACGACGGCCCGCACCCGCGCTACACCGACGAGATCCTGGAGATCCTCAAGCGCTACCAGGCGCCGGCCGTGTTCTTCGAGCTGGGCCGCAACCTCGGCAGCGTCGACGCCAACGGCAAGGTCAAGCCCGGCCCCGGCAGCGAGGTCGCCAAACGCGTGCTCGCCGCCGGCCATCCGATCGCCAACCACAGCTTCAGCCACGGCGTGATGTCGAAGTTCGAGCTCGCCAAGGTGCGCCAGGAAGCCAGCTCGACCGAGGCGCTGCTCGATGCCGCCGGCCGCGACGGCCAGGCGCTGTTCCGTTTCCCCTACGGCGCGCGCAACGACGCCGCGCTGGGCGCGATCGAGGCGCTCAAGCTGCGCTCGATGATGTGGAACGTCGACTCGCTGGACTGGTCGGACCCGATCCCGAAGTCGATCGCCGCGCGCGTGCTGGGCGAGCTCGGCAAGCAGCAGCGCGGCATCGTGCTGTTCCATGACATCCACGCGCGCACCGTCGAGGCGCTGCCGCTGGTGCTCGATCAGCTGAAGGCCGAGGGCTACAGGTTCGCGGCCTGGAAGGACGGCAGGATCGTCGCGGCCGACACGCCGGCCGCGGACGCGACGCCGCCGGATCTCGCCGGCGCGAACCTCTATCGCGACAGCGTGGCGCTGGTGATCGGCATCGACCAGTACAAGGCCTGGCCGCGGCTGCAGCATGCGGTGCGAGACGCCCGCGCGATCCAGGAGACGCTGCAGACGCAATTCGGCTTCCGGCCGGAGAACGTCACCACGCTGACCGATGGCGACGCGACGCGCGCCAACATCCTGCGCGCGCTCAACGGCATGGCGCGCAAGGGCGGCAACGGCAAGCTCAAGCGCGACGACCGCGTGTTCGTGTTCTTCGCCGGTCACGGCAGCACGCGCAAGCTGCCGAGCGGGCGCGACGTCGGCTACATCATCCCGGTCGACGCCGGCACCGACGACCTGCAGACCGACGCGATCGCGATGCCGCAGCTGCAGGAGCTGAGCGAGGCGCTGCCGGCCAAGCATGCGTTCTTCGTCATCGACGCCTGCTACTCCGGGCTCGGCCTGACGCGCGGCGGCGCGCCGGGCGGCAGCTCGAACTTCGTGCGCGACAACGCGCGCCGGCTGGGCCGCCAGATGATGACGGCCGGCGGCGCCGACCAGCAGGTCGCCGACGACGGCCCGGGCGGGCACTCGGTGTTCACCTGGACGCTGCTACAGGCGCTCTCCGGCAAGGCCGACCTCAACGGCGACGGCCTCATCACCGCGACCGAACTGGCCGCCTACGTGGCGCCGGCGGTGTCGGCGATCGCGCACCAGACGCCGGCCTTCGGCAGCCTGCCGGGCAGCGAAGGCGGGGAGTTCATCTTCGAGCTCGCCTCGGCGCAGGAGCAGGCGCTGAGCGGTGACAGCAACCAGCTCGACGCGAAGGCCAGCGCCCTGGCGAAGCAGGCGGACGAGGCCCGCAACGCGCAGCTGCAGCCGGTGGCGCAGGCCTCCGCGCCGACCGGCGCCGCGCCCGGTTCGCCCGCGGCCAGCGCGACGTCGGTGCAGGTCACGCTGAAGGGCCTGGACGGCGCGGACACGGCGATCGCGACCAGCGCCGCGCCGGCGCCGGCCAGCGCGCGCGTCGCGGCGCAACGCGCCAACGACCGCGGCCTGCAGCTCTACAAGGAACGCCGCTACGACGAGGCCGAGGCCGCGTTCACCGAAGCGCTCAAGCTGCAGCCGAAGTTCGCGCTGGCGGCCAACAACCTGGGCTTCATCTACTACAAGCGCGACAAGCCGGCCGAGGCCGCGCGCTGGTACCGCAAGGCGATCGAGATGGACGGCAGCCGCGCGCTGGCGCACCTGAATCTCGGCGATGCGCTGCTGCGCGCGGGTGACGACACGGGCGCGCAGGCGGCGTACCGGGCCTTCATCGAGCTCTCGCCGAAGCACGCGCGGGCCGCGGAGCTCAAGGCCTGGATCGAGCATCCGGACAGCGCGAAGAAGCCCGAACCGCCGCGGTGATCAGGGATCCCGGTCGTCGACCCGGCGGCCGGCGGAACCTCTGCGGAGGCCATCGGACGAGCGTTGGAAAGCACCGACGGCGGGCGGGTTGTCCCTGATGCGAGGGGCATTCCGCCTGCTGCTTAATCCGTCCTTTCCCGATCGGATGACCCGATCGATTGACCGCCTGGTCGGCGACTGATTACCGTTTCGTTCGATGCTTTCCCTGGCTTCCGATGGCGTCGCACCGCGCCTGATCCGCGTGCATCAGATGGATCCCCTCGCCTGGGCGCCGCTGCTCGCGGCCAGCGAGAGCGAGGGGCGGCAGATGCTGCGCCGCCTGATGGACGAATGGCGCAGCGGCGCCAACCGCTACGAGCAGCCCGGTGAATCGCTGTGGGCCTGGATCGATGCGCACGGGCAGGTGATCGCGGTGGGCGGGCTCAACGTCGAGCCGCCGCCCGGACGGGCCGGCACCGGCCGCATGCGCCGCTTCTACGTGCATCCCGACTGGCGCGGCCACGGCTTGGCGAAGCGCCTGGTGAATGCGGTGCTCGCGAGTGCGCAGGGGCACTTCAGCCGACTGCATGTCAACTGCGAAGGTGACGATTCCGCGACCTTCTGGACCCGCTGCGGTTTCGCGCCGATCGATGCGAACGTCGATGTCATCGAACGTCCCGCTCGATACACCCACGTGCGGCTGCTGCCGCGGTTCGAGGCGGCCTGATCTCCGGATCAGCCCATCACGGGCTGACCATCCACGATGATCTTGAACTGCATCGTGGGGCTGAGCATCTGCAGGCGATTCATCAGGGTGCCGTCGACCGGGACCCGCACCTCATCGATCTCGACCCGGTCATTCGCATCCAGCCGGATCTCCAGCGTCTTCACGGCAAGGTTGCTCAAGGTGCGTGCCGTGAGCTGGAGCGTATTGGCTTCGCCGTTGTCCAGCCAGAACTGTTCGACGTTCTTGATGCCCGCGCTGAATCGGGTGAGGTCGAGGGTCGCCGTCCCCGCGACATACAGCGTGTCATGGCCAGCCAGACCATCGATGCGCTTCAGGTCCTGCTCGCCGGCGTAGCTGAGGACATCGTCCTGCGCCGTGCCGATCAGGTTCTGCAGGGAAGGCGTGCTGTTGTCCTTGGCGAGATAGACGAGGAATTCGTTGTACATCGCCTGCTGGTAGTAGGTGCGATCTCCAGAATCGTCATGCGAGGCGAGTCGCCAGCGGGAGGTCGTGGCGAACTCGCCCGGCGTACTTTCTTTCCCATGCGATGCCACACGATGACCGTTCTGGAAGATGGCTTCCGAGGCATCGGTGTAATTGAGCGCCTCATTCCCGGCTGTACGGTTGCCGCTGTGAATCTCGAAGACCATGTCGTTGGCACTGTCGAGGAGCGCTTCAGGCGCACCGGGGTTCCAGTCCAGCCGATGGGACTCGGAGCTCCTGACGTCGAAGCTGACCTTGTCCTGTGCTGGAAAGTGGACGCTCAAGCGCCCGATCTTCGCTTCGCCCAAATTGAACAAGGTGCCGTTCTGCGTGCCCTCGCTCTGCACGTTGGCGTAGATCACCGCGCTGCGCCAATCGTCGGCGGCCAAGCCGGTCGCCGTCATCGTGTCGAAGTTCTCCCCGTTGCGGCCGGCGTTGAAACTGATGGCCGCAGAGGTGTCCGCCCGGGTGACGATCTTGCCGCCGTCGACGATGACGCCCTGAAGCGCAGGCACCGACGCCGTCATGTCGCGGGAGTTTCCGGACTGGTCGTACCAGCGCGTCACGTATCCCTTTGCGCCGGAGTCGCTCCCGACGAAGTCCAGCAACTTCCGGCGATCGAGTTGCCCGTGGGCATCGAAGCCGATGTCGAGCTCCATGCTGTCAGACGATCGACGCACACAAATCGCCGGTCCGTCCAGCTCCGGGTTCAAGTCCCGCAAGCCGTAGGCGGCCTGCAGGCGCGTGACGTCGACTTCATGGATCGTGCCGTCTCCCTCCGCCCGACCCAGCGTTCCAGCCACCGGATCGTGCAGTTTGACCGAGACCCGCTCGTCGGTCTCACGCAGGTAGTCGCCCTTCAGCGTCAGGCGAATGACCTGCTGGGACTCGCCAGGTTTGAATGAGACAGTGCCAGTCTGGTCTCCGACCAGCTCGTCCCTGGAGGTCGTGCTCTGGCCCGACTGGGCGGAATAGCGGACGGAGCCGCGCTGGCTGATGTCGCCCGAGCGTTGAACGAGGAAGACCAGTTCCCGCGTGCCCTCATGAGCTTCGATGACGTGAGCGTTGGAGATCGAGAATGTCGATTGAGCGGGAGCGACAGGGTCAACCGGCTTTACCGGGTCGACTGGATCCACCGGCTTCACCGGCTTCACCGGGTTGACCGGGTTGACCGGATCGACCGGCTTCACCGGGTTGACCGGATCGACCGGATCGACCGGCGTGACCGGGTTGAATGGGTCGATGGGTCTGACTGGGTCGACTGGCCTGACTGGATTCACCGGCTTGATCGGCGTCACCGGCGATGGAACCGCCGACGCCTTGGTGCTCGCGCCGACGGCGATGGCCCCGAGCAGGCCCACGACGCCGAGCCCGATACCGGCTTCCACCAGCGAGGGCAGAGGCGGCCGTGCCTCGCCATCCGCAGCGGACCCTCCCGCTCCCGGCCCCGACGTCGCGGCTTGCGAGCCGGTCGCATACCCCGCGGAGGCCACGGTCCACCGGCCGTGGTCTGCGTCGGCCGGTGCGACGACGTCCTCCGCATCGACGGGCGTGTCGACTGCTTCGGCCGAGGCGTGCCTGGCGACAGGCGTCGGCGCGTCATCGTCTTCCTTGCGGCGACGACCGGGTGCCGGGCGGGGTGCGGGAGCGTTCTTGGATGCTGAGGAGCGCATGAGCGTTATTCGCGAGGGTCAATGAACAGCCAGACACTGTGCGGGCATGCTCAGGTTCCCAAAATTGCTCCGATAGATCGCCGGGCCCCGATCCGTGCTCATCAGTGGTGATGCCGTGGGACCTTTGAGTGAGTCCCGTGCCCTCGCCGAATATCACACCGCCGGCGTCCGCTCGCCGGACGCCGGTGGGCTCAGCCGGACTTCGGCGGCCAATGCTTCGCGCACACCGCGGCGACCTGCGGCGTCGCCTCGATGCGTTGAAGCAGCGCGAAAAACTCTGGCCGGTTCGCCTCCAGATGCTTGCGCGCGCCCGACCACTTCGACACGATCACCGCCATCGCGTCGAGCGCGCCCGGCGTGCCGCCGCTGAGCCAGGGCTGTCCGGGGAACATGTCCGCGAAGATCTCCCAATGCTTGTGCAGCCGCGCTTTGGTGCCGGCGACGATGGCCTCGCGGTCGTCCTTGTCGGTGCGCGTCGAGTAGCGCTCGGGGTAGTCGATGACGCTGATGCAGCTGTAGCAGTTGGCCGCGATGTAGACGAGGCCGCGCAGGATCTGGTCGCGCCGTGGCGTGCTGTCGCCGAGCAGGCCCGCATCCGGGAACCGCAGCCCGAGGTGCATCAGGATGGCGCCGCTTTCGGTGAGCACGTCGCCTTCGGGCGTGCGCAGCGTCGGGATCTGCATCAACGGATTCAGCGCGCGCAGCGCGTCCTGCGCCGACGCGTCCTCCCACGAGGACGCGTGCACGGTCCGGTACGCCTGACCGCACCAGCGCAGGCCGATCTCGACGATCGCCGAGCCGGAGCCCTGTGTGCCGTAGAGGACGTAGCCGATGTCGGAAGCCGAGGGGGAAGCGCTCATCACGATCTCCGCGGAAGTGGAACGGAGAGTGTAGGAGCGCCCGTCAGCGTTCGAAGAACCGCATCCGCTCCTCGTCCGCGGGGTGCGAGTTGAAGGCGATGCGCAGCAGCGCGTCGGCGCCGGCCTTGGCCTGCTCGCCGACGTCGCGACCGAGGCTCTTCGGCTCGGAGGCGCGGTCGGCGCGAGCCTTCGCGGAACGCTGCGCTCGCCAGTCGCCGATGCGCTCGAACAGCACCAGCATCGCCCGCGGCGACCGCCCGCTGTCGACGAGCAACCGCTTGGCCTGCACGTCGGCCGCGCGTTCGAAGTCGCGCGAATAGCTCGCCTGCATCAGCACCGCCGGCGCCCCCGCCAGCAGGCTGGAGAAGTCGCCCACGGCGAAACCGAGCAGCACGCCCATCAGGCTGGCCCGCATCGTGAGCCGCAGGCCGTGTTGTTCGCGGACGTGGCCCAGCTCGTGCGCCAGCACGCCGAGCACCGCGTCGGGCTCGTCGCCCAGCAGTGTCAGCAGTTCGTCGGTGACGACGATGTGCCCGCCCGGCAGCGCGAAGGCGTTCGGGCCAAGGCGCTTGCCCGCGTCGCGGAAGTGCAGTTCGTACGGTGTCGATTCGGCCGGCTGGCTCGCGACCATCGCGGCGAAGCGTTCGCGCCACCGCTGCTGTTCGTGCGCGGGGACCTGGCTCGGCTTGAGCATCAAACTGTCGACCTGCTCCATCGCGCCGTCGCCGATCGATTGCTCGATGGACGCGGGCAGATGCCGCGCGATCCCGTCCGCCGCCGCGGGCACGCCCCAGTGCCAGGTCGCGCCTCCGACGGCCACGACGACCGTCAGCGCCACGAGCGAATGCCGCCAGCTGGAGAACCAGCGCGCCGCGAGCCCGCCGCCGAGCCCGCGCCCCTGCGTCGCGGCATCGGCCCAGTCGTCCCAGTCGGCGGCGTCACGGGCCATCAGCACGCCGCCGTCGGGCAATTGCGCCTGCCGCTGGCCGTGGCGCGTGCGCTCCGGCCATTGCACGTCGCGGACCGGATAGCGGCGCTCGACGCCTTCCAGGTCCTGGTCGTGGACGACGAGCTGCTCGCGATCCAGCCAGAGCCGGACCGGCCGCGCGCGGGCGCTGCGGCCGTCGAACCAGTCCGCCTGGAGCGTCGCCGGTCCGTCCGCCATCACAGGCCCATGTCGATGCCGAAGAAGTCGCCGGCGAACTCGCCGGTGGCGTCCTGGTTGGCGCCGGCTTCGCCGGCCACCCAGGTCTCCGGATCGCCGTCCATCGTGAGGCTGACCGCCTCCAGCCGCAGGCGCGTGGTGTGCACGACCGCGAACGGACGGTACAGCCCGAGCGTGATCGCCATCAGCAGCCAGTTCTTCAGCGTCAGGACCGCCAGCGCGCGCATGCGCAGCTGGCTGGTGAACGACAGATCGTCGGAGGTCGTGCCGTTCCAGACCATGTTCTGCAGCCGGGCGGTGAAGAACGGGCCGACGACCACGAAATAGGCCAGGTAGCCCAACGCGATCGACACGATCATCGCCACCCCGGCGACCGCCGAGCGGCCCGAAAACGCGGTGACGCCCATGGTCAGCAGCAGGACGAGCGTGACCGCCGCGGTGACCAGCAGCCCGAGGCCGAAGGCCTTCAGGCTCAGCCAGTAGACCGCGCCGGTGGGCAGGCGCAGCTCCCCCTGCTGCGACGCGATGCGATAGCCGTTGTGCTGGTAGCGCTTGGCGGCCGCGATGATCCAGGGGGTCGCGAGCAGACCAGCGAGCATCGCACCGTTGATGATCCACATCACCTGGCTGAAGACGTTCACGAAGGCCTGGGGATCGCGCTTGAAACCCTCCAGGTAGACCTGGGTCAGGAGGATGGCGCCGCTCATGCACCAGATCGGCAGGAAGGGGGCGTAAGCGCCCTTCAGCGAGCCGGTGAAGCCCAGGCGCAGGCCGCGCCAGCCGGTGTTGCCCAGACGGAACTGCATGCCGGCGCGCCACAGCGCGGGCCAGATCGCGGCCATGAGGGCGAAGGCGACGAGTCCGGCCACCGGCGAGAAGCGCCCCGCCGCCGAATACACGCCGCCCAGCACCAGCAGCAGCACATGGCCGCGGAACATCTTCCACGGGTCGCCGTGGAAGGACAGCGCGTGGCCGTCGACCAGCGTGTTGGCGTAAAAGTAGCGGATGCGCCGCGCCTTCGCGAACGGCCAGTACAGGCTGGCCGTGACGATCGTCAACAGCAGGTTGACGATCCAGATCCGGAAGTATTCGCTGCCCGACCCGGTGAACCGGATCTCCAGCTTGCGCTTGCGGTACTCCGACAACGGCCATCCGGTCAAACCGCCGGTCGCCGCCCCCTCCTCATGGTGCTGCATGGTTTCCCTCTCTCTGTCGCTGTGGTGGCCGGTCTCCTGCGGAGCCGGTCCGTCTTGTGGGCGCTCCGCTTGCCGGAGTCGCCGTCATCGGCCCTCCGGCCGCGACATCGCTGTTCCCGCCTTTTGTCTAAAGACGGGACGGGCGGGAGTGTGCGTCACCGGCGCAGGGGACGGCAATACACCCAAATGAGGGCTGCGCCACTGTCGCGTCCGGGAGTCAGTCCCCGGAGTCGACTCGCTAGAATCCCCGGACACCATGAAGCTCATCGGATCCCTCACCAGCCCCTACGTCCGCAAGGTCCGCGTCGTCATGGCGGAGAAGAAGCTCGACTACCAGTTCGAGTTGGAAGACGTCTGGGGCAGCGACAACATCCTCAAGATCAACCCGCTCGGCAAGGTGCCGTGCCTGGTGATGGAGGGGCAGGATTCGATCACCGGCGCGGTGTTCGACTCGCGCGTCATCGTGGAGTACGTCGACACGCTGTCGCCGGTCGGCCGCTTGATCCCCGAACGCGGCCGCGAGCGCTGCGAGGTGCGCACCTGGGAAGCCCTGGCCGACGGCTTGATCGACGCGTGCGTCGCCGCGCGCCTGGAGCACACCTGGTCCGGCCGCGCGCCCGCCGAGCGCAGCGACGCCTGGGTGGATCGCCAGATGAACAAGGTCCTGGCCTCGCTGCAGGCGATGGCCAATGGGCTGGGCGAGAAGCACTGGTGCTCGGGCAACCACTTCACGCTGGCCGACATCGCGCTCGGCTGCGCGCTGGGCTACCTGGACTTCCGCTTCGCCCAGATCGACTGGCGCTCCGCGCATCCCAACCTCGCGAAGCACTTCGACAAGCTCATGACGCGTCAGAGCTTCCAGGACACGGTGCCGCCGGCGAACGCCTGATCCGCTGACTTCCCGCCGACGTTTCCAACTGGCCCCACAATCGACCGGTCCGGCGGGAGATCGATCCTGATCGCCGCTGTCCTGATATTCCATTGACGGATCCCGGGAGGATTGGATGGGTGTGAAGCGGGTGCTGGCGCCGGTCGGGCGCTTTTTCGGTGGCGTGTGGTGGTTCCTGAACGGCACGCGGCGCGTGGTGTTCACGCTGCTGTTCTGGGTGATCCTGATCGCCCTGATCTGGGCGGCGGTGCATGGCGGCAAGCCTTTGCAGGACAAGACGACGCTGATGCTGGACATCCGCGGCGATGTCGTCGAGCAGTTCTCCGGCTCGCCGCGCGAACAGGCGATCGCGCAGATCAAGGGCGAGGCGCGCGCCCAGACGCGGCTGCGCGACATCCTGCGCGCGCTGGACGCGGCGGCCAAGGATGACCACATCGTGCAGGTCGTGCTGAACCTCGACCAGATGGGCAGCGCCACGCCGGCCGCCCTGCATGAGATCGAAGCCGCGCTGACCCGCTTCAAGGCCAGCAAGAAGCCGGTGGTCGCCGCCGGGCTGGCCTTCGACCAGCGCTCGTACTACCTCGCCGCGCAGGCCACCGAGGTCTACGTCCACCCGATGGGCGGCGTGCTGATCGAGGGCTACGGCCGCTACCGCAACTACTACAAGGACGCGCTGGACCGCGTGGGCATCTCGCCCAACGTGCTGCGTGTCGGCACGTACAAGAACGCGGTCGAGCCCTACTTCGCCAACGGCCCGTCGCCCGCGACGATGGAAGCCGACGCCTATCTGTACGACGAGCTCTGGGCCCGATACCAGACCGGCGTCGAGACGGCGCGCAAGCTGCCCAAGGGGTCCCTCCAGCGCGCGATCGACGAGCTGCCGGAGCGCCTGAAGGCCGTGGGCGGCGATCCCGGCAAGTTCGTGCTGGCCGAGAAGCTGGTCGACGGCCTGAAGACCGAGGACGAGGTCGAGGCGCTGCTGGAAAAGCGCGGCGCCAAGGATGAGAAGCGCCTGCGCCAGATCGGCCTGGGCGCCTATGTCGCGCAACTGCCGCCCACGCTGCCCAAGCCTGAAGGCCAGGTCGGCGTGATCGTGGCCGAAGGCGAGATCGTCGACGGCAGCGCCGGACCCGGCAAGATCGGCGGCGAGTCGATGTCCAAGCTGATCCGCCAGGCGCGCGAGGACGAGAAGATCAAGGCCGTCGTGCTGCGCGTGAACTCGCCGGGCGGCAGCGCGTTCGCCTCCGAGCTGGTGCGCCGCGAGCTGGAACTGACGCGCGCGGTCGGCAAGCCGGTCGTCGTGTCCATGGGCGGCGTGGCGGCCTCGGGCGGGTACTGGATCTCGATGTCGTCCGACGAGGTGATCGCCGACGCGTCGACGATCACCGGTTCGATCGGCGTGTTCGGCATGCTGCCCACCGGCGAGAAGCTGCTGGACAAGCTGTCCATCCACACCGGCGGCTACACGACCACCTGGCTGGCCAACGGCTATGACCCGCGCCGTCCGCTGGATCCGCGCATGGCGCAGGTGGTGCAGTCCTCCATCGAGCACATTTACGCCGACTTCACGGGCAAGGCGGCGCAGGCGCGCAAGAAGTCCTCGCAACAGATCGACGCCGTCGGTCAGGGTCGCGTGTGGACGGGCTCGCAGGCGCTGGAGCGCGGGCTGGTCGACAGAAACGGTCTGCTGGCCGACGCGATCGCCAGCGCCGCCAAGCGCGCCAAGCTGGGCGACGAGCCGACCGTGCGCTACGTCGAACCCGACCGCAGCACCGTCGACCGTCTGCTGTCGAGCATGGGCGACGCGGCGGCGCCGTCGCTGCGCGGCATGGTCATGCACGCGCTGGGCGGTATCCCCGCGATGCCGGCATTGCCGGCGCCCCTGCGCGACGCGCAGGTCGACATCACCTGGCTGGCCGAACAGGCCGAGGCGGGTCCGGCAGGCTCGAAGCCGCCGGTGCGCGCGATCGTCCACTGCCTCTGCACGGCGCCATAGCTATACTTCTCCCCGATGGCGCCGATTTGTCCGGCTTGCGGGCGCCCAAGAAATGCAGCTAAAGAGGGACACCCGATCCACGGATCGAGACCCGGTGTTCCGCTTCAAGCAGCGGCGCCGGGTTTTGTTTTTTGGGGTGTTCCATGGGATCTGTCGGTGACGTCACACCGCAGCGGCTGTTGTTCGACGAGCCGCTGAGCTTGCGCAGCGGCGCCCGCATCGGCGGGTACGAATTGATGGTCGAGACCTACGGCCGGCTCAACGAGGACAAGTCCAACGCGGTCCTCGTGTGCCATGCGCTCAACGCCAGCCACCATGTGGCGGGCACGCATGCCGGCGTCGAGAAGAGCGAGGGCTGGTGGGACAACCTGATCGGTCCCGGCAAGCCGCTGGACACGGACCGGTTCTTCGTCATCGGCATCAACAACCTGGGCTCGTGCTTCGGCTCCACGGGGCCGATGCACCTGAATCCGGACACCGGCCGCGTGTACGGCAAGGACTTCCCCGTCGTCACCGTGCAGGACTGGGTGGACGCGCAGGCGCGCGTGCTGGACCGCTTCGGCATCCAGAAGCTGGCGGCGGTGCTGGGCGGCTCGCTGGGCGGGATGCAGGCGCTGGACTGGTCGCTGCGGTATCCGGAGCGCATGCGTCACTGCATCGCGGTGGCGACCGCGCCCAACCTGTCGGCGCAGAACATCGCGTTCAACGAGGTCGCCCGGCGGGCCATCATCACCGACCCCGAGTTCCACGACGGCTTCTTCTACGAGCACGGCGTGGTGCCGCGCCGCGGGCTGCGGGTGGCGCGGATGATCGGCCACATCACCTACCTGAGCGACGACGTGATGGAGGAGAAGTTCGGCCGGCAGATGCGTTCGGCGGAACTGGGGTATTCGACCTCGGACATCGAGTTCCAGATCGAGAGCTACCTGCGCTACCAGGGCGACAAGTTCAGCGAGTACTTCGACGCCAACACCTACCTGCTGATCACGCGGGCGCTGGACTACTTCGACCCGGCGCGCGAGCACGGCGGCGACCTGAGCCGCACCTTCGCCAGCGCGCTGTGCAAGTTCCTGGTGGTGAGCTTCACGACGGACTGGCGCTTCTCTCCGGCGCGCTCGCGCGAGATCGTCAAGGCGCTGCTCGACAACAAGCGCGAGGTGTCCTACGCCGAGATCGACGCGCCGCACGGCCACGACGCCTTCCTGCTCGAGGACCCGCGGTATCACGGCGTGCTGCGCGCCTACTTCGACCGTATCGCGAAGGAGCATGAGAAGCCGATGCCGGGCGGCGCGTCCGCGCCGGTCTCCCACCGTCTGCAGGGAGTGTCGGTATGAGCGATCGTGCGGTGATGGACATGATTGCCGAGCTGGTCCCGACCGGCTCGCGCGTGCTCGACCTCGGCTGCGGCACCGGCGAACTGCTGGCGCATCTGCAGGCGACGAAGGGCTGCACCGGTTATGGCGTCGAGCTGGACGATGCGAACGTGCTCGCCTGCGCGCAGCGCGGCGTCAACGTGATCCAGCTCAACCTCGAAGAGGGCCTGGCGATCTTCGAGGAGCAGAGCTTCGACGTCGTGCTGCAGCTGGAGACGCTGCAGAACCTGCGCAACACCGAGGCGATGCTGCGCGAGACCGCGCGCGTCGGCCGGATGGGCGTGGTGAGTTTCCCCAACTTCGCGCACTGGCCGAACCGCCTGCAGGTGCTGGCGGGCCGCATGCCGGTGACGCGCGTGCTCCCGTACCAGTGGTACGACACGCCCAACATCCGCGTCGGCACCTACGCCGATTTCCAGATCCTGGCGCGCAAGTGCGGGCTGCGGGTGCTGGACAGCTTCGGCGTGCAGGACGGCCGTCAGGTCCGCGTGATGCCGAACCTGATGGCAAGCATGGCGGTGTTCAAGTTCGATCGGGATTGAGCGTCGGCGACCCCGCCCCCGCGTTCAATCCTCGTAGCGTCCCAGCCTCACCATCGTCTGTCCGCTCAGGCCGGCGCGACGCGATGGCATGATCAGGACGCACTCGTCGTGCGGCGTGCTCCATCGTCGATCGCCGTCTTCGGCCAGCGGCGTGCCGGCGTCCGGGATCACCTTCAAGTGGTGCGTCGGCACCAGGAAGCGGAACGCCGGCGTCACCGCCGTCACGCCTTCGCCGACACGCACGAGCCGCTGCTGATCGGGCGCCGGCACGCGCAGTTGCGCGTCCGCCCACGCCGAGTCGACCATCTCTAGGTGGCGCAGGAAACGCAGCGTCACATCCAGCGCCATGTCCGCGCTCGCGGGTTCCCAGTGCGAGCCGCATTCGACCAGCACCGCCTGCCGCTCGCTGCGCGGATCGCCGAAACCGCCGCGATCGATCATCCGCAGTCCCGCCGCGTGGCCGGTGTCGACCAGCAGGGTCGCCGGCTGACCCAGCGCGCGCGCCAGCGGCACGCTCTTGTCCGTCATGCCGCAGATCGTCAGCGCCGGCGCGCCCGCCTCCTGCATGGAGTGCAGGTCCAGCAGCACGTCCGCCGCGTCGACGAAGGGCGCCAGCTCGCGCGCCCGCCGCAGCTCCACCGAGTCGCGCGTGCCGCGCAGCACGGCGTCGTCCCAGAGACGGTTCATGTCCTCGTCGACGCAGCGGGACAGGAAGGGCTCCAGCGCGTTGAATCGCCCGAAGGCCTCGACGTTGGCGAAGGCCAGGATCAGCCTGCCGCGCAGCGGTCTCACGTCCTGGCGCAGCAGCGTGTCCAGCGCGATCGCGCCGCACAGCTCGTTGCCGTGCGTCAGCGCCACCACCATCGCCGTCGGGCCGGGCAGGCCGGACTCCAGCACATGCACGAACTCGACCTCGCTCCCCGGACCGTGCCGCCAACGCTCGATCGACGGCGGCTGGAGCCGGACTTCCGGGTGGAAGGGCGGGAAGGGCGGGAAGGTCTCGAGCAAGGCGGGCGTCATCGTCTTCGACACGTGGGGTCGCCCACGACGGGTGGACGTCCCAGTCGATCCTACACTCCGGCCCCATGAAGACTCTCACCGGCCATGACGGCCTCCCGCTGCACTGGCGGGAATGGGGCGCCGACCTGTCGCTCCCCACCCGCGGCACCGTGCTCATCGTCCACGGCCTGGGTGAACACATCGGCCGCTATGAAGCCGTCGCCGGGCGCCTGAACGACTGGGGCTGGCATGTCGCCGGCTTCGACCAGCGCGGGCACGGCGCCTCGGGCGGTCCGCGCGGCGACATCCCGACGCACGACAGCCTGCTGCTCGACCTCGCCGCCACCATCGACTGCCTGCGCGCCGACGACCGCAAGGGGCGGGGACCGCTGATCCTGCTCGGGCACTCCATGGGCGGCGCGGTCGCCGCCCGCTTCGTCGCCGGCGCCTTGGAGAACGCACCCTGGTCCCGGCCGGTCGACGGCCTGGTGCTCAGCTCACCGGCGCTTGATCCGGGGCTGTCAGCGCTCCAGCGGGGCCTGCTCGGCGCCACGCTGCCGCTGGTGCCGCACCTGGCGGTCGGCAACGGACTGAATCCGTCCTGGATCTCGCGCAGCCCGGTCGTGGTCCAGGCCTACAAGGATGATCCGCTGGTGCACAACCGCATCACCCCGACGCTGGCGAAGATGATCGCCAGCTTCGGCGCGGAGACGCTGCCGCTGGTGCCGCGCTGGACCACGCCCACGCTGCTGATGTGGGCCGGCGCCGACCGCTGCGTCGCCCCCGCCGGCAGTGCCGCCTTCGCGGCGGCGGCCGCCGCGGGCGGCGCGGTGCAGGCCGTGTCCTTCCCGGGCCTGTCGCACGAGATCTTCAACGAACCTGAGCGCGAACAGGTCTTCGCCCGGCTGCGCGCCTGGCTGGGCACTCGCTCCTAGAATCGACGGTACCGACCCCGCAGGAGACTCGCATGAACGCACGTGATCCGTCGTTGCCGCTGCAGACCGATGAAATCAGCGCCCTGGGCGCCTTCGCCGAGAAGGTCTGGGACCAGGAGATCGTCCCCGCGCTGACCGACTACATCGCCATTCCCGCCAAGAGCCCGATGTTCGACGCCGACTGGCAGGCCAACGGCTACATCGAGCGCGTCGTCCGCGACGCCGCCCAGTGGGTGGAGGGCAAGAAGATCCCCGGCCTGACGCTGGAGGTCATCCGCCAGGACGGCCGCACGCCGGTCATCTTCTTCGAGCTGCCGTCGACCAAGCCCGAGAGTACCGACACCGTCGTCCTCTACGGCCACCTGGACAAGCAGCCCGAGTTCAACGGCTGGCGCGCCGACCTCGGCCCGTGGACGCCGAAGTACGAGGACGGCAAGCTCTACGGCCGCGGCGGCGCCGACGACGGCTACGCGATCTACGCCTCGATCACCGCGTTGCTGGCGCTGGACCAGCAGGGCATCCCCCGTCCGCGCTGCGTGGGCCTGATCGAGGCCTGCGAGGAGTCCGGCTCCTACGACCTGCCGGCCTACATCGACCTGCTCCGGCCGCGCCTGGGCAACGTGTCGCTGGTGGTCTGCCTGGACTCCGGCGCCGGCGACTACGACCGCCTCTGGATGACCACCTCGCTGCGTGGCATGGTCTCCGGCGTGCTCAAGGTCGAGGTGCTGACCGAAGGCATCCACTCCGGCGATGCGTCGGGCGTGGTGCCCTCGTCCTTCCGCATCCTGCGCCAGGTGCTGGACCGGCTGGAGGATTCCAAGACCGGACGCCTGCTGCCCGAATCCTTCCATTGCGACATCCCCGGCGTGCGCTTCGAGCAGGCGCAGGCCACCGCCGCGATCCTGAAGGAAGAGGTGTACAAGCGCCTGCCCTGGGCCTGCGGCGCGGACGGCGCACCGGTGCTGCCGGTGACCTCCGACCCGGTCGAGGTGCTGCTCAACCGCACCTGGCGGCCGACGCTGTCGGTGACAGGCGTGGACGGCTTCCCCGAACTCAAGAGCGCCGGCAACGTGCTGCGCCCGTACACCGCGTTCAAGCTGTCGCTGCGCCTGCCGCCGCTGATCGACGGCAACGAGGCCGCGCTCAAGCTCAAGGCGCTGCTCGAGGACAACGCGCCCTACAACGCCAAGGTCAGCTTCGTGCCGGACGGCCGCGCCGGCGCCTACGGCGCCACCGGCTGGAACACGCCGGAGCTGTCGCCGTGGCTGAGCCAGGTGCTGGACGACGCCAGCCAGGCCCACTTCGGCCAGCCGGTCGGCTATATCGGCCAGGGCGGCACCATCCCGCTGATGAGCATGCTGCAGAAGGGCTTCCCCGCCGCGCAGATGATGGTCTGCGGCGTGCTGGGCCCCAAGAGCAACGCCCACGGCCCCAACGAGTTCCTGCACGTGCCCTACGGCAAGCGCCTCACCGCCGCCGTGGCGCAGGTGATCGCCGCGCACCCCTGACCGCCGCGGACCCGGTGGACGGCCGGCAGGTCGTCAAGGTCCGCTGATCGACGCACAGCGAGGCGGCCCGCGGCGACGCGGCGCCCGCCCGGAGGAGACGGGATGGATCAGGTCAAGGCGATGCGGGTCTTCACCCGCGTGATCGACGAAGGCAGCCTCGCCGGCGCCGCGCGGGCCATGGACCTGGCACCCGCCGTGGTCACGCGGCTGGTGGCGGATCTTGAGGAGCACCTCGGCGCGCGGCTGCTCAACCGCACGACGCGGCGGCTGTCGCTGACCGACGTCGGCGAGGGCTACCTCGAACGCTGCCGCCGCATCCTCAGCGACATCGAGGAAGCCGAGGCGCTGGCCTCCGCGGCGACCAACGAGCCGCGCGGCACGCTGCGCGTCCTCATCCCGCCGGCCATCGCGATCCATCAGCTGGCGCGGCACATGGCGCGTTTCCACGCGCTGTACCCGCTCGTCAGCGTCGAGCTGGTCGCGCCGGGGCCCGTCGACACGCTCGACGAGAGCTTCGACATCACCGTCATCTCCACCCGCAGTCCGCTGCAGGGCGACTTCATCGCCCGCAAGCTGGCCCGCACCGAGGTGATCCTGTGCGCGTCGCCCGAGTACCTGGGCCGGCGCGGCAAGCCGCAGCATCCGTCCGACCTCAAGCAGCACGACGTCATGCTGCCGCCCATCCATGAGCTGACCCGCGGCGTGACCTTCGAGCGCTGCGGCGCCGACGGCCTCACCACCGAGAGCTTCTTTGCGATCCCCAGCCGGCCGGTGATGACGACCTCCTCGGTCGACACCAAGTACGCCTGCGCGCTGCACGGGCTGGGTGTGGCCGGGCTGCCGTCCTTCGTCGTCGGCGACGCGCTGATGGAGGGCGCGCTCGAGCGCGTGCTGCCGCAGTGGCGCATCTACAGCTACGCGCTGTGGGCGGCGATGCCGACCCGCAAGTTCGTCCCGGCGCGCACCCGCGCGTTCATGGACTTCCTCGTCGAGATCTTCGGCGGGAAGGACGAGGATCCGTGGCTCACCGCCGCGGGGTGCCCGTCGTATCGGGCGGCGCAGGAGTTGCTGGCCGCGCAGGCGGCCAAGGCGGCCGCGGCCGGGGATTGAGGGCGCTCAGCGCAGGCTGAAGCCGACCTGCGTGTACTGCGGCTGCAGATCTTCGATCAGGCGCAGCAGCGGCGAGAGCTCGACGTAGCGCGTCGCCGTCTTCACGACGTAGGCGTAGAAGCGCGGCAGGTCCTCCGCGTAATGCGGCTTGCCGTCGCGGTGCTTGAGCCGGCAGAAGATGCCCATGATCTTCAGCTGCCGCTGCAGCACGGTCCATTCGAGGCGGCGCCAGAACAGGCCGAAGTCCAGCGCCATCTCGTGCGGGTCTTCGCCGTTCGGGTCCAGTCCGAACAGGCCGGCGCGCTTCGCGCCTTCCCAGTAGCGCACCGCCCAGTCGAGCTCCTCGGCCTCTTCCCAGGAGATGAAGGCGTCGCGCAACAGCGACGCGATGTCGTAGGTGACCGGGCCCATCACCGCGTCCTGGAAATCGAGGATGCCGGGCGTGGCGAAGGCCGCGGCATCACCGCCCCCGGCGCCCCCGGCGTTCCCCGCCGGGCAGACCATCAGGTTGCGCGGCATGTAGTCGCGGTGCATCGGCACGCGCGGCTGCGCCAGGACGTTGGCCGACAGCAGTGCCACCGTCCGGTCCCAGTACCCCTGCTGCTTCTCGTTCCAGGTCTTGCCATGGTGGGCCTGGACGCACCAGTCGACGAAGATCTGCAGCTCGCGGCGCACGAAGGCGTCGTCGAACAGCGGCAGCGCGCCGTCGGCGCGGGCCGCCTCGCTGGTCTGCCAGCGCAGCAGCGCGGCGGTGGCGTCGCGCATCAGCAGCCGGGGCAGGGCCTCGTCGCCGTGGCGCTGGGCCTCCAGCAGCGCCGCGATGTAGGACCGGCGGCCCAGGTCCTCCATCAAGGCGAATCCCAGCCCGACGTCATGCGCGATCACGCGCGGCACGTGCAGGCCGCGGTCGGCCATCAGCGCGCCGACGCGCAGGAACGCGGCCAGCTGGTTGGGTGAGGCCGGGTCGTCCATGACGATCAGCGTGCCGCCGTCCGTCGTCTCCAGGCGCAGGTAGCGCCGGAACCCCGCGTCGCTGCTGGCGACGGCGAGCGTGTCCAGCCGCAATCCGAGCGTCTCCACCAGCGGTGCGGTCCAGGCGTGGAAGCGATCGGCGCGGGCGGCGTCGGGCCAGAGCGGAATCACGGCGTGCGGAGCAGGAGCGGTCATCGGAAGCTGGGGGTCGCGAGCAGGGGCTCGGGCGAAGAAGCGAAAGGGCCGCTGCGCGAGCGGCCGCCAGGTCGGTGACAAGGCGCCGACGCGGTCCTGCCGGCGCGCGAGCCTCGTGGATAATGATTCTACAAACCCCCGGGCAGCGCGGCGCGATCGACGCGCGGCCGCCTGACCTCTGCAAGACGCTGCCCGCCTGATGCGCCCACCGGTTTCCCGTCCCCGTCCGATCTCGCTGGCCGCCGCGCTGGCGGTCGCGTTGCCCGCTTTCTCCTCATCGTCCGCGCAGGCGCAGGAGTCCGCCGGCCAGCCGCTGATCCTCAAGTCGGTCAAGCAGCTGCACCAGACCAAGCGCAAGGACGCCCGCCCCGCGCTGGCGCTGAGCGCCGACCGCATCACCAGCGAGATGGACCAGACCTCGACCGCCGAAGGCGACGTCCAGCTGCGCTACGGCGGCATGCTGCTGAGGTCCGACACGCTGCGCTACGACTATCCGCGGGATCTGGCCACCGCCGAGGGCGGGGTTGAACTGAGCCAGAACGGCGCCGTGCTGCGTGGCCCGAAGCTGGAGCTCTTCGTCGACAAATTCGAGGGCCAGCTCCAGAGTCCGACCTACTTCTTCGCCGCCACCGGCGGCAGCGGCAGCGCCAGGGCGATCCACTTCCTCGGCGACCAGCGCATGCGCGCCGACGAGGCGACCTACTCGACCTGCCCGGTGTCGGAAAAGGGCGAGCAGGACGCGGCCGATGCCGCCAACGGGGGAAAGGACGGCAAGGGCAAGCGCGACTGGGAACTGGTCACCAGCAGCCTGAACCTGGACTTCGACGCCGGCGAGGGCGTGGCGAAGAACGCCGTGGTGCGATTCCTCGGCGTGCCCATCCTGGCGGCGCCGTCGCTGAGCTTCCCGCTCGGCGACCAGCCCAAGTCCGGCCTGCTGCCGCCCAACGTCAACATCGACAACCGCAGCGGCGTCGAGTACAGCCAACCCTTCTACTGGAGCATCGCGCCCAACCGCGACGCGACGATCACGCCCTTCGTGATGACGCGCCGGGGTCCCGGCGTCGACACGCAGTTCCGCTACCTGGAGCCGGGCCACCGCGGCCAGATCGACTACGCGCTGCTGCCGCACGACCGCGTCACCGGCATCTCTCGCTGGGACCTGCGGCTGAACGCCGACGGCGACGTGATGCCGAACTGGACCTACAACGTCCACACCGAGCGCGTCTCCGACGACGACTACTGGAAGGACCTGCGCAGCCGCATGCTGACGCAGACGCCGCGCCTGCTGTCGACGGATCTGCGCACGCAGCGCGACTTCAGCTTCAACTGGGGCGAGATGCAGACCTATGCGCGGGTGCAGAAGTGGCAGCCGCTGCAGGTCGCGCAGACGGAAGACCAGTTCGCCTCGCCCTACCAGCGCTCGCCGCAGATCGGCGTGCGGCTGCAGACCGGCGCCGATGAATCGGTGCTGGCCGGCTACCTGCCCACCGGCCGCCGCGCGCGGCTGGAAGGCGGCCTGGAGCTCGAATACAACCGCTTCGACCTGCCCGGCGGCGCGCTGGGCTCGCAGACGCAGACGGGCGAGCGGGTCCACATGCTCGGCCACGTGAGCCTGCCCTTCAGCGGCGCGGCCTGGTGGCTGATCCCGAAGATGTCGATCAACGCGGCGAGCTACCAGCTCGACCAGGCGATCGACGTCACCGGCCGCCGCTCGATCGGCCGCACCATCCCGACCTTCAGCGTCGACCACGGCTGGATCCTGGAGCGCAACACCTCGCTCTTCGGCAATGCGATGCGCCAGACGCTGGAGCCGCGCCTGCTGTACGTCAACACGCCTTACCGCGACCAGAGCGCGATGCCCAACTTCGACGCGGCGCCGCGGGACTACAACTTCGATTCGGTCTTCGCGGAGAACCAGTTCTCCGGCGTCGACCGCGTCAACGACGCCAACATGCTGGCCTTCGGCGCGACCACGCGCTGGATCGAGGACGAGCGCGGCGAGGAACAGCTGCGCCTGGGCATGGTCCAGCGCTACCTGTTCCGCAACCAGCAGATCACGCCCGACGGCACGCCGCAGACGCACCGGCTGTCCGACGTGGTGCTGCTGGCTTCCGCGCACTTGAACCAGGCCTGGTGGACGGACAGCACGCTGCAATTGAATTCCGCCGACGGCAAGGTCGAACGGACCGTGCTGCGCCTGCGGTATTCCCCGGGTCCGTTCCGGACCGTCAGCGCGTCCTACCGCCTCGCCCGCGGGCAGAGCGAGCAGGTCGAGTTCGCCTGGCAATGGCCGCTGTTCGGGCCGGATCGCAAGTCGATTTCCGGCGGCGCGGGCTGCGCCGGCGCCTGGTACGGCGCGGGCCGCCTGCAGTATTCGATGCGCGACAAGCGCTTCACCGATTCCGTGATCGGCGCCGAGTACGACTCGGGCTGCTGGATCCTGCGCATCGGCGCGGAACGCCAGGCCACCGGCCGCGCGGAAACCAACACCCGACTGATCCTCCAGCTGGAGCTGGTCGGCCTGTCGCCGCTCGGTTCCAATGCCCTGAAGGTGTTGAGAGACAATATTCCGGGTTACCGTTCGCTGAGCTCCGAGCGCTCGGCTTTTGGCACATATGACTGAACTGCGTTCGATGCGACATCTCAAGCCGGTGGCGGCCACCCTTCTGTCCCTGACCGCCGCCCTGGCCGGCTCGGCATCCCTGGCGCAGACAACGCCCGCTCCAAGCGCCGCAGCCGCTGCTGCCGCTGCCTCCGCGCCTGCCGCGGCGGCCTCGTCGCCCGCGGTCAACCGTCCGGTTGTCGAACAGCGGCAGCTGAAGCCGGGCGACTACATCGCGGTGATCGTCAACACCGACATCGTGGCGGCGTCTGAAGTCCTCCAGCGCACCGAGCGCATGCGCGAGGAAGCGCGTCAGCGCGGCCAGACCGTCACCAACGAACTGCTGCACAAGCAGGCGGTGGACAGCCTGGTCGACGAGCGTGTCGTCGTCACGTATGCCCGTGAGAACGGTCCTCGCGTGGACGAGCCGGAACTGGATCGCGTCGTCGGCAACGTCGCCACGCAGAACAAGCTGACGATGCCCGAGCTGCGCCAACGTCTGGCCGCCGAAGGCATCGACTTCAAGCGTTTCCGCGAGAACCTGCGCGACCAGATGCTGAGCGAACGCGTCCGGGAGCGCGAGGTGCAGGGGCGCATCCGCATCACGGATGGCGACATCGACAAGTACCTGGACGAGCGTCAGGCTGCGATGCAGGGCCGCGCGCAACTGAACATCGCGCAGATCCTGGTGCCGGTGCCCGAAGGCTCGAACCCGGCCGTGGTGGCCGAGCGCAAGGCGCGGGCCGAGGCCGCGCTGGCCCGCATCAAGGCGGGCGAAGACTTCGCCAAGGTCGCCCGCGAGGTGTCGGAAGACGCGAACAAGAACCGCGGCGGCGAGATCGGCCTGCGCGCCGCGGACAAGCTGCCCGATGTCTTCGTCGACGCGGTCAAGGACCTGAAGGACGGCGAGGTGCGGTCCGAGCCGCTGCGCTCCGAAGCCGGTTTCCATGTGCTGAAGCTGGTCGAGCGCCAGTCCGGCAAGGCGTCGATCAACGTCGTCGTCCAGACCCACGCGCGCCACATCCTGCTGCGTCCGTCCGAGCAGCTGAGCCCCGAGCAGGCAACGCGCCGCCTGGTGGAATTCAAGCGTGCGATCGAATCCAAGCGCGCCACCTTCGAGCAACTGGCGCGCGCCAACTCGGAAGACGGCAGCGCGCAGGAAGGCGGCGACCTCGGCTGGGTCTCGCCGGGCGGCTTCGTGCCCGAGTTCGAGCAGGCCATGGACACGTTGCCGATCAACGGCATCTCGGACCCGGTGCCCTCGCGTTTCGGCATCCACCTGATCCAGGTGATGGAGCGCCGCGACGTGGTGCTCGACATGAAGCAGCTGCGCGAGCAGGCCCGCAATGCGCTGCGCGAGCGCAAGTACGAAGACGCCTACAACGACTGGATGAAGGAAATGCGCGCCCGCGCCTTCATCGAGACGCGCGAGTGGCTGGACTGACCGGCCGGGGCTGACTTCATGGGACATGTCGCGCGCAAGCGCTTCGGCCAGCACTTCCTGACCGACAAGGCCATCATCGACGGCATCGTCGACGCGATCGCGCCGGGCGAAGATCAATCGATGGTCGAGATCGGCCCGGGCCTGGGCGCGATGACGCTGCCGCTGCTGCAGCGCCTGCCGGCGTCCAGCCGGCCGCTGACCGTCATCGAGCTCGATCGCGACCTCGCCGCCCGCATGCGCAAGCGCGGCGACGTGACCGTCATCGAGTCCGACGTGCTGAAGGTCGACTTCGCTGCGCTGGCCGCGGAGCGCGGGCGCAAGCTGAAGGTCGTCGGCAACCTGCCGTACAACATCTCCTCGCCGATCCTGTTCCATCTGCTGGGCTTTGTGGACCACGTCGTCGACCAGACCTTCATGCTGCAGAAGGAGGTCGTCGACCGCATGGCCGCCGGCCCGGGCACCAAGGACTTCGGCCGGTTGAGCGTCATGCTGCAGTGGCGCTACGACGTCGAGGCGCTGTTCGACGTGCCGCCAGAAGCCTTCGATCCGCCACCGCGGGTGGATTCGGCGATCGTGCGCATGGTGCCGCTGTCGGCGCCCGCCAGGATCGACGAGGCGCTGCTGAGCGAGCTGGTCGCATCGGCGTTCTCGCAGCGTCGCAAGCTGCTGCGGCATTCGCTCGGCAAATGGCTGGACGCCCGCGGCTTCCAGGGCGAATTCGATCTGCAGCGTCGCGCCGAGGAAGTGCCGGTCGACGAATTCGTCGCGCTGGCGTTGGCGGTCCAGGGCTGAGCCAAACAAAAAAGGCCTTCCGTCGCCGGAAGGCCTTTTGCATCGGACCCGAAGGTTCAGTCGTTCGTCAACGAATCACGCGGCGCTGAGCCACATGGACGTGTCGAAGGCGCTGCACATCATCGGCATGTTCATGCCGAAGTTCGGATTCGGATTCGCCTTGGTGCTCTTGAGCACCGGCTTCGCCTCGGGGGCCACTTCGGTCGCCCGCTCCCAGGAACCTTGTTCCTGAGAGCGGGCTACTGAAAAGAATAGAAGCACCGGAATGAGACCTTCCGCTCGGCCCAGAAATCGGCCGCCTCGCGGAAGACGTCGAGCAACTGCTCGCGCGCCTCACGATCGAATTTCGCATGGTCCGGCAACTGGTCCAGCACCACGACGAAACCCGGTTGCGTGCCCGACTTGTTGACCAGGTTGGTCATGCAGTCGTACAGCGCTTCCATGTTCTTGCCGAAGTGGGCCGGGAACAGGAAATTGCTGGCAATCAATTCCAGCACGTCCTGTTTGGTCTCCGCTGGAGACAGGTCGGCGTACAGGAAGTGTTGGCCGGCGTCCTGCGCGGCCTGCATCAAGTCCTCGACCCGGTAGGCTCTGATCGCCTGCACGATGTTGGGACGGACTGTCTGCAAAAGCATTGTCGCGTTCCTCCTAGATGGGGTTCCGAGTTCATGTCCAACCGTGCCCGCCGCCCCGGACAGAACCCGCTGGGGAGCCTGCAATCGTCGGTGGCGTGGGGGTGGTCAGAGAGGGTTAACCCTGAACTCTGAAACCGAGATGGTACAGAAACGGGCCCGAATGCTCAAGCCAGGGGGGACCAGAATGCCCTAAAAAGCGGCATTGTGAGCGTGCGCACACATACGCCGGGGGCTCTGCAGATCATGGCCGTCATCCCACAGAAATTCACTGGTGAGCCGCTACAAACTTTTTCTATAGGCCGGGGCGCAGGTCGGGTTTAAGGGCCTTCCGGCCCTTCTTCGGAGGGGCTCGGAAGGTCCTGAACCGAATATTCTTCGGTCCTCCGACGAGGCCGGTCAGCGGGCGGCGTTCGCGTCCGCGACGGTCAGCGCCGTCATGTTCACGATGCGACGCACCGTGGCCGATGGCGTCAGCACGTGCACCGGCTTGGCCGCGCCGAGCAGCACCGGCCCGATCGCGATGCCGCCGCCGGCCGCCGTCTTCAGCAGGTTGTAGCTGATGTTGGCGGCGTCGATGTTCGGCATGACCAGCAGGTTGGCCTCGCCCGTCAGCGAACTGTTGGAGACCAACTGCTCGCGGTAATGGGGGTCCAGCGCGGCGTCGCCGTGCATCTCGCCGTCCGCTTCCAGCCAGGGCGCCTGTTCCTTGATCAGGGCCAGCGCCTCACGCATCTTGACCGCGGACGGGCAGTTGCTCGATCCGAAATTGCTGTGCGACAGCAGCGCCGCCTTCGGACGCAGGCCGAAACGCATCATTTCCTCGGCCGCCATCTGCGTGATCTCGGCGAGCTGCTCGGCGGTCGGGTCGTAGTTGACGTGGGTGTCGACCAGCATGACCTGGCGACCCGGCAGGATCAGGCCGTTCATGCACGCGAAGGTCTTCACGCCGGGCCGCTTGCCGATGACCTGGTCGATGTACTGCAGGTGCATCGCGGTGTTGCTCCAGGTGCCGCAGAGCATCCCGTCCACCTCGCCCTTGTGCAGCATCATGGCGCCGATCAGCGTCAGGCGGCGGCGCATCTCGATCTTGGCGAGCTGTTGCGTCACGCCCTTGCGCTCGGTCATCGCCAGGTAGGTCTGCCAGTAGTCGCGGTAGCGCTGGTCGAACTCGGTGTTCACCACCTCGTAGTCGCGACCCTCCTGCAGGCGCAGGCCGAAGCGCTCGCAGCGCTGGGCGATGACCTCGGGACGGCCGATCAGCGTCGGGCGGGCGATGCCCTCGTCGACGACGACCTGCACCGCGCGCAGCACCCGTTCCTCTTCGCCCTCCGCGTACGCCACGCGCTTGTGCTTGGCCTTCTTCGCGATCTGGAAGATCGGCTTCATCGTCGTGCCGGAGGCGTAGACGAAGCTCTGCAGTTTTTCCAGGTAGGCCGGCATGTCGGCGATCGGACGCAGCGCCACGCCTGAGGCCTCCGCCGCCAGCGCGACCGCCGGGGCGATCTTCATCATCAGGCGCGGATCGAACGGCTTGGGGATCAGGTATTCAGGGCCGAAGCTCAGGTTCGCGCCGGCATAGGCGGCGGCCACGACCTCGCTCTGCTCCGCCTGGGCGAGCTCGGCGATCGCGTGGACGGCGGCGATCTCCATCTCGTCGTTGATCGTCGTCGCGCCGCAGTCCAGGGCGCCGCGGAAGATGTACGGGAAGCACAGGACGTTGTTGACCTGGTTCGGATAGTCCGTCCGGCCCGTGGCCATCAGCGCGTCGCCGCGGATCGCGTGGACGTCCTCCGGCTGGATCTCCGGATTCGGATTGGCCAGCGCGAAGATGATCGGACGGGCGGCCATCGTCGCCACCATGTCCTGCTTGAGCACGCCGCCGGCCGACAGGCCCAGGAAGATGTCGGCGCCGGCGATCACGTCGCGCAGGCTGCGCTGCTCGGTCGGCTGGGCGTAGATCGCCTTGTCCGGGTCCATCAGTTCGGTGCGGCCTTCGTAGACCACGCCGGCCAGGTCGGTCACCCAGATGTTCTTGCGCGGCAGGCCCAGCTTGACCAGCAGGTTCAGGCAGGCGAGGGCGGCGGCGCCGGCGCCGGAAGTCACCAGCTTCACCGAGGCGATGTCCTTGCCCGCGACCTTCAGCCCGTTGAGCAATCCGGCCGCGACCACGATGGCGGTGCCGTGCTGGTCGTCGTGGAAGACGGGGATCTTCATCCGCTTGCGCAGCTCGCGCTCGACGTAGAAGCAGTCCGGCGCCTTGATGTCCTCGAGGTTGATGCCGCCGAAGGTGGGCTCCAGCGCGGCGATCACGTCGACCAGCTTGTCGAGGTCGTGCTTCTCGTCGATCTCGAGGTCGAAGACGTCGATGCCGGCGAATTTCTTGAACAGGACGCCCTTGCCCTCCATCACCGGCTTGGAGGCCAGCGGGCCGATGTCGCCCAGGCCCAGCACGGCGGTGCCGTTGGAGATCACCGCGACCAGGTTGCCGCGCGAGGTGTAGCGGAACGCGTTGGCGGGATCCGCGACGATCTCCTCGCAGGCGGCGGCCACGCCCGGCGAGTACGCCAGGGCCAGGTCACGCTGGTTGATCAGCTGCTTGGTGGCCGCGATGGCGATCTTCCCGGGGGTCGGGAACTCGTGGTACTCGAGAGCGGCCTGGCGCAGCTGCGCACGTTTTTCTTCGGACGTGGACATGGGGGACTCTTCTGGTTGAAACCGGTCCGCCGTCGTGGGCCGGGTCGAGGATTGTAGGAGTCCGCCCCGTCGGCGGCAGTGCGGACTATGCGTATGCTGCATGTCGGAAGGGGCGCAGGCACATACGCGAAACTGCGCATCGCCACCCGCCCGCGGGGCGCCATACTGCGTGCCCCGCACGCGCCCCCCGACTTCCGCTTGCCTGCTCCGACCATCATGCGGCCCGCCGCTCCCTTCCCCCCGATGGCGCCGGGCGCCCGACCGCGGCGCTGGCGCCGTGCGCTGCTGTGGGGAACGCTGGTCGCGTTGCTGCTGATCGCACAGACGCTGCTGCTGTCGCTGACCTTGAGCCATGAGGCGGCCCGCGCGCAGGAGGCGTCGGATCTCGCCGCCGCCGAGGTGACCGCGCGCGCCAAGCAGTTGATCGGCCGCGACCTGCAGGGGCTGCAGGGCCTGATGTGGGCCGAGGACGACGACTGGCGCGGCAACGCGGCCGCGCAGTTGCGCCAGACGCGCGTGCTGCTGCGCATCGAGCTGCGCGACTCGGAGCGCCAGGTGCGCCGCGCCGTCGACACGCCGTATGCGCCGCCGCTGTTCTCCATCCTCGCGCGCGAGCAGCTCCAGATCGAGACCGAACTCGCCTGCATCGCCGCGCTGAGACAGGGCACGCCGCTGTTCTCGCGCTCCTACTTCGTGCCGGGTTCCGGCGGCGACGGCATGGAGGTCGCCGACCTCTGCCTGCCGCGCGTGCGCGCCGGCGAGCCGCGCTCGTATGTGGTCGCGACCATGGGCCTGCGACCCTTGCTGGAGGAGTCGGTCTCGCAGGACCAGGCACGGCGTTTCGAGATGTCCTTCGTCGAAGGCGACGGGACGCGGCTGGCGCGCACCGGCCTGACGCGCGGCACCGGCTTCTACCTGTCGGAGCGCCTGCTCGACCTGCCGGGCCTGAGCCTGCAGCTGCGTGTCGACAACGCCACCGGCCGGCCGCAGCTGATCCCGAACCTGGCGACGGCGCTGGTGCTCGGCCTGTCGATGGCGCTGTTCGCGCTGGTCATCATCCTGGCACGCGACACCCGCAAGCGCGCGCAGGCGGAGCACGCGCTGGCGGAGTCGCTCGCGTTCCGGCAGGCGATGGAGAACTCGCTGATCACCGGGCTGCGCGCGCGCGACCTGGACGGCAACATCAGCTACGTGAACCCGGCGTTCTGCGCGATGGTCGGTTATCCGGCCGAGGAAGTGGTCGGCACGGGCCGGCCGCCGCACGCGCCGCCCTACTGGCCGCCCGAGTTCACCGACGAGTACTGGCGGCGCCACCACGACCGCGAGGCGCGCTGGGAGGCCGGCCTGCCGCCGCGCGAAGGCTTCGAGACGGTCTTTGCGCGCAGCAGCGGGGAGCGTTTCCCGGTGATGATCTACGAGGCGCCGCTGCTGAACGCCGAAGGCCAGCAGACCGGCTGGATGAGCGCGGTGCTGGACCTGAGCGCGCAGCGCAAGGTCGAGGAACTGTCGCGCCAGCAGTCGGACCGGCTGCAGGCAACGGCGCGGCTGGCGACGGTGGGGGAGATGGCCTCGCTGCTGAGCCACGAACTGAACCAGCCGCTGGCGGCGATCGCGAGCTACGCAACGGCCTCCATCAACCTGATGGTGCGCGAGGCCGACGATCCGCAGACGCCGGCGATGGTGCGCCAGGCCGTGACCCGCATCGCCGAGCAGGCCGAGCGCGCCGGCCGCGTGATCAAGAGCGTGCACGACTTCGTCCGGCGCCGCGAGGCGGCCCGGGAGTGGGTCAACGTCGAGCAGCTGCTGGAGGCGGTGCTGCCGCTGATCCGGCTGCAGGCGCGCAAGAGCGGCGCGCGCATCGAGATGGACCTGGCCAAGGGCCTGCCGCGCGTGCGCTGCGACCGGACCATGGTCGAGCAGGTGCTGCTGAATCTGACCCGCAATGCGATCCAGGCGATGGACGGACCGACGCCGCTGGCCGACCGGTCGCTGGTCATCCAGGTGAAACGGCTGCAGCCGCGCTGGCTGAGCTTCGCGGTGATCGACCGCGGGCCGGGCATTCCCCAGGAAGTGGCGCGCCAGCTGTTCACGCCGTTCTTCACGACCCGCACCGAGGGCATGGGCCTGGGCCTGAGCCTGTGCCGCACGGTCGTGGAGCAGCACGGCGGCGCGATGGATTTCGAAAGCCGCGTCGCGCCCGCGTCGCCGACCGGGACCGAGTTCCGCTTCAGCCTGCCGTGCGAGGATGCGCCTGGATCGGCACCGAAGTCCGGGGTCGACCGGTTCCCCATCATTGGATCTGGAGAGTCCTCCGCATGAAGCCGCAGTCCTTGCCGATGGTCTACCTCGTCGACGACGAGGAAGTGGTGCGCGACGCGCTGGCCTGGCTGCTGCGCTCGCGGCGCCTGCTGTCCGAGGGCTTCGGCAGCGCCGAGGCCTTCGAATCCATGCTGGACGGCCTGCCGCGCAGCGGGCGCGACTGGCCGTCGGCGCCCAGCTGCCTGCTGCTGGACGTCCGGATGCCCGGGATGAGCGGCCTGGCGCTGTTCGAGCGGCTCATCGAGCGCGGTCTGCTGGAGACCTTGCCGGTGATCTTCCTGACCGGTCACGGTGACGTGCCGACGGCGGTCGCGGCGGTGAAGCAGGGGGCTTACGACTTCGTCGAGAAGCCGTTCTCCGACAACGCTTTGGTGGACCGGGTGGAGCACGCGCTCGCGCAGAGCGCCGAGGCGATCGCCGCGCGCGACGCGAAGTCGGCGCTGGGGCATCGCGTCGGCGATCTCACCGAACGGGAGCGCGAGGTGATGCAGCTCGTCGTCCAGGGCCTGCCCAACAAGCTGATCGCGGACCAGCTCAACATCAGCGTGCGCACGGTGGAAGTGCATCGGGCACGCGTGTTCGAGAAGATGGATGTGAAGTCCGCGGTCGAACTGTCCAACCTCCTGCGCGGCGACAATGCCGCCCATGGGTGAATTTTCTGCACTGGGCGAGTTTGACCTGATCGACCGCTTCTTCGGCCGCGCGGGGCGCGCCGGCCGGACCGAAGGCGGCGCGGTGACGCTGGGCATCGGCGACGACTGCGCGATCTTGACGCCGTCGGCCGGCCACCAATGGCTGGTGACGGCGGACATGCTGGTCGAAGGCCGGCATTTCCTGTCGACGGTGTCGCCGCGGCGGCTCGGCCACAAGGCGCTGGCCGTGAACCTCAGCGACCTCGCCGCGTGCGGCGCAACGCCCAAGGCCTTCTTCCTCTCGCTGGCGCTGCCGCGCGTGGACGAGGCCTTCCTGGCGGGTTTCTCGCAGGGGCTTTTCGAACTCGCCGATGCGCATCGGATCGTGCTCGCCGGCGGCGACACGACGGCTGGGCCGCTCAACATCAACATCACCGCGATGGGCGAGGTGCCGTCCGGTCAAGCGCTGCTCCGCTCGGGCGCGAGGCCGGGCGACGACGTCTGGGTCAGCGGCACGCTCGGCGATGCGCGGCTGGCGCTGGAGGTGTTCCGCGGCACGCTGTCGCTGAGCGCGGCGCAGTTCGACGAGGCCCGTCTGCGGATGGAAATGCCCGAGCCGCGCGTGGCGCTCGGACGCGCGCTGCGCGGTGTCGCGACGAGCGCGGCGGACGTGTCCGACGGCCTGGCCGGCGACATCGGTCATGTGCTGAAGCGTTCCAACGTCGGCGCGACCTTGCGATTGGCAGACCTGCCGCGCTCGGGCGTGCTGGGCGCGATGCCCGAAGACATCCAGCAGCTGTGCTTGCTGAGCGGCGGTGACGACTACGAACTCGTCTTCACCGCGCCGGCCGAGGCGCGCGAGCGCGTGCTCGACGCGGGACGGCGCTCCGGCACGCCGGTGTACCGCGTCGGCGGCATCGATGAACAACCCGGTCTGCGCGTCGTCGACGGCGCCGGGCGTCCGCTGCAGGACCCGCTGCAGAGCTTCGACCATTTCAGATCATGAGCGCGGTTCGTCCGACTTTCGGCTTCATGGCGAGGCATCCCGCGCACTGGATCGCGATGGGCTTCGGCAGCGGACTGGCGCCGAGGGCGCCGGGCACGGTGGGCACGCTCTGGGGCTGGGCCGCGTTCGCGGTCCTGAACCTGTGGCTGACGCCGGCGATGTGGGGCGTGGTGATCGCGGCGAGCATCCTGATCGGCTGGTGGGCGTCGACGGTCACGGCGGGGAACCTGAAGACCTGCGATCCCGGCTCGGTCGTGTGGGACGAGATCGTCGCGATCTGGATCGTGCTGTGGCTGATCATGCCGGCGGGGTTCTGGTGGCAGCTGGCAGCGTTCGGCGTGTTCCGCTTCTTCGATGCGGCGAAGCCGGGCCCGGTGCGCTGGGCCGATGCGCTGTTCAAGATCGAGCCCGGCCAACCGGTGACGGTGTGGCAGGGCTTCGGCATCCTGTTCGACGATCTGGTGGCGGCAGCATGTACGCTTGTGGTGTTGGCCGGCGCGAGGGCGCTGCTGCATTGAGGAGATCCCCATGCTGTTTCCCGACGAATCCGAACTGATCGAACGCATCGCCCTGGCGCTGATCCAGCGCAAGGAGCGCATGGGCACCGCGGAGTCCTGCACCGGCGGCCTGATCGCGGCGGCGTGCACGAGCCTGGCGGGCTCGAGCCAGTGGTTCGAGCGCGGCGTGGTGAGCTACAGCAACGAGGCGAAGACGGAGCTGCTCGGCGTGCCGGCGGCGCTGATCGGATTGCACGGCGCGGTGAGCGGCGAGGTCGCCGAGCAGATGGCACGCGGTCTGGCGTCGCATGCGCCGATCGATTGGGCGATCGCGGTGACCGGCGTGGCCGGCCCGGGCGGCGGCACCGAGAACAAGCCGGTCGGAACAGTGTGGCTCGCGTTGGTGCACGGCCGCCAACGCGTGCGGGTGTGGAAGGAGCACTTCACCGGCGACCGGCATGCCGTGCGCGCCCAGACGGTTCGTGCGGGCCTGGGGGCTTTGTGTGATGCCTTGGAGGATAGAGATTCCTGATCGTCATTGACGATCCGGCAAACTCAGCGGCGAAAGATGGCTTCGATGTCGCGAGCCGAATGAAGGATTCGGTGGACTCTGCCATGGTGCTCAGTCGGAGGACCTTGGTGCTCAACTCCGCCGCGAACGAGATCGCACGCCTGCGATCGTCGCGCGCGATATATGCCGTGTAGCCTCCAGTTCGGGTCCCAGATCTGCGTGAATCCTCTCGGTGGGTCCTGCAAAAGGAAATCGCTTCAGAGAGGGAGATCGCATCCCCATTCAGCGGGAGCAACTGTGACGGACTGAGTCGCACGAGTGAGTGAATCAACCGAGCCCCGCGTTCAAGGCAGACAAGACCTGTCCCTCACAGCCCGGCCAGGATGGTGTTCGCTTGCGCATCGTTGAGGTCGGGCGGTTGCCAGTCGCGGAGCCAGTCCGTGAATTGCTCCGCCGGCATCGGCCGTGACAGGAAGTAGCCCTGGCCCTGGTCGCAGCCCAGCGTCTGCAGCAGCGTCCATTGCTTGGCCGTTTCCAGTCCTTCGGCGACCACCGTCAGCCCCAGGTTGTGCGCCAGCTCGATCGTCGAGCGGACGATCTTCGCGTCGTCGATGTCGCGCTCCATGTTCATCACGAAGCTGCGATCGATCTTCAGTTCATCCACCGACAGTTGCTTCAGATACGCCAGCGACGAGTACCCGGTGCCGAAATCATCGATCGACAGCTTGAACCCGAGCGCGTGCAACTGCTCCAGCGTCTGCAGCGCGCGTTGCGGGTCGTCCATGATCGCGGACTCGGTGATCTCCAGGCACAGCGCCGGCGGCGGCACGCCCGCCACCAGGTCTGCCACCTTGATCGGCAGATCCTGGTCCATCAGATCGCGCGTCGACAGGTTCACGCTGATGGGCAGCGCCAGGCCTTCCCGCTGCAAGCCCATCCAGGCCTGCGCCGACGCATGCAGCACCCACGCGGTGATCTGGCGGATGAACCCCGTCTGCTCCGCGAAGGGAATGAACTCCATCGGCGGCACCAGTCCGCGCGTCGGATGCTGCCAGCGCACCAGCGCCTCCGCGCCGGAGATCTTCTGACCGTGCAGGTCCACCTTCGGCTGCAGGAACAGTCTCAGCTCGCCGGCGTCGATCGCGTGCCGCAATTCACTCAGCAGCGACAGCGATTCCTGGCTTGCCGCGTCCATGCTGGGCGCGTAGACCTCGCAGCCGCTCTGGCCGCGCTTGGCGGCGTGCATCGCAAGTTCCGCGCGCGCCAGCAGCAGCATCGGATCACGCCCATGCTGCGGATACAGCGCCACGCCCATCCCTGCCGACAGGTCCACCGTCTGGTCGTCGATGCTCAGCGCCCGCTCGAAGTCGCGCTGGATGCGTTTGCAGATCGATTCGGCCAGCGTCGCGCCGGCGCCGTCGAGCATCAGCAGGAACTCGTCCCCGCCCACCCGCGCGATCAGGCCCGCCTCGTTCTTCAGCAGGTGCTGCAGCCGGTCGGCCACCGCACGCAGCAGGCGATCGCCGAACGGACGTCCCAGCACGTCGTTGACATGCTTGAAGCGGTCCAGGTTCAGCATCAGCAGCGAGAAGCGCGCATCGCTCTCCGTCATCCGTTTCGCCAGGGCCTGATGGAACTGCTCCCGGTTCGGCAGGTCCGTCAACGGATCCCAGAACGCGAGCCGGTTCACCTCTTCCTCGCGCGCGCGGATGCCCTGGCGCATCGCCTCGAAGGCTTCGGCCAGATCGCCGATCTCGTCGCGCGAGGGGCGCTGGACGGGTTGGGCATAGTCGCCCTGGCCGAGCCGGTGCGCCGCGCCGGCCAGGGCCTTCACCGGGCCGCTGATGCGTCGCGCCGTCAGCACGGCGCCGACGGCGAACAGCAGCACGCCGACGCCGCTCAGTCCCAGCAGCATCCATTGCAGCCGCCGGTAGGGGGCCAGTGCCTCGTCCACCGAGCGCAAGAGCAGCACGGCCACCGACTTGTCGATATCGCCGCCGTGCGCGAGCGGCTGCAGGCGGGCCTGGAACAGTTCGTCGTCCAGCGGGATGTGGAAGGTCCGCACCTCGCGATCGGACGCGGCCAGCGTCGGCAGCGTCTGCACCGCGCGCGCCGTCGCCGCCGGGTCGAGCACCGAGGCCAGGACCTGCCACTGCCCCGTCTCGGACTGCGCCAGCAGCACACCCTGGATGCGCACGATGCGCTTGAGCTCCTGCAACTGGTCGCTCTTCATCTCGAAGCCGGTGAAGATCCAGCCGCCCAGGCCCGCCGCGCGCATCCGCGCGACCACGACCTGGTAGGCCTTGCCGTCCAGCAGCAGCAACTGGCTCTGCGTGCGGCCCTGCTGCTCGCGCGTGACGCCGCGGAGCAGCGGCGTCACCTTCGCCGCGATGGCATCGGTCGCCGTGACCAGCTTGAAGGCGTCGTCCGCGTAGCCGATGAACGCGGCGTCGCCGCGTTCGCTCAGATTGGTGAAGACGTCCTGCAGCATCGCGCGCAGTTCTTCCCCCTGGATGCCGGCCGCCACCAGCTGGCGCAGGCCGTAGTCCGACTGCAGCAGATCGGCCACCAGGCCGCGCTGCTGGTTGTCCTCGTCGATGAGCTGGACCAGGATGCGCTCGCCGGCCTCGAGTTCCTCGGTCACCTGGGCGCGGGCATTGCGATCGATGCCCTGGTCGATCAGCGCGAGGTTGAGCAGTTGCACCACCAGCAGCAGCGCCAGGAACAACGCGACGATGCGCCCTTCCAGCCGCCGCAGGTTGAGGAAGTCCGGCCATCGCATCGCGGCGTCAGTCCTTCAGGTCGACCTTCAGCACAGACGCCGCTCCGGCGCCCACCGTCAGCGGCTGCGCGGTCGGCGCGGCGTTGCCCAGTCGCGTCGCCCACAGGCGCAGGCGGTGATCGCCGGGTGGCAGGTTCAGCTTGACCTCGCCCTTGGCATCGGTGACGCCGAAGACGGGCGTGTCGACGACCACGATGTGGGCGCTCATCCGGTCATGGATGTTGCAGCCCAACTGTGCCACGCCCGGCTTGTCGAAGACCACCGGCTCCGACGGCGTGCCCGAATACAGCTTGAGCTCGAACTTCTTCGTCGGCGAGAACGAATAGACGTGGTGCCGGACGGTGTCGAAGTTGGGGAAGTTCACCGCCGTGCCGGTCTGCACCACCAGCAGCTGTGGCTGGAACTGACGCTCGCGCTGGGCCATCTGCGCCGTGACGCCGGCCACCGGCCTGGCCGGCTGGCCCTTCAGCTCGACGGCGACGGCCGCGTTCGGCACCGGCGTGCCGCCGGCGTCACGGACCTGGATCGTCCAATCAGCGGCCAGGGCGGCGCTGCCGGCCGTGATGCTCGACAGCGCCATGGCCCAGGCCGCGGCGGCCATCAGCAGGGGAGCGGGACGGAAGGGGCTCATCATCGACGCCAGATGCACGACAAGCGTCAACCATAGCGGGTTTTCTGGGCTGGCGGGCGCAGGGCTTGCTCCAGGAGGAGGGCCAATCGGCTCAGCGCTTCCCAGGGGTCCGTGGGCCATTCCGGATGGCGCAAGCCCTTGACGATGCCGTCGCAGATCTGCGCGGCGACGACGAGGCGCGTCAGCGCGGCGCCGTGCAGCTGCGGCACGATGCGTTCGAAGAGGCGCTCCTTCGGTCCCCAGATGCGGGACTCCCGCAGGGCCATCGGCAGCGGCTTGCCGGCGGCCACCGCGTCATGGACGCGTTTCAGGCCGCGGATGTCCTCGGCCATCGTCCAGTGCACCAGCACCGCGGCCTCGCCCTCGGCCTTCAGGCCGTCGAGCATGCGCAGCACGCGGCCGACCTTGCCGCTCAGCAAGGCGTCGCTGAGCTTGAAGACGTCGAATCGGGCCACGTCCAGCACGGCCGCTTCGATGTGCTGCAGGCTGAGCTCACCCTTCGGATGCAACAGCGCGAGTTTCTGCAGTTCCTGATGCGCGGCCAGCAGGTTGCCCTCGACGCGGTCCGCGAAGAACTCCAGCGCCCGCTGGCCGTCGGGACCTGCCGTCACCGGCTGCCCCTGCTGCTGCAGGCGCCGGGCGATCCAGGCGGGCAGTTCGCGACGTTCGACCGGGTCGACCTTCACCGACACGCCGGCGCTGTCCAGCGCCGTGAACCAGGCGCTGCTCAGCTGGGTCTTGTCCAGGCGGGGCAGGGTCACCAGCGTCAGCACGTCGGGCGGCAGGCCGTCGACATAACGCTGCAAGGCGTCCGAACCGTCCTTGCCGGGCTTGCCGCCGGGGATGCGGATCTCGATCAGCTGCTTGTCGGCGAACAGGCTCATGGCCTGCGACGCCGCGATCACCGACGCCCAGTCGAAATGCGCGCCGCTGACGATGAAGACCTGCCGTTCGTTGTAGCCCTGCGTGCGCGCCTCGGCGCGCAGCGTGTCGGCGGCCTCCTGCGCGAGCAGGGGTTCGTCGCCGTGCACGACGTACACCGGCTTGAGCCCCTTCGCCAAATGGCCGGCGAGTGCGTCGCCCTTGATCTGCATGCGCGGTCCGTCCGGGGTCCGTGGGTCAGTTGGTCAGGTGCACTGCCGCCAGCCGGCGCATCAGCAGGCCGACGGCCTCCACCTGCATGGCCTTCTGCAGCGCCAGTTCTTCCTGCTCCTTGGCCAGCGCCGCGCTTTCGCTGTAGTTCATGTCGCGCGTGAGTCGCAGCTCGGTGCGCGGCAGCAGGATGTCGCCGCCCGGGGAGCGGAGCGAGTAATCCAGCGAGAGTCGCAGTTGCCATTCCGTGATCTGACCCGCGGCGGTCGTCGCCACCGAGGTCTTGTCGCGGATCTCGCGTTCGGCGTCGATGATGACGTCGGCGCGGTTGGGATCTTCGACGAGCCGCACGGTGCTGCGCTGCACCTGACGGCGCAGTTCCTGCGCCAGCGGCGAATGGGGGATGAAGCCGGTCAGCGCCAGCGTCTTGAAGTGATAGACCGGTTCCTTGCGCAGCTCGAAGCCGCAAGCCGACAGCAGGCCGGCGGCGCCGACAGAGCCCAGGGCGCCCAATGCGCCCCGGGAAGCGAACGACAGCAGATCACGGCGCTTCATGCTCAGACCACCACGTTGACGAGACGACCCGGCACGATGACGACCTTCTTCGGCGCCTTGCCTTCCGCGAACTTCTCGAAGTCCGGGCTGGCCAGCGCGATCGCCTCGATCGCCGCCTTGTCCGCCGAGGCCGCGACCTTGATCGCACCGCGCAGCTTGCCGTTGACCTGCAGCATCAGCTCGATCTGGTCCTGCACCAGCGCCGATTCGTCGACCTGCGGCCAGGCCGCGTCCAGCAGCTCGCCCAGTTCGGCGGCGAAGCCGAGTTCCGTCCACAGCGCATGCGCGATGTGCGGGCAGGCCGGATAGATCACGCGCAGCAGCACCGAGAAGCCTTCGCGGACCGCGGCCGACTGACCGTCGGCCTTGAAGCCTTCCAGCGCGTTCAGCAGCTTCATCGCGCCAGAAACCACCGTGTTGTACTGCATGCGCTCGTAGTCGTACGAGACCTGCTTCAGCACCAGGTGGACCTCACGGCGCAGCGCCTTGCCGTCGTCGCTCAGCGCGGCGAAGTCGGCGCCGCCCGTCTTGATGGCGTCGGCATGCCTGGTGCCGAAGCCCCACACGCGCTTCAGGAAGCGGTGCGCGCCTTCGACACCGGCGTCGTTCCACTCCAGCGTCTGCTCCGGCGGCGACGCGAACATCACGAACAGGCGCGCGGTGTCGGCGCCGTACTGGTCGATCAGGGCCTGCGGGTCGACGCCGTTGTTCTTCGACTTCGACATCGTCGTCATCTCGTACTCGAGCGGCAGGCCGTCGGCCTTCAGCGTGCCGCCTGTGGGCTGCCCGTGCTCGTTGCGGATGACGTCGACCTCGTGTTCCCAGTAGTAGTTCTTGCCGGCGTCTTCCGGCTTGCGCGAGAACGCTCCCTTCAACACCATGCCCTGCGTCAGCAGGTTGGTGAAGGGTTCGCTGAAGCTGATCAGCTTCAGGTCGCGCATGACCTTGGTCCAGAAACGCGCGTACAGCAGATGCAGGATCGCGTGCTCGATGCCGCCGATGTACTGGTCCATCGGCATCCAGTAGTCGGTGCCGCCGGCGACCATCTTCTCGGGATTGGTCGCGTCGCAATAACGCATGAAGTACCACGAGCTGTCCACGAAGGTGTCCATCGTGTCCGTCTCGCGCTTGGCCGCGGCGCCGCACTTCGGGCAGCTGCAGTCCAGGAAGTCCGAGCGCTTGTTCAGCGGGTTGCCGCTGCCGTCCGGGATGCAGTCCTCGGGCAGCACGACGGGCAGGTCCTTCTCGGGCACCGGCACCGCGCCGCAGGTCGCGCAATGGATGATGGGGATCGGCGTACCCCAGTAGCGCTGGCGGCTGACGCCCCAGTCGCGCAGTCGCCAGGTCGTCTTCTTCTCGCCCAGGCCCTTGCCGCCGACCAGCTCGGCCACCTTGTCCACCGCCTGCTTGTGCGTCAGGCCGTCCAGCACGCCCGAGTTGATGCACAGGCCGCGCTGCTTGTCGCCGTACCACTCGGCCCAGGCGTCGGTCGAGTAGGCCTCGTCGCCCACCGCCACGACCTGCTTGATCGCGATGCCGTACTTCTTCGCGAAGGCGAAGTCGCGCTCGTCATGCGCCGGCACGCCCATCACGGCGCCGTCGCCGTAGCTCATCAGCACGTAGTTGCCGACCCAGACCTCGACCTGCTCGCCGGTCAACGGATGCGTGACGAAAAGGCCGGTCGCCAGGCCCTTCTTGTCCTGCGTGGCCAGCTCGGCCTCGGTGGTGCCGCCCTGCTGGCATTCCTCGATGAACGCGGCCAGCGCGGGGTTGGTCTTCGCGGCGTGCGCGGCCAGCGGGTGCTCCGGCGCGACGGCGCAGAAGGTCACGCCCATGATGGTGTCGGCGCGCGTCGTGAAGACGTAGAGCAGGCCGCCCTGGATGGGCTGGCCGTCCTCTCCGCCGATCGCATGCGGGAAGGCGAAACGCACGCCCTCGCTCTTGCCGATCCAGTTCTCCTGCATCAGGCGCACGCGCTCCGGCCAGCCCGACAGGTAGTTCTTGTCCGAAGGATCGGCCACCGCGGCCAGGAGCTCCTCGGCGTAGTCCGTGATCTTCAGGTAGTAGCCGGGGATTTCGCGCTTCTCGATCGTCGCGCCGGAGCGCCAGCCCTTGCCGTCGATGACCTGCTCGTTGGCCAGCACGGTCTGGTCGATCGGGTCCCAGTTCACGACCTGCGTGCGGCGCTCGGCGATGCCGGCTTCCAGCATCTTCAGGAACAGCCACTGGTTCCAGCGGTAGTAGTCGGGCTTGCAGGTGGCGATCTCGCGCGACCAGTCGATCGCCAGACCCATCGCCTGCATCTGCGACTTCATGTACGCGATGTTGTCGTAGGTCCAGGCGGCCGGCGGCACCTTGTTCTTCATCGCCGCGTTCTCCGCGGGCAGGCCGAAGGCGTCCCAGCCCATCGGCATCAGCACGTTGTAGCCCTTCATGCGCAGCTGTCGCGTCAACATGTCGTTGATCGTGTAGTTGCGGACATGGCCCATGTGCAGCTTGCCGCTCGGGTAGGGCAGCATGGAGCAGGCGTAGAACTTCGGCTTGGACGCGTCCTCGACGACGCGGTAGGCGTCGCGGGCGTTCCAGTGATCGCGGGCGGCCTGTTCGACCTCGGAGGGGGCGTATTTCTCGTTCATGGTGGCTCGGGCAACGTAGCCGTCGATTGTAGGAGGCCGCGCGCGACCGTCCCATCCTCTGTGGGAGGGCCACCTTGCGGGGGGAGCGATCAGCGCTTCGGGGGTGTCGCGGCGCCTCTGTCAGGCGCTGAGCCGTCGGACTTTTCGCCGGTCTTGCCGGTCTCGTCGGTTTCGCCGGCTTCGGCGACGAACGCAATCCGGTTCAGCCCGGCCTTCTGCGCCCAGCCGATCAGCTGCGCGACCTTGCCGTAGGGCACGGACTGGTCGGCGCTCAGGCGCAGTTCGGCATCGGGCTGGCGCTGCGACAGTTGCGCGAGCCGCTCGCGCAGGGCCTTGGCGTCGAGCTTGTCCTCGCCCAGCAGGTACTCGCCTTCGGGCGTGACGGCCAGCGCGATGAAGCTGGCCCCCGGCGCGGGCGAGGCCGCATCGCTCTTGGGCAGGTCCAGCTTGAGCGCGCTGCCCATCAGCGGTGCCGAGATGATGAAGATCACCAGGAGCACCAGCATGACGTCGATCAGCGGCGTCATGTTGATCTCGCCCATGGGCTTGGGCGTTTCACGGCGTTCGAGGCGGCCGAACTTCATCGCGTGCGGGGCCGGGCGGTTGAGGGGCTCGGGCGCTCAGGCGGCGCCGAGCAGTTCGCGCAGGTCGTGCGCGAAGCCTTCGAGTTCGGCCTCGCAGGCGGCGACCCATTTGCCGAACAGGTTGTAGGCCAGCACCGCCGGAATCGCGACGGTCAGGCCGGCGGCGGTCATGATCAATGCCTCGCCGACGGGGCTGGCGACCTTGTCGAGGCTGAAGTTGCCCGTCGAGGACATGCTCATCAGCGCGTGGTAGATGCCCCAGACCGTGCCGAGCAAGCCGACGAAGGGGGCGGTGGCGCCGATCGTCGCCAGCACGATCTGGCCGCGGCCCAGGCGGTTCAACACGGCGTGCAGCGCATCGCGCAGACGGCGCGTCAATTGCGAGGTCTTCTGCGCGGACGCCGCCAGCGTGCCCGGCGCGCCATCCTGCATGGCGGCGTCGATCAGCGGCAGCATCAGCGCGCCGCGGTCGAGCGCCTTCAGCTGCTCGCGACCCTGGCCGAGATCGGGCGCCGCCCAGAACACCGGCAGCCCGCGGCCGAGATCGGTCCGCGCCCGAGCCAGCGTCCAGCTGCGCCAGAAGATCAGCACCCAGCAGCACACCGACATGGCCAGCAGCAGCAGGGAAACGAAACGGGCGACACCGTCGCCCGCTTGCCAGAGGTGGATCAGTTCGGTCATCGCGTCGCAGGCGTCTTGAAAAGGGCGACGATCAGGGGAGTCCCGCAGGCTCAGGCGATGCCGAGCACGTCGTTCATGTCGAACAGGCCGGTCTTGCGCTCGCCGAGGAAACGCGCGGCGCGCAGGCTGCCCTGCGCGAAGGTGGCGCGGCTGGAGGCCTTGTGGCTGATCTCGATGCGCTCGCCGATGCCCAGGTACATGACGGTGTGGTCGCCGATCACGTCGCCGCCGCGCACGGTCGCGAAGCCGATCGTCGACGGATCGCGCTCGCCGGTGACGCCTTCGCGGCCGTAGACCGCGCAGGTCTTCAGATCGCGGCCGAGCGCCTCGGCCACGACTTCGCCCATCTTCAGCGCGGTGCCGCTGGGGGCGTCGACCTTGTGGCGGTGGTGGGCCTCGACGATCTCGATGTCGTAGCCCTGCGCGAGCGCCTTCGACGCCTGCTGCAGCAGCTTGAGCACGACGTTCACGCCCACGCTCATGTTGGGCGCCATCATGACGGCGGCGCGTTGGGCGAACTCGCCGATCTTCGCCTTCTCATCGGGGCTGAAGCCGGTGGTGCCGATGACGGTCCGCACGCCCAGTTCCGCGCACAGCGCGAGGTGCGCCATCGTGCCTTCGGGGCGGGTGAAGTCGATCAGCACGTCGGCCTTGGACAGGCCGGCCTGGACGTCGCTGGAGATCGCCACGCCGGTCGTCTGGCCCAGGAAGGCGCCGGCATCCTGGCCGATCGCCGGGTTGCCGTCGCGGTCGAGTGCGGCCGCCAGTTCGAGATCGTCCGCTGCCAGCACCGCCTCGACCAGCATCCGGCCCATGCGGCCGGACGCGCCGGTGATCGCGATCCGCAGTCGGCTCATCGACGGGGCTCCAGCGGCGGGTAGTCGCGCGTCGGGCCGATCGGCTCCGGCGCAGCGGTCGCGGCCGTGCGCACCGGCGGCGGCAGCGCCTTGCGCTCCTCCTCCGTCAGCTCCAGCTTGGGCTCCTTGCCGGACAGCTTCAGCGTGTTGATCGACGCGATGAATTCCTTCTCCGTCGGCAGGTCGTCCGGGGCGTCGATCTTGGACAGCTGGTCGCCGTCGAAGGTCAGCAGGATGTGACGGTTCTGCGGCGCGGCGCCCTGGCGACGGATCGTGAACACATAGTCCCAGCGGGCCTCATGGAAGACGTCGGTCAGCAGCGGCGAGCCGAGCACGTCGCGCACCTGGGGGCGGGTCATGCCGGGCTTGATCGCGGCGATCTGCTCCTTGGTGACGACGTTGCCCTGGACGATCTCGACGCGGTACGGCGTGACCAGGCCCAGCACCTTGTCGCCGCTCACGGAGAGTGCGTCGAAGGTGGGCATCTGCGAGCAGCCGCCCAGCGCCAGCAGGCCGGCGGCGAGGACGGCCACGGAGGCGCCGGAAACGGACGGACGTGCAATGCGGGGGATACGGAAATTCAATGACATGGCACGTCTCGGCCGAGGCGCAAAGGCTATGATCAGTCGATTCTAGCGGCTCGCACCCACGCTTTTCCGCAGGCGCAAACCCCATGAACCGGTCAGACGAAATCAAGAACAGCGGGCTCAAGGCCACCTTGCCCCGCATCAAGATCCTCGAGATCTTCCAGACGACCCAGCAGCGGCACATGACCGCCGAGGACGTTTACAAAGCTTTGCTCGACGAGCGCGCGGACATCGGTCTCGCGACGGTCTATCGCGTCCTCACGCAGTTCGAGCAGGCAGGCCTGCTGTCGCGCAACCACTTCGAGTCCGGCAAGGCCGTGTTCGAGTTGAACGAGGGACATCATCACGATCACCTCGTGTGCCTCACATGCGGTTTCGTCGAGGAGTTCTACGATCCCCAGATCGAGGAACGCCAGCATGCGATCGCGTTGGATCGCGGCTTCCAACTGCAGGAACATTCGCTCGCGCTGTACGCGAACTGCGTCAAGAAGGACTGCCCGAACAAGGGGGCGCGCTGACGGGCGTCGCTCCGGCGGATCCGCTGCGTCAGCGGGATCAGCGGGATCTATGAGAAGGGGCTCCGATGGAGCCCCTTTTTCATCGCCGGAGGGTTCGGATCGACGAACTCAATTCGTGTCGTTGAGGCCCTGCTCGATCGCGCGCTGGTGTCGCTCGACGAACTCGCGGTAGGTGTCGATGCCGCGCAGTTGCAGGATGGTGTTGCGCACCGCGGCCTCGACCAGCACGGCCAGGTTGCGACCCGCGTCCACCGCGATCACGACCTTGCGCACCGGCATGCCCAGCACGTCTTCGTACAGGGGCTCGTAGGGCAGGCGTTCGAAATCCCGCTCCATCGTTTCCTTGCGGACCAGGTGCACGATCAGCTTGAGACGCATCTTCCGGCGCACCGCCGTCTCGCCGAAGATCGCCTTGATGTCCAGCAGTCCGATGCCGCGGACTTCGAGCAGGTTCATCAGCAGCTCGGGGCAGCGGCCCTCGATCGCCGTCTGCGCGATGCGGAAGAAGTCCACCGCGTCGTCCGCCACCAGACCGTGGCCGCGGCTGATCAGTTCCAGGCCCAGTTCGCTCTTGCCTAGGCCGGACTCGCCGGTCAGCAGCACACCCAGGCCGAGGATGTCCATGAACACGCCGTGCCGCGTGGTGCGGTTGGCGCAGACATGCGCGAGGTAGGCGCGCACCAGGTCGATGACGTGGCCCGCGCTCTCGGCGGTGGTGAACAGCGGGATCTCGGCGCGGTCGCACATGGCGACCAGGCGGTCCGGCGGCACCTGGTCGTCGGCGACGATGATCACCGGCGGCTCCAGCGTGACGATGCGCGCGATCCGGCGGTCCAGCACGTCGCCGGAGGCCTGGCTCAGGTAGCCGACCTCGCGTCGGCCCACGATCTGGACGCGGTAGGGATGGATGTAGTTCAGGTAGCCGACCAGGTCGGCGGCCGACTGTGCGTCGCGCAGCGCGGCTTCGTCGAAGCGGCGCTCAGGATGCGCGTGCCCGGCGATCCATTCCCAACGCAGGGCCTCGCGGTGTTCCTCGAACAACCGGTCTGCGCTGATGGAGGTGGCTTTCAAGTGCGGCGGGCCGTGATCGTGGCAGCGGAAGGGGCGAAGGGCTGCGTCGTCGCTCAGGCGACCGACTTCAGCGGCTCCCAGTCGGCGATCAGGCGATGCACCGTCGCGGCCTCGGATTCGGTCTTGAGGCGCTCACGCAGTTCCCGGTCGGACAGCATCTCGGCGATCTCGGAGAGGATCTCGAGGTGTCTCTGCGTGGCCGCTTCGGGCACCAGCAGGAAGATCAGCAGCGTGACCGGTTCGTCGTCCGGCGCATCGAACCCGATCGGCTGCTGCACGCGCAGCACCGCGGCCAGCGGATTCTTCAGGCCCTTGATCCGGCCGTGCGGGATCGCGACGCCGTGACCCAGTCCGGTCGACCCCAGGCGCTCCCGGGCGAACAGGTTGTCCGTGACCGCGGCGCGGGAAATGGAATGGTTGTTCTCGAAGAGCAGCCCGGCGTGTTCGAAGACCCGCTTTTTGCTGGAAGCGTCCACATCGACCAGCACGTTGCTGGCGGGAAGGATGGCGGCGAGACGGTTCATCGGGCATGTGCCGATCACGACGACCGGCGGGCTGGGGGAGCAGCGCTGCGCACCAGCGGGGCGCAGTTTCGAGGGTTGGAGGACAGGATTATAGGAATCCCGCTGGCGGCGGGGGGCCTGACGGATGCGACGGTCCTGTGAAAACGTCGCCCTTGGTGTTGCATTGCAACAATTCTCGGCAAAAAGGCGGCCCGATGGGCCGCCTTGCGGAGGGAACCCCGGGAAATCCCCGAGGCCCGGCGAGGCCACCGCCCGGCACATGCCGAGGCGGAAGCCCGGAATCGGTCATCCCGCGCTCAGATCCATGCGCTTGGCCGATTCGTGGTGGTGGTTCTGCACACGGTCCTTGTGGCGGCAGACCTGCCGATCCAGCTTGTCCATCAGCTCGTCGATGGCCGCGTACAGGTCCTCGTGCGAGTGCTCGCAGAAGATTTCCCGCCCCTTCACGTGCAAGGTCACTTCCGCGCGTTGGCGTCGATCCTTCTCCTTCTGCTTCTCCACGGTCAGCAGGACATTGATGTCCACAACCTGGTCAAAGTGCCGGATCACCCGGCTCAACTTGTTCAGCACGTACTCGCGCAGAGCCTGTGTCACTTCGAGATGGTGGCCGCTGATGGTCAGGTTCATAAAGCCTCCTTTCACAAGGGCTTGGTCGGAAACGGTGTCGAGTCGGCGGCGGATGCCGCAGGAAAAAGAGCGGTTCAGGGTCTTGGGGGTAGGGATGCCTTGAAGGGTGAGGAAATCGATGTGGGTGGAAGGCCACGCCGCCGACCCGGAGGTCGGAAACGTGCGGGAAGCGGGAGGGAGGTCAGAAGCAGGTGTCGGATGAACGGTCCGCGAGGGACCCGGAAGGCCGCGAGGGCCGATGGCATGCGGGTTCTGAGGCGACATCGATGAAGAAGACGAGTCCAGTCTGCACCCGTTCCGGGCCTCGGGCAAGTGATCAAAAGCAAGGTTTGGGGGCGAATATTCCCGCCTTGCGGCATGGCGAGGTCCGTGCTCGAATGCTGGATGTTGTGCGGCGGACGCTTCCAGGCGCTCTTCCTTGCCGCCCCCGAGGACGCGATGTGATAATTCCGCGTCCCGATTACTGGAGTTTCCCTTGGACAGCGACCACTCTCGGTGGCCATCCACTCCAGCGTCAATCCGCCGCAGCCCCTGAGCGTTCCGCGTCATCGCGCCAACGCCGCCGCGACGCTTGTCCGGAGTGAGACGGGCCACCTTCGACCTGCATCCCGCGCGAGCGCTCTCCGGCGCCGCCCGCTCCCTGACACCTCCTGCGCCGCGACGACCCCCGAGGGTCCGTCAACGCGCACTCCGGCTTGCGCGTTCGCCAGAGCGCGTCACCGCCGACGAAGGACCTGCATGCTCAATGTTTTCACGCTGGACAACGGCCGCCTCAAGGGAGGCATGGTCCAGGAAGAGATCGCGACCGCCGCCGAACTGCTCGCGCGCACGGACGACGGTCGCGACCCGGTCTGGGTCGACCTGGAGTCGCCCACGCCGGAGGAGAAGGACTGGATCCGCGAGCGCTTCGGTCTGGTGATCCCCGAGGACATCGTCGACGAGGACCTGGAAGAATCCGCGCGCTTCTACGAGGAAGACAACGGCGAGCTGCACATCCGCTCCGACTTCCTGATCGACGACATGGAAGCGCCGCGCAACGTGCGCGTGGCCTTCATCCTGTTCAACAACGTGCTGTTCTCGGTCCACAACGAGGACCTGCCGGTGTTCCGCCTGCTGCGTCTGCGCGCGCGTCGCATCCCCGCGCTGATCGAGGACGCCAAGGATGTGCTGCTCAAGCTCTACGACGCCGATGCGGAGTACTCCGCGGACGTGCTCGAGGGCATCTACGACAACCTCGAGAAGGTCAGCGCACGGGTCTTGAAGAAGGACGTCAACGACACCGAGGCCGGCGAGGTGCTGGCGGCCATCGCGCGCGAGGAAGACCTGAACGGCCGCATCCGGCGCAACGTGATGGACACGCGCCGCGCGGTCAGCTTCATGATGCGCAGCCGCATGCTGAACGCGGAGCAGTTCGAGGAGTCCCGGCAGATCCTGCGCGACATCGACTCGCTCGATTCGCACACGGCCTTCCTCTTCGACAAGATCAACTTCCTGATGGATGCCACGGTCGGCTTCATCAACATCAACCAGAACAAGATCATCAAGATCTTCTCGGTCGCGAGCGTGGCGCTGCTGCCCCCCACGCTGATCGCCAGCGTCTACGGCATGAACTTCGACGGCATGCCGGAACTGCACTGGAAGTACGGCTACGTCTTCGCGATCGGATTGATGATCGCGTCGGTCACCGCGCCCTTCATCTACTTCCGTCGCAAAGGCTGGCTGGCCTGAGTCCGCCGCGCCCTCCCGACCTCCTCGATCCGGAAATACAAAGGGCCTCCGCGATGCGGAAGCCCTGGGTATAAAAGTAGCCTCAAGACGCCCCTGGCCAACGAGGGAGGGAGGGAGGAGGAGGAGAAAGGCCTCGGGATTGCAGCTTCACGAAGAAGCAGGTCTTGCGGCTGAAAGCGGATGCGTTGACTGTACTCCCATCGCTGCCGGGCTCGGTGGAAACCCGGAATATCCTCCCAGCCTGCTGCGCCTTCCGGTCCGTTTAAGCGTCCTCAAAGGGAGCACTGTTACGGCCTGATGACACGGCGACGGTCGTCAGCGATGTGTTGAACGAGCCGTCATGGTGCAGCGCATCGCGGGCGATGTCATCCCACCGATGAACGAATAAGTGAGCAACTGTCACCGGTGTCCCGCCTAGCCGGGACAGTTTGCAGGGCGATGACGACCTCTCGCCACAGGCGCACCGATTGCCCAATCCCGCGCCCTTCATTCAGCTTTTGCGAGCTGATTCGATGGGGGAAATCAGAGTTTTCCGAATAGGTCCGCCAGCCCGCCGATTCCGCACCGATCACCGGGCTTGTGCGACCAGCTTGTCCACCGCCTGGGTGAACTGCGCGCTGTCCGGGCTGACGCCGGACGCGAAGCTCATGACCTGCTTGCCGTCGCGCGAGATCAGGTACTTGTGGAAGTTCCACTTCGGCGCCTGACCGGTGCGCTTGGCCAGATCGGCGAACAGCGGATTCAGGTCGGCCTTGCCGGCGGCGACGCTGCTCTTGCTGAACATCGGGAATTTCACGTTGAAAGTGTTCTCGCAGAACTCGGCGATTTCCTTGTTGCTGCCGTACTCCTGGTTGCCGAAATCACCGGACGGAAAACCGAGGATCACCAGCCCCTTGTCCGCATAACGCGCCGAGAGGGCCTCCAGCGCCTTGTATTGCGGGGTATAGCCGCAGAAGCTCGCGGTATTCACCACGAGGACCACCTTCCCTGCATACTGGCAGAGCGCCTGAGGCTTTTCGTCTTGCAGGCGGGGCATTTGCCGGTTGAGCAGTTCGGGGCAGGAGGCGCTCGACGTTGTGGGGGCTGCCGCGGTTTCCGCGGCAGGCGCCGCGAGAGCGGTGGATGCAGCGAAAGGCGCCGCCAACGCCAGCAGGAACGCGGCTCGCCGGAGCAGGGAACCGAAGGATGGGGTCATGGGGTTGTCTCCTGGGATCGGTAAATCCGGATGGGTTGAACGCAGGGACGCTGCGCAAGAAGCGAACGCGGCCGCAGGTTCGTTGGAAGTGCGATTAGGCCAGATCGCCCCACAGGCCGATGGCGTAAGGGAATGTCATGGTGCGGCCGTTAGAATCCGCCGCGCTTAACAGGACGCAGACAGATGCTTTATCCCGAACTCTTCAAGCAACTCGAGGCCGTGCGCTGGAACATGGACACGGATATTCCGTGGGACAAGTTCGACGCGTCCAAGCTGACCGACGACCAGGCGCGCACGATCAAGATGAACGCGATCACCGAGTGGTCCGCGCTGCCCGCCACCGAGATGTTCCTGCGCGACAACAAGGACGACAGCGATTTCTCGGCCTTCATGAGCGTCTGGTTCTTCGAAGAGCAGAAGCACTCGCTGGTGCTGATGGAGTACCTTCGCCGCTTCCGTCCGGACATGGTGCCGACCGAGGCCGAGCTGCACGAGGTGCGCTTCGAATTCGATCCGGCGCCGGCGCTGGAGACACTGATGCTGCACTTCTGCGGCGAGATCCGACTGAACCACTGGTACCGCCGCGCCGCCGAATGGCACACCGAGCCGGTCATCAAGGCGATCTACGAGACGCTCTCGCGTGACGAGGCCCGCCACGGCGGCGCCTACCTGCGCTACATGAAGCGCGCGATGACCAAGTTCGGGGACGAGGCCAAGGCTGCGTTCGCCAAGGTGGGCGTGCTGATGGCTTCCGCGCGCCGCACCGCGCAGGCGCTGCATCCGACCAACCTGCATGTGAACGCCAAGCTGTTCCCGCGCGACACCATCCAGAGCCGCCTGCCCGATCCGGAATGGCTGGAGCGCTGGCTGGACAAGCAGATCCAGTTCGACAGCGTCTGGGAGAACAAGGTCGTCGAGCGGATCCTGCACAACATGAGTCTGCTGATGGAGCGCAGTTTCGCCAGCGTCCAGGAACTGAACCGCTTCCGCAAGGAGCTGACGCAGCGCCTGGCCCAGGCCGCGCAGGCGCAAGGCGGTGACGCCGCGCCGCAGACGACCTGAGCCCCAGGCGCGCTCCGCCCGCAAGAAGGCCCGCTGATGCGGGCCTTTTCTCTTTCGCGGCCACAATGCGTCGTTCCCCTGTCCTCCCCGTCATCCTTCCAACGCCATCCGCCGAGCGCTCATGAAGTATCTGCACACCATGGTCCGCGTGACCGACCTCGAAGCTTCCCTGCACTTCTACCGCGACGCGCTCGGCCTGGAGGAAGTCCGTCGCACCGAGCATGAGGCCGGCCGCTTCACGCTGGTCTATCTCGCCGCGCCTGGCGACGAGGCGGCCCAGATCGAACTCACGTTCAACTGGGACCCTGAGGTCTACACGGGCGGTCGCAACTTCGGCCATGTCGCCTATGCTGTCCCGGACATCTACGCCGCCTGCCAGCGCCTGATGGACGCTGGCGTGCTGATCAACCGCCCGCCGCGGGATGGCCGCATGGCCTTCGTCCGTTCGCCCGACAACATCTCCGTCGAGCTCCTGCAGGACGGTCCGGCGCTGCCGCCGGCGGAGCCATGGATCTCGATGCCCAACACAGGCGCCTGGTAATGCTTCGAACGCTTGTCCCGGTCCTGTTGGCCGGCTCGCTGGCGGTTCCGCTGGCTTGTGCCGCGCAGGCGCAGGGCAAGCTGCTGCTCACGGGCGGCGTAAGCAGCATCGATGGCGCGGCCGGTGGAGGCCTGACCCCCTGGGCATTGACCGGCAGCTATGCCACCAGCGGCCAGGTCGGCGCCACGGCCTACTTCACGCGACTGCCGGTGCAGGATTACAGCCTGTCTGGCTACGGCGCGTCCGTGGCCTTCGGCGAGCGCGTCGAGCTCTCGCTCGCGAAGCAGGACTTCAGTGCCGGCGGCACGGGCGCGGCGTTGGGATTGCCGGGGCTCAAGCTGAAACAGACGATCCTGGGCGCGAAGGTCCGCCTCGGCGGCGACGCCGTGCTGGACGGCGACACCTGGATGCCGCAGATCGCGCTGGGCGTCGAATACAAGCACCTCGATGCGGGCGGCCTGGCGCCGACGCTGGGTGCGCTCGGCGCGAAGCGCAACGGCGTCGACGTCTACCTGAGCGCCACCAAGCTGTTCCTCGCGCAGAGCACGCTGGTGAACGTGACGCTGCGCGCGACGCGGGCCAACCAGAACGGTCTGCTGGGCTTCGGCGGCACAGCCAGCAGCCGCTATGCGCTGATGCCCGAGATCTCGGTCGCCTACCTGATCAACAAGGAATGGGCGATCGGCGCCGAGTACCGCATGAAGCCCGACAAGCTCAACCCTTCCGCCCTCGGCGACGGATTGCGCGAAGACGACTGGAAGGACGTGTTCGTCGCCTGGGCGCCGAACAAGCATGTCTCGCTGACGGCGGCTTATGTGGATCTGGGGCGAGTGGTGCCTGGCATCCAGCCGCGGCGCCAGCGCGGGGTCTACGGATCGATCCAGTTCGCGTATTGATGCCCGGCGTGGCGTGATGCCAGGCCGCGACGACGACCAATCACTCGACGAGGAGTTCCGGATGATTCGATCGGCTCGAAGGGGATGGATGGCGGGCCTGTTGGCGCTGCTGGTCGGCATGGGCATGGCTGCCCCTGCGATCGCGGCAGACGACACGCTGTACCGCGCGCTCGGTGGCGAGGCAGGCATCGCTCGTATCGTCGACAACTTGATCGATCGCGCTTATGCGGACGAACGCATCAAGAAGAAGTTCGACGGCGTGAATCCGAAGGCGCTGAAAGAGTCGATCGGCAAGCAGTTCTGCCAGCTCACTGGCGGGCCTTGCCTCTACGACGGCGAGACGATGGTGAAGTCGCATGCCCATCTGGCCCTGGACAAGGCTGACTTCAATGCGTTGGTCGAGGACCTACAGTTGGCCATGGATGACCAGCAGGTGCCGTTCGCAGTGCAGAACCGCCTGCTGGCGCTGCTGGCGCCGATGCATCGGGACATCATCACCAAGTAGATCGAACCAACCTGCGCGCTCGTGGAGGGGACTCGACGACCTTGGCGCTGCGATGTCCGCGGTGCCGGTCGGCGCCATCGGGCGTCAAGGAGTCGTGCCATGAACCCCCTGTCTCAAACATTGCCGACCGTCCCGGTGGGCGCTTGCGCGGCCACGGCGCCGATGTCTTCGCATGAGTGCATTGACGCAGACAAGGTCGCTGCGTTGATGAGCCTAGTCCAGGCGTGGAATGCCCGGAAGTTGCCGCCGGTCGAAATGGCAGTTGGCGCGCTGGAATTTCTCGCCACGGGGCGCGCGGATGGCTTCGAGCGAGCGACGGAGCCGCCGCCGCCGGCGCGCGGCGAGGCGAGCAGGTCGACCACGTTCAAGCGATCGATACCTGAGATGGTGGACGCCGCGAGCCAGCGTGGCGTGCGCTTTCACTACACCTTGGGCATGGAACGGGAGCGCATCGAACTGGGCAACCAGATGTCGCGGGGATGGGCGGTGCTGCCAGAGGCTTCCAAGACACTGGCGTCTCGATTCTTGCAATCGTCTCAGCGGCAATTGCGCCCGGCGGAGTACACGCCGCCTTCACCGTTCTTCAAGAACCTGGTCGATGCATTGAAGGAAGGTGACAGCATGATGCTGGTGCTGCCCTCGAATGACGTGCTCCTGATGGCGCGCGCGGAGGGCGGTCAATTGATCGCGGTTGCGCCGGACGAGTTGTGCATGCGTTTGCCTGGCGTGTGCTCGTCGAAGGTGTATGCAGGGGAAGGCGCGCAGCAGCGTTTCGATCGCGCGTACTACATGGCTGGCCATCAACCCTGGGCGATCTTGAAGCCGCAATGAAAAAAGCCCGGCAGAGCCGGGCTTTTTTGAATCTGGTGGCCAAGGGCGGAATCGAACCACCGACACGCGGATTTTCAATCCGCTGCTCTACCAACTGAGCTACTTGGCCGTGAGACTGGGTCTCGCTTCGTTATCCGGGTTCCAGGTCTTGCGACCCGTGCTGAACAACGAAGACAGCGACTATAGCACTAAATTCCGCTGCCGCGCTTGTTTCTCGACAAATCGACACCCAGTTGCTTGAGCTTGCGATACAGGTGGGTGCGTTCCAGGCCGGTCTTCTCGGCCACGCGGGTCATCGAGCCGTTCTCCTTGGCCAGGTGGAATTCGAAGTAGCTCTTCTCGAACGCGTCGCGCGCCTCGCGCAACGGGCGGTCCAGCTCGAAGACCTGCTCGGAGGCGAGGCCCTGGTGCGGCAGCGGCGTCACCGGCGCCAGGCCGGCCGTCTGCACCGGCAGCGCGCCGCCGGTGGCGATGGGCTGCATCGTCTCCGGACGCGGGTAGCTGTTGCCGATCACCGTGCCGATCACCGGCGCCGCCGGCGGTGCCGGACGCGGCGCCGTCTTCACCAGCGCCTGCTCGACCGCGCGCAGCAGCTTCTGCAGCGTGATCGGCTTCTCCAGGAAGGCCATCGCGCCGAACTTGGTCGCCTCGACCGCCGTGTCGATGGTGCCGTGTCCGCTCATCATGATGACCGGCATCGTCAACTGGCCGGTGCTGCCCCATTCCTTGAGCAGCGTGATGCCGTCGACGTCCGGCATCCAGATGTCCAGCAGCACCAGGTCCGGTCGCGAGCGCTCGCGGCTGGCCCTCGCCTGCTGGGCGTTCTGCGCGAGTTCGATGGTGTGCCCCTCGTCGGAGAGGATTTCAGACAAGAGGGCCCGGATGCCCAGTTCGTCGTCAACAACAAGAATGGTTGCCATGTATGCCTACTGTTCACGCGGCCGAGGCGCGTCCTGCGCAGGGCTCGGTGCAGTCGCGAGTTTTGAAAATGATAACGAAACTTGTGCGCCGCTCGGCGGCTGATCGGCGCCGCTGGCTGCTGGGAGATTCACCAAGCGGATCCTCGCACCGTGCTCGTCGGCGATTTTCTTCACTACCGCCAGGCCCAGCCCCGTGCCCTTCGTCTTCGTCGTGACGTAAGGCTCGAAGGCGCGCTTCAGCACGTGCTCGGCAAAACCTGGCCCGTTGTCCACGATCACCAGCCGCAGCGCCCGCAGCTCGCCCGATTCCGTCAACGCCTTCTGGGTCCGCACCGTCACGTGCCCGTCCGGACGATGGCTGACCGCGTCCAGCGCGTTCTGCACGAGGTTGTGGATCACCTGCCTCAACTGCGGCGCGTCCCCGAGCATCAGCGGCGGATCGACCGCCAGGTCTGCATGCAGCTGTCCCGCCTCCTGGGCTTCGGCGTACAGCGTCAGCACTTCGGCGACCAGCCCGTTCAGGTCCAGCGGCGCGAGCTTGGCCGCCGGGAGCCGAGCATAGTCCCGGAATTCATTGACCAGCTGCTTCATCGCCTGGACCTGGTTCACGATGGTGCCCACCGATCGCACCAGCATCGCCTGGTCGTTGCCCTCGAGCTTGGACTCGAGCTTGAACTGCAGCCGTTCCGCCGACAGCTGGATCGGCGTCAGCGGGTTCTTGATCTCGTGCGCGAGCCTCCGCGCCACCTCGCTCCACGCTGCGGAGCGCTGCGCCGACACAACCTCGCTGATGTCGTCGAACACCAGCAGCCGCGCATCCTGCGGCAGCAGTGCGCCCCGCACCAGCAGCGTCAATGCCGTCTTCTCGTCGAGCTGCAGCTCGAACGAATCCTGCCAGTGTTCGCGTTCGCCGGATTCCGAGCTCTGCAGCTCGAAGCGCTGCCAGATGTCCTTGCTGAAAGCCGCCAGCGCCGGCAGTTCCTCCAGCTCCCGGCCCACGTAGGCCGACAGCGGCAGCTTCAGGATGCGCGTCGCGCCGGGGTTGACGGTCTCGATGTGCCGGTCGCCGTCGAACACGATCACGCCGGCGGTCAGGTTGTCGAGGATGGTCTGCACGTGCGTGCGTGCGCGCTCCAGCTGTGTCACGCTGAGCTCGACCAGCGCCCGCGCGTCGGCCAGCTGCTGCGTCATGTCGGCGAACGATTGTGTCAGTCCGCCCAGTTCGTCGCGCGAGCGGAACACCGGTTTGGCCTTCAGGTCGCCGGTCGCGACCTCGCGCATGCCCTCAGCGAGCAGCAGCAGCGGCTGCACCAGCTGGTTGGACAGCGCCACCGCCAGCAGCAGCGCCGCGAACACCGCCAGGATCAGCACCAGCGTCAGCGTGCCCAGGTACATGCGCCGCAGGCCGTCGCGCAGCAGCGAGCGCTGCAGGTACTCCTGGTTCGCCGTCGACACGTTCAGTGCGTTGCTGATCACCTTGCCGGAGATCTGCTTGACGACCATCAGGTAGCGGTCGCTGTTGGTCAACTGCAGTGCGCTGCTCGGCAGCAGTGCCAGCGACCGGATCCTGGCCTCGCCCTGCATCGCCAGCTGCTCATCCTCCAACCCTTCGAGCCGTGACGCGATGCCGTTGCTGCGCGCCTGCGAGATCAGCGCCGCGCTGGGCCGCGCCGGGATCTCGCTCGACTCCCCGCCGGCGGACAGCACCACCTGGCCGTTCCCCGCCACCAGGGCCACGCTGCGCGCGCCGAGCTGGTCGCGCAGCCGCTCCAGCGCCAGCGGCGCCAGCGCACCGTCTTCCCAGCGTTCCGCGGCGGCGCGGGTGCGGGTCGTCTGTTCGGTGCGCAGGTTCTCCAGCGTGTCCTGGCCGAGCGCCAGACCGGCCTCCAGCGCGCTGGCCAGGCGCTGGTCGAACAGGCTCTCGATGCTCCGGTTCACGAACTGGTAGGACACCGTGTAGATGAGGAGACCTGGCACCACGCCGACGATCGCGAAGATCCCGGCGAGCTTGAGCAGCAGCCGGCTGCCGAAGCGGGCGCGTTTCACCCGCAGCGCGAGCCGCGTGCCGGCCACGCCGATGACGATGATCAGCGCGGTGGCGACGGCGACGTTCACCCAGAACAGCCAGACGTAGTGGCGTTCGAGGAAGCCGCGCTGCGCGGTCGTGCTGATGGACAGCAGGAACGCCAGCATGCCGCTGGCGCCCGCGATCGCGGTCACGGAGATCAACCACGCCAGGCGCGCCGACTTGGTCACGGGTCAGGATCCTTGCTGAATCACGGGAGATGGAAGGAGCTTCGAAGTCGGCGTGCTCAGGGTTGCGGCCGGTTCGGCGGCGGCGTGGACGGCGCCTCCAGCGTCAGTGTGAGATTGCGGTCCACGCCCAGCGCCCAGCCCTGGCTGCCGCCCAGGCCGATCTGCATCGGTCGCGGGAGCTGCGCCGTGTCCAGCTTGTAGCTGAACTCCAGGTAATAGCGGCCATCGTCCTCGATGTCCTTGGTCTCGGCGACGCGCCACCCCGACACGCCGCGCAACGAGGCGATCGCCTCGCCCAGCGTGTCGAAGCTCTGGTGCAGGCCGCCGGTGCTCACGCGGTACTGGCGGGTGAGCGGCTGCCAGGTCAGTCTCCAGGTCCGCGTGGCCTGGGCGACGCGGGCGTCGCGCCAGTACCAGCGGTTGCGCAAGACCTGGACCTCGGCCACGAAGTACACCGCCACGCCCTTGAGCAGCGCGTCCTCGGCCTGCCGGGGCAGCTCGAAGCGCGTGCTGAAGCTCACCGCCAGGCCGTCCTCGACGCGTTCCGCGTTCAGCACCTGCAAGGCCACGCCCTGGGCCAGCGCCCAGCCGTGCAGCGCCAGCAGCGCACCGACCAGGGTCAGGCGCTGCCACCAGGAACGCAGCGGAACGGGACGGGATGGCGGAGACACGCGGCAGGATTCAGGGGGGAGTTCTCGGGTCAGGACTTCTGCAACAGCGCGTAATAGAAGCCGTCGGTGACGGCCGGCGCGCCGGAGGCGGAGTCCTGCGGACCATTGTCTGCGAGCGGCAGCAGATGCCCGGCCCCCTGGTCGAACTGACGCGACCGCGCATCGCCATGGCGTTGCAAAAACGCGTCGATCTGGTCCTGGCCTTCGGCCTTGAAAACAGAACAGGTCGCGTACAGCAGCCGCCCGCCCGGTCTGAGCAGCGGCCACAGCGCGTCCAGCAGCTCGGCCTGGATGCGGGCGAGCGACGGGATGTCGTCGGGCCGGCGCAACCAGCGCACGTCCGGATGCCGGCGCACGATCCCGGATGCGCTGCACGGCGCGTCCAGCAGGATGGCGTCGAACGGGCGGCCGTCCCACCAGGTGGCGGTGTCGCGAGCGTCGGCGGCGCGCACCGCGCCGACGAGACCCAAGCGTTGAAGGTTCTGGCTGACCCGCTCCAGCCGTTTGGCGTCGGCGTCCAAAGCCAGCAGATCGAGGCGGTTGCCGGCGAGTTCCTGCAGGTGGGCGGTCTTGCCGCCGGGCGCGGCGCAGGCGTCGAGCACCCGCGCGCCGTCACCCAACTCCGGCCATTCCTCTCCCGGGGACAGGTCTTGCGGCCGGCGTTGGCCCAGCAGCAAGGGCGCGGCCAGTTGGGCGGAGGCATCCTGGACCGAGGCATGGCCTCCGTCGAAACCGGGCAGGGCCTGGACCGGTCGTGGCTCGTCGAGGACGACCGCCTGCGGGAACAGTGGGCCGGCCGCATGCGCGGCGATGCCGGCGCCCTGCAGGCGGGCGAGATAGCCGTCGAGATCGTCGTGGGCCGGATTGACGCGCAGCGTCATCGGCGGCTTCTGCTGGTTGGCTTGAAGCAGGCCCTGCCACTCGGCGGGCCAATCGGCGCGCAGACGGTCCTGCCACCAGCGCGGGTGGTTGAAGCGGGCGATCGGGTCCGCCTCCGCGGCGGCGACGAGTGCTTCGCGCTCGCGCAGGAAGCGCCGCAGCACTGCATTGGCGAAGCCTGCGCTGTTGGGCGCGCGCTGGCGCACGGCATGTACCGCCTGATCGACCAGCGTGTGGTCGGCGTAGGCCGTCTCGCCGGGCCAGAGGAGGGCGAGCGCGGTCACCAGCAGGGCATCCACCCGTGGCGGCGGATTTTTCGGAGCAAGTGCGGCGCGCACCACCTGCGCCGCGCCGAGGCGGCGCAGCACGGTGAAGCTCAGCGCCTGGACGCCGGGGCGGATCTCGGCGGGGCAGCGTGCGAGCCACTCGGTGAGCGAGTGGCCGTCTCGCACGGCCTGGACTGCATCGGCGGCACTGGCCAACAGTCGATGGAGCGGAGGCGCGCCGCCGGAGGAGGGATTCTTGGGGGAAGAGGGGGCAGACACTGGTGGAGTTTAGTGGCGAAGGCAGCGAGTGTTTTTGGGGCCTGCGACAATCCGTCCTCATGACGAGCACCCTGATTCTGAGCCCCGACGAGCTGGCCGCGCTGCCCGCGTCGGATCGCATCCGTTACCGCCTGGTCCAGGCGGGTCGTCGCCACCATGCCAACGACAACATTGCCGAGTTCATCGAAGCTGGCGAGCTGGAGCAATTGCAGGCTGAGGTCCAGACGCGGATGCAGGCGGTGCTGCAATCGCTGGTGATCGACACTGACAGCGATCACAACACGCAGGAGACGGCCAAGCGCGTGGCGAAGATGTTTGTGAAGGAGGTCTTCGCCGGTCGTTATGCGCCGCCGCCGCCGGTGACCGAGTTTCCCAACGCCGAGCGTCTGAACGAGCTCATGATCGTCGGCCCGATCACGGTGCGCAGCGCCTGTTCGCACCACCTGTGCCCGATCATCGGCAAGGTGTGGATCGGTCTGCTGCCGAGCGAGCATTCGAATCTGATCGGCCTGTCGAAGTATGTGCGCCTGACCGAGTGGATCATGAGCCGCCCGCAGATCCAGGAGGAGGCGGTGGTGATGCTGGCCAACGAACTGCAGGACCGTGTCAAGCCTGACGGTCTTGCGATCGTGATGGATGCGGACCACTTCTGCATGCACTGGCGCGGCGTCAAGGACATGGACTCGACGATGACCAACAGCGTCATGCGCGGTTCGTTCCTGAAGGATGCGACGCTGCGTGCCGAGTTCCTCGCGCTGATGAAGCACAAGAAGGGGTGATCCCTTCAGCGGTCGTTGCGGCTCAGAGGCTGCGCGCCTCGCTGAACCCGACAAAGCTCATCAGCACGCGGGTGGGGAACTGCCGGATCGCGGCGTTGTAGGCCTCGACCGACTGGTTGAAGACCTGCCGCGAGAACGCCCGCTGGCGGTCGATCATCTTGAGTTCGTCGACCGCGCCGGCAAGGTCCGGATCGATGCTCAGTTCCGCGTGGTGCTCCACCAGCGACACCATGCGCGTCATCGCGGCGCCATGCACGGCGGCGGCCACCGCCAGCTGCGCCACCGGGTCCGCCGCGTACGGCCGCGCGCGCACCGCCTGTGCGGCGGCCTTGGCTTCCATCTGCGCCGCGGCCAGTGCGTCGAGGCTGGCCTGCTCGCTCGGCAGCCGTTCCCGCAGCCGTTCCAGCAGCAGATCGCCATGCGCGAAGCGGCGCGTCAGCGCATCGTCCAGCTGCGCGTAGGCCTTGCCGATCTCATTGCGCAGCAGCATCACGCGGTTGTAGGCGCCGATGCTCCAGAAGACCAGCACTGCGGCCAAGCCCCACAGCCACCAGTTCAAGTGGAACCCGGTCACGTCGTTCATGGCATCGGCGGCGATCACGGGGCTCAAGGGGCGACGGCCGGGCCGGCCGTTGTCGTGCTCTTCGTGAGCTGGAACTCGTTCCAGCCCTTGGCGCGCAGCTCGCAGGCCGGGCAGTGGCCGCAACCCCAGCCCCAGGCGTGCCGGGTCTTGCGCTCGCCCAGGTAGCAGGTGTGGGTGTGCTCGATGATCAGCTCGTTGAAAGCCTCGCCGCCCAGCGACTCCGTCAGCGCCCAGGTCTGCGCCTTGGTCAGGAACATCAGCGGCGTGTCCAGCGTCATCGGCGTGTCCAGCCCCAGGCTCAGCGCGACCTGCAGCGCCTTGAGCGTGTTGTCGCGGCAGTCGGGGTAGCCGGAGAAGTCCGTCTCGCACATGCCGCCCACCAGCACCGACGCGCCGCGCCGGTAGGCCAGCGTCGCGGCGAAGGTCAGGAACAGCAGGTTGCGGCCCGGCACGAAGGTGTTGGGCAGGCCGTTGGCCTGCAGCTCGATCGCGCGTTCCTGCGTCAGCGCCGTGTCGGAGATCTGGCCGAGCAGGCTCAGGTCCAGCAGGTGGTCCTCGCCGAGCTTGGCGGCCCACTGCGGGAACTGCGCGGCGATCTGCGCGCGCACGGTCTGGCGGCAGTCGAGCTCGATGCGGTGGCGCTGGCCGTAGTCGAAGCCCAGGGTCTCGACCTCGGCGAAGCGCTCCAGCGCCCAGGCCAGGCAGGCGGTGGAATCCTGGCCGCCGGAGAACAGCACCAGCGCCTTGCGGCGCGAGGCGTGGACGGCGGGGATGGTGGCGGTGGCGGCGTCGGACATGGGGAAATGGAGGGGCGCAGGCCGGGGGACCCGCGGTTGACAGGGAATGCGGCAGGCCGGAAGTGTGCCAGCACCGTGATAGCGTCGTCGGCCACAGAGGGTGTGGACATGCAACGGGAGAGGTCGATGAAGCGATTCGGCAACGTCAACACGAGGCGGTCCGCCGCGGTCGCGGTGGTTGTGCTGGGCGCCGCGCTGGGCGGCATGGGCGCGGCACGCGCGCAGGGCGCCAGCGCGATCAGCCAGGTGCGGCTCTATCCCGGCGGCGCCCAGGTCGAACGCACGCTGACCGCCCCGGCCGGGACCGGCGTGGCGCGGTTCGCCTGCCTGTCGCCCTACCTGGATCGCGATACCTTGCAGGCTGAGGCAGCGCCTGGCGTTTCGCTGGGAGACCTGCAGTTGGAGCTGCTGCCCGTGGAGCAGGTGCCGGAGTGTCACCGTGTCTCTCCGCGCATCAAGGAACTTGAGCAGCAGCGCAGTGCCGTCGATGCGGAGATGGGCGGCGTCGACCTGGCGCTCAAATACCTGCGCAGCGTCACCGATCGCGACGGCAAGCCCGGGGTGGCGTTGAACGCCTCGGTCGAGTCGCTGCGGCGCAGCGGCCAGGAACTGCTGACCCGCGAGAAGGCGCTGCAGACGCGCATCGCCGAACTCGATCAGCAACTGCGCATCGCGCGCGCCGCCGAGCCGGCGGTCAGCGGTCAGGTGGGCGTCGTGCAGCTGCGGTTGTCGAGCCCGACCACCGTACCGGTGAAGCTGTCCTACCGCGTGCGCAACAGCGGCTGGACGCCGCAGTATCGCGGTCGGCTCGACACGACGAAGGGCACGCTGACTGTCGAGCGGCTGGCCCGCGTCGCCCAGGGCAGCGGCGAGGACTGGAACGACGTCCGCCTGAGGCTGTCGACCGAGCAGCCGCGGCAGGCGATCGCGCCGCGCGGGCTGCCGATCTGGCGGATCTCGATGGCGCCGCCGCCGACGGTGTCGTCCGCGGACACCCGCCGATACGCCGAGAGCCCGGCGCCCATGATGGCGATGGCCGCCGCGGCACCGGCCATGGTCATGCGGCCCGGCACGGGGCAACAGGAGCTGTCTCCGCCCGTGGTGGTGAACTTCGATGCTTCCGTCTTCCAGGGCGAGTTCGCCGCCGAATACGCGCTGCCGCAACCGGTCACGCTGCGAGGCAACGGCCAGGAGCTGTCGCTCACGCTGGGCCAGCAGACCTTGGACGCGCGCCTGATCGCGCGGGTCCAGCCGCAGATCGAGGCGCAGGCCTATCTGTTCGCCGAGGCCAAGCGGCCCGCGGGCGCGTTTCCGAACGGTCCGATGCAGCTGTACCGGGACGGCAGTCTGATCGGCAGCATCCCGTTCCGTCCGAACGACGGCACCGAGTGGACCTTGCCGTTCGGTACCGACGACTGGCTGCGTGTCGATGTCAGTCCCGAGCAGCGCGACGGAGCCGACACCGGGCTCATCGCCACGCGACGGGAGCGGATCGTCACGCGTCAATGGGCGATCGAGAATCGGCGCACCCGGGCGGTCACGGTGCAGGTGCTGGAAGCCGCGCCGGTCGGCGAACACGCCGACATCCGCGTGCAGACGCAGTTCTCGCCGGCAGTGACGCAGTCGGATTGGGGCAGTCGACCCGGCGTGCAGCTGTGGGAACTGCCGTTGGAGCCGGGCAGGACGCAGCGCTTCAGCGCGGTCTACCGCATCAGCGTGCCCAAGGACGCCAACGTGCTGGGCCTGCCCTGAACGGGGCGGCGGGCGGGATCGCGGGGGCTGATCAGCCCCTGATCTCGCCCTGACCCAGCACCACCCACTTCATCGACGTCAGGCCTTCGAGGCCCACCGGGCCGCGGGCGTGGAACTTGTCGGTGGAGATGCCGATCTCGGCGCCCAGGCCGTATTCGAAGCCGTCGGCGAAGCGCGTGCTGGCGTTGACCATCACGCTGGCCGAATCGACCTCGCGCAGGAAGCGCATCGCGCTGACGTGGTTGGTCGTCAGGATCGCGTCGGTGTGGTGCGAGCCATGCCGGTTGACGTGCGCGATGGCCTCGTCGAGCGAGTCCACCACCTTGATGCTGATGATGGGCGCGAGGTACTCGGTGTCCCAGTCCTCGGGCGTCGCGGGCTTGAGCAGGTCGCGCGGTACCGCTTCCAGCAGCGCGAGCGTGCGCTCGCAGCCGCGCATCTCCACGCCCTTGGCCGCGAACACCATGCCGATGCGCGGCAGGAAGTCCGCCGCCTGCTTCGCATGGACCAGCAGCGACTCGGTCGCGTTGCAGGGGCTGTACTTCTGCGTCTTCGCGTTGTCGACGACGGTCACCGCCAGGTCCAGGTCGACCTCGGCGTCGACGTAGCTGTGGCAGTTGCCGTCCAGGTGCTTGATCACCGGCACGCGCGCCTCGCGGCTGATGCGCTCGATCAGGCCCTTGCCGCCGCGCGGGATGATGACGTCGACGTAGGCGGGCATCGCGATCAGCAGGCCCACCGCGGCGCGGTCCGTCGTGTTGATCAGCTGCACCGCGTCGCGCGGCAGGCCGGCTTCCTCGAGGCTGTCCGCCACCAGCGCCGCGAGCGCCAGGTTGCTGTGCAGCGCCTCGGAGCCGCCGCGCAGGATGCAGGCGTTGCCGCTCTTGATCGCCAGCGAGGCGGCCTCGATGGTCACGTTGGGACGGCTCTCGTAGATCATGCCGAACACGCCCAGCGGCACGCGCATCTGGCCGACGCTGATGCCGGTCGGGCGGCGTTTCATGCCGGTGATCTCGCCGATGGGGTCCGGCATCGCGGCGATCTGATCGCAGCCTTCGGCGACCGTGGCCAGCACCTTCGCGGTCAGACGCAGACGGTCGACCATCGGCGCTTCCAGGCCGGACGCAGTGGCCGCGGCGAGGTCGCGTTCGTTCTCGGTCGCGAGCGCGGGGCCGGCCTCGCGCAAGCGGCGGGCGAGGGCCTGCAGGGCGAGGTTGCGTGCGGCGGTCGGGGCCGCGGCCATCAGCGTCGCGGCCGCGCGGGCCGCCTCGCCGACGCCGGTCATGTAGGCGCTGAGGTCGGTCATAGGTCTTGGATTCTGACCGATGCCCTGCTTCGACCGTCGCGCCGGGGCCATCGAAAGCCGCAAGGAGAGCCTTCGCGGTGTCGACGACGAGCCAAGGCACCGACACGACGGTGGAAGTGCGGAAGCCTGGGTCGAGGGTTTGTCCCAGGAACCCGGCCCTTGCGGTGGAGGTGTTTGATCTTCTACAGTTGTAGTACGACAGGTGTAGAGATACGGAATCCGATCATGGACGAGGTCATCAACGACGACGGCAAAGGCGATGTGTCGCTCAGCGAACTGCAGCTGGCGCTGATGCGCGTGCTGTGGACGCGCGGGCAGGCCAGCACCGCCGAGGTGGCGGAAGCGCTGCGCGACCAGCAGCGCCCGCTCGCGCACACGACCGTGGCGACCTTGCTGACGCGCCTGGAGAAGCGCGGCCTGATCGCCAGCGAACGCGACGGTCGCGCGCTGGTCTACCGCGCCGCGGTGAGCGAGCCGGAAGTGCAGCGCTCGATGGTCTCGGGCCTGTTGAGCACGCTCTTCGGCGGCAAGCCCGAGGCGCTGCTGAGCCATCTCGTCGCGGAAGGCGGACTCGGCGACGACGACCTCGCCAGGATGCGTGCGCTGCTGAAAAGCAAGGGAGGCCGCCATGATTGAAGCCCTGACCGGTTGGCTGTTGAACTACCTGCTGCACAGCACGGTGATGCTGGGCGGCGTCTGGGCGCTGGAGCGCGCCGGCTGGCTGAAGCACCCCGCGTGGCGCGAAGCCTTCTGGCGCGCCGCCTTCTTCGGCGCGGTGCTCACGGCGAGCGTGCAACCGTTGACGCAGGTCACGCGGGTGGCGTTGCCGGAACTCTGGGCACCTGTGTCCGAACAGGGAAGGCCCACCGATGTCGCCTCGGAAACAACCGGCGAATCCTCGGCAACGCCGACAGCCGCGCCCACCTTCACGCCACGCCCGACCGAACGCCCGGCCGCCGGTCTGACCGTCGTCGCCGATCAGGCGATCGACATCGGCGACGAATCGATGCACCGGCGTCGCGAACTCCTGCGCGACGGCCTTGCCGCGATGCTGCTGTCCTGGCCGCTCGTCGCGCTGTTCGGCATCGGACTGACACTGCTGCGCTGGCTCGCCTTGCGCCGACAGGTGCGCGCGCTTCCGGTCTGCGACGACGCCGAGCTCGGCCAGGCCGCGACCGAATTGGCCGGCATCGCCGGCGTGCGCGCGCCGACGCTGCGCGTGAGTCCGCACTGGGCCAGCCCGCTGGTCGCGCCGGGCGGGCAGGTCTGCCTGCCCCGACGCTTGATGCGCACGCTCGACGGTCAGCAACGCGTCGCGGTCCTCGCGCATGAGATCGCGCACCTCCGCCGCCACGACCTCGCCTGGCGCCTGGCCGCGCGGCTGGTGTCGCAGCTCGGCTGGCTGCAGCCGCTGAACCGCCTCGCCGTGCGCCGGCTGGATCTGCTCGCCGAACTGGCCTGCGACGCCTGGGCGGCGGCCGAGGCCGGCGCGATGCCGCTGGCCGAAGGCCTCTACGTCTGCGCCCGCGACATGGCCGCCGCCACCGCCGCAGCGGAAGGCCGACTCGGCGCCCGCCCGATGCCGGTGCTGGCCAGCGCGATGGCCGCGGCCCGCTCGCCGCTGATGGCCCGGATGGATGCGCTGCTCGCAGGTTCGCCGGCGGCCGGCACCACGCCCGCCCGCCGCCGCCTCGGCCGCGTGCTGATCGCCGGCGGCCTCTGCGCCGTGGCGCTGGCCGTGCCCATGCTGGTCATCGGCAAGGCCCCCCGGCTCAACGTCGACCTGAGCGGCGTCGGCGGCGCGTTCTCATCGGCCTTCAGCGGCATGAAGGTCACGCGGCAGGTCATGATCAGCAACGGCGTCGAGCGCCGCGTGAACTACTCGGGCGACCTGGCATTCAACGCCGACGAGACCGACGTCGTCTCGCTCGACGACAAGCTGTCGATCATGGAGCGCGTCGACGGCGTGACGCGCCGCATCGAGATCGCCGCCGACGGCAAGGGTGGGCAGGTGCGCCGCTTCTGGCTGGATGGCGACATGAAGCCGATCGACGCGCCGGCGCAGGCGTGGATCACGGCGCAGATCGAGCTGGTCGCGGAAAGCGCACAGGGCAGCGGACCGCGCGTGGAGCGCTTGCTGCGCAAGGGCGGCGTCGAGGCGGCGCTCGCCGACATCGGCAAGGCGCCGGAGTCGATGGCGCGCCGCAGCCGCATCGAGGCGCTGCTGGAGAGCGGTCCGCAGAGCGACGACACCGTGTCGCAGCTGATCGCGCTGTCCGGCCGGATGAAAGACGACTTCCAGCGCCGCACCGCGTTCATCGCGCTGATCCAGCACCGGACGCTGGCGCCCGCGCAGCAGCGCGACCTGCTGTCGCTGGTCCCGACGCTCAAGGGCGATTTCGACCGCCGCGAGGTGATCGTGGCGCTGTCGCCGCAACTCGCCAACGACGCGGCCGTGATGACTGCATGGCAGCAGGCGGTGCGAGGCTTCGGCGGCGACTTCGACAAGCGCACCGCGATCGTCGCGCTCATCGACGAAGACCATGAAGCGACGCCGGACCGCCTGCGCACGGCGATCGCCGCGAGCGGCATGATCGGCGGCGACTTCGATCGCCGCACCGTGCTCACCGCGGCGGCCCACCGGATGCGCGGAGACGCGGCGCCGTATGCCGCCACCTACGTCGACGCGGTAGGCGGCATCTCCGGCGACTTCGACCGCCGCACCGCGCTGACCGCGTTGATGGACGAGACCCAGGTCGACCGCGAGGTCGCGCTGCAGATCCTGCGGGCCTCGGGCGCCATGAGCGCCGGTTTCGATCGCGCCGAGCTGCTCATCGCGCTGGCGGAACACCTGCCGGCCGACCAGGAGGTGCTGTCGCAGTACCGGCAGGCGGCGCGCGGGCTGAGCACGCACGACCGGGGCCGCGTGGAGGCAGCGATCGATCATCTGACGCCGACCTGAGCGCCTCGGCGCACAATCGCCTGCATGGCACTGCACACCTGGACCCTCTACTTCCTGGCCGTGATCGGCCTGTCGCTGACGCCCGGCCCGAACAGCCTGCTCGTGCTCGCGCATGGCGCGGCGCACGGCAGCCGGCGCACCGTGTGGACGATCGCCGGCGGCGCGACCGGCTTCGCGGCGCTGATCGGCCTGTCGATGCTGGGCATCGGCGCGCTGCTGCAGACCACCGCCAGCGCGCTGCTGGTGCTCAAGGTCGTCGGCGGCGCCTACCTGATCTGGCTGGGGATCCAGCTGTGGCGCTCGCCGGCCATCCGGCTGCGTCCCGCCGAGGGCGCGTCGGCGGCACAGGGACGCGGTCGCGTGCTGTTCCGGCAGGGCCTGCTGTCGGCCGTGTCCAATCCCAAGGTGCTGCTGTTCTACGGCGCCTTCCTGCCGCAGTTCATCGATCCGCAGCGCGACCTGCTCGTCCAGTTCGTGTGGCTCGCGGCGACCTTCGTCGTCACCGAGGCGATCGTCGAGTTCCTGATCGCGAGCCTGGCCCACCGCGTGCGCCCGTGGCTGGAGCGCTCGGGCCGCGGCTTCAACCGCGTCTGCGGCACGCTCTTCGCCATGATGGGCGCCGCGCTGCCGCTGACGCGATGAGGGGATGACACGGTCCCCCACTGGGAGACGGGGTCGCTGAGCAATCCAGCGATGCAACGGCAAACGGGCGCCTCGGCGCCCGTTGTCGTTGGTGCCCGCGAGAGGTCCGCGCGGTCGGGGTCAGGTCATCACGGCTTCGCGGCCGAGGCCGCCGCCGACGGCGCGGTCGCGTCGACCGGCGCGCCCTGCAGGTCGCGGATCTCCAGCGGCTTGCGACCGAAGGCTTCCAGCTGCGGCAGCACCTTCGCCTTGTCGCCGACGGCCACGACGATCAGCGCGGCCGGATCGACGTAGGTCTTCGTCGCCTTGTAGGCGCTGCTCGCGTTCACCGCGCCGTACTTGCGCGGCAGCGAGGTGATGCTGTCCGCCGGCGCGCCGACCGCCCACTCGCTGGCGTAGCTCGAGGCCACGACCCGGTTGGTGTCGAACAGCCCCGGCAGCGCCAGCAGCTGCGCGTTGCGCACGCGATTCAGCTCGTCGGCGCCCATCGGCTTGGCGCGCATGCCGTCGATTTCCTTGAACATGTCGGTCAGCGCCGGTCCGGTGACGTCGGTGCGCACGCTGCCGCGGATGCCGAACAGGCCGCTGTCGCGGTTCATCGTGTAGGCCGAGTAGATGCCGTAGGTGTAGCCCTTGACCTCGCGCAGCTGCGTGTTGATGCGCGACGTGAAGAGACCGCCCATCGCGGCGTTCATGACCTTGATGTCCTCGGCGTCGGGCGTGCCGGCCTTCGGGCCCGGGGCGACGACGCTCAGCGCGGTCTGAGGCGCGTTCGGCTTGTCGACCAGGATCACGCGCGCGGCGACCGGCCGGGGCGCGGCCGCGTTCACCGGCGAGGCGGCCGAGGCCGGGCGCTCCCACGCGCCGAACAGGCGCTCCGCCAGCGACTTCAGCTCGTCGGCCGAGATGTCGCCGGCGACCACCAGCGCGGCCTGGTCGGGCCGGTAATGGGTCGACCAGAACTGGCGCAGCGCGGCGGCGTCGGTGGCCTTGATCGAGGCCTCGTCGCCGATCGCGGCCACGGCCAGCGGATGGCCGTCGCCGTAGATCGCGCGGTTGGCGACGATCGCCGCCACCGCCGGCGCCTGCTCGCGCTGCTGCTGCAGCGCGGCCAGGCGCTGGTTCTGCATGCGTGCGATCTCGGCGGCATCGAAGGCCGGATGCAGCGCGACGTCCGCCATCAACGCCAGCGTCTGCGCGAAGTTGCGCTTCAGGCTGCTGGCCTCGATGCGGGCCTCGTCGCGGCCGGCGCTGGTGCTGATCGCCGCGCCCAGCGCGGCGGCCTCGTCGGCGATCTGCTGCGCGGTGCGCGTCTGCGTGCCCTGCTGCAGGATGCCGGCGGCGAAGCTCGACAGGCCGGGGCGGTCCGTCGGGTTCGCGGTCTGGCCGGCGCGCACGACCAGCGTCGCGCTCACCAGCGGCAGGCCCGGGTTGGGCACGTGGATCAGCGTCAGCCCGTTCGCCAGCGTCAGCCGCTTGCCTTCCGGCAGCACCGAGGCCTTGGCCTTGCCGCCCTTGGGCTGCGTCTTGCGCCAGGCCACGTCGGGGTTCATCGATTCGCGTTCGCCCTTGGCGGCCTTCTCCGGCATCGGCGGGGTCGCCACTTCGGCGGCCAGCTTCTGCTCGCCCGGCGTCGCCAGCACGACGACGCGGGCGTTCTTCTTCAGCTGCTGCGCGACGACGTCGCGGATCTTCTCCGGCGTGATCGCCTGATAGCGCGCCAGGTCCTTGCCGATGTAGTTCGGATCGCCGGCCTGCTGGTTGTAGTAGTTGATCTGGTCCGCCAGGGCCTGGACCTTCTCCAGGCGCGCCAGCGTGCCGGTCTCGATGGCGGCGCGGGCGCGGACCATCTCTTCGGGCGTCGGCGGATTCACGGACAGCTCGGCCACGGCGTCGTCGACGACCTTCTGGATCTCGTCCAGCGACTTGCCGGGACGCGCGATCACCTCGACCGAGAACACCGAGCCCAGCGACAGCGAGTACTGCTGCACCTGCACCGACTGCGCCAGCTGCTTGTCGTAGACCAGCGTCTTGTAGAGACGGCTGGACTTGCCGCCGCCGAGCACGTGCGAGGCCAGGTCCAGTTCGGCGTCGCCCGGCTGGAACACGGCGGGGGTGTGCCAGGCGATGTCCAGGCGCGGGAGTTCGATGCGGTCGGTGACCTCGACGCGTTTCTCCTCGGTCAGCTTGGGCTGCGGCACGTTGACCGGCGGCACCGGATCGCCGGCCTTCAAGGGCCCGAAGTATTTCTGGACCAGCTGCTTGGCCTGCGCCGGATCGAAGTCGCCGGCCAGCACCAGGGTGGCGTTGTTCGGTCTGTAGTAGCTGCGGGCGAAGGCCTTGACGTCGTTCAGCTTGATCGACTGGATGTCGGCGTGCGAGCCGATCACCGTGGCGCGGTACGGATGGCCTTCCGGATAGAGCGCCTGGTACAGCGCTTCCTCGACGATGCCGTAGGGGCGGTTCTCGACCGACTGGCGGCGCTCGTTGCGGACGACGTCCTGCTGGTTGGCCAGCGAGACCGAATCGACCTCGTCGATCATGTAGCCCAGCATGTCGGACTTCAGCCACAGGCCCAGTTCGAGCTGGTTGGACGGCAGCGTGAAGAAGTAGTTCGTGCGGTCGAAGTCCGTCGAGCCGTTGGAATCGGTGCCGCCGGCGGCGTCGATGATCTTGTCGGCCGAGCCGCGCGGGATGTGGCGGGTGCCGGCGAACATCAGGTGTTCGAAGAGATGCGCGAAGCCGGTCTGGCCCGGGGCCTCGTTGCGCGGCCCGGCATGTACCCACAGGTTGAAGGCCACCAGCGGCAGGCGGTGGTCCTCGACCAGGATCACCTCGAAGCCGTTGGCCAGCTTCACCTTCTCCAGCTTCACGTTGAGCTTGCCGTCCACGGTGGTGACGGCGCTGGCGCCGGCCGCGGCCGGAGCGGCCAGCACGGCCGACGTGGCGGTGGCGCCGCCGAGGGCCGTCAGGACGGCCAGGGTGATGGCGGCGGGTGCCGCGGGCATGAATCGCATGGTGGGACGCTTCCCTTCAATGTTGGTGCAGTGCACGCTAACCAAAGCGGGGCACCGTCACAAGTGCCGGAACTCTGAAAGATCAAGGTTCGGCGAGTTGGAACCGATCGGCTCGCCGGCCTCACGTCAAGGCGCCGTCAACACGACGCCGGGGCAGCACAGTATCCGTGGCGGATGCAGCCGGTCACAGCGGACGCAGCATCAGCTGCTGGTGCAGCGGCTGCGCGACGGCCCCCAGCGCGCGCAGCGCGCCGCCGCCGAGGTCCTCGCGCTGCAGCTGCGGCACGCGCAGGCGGCGCTCCGGGTACACCGCCGCGAGCGCCTGGATCAGCGCGCGGGCGTCGGCCTCGTGCGGCGCGATGAAGCTGTGCACCATCACGGTCTCGTCGGGAAGGCTGAAGACGATCTGGCCGTCCCCGGTCTGCCAGCCGTGATAGTCGACGCCATGCCGGATCGTGGCGGCCGTGACCTGTAGCGGCAGGTCGGGGATGCGGTGCTCGGCGCCTTCGAGCCAGCCCAGCAGATGCGGCATGTCGATGGCATGGAGCGCGCCGCCGGTCGACGGCGCGATCGTGCCGGGCTCGGCCACGAAGCCGAAGAGGTCGTGCTGCCTGCGGAACCCGCGTCCCTCATACAGGCGTCGTGCGCGCTCGTTCTGCGCGAAGACTTCCAGCTCCACGGCACGCAGTCCGGCCGCGGCCGCGCGCGCGATGAAGTCGTCCAGCAGCGCGGGGGCGGCGCCGGTGCCGCGCGCGGCCGGGACTGCACCCATGGTCGCGAGGCGCCATCGGTCCGACACCGGGCGCGGCGCGACGAAAGCGAAGGCCAGCGGTGCGCCGGCCGTATCCAGCGCCACGCGCGACAGCGGCAGATCGACGCCCTGCCGCGCGAGGAACATCGGCCATTGCGTGAACGGGATCTGGAACGGACCGATCAGGTAGTCGGCGAATGCAGCGGTGAACGCGTCGTGGAGGACCTCCGGCGCGACGTCGTCGGCGCGGACGACGGCGAACGTGGCACCGGCCTTCGAAGGGATCGTCGTATCCGTCATGTCGTCCTTGCGTTGAGAGATCGAAATACAGACCGCCGCCGGAAGTGCGACCGTCTCAGTCGAGCCACGCCGGGATCGCCAGCCAGATCGGCGCCGTGGCCGCGAACAGCAGCGTGCCCAGCACGATCGCACCGGAGGCTTCGGCCTCCAGCGTGCGGTAGCGTTGCGCGAACATCATCGCGTTGGAGCCCGGCGGCAGCGCGGCCATCATCACGATGACGGCGAGCGGCATGCCCGACAGGCCGAAGCCCCAATGTGCGATGCCCAGCACCAGCGCGGGCAGCACCAGCAGCTTGAGCGCCGCCAGCCCGAGGAGCGTGCGCATCGCGCCGCGCGGCATGCCGTAGTACGACAGCGACATCCCGATCAGCACCAGGCACAGCGGCACCACCGCGCTGCCCAGCATCTGCAGCACCTCGTCGAGCACGGCGGGCAGCGGAATGCCGGTGGCGTGCCAGGCGAAGCCGCACAGCACCGGCAGCACCACCGGATGGATCACGGTGTTGCGCATGGTCATGAGGAGGGTGCGCTTCAGGCTCGCGCCGCCGCTGGCGTGGCGGGCGAGGTCCATCTCGACGAGCACGGTGGCGATGGTCAGCAGCGTCAGCGCGTGCAGGCTCACCACGGTGATGTGGACCGCCAGGCCGCTTTCGCCGAACACGCCGGCGACCAGCGGCACGCCGACCTGCAGCGTGTTGCCGAAGCTGGCGGTGATGCTGCGCACGGCGGGGGCGGCGGGGCTGTCGGGATGGCGCTTGCGCTCGTAGAAATAGACGGCGACCAGCATCAGCACCACCGGCGCGAAGAACGCGGCCACGGTGAGCCAGGGCAGTTGCGAGATCTCCACGCGCGCGGTGGTGCGGAACATCAGCGCGGGGACGAACAGGTAGAACGCGATGTTCGAGAGGATGCGGGCCGGGTCGTTCTCGCCGCCGGCCTTGCCCAGCCAGCGCATGTGCCCGACGAACCAGCCCATGCCTGCGGCGATGAAGATCGCCAGCAGCTTGTAGAACAGGACGGCAGTCATGGCGAAGCAGTATGCCGTCCGACGCGCGCCGCCCGCGCGCCGCCCGCACAGCCGCCTCCGTTCAACGTGAAGTCAACCATCGCAGCGGCGACGTGCGGTCAGCGATTGCCGCTGGGGCCGGAATGGGGCTTGGGGTTCGCGGCCGCGAGGCCCCATGCCCCGTGGAGAGCCCGCGCTTGGCGGATCGAAGTCTGAGGGCCGTCTCAGGACGCCAACGGCAGTTCCAGCGCGAAGCTGAAGCGGCTGCCTTCATCGGGCGAGGTCTCGACGGTGATCTCTCCGCCCATGAGCCGCACCAACTGCTGACTGATCGCGAGTCCGAGCCCGGTCCCGCCGGTGCGACGCGACTGGTCGGCCACCTGCTCGAACGGCTGGAAGAGCCGCTCCATCTGATCCGGCGCCATGCCGATCCCGGTGTCCGAGACGGTGAAGCGCAGCATCAGGCTGCTGGGTCCTTGCGCCACGACATCGACCGCGAGTCCGATGCGGCCGTGGTCGGTGAATTTCACCGCGTTGGACAGCAGGTTCAGCAGCACCTGCCGCAGCCGCTGCCCGTCGGCCCGCACGCGAGAGGGCAGTTGCGGGTCCAGCTGGACAGCGAAGGCCAGGCCCTTCTCCGCCGCGCGCGGCCGCATCGACTCGCTGCAGATCTCCAGGAGCGCCCGCAGGTCGAGCGGGCTCAGTTGCAGCGTCAGCTTGCCGGCCTCGATGCTGGCCACGTCCAGCAGGTCGGTGATCAGCACCAGCAGGTGTTCGCCCGATTCGCGCATGAGGCGGATGCGATGCTTCTGCGCGTCGTTGAGCGAGCTGTCCATCTGCAGCAGTTGCGCGAAGCCCAGGATCGCGTTCAGCGGGGTCCGGAACTCGTGGCTCATCGTGGCCAGGAAGCGGCTCTTGGCCTGGTTGGCCGCTTCCGCCCGCTGCTTGGCCTGCGACAGCTCCACGGTGCGTTCGGTCACCAGTTCCTCGAGATGGTCCCGGTGCTGCGTCAGTTCCTGCTCCGCCAGCCGGCGCAAGGTGATGTCGCTGACCAGGCCCTCGATGCGCGGCGCGCCGTCGAGCACCAGATGCAGGCTGAGTTCGACCCAGAGGTCGCGGCCGTCGCGCGTCGTCACCAGCAGCGGCACCTGCTGCAGCAGCCGGTGGCGCTCCAGCGCGCGGGCCAGCCGGCGGTATTCGTCGCGTTCGATGCGCACCACGCGCCGCAGGGTCACGCCTTGCGCGTCCTCCGGGCGGCCCAGCCCCAGCATCTGCGCCAGCGCCTTGTTCACGCGCAGCAGCCGGCCGTGCCCATCGGCCTGGAAAATGCCTTCGGCGGCGTTCTCGAACAGGCTGCGGTAGCGCTGCTCGCTGCTGCGCAGCCCTTCGGCGAAATCGCGCAGCTTGCCGCTCATCGCGTTGAGCTGCTCGGTCAGGTCACCGATCTCGTCGGCATGCTCGGGCTCGATGTGGGCGCCGAGCTCGCCGCTCGCGACGCGCTGCGCCAGGCCGCGCAGCCGCGAGACCGGACGCTCCACCAGCCGCCGCACCAGCACATAGCTGGTCAATCCGATCGCCAGCAGCACGGTCGCCAGCAGGCTGGCCACCAGCCGGCGCGTCTCGCCGAGCGTCTGGTCGATGTGGCTGCGGGTGTAGACGAGCGACGCCCGGCCCAGCGCGCCTGCCGGGCCCTGGGCGCCGGCACGGTGGCTCAATTCGAATTCCAGCGTGATCGGCCGCACCGCCGGCGTCTGGCGGGTGCGCTGCAAGGTTTCCAGGCCCGGGGCCGCCAGCGTGATCGACTGGACCTCCGGATCCGCCATCACGGCGTCCAGCAGTTCCGACAGCGCGGCGCTGTCGAGGTTCCACACGGGCTCTGCGAAGCCTCGCGCCACCAGCTGCGCCATGCGCTGCTGGCGCTCGACCAGCGCCTCGTTGAGTTCGTGCTCGTGACGATCGACCCAGTACAGGCCGATCAAGCCCACCAGCACCGTCGCGCTGAGGCTCAGCGCGGCGACCAGCCGCGTCTGGATGCTCAGCGTCGATCGTCCCATGACCGCATGCCCTCTCCTGAATCGCAGAATTGTTTGCGGTCGAGTGTCGCGCAAATGCGAGGGGCGTCCGGAAAATGAGGCACGAACCGACCCCCTGGATTTCACGGGTTGCGATTTGGGGGCGCGCGAAAGGCCGGTCGCAGCCGGCCTCCATGCGCCCGACTGAGCGGAGAACCCGGTTCAGTGGATCGCGCGCACGATCAGCCCTTGGCCGCCGCCTTCTTCGCTGCGACCTTCTTCGCCGCGACCTTCTTGGCTGCTGGCTGTGCGGCCGGCTTGTCGGCGGTCCTGGCCGCCGGTTTGCCTGCCGTCTTCGCGCCCGGCTTGGCGGCGCGCGGCTCGAACTCGAACATCACCTTGCCTTCCTTCTTGTCGTAGGCGAGGAAAGCCTTGAACTTGCGGCGCGTCTTGTTGGAGACGAAGTTCTCCAGCAGGTCCGTCTTGCCGGTCGCCAGCAGCTTGGTCATCTGCTCGGCCTCGATCGGCTGCTGCAGGATGATCTTGCCGCTCTTGAAATCGCAGGTGATCTTGTCGCCCACCGCATGCTCGCAGACGTAGTTGCTGCCGAAGTCGAACACACGACCATTGCACTTCGGGCAGTGGCCCAGCGGCGTGTAGGTGCTGAAGTCCACCGGCTCGCCGTTCTCCTCGGCCTTCTTGGCGTCTTCGCCGAAGTCGAATTCCAGCTTCCAGTTGTCGATCTCGGCGTCGAACACCAGCGCCAGCTCGGCCGTGAAGGGCCAGCCCGCCTTGGAGCGGAAGCCCTCCAGCGGACCGACCTTCTTGTCGCGCAGGAAGGTCTCGACCTCGGCCAGCTCGAAGCTGCGGCCGCCCGGGATCTTGGGGATGGAGAAACCGCACTCGTCGCCGTTGCCGACCTTGCCGGTGCAGGTGAAGCGGCGGTAGTTCTCCTTGACCACGCCGCCGCACTTCGGACATGGCGTCTTCAACGTCGCGTAGTCGCCGGGGATGGTGTCGCGGTCGTATTCCTTGGCCTTGCGCACGACCTTCTCGGTCATCGCGGCGATCTCAGCCATGAAGTCCTCGCGCTTGAGGCGGCCCTTCTCCATCTCGGACAGCTGGAACTCCCAGTTGCCGGTCAGTTCGGGCTTGGACAACTCGTCGACGCCCAGTCCGCGCAGGAGCGTCATCAGCTGGAAGGCCTTGGCGGTCGGGATCATCTCCCGACCCTCGCGCAGCATGTACTTCTCGGCCAGCAGGCCTTCGATGATCGCCGCGCGCGTGGCCGGCGTGCCCAGGCCCTTCTCGGCCATGGCCTCGCGCAGCTCGTCGTCGTCGACCAGCTTGCCCGCGCCTTCCATCGCCGACAGCAGCGTCGCTTCCGTGTAGCGCGCCGGCGGCTTGGTCACCAGCGCCTTCACGTCGGTGCTTTCGGTGCGCACCATCTCGCCGGCCTTCACCGGGACCAGCATCGCGCCGCTGGTGCCCGGCTCGGCGTTCTCGTCGGTGGCTTCCTTGCCGTAGACGGCCTGCCAGCCCGGCTTGACCAGCACCTTGCCGTTGGTCTGGAAGGCGTAGGACTTCCCGGCCGTCTTCACGGTCGAGATGCGCGTCGTGACCTGGAATTCGGCTGGCGGGAAGAACACGGCCAGGAAGCGCTTGACGACCATGTCGTAGAGCTTGGCTTCGGCCTCGGTCAGGCTGCCGGGGGCCTGCAGCGTCGGGATGATCGCGAAGTGATCCGACACCTTGGTGTTGTCGAACACCTTCTTCGTCGGCTTGATGTAGCCCTTGTCCAGCGCCGTGCGAGCGTGCGGCGCGAGCGCCTTCAGCGGGCCGGGCATGTCCGAGTTCGCGATCATGCGCGCGGTGTCCTGCGCGACGATCAGGTAGTCCTCGGGCAGGTAGCGCGAGTCGGTCCGCGGATAGGTGAGGACCTTGTGCTTCTCATACAGCGCCTGCGCCAGGCCCAGCGTCGTCTTGGCCGAGAAGCCGAAGCGCGAGTTGGCTTCCCGCTGCAGCGTGGTCAGGTCGTACAGGCCGGGGCTGGCGGTCGTGCTCGGCTTGGATTCCTCCGTCACCGTGGCGGGCTGACCCAGCGCCGCGGCGGCGATGGCGTCGGCCTCGGCCTGCGTCCAGACGCGGTCGGCGCGCTGTTCGGGATCGTCGGCGTTCTTCTTGAACGCGGTGTCGAACCACTTGCCTTCGTACTGGCCGGCCTCGGCGTCGAAGTTGCCCCGGATTTCCCAGTAGTCGCGGTAGACGTGCTTACGGATCTTCTCCTCGCGCTCGACAACGATGGACAGCGTCGGCGTCTGCACGCGGCCCACGGTGGTCAGGAAGAAACCGCCGTCGCGCGAGTTGAACGCGGTCATCGCCCGCGTGCCGTTGATGCCCACCAGCCAGTCGGCTTCCGAACGGCAACGCGCCGCGTCGGCCAGCGGCAGCATCTGCTGGTCCGTGCGCAACTGCTCGAAGCCGTCGCGGATCGCCTGCGGCGTCATCGACTGCAGCCACAGCCGGCTCACCGGCTTGGTCACCTGCGCCTTGGCGGTGCCGGCGTACTGGACGATCAGACGGAAGATCAGTTCCCCTTCGCGCCCCGCGTCACATGCATTGATCAGCGAGGTCACGTCCTTGCGCTTGATCAGCTTGACCAGCGCGTTCAGGCGGCCCTTGCTCTTGTCGATCGGGTTCAGATCGAAGTGGGGCGGGATCACCGGCAGGTGGGCGAAGCTCCACTTGCCGCGCTTGACGTCGAACTCCTCCGGCGCCTTGATCTCCACCAGATGGCCGACGGCCGAGCTGACGACGTACGCGTCGTTCTCGAAATACTCGTCATGCTTTTCAAATTTGCCTGACAGCGCGGTCAGCGCCTTGACGATGTCTTGCGCCACCGACGGCTTTTCCGCGATCACCAATGCCTTGCTCATGCGCTTGCTTCTTTCGTCTTCATTCAGGCGTCCAGGATCTTCATGAACGTCTGCCTACAATCCGGCCTCGCGCGCGCCCACGCACCTACGTACGTGTGTACACGCGCGCGCACCCATGAATTCAATGTACCGGACTCGCTCCATGCCGCAACCGCGCCCCGCTCCGAGAGTTCCCGCCCCCCTCGATGCCGGCGTCGACCCCACCGCCGATCCGACCGCGGACCCGACCCCGCTCAAGCGCAGCCAGCGCATCGAGGTCCGCGCCTCCGGCGTGCACGGCCGCGGCGTGTATGCGGTGGCGCCGCTGAAGGCGGGCGACAAGCTGATCGAGTACAAGGGCGAACACATCTCCTGGGACGTGGCGCTGGACCGTCATCCGCACGATCCGTCGCAGCCGGACCATACCTTCTACTTTCACCTTGAGACCGGCGGGGTCATCGACGCGGCGGTCGACGGCAACCGGGCGCGCTGGATCAACCACGCCTGCAGCCCCAACTGCGAGGCCCGCGAGGTCGACGGCCGGGTGTTCATCCATGCGTTGACGGACATTTCCCCTGGCGAGGAGCTGTTCTACGACTACGGTCTGGTGATCGAGGAGCGCTATACGCCCGCGCTGAAGAAGCGGTTCGAATGCCGGTGCGGCACGCCGGGCTGCCGGGGCACCATGCTGGCGCCCAAGGAGAAGGCGCCCAAGGAGAAGGCTCCGAAGGAAAAAGCGCTCAAGGGGAAGAAGTCCAAGGCCGAGGAGAAGACGTCCAAGGAGCAGAAGGCGTCGAACGCCTCCCCGCAACGCACATCCAAGGGCGCCTGAAGCGCGTTGGAGGGAGCGTGCTCACCCTGTCAGGTCCTACAGCCACCGATTCATGGTGCGGGGCTCCGGGCGGGACCATCTCCCTCTAGACTCCGACCATTCACGATCACCGGGCAGCTCGGCCCGGGAAGACCAAGACGGGATCGCAGGATCACATTCGCGGCGATGCAAGAACATCAGAACTGGGGCGCAGAGGCCCTGTGGCAAGACCTGGAGCCGTTGCTGCCGGGGCTCAGCATCGAGGTGCTGGCGCGGGTCGAATCGACCAACGCCACGCTGATCGAGCGCGTGCGCCGCGACGAGGGCACCGTGGCCGCGGGCCGCGCGGGCGATCGACTCTACGGGCGACGCCAGCACGACCTGCACCCGTGCCTGCTGATCGCGGAACACCAGACCCACGGACGCGGCCGGCAAGGCCGCGCCTGGCACAGCACGCCGGGCGCGTCGCTGACCTTCTCGCTGTCGATCCCGGTGGAGGTGGCGGACTGGTCCGGGCTGTCGCTGGTGGTGGGCGCCGCGATCGCCGAGGCGCTGGACCCCGAGGGCAGCCGCCTGGGCCTGAAATGGCCCAACGATCTGTGGCTGGACGAGCGCAAGCTCGGCGGCATCCTGATCGAGACGGTGCCGGCCGGCAGTTCGCGCATGGCGGTGGTGGGCGTGGGCCTGAACGTGTCCGACCGCGCGAAGGTGGCGGAGTCGCAGCTCAACACGGGCTTCGCCTGCCTGCAGGAACTGATTCCCGACGTCACCCCGCCGCAGGCGCTGGCGCTGCTGGCGCCGGCGCTGGTGAAGGCGCTGGCGGCTTTCCCGCAGGGCGGCTTCGGCGCCTGGCGTGAGCGCTTCGCGCGCCGCGACCTGCTGCAAGGCAAGGCGATCACCGCCGGCGTCCTGGAAGGCAAGGGCGCGGGCGTCAGCGACCGCGGTGAACTGCTGATCGACACCCCGCAAGGCCGCCAGACGGTCAGCGGCGGCGAGGTCAGCGTGCGGCTAGGCGGCGCTTCCGCCGGACAGGGATAAGCCACGATGCTGCGCGCTGCGGTCGTCCTGCTCTTCGTCGTCAACGTGCTGGTGTTCGCGTGGAACAAGGGGTGGGTGGCCGGCATGGCACCCGCCGCGCCGCGCCTGGACCAGCAGATCAACCCGGAGCGGCTGGCGCTGCTCAACCAGAACGCGGTCACGCAGCTCGCGGCACGGTCGTGCCTGGAACTGGGACCGCTGATCGGCGATGAGCTGCTCAAGCGCGCCAACGCGGCGCTGTCGGGCGCCGGGATTCCTTCGTCATCGATCGAGACGACGGCCGTCAACAGCGGCGGCGTGTGGGCGCTGGCCACGATCAAGATGCCCAGCAAGGACTTCCGCGAACGCAAGGAAGACACCTATCGCAGCGCCAAGATCGCCTTCGAACCGCTGCAAGGCTTCCCCGACGAACAACCCACGCTGGTGCTCAGCAAGCACGACAGCGAAGCAGCCGCGCAGGCGGCGCTCGACGGGATGACCAAGCGGAACTACAAGGGCCTGCGCGTGATGCGGCTGCAGGAACCGCTGCAGCAGACGACGCTGCGCCTGTCACGGCTGGACGGCGTCCAATCCGGCAAGCTGAACGCGCTGGCCAATCCGCCCTGGGGCGAGAAACGCAAGGACTGCTCGGTGGAAGCGCCTGTGGCTTCTTCCGCCGCCAGCGCCGCGAACGGATCGGGCTCCGGCGCGAGCCGCTGACGACAAAACCTGACCCTCTCGCTTCCTCTCGGGGAGAAGAACGCTCAACCCTCCTTACTCCCTCTCCCGCATCGCGGGAGAGGGCAGGGGTGAGGGCCTGCGGCGGTGGAAGTACGGGAACCTTCCTGGAGACCGCCCACCTGAGTCGTCCGGTGCGTTGGCCGCCGAGGCATGAGGCCCCGGAGTCAAGCTCCGAAACCTCACGCCTCACCGTCCCCAACCATTGTTGTACTGCCCCGGTTTTGCTACCGAGGACTTCTTCGATCCCAGGCTCGATTACTTCGAGCGGATCCTGGCGAGACGCGGCTTGGGCCAACGCAGCGCCACGATTGCCATCACCAGAGCGGCCAGCCACAGGCCGCTCATGGCACCACCACCACCACCGCCGCTGCTGGACGGGGTGTCGTTGGTCGGCGTCGGCGTCGGCGTCGACGTCGTCGTGACAGCCGCGATGGCGGCATTCGCATCCAACATGCCGGCGCCACAGGTGCTGGTCGTGCACGCGCATTCGAGCTGAGGCTTCGCGCTGTCGCCGGCCACGCATTGGGCAACTCCTGTTGTGGCTTGCGCCGGGAATGCCCGCGCCGACGACTGCAGCGCTGCCTTGACCTGCGTCGGCGTGAGGTTCGGATTCACCGCCAGCATCAACGCGATCGTGCCGCTGACCAGCGGCGTGGAGAAGCTGGTGCCGGTGCCGCTGTAGTTGAACGCGTTGCTGTTGGCGACCGGCGTGGTCGTGCCGCTGTTGCTGGTGGACAGGATCGGATACAGGCAAGGGCTGCCCTTCTCCGTATTGACGCAGTTGCCACCCGGCGCGCTGATGGTCACCTGCGGGCCGAGGTTGGAGAATCCGACCTTGGTGCCCGCATGGCGCAGGCCGGCCACGGCGATGACGTTGGCGCAGTTGGCCGGCGTGCCGACGGCGATGCCGCCTTCCTTGGTCGGATCGTCGTTCTCGACGCCGTTGCCGGCCGCGACGACGACGGAAGCGCCCTTGTTGTACGCCGCGGTGATCGCGTCCTGGTAGGTCGAGCTGCACGCCCCGTCGCCGCCCAGGCTCATGTTGATGACCTTGGCGGGCGTGGCGTTGACGGGCAGGCCGGGCACCTCGACGCCGGCCGCCCAGCGCATGCCGGCGGCGATGTCCGACGCCCAGCCGCCGCACTTGCCGAGCACGCGCACCGGCTGGACCTTGGCGCCGTAGGCCAGACCGGCCATGCCCTGGCCGTTGTTGGTGGAAGCCGCGATCAGGCCCGCCACGCGCGTGCCATGCCAGGAGCTGTTGCCGATGTCGTCGGAAGTGCAGCTGGACCCCAGCCGGCCGCTGGTGATGTCGGACTGGTCGACCCAGTCGCCGGGATCGCTCGGGTCGCTGTCGGCGCCGTCGCCGTCATTGGCGGTGGCGATGACGGTGGTGCCGCTGTTGCCGAAGCCGATCATGTCGTAGCCCTGGACGAACTGTCCGGCCAGGTCGGGATGATCCAGGCGGGCGCCGGTGTCGAGGACCGCGACGACAACGCCGGTGCCGGTCGACTTGTCCCAGGCGGCGGGGGCGTTGATCGACGACAGCACCGTCGAATCGGGCGCCTTGAGGTACCACTGGCCCGCAGTGACACCCGCTGCGGAGGCGGTGGCGTACAGCGGGTCGTTGGGCGCGGAGAAATGCTTCCACCAGCGGTCGACCTCGACCGACTCGACGTCGCCATCCGTGGCCAGACGCTTGGCAAGTTCGGCGGAACTCATGCCGGTGGCCGTGTAGACGTGGGTGCGGTTGTCCAGGCTGCGGCGGACCTGCAGCGTGGCGGCGTGTCTCAAGCCGAGCGTGGTGCCGCGCACCTGCGCGATGTCCTTCGCTTCGGAGGCGGTGGCGCGGGTCGCTAGCGGCCGCGCCTTGACGGCGTCGGCCTGGGCCTTGAAGCGCACGATGACGCGGGCGAAGTCGGGCTGCTGATCCGGCTTCAGGGCGGTCCCGGTGACCGCGCCGGCAGTGCCTACCCCGAACAGACCGATGACGGCCGCGGCGGCGGCGAAACGCTTCGGCAAAGACAGCACGGACATGCAGAAACTCCACAAAACTGAGCTAGCCAGTTTATGGGGGAGGCCGCTAAGAAATTGCTAATGGCGCGACACATTTGCTGCGAGGCATCACCTCTAAAGGGGGATTCCGCACGCAAAGACCAGCTATCGGCGAACAAAGTGGTGACTGTTCGTATCGACGGCGCTCCGGGAACGAAAAAGCCCCGCCGGGGCGGGGCTTCGGAGGACGGGAAGGAGCCGCTTACTTGGCGACGACTTTGACCATCTCGAGCACCTTGTTCGAGTAGCCCCACTCGTTGTCGTACCAGGACACCAGCTTGACGAAGGTGCCGTCCAGCGCGATGCCGGCGTCGGCGTCGAAGATGGAGGTGCGCGGGTCGCCGCGGAAGTCGGTGGCGACGACCTTGTCCTCGGTGTAGCCCAGCACGCCCTTCAGGGCGCCTTCGCTCTGGGCCTTCATTTCGGCGCAGATCTCGGCGTAGGTGGCGTTGTTGTTGAGCTCGACGGTCAGGTCGACGACGGAGACGTCGGAGGTCGGCACGCGGAAGGACATGCCGGTCAGCTTCTTGTTCAGCTCGGGGATCACCACGCCCACGGCCTTGGCGGCGCCGGTGGAGGACGGGATGATGTTCTCGAGGATGCCGCGGCCGCCGCGCCAGTCCTTGTTGGACGGGCCGTCGACGGTCTTCTGCGTGGCGGTGGTGGCGTGCACGGTGGTCATCAGGCCGCGCTTGATGCCCCACTTGTCGTTCAGCACCTTGGCCAGCGGGGCCAGGCAGTTGGTGGTGCAGCTGGCGTTGGAGATGATGGCCTGGCCGGCGTAGGTCTTGTCGTTGACGCCGTAGACGAACATCGGGGTGTCGTCCTTGGACGGGGCCGACATGATGACCTTCTTTGCGCCGGCGGTCAGATGCTTCTCGCCGGTTTCCTTGGTCAGGAACAGGCCGGTGGCTTCGACGACGATGTCGGCGCCGACCTCGTTCCACTTCAGCTCGGCGGGATCCTTGACCTGGGTCAGGCGGATGCGCTGGCCGTTGACGATCAGCGTGTTGCCGTCGACCGCCACGTCGCCGTCGAAGCGGCCGTGGACGCTGTCGTACTTCAGCATGTAGGCCAGGTAATCGGGCTCGAGCAGGTCGTTGATGGCGACGATCTGGATGTCCTTGAAGTTCGCCACGGCGGCGCGGAACACCATGCGGCCGATGCGACCGAACCCGTTGATACCGATCTTGATGGTCATGAGGAATGTCTCCTGCGAGTGAAATGAATCGATGACGTCATGGGCGCGTCGCCCAGCCAGTGGACGTCGTGCCGCGGAGGTGTTCGGTCCGGCGCGTCGAGCGGTGCTGCGAGGCAGCGGGCCCGGGCGCCGGGAACCCTCGATTTGAACAGATCGGCGGCGACCGACGTTTCGAGCGGGTTACCGGGTTACATCGATCTTCAGAGGAGCGGTACGAGCGGGCACTTCAGCCGTGGCGTCGCCCGAGCGGCTGCCCAGCCAGCGAGCCAACTTGTCGCGCGCGTCAGGTCTTGGCCTGCAGGTCCAATTGGCCGCATGGCACGCGGATCTGAAGGTCCTCGCCGAACAGCGCGCGAGCCTGCTTGGGCGACGAGAACTTCAGGTTCTGCCGGGCGAGCCAGTCGATGAAGATCGCCCGGTCCGGCTTCTTCTCGCCATCAGTGACCTCATTGGGCAGCGCAGGTCCGTACATCGTGTAGTTCACGTTGAACGGGCAGGCCATGGTGTTGAAGTCGAAGCGGACACCTTCGGCTTGGGGGTTCTCGGTCATGGCCAGGAAGTCGACGAGGTTCAGCTGTTCGACCTTGAGGACCTGGCGTTGCTGGCCGGGCGGATAGAGCCTGAAGCTCTGCCGCAGCACGACGGGGGAATCGCCCGCCTTGCGGCACGGCATGCGGGACCAGCGCGCCCACTCGACGACCGTGTCGACGGCGAACGGCACGGCCTGCGCGTGCAGCACCTTGACCTCCGGCGGCTGTTCGCCGTCGCCCGCGAAGGTCATCGCGATGACGATGTTGTTGACCTCGCGACCGGCGTTCAACACGTCGAAGACCATGTCCTGCTTCGGACGCGTGTAGCAGACCTCGAGCCGTCCGCGCGGCGTGGTCTCGTCAGGGGCCAGCGGCAACGGTGCCTTCTGGGAGTTGGAGAACTCGAACTCCTGGACCGCGCTGACCGTGCCGTCGGCCGGCTGGAGGCAGGGAAGGCGATAGCGGTCGAGATGGCGCGTGACGACGTCGAGCATGTCCTCGCGCAGCGAATTGGCCAGCAGCTGCACGTCGGGCGCCTTGTCCGGCGCGGTGAACTGGAGCTTGACGCGGGCGAAGCCGCCGGTGCGATCGTAGTTCCCGCGCTCGGGGAACTTCGGCGGCTGCTCGGGCCGTTGCAGACAGCTGAGCGATTGCGCCGGCGAGGGCGGACTGACGTCCGTGGTGCCGGAGGCGGCCATCGCGCTACCGGCGATGGCCCACGAGAGAAGCGTGCCGCATGCGCGTGCGAAGAGATGCCGTGTCATCGTGCTCCCTGGATTCGAGTCTTGTCCCTGACCCGAGGGCGGCTGAGCACGCCCACGGGCGTCAAGCAGTCTATGCGGGGGCGCAGGCGAATCGAGACCCCCTTCGGAGGGGGAGAGCAGGCGGAGGCTTCTTCTCCTGTCGCCGGCATCGGCGGCATCGAGCGCCCGGAACCGGACGTGAAAAGAGGTGCACGAGGCACCTCTTCCCGTCGTGCCGGAACGGTCCGGCGCGAAACACGTGCGAAAGGGCGCTCAGCCCTTCAGGCGCGCCTTGCCCAGCACCACCTTGACGGTGTCGGCGACGTTCTCCGGCGTGAAGCCGAAGTGCTTGAACAGCACGTTGGCCGGGGCCGACTCGCCGTAGGTGTCCAGGCCGACGACGGCGGACACGCCGTACTTCCACCACAGGTCGGTCACGCCGGCCTCGATGGCGACGCGCGGCAGGCCGTCCGGCAGCACGCCCTTCTTGTACTTGGCGTCCTGGCGGTCGAACAGGCTCGTGCAAGGCATCGAGACCACGCGCACCGGGATGCCGGCCACGGCCAGCTGCTGCTGCGCCGCGATGGCCAGCTGCAATTCCGAGCCGGTGGCGATCAGCACGGCTTGCGCCTTCTTCTTCAGGCCGACGTCGGCCGGCTCGCTCAGCACGTAGCCGCCGGTGGTGATGGCGTCGACGGCCTCGCCCGACTTCTTCAGGTAGGGCAGGTTCTGGCGGCTCAGCGCGAGCACGCTGGGGCGCTGGCTGTTGGCCAGGGCCAGGGTCCAGGCGACGGCCGTTTCCGCGGTGTCGGCGGGACGCCAGACGTCCAGGCCGGGGATCAGTCTCAGGCTGGAGACGTGCTCGACGGACTGGTGCGTCGGGCCGTCTTCGCCCAGGCCGATGGAGTCGTGCGTGAACACGTGGATCACGCGCTGCTTCATCAGCGCGGCCATGCGGATCGCGTTGCGGCTGTAGTCGCTGAAGGTCAGGAAGGTGCCGCCGTAGGGGATGAAGCCGCCGTGCAGCGCGACGCCGTTCATGATCGCGGCCATGCCGAACTCGCGCACGCCGTAGTTGATGTGGCGGCCGCCGTTGGAGCTGCCGTCCTCTTCCAGGCGGAAGGCGGGCGTGCTCTTGGTGTTGGTCAGGTTGGAGCCGGTCAGGTCGGCCGAGCCGCCCAGCAGCTCGGGCATCGCGGCGGTGAAGGCTTCCAGCGCGATCTGGCTGGCCTTGCGGGAGGCGACCGTCTCGGCCTTCTCATGCGCGCCGATGACGGCCTGCGCGGCGACGTCGGCGAAGTTGGGCGGCAGCACGCCGGCGATGCGGCGGGAGAACTCGGCGGCCAGTTCCGGAAACTGCGTGGCGTAGGCGTCGAACTTCTCGTCCCAGGCCTTCTCGAAGCCGGTGCCGGCGTCCTTGCCGTCCCAGTCGGCGTAGACCTCGGCGGGCAGCACGAAGGGCTCGTGCGACCAGCCCAGCGCTTCGCGGGTCAGCTTGATTTCCTCGGCGCCGAGTGGCTCGCCGTGGGCCTTGGAGGTGTTGGCGCGGTTCGGGCTGCCCTTGCCGATGTGGGTCTTCGCGATGATCAGCGAGGGCTTGTCCTTGCTGGTCTTGGCCAGCGCGATGGCGGCGTCGACGGCGTCGACGTCATGGCCGTCGACCGGGCCGACGACGTTCCAGCCGTAGGCTTCGAAGCGCTTGGCGGTGTCGTCGCCGAACCAGGGACCGACCTGGCCGTCGATGGAGATGCCGTTGTCGTCGTAGATCGCGATCAGCTTGTTCAGCTTCCACGAGCCGGCCAGCGAGCAGGCTTCATGGCTGATGCCTTCCATCAGGCAGCCGTCGCCGAGGAAGGCGTAGGTGTGATGGTCAACGATGGTGTGGCCGTCGCGGTTGAATTCCTTGGCGAGCTGCTTTTCAGCGAGCGCGAAGCCGACGGCGTTGGTGATGCCCTGGCCGAGCGGGCCGGTGGTGGTCTCGACGCCGGGGGTGATGCCGACTTCCGGGTGGCCCGGGGTCTTGGAGTGCATCTGGCGGAAGGCCTTGAGCTCGGCGATCGGCAGGTCGTAGCCGGTCAGGTGCAGCAGGGCGTAGATCAGCATGGAGCCGTGGCCGTTGGACAGCACGAAGCGGTCGCGGTCGGCCCACTGCGGGTTGGCCGGGTTGTGGCGCAGGTGGCGCTTCCACAGCGCGACGGCGATCTCGGCCATGCCCATCGGGGCGCCCGGGTGGCCGGAGTTGGCCTGCTGGACGGCGTCCATCGCCAGGGCACGGATGGCGTTGGCCATCTGGGTGGTGTTCGGGGTGACGACGGCAGCGCTGGTCTCGGCCATGGTGTTGGTCTCGGGCAGGGGTTGGGGCAAACCCGAGATTCTAGTGAAGGTGCCGGGGAGCGGTTTCCGGGTGTGCGCGGGGTGACGAAAAGTGGCCGAAAGCGTATCGCGGAGCGGGCTCTAAACTCGCGGCCTCAATTTCTGGACCCATCGATGCGAGCCATGATCCTCGCGGCCGGGCGCGGCGAGCGCATGCGGCCGCTGACCGACCACACGCCCAAGCCCTTGCTGAAAGTGCGCGGCAAGCCGCTGATCGAGTGGCACATCGAGGCCTTCGCGCGAGCAGGCATCCGGGACATCGTGATCAACACGGCGTGGCTGCACGAGCAGTTCGAGGCGACGCTGGGCGACGGCGCGCGATTCGGCGTGACGCTGCATTACAGCCACGAAGGCGAGCGCTATGGCCGCGCGCTGGAGACCGGCGGCGGCATCGCGACGGCGCTGGACCTGCTGTGCGCGGATGGCGACGACGCGTTCTGGGCCGTGTCGGCGGACATCTTCATTCCCGACTTCGAGTTCGACGCGGCAAAGGCAGCAGCCTTCGCGGCGAGCCCGCTGCTGGCGCACCTGTGGTTCGTGCCCAAGCAGCCGCGACATCCGACGGGCGACTTCGGCATCGACGCGGCAGGCTTCGCGACGATCGATGGTGACCTGGAGGTCTACAGCAACATCGGCCTGTACAAGCGCGCGTTCTTCGACGGCGTGCAGGCAGGACAGCATCAGCGCATCCGCGCGAGCCTCGATCGAGCGATCAACGCGCGGGCGGTGACGGCGGAGCTCTACACGGGCCCATGGGCGAACGTGGGAGCTCCGGAGCAACTGGAGGAGCTCAATGGGAAATGAACCTGTCCGCTTCGCGGGCGAAGTGACGTGGCCGGAATATCGCCACATCCGACGTCGCCTGCCGCCGTGGTGGGGACGGACAGCTACCGTCTTGCCGATAGCGATGCTCGTCATTCTGTGGACCGTCAGCGACTTCACATTGATGCGCAACGACCCCGGCAGGTTCGTCTTCGAACTGCTGCCGTTCGGGCTGTTGTTTGCGATCGCTGTCGGGGCCGGTTTCCTGATCGAGCGCCAACAATGGAAGACCTACAGCCGCACCCAGGCCAAAGCCAGTGGCGAGTTGAGCGCGGCGGGGCTGCTCTGGAAGACGGAAACGATCACGGCCCAGTTGCCGTGGGACAAGATCACCGGATACAAGCTCGACGATCAACTCGTCCTGCTCTATTACTCCGCGATGTGCGCGCATGTTCTGCCGCGAAGCTTCTTCGCCAATGAGGCCTCTTGGAACGCGCTGCAGACCTTGGTGAAGCAGCGCGCGAAGGCGATCGGCTGAGCACTGACGCCTCGGATCTTTGAGATCGCAGATTGCGATCTCAAACGATGCAACTCAGAAACGAGAAACCCGCCTTTTGCACGTCTGCTTGCGCAGAACCCTGGCCGAAAACCAGGACGTGTGGCGGGTGTGTTGCGGCGAAGTTTAACGCGATGCCTTCACTCGTCGCAAGTCTGAAGTGGCATCGCATCACCTGCCGGTCCATCTGCCTTGGAAGGCCGATGCCAACAGGAGACACCCATCAAGCAAGACCCGGGACTTTGTCATGCGAGCGCATTCGTGGAGTCGGATTTCGCGCCCCAGTTCGAGCTTCTTTGACGCAGATCAGAGGACTGCGAAATCGCGCTATGTCGGACTTGAAATTTGAGATCTGCCGACAGCCGTCAACCTGACGACTCGTTGACAAGACCTGGCCCTTCGGTGGGAAGCGGATACCCAGGCATCCCCCACACAACCCCACGAAGGCGGAATCGCCGGAGCACTTTGATTTTTATCAGAGAGTGATTCGTCGACCGGTTGCACGATGCACGCAGGTGCTTCAAACACACCAGCGCTCCAGGCCTCGCGATCAAAGCGAGGCTCTTCCCGTACTCATCGTTTACGGGCGAGATGGGTCATTCCGTGAGGGTGACCACACGACGGAGTGCTGCGTGGTTTGACATCTCGCCCACCCCTTCGATTCGATCGACCGCATGTCGCGACTCGGCAATCGAAGCCGGTGGTTTCCAAAGTTCTTCGGAGTTTTACGAACATGGGAACCCTGCATCAAACGCGTATCAACGAAGCACGCGGCCCGATCCGCGACCGCCGCCCGCTGGCGGACTGCGACCTCGGCTCGCTCATCCGCCTTCAGAACGAGTGGGGCATGAGCGACGCGCAACTCTTCGGCCTGCGCCTCGGCGCCGACGCAGTCTGCCTGCGCACCGACGTGTCCGTCGCCTCGGCCATCGCCAACCTGCGCAACACGCTGGTGTCCGCAGCGGCGACGCTGTCGCTGGTCGAGGACAACTGCGTGGAGGGCGATCCCTCCCGCCATGTGGTCGAGAGCGTGCGCCAGTCGCTGCGCGAAGGCCTCGGGATGCTCGGCATCGTCGGTCGCGCAGTCGACGAGGTGCCCGTTTGAGACAGCAATCTGCGATCTCAACGAGCAGAGCACCGCTAGAGCAAAGCCGCCCACGATCTCAGGCCCATGACATGGCCCGAGATCGTGGGCGGTTTCTTTGGCGGCGTGCACATGTCTGAGATCTAGGAGTCCGCTTCAAATTGGTGCGCCCGTAGATGGCAAGACCTGACCCTCTTCCCACCTAGGAAGGAAGCGCCAGAAGTCTTTGATTTAAATCAGAGAGCGTTGGGGTCGATGCGCAGAGCATGCGTACTCGTAATTCCGATTGCGGCTCGACCAATCAGAGCGGCGATCCGAGATCTCGTTCAGCCTTGTTGAATCGATCTGGAGAAGTAGCCCGTGGCCATCTTTCATCGCACTGCGCTGGCGCAAGAGCTGGCAACCCACATCCTGGATGACGACCTTGCACCTGCACGGTCCGGCCTTTTTCTCGGCGCCCGTCGTCGCACCGGCAAGTCGACGTTCCTGCAGCAGGACCTCTGCCCCGAGCTGAAGCGCCGCGGCGCCATCGTCATCTATATCGACCTCTGGGAGGATCTGGATCAGGACCCAGGCGATGTCATCATCGAGGCCATCCGCGGAGAGCTCGCGCAGCATGAGGGTGTCGTCATGCGCCTTGCCCGTTCGGCCGGCTTGGAGCGGGTGAATATGGCCGGGGTCGCATTCACCCTGGACCGGGTCGGCCTGGGCAAGCAGGTCTCGCTCGCCAAGGCGTTGGCCGCGCTTTCCGATGAGTGCCAGCGAATGATCGTGCTCATCGTCGACGAGGCTCAGCATGCGAACACGACAGAGAAGGGGAGCACTGCGCTCTGTGCCATGAAGGCCGCTCGTGACAAGCTGAACATGGGGCCGCATCACGGGCTACGCATCGTGGCGACGGGATCGAATCGCGACAAGCTGGCAGTGATGGTGGAGTGGAAGGACCAGGCGTTCTTCTGCGCCCCCATGAAGGAGTTCCCCCCGCTTGGCGTCGATTTCCTGGACTGGATCTGCCAACGTGCACCGGCTTCGGCGGCGTTGCGCGTGGACGCGGTGGCCCGGCTCTTCAAGCGTTCCGGCTATCGTCCCGAGTGGATGCAGGATGGTCTGAGCGCGCTGGCCGCGCGAGACGACTGGACTCCCGCGGCGGCGGCCGCTGCCTTTGAAGAGGCCGTCGAGGCGCGCGCCGACCTGCGGGTCCAGGGCCTGCTCGGTCTGGTAGGGCTGCTCAGCCCGCTCCAATCCGCCGTGCTGCGCGTGCTCGCAGCGCAGGGCCGGCGTTTCGTGCCCTTCTGGGATCGCACCTTGGAAACCTACCGGCTCGTGATCGAGGTAGACGACGGCAACAAGGTGACCGAGCCCATCAGCGTCGAGAGCGTACGGCTGGCCCTGGAGGCGCTGAAGGACAAGGGCTTCCTCTGGCGTTCTCCCCATGGCGTTTACACCCTGGAGGAGTTCGGTATCCGTGAGGCGCTGGAGGAAGGACGCCTGCTGACGGCGTCGACGCAGCGTGTCACGCTGATGGGGAGTCAGGCGGTCTGACGCGGCACGGGGGCTGGATGTCACGCATTCAGCCTGCGAATAGCAACTCTGCGGCGACCTTCTACGCGAAGGTCGCCGCGGTCGGATCGATCACCTCGCCGTCCCCACCGGCCTTCCCGCCCAGCGCTCGCATTGCTGCCGCACCAGCTCGTTCAGCAGCTGTTCCTTCTCCACGACCCCGCGCGCCCACGTCGCGTCGTTGCCCTGCCAGCGCATTTCCTCGCGCACATACCGCAGCGCCGGTTCCGCCTTCAGCGCGACCGCGTGCGGCTCCAGCGCGTGCAGCGTGACGTTCAGGTCCTCGCGCAGGCTGCGGTGCTCACCGCTCTTCGGATCGACGAAGGTTCCCTCCAGCCCGAACCGGCACGCCTGGAAGCGGTTGAAGGTGTAGGGCAGGTAGTCGTCCTCGTGCAGCGCGAACGGCTTGTCGTGCGAGATCCACCGCGCCAGGCACTGGATCAGCGCCGCCAGCGCCGAGGCCTTCTCGATCGTCAGCGGCGTGTCGAGCACCCGCACCTCGATCGTCCCGTACTCGGGCTTGGGCCGGATGTCCCAGTAGAAGTCCTTCATGCTCTTCACGACGCCCGTGTGGGTCATCTTCTCGAAGAACACCAGGAAGTCGTCCCAGGTCAGCACGAAGGGCGCGCGACCCGACAGCGGGAACGCGAACACCGAATTCAGTCGCGCCGAATGGAAGCCGGTGTCATTCCCCTGCACGTACGGCGATGACGCCGACAGCGCGATCAGATGCGGGATGAAGCGCGACAGCCCGTGCAGCAGTCGCAGCGCGTGGTCCGGGCCTTCGCAGCCGATGTGCACGTGCTGCCCGAACACCGTGAATTGCTTGCTCAGGTAGCCGTACAGCGACGAGATCTCCTGGAAGCGCGGCTTGTCGAAGATCCGCTGCTTGCTCCAGTGCTGGTACGGATGCGTGCCGCCGCCAGACAAACCGAGGTTGAGCCGGTCGGCGCTGCGCACCAGCGCATCGCGCGTGACCGTCAACTGCTCCAGCACCTGCTCGTAGTTCGTGCACACGTTGGTGCAGAGCTCGATCATGCTGTCCGTGATCTCGGGCGTGACGTCGCCCGGCACGGTCTCGCCCTTCATCACCCGCAGCAGGTCCTTGGACCCCGGCATCAGGTCGTAGTCGTGGCGGTTGACGATCTGGAGCTCGAGCTCCACGCCCATCGTCAGGGGCTTGGAGATGGCAAACGGTTCGAGGCTCATTTCTTCGCAGCCTCCTTGACTGTCGTTTCAGGGTGATGTTCGCCGGCGAGGCGCAAGCCCCATTGCACGGCGATCGGTCCCACGAGTTCCATCAATGCGATCGTGGACAGGATGACCGGCGCCAGCGTCGCCGCGACCTGCGGATGGTGCAGCTGCACCTCGCTGAAAAGCACCAGCATCGTGCCGGACACCGGACTCAGGCACACCGCCAGCGCGATGCCCTGGCGGGCGTCGATGCCGCTCAGGCGTGCCATGCCGGTCAGGGCCAGCGCCTTCGCGACCAGGCGCAGCAGCAGCAGCGCCAGCGCCAGCACCGCGCCCATCGCCAGCGCGTCCAGCGTCCACGCGGAACCGACCGCGACGAACAGCATCAGCACCAGCACCCCGCCCGCCGTGCCGAAGTGGCGCGGCCAGACCCACGGGCGTTCGGTCGTGTTGCGCAGGATCATGCCGGCCAGCAGCGGCACCAGCAGCGTCGACAGGTTCAGCACCCGCGCCACGCTCAGCGCCACCAGCACCAGACCCAGCAGCATCAGCACCGAGTTCTCGTTGCGCAGGTCCAGCCGGCGCATCAGGTTCGCGGTGAGCCGCGCCAGGAGCGCGGCCACGATGATCGATCCGATGAAGGCATACAACGGTTGCGCGACGGCCTCCAGCCAGTCGCCCTTCTGGTCCAGCGCGAGCCAGCCCAGCAGCAGCTTGTGCGCGAGCACGCCGTAGATCGTGTTCAGCGAGGTCAGCGCGAGCATGCGTTCGCTCACCTGACCGGCGGCGCGCAGCTCGGCGCCGACCCGGCCGACCACGGCGGCGCTGGACGCCATCGTGAGCACCGCGCAGCTGAAGGCGATCAGCGGCGCGACGCCCAGCAGCATCAGACCGACACCGACGATGCCGAAGGAGGCGACGGCCTCGGCCGCGCTGGCGCCCAGCAGCGCCTTGTTGTTGCGCAGCCAGCGCAGGTTCACGCGCGAGCCCATCTCGAACAGCAGCAGCGCGAGCGCGAGATCGACGACCAGCCGCAAGCGCGCGTCCAGCGCGCCGTTGGCGAAGATGCCGTGACCCAGCGCCGCCAGCACCATGCCGACGACGCTGTAACCGACCACGCGGGGCAGGCCGAGCCGGCGGTTGACGAATTCGCCGAGCACGCCGGCGGCCACCATGGTCAGCGAGGCCCAGAACAGCCAGTCGGGCCGGGGCGGCCAGCTGCTGAACTGCAGGAAGTTCGCAAAGTCGTTCATCAAGACGAAGGTTCTCCTCGAGTCGTGGACGGCGGCCAGCGCGGGATCCGGTGGGCCGGGGAGCCCCCGATCATCGGGCCAATCCGATCGCCGCCGCGGCGATGTCGGACAGGTGCTGGCAGCCTTTACTTGTCGGCTTTACCGATTGCCGGTCATCGGCAACCGGGCGGGAGCGTCAATTGCCGTCTCCGCGCCGGTCTTGTCGCACGTGTGGCAATCGGCGGTCCGGGAGGGATCCCGGTGACGGCCGTGCCTCAGGGTCAGGACTTGCCGGCGCCGATCCTCCGCGAGGATGCGGATCAGGTCTCGGAAGCGGGGGCCGGCGGCGAAGAGCGCACGACCGTCAGGCCGCCGCTCGACAGCCAGTCTGCCATCGTTTCACGCGAACGCTGGCGCAAAGCGCCCTCAAGGTCGGGGACATCTTCGCGCGGCGCGACACCGACGACACCCTCCCATCCGTTGCGGCCGCGGCGTTTGACCGCGTAGAGCGCCTCGTCCGCCAGGGCGATCGTCGCGGCCCAATCCAGCGCCCGCGGGAACGCCGGCGCGAGCGGGAAGGCCGCGAAGCCCACCGAGCAGGTCACGTCGACCGTCCGGCCCTTGCCGAGATCGAAGGGCGTGCCGCTGACCTGTCGCCGTGCGCGTTCGGCCAGTTCCGCCGCATGCGCCCGCGAGGTGTCGCGCGCGACGATGAGGAACTCCTCGCCGCCCCAGCGGACGAGATAGTCCGCCTCGCGGAACACGGCGGTCAGACGCTCGCGCATCTGCTGCAGCACCGCGTCGCCCGCAGCGTGGCCGAGTCGGTCGTTCAGCGACTTGAAGTGGTCGAGGTCGAGCAGGAAGAAGATCAGGTCGCCGTCGTCCGACGGCGTCGCGCCGCTGCCGTGGCCGTTGCCGTTCCCATTGGCGCTGCCGCCGCCGTGGCCGTTGCCGTTCCCATTGGCGCTGCCGCCGCCGTCGCCACCTGCCTGTTCGTGGCGACGCACCGCGAGCGCCACGTCCGCGTCGACGTGCTGCGTCAGGAAGCGGCGGTTGCGTAGCCCGGTCAGGGGATCGGACAGGCTGGACTCCTCCAGCGCCACCGTCTTCGCCTGCAGGTCGAGCGACAGGCGCTCCAGCTCCGCCGTCCGCGCCCGTACCTTGATCTCGAGCGCCAGCTGCGAACGCCGCAGGTAGGAGGTCCGCAGGGCCACCAGCAGGTAGACCAGCAGGATCAAGGCCGCGCCGCCCAGCGTGCGCGCCCACCAGGTCTGCCACCACTCGGGCATCACGCGCACGGGAATGTCGAGCGCCAGCGGGCTCCACACGCCGTTGCGGTTGGTGCCGCGCACGCGCAGCCGGTACCTGCCCGGATCGAGGTTGGTGTACACGGCCACGCGCAGGTCGGCGCCGGTGCTGATCCAGTCCGGGTCGAAGCCCTCCAGTTGGTACGCGTAGCGGTTGCGTTCGGGTTCGCTGAAGTCGAGCGCGGCGAACTCGACACTGAAGCTGCGGTTGTCCGCACCGATGGTCAACCCCTCCTCGGGCAGCTTGCCGGCCGCCAGGCGCTGGCCGTCGACGCGCAGTTCGGTGGTCACGAGCGGCGGCTGGTAGGCCCAGGCTTCGAAGCGCTCGGGCGTCACCACCAGCACGCCCTTGCTGCCGCCGAACAGCAGCCGGCCGTCGCGCGTCTTCAGGTAGGCGCGGAACCAGCCGGTGCCGATGTCGACGCCGTCGGCGTTGGTCAGCTCGTAGTAGTGGTCCTTGGCTGGGTCGTAGACGAAGTTGTGCGACCAGATGCGGCCCTCGCCATCCTCAAGGAGGTTGGCGCCGAACGAGCGGCCGATCACGCCGTGCTTCTCGCTGACGCGTTCGAACGCCGCGTCGCGGCCGTCCCAGTGGGTCAGCAGATGCAGCCCCGCCGCGGTGTCGACCCACAGGCGCTGCTTCGAGTCGACCAGCAGTCCGACGATGGAGTGGTGGCTCATGTCCCGGCCCGGCTGGGCGCGCGCCGGGATCAATTCCGTGCCGCCGGGGGGGAGGCGGTACAGCCCTTTCTCGGTGCCGACCCACAGCCCGCCGTCCGCGGTCTCCGAGAGCGCGTTGACGTCGCCCGTCAGCGGCTGGCCGCCTTCCTGCCGGAGCCGGATCGGCGTGGTCTGTGCCGCCTGGGCGCCCGGCGGCAGGCGGTAGAGACCGTCCTGCGTGCCGATCCACAGCGTGCCGTCGCGGCCGGCGAGCAGCCGCCGTGCGCGGCCCGTGCCGGCCTGGATGACGCGCAGCAGCTGGCGGTCGCGGGTGTACTGGTGCAGGCCGCCGTCGCTGCCGAGCCAGATCGTGCCGTCCTTCATCTGGACGAGGCTGGAGATGCGGCCGCCCGACAGCCCGCCGCGCTGCCCCGGTGCGGGGCGCAGCGTGGCGATCGAGCGCAGTTGCTCGTCGAGCACGGTCACGCCGCTCTCGTTGCTCCCCAGCCAGACCTCGCCGGAGTCGAGCTGCACCATCGCGCGGGTGCTCGGATCGATCAGCTGCGCCTGTTTGCCGGCGTCGCGGCCGCGCACCCAGGTGCTGGTGTTGGCGGGGTTGTGACGCTGCAGCCCGCCGCCGTAGCCGCCGGTCCAGATCCAGCCGGCGCGGTCGCGCATCAACGCGCGGACCTCGTTGCCGCCGAGGCTGCCGCGGTTCAGCGGATCGTGCTTCATGGTCCGCAGCAGTTCGCCGCCGGCGACCGAGCGCAGTTCCAGCCCGCCGTTGCGGCCCAGCCAGAGGTGCCGGTCGTCCAGCGCGACGAAGGTATTGACCGAGCCGTTCACCGCCTCTTCGGCGCGTTCGAGCAGCGTGCCTTCGCCGGTCTTCGGGTCGACGAGGGCGAGGTCGCCCTGCTGCGTGCCGGCCCAGACGCGGCCGTCGGGCGCGACGAACAGGCTCAGCACGATCTTGCCGGCAAGACCCGGCTTGCCCGGCGTCGAGAACACCGGTTCGAAGCGGTCCGAGCCGGCGCGCTTGCGCGCCAGGCCCTTCCAGGTGCCGATCCACAACGCGCCTTCGCGGTCGATGGCCAGCGATTGGACGCGGTCGTCGGGCAGGCCGCCCGGCGCCCCTTGGCGGTAATGCTGGAAGCGGCCCTCGACCGGGTCGTAGCGGTCCAGCCCGTGGCCGATGGTGCCGATCCAGATCTGTCCGTCGCGGTCCTCGGCCAGCGCGCGGATGGTGCCGGCGGAGACCGCGCTGCGCGGCAGCTGAGGATTGGCGTCGGAGCGGAACAGCGACAGCTTCTCGCTTTGCGGGTCGTAGGCGGCCAGGCCGTCGGCCTCGGTGCCTATCCACAGGCGGCCGTCGCGCGCCACAAGCAGGGCGCGGATGAAACCGAGGCTGCGGGCCGAGCGCACGCCGTTCTCGATCGGCGCGCCCGGCTGGCGGAAGTTGTAGCCGTCGAAACGGACCAGCCCCGCGCCGGTGCCGATCCACAGGAAACCGGTGCGGTCCTGCGCGACCGCCGAGATGATGTTCAACGGGACGGGCGCGTCGATGCCGACCGTCTCGAAACGGGGCTCGGCCAGCAGCGCGATCTCCGGCGGCACGGGGCGGTCCGTGCGCTCCGTGCGCTCCGTGTTGTCGACGCGTCCGGTGCCTGAGCCTTCCGGGAACGCCGCGACGCCGCGCGGCGCGATCGCCATGGCCGAAGCCAGGACCAGCACGACGGCGGCGCACAGACTCGGCAGCAGGGGAACGGCACGTCGTCGCAGCATCGCGCGGGATGCTAGCCGTCCTGTCGTCCCGAATGCGGCACTGGCGCGACAACCCGGCCCCGTCAATGAGGGGCTTGGCGGGCGGTCTGCGGACAAACCCCGAGGGGAGAGCCGCGCTTATTTCGCCAGCGGCAGCGTGATGGCGTCGATGCGCGCCAGGACCTCGGGCGTCAGCTTCGGCGTGACGGCGAGCGCGCCCAGGTTGTCCTGCAGCTGCGACAGCTTGCTCGCGCCCAGGATCACCGTCGACACGCGCGGGTTGCGGTTGATCCAGGCGATGGCCAGCTGCGCCATCGTGCAGTCGAGTTCATCGGCGATCTTGCCGAGTTCGCCGACCGCGGCGTTGCGCTGCGGTTCCTGCAGCTGCTCGCGCAGCCAGGACATGCTTTCCAGCGATCCGCGGCTGCCTTCGGGAATGCCGTTGCGGTACTTGCCGGTCAGCAGGCCGGACGCCAGCGGGCTCCACGTCGTCAGTCCCAGGCCGATGTCGTCATAGAGCCGGGCGTAGTCCTTCTCCACGCGCTGGCGGTGGAACAGGTGGTACTGCGGCTGCTCCATCACCGGCTTGTGCAGGTGGTGGCGCTCGGCGATCTCCCAGGCGGCGCGGATCTCGTCGGCGCTCCATTCGCTGGTGCCCCAGTAGTGCGCCTTGCCCTGCGTGATCATGTCGCTCATCGCGCGCACCGTCTCCTCGATCGGCGTGTTCGGATCGGGACGGTGGCAGTACACGAGGTCGATCTCGTCCAGCCCGAAGCGCTTGAGCGAACCGTCGATGGCCTGCATCAGGTACTTGCGGTTCAGCGTGTCCTTGTAGTTGACCGTGGTGCCCGACTTGTCGATGCCCCAGTAGAACTTGGTCGACACCACGTAGGTGTGGCGGCCCCAGCCCAGCTGCCTGAAGACCTGGCCCATGATCTCCTCGCTCTTGCCGAGCGCGTAGGCTTCGGCGTTGTCGAAGAAGTTGATGCCGGCGTCGCGGGCCGCGGCCATCAGTTCGACGGCCGAGCCGGTGTCGACCTGGTTGTGATACGTCACCCAGGAGCCCAGGGACAGTTCGGACACCTGCAGGCCGCTGCGGCCGAGTCGACGGTATTGCATGCTTTTCTCCGTGGTTGCTTCCCTGAGCGTTCTCTCAGAGGCGCGCAAGCGTAGCGGAGCGCGGCGCGACTGTCAGACGGCACGTCGAATGCCCCGTGACCGCTGTCGTCGTGATGTCACCGTGAAGCTGAACACTGTGCCGCGCACATGCGACTGCACGTGCTTCATCTTCCTTCCGCAAGCCGACCGCGCGCCCGACCATGACCAAGAAGCCCCTGCTGAACCTGCTCAAGAACGACGACCACATGGCGTCCTCCGAGCCCATCGACCACACCCGACGCCACCTGGTGCGCGGCGCGCTGGCGGCCGGTGCCCTGGCCGGACTGCCGCTCGCGGGCTGCGGCAGCGACGACGGCGACGCGCCGCAGGTCGCGGTCGTCTTCAGCCACGGCGTGGCCAGCGGCGACCCGCTGAGCGACCGCGTGATCCTCTGGACCCGCGTCCTCGCGCAGGACAGCGCCGACGTGCGCGACGTGCCGGTGAGCTGGGAGGTCGCGAGCGATGCGAACTTCGCCTCGGTGGTGGCCAAAGGCGACGCGACTGCGCGCGCATCGAGCGACTTCTGCGTGAAGGTCGACGCCACCGGACTGCAGGCGGGCGTGCGCTACTGGTACCGCTTCAAGGCGTATGCCGCGACCTCGACCGTCGGCCGCGCGAAGACCCTGCCGACCGCCAACGTGGCCCAGGTGCGGCTGGCGGTGTTCTCGTGCTCGAACTATCCGACCGGCTACTTCAACGTCTACGCCGAGGCGGCCAAGCGGGCCGAAACCGACAGCTACGACGTGGCCGTGCACCTCGGCGACTACATCTACGAATACGGCCCCGGCCAGTACGCGAGCGGGAGCGCGCAGGCGCTGGGCCGCGTGGTCGAGCCGCAGAAGGAGATCGTCGCGCTGGCCGACTACCGCCGCCGCTATGCGCAATACCGCGCCGACGCCGATCTGCAGAAGCTGCACGCCGCGCTGCCGATGATCGCCGTCTGGGACGACCACGAGGTGGCGAACGACGCCTGGAAGGACGGCGCCGAGAACCACCAGCCGGCCACCGAAGGCGACTACGCGGTGCGCCGCGCCGCCGCCGTGCAGGCCTGGCACGAATGGCTGCCGGTGCGAGACGGCAGCGATCCGCTGATCACGTACCGCAGCTTCAACTTCGGCGCGCTGATGTCGCTGCACATGCTGGACACGCGGGTCCTCGCGCGCGACAAGCAGCTCAGCTACAACGACTACCTCACCGCGTCGGGCCTGGACAGCGCGAAGTTCCAGGCCGACATGGCCCGCACCGACCGCTCGTTGATGGGCGCGACGCAGAGCCAATGGCTGCAGGCGCAGATGCAGGCGTCGACGGCCACCTGGCAGGTGCTGGGGCAGCAGGTGCTGATGGGCCGGATGAACATCCCGGCGCCCATCCTGTTCGAAGTCACCCAGCCGGGCACGGGCGTGTCGGTGTCGCAGTACGCGGCGATCGTGGCCAAGGCGCAGACGAATCCGGCGAGTCTGACGATGCAGGAGCAGGCGGTGCTCGCCGCTCCCAGCATCCCCTACAACCTCGACGCGTGGGATGGTTATCCGGTGGCGCGCGAGACGTTGCTGGGCACGGCGCGTCAGTTGGACAAGAACCTGGTGGTCCTGGCCGGCGACACGCACAACGCCTGGGCGAACGATCTGCTGGACGCAGGGAATCGCCCGATCGGCGTCGAGTTCGCGACCTCGTCGGTGACCTCGCCGGGCTTCGAGGAGTACGTGCCGAACGAGAACCCGCAGCAGTTCGCCGGCGCGCTGACGCAGCTGATCGGTCCGCTGGTCTATGCGGACACCTCGCGCCGCGGCTACATGACGGTGACCGCCACGGCAACGGAATGCCGCTGCGACTGGATCTATGTCAGCACGATCCTGAACCGCGAGTACACGGCGACCGTCGGACAGTCGCTGCGCACGTTGCCCGGCGCGAGCGGACGCAAGCTGGTGCCGGTCTGACGATCTGATCGCAGGCCGCCTTCTTGCTCCCTCTCCCGCTTGGGGGTGAGGGTCGCACGCACGTCTCGGTGCCGAGGAGCCTGGCGCTATAGTCATCCGCAGCCGGCCGCCTGACGCAGCCGGCATCAGTTTCCGGGTCGACGTCATGTCCCAGCCTCCAGTCTCCGACGCTACATCCGCCGCCTCGCCGGCCGCCGACGCTTTCGATGCTTCCTTCGACGGCAATGCGCCGCCGCTGCGCCTCGCGGTGATCGGCGCGGGCCCGGCGGGTCTGGCGCTGGCGCTGCTCGCGGCCCGTTATCTGCCGCAGGCGCAGATCAGCCTCTTCGACGCGCGGCCGCTGGAGCGCGACGTCTCCGGCGATCCGCGCACCATCGCCCTGTCGCTGGGCAGCGTGCAGCTGCTGCAGCGGCTGCGCGTGTGGCCCGCGGCGCGGGCGCAGGCGATCCGCGAAGTCCACGTGAGCCAGGCGCCGCCGACGCTCTCCAGTCCCTGGTTCGGCCCGTCGGGCGAGCCTGAAGTCCACCTCACCGCCGCCGAGCAGTCGGTGCCGCAACTCGGGGCCGTGCTCGCCTACGGGCAACTCGTGGCTCCCTTGCAGGCCGCCTGGCAGCAGGCGAGCGCGCTGGAACCGAAGCGGCTGATCAGCCGTTTCGGCCAGGCCGTGGACGGCATCAAGCAGGACCGCCCCGACGAGGTCGAGATCGACGCCGGCATCGCCGAACGTTTCGATCTGGCGGTGGTCGCCGAGGGCGGCGTGTTCTCCGACCAGGCGCGCAAGGCGCTCGCGCACGACTACCAGCAGAACGCCTGGGTGGGCACGGTGACCTTGTCGCCGGACAGCCCGACGGGCGTGGCCTACGAGCGCTTCACGCGGCGCGGCCCGCTGGCGTTGCTGCCGCTCCCGGACCGTGACGGCCAACGCCGCGCCGCGCTGATCTGGTGCCAGCCGCAGGACGAAGACGAGGTCGCCGGCCTGACCGATGCGCAGCGAATGACGGTGATCCAGCAGCAACTGCCGGACCGCGTCGGCCGGCTGCAAGGCATCGGTCCGCTGAAGTGTTTCCCGCTGGGCCTGAACGCCGAACGCACGCTGGTCGAAGGTCGCCGCATCCGCATCGGCAACGCCGCGCAGACGCTGCACCCGGTGGCCGGGCAGGGCCTCAACCTCGGCCTGCGCGACGCCTTCGCGCTGGTCGAGGCGCTGCGGCGCGATCCGCGCATCGACACGGCGCTGCGGCGCGTCGAGTGGCAGCGCGCGCCGGACCGCTGGGCGACCATCCTCACGACCGACTTCCTGGCGCGCACATTCGCCTGGCGCTGGCCGGGACTGCCGGCGGCGCGAGGTCTGGGCCTCGCCGCGCTGCAGGCGCTGCCGCCGCTCAAGCGCGCGCTGGCCGGGCAGATGATGTTCGGCCGGCGATGAGCCGCGATGCCGCGCTGTTCCGCCGAGCCCTCCTGCCTATCCTTCCGTTGAGCCGCCGCCGATCGCGCCCCTTCCCATGAGCAGTCCCCCGGGCGCGGCGAGTGCCGCCGCCTCCCTCCACGACTACGCCGAACCCGGCACCACCGCCTACCGTCGCATCGCGTTCGCGCTGTTCCTGGCGGGTTTCACGACCTTCTCGCTGCTCTACAGCGTGCAGCCGCTGCTGCCGCTGTTCGCGGCGGAGTTCCACGTCGGTGCGGCGGCCAGCGCGCTGTCCCTCTCGCTGGCGACGGGTGCGCTGGCGTTCGCGATCCTGTGCGCCGGGGCGCTGTCCGAGAGCATGGACCGCAAGCGGCTGATGTTCGCGTCGATGGCGATGGCCGCAGTGCTCAACCTGATCGCCTCGGTGGTGCCGAGCTGGCACGGCATGCTGGTCGCTCGGGCGATCGAGGGCCTGGTGCTAGGCGGCGTGCCGGCCGTCGCGATGGCCTACCTCGCCGAGGAGATCCACCCCCAGGGCCTGGGCCGCGCGATGGGTCAGTACGTGGGCGGCACGGCCTTCGGCGGGATGATGGGCCGCGTCGGCGTGAGCGTGCTGAGCGATGCCTTCGGCTGGCGGCCGGCGCTGTTCATCGTCAGCGTGCTGGGCCTGGCGGCGGCCGTCGGCTTCTGGTTCCTGCTGCCGCCGTCCAGGCACTTCGTGCGCCGCACCGGCGTGAAGCTCTCCGAGCACGTGGCGGCGTGGCGCGGGCACCTGACGCATCCGATGCTGCCGCTGCTGTTCGCGATGGGCTTCCTGATGATGGGCATGTTCGTCGCGGTCTACAACTACGCCGGCTTCCGGCTGATGCGCGCGCCGTTCTCGCTGAGCCAGAGCGCGATCGGCCTGATCTTCTGCGCCTATCTCTTCGGCATCGCCGCGTCAGCGACGGCGGGCGGACTGTCCGACCGATTCGGCCGCGCGCCGGCGCTGCTGTCGGGCATCGCGCTGGCGATCACCGGCGTGCTGCTCACGCTGACGACCTGGCTGCCGGCGGTGATCCTGGGCATCGTGCTGCTGACGATCGGTTTCTTCGTCGCGCACTCGGTGAGCAGCGCCTGGGTCGGCGCGCTCGGCGGCCGCAGCAAGGGGCATGCGGCGTCGCTGTATCTGCTCGCGTATTACATCGGCTCCAGCACGCTCGGCGCGATGGGCGGATGGTTCTGGGATCACAGCGGGTGGGGGGCGCTGGTGGGGTATGCGCTGGTCGTGCTGCTCGCTGCCGCGATCGCGGCATGGACGCTGCGAACCCGCCAACGCGCGCTCGTTCAATGAGGCAGCTTTAGGTCATTTCCCGTCGCACCCGATTCCGAAGAATCCAGCCTCTCATGATCTCTGAGAGGCTCCATGCAGAACAACGCTGTCCTTGCCCGCACCACGCCGGCGACTCCCCGATTTCCCGAAGAAGACCTCCACTTCTCGCTCCCCGCGGACGCACGGCCGGCCGCGCCCTTCCGCGATGAGTTCCTCGATCCCGAGCCCGGACTCTCGCCGATGCGCGCCGGCCGATGCGCCTTCATCCAGGCGCTCGCCCGTCCGCTGGATCGCGCCTTCCTCAGCGAGTTCCTCGTCGACTTCACCTGGGCGTCGTCCTTGCTGGAGGGGAGCAGCTACTCGGTCCTGGACACCGCCACGCTGCTCGAATGCGGGGAGCGCAACCCGTCCAAGCCGATGGACGAGGCGGTGCTCGCGCTCAACCATCAACGGGTCGCGGAGCATCTCTGGTCCCATCGCGAATGGAGCGTCGACAACGTCTGCAGGATGCACGCGCTGCTGACCGACGACCATGGTCTGGCGGAGGTCTGCGACTCCGATCACTTCCTGCCGATCGAGCAACGCGGCAAGCCGCGCGAGTTCCAGGACATCCGGCTCCGCCAGTCGGCCTACCTGCCGCCCTTTCGTCCGGGCACCGGCCACGCGACCTCGCTGCTGGGCCAGGTGATGGCCATCGCCCGGACGCTGCATCCGGTGCAGGCGGCGTTCTACCTGCTGACCCGCTTGGCCTACATCCAGTCCTTCGCCAACGGCAACAAGCGGACCGCGCGCATCGCCGCCAATCTGCCCTTGCTGGAGTCGGGGATGCTGCCGCTGTCCTACGTCGATGTCGACAAGGCCGAGTACCTCCGCGGCATGGTGGCGTTCTATGAACTCGGCAGCGCTCGCGTGCTCGAGAGGACCTTCATCCGTGCCTATGCGAAGTCGGTCGTGCGTGCGAGTCGGGTGTCCGACGTCATGAAGGCGGAAGGCTTCGACGCTGACGCGGTCAGCGAGCATCTGGCCGAGTACGTCACCTCCGGTCGGCGACCCACCGGCAGGCATGCAGCGGCCTTCATCGCGTGACTGCCGCAACGCCTGCGGATGCACCGTCCTGGCGCGCCGCGTCCACACGTCCAACTCCCTGACACGACGCTGAACACCCCGATCGGGGTTTCCGAGTAAGTAGTGGCATGCGTGCAATTCGACACGCTTGATGCACCATGTGCCGAGAAGGCTGACGCCCAACGACGGGCCGTTTGTTGTCTGACGGCTTCCTCTTTGGCGGGTTGGCATTCCGACCCCTCATGCACAAAGACCATTCGGAGACAAACATGAAGTTCAGCGCGCGTTGGATCACCGCTACCGCCCTGGCCGCCGCCAGCTTCGCCGCCGTCGCGGCCGACCCGATCAAGATCGGCGTCTCGGGACCCTTCACCGGCGGCTCGTCGTCGATGGGCGTCAGCATGCGCGACGGTGTGCGATTGGCGGCCCAGGAAATCAACAAGAACGGCGGGGTCTTGGGCCGGCAGATCCTGCTGGTCGAACGCGACGACGAAGCGAAAAACGAACGCGGCGTCCAGATCGCCCAGGAGCTGATCAACCGCGAGAAGGTCGCCGCCACCGTCGGCTTCATCAACACCGGCGTCGCCCTGGCCGCCCAGCGCTTCTACCAGGACGCCAAGATCCCGGTGATGAACAACGTGGCCACCGGCTCCGTCATCACCCAGCAGTTCAAGGACGCACCCGACAACTACGTCTTCCGCAACGCCGCCCACGACTCCATCCAGGCGCCGATGATCGTGGAGGAAGCCATCACCCGCCGCGGCTTCAAGAAGGTCGCCATCCTGGCCGACTCGACCAACTACGGCCAGCTCGGCCGCGCCGACCTGGAGAAGGCGCTGGAACTCAAGGGCGTCAAGCCGGTCGCCGTCGAGAAGTTCAACATCAAGGACGTCGACATGACGGCCCAGCTGCTCAAGGCCAAGGAAGCCGGCGCCGAGGCCATCCTGACCTACGGCATCGGGCCCGAGCTCGCGCAGATCGCCAACGGCATGACCAAGCTCGGCTGGAAGGTGCCCATGGTCGGCAGCTGGACGCTGTCGATGGCCAACTACATCGACAACGCCGGCCCCGGCGGGGAAGGCGCGCGCATGCCGCAGACCTTCATCCAGGAACCGACCACGCCCAAGCGCCAGGCCTTCATCGTCAACTACCTGAAGACCTTCAACCCGAAGAACAGCCGCATCGATTCGCCGGTGTCGGCCGCGCAGGGTTACGACTCGATCTACCTGCTGGCCGCCGCGATCAAGCAGGCCGGCGGTACCGACGGCCCCAAGGTCAAGGCCGCGCTCGAAGACCTGAAGACCCCGGTCGAAGGCGTCGTGACGACCTACAACAAGCCGTTCACCAAGACGGACCATGAGGCCATCACCGCCAACATCCCGGTGTTCGGCGAAGTGAAGGGCCAGCGTGTGGTCTACGCCTACGACGCCGACTTCAAGGCCGCCTCCGAGGTCAAGGTCAAGGACGTCAACGCCAAGGGCGCGATGCCGCAGAAGAAGTGACCCCGTGAAACGGCCGCCTCGCGCGGCCGTTTTTCCGCGCGCCGTCCTCGCGACGGCGCCCTCGTTTCTCCCGCAGTCCCGGACTCCGTATGCAGATCCTGACCCAACTGGTGTTCAGCGGCATCGCGCTCGGCATGATCTACGCGGTCATCGCCTTCGGCTACCAGCTGACCTTCTCGACTTCCGACACCCTCAACTTCGGCCAGGGCGACGCGCTGATGCTCGGCGCGCTGGTCGGCCTGACCCTCGTCGGCCACGGCGTCAACTACTGGCTCATGATCCCGATCGTGTGCCTGTTCGGCGCGCTGCAGGGCGCCTTCGTCGAACGCATCGGCGTGCGGCCCGCCATCAAGATCAAGTCGGAGTTCGGCTGGATCATGTCGACCATCGCGCTGGGCATCATCTTCAAGAACGTGGCCGAGAACGTCTGGGGCCGCGACGACCTGAAGTTCCCCTCGCCGCTGCCGGAAGCGCCGATCAAGTTCCTGGGCGCCAACGTGCTGCCGATGGAGATCCTCGTCGTCGGCGGCGCGCTGGCGATGATGCTGGCGGTGGAGCTCTTCAACCGCCGCTCGATCTACGGCCGTGCCGTCGTCGCGACTTTCAACGACCGCGACGCCGCCAAGCTGATGGGCATCAACACCGGGCTGGTGATCACCTTCTCCTATGCGCTGTCGTCGCTGACGGCGGCCTTCGCCGGCGTGCTGATCGCGCCGCTCACGCTGACCGGCGCCACGATGGGCGCGGTGCTGGGCCTGAAGGCCTTCGCCGTGGCCATCATCGGCGGGCTGACCTCGGGCATGGGCATCGTCGTCGGCGGGATCATCCTCGGCATCGCCGAGACGACCACCGGCTTCTACCTGTCCACCGGCTACAAGGACGTGCCGGGCCTCGTGCTGCTGCTGATCGTGCTGGCCTTCAAGCCGGCCGGCCTGTTCGGCAAGACCGCGATCAAGAAGGTCTGAGCCCATGAGTGCCATTGCAAAGATGAACCCGAAGCGGCTGGTCGCCGGCGCGATCGCGCTGGTTGCGCTGATCGCCTTCCCGCTGGTCTCCGGCAACCCGTATTACATCCACCTGGTCGAGACGATCCTGATCTACGCGATCGTCCTGTTCGGGCTGGACATCGTGGTGGGCTACACCGGGCAGGTGTCGCTGGGCCACGCGGGTCTGTTCGGCGTCGGCGCCTACACGGCCGGGGTGCTGGTCATGAAGTTCGGCCTGCCGATCTACGTGACGCTGCCGGCCGCGATCGCGGTGACGGCGGGCTTCGGCGCGCTGCTGGCGCTGCCCGCGCTGCGCGTGACCGGCCCCTACCTCGCCATGGTGACGCTGGCCTTCGGCACCATCATCCAGATCCTCATCAACGAGATGGACTTCCTGACGAACGGGCCCATGGGCATCACGCTCACCAAGCCCCAGCTGATGGGCCACACGATGACGGAGGACGAGTACTACTGGCTGGTCGTGGCGATGCTGATCGCCTCGCTGGTGTTCGTGCACCGCGTGCTGCGCTCGCACCTCGGGCGCGCGTTCGAGGCGTTGCGCGGCAGCCCGGTGGCGTCGGACTGCATGGGCGTCTCGGTCTACCGCTACAAGGTCTACGCCTTCGTGATCAGCGCCGGCCTGGCCGGCCTGGCCGGCGCGCTGTACGCCTACTCCGAGCAGTACATCTCGCCCAACACCTACAACTTCGAGCTGACGGTCTTCTTCCTGCTGGCGATCATCATGGGCGGCCGCAAGACCCGCACCGGCGCACTGCTGGGCGCGGCGATCGTCGTGGTGCTGCCCAAGCTGCTCGACGACCTGGAACTGTTCCGCTACGTGTCGGTGATCTTCGCGATGCTGGTGACCGCCGTCACCGTGGTGGCCTACCGCCGCGGCAAGGTCGACCTGAAGCAGGCCGCGATCCCGGTGGTCGGCAGCATCGCGCTGGCGGCGCTGTCGTTCGTGCTGCAGTCGATGACGGACTGGCGGCTCTCGATCTTTGGCCTGATCACCCTGTTCGTCGTGTATTACCTGCAGGACGGCATCGTCGGCTTCGTGCGCAACGCGATGCACCTCAAGGCCAAGCCGGTGGGCGAGGGCGGTCCGGTCGGGGAGAAGCCCTCCGACGCGATCGCCCAGGCCGCGGGCGGTGCGGGCGCCGGCGGCGGCGAGGTCCTCATCGACGCGCGCGGCGTGCTGATGCAGTTCGGCGGCCTGAAGGCGCTGAACAACGTCGACCTGCAGGTGCGGCGCGGCACCATCCACGGCCTGATCGGGCCGAACGGTTCCGGCAAGAGCACGATGATGAACGTGCTCACCGGCATCTACGTGCCGACGGCGGGCGAGCTGAAGTTCGTCGACCGCTCGCTGGTGGGGCGGACCTCGGCGGACATCGCGCTGTCAGGCATCGCGCGGACCTTCCAGAACGTGCAGCTGTTCGGCGAGATGAGCGCGCTGCACAACGTGATGGTGGCGCTGCACCACAGCTTCGGCAGCAACCTCGTGCAAGTGGCGCTGCACTCGCCGCGCTACACGGAGGAAGACGCCAAGGCGCGCGCGCGCGCATTGAGCCTGCTGGAGTTCGTCGGCCTGGCGGACCTGGCGTTCGAGGAAGCGCGCAACCTGCCTTACGGCAAGCAGCGGCTGCTGGAGATCGCCCGCGCGCTGGCGCTGGATCCGCGCCTGCTGCTGCTGGACGAGCCGGCGGCGGGGCTGACCGCGCCCGACATCAAGGAGCTGATGCGCATCATCGGCAAGATCCGCGACCACGGCATCACCGTGATCCTGATCGAACACCACATGGACGTGGTGATGGGCATCTGCGACGTGGTGTCGGTGCTGGACTTCGGCCAGAAGATCGCCGAGGGCAAGCCGGCGCAGGTGCAGGCCGATCCGAAGGTGATCGAGGCCTACCTCGGCGGGCAGGCGGCATGAGCGCGGAGCGGAACGGGAAGCTGGACGGACTCACATGCTGAAGATCGAACAACTGCATGCCGGCTACGGCAAGGTCGAGGTGCTGCACGGCATCTCGGTGGAAGTGCCCAAGGGCAAGGTGGTCACCCTGATCGGCTCGAACGGGGCGGGCAAGACGACGACGATGCGCGCGGTCAGCGGGATGATCGCGGCCAGCGCCGGGCAGATCACGCTCAACGGCAAGCGCATCGACGGGCTGGAGTCGTACCACATCGCCCGGCTGGGGTTGGCGCATTCGCCGGAGGGTCGCCGCGTCTTCGCGACGATGAGCGTCACCGACAACCTGCGGCTGGGCGCATTCCCGCGCTACACCGGCGCGCGTCCCAAGGGCGACGTCGAGGCCGATCTCGAGAAGGCGATGGAGCTTTTCCCGCGGCTGAAGGAGCGGCGCCTGCAGCTCGCGGGCACGCTGTCGGGCGGCGAGCAGCAGATGCTGGCGATGGCGCGCGCGACCATGCTCAATCCCGAGGTCGTGCTGCTGGACGAGCCGTCGATGGGCCTGGCGCCCATCCTGGTGGACGAGGTGTTCCGCATCATTGCGCGGCTGAAGTCGGAGGGCGTGACGATGCTGCTGGTGGAGCAGTTCGCCGCGGCGGCGCTGGCGGTGGCCGACTACGGCTACGTGCTGGAGAACGGGCGCATCTCGCTGCACGGGCCCGCGGAGAAGTTGCGGACCGATCCCGCGGTGAAGGCGGCGTACCTGGGCGGCGGGCACTGACGGGTCGGCTGCCGTTCGTATCAAGGTCGATACGAACGGCGACGATCGTGTCGGGGACTCAACGGGCCGGCCAAACCGGCGATACGCAGCACCGCTTCAATGGGAGGCACCGCGCGGCCCTCGCCGCGACGGCGCCCGCCCCGTTGAAGCGACCCATGCCCTCTCTCGCCCTGCCCGAACGCCCCCGCCGCAACCTCGTGATCGTGCGCGCCGGCGACTACTCGCTGCATCCGCAGTGGGTGGCCGACCCGCAACGCAACTTCGACCTGCTGGTGTCGTACTACGGCGCGGTCGAGGGGCTGCACGAGGACAGCTGCGATCTGTACGAACGCCGCCGCGGCCCGAAGTGGCCGTGCCTGGGCGAGCTGCTCGGCGGGCATCCGCCTCTCGCGGAGCGCTACGACGCGGTCTGGTTGCCCGACGACGACCTCGCGGTGGACACGGCGACGATCACGCGGATGTTCGATCTCTTCCATGCGCACCGGCTGGCGCTGGCGCAGCCGGCGTTGACGCGCGAGTCGTACTTCACCTTCGACACGCTGCTGCAACAGGAGGGCTTCCTGCTGCGCTACATGGGCTTCGTCGAGGTGATGGCGCCGATCTTCTCGCGCGACGCCCTGAGGCTCTGCCAGGAGTCCTTCCATCACAGCCGGATCGGCTGGGGATTGGACTTCGTGTGGCCGGGCCTGATCGACAACACGGACCGTCGCCGCATCGCGGTGCTGGATGCGACGCCGGTGTGGCACACGCGGCCGGTCCGTGGCGGCGATCTCTACAAGAATCATCCGGACGCGGATCCGCAGGAGGACGAACGCCGCGTGCTGGTGAAGTACGGACGGGAGGCGTCGCGCTTCTACGCGAAGTACCAGTTCTTCGGCGGTGTGCGCGAGGTGCGACCGCCATGGGGACAGCGCCTCGCGCTGGCGCTGCGTGCGTTGAACGCGAAAAGGCGCTGGCGGCGCCGGCGCCGCCAGCTGCTCGAACGCGGCATCGTGACGAGCCGGAGCGGGGAGACCAGCGGGACGGTGTGAATCCGGCAGGCGCAGGGCCTCTATCCGTTCCCGCGCGAACCGGAGACCGCCGTCGAGTTGCTGGACCGAGTTGCTGAAGGACTTCAGCGGCGCTACCCCGACTGCCTGGGCGAAGTGGTCCAGCGCGCGCGTGAGCCGCAGGCGACCTATGCACGCGCCGGATGAACCGCGGCGAAGGGGCGGCATGGCCGCCGCCTTCGCTCAAAGGATCAGACGAACATGCCGCCCGATGCTTCCACGCGCTGCGCGTTGATCCAGCCGCTGTCGTCGGACAGCAGCGAGGCGACGACCGGGCCGATGTCGTCCGGAAGGCCGGCGCGGCCGAGCGCCGTGACCGAGGCGATGAAGCCGTTCACTTCCTTGCTGTCGCGCACCGCGCCGCCGCCGAAGTCAGTCTCGATCGCTCCCGGCGCCAGCGTGTTCACGCGGATGCCGCGGGCGCCGAATTCCTTGGCCATGTAGCGCGTCATCACCTCGACGCCGCCCTTCATGGTCGCGTAGGCGCCGTAGCCGGGCACCGTGAAGCGCGCCAGGCCGCTCGACACGTTGAGCACGCTGCCGCCGTCGTTGATCAGCGGCAGCAGCGCCTGCGTCAGGAAGAACGGGCCCTTCAGGTGCACGCGCATCAGTTCGTCGAACTGCGCTTCGGTCGTGTCGGCGACCGGCGTGTGCACGCCCATGCCGGCGTTGTTGACCAGATGGTCGAAGCGTTCTCGCTGCCAGTGCTGCTTCAGCGTCTGCTTCAGCGCCTCGGCGAAGGCGGGGAAGGCGCCGCTGTCGCCGACGTCCAGTTGCAGCGCCGCCGCCTGGCCGCCGAGGGCGCGGATCTCGTCGACGACCGCCTGCGCCTCGCCCGCCTGGCTGCGGTAGGTCACGATGCTGTCGATGCCGCGGCGCGCCAGATGCACCGCCGCATTGCGGCCCAGGCCGCGGCTGCCGCCGGTGATCAGTGCGATCTTGGGGGTGGATGAAGTCGTCATGGTGGGCTCCTGTGGGGCGTGTGGATCGGATGCAGGCACTTTATTGATCGACGAATGGCGTATAAATCGCCCAAGTCTGATTTGACCGTTCGTCCAAGGTGAACAAATGAACGTCAACGCCGCCCCGGCCGCGTCGCCTGCCTCGCCGCCTTCTCCGGCGCCCTCCATCGACACCCTCCAGGTCTTCGTCCGCGTGGCGGAGCTGGCCAGCTTCACGCAGGCGGCGCAGAGCCTGGGCCTGCCGAAGGCGAGCGCCTCCACGGCCGTGCAGCGGCTGGAGGCCAGCCTGGGCACGCGGCTGTTCCACCGCACGACGCGGCGCGTGCAGCTGACCCAGGACGGCCAGTCCTGCTACGAGCGCTGCAAGGACCTGCTCGCGGACCTCGACGACATGCAGACGATGTTCCAGCCGGCGGCCAGCGGCCTGCGCGGCCGGCTACGGGTCGACATGCCGATGCGGGTGGCGCACGACATCGTCGTGCCGCGCCTGCCCGAGTTCCTCGCGGCGCATCCGGGACTGGAGCTGGAGCTCAGCAGCACCGACCGGCGTGTGGACCTGGTGCGCGAGGGCTTCGACTGCGTGCTGCGCGTCGGGCCGCTGAGCGATTCGAGCCTGGTTGCGCGACCGCTGGGCGGCATGGCGATGGTCAACCTGGCGAGCGCGGAGTACCTGGCGGCCTTCGGGACGCCGCAGTCGCTGGAGGACCTGGCGCGTCATCGGCTGATCCAGTACGCGACGACGCTGGGCCAGCGCTGCCCGGGCTTCGAGTGGTGCGACGCGTCCGGCGCGACGCGCTTCGAGCCCATGGCGGGCGCGCTGACAGTGAGCGACTCGGGCTCGTACACGGCGGCGTGTCTCGCCGGTCTCGGCATCACGCAGGTGCCGCGACACGGCTTCGAGGGGGAGGTGCTGGACGGCCGCCTCGTCGAGGTGCTCCCCCAGTTCCGGCCTGCGCCGATGCCGGTGCATCTGCTGTACGCGCACCGCCGGCAACTGCCTCGGCGCGTCCAGGCCTTCATGCAATGGCTGGCCGACCTGATGGCGCCTCGCCTGTTGCCGCTATCCTCTGCATCTCCGGCTCCGGCCGCCTGACCCCCGTCGCCTCAATTGCGTTCCGACCCCGTCTTGGACCCGCATTCCGCCATCGCCCAACAAGCCCGCGCCGCGCTGCAGGCCGGTGACGCCGTCGCCGCGCAGTCGCCCGGCGAGGAGTGGCTGCTCCTGGCGCTGGAGGAGGGCGACGACGCGCAGCGCGCGCAGGCGCTGCTGCATCTGGCGCGCTGCGACCGCGTGCTGCACCGGCCCGGCGAAGCGCGCGCGCGCAGCGAGCTCGCGGCGCGGCTGTTCCGGCAGCAGGGCGACGCGGTCGGCGAGGCCGGCGCGCTGTCGGTGCTGGCGCACAGCGCCTCCACGGCAGGACACCACGAGGAAGCGATCGAGGCGGCGCTGCTCGGCCTGAGGCTGGCGCAATCGCGCGGCGACGGCGCGGCCCTGGTGGTGGCGTTGCAGGACCTGGGCGCCTGCCACGTGTGGGCGCGCAATTTCGACAAGGCGGCGGAAGTGCTGCGACAAGCCGTCGACGCGGCCAATGCGAGCAAGCCACGGCTGTCTCCGCTGATCGCCTGCCTGTGGCTGGCGCTGGGGTCACTGCTGGCCTATGCGGGCGAGCGCGAGCAGCGCGGCCAGCTGCCGCCGCTGGGCCCGCTGGAGGGACATCTGATCAATGCGCGTCACCTGCTGTCCGAAGGCGACGCCGAGTCGCACTGCTGGTGGACGCTGATGCAGACGATGGCGCAGATCTGGAAGGGCGCCACGGCATACGCGCAGCCGGAGCTGCAGCAGACGCTGGCGCAACTGCCGGAACAGGAGCGCCACTGGCTGGTCGCGCTGGCGGGGTGGGTGCAGGCGGAACTCGCCTGGGCGCGCCGCCTGTGGCCGCAGGCGCGGCGCGCGGCGGCGCAGACGGTGACGGCGGCGGACGCGGTGCAGCACGAGCCGCTGGCGCAACTCGGCGAGCTGATCGCCAGCCAGATCGAGGAACAGCAGGGGCAGCCGCAACGCGCGCTGCAGCGGATGCGCGCGTTGCGCGAGCGCGAGGCGCGCGTGCGCATCGCCAGCCTGGCGAGCCGCGAGGCGACGGTGCAATGGCAGCTCGACGCGCGGCGCAGCGAGCGCGACCGCGCGCAGCTGGCGGACGAGGCGCTGCGGCTGGAGAAGCTGTCGATGGAGGATCCGCTGACGGAGCTCGCGAATCGCCGCAGCTTCGAGGATCACGCGCGGGCGCAGCTCGCGGGCGGCGGCGTGGTGAGCCTGGCGCTGATCGACGTCGACCACTTCAAGCAGGTCAACGACCGGCACTCGCACCTGGTCGGCGACCAGGTGCTGAGCGAGATCGCGCGGCTGATGCGACAGCACGTGCGCGAGCACGACGTCGCCGCGCGCCTGGCCGGCGACGAGTTCGTGCTGCTGCTGCGCGGCGCGACCGAGGACATCGCGCAGCAGGCCTGCCTCCGGCTCGACGAGGCGGTGCGCAAGCACGACTGGTCGGCGGTATCGGAGGGCCTGCAGGTGAGCATCAGCATCGGCGCCGCACAGCGCCAGGAGGGCGACACGCTGGAGACGCTGATGGCGCGCAGCGACGCCGCGATGTACGCCGCCAAGCGCGAGCGCAAGAACGCCGCGATGGCGGGCACCTGGCTCACCGACGAGAGCGAAGGCGAGGGCGATTCGCCGGATTGACGGCGACCGGAATCGCCCTCTGTGGCGAGGTCAGTGCCCCTGCTCCCTGGCGCGCTTCAGCAGCAGCTCCCGTTCGCGCTCGTTGCCGGTCATCGCGGCGGCGCGTTCGAATTCCTCTTTCGCCTCGGCGTTGCGGCCGAGCTTGGACAGCAGGTCCGCGCGCACGCTGGGCAGCCAGTGGTACTGCTTCAGCGCGGGCTCCTCCCTCAGGCGGTCGACGATCTCCAGACCGACCGCGGGACCGAAGGCCATGGCCAGCGCCACGGCGCGGTTGAGTTCCACCACCGGCGACGGCTGCCGCAGCGCCAGCGCCTCGTAGAGCGCCGCGATGCGCGGCCACTCGGTGTCCTCGGCGCGGCGCGCCCGCGCGTGGCAGGCCGCGATCGCCGCCTGCAGCGCGTACGGCCCCAGGCCGTGGCCGTCATCGAGTTCAGCCGCCAGGCGATCGGCCGCCTCCAGCGCCGTCAGGCCGCGCTCGATGGCCGCCGCATCCCACGTCGACCGGTCCTGCTCCAGCAGCAGCACCGGCTGTCCCTGCGCATCGACGCGCGCCGCGGTTCGGGAAGACTGCAGCTCCATCAGCGCCAGCAGCCCCAGCACTTCGCCCTCGCGCGGCGCGAGCTTCACCAGCATGCGCGTCAGCCGCAGCGCTTCGTCGCACAGGTCCTGGCGAATCCAGCGCTCGCCGCTGGTCGCGGCGTACCCCTCGTTGAAGATCAGGTAGAGCACTTCCAGCACGGCGGCCAGCCGCTCCGACAGCGCCTCGCCGCGCGGCAGCTCGAACGGCACGTTCGCCTCGCCCAGCGTGCGCTTCGCGCGGACCAGCCGCTGCGCCACCGTCGGCTCCGACTGCAGGTAGGCACGAGCGATTTCGCCCGTCGTCAGGCCGGCCACCATCTTCAGCGTCAAGGCCACGCGCGCTTCCAGGCTCAGCACCGGATGGCAGGCGCAGAACATCAGCCGCAGCACGTCGTCGCCGATCTCGCGCGCCGCGCGATCGTCATCCAGACGCTCGACGAAGTCCGGCACGATCATCGCCTCGCGCGCGTCGAGTTCATGGCCGAGCTGCTCCAGCTTGTCGCCGCTCAGCTTCACATGGCGCAGCCGGTCCAGCGCGCGGTGCTTGGCCGTGGTCATCAGCCAGGCCGCGGGCTTGTCCGGCAGGCCCTGCCGGGGCCAGGTCTCCAGCGCGGCGACCAGCGCGTCCTGCGCCAGCTCCTCCGCCAGCGGCACGTCGCGGGTCAGTCGCGACAGGGCGCCGATGATCTTGGCGGACTCCTGCCGCCAGACGGTCGTGATCGCGCGATGGGTCTCGTCGGTCATGCGCGCGATCGTACGGCCTCGGAGGCGGGGATGCCGCTCCGCATGCCGGGCGATCGCGCCCGTCCGGACTCAGGCGCCTGGGAACTGCGTGATGTCCATGTACATCAGCTCCCAGATGTGCCCGTCCGGATCCGCGTACGCCTGCGAGTACATGAAGCCCATGTCCTGCGGCTCGCGCGGCACGGTGCCGCCGGCAGCCAGGGCCTTGGCGATCAGCTCGTCCACCTGCGCCTTGCTCTCGCAGGACAGGCAGGTCAGCACCTCGGTCGCGGCATGCGCGTCGGAGATCTTCCGCGGCGTGAAGGTCTGGAAGAATTCCTCGACCAGCAACATCGCGTAGATGTCGTCCGAGATGACCATCGACAAGGCCTGCTCGTTGGAGAACTGCGGATTGAACTCGTAGCCCATCGCGGCGTAGAAGCGCTTGCTGCGCTCGACGTCCTTGACGGGCAGGTTCACGAAGATTTGCTTGTGGCGCATGACGAAGCTCCAGAATCGGGTGGGGGGGAATGCGGAGAAGGTCCACATGTCCACGACGATCCGGCTCCGCCGGTTTCGACAGGCCGGCGCGCGGTCCTCGAAAAATCCTCCAGAAGCGCCGGGCGCGCCGGATGTTCAGGAAGCGCCGGCAGCTTCAGGCCTTGGACTCGGTGTAGCAGGGCACCATCGAACGGACCTCCACCGTGCACCACTCCGCCGCCGGGCATTCGCGGGCGATCGCGAGCGCTTCCTCGCGGGTCTTCACGTTCAGCCAGAAGAAGCCGCCGACCATCTCCTTGGCCTCGGCGAACGGGCCGTCGATCGTGGTCATGCGGCCGTCGCGCTTCGCCACGCGCGTGGATCCGTTCACCGACTGCAGCGACTGCGCCGCGTGCAGCAGGCCCTTGGCCTGCAACTGGTCGGCATAGGCGGTCATGCGCTCGTAGGACTCGCGGCCCTGCTCCGGCGTGCGCGCCTCTCGCTGCCCGACAGGTTCGTTGATCAGCAGGATGTAGCTCATGCGGGTCTCCGTGGAATGCGTCCGGCGGATTATTGGCCACCCGGCGCTGTCGATCCATCCGTCACGCCGTCGATCCGTCGTTTCCCCCGTCCGGGGGACCCCGGCGTCTCCCTACACTGCGCCGCATGACTCCCGCTCCGTCCCGTCCCCTCTGGCGCGATGCCCGCCGGCTGCGTGCCTCCTGGCATGCCTGGCTGAGCAACGACGCCCGGCCCAGCGGCCCCGCTTGGCTGCAGTGGATCTGGACGGTGCTGTTCTCCTGCGCGTTGGCGGTCGGCTTCACGGTCCTGGGTTTCGTCCTGAACGCCCGCACCGCCCGCTGGACCGATCCCGCGATCTGGGCCTGGTGGTACTGGAAGAACGTCATCGTCTGCCTGACCATCGGCCTGCTCATCCAGACCCTGTTCACCGTCCTCGTGCCGCTCTTCGGCGGCCGTCCCCGCATCCGCGCCTGGGCGAACTGGAAGCGCACGGTGTTCTTCTCCGGCGTGCCGCTGCTGGGCGTGCTGATCGGCTGGGTGCCGGGCATGTGGATGGCGGGACTGGCGGGCTGGGTCCGGTTGGACTGGTCGCAGGGCGGGAAGATCATCGGCATCACGTCCGCGCTGTCGCTGTGCATCACCTTCGTGCTGCATCACTGGTTCGCATCCAGGAACCGGCAGCTCAACGCCGAGCGCCGCGCCACCGAGGCGCAGTTGCGCCTGCTGCAGGGACAGATCGAGCCGCACTTCCTGTTCAACACGCTGGCCAACGTGCAGTCGCTGATCGACTACGACGCGCCCAAGGCCAAGGAGATGCTGGGCGCGTTCACCGCCTATCTGCGGGCGTCGCTCGGCGGTCTGCGCCGCGAGACCGGGCCTCTGGACGACGAGCTGTCGCTGGCCGCCGCCTACCTGACGGTGCTGCAGACGCGGATGGAAGACCGGCTGCGTGTCGAGATCAGCGCCTCTCCCGAGGCCCGCGTCGTCCCGCTGCCGCCGATGCTGCTGCAGCCGCTGGTCGAGAACGCGGTCCATCACGGCCTCGAACCGAAGATCGAGGGCGGCACCGTGCGCGTCGACGCCGCGTTGACCGGCGGTTTCCTGGTGGTCGAGGTGCGCGACGACGGCGTCGGGCCCGGTGCCTCGCGCCGCGCCGGCAACGGCATCGCGCTCGTCAACCTCCGCGAGCGCCTGATGACGCACTACGGCGACCGCGCGTCGCTGACCCTCGAAGCCGCCGAACCGGGCTGCCGCGTCACGCTGCGCGTGCCGCTGGATGTCTGATCCCGCCGACCGCCGACCGCCGACCGCCGACCGCCGACCGCCGACCGCTACGCCCAGTCAACGATCATGACCGTTCCCACCTCGCCCACCGCTTCCGCCACATTCACCGCGCTGATCGCCGACGACGAACCGCATCTGGCTCGCGCGCTCGCCGCCCAGTTGGGCGTCGTCTGGCCGGATCTCGACATCGTCCACATCGCCCGCAACGGCCAGGAGGCCGCGGAGCAGATCGCGGCGCTTCAGCCGGACCTGGCCTTCCTGGACATCCAGATGCCGGGTCTCACGGGACTGGAGGTCGCCGAAGGCATCGAGGGCGGGACGCGCGTCGTCTTCGTCACCGCCTATGACCAGTACGCGGTGCAGGCCTTCGAGCAGGAGGCGATCGATTACGTGCTCAAGCCTGTCGAGGCGGACCGGCTTGCCCGCACCGTCGGACGGATCCGTCGCGCGCTGACGAAGCGGGCGGCGGGCGTGGCCGATGACAGCGGGGACGGCGTGGACGGCGTGGACGCCCGGCTGCTCGCCGCGCTGCAACGCCTGCATGCGCCGGGCGGGGCGATGTCCAGGCCGGTCGGACCGCTGCGCTGGATACGCGCGACGCAGGGCGACCTGATGCATCAGGTGCCCGTCGACGAGGTGCTCTTCTTCCGCGCCGACGACAAGTACACCTGCGTCCAGACCGCGACGACCGAATACTTGATCCGTACCTCGATCCACGAGCTCGCTGGACAACTCGACGGCGAGCGCTTCTGGCAGGTGCACCGCTCGACGATCGTGAACATCGACCACGTGACCGGCACGCGGCGCGACGAACTGAGCCGCCTGTTCGTGCGCGTGCGCGGTCATGCGAGCGAGCTGCCCGTGAGCCGGGCCTACGTGCATCTGTTCAAGTCGATGTGAGTCGTCCCGTCCGACGCCTGGGAGCGGCGGGCGCCTCGCAGCGGCGGTGTTCGCCGACTCAGTGGGGGTGCTCAACTCACTGGATGAACGCCCATGTCGCTCAGGAAGCTCCTCCCGGCTGCCACTGGTCTGTGCTTGGCGGCGTATGCCACCGCCTCGCCTGCCGGGGAATTCGGCAAAGAACTGCTCGGCGGGGACGTACCCGGCTGGGCGCTGGGTCATCACAGATGCCAGGCCACGCTGATCTCGCCCCGGATGGCCCTGGCCAACGCACGATGTGTGAAGGCATATCCGTCGGAGATATTCCTGCACTTGGACGACATGACACTCGCCAAGGGCACGGTGATCGCGCCGGCCACCGTCAGGGGGCCGCACGACGACATCGCCGCGATCGTGCTGGACCAGGCCGTCGACAGGCCGCTGGTCCCCATTCCGTCGTACCGGAGCGAGCAGCAGATGGTCGTCGAGGGGACGCCGATGACTGTCTATGGACCGCTGAAGCGAAGTGCGCCCTTCGACTGGCGCAAGCCCATCATGAAGGCCGAACCTCTGGGCGTGATTCGCTATGACTACTTCATGGGCGTCGGAGCTCAGGTGCCGTTTGAGCCGGTGGCACCGGCCAGCGTCGCCGACTCCTTCCGGATCTGGAACTATGGCAGGCCGACGAATGCCGTCCTGGCGGACATGTTGGGCCACGCCGACTCGGTGATCGCCATCCCGCCTTGGCTCACCCGCGATGGTGCGATGTACTACTTTCCGTTCGACAACCGGGGCGGCGCCATCCTTGCGGGCAAGGGGGCGGCACAGGGCCTCGTGAGTCTGTCGACCGAATCGCACTTCCACGTCAGGGTCAGCAATTTCTGGCCGCGGGCATACCGGATCATGCTCGATCACGGTTTGCGTGAAGACGCGCTGTCCCTCGCGCTTCGCGTGTTGCATCCTTTCAAGGGCGCCGACGGCCACGCCGCAGCGAAGGATTGGCGCGACTCGATGCGTGAATTGCCTCTGGGCAGCATATGGCCCCGCGAGCACAAGGACTCAAGGAAGATCGAGTTCTTCCGACTGGTGAAGGCTTCGCCGGATGGACGTCCGGGCCCGTTGCCACCCGGCTCGCGTGACGGCAACGGATGGGAATACCTGGGCGAGGAACTGCCCAGCCTCGCCTCGGCGACGACCCCGTTTCGTGGCTCGCCGCTGGCAGCGCCGGACGACGGGAAAACGCCGATAGGGACCATGGCCGTCAATGTGCGTCGGGCCGACGGTGGCGTCGAGTACTACCGCCTGCTGGCGATCGGCAACGATGGCAGATTGGCCCCCTTTCCGCGGCCGGGGCAACAGAGCCGTCATTGGGCCTATGTCGGTACCAATCTCACTGCCGTCAACTTGTCCAGGGACATCGACTTCCAGCAGAGCCTGCATCTGGACCAGTCCCGGCCGCCGATCCGAGTCGCGAATGAGGCGTGTGAGGGCGCGCTGATCTCGCGTCGCGCGATCATCACCGCGGCAGACTGCGTCGCGGACGGCGGGCCGACTCGATTCAAGCTGCTGGAGACGGGAGAGATCCTGGTCGGCAAAGGCTTCCGTTCGCAAGCGCCGGCTGACACGACCGGACTTACGGGTCTTGGTCTGGTGGTCCTCGATGATCCCGCATCCTTGAAGGATGGGCAGCGTCCCTATGTGAACAGCTATCAGCTGGAGCGCCAACTCCTGTCCGCCAGCGTTGGCGACAAGCTTCTGCAGCAACGGATGCCCATGACCAAGGAGGATTGGGAACAGCAGCTTGTCCTCTTCAGCTATCGAGCGCGGGCGACGGTCCGATACGGTCGTCAAGTCTTGGCGAACCCCTCCTGGACCTTGCCGCGTGGCAAGGTGATGTTCTTGAAGGGGGTCCGCGAAGAGCAAACCTGGGGTCCGTTCGCGGTCATGCGCGACGGCCTCGAAGGCTCGCCGCGCATGAGCCACCATTGGCCATGGATCTATCGCACGTTGATGAACGCTGGCGCCCGCGAGGACGCCTTGATCCTGGCCTCGCAGGTGCTGAATCCGTGGCAGGACATCGAGCATGCGCTGAGACTGCCGCTGACGCGTCGGCGGGTACAGCAATCACGGCTGGGCCACCTGCGTCCGGACCTGCTCGACTGGCAGTCGTTCGATCGGCGTGGCGTCGTCGGGCGGGTCTACGCTTACGACAACCCGTGGACGGCGGAGGTGGAGTTCTTTCGCCTCGCCGCCGACCGCGGTTCGAATGGCTACGGCTACTTCCCGATCGACCGGAAGGACAACGAAGAGTGGGAGTACCTCGGGACGGAATTGCCGTCCTGCGACGTGGTGCTGACGCCGGTCAAGGCCGGGTCCCCCGGAGGCAACGGCTCGGCTGGTGAGCTGTTCGTCCACTGGAGCGACGTCAACAGGCGCCTTGAATACTTTGAGCTCGTGGCTCCCTTTGCGGAAGGCGGATACGAGCCGCCGCCCTCCAATGGCACGGACAGCCGCCATTGGCGATATCGAGGGACGGACTTGCCGACACCGCCAGCCGATGAGGGCGGGCCCGGTGGATGCGCCTGACTTGCGCGCGAGCTGCCCGGCCATTCCTGTTCGCAAGGTCTGCGGATTGAACCTGTGCCTGAGTCGACGGGACGAAGCCTGGGGACTCACGCCGTCACGCAAGCAGGGGCGCCAGAGGTGCTGGGAGAGAGGGGCCGCCGTGGGCGCTGAAGTTCGCCGACTGACGCTCACTTGAAGAACCAGTACCCCACCAGGATCGCGCCGACCAGGCCGACCACGTCGGCCAGCAGCCCGCAGGTCAGCGCGTAGCGGGTCTTCTTGATGTTGACGCTGCCGAAGTAGACGGCGAGCACATAGAAGGTGGTCTCGGTCGAGCCCTGGATGATCGCGGCGAGCTTGCCTTCGAAGCTGTCGACGCCGTAGGTCTTGAGCACGTCCACCATCAGGCCGCGCGCGCCGCTGCCCGACAGCGTCTTCATCAGCCCGACGGGCAGTGCCGGCACGAAGTCCGTCGGCAGGCCCAGCGCGGCCACGCCGGCGGCGATGCCCTGCACGACGAACGCCATGCAGCCCGTGGTGCGGAACACCGAGATCGCCACCAGGATCGCGATCAGGTAGGGAATGATCTGGATGGCGACGCCGAAGCCCTCCTTGGCGCCTTCGACGAAGGACTCGTAGACATTGATGCGACGCCACGCGCCGACGGCGATGAACGTCGCGATGATGCTCAGGATCACGCCGCTGCCCAGCAGGCCGATGTACTGCGACATCACCTCCGGCGGGTAGCTGTGCAGCCAGCCGAACACGGCGGCCATGATCGCGATGAAGCCGCCGACGAACACCAGCACCGGTGCGCTGAACAGGTTGATGCGCTGCACCCAGGCCACCGCGATCAGGCCCGACATGAAGGAGATGAAGGTCGCCACCAGCGTCGGCAGGAAGATGTCCGCCGCGTTGAAGCCGACCAGACCCTGGTCCACCGCCATCGCCTGGCGGATCGCGATGACCGAGGTCGGGATCAGCGTGATGCCGGCGGTGTTCAGCACCAGGAACATGATCATCGCGTTGCTGGCGGTGTCCTTCTGCGGGTTGAGCTCCTGCAGCTCCTTCATCGCTTTCAGGCCCAGCGGGGTGGCGGCGTTGTCCAGCCCGAGCATGTTGGCCGAGAAGTTCATGACCATCGAGCCGCCCGCCGGGTGGCCGCGTGGCACCTCCGGGAAGATGCGGCCAAAGAACGGCCCCATCGCGCGCGCGAACAGCTGGATCACGCCGGCGTTCTCGCCGACCTTCATCAGGCCCAGCCACAGGCTCATCACGCCGACCAGGCCGAGCGAGATGTCGAAGCCGGTCTTGGCCGTGTCGAAGATGCCGGTGAGCACCTGCGTGAAGATGGTCAGGTCGCCCTGGACCAGCCGCGCCAGCGCGACCGCGAAGCCGATCAGGAAGAACCCGATCCAGATGAAGTTGAGCACCATGGGCGCGCATTATTCCGGCCCCGCGCGCGCCGGGCCGCCGCGACTGGGGATTGCGAGCATCACCTTGTGGGGGCGGGTCATAACCGGGGTCGTCCCTTGACGCCATGCTCGACGCTGTTCCCGGAGCTGGCCTGGCTGCGCGTGCTCCGGACACGGGGGGACCGGCACGCGCATGCAACGGCCTCGATCCGCGGTCGGACGCTCGATGTGAGGCGGTGCCGGATGGCGCCGGCCAAGGTCGCGGCCATTGAGGCGAGGGGCGCGTCTTCGAAGAATGGCCTCGCCCTCCAGCCCGGAGGGATTGGAGTGCCACCGATGACTTGCATCTTGAGATCCCCTCCCGATACGCGCCCCGTCCCGGATGCGCGCCTGAGCCGCCGTGACGGCCGACGCTGGCTCGCGGCTGCCGCGCTGAGCGTCCCCGCATGGGTGGCCGCCGCGCCGCAGGCCGATTACCGGATGGCCGCCTGGGCCCTCGGCGTTGAGGACTGTTCCGCGACGCTCATCACCTCGCGCATCGCGTTGACGACGAGCCGATGCGCCGATCGCGCAAAGTTCCCGGTGAGCGGCCTGGCGCTGAGCTTCACGCAACGCCAAACCGGGACTGCCTTTCCCGGACAGGTCGTGATGCATGCCGGGCTGGCGGAACTGCCGCCCAGCGGGCTGGCGTTGATCGCACTGAACGCGTCGTCGGCCGCCGGCACGACCGGTGCGCCAATTGCGAGCTATGTCCAGGAAGCGGGACTGCTCAAGGACCCCAAGCCAGGCGCCACGCGTGAGCAGGGTCGCCGGCTCTATGCCTTCGCCACTTCGCGCGTCGACGGCTACGCCTGGGTCTACGGCGAAGGCGCGCGGGATCGCAGCTTCGACGACATGCGATTGCCGCTCACCTATCGATCCCTCGCGCGCCTGAAGTCGACCGAGCGGGGACGCTTCCAGCATTCGGGCCTCGATGTGCACTGGGACGACCTGTTGGGGGAGCGGGTGCAACGCGCGCTGCGGGGGTGGAAGGACCCCTCGGCCGACGAGCTGCTGATCCCCTTGGCCGGCACGATCGCGGACGGGATGACCCATCGTCGCCGCCCTCCCCCGATGCCGGGTTGGGGGCAGATGAGCTCGCCGTTCCGGTCCACCGACGAAGGCAGCGGGCTGCTGGCCACGGCCCGGCCGGCCGGCGATCTGGCGGTGGACGGCAAGCTGGTCGGGTTGGCCGGCGGCGGCGGCCTGCTGCACATGCGGCTGAGCGCCCACTGGCCCGCGATCTATCGGGCGATGATCGAGCAGGGATGGCGGGAGGATGCGGCACAGGTGGCCGCGCAGGTGTTGAACCTCAAGGCCTTCGAAGAGGCGCGCACCGGCAAGCCCGGACAGTTCTACTCACTGCCCAACCCGTCGACGGGCGAGGTCGAATTCTTCCGGCTGCGCCGGGTGGAGGCCGACGGCACCTATCCGGCACGACCGTCGCATGGGCAGGCGGACGACTGGTGGGAGTTTCTCGGGACGGAGCTGCCGACCCGCGCGTGGGTGATGAAGCGGCAGGCGGAGGATCGCGCGGCCGCAAAGGCGTCGGGTGTCGCGACGAACTCGCCGCTCACCCCTCTTCCAGGAACCGCTCCCGTACTTCCAGCACCTGCGGCAGCACGCTGATGAACTGCTCGACCAGCGCCGGATCGAAGTGCCGCCCGGCCTGGGCGCGCAGGTGGTCGACCGCCTGCTCGATCGGCCAGGCCGGCTTGTAGGGCCGGATGCTGGTGAGCGCGTCGAAGACGTCGGCGATGGCGACGATGCGGGCTTCCTGCGGAATCGCCTCGCCGGCCAGGCCTTCGGGATAGCCGCTGCCGTCCCACTTCTCATGGTGACCCAGCGCGACGCGGCGCGCCAGGCCCAGCAGCCCGGTCGTCTGGTCGCCGAGGATCTCGGCGCCGATGGCCGGGTGGCGGCGCATCACCGTCCACTCGGCTTCGCTGAGCGGCCCCGGCTTCTGCAGGATCGCGTCGGGAATGCCGAGCTTGCCGACGTCGTGCATCGGCGCCGCATGCAGCAGATCGTCGGCCTCCTGGTCGGTCCAGCCGGCGGCCAGCGCGAGCAACTGGGCGTAATGGCTCATGCGCACGACGTGCCAGCCGGTCTCGTTGTCCTTGTACTCGGCCGCGCGGCCCAGGCGCTGCACGATCTGCAGCCGCGTTTCGCGCAGCTCGTCGGCGCGCACCAGCGACAGGTGCGTGCGCACCCGCGCGCGCACGACCGGCGGGCTCACCGGCTTGGCGATGTAGTCGACCGCGCCGGCCTCGAAGCCCTCGGTCTCGTCGCGCGAATCGGCCAGCGCGGTGACGAAGATCACCGGCGTGCGCTTCGTCGCGGGCAAGGACTTCAGCACCCGGCAGACATCGAGACCCGACATGCCCGGCATCATGATGTCGAGCAGGATCAGCTGCGGCGATTCGGTTTTCGCCAGTTCGAGCGCCTTCTGCCCGTCGCGCGCGAACAGCAGGCGGTAGTCGTCCTGCAGCACGTGCCGCAGCACCTGCAGGTTGGCGGGCTCGTCGTCGACGAGGAGCAGCTTGGGGCGATGGTCGGCGGTCACGGTGTCATCCTCGCTCACCCGAGGCCGCGGCGGACGCCGTGCTCAGTTGCGTGCGCAGCGATTGGAGCAGCAGCAGCGCCGCGTCGAAGTCGAAATCATCCAGCGCCTGCGCGAGCGGAGCGACGCGCGCGGCGCCGAGCGCGCCACGCAAGGCGGCCAGCGATTCGTCGTCGAGCTCGCTGCGTTTGAGCGCCGCGGCGAGTCGATCGATCAGCGTCTTCTTCGCGCGCAATTCCTGCGCCACGGCGACCGCGGTCGCGGAGGGCTCCGGCAGGGGCATGGACGCGCTCGCCGCGAAGTCCGACGGCGTGCCGTCGAGCTCCGCCACCGCGTCCAGCGTGTGTTGCAGCGCCAGCGCCAGCGTGTCCACCAGCGCCATCAGGTTCTCTTCCTTGCCGAGCCGCAGCGCCGTCTCGACCGGCTGCGCCGCCGCGAGCAGGTCCGGCATGGCCAGGCTGCCGGCCACGCCGCGCCAGCGGTGCACCAGCCCGCGCATCTCGATCCACTGCCGGCTGTGCGTCAGCTGGTGCAGACGGGCGACGCCTTCGCGCTGTTCCTCGGCGAAACGGCGCAGGCCACGCTGCCACGCGGTCACACTGCCCCAGAGGCGCAGACCTTGCTGCCAGTCCAGCGGTCCCGCCGTCGCGCCGGCCATGCGCGCGTCGGTCGAATGACGCGTCGTCGGCGCCGGCCCGGCCAACGCCGGCGAGCGGCCCGGCGTCAGGCCCAGCACGCGGGCGATCTCGGCGAACAGGCGCGCCGGCTCCACGGGCTTGACCGCGAAACCGTCCATGCCGGCGGCGAGGGCCGCCTGACGGTCCTCCTCCAGCACGCTGGCGGTCAGCGCGACGACCGGCGTGTGGCCGCGGCCCTGCGCATGTTCGAAGTTGCGGATCCGGCGCGTCGCGCCGAGACCGTCCAGCCCGGGCATGTGGACGTCCATCAGCACCGCGTCGAAGCGGCCGTCGGAGAAGGCCTTCAGCGCCTGCAGGCCGTCCGAGGCCAGGGTGACCTGATGGCCTTCGCGGCCCAGGATGATCTGCAGCAGCTCGCCGTTCTGCGCGACGTCGTCCGCCACCAGCAGGCGCAACGGCGGCAGCGTGACGGCGACTTCGGTTGCGTCGGCCTCGGCGCGCGCGGCGTCGCCCGCCGCCAGGGGCAGCCAGACGTGGAAGATGCTGCCCTGGCCGACTTCGCTCTCGACGGTGATGCGGCCGCCCATGCGCTCGACCAGCTGGCGCGAGATCGTCGTGCCCAGGCCGGTGCCGCCGAAGCGGCGCGTCGTCGAGGCGTCGGCCTGCGCGAAGGCGTCGAAGATGCGGTCCAGCCGGTCGGCGGCGATGCCGATGCCGGTGTCGATGACGGCCAGGTGGATGTGGCCGCTCTCCTGGCGCATCTGCAGCGTGACCAGGCCGCGTTCAGTGAACTTGATCGCGTTGCCGACCAGGTTCAGCAGCACCTGCTGCACGCGCAGCGGGTCGCCCTTGAAGAAACGTGGCTCCGCGCTCGGGTAGTCGAGGTACAGCGCCAGGTTCTTGCGTTGCGCCAGCAGCTTCAGCGAGTTCAGCGCCTGCTCGCACACCGTGCGCAGCGAGAAGTCGACGACCTCCAGTTCCATCGCGCCCTTGTCCAGCTTGGCGGTGTCCAGGATGTCGTTGAGCAGCGAGAGCAGCGAGCGCGCCGAGCCCCGCACCGTCGTCAGGTGTCGGCGCTGCGAGTCGGTCAGCGTGGTGTCCAGCAGCAGTTCGGTGAAGCCCAGGATGGCGTTCATCGGGGTGCGGATCTCGTGGCTCATGTTGGCCAGGAAAGCGCTCTTGGCCGCGGCGGCGGACTCGGCGCGTTCCTTGGCGTCCTCAAGCTGGCGTTGCAGGCGCTTGGGCTCGGTGATATCGAGGATCACGCCATCGATCCACTGCGCCGCGCCGCGGGCGTCGCGCACCGCGCGGCCGCGCTCGGAGACCCAGCGCTCGCCGGCCTCGCGGGTGTGGACGCGGTACTCGATCGAATAGGGCGCGTCGGCGGCCACGGCCGTTTCGACCGCGGCGTTCACGCGTTCCTGGTCATGGCGATGGATCAGCGCGGCGAAGTGCTGGCGGCCGTCCAGGAAATCCTGCGCGGGCCAGCCGGTCAGTTCCTCGACGGCGTCGTTGATCAGCAGCATCGACCAGTTGTCGTCCATGCGGCAGCGGAAGGTCACGCCGGGGCTGTTGGCGATGACGGTGCGGTACTTGGTCTCGCTGTCGCGCAACGCCTGCTCCATGGTGAGCATGCGGCGGCGTTCGTCCATCAGGTCGGTGTTGAGCCGGCGCAGCGCCAGCAGGCCGTTGGCGCCGGCGGTGATGGCGCTGATCGCCAGCGTCATCACGGTCACGGCGAGCGCGAGCCAGCCGGCGTTCTCGATGCTGCTGTTGCAGGGGCCGTCGCCCAGGCCGACGAAGCGCGCCGCGCCCATCGCCGTGTAATGCATGCCGGCGATGGCGCAGCCCATCACGACGCCGCCGAGCGCGATGGCCCAGTGGCGGGGGATCCTGCCGGCCAGGCCGAATCGGATCCACAGGGCCAGCATCGCCAGCAGCACCGCCACGACGATGGAGGCGCCGAACCAGACCGGGTCGTAACGCAGCGCGACGCTCATCTCCATCGCCGCCATGCCCATGTAGTGCATCGCGCCGATGCCGGCGCCGACCAGCACGCCGCCGACGATCAGGCGCCAGACCTCCAGCTGATGGCGAGCCAGCAGCGCCAGCGCGACCCAGGACGCCACCAGCGCCGGGGCCATGGACATCGCGGTGATGTGGGCGTCGAAAGCGATCTGGGCACAGAGCTGGAAGGCCAGCATGCCGATGAAGTGCATCGACCAGATGCCGCCGCCCAGAGCCAGCGCGCCGGTGGCGAGCATCAGCTGGCGGCGCCAGCCCTTGGCCGGCTTGGCCATGCCCGCAACCTGCAGCGCCAGCGCCGAGGTCAGCGAGGCGACCGCCAACGACAGCAGCACCAGCGGCCAGTCGTAGCGGCCGGTGAGCAGCAGCGTCGGGGCGCCGTCCCGGAACAGGAAGAACTGCGGCAGGGCCGCGAGGAGTTCGGTCACGGAGGGGGCAGGTCGTGCGCTCGCGCGAACGCAGGACCTGGGCATGGGAGGAGTCCGCCATGGTGCCAAGAAGCGTCGTTCGCCATACGGCACAAATGCGCGGCATCCCGCCCGCAAATGAAAGCGCCCCGCGTGTGCGGGGCGCTAAGTGGCGGATATCGCCCAAACCTGCCCGACCTCCCGGTCGGATCCGGTCTTAGAACGCGGGAACGACCGCGCCCTTGTACTGCGGCTGGATGAAACGCTTGACCGCCTCGGTCTGCAGCGCGGCCGCCAGCTTCTTGACGGCCGGGGCGTTCTGGTTGTCGTCACGCGTGACCAGCCAGTTGGCATACGGCGACTCGCCGCCTTCAATCGCGAGCGCGTCCTTGGACGGATTGAGCTTCGCTTCCAGCGCGTAGTTCGTGTTGATCAGCGCCAAGTCGACCTGCGGCAGGATGCGCGGCAGCGTGGCGGCCTCGATCTCGCGGAACTTCAGCTTCTTCGGGTTGTCGGCGATGTCCTTGGTCGTGGACAGGATGTTGGCCTTGTCCTTCAGCTTGATCACGCCGGCCTTGTCCAGCAGCAGCAGCGCGCGGCCGCCGTTGGTCGGGTCGTTGGGGATCGCGACGGTGCCGCCTTCGGGCAGCGCGGCCAGGGTCTTGTGCTTGGTCGAGTAGGCGCCGAAGGGCTCCACATGGACCGCCGCGACAGCGACCAGGTGCGTGCCCTTGCCCTTGTTGAACTCGGTCAGGTAGGGCTTGTGCTGGAAGAAGTTGGCGTCCAGGCGCTTCTCGGCGACCTGCACGTTGGGCTGGACGTAGTCGGTGAAAACCTTGACCTCGAGCTCGACGCCCTGCTTGGCCAGCTCGGGCTTGATCAGGTTGAGGATCTCGGCGTGCGGCACCGCGGTGGCGGCGACGGTCAGCTTCTCGGCGGCGGCGGTGCCGGCGGCCGCCAGCGACAGGGCCGCGACGGCGGCGGTGAACAGCTTCTTCATGGGTAAAACTCCTCTGAGGGACGGTGCCGGAAGCCTGCTTGGGGCGTCCGGCGATGAAAGGGGGAGGCGGGGTTCTGAGCGAGCCAGGCTCGCGGTGTGGCTCGGCGGATGGCGATGGCTATCGGTGGGACACGCGAGCCACGAGCCAGTCGCCGAGCATCTGAAGCAGTTGGACCAGCACCAGCAGCATCACGACGGTCACGACCATGACCTCGGTCTGGAAGCGCTGGTAGCCGAATCGGATGGCCAGGTCGCCCAGACCGCCGCCGCCGATGACGCCGGACATCGCCGTGTAGCCGACCAGCGTGATCGCGGCGACGGTGAGCGCGGAGACGAGGCCCGGGAGCGCTTCGGGCAGCAGTCCCTGCCAGACGATCTGGCGGGTGCTGGCGCCCATGGCGAGGCCGGCTTCGACGATGCCGCGATCGACGCCGCGCAGGGCGGTCTCGACGAGGCGCGCCAGGAAGGGCGTCGCGCCGACGACCAGCGGCGGGATCGCGCCGGCCACGCCCAGCGAGGTGCCTGTGACCAGGAGCGTGAACGGGATCAGCACGATCAGCAGGATGACGAAGGGCAGCGAGCGCAGCACGTTCACGACCAGGGACAGCAGCGCGTACACCTTCGGCGATGAGACCAGCCGGTCGCGGTCGAAGAGGTAGAGCGCGATGCCCAGCGGCAGGCCGAGCAGCGTGGTGAACAGCAGCGATCCGCCCAGCATCAGCAGCGTGTCGCCGCCGGCGGTGGCGATCTCGGGCCAGTCGATGGCGCGGAGCGTGTCCAGCAGGGAAGGGGTGGCGGCGAGGCTCATGCGCGCAGCTCCTCGACCTGGACGCCGCGATCGGCCAGCAGTTGGCGCGCGGCGGCACGGTCGCCGCCGCTGACGGCGATCGTCAACTGCCCGTAGGGCTGCTTCTTGATCCGGTCGATGCGGCCGGCCAGGATGCCGAAGTCCAGATTCGCGTGGCGGGCGACCTCGCCCAGCAAGGGCTCGTAGGTGCGTTCGCCGAAGAAGGTCAACCGCCAGAGGCTGCCCGCGACATGCGCGTGGTCATCGCGTTGCTCGCCTTCGTCGACATGTTCCGAGGCCAGGACGAAGCGCTTCGCCGTGCCCGAGCGCGGGTGCAGGAAGACCTGCGCGACCGGCCCCTGTTCGACGATGCGGCCGGCTTCGAGCACGGCGACGCGGTCGCAGACGCGGCGCACGACGTCCATCTCATGCGTGATCAGCACGATGGTCAGCTTGAGCTCGTCGTTGAGCGCCGCCAGCAGATCGAGGATGGACCGCGTGGTCTCGGGATCCAGCGCGCTGGTGGCTTCGTCGCACAGCAGCACCTGCGGGTCGAGCGCCAGCGCACGGGCAATACCGACACGCTGCTTCTGACCGCCGGACAACTGCGCCGGATATTTGTCGGCCTGGTCGGCGAGGCCTACCCGGGCCAGCAACGCCCGCACGCGCGGAGCGATCCGGGCGGCGTCCCAACCGGCGATGCGCAGCGGCCAGGCGACGTTCTGCGCCACGGTGCGCGAACTCAACAGATTGAAGTGCTGGAAGATCATCGCGATCTTCTGGCGGGCGGCGCGCAGGGCGGCGGCGTCCAGCGCCTGCAAGTCCTGACCCCCGACGATCACCTGACCGCTGTCGGGACGCTCCAGCAGGTTGATCACGCGCAGCAGCGTGCTCTTACCGGCGCCTGAAGCGCCGATGATCCCGAACACCTCGCCCGGTTCGATCTTGAGGTCCACGCGCTGGAGCGCCGGAACACGGCGACCCTCGACGTCATACGATTTGTGCAGGCTTTGAAGTTCGATCACGGGAAGAAGAAGGACGCTAGCGGCAGGTGACACCCGTTGCCGTCATGCGCCTCTTTGGGGCGGAAACCGTGATGCTTAGGGATTACCCGGCGTTTGGCAAGCAATCAATGCTTATATGCATATGCCGGGGTGGGAAATCTGCTGAATTCGTATAACGGGAAGGGCGCCTTTCTTACGTCGGCAGAGCGAGCGAGGCCAACTCCCGGACAAGATCCGCAATGTTGTTGCGCAGCGCGGATTCCGTGGCAATGCGCAGCTGCTCGCTCGGGTTCAGGCTGTCGTCGATGCCCGCCTTCTGCGTCGTGCGCAGCGTCCGCTGATACAGCACCCTGCCGCCACCGGCGGCGCGTTCCGTCAGTGTGTAGCGGACGGAAAGGGCGACCTCAGGAAGCACCGGCACGTTGGGCTGCGCCAGCGCCAGGACTTCGACCTTCAGCTGATAGCGCCCCGTGTCGGGGACGTCGGGCATCAGCCCCAGGCGCCGCAACGACTCCTGGTAGGTCTGGTTCAGCGTCATCGCGTTGATCCGGCTGCCCCACCACATCGAGGTCTCCTGGCCGCCGGTGACCGGCAGCAGGTCGATGTTGCGCCGCAGCTGCGGACTGAGCCACGAGCGCAGCTGCAGCGAGTCCATGTCCGTGAGCGAGGACTCCAGCGGACGGGCCGGCGTGCCGCATCCCGCCAGCAGCGCGCAGGCGCACGCCGCGGCAGCCAGCACGGCCAGCGCGGAACGGGAAGGAGCGGGACGACGGTCGATCATGCCGGGCATCTTGCCTCCGCGAACCGGGCATCGATCGCCCGAAGTGGACCGCTTTCGAGGCCCAGTGTCCGGGCCTCACGCCGTTCGAGGGTCAGAGGCGCCGATGCTGCAGCGCCGGCAACTGCTCGCGCACTTGCGCGATGCGCGCGGGATCGACCTTGGCCATCGCCAGCCCTTCGCCCTCGGGCACGCAGGCCAGGACCTCGCCCCACGGGTCGACGATCATGCTGTGGCCCCAGGTGCGGCGGCCGTTCTCATGCGTGCCGCCCTGCGCGGCCGCGATGACGTACGCCTGGTTCTCGACCGCGCGGGCGCGCAGCAGCAATTCCCAATGCGCCTGGCCCGTCGTGAAGGTGAAGGCCGCCGGGACGCTGATGAGGTCGAGCGGACGGTCGCCGCTGAAGCTCATCGCGCGATACAGCTCCGGGAAGCGGAGGTCGTAGCAGATCGAGAGCCCGACGCGCAGCTCAGGTCCATCGGGGATCGCCGCGTCGACCGTCACCGGCGCCGCGCCGGCCTCCAGGACACGAGCCTCGTCGTAGCGCTCGCGGCCGTTGTCGTAGCAGAAGAGGTGGAGCTTGTCGTAGCGCGCGCTGAGCGAGCCGTCCGGCGCGAAGACGCAGGTGGTGTTGCGCACGCGCTGCGCGGGCGGGGTCGCGCCGTCGATCGCCATCGGCAGCGTGCCGCCGAAGATCCACACACCGTGCTCGCGCGCCGCGCGGCTGAGCGCGCCCTGGATGGGCGCGTCGAGGTCGCCGTGACGCTCGCCGAAGGGCAGCTTGTCGGTGTCCTTGTGGCCCATCAGGCAGAAGTACTCGGGCAGCGAGACCAGCGCGGCGCCCTGCCGGGCGGCTTCGCCTATCCAGTGGCGGGCGCGTTCGAGGTTCTCTTCCAGCCGGGTGCCGGAGACCATCTGGATCGCGGCGACGGTGACCGGCGATCCGGCGGTCGTGGATGGCGTGCTCATGGGGCGGACTCTCCTTGCGCGGTGGCCGTGCTGTTGTAGCTGCCCTGCGGCTGGGCGCGGCGCTGCAACTGCTCGATGCGGGGGTCGGACCAGGTGCCGGTGACGCGGAATTCCTCGCTGCTGGCGGCGGCGAGCGGCTTGCGCAGCAGCCACTGCGCCAGGAAGGCGCCCAGCCCGATGGCGGGATTCACCGCGGCATAGGCGAGGGCGGCGCCGCCGGCGTTGATCTCGGGCAGCACCAGGACGTGCAGGTCCTGGGTCTCGGCGGCGAGGTCGGCGCTGCCTTCCATCAGGACCGCGGCCTGCAGGCCTTTCATGCGGAGGTTGTCGCTGCGCGCCACGCCCTTGCCGATCTTGATGTCGCCGGTGACGTTGTCGAACGCGAAGCCCTCCGAGAACACGTCGCGGAAGTCCAGCATCAGCCGCCGCGGAATGGACTGGAGGCTGAGCACGCCCAGCAGCCGCCCGACACCGGGCTCGGCCTTCAGGAACTGCCCCTTCTCCATCGCGACGTTCAACTGGCCGCCCATGCTGGCGTAGTCGGGCGACAGCGGCGAGCCCTGCCAGGACACCTGCCCGGTGAGTTCGCCCTTGCCGCCGCGCAAGACCTGGCCCTGGCCGAGCCGCTCCATCAGCTTGCCGGCGTCCGCGACCTCCAGCTTCCAGTCGAGTTCGGTCCGGCGCAGCGTCTTGCCGGGCTCGGGCGCCCACTTGCCGGAGGCGCTCAGCGTGGCGTCCGGGCTCTTGAGCACCAGCCGGCCCAGGCGCCAGTCGCGCGCGTCGTTCTGCTGCTGCGCGTCGATCTCGAGCCTGCCCAGCCGCTTGCCGCGCAACTCGAAGTCCTCGACGACGATGTCCAGGGTCGGCACGGAGCGCGGCTGCTTGTCGAGCAACTGCTCGACGCCGTCGACGTCGCTGCGAGGCACGGACAGCCGCGACAGCCGCGCGTAGACCCGGCCCGGCTGGTTGGGTTGCTCAGGCCGGACTTCGATGAGGCCGCTGAGCTGTTGCGCATCCATCGAGACGCGCCATCCCGCGCCGGCGTCATGCGAGATCCCGGCCGTGACGGCGTTCAACGTGCGGCCCGAGAGCTGCAGCGTCTGCGCCCTCAGGGTGAACTGCGACGGTGCATACCCGCCGTCGGCCATGCCGTCGGTCGCGCTGTCGAGCGCCGAACCGTCCTTCGCGCCGGTCAATCCCGGCAGCGCGGTCTGCCAGGCGTCGGCGTTGAACTGCTCGAAGGTGGCGCGCGCCACGACGCCCTGCGGGGGCAGCTCGGGCAATTTCTCGCGCACGGCGACCGCGCCGCGCAGGACCTTGGCCTCGTGCGTCACGTCGCGCTGGTAGAGCGCCTGCACCGGACCGGCCTCGACGCGCAGTTCGTCGCGCTGCGAGCCGGCCGGCGCCGCCACGGCGCGCGTGACGATGCGCAGGGGCCAGGTCTCGTCGACGGTCTTGCGCATCGGCGCCGGCAGGTTCACCGCGATGCCTTGCATCGGGCTGGCGACGGTGACCTCCGTCTGACCGCCCTTGAGCACGCCGAGTTCGAAACGCAGCGAGGTCTGGCCCGTCATCACCGAGGCGACCTGCTGCAGGCCCAGTTCCGGCGCGTTGCGCAGCGCGTCGGCCGTCACCGTGCCCAGCGCGGCGAAGCGCATGGCGCCGTCCGGCTGGCTGCCGCCGTCGAAGGTCGCATCGCCGCCCAGCACGCGCGCCTGGCCGTTGCGGATCTGCAGGCCCTTCTGGTCGAAGCTCACCAGCGCCTTCGCCTGGCCGAGCATCGGGGTGTCGGGCCGAATGCGCACGTCGTTGCCGGTCAGCGTGACCAGGCCCTTCACCGTCGTGTCGTCGATGTGCATCAACGGCAGGCGCAGGTTGAGCTTCAGCGCCAGCGGGCCGGTGGCGGTGGTGTTGTCCAGCACGTGGCTGGTCAGCGCCGCGACCGGCGAGTTCTTCACATAGCGCAGGCCGTCGACCAGCGCGCCGCGCGCCTGGCCGTCGATCTCCAGCACCGGCGCGTGGTGGTACAGGTCGGCGATCGCCCCCTGGACGTTGAAGACCTCCACGCCCATCAACTTCGTCCTGGCGTTGCGGATGCTCATCGAGGCGCGGTCGAAGATCAGTTCGGCGTCCAACTGCTCCATCACGGGCCAGGGCGACTGGAAAGCGGGACGGTCGTCCTCCGCCGGATGGCTGGGCACGTAGGCCAGGGTCAGGTTGCGGACCTGTCCGGCCACGCGGAACTGGCCCTTGCTGCGCGGCGCGTCGAAGGGGAAATCGAGCAGGTCGCCCTGCAGCCGCACCTGGATCTTGTGGACGGTGCCGTCGCGGATGGCGTCGCGGACATACCGCCGCGCCTCGTGGCCCATCGAGGCGGGCAGGTAGCGCAGCACGCGCGGCGCCTTGATTTCCTCGATGCGGCCGGTGAGGTCCAGCCTGCCGGCGTCGTGCGGGCGCTTGCCGTCGCCGCTCTGCCAGGCGCCGTCGATCTCGGCGCGCAGGTCGTCGTTGGCGAAACGGACGCCGTTGAACTGCACCGACCAGCGCGTGCGAGGGGCGTCCGGGGCGGACGCCGCGCTCGCGATCGAGGCGGCCGCGAGCGGGCCGGCGGCGGGCGTGGCGGCCGGCGCGCGCTTGCCGCCGGCTGGTACCGCCGGACGTTGCGCCTGCCAGCGCAGGGTGGCCTGTGCCTGCTTCAGCGGCACGGACGGCTCCTCGAAGACGCCGGGCAGTGTCACTTCGCCGTTGTTGATGGCCAGGGTGGCGGTGCCGCCCTGCTCGTTGGCGTCGAACTGCAGGTCGGCGCCGCTGACGCCGGGCCGGCCGGTGGGCGGCGCGGACCCCGGATCGGCAGGCGGCTCCGGGGTCGCGGCCGTCAGGTGCAGCCCTTGCAGCTGACCCTTGGCGCGGTAGCTGCGCGGCGCGTCCAGCGGGCCGTCCCAATGGAGCTGCAGGGCGTTGAGCAGACCGGCGGGTTTCATGTCGGCGATCTGCTGGCGTTGCGTCTCGGCCAGCGGCAGCCGGGCGAGGATCTGGGCCCCGAGGGTCAGGTCGAGCTGCTGCGCCTGGAAGTCTCCGCCGGTGAGCCCGCCGGTCTTGGGATCGCGCTTGACCTCGAGCGCCCAGTCCGAGCGCGGCCAGTCGAGGCCGTCCCCGGCCTGGAAACCGAGCGCCTGGGCTTCCAGCGACAGCGATTGCGGCGTCTGCTTCAGCACCAGCCGGCCGCCGATCTTGGCGAGCGCGAGCTCCGGCAAGCCCGGCGCGACGCGCAGCTTGACCGCGCGCAGGCCCATGTCCAGGGTCAGGCTGCGCGGCTCGCCTCGGTCGACGTCCAGCCAGGCGCGCAGCGCGCCGTCGCCTTCGTTGAGTTCGAAGGGCAGGTCCACATAACGACGCAGCTCGCTGACATCGGTGCGCGGCAGATGGCCGAAGAGCTGACCGCTCCAGCGCTGGACCGCGCCCGGCCGGTCCAGCAGCGACTGGGTGAACTCGCCGCGCAGCGTGAATCGCTCGCCCCAGCCCGCGGGCGGCGTGGCGTCCAGCCGCAGCCGGTGGCGGCGCAGGCCGTTGCGCAGGACGAGGTTCAGGTCGAAGAGCTCCAGCGGCGGTGCCGCGCGCAGCTCGTCGACCCAGCGGATGCGGCCGTGCAGGATGACGAACTCATGCTGCTCGAAGAACCAGTCGGCGGCGTCGTCGGAAGCCTGGGTGTCCGAGGGGCCGTCGACGCTGAGCCCGGCGATGAAGACCCGGCCCTTGGCGTCGCGGCGCAGCAGCAGCTCGGGGCTGTCCAGCAGCAGTTGCGAGAAGCGCAGTTCGAAGGCCAGCAGCGAGCGCGGCGACAGCGCGGCGCTGACGCGGGGCAGATGCAGCGCTTCGTGACCGGAGGCGTCGACGACCCGCACGTCGCGCAGGTCCAGCTTGGGGATCCAGCCCGAGGAGGTGGCGCTGATGGCGCCTATCCTGACGGGTACCCCCAATGCCTGGGTGGCCTGCTTTTCGAGCTCGGGTCGCCAGTCGTCGATGTGGGGCAGAATCGCCCAATGCAACGCCAGCCAGGCCGCGATCAGCAGGGAAAACACCCCTGCCGAAGCCACACCGAGCCAGAGGGCGCAACGTGCCCACCAGCGTCGTTTCGCGACCGCGGAACCGGAGTCAGGACTGGTGGCGGCGGACGAAGACATGTAAGGGTGGACGGCGGTCGTCGAATCTAGCACAGCCATTCCGGCCATGAGCCAGCGAGAGCATTCTTTACCGATGGATTCAGTTGCCTCGGCAACCTCAGACACGACGGGCGTTCCGACGCCGGCCGCGTCCGCGGACCACAGCCGTTTCGTTCAGCGCATCCGCCGCCGTTACGCGGCTGAATTGTCGTTGCTGCCGCCCGGACTGCCGGACGACGTCACGATGCGCGCCGTCGTGGACCAGCTCCGGCAAGCCGGGCGCCCGCTGCCCGCCGCGCTGCGCGTGATGCGCCAGCTGGTGATGGAGCGGCTGGCCGTGCTCGACGTCGAGCAGGGCGCCCCGATGACCGACGTGACGCAGACGATGACGCACCTGGCGGAGGTGGCGCTGGACATCGGCGTGATCGCCTGCCGCGCCGAACTCGACGCCCAGTACGGCGCGCCGCGCGACGCCGGCGGCCAGGACATCGACTTCTGGGTCGTGGGCATGGGCAAGCTCGGCGGGCGCGAGCTCAACGTCTCGTCGGACATCGACCTGATCTATGTCTACGAGGAGGACGGCCAGACCGAGGGCGGCGCCGGCGGCCAGAAGATCTCCGCCCACGAATACTTCGCCCAGCTGTCGCGGCGCCTGTCGACGCTGATCGGCGACGTGACCGAGGACGGCCAGGTCTTCCGCGTCGACCTCGCGCTGCGGCCGAACGGCAACTCCGGGCCGCCCGCGGTGAGCATGGCGATGCTGGAGGAGTACTTCCTTGTGCAGGGCAGGGAGTGGGAACGCTTCGCCTGGCTGAAGAGCCGCATCGTCGCGCCGCGCGAGAGCGTCAAGAGCGGACGCGCGATGCAGCTGCGCAGCCTGGTGACGCCCTTCGTCTACCGGCGATACCTGGATTACGGCGTTTTCGAGGGCCTGCGTCAGCTGCATCGCAAGATCCGCGACGAGGCCCAGCGCCGTGCCGCCGGCCGGCCGGAGCGGGCCAACGACGTCAAGTTGTCGCGCGGCGGCATCCGGGAGATCGAGTTCATCGTCCAGCTGCTGCAGGTGGTGCGCGGCGGACAGTTCCCGGAGATCCGCACCCGGTCGACGCTGAAGGCGCTGACGCGCCTGGCCGCACGCGGGTTGATGAAGCCCGAGACCGCGACGGCGCTGGCCAAGGGGTACGACTTCCTGCGCCGCGTCGAACACCGGATCCAGTACCTGGACGACCAGCAGACGCATTGCCTGCCCGCGGCCGATGAGGACATCGGCTGGATCGCGCGCAGCCTGAACCTGACCTGCAACAGCCACGCCTGTCCGCTGCTGGACCGGCTGATGGAGGTGCGGGAGCTGGTGGCGACCGAATTCGACGCGCTGCTGCATGACGGCGTCGCGCCGGGCGGCAAGGGCAACTGCAGGAACGGCATGTGCGGCGGTCCGCCGCTGCCGATCGACAGCGAGGAGTTCCTCGACAAGCTGCAGCCCGAGCTGGCGGCCAATGTGCGGCGCTGGGCTCGGCAGGCGCGGGTGCAGAACCTGCGCGAGGAATCGCGCCTGCGGCTGGCCAAGCTGGTCGGTCGCGCGGCGCTGGCGGTACGCCAGGGCGAATGCACGATGGACGCGGCCCAGCGCTTCGTGGACTGGATCGAGCCGCTGCTGCGCCGCGAGAGCTACCTCGCCCTGCTGGTCGAGCGGCCCGCCGTACAGGGCCGGCTGCTGAGCCTGCTGGGTCTGGCGCGCTGGCCGATGCGCTACCTGATGCAGCATCCCGGCGTGATCGACGAACTGGCCGACGCGCGGCTGCTGCACGAGCGCTTCGACGGTCCCGCCTTCATCCAGGACCTGCAGGCGCGTCACGACGCGTGGGCCGAACACGGCGAGGCGAGCGAGGACGCGCTGCTGGACACCGTGCGCCGCGCGCATCACGCGGAGGTCTTCCGGACGCTGGTGCGGGACGTGGAAGGGCAGATCAGCGTCGAGCAGGTCGCCGACGAGCTGTCGCTGCTCGCCGACGCGACGCTGCAGTGCGTGCTCGCCTGGGCGTGGGACCGGCTGAAGCAGAAGCACCGTCCGACGCCGCGCCTGGCGGTGATCGCCTACGGCAAGCTGGGCGGCAAGGAGCTGGGCTACGGCAGCGACCTGGACCTGGTCTTCCTCTTCGACGATGAGGACGAGAACGCGGCCGAGATCTACGGCGCCTTCGTCCGCAAGCTGATCACCTGGCTGACGATCCGCACCGCGGCGGGGGAACTCTTCGACATCGACACGGCGCTGCGTCCCAACGGCAACTCGGGGCTGCTGGTGACCTCGCTGTCGTCGTTTGAAAACTACCAGGGCGGGCGCGGCAGCAACACGGCCTGGACCTGGGAACACCAGGCGATCACGCGGGCGCGATTCTGCGCCGGCGACGCGTCGCTGGCCGAGCGCTTCGAGGCCACGCGGCGCGCGGTGCTCACCGCGCCGCGCGATCCGGCGGCGCTGCGCGAAGAGGTCGTCGCGATGCGCGAGAAGCTGCGCGCCGCCCGCAACGTGCGCGCCGGCTTCTTCGACATGAAGCACAGCCCGGGGGGCATGGTCGACGCCGAGTTTGCGTTGCAGTACCTGATCCTGGCGCACTCCGGCCAGCATCCGGAACTGCTGGCCAACGCCGGCAATATCGCGCTGCTGCAGCGCGCCGAGTCCTTCGGCCTGCTGCCGGCCGACGTGGGCCGCCAGGCGGCCGACGCGTACCGCGAACTGCGTCGCGTGCAGCATCGGGCACGCCTGAACGAGCAGACGACCTCGCTGGAGGGCGAGGCCGCCGAGGCGCTCGCGCCGCAGCGCGACGCGGTGCTCGCGCTCTGGCGGGCCGTCTTCGGCTGAGATCGCGGAGCGGAACCGGATGCCGGGACGCGCGTGGCTCCTCGTCGCGATGGCACTGGCCATCGGCTCGCTGGTGGCCTGGGTCCAGGCGCCGCCTGTGCAGACCGCGCTCGAATGGCGACCTGACCTCGCCGGGCGCGAGCCCTGGCGCGCCATCAGCGCGGCGTGGCTGCACTGGAGCCCGCAGCACCTGATCGCGAACCTCGCCGGCTGCGCGGTGGTCGGCCTGCTCGGCGTGGCCGCGCGCTTGACGGCGCGCGATGCCGTGGCCTGGCTGCTCGCCTGGCCGCTGACGCAATTCGGCCTGTTGATCGAGCCTTCCATTGAACGCTTCGGCGGCGCGTCCGGCGTGCTGCACGCGGGCGTGGCGGTGGCTGCGATCGGGATGATGCGGATGCGGGCCTCCCACGGGCGGGAGCGCGTGATCGGACTGCTCATCGGCATCGGGCTCATCGTGAAGGTGGCGGCGGAGCGGCCCTTGTCGGCGCCGGCCTTGCGCCACTGGGACGGCTGGAACATCGCGATCGCGCCGCTGGCGCACCTGACGGGACTGATCGCCGGTGTGGCGACGGCGCTGCTGTGCGCGGTGGCCGCGCGGGCCTGGACGCGCCGCGCCAGTGGGCGCACCAGCCGCCGGGCATGATCCGGCCCCATGCAACGCAAGCAGCATCTCGACAGCACGGCGGTGGTCATCCTTCTGGGGTGCTGCGTGCTGTGGGGCCTGAACCAGGTCGCGGCCAAGGCTGCGCTGACCGAGATCGGTCCGCTGTGGCAGGCCGCGCTGCGCTCCGGGCTCGCCGGCGCGCTGGTCTGGGTCTTCGCCGCGGCGCGCGGCATCGCGCTGTTCCGGCGTGACGGCAGCCTGCCGGGCGGCCTGCTCGCCGGCGTGCTGTTCGCGGCCGAGTTCGCCTGCATCTTCGTCGGCCTGCAGTACACGACGGCGTCGCGGATGGTGGTCTTCCTCTACCTGTCGCCGTTCGTTGTCGCGCTGGGCATGCCCTTGATCTCGCCGGCGGAGCGGCTGACGAAGCGGCAGGCCGTGGGGCTGCTGATCGCCTTCGGCGCGGTGGCGTTCGCGTTCGGCGAGGGGCTCCACGGCACCGGGCAGACGATGCAGTGGCTGGGCGATGCGCTCGGCGTGCTGGCCGCGCTGCTGTGGGGTGGCACGACGCTCGCGATCCGCGCGACCAGGCTGTCCTCCGCGAGCGCGGAGAAGACGCTGCTGTACCAGTTGGCGATCTCCGCGGCCGCGCTGGCGGCCGGCGCGGTCGCGACCGGGGAAGCACTCCCGCTCGCCTGGTCCTGGCGCCTGCTGGGGCTGTTCGGTTTCCAGGCCGTGATCGTGTCGTTCGCGAGCTACCTGCTGTGGTTCTGGCTGATCCGGCACTACCCGGCGACCAAGCTCTCGAGCTTCACGCTGAGCACACCGCTCTTCGGCCTCATCGCCGGCGCGCTGCTGCTCGGCGAGCCGATCACCCCGCGCCTGATGCTCGCCCTCGCGGGGTTGGCGGCGGGGATCGTGATGGTGAATCGCTGAGGCTGGTCAGGGTGAGGTGAGGAAGTCAAGGACCGGGTTCCGAGGCCGCGGCGGCTCGTCAAAGTTCCGATTCCGTCCAAATGGAAATGCGGGGACGGTTGAAGTCACCCCTTCGATCCTCGCATGGGGGAAGGGGCTATCGCTTCGCATCACCGTTCGCCGATTCGCCTGCGCGAACGCCGTGACGCTCTCGCAGTCCGACAGTGACTGCCTTGCTGCCGGATGAGGTTCGGGCGCCCGCGTGGCGTTTGACGTTCACGTCGTGAGGTCGCCGGCAGACCTTGTCTGCCAAGGAGGGCGCCCATGTTGTCCAACGTCCAGAACCGCGCCGTCCCGTCGCCGATCGACACGACGCCCGGCGCGCCGCCGAACACGCCGGTGTCGACGCCGTCAGGCGGGCAGGGCGGCGGCGCGGCGACGCAGTTCCCGGGACTGGCGGCGCGTCCGAGCGGTCCTTCGTCCTCCGGTGCCGGTGCTCCGCCGCGCCGATCGAATTCCCTGCCGACGCTGCCTTCGCAACAGACCGCGATGACGGCGTTGCCGTCGGGCAATCCCACGCCGGCTCGCCCGACGCTGAGGCTGGACACCAACATCCCGCCTGCCCAGGCGCAGACAGTCTCGCCCAGTCAGGTGCCCTTGCCAGAGACGCCGGTCTCGCCCAGCAAGGTGCCGCTGCCGGCAACCCCGGTGTCGCCGAGCAAGGTGGCATTGCCGGAGACCCCGGTGTCCCCGAGCAAGATCGCGCTGCCCGACAGTCCCGTGTCGCCGAGCAAGGTGCCCCTGCCCGAGACGCCGGTCTCGCCCAGCAAGGTGGCACTCCCCGAGACACCGGTCTCGCCGAGCAAGGTCCCGTTGCCCGAGTCGCCGGTCTCCGACAGCAAGCCTCAAGTTCCGGAGAGTTCGGTCGCGGCGGGCAAACGTCCCGCGACTTCGCTCGGAGGGCCGGCGCTGCTTGCTCCGAAGCTGCCAACGAAGACGTCCTCCGGCCCGCCGCGACTGAATCTCGCATCGCCGCAGACGACAACGCCCACACCCACTCCGACCGCGGCCGCAGCGGCAGCGACGGCGACGGCGACGACAACCGCCGCGGCCAGTACGTCGACCACGGCAGTGGCAACGACTGGCACCCCGCCCGCCAACGTCTCCGGCAAGCAGCTCACCGACGCCTTGCTGGCCACGCTCGGACAGCGCGCGACGACTTACGGCGGCGGCCACGCCATCGCCTGGGCGGTGCAGGCGATCACGCTGATGAGCGCCGGCGCGGCGGGCGCGTCCAAGGAGGCGCTCGGCGTGTCGTCCAACGTCCTCGGCGGACTGGCCGCGGCACTGGGCAAGGAGTTCATCGGCGAGCACATGAAGACCAAGCCCTCGCTGGGCGCGACGATCAAGCTTCCCAGCGCCACGACCCTGCAGACCGAAGGCCCGCGTGTCATGGCCGGCTTCAACGACATGTGGACGGCCATCGCCGGCGGCATGAGCGGCGTGGCGATCGCCAGCAAGCTCACCCCCGCGCTGACCGAGGGCTTCAAGGCCAAGGGCATGAGCGAGCCGATGGCCCAGGCGACGGCCATGATGGTCACGGCCGTGGCGCAACGCGCCGTGAGCGCCGGCTTCGATACCGTGTCCGACCTCACCAGCACGGTGATGAAGAGCAGGCTACCCGGTGCCACCGGCTGGACCGCCGTCAACGACAAGGTCGACTACGCGACGATGAAGGCCGGCATGGCCGCGCGGATGATGATCAACTGGGGCCTGACCTTGCCGGTGGGCATTCCCGTGGGCCTGGGCAAGGCGCTGACGGACGGCAACGCGTTCGCCAAGGCGGCGGCCTCCAGCGCGCCGGCCTGGGCCGGACTCAACTTCTGGATCAACGCGAAGATGAACATGGCGCCGATGTTCAAGAAGGACGAGCCGGCGGTCGTCACGCCGCAGCCGCCTATCGCCATGACTGCCATGACGGCAACGACGCCGATGCGCCCCGGGAACGACAACAACGTCTGAGCGCCGGCGCGGCGGGGCCGTTTCAGAGCTCGATGATCCCGCGCTTCAGCGCGATCGTGACGGCGTGGGTGCGGTCCTTCGCGGACAGCTTGCCGAGGATGGTCCGCATGTGGACCTTCACCGTTTCCTCGGTCAGGGACAGGTGCTCCGCCACCTCCTTGTTGGCGTGGCCCAGGGCCACCAGTCGCAGCACCTGCGTCTCGCGCAGCGACAGCGCGCGGCTGCCGGCGTGCTGCGCGATGGCGGCCTCGATCGCCGGCGGCACCATCATCCTTCCGGCATGCACGCCGCGGATGGTGTCCAGCAGCTCGGTGCGCATCAGCCCCTTGAGCAGATAACCCACCGCCCCCGCCTTGATCGCGCGCGCCGCCTGGAAGTCGCCGGGGAAGGTCGTCAGGATCACGATGCGCGCCTGCGGGAACTCGCGCCGGATCGCGGTCATCGCCTCGATGCCGTCCATGTCGCGCATGCGCAGGTCCATCAGCGTCACGTCCGGCTGGTGCTGGCGGAAGCGCGACAGCGCCTCCAGGCCGGTGGTGGCCTCGGCCACCATGCGCATGTCGGGCTCGGCGTCGATGACCGTCGTGATGCCGCTGCGCATCAGCGCATGGTCGTCGACAGCCATCACGGTGATGGGGGAGGAAATCGGGGCGGAGTCGTTCACGCGCAGGCAGCGGTCAGGTCGGGCGCGCCGGATCGGCGGCGCGGAAAGGCGAAGCGTAGCGGCAGCCGCCGCTCCGGATCACGCCGCGACCCGATGTCCCTCCCTCGAAAGAGTTAGCCCGCGGGTGTCGCGCCGTCGCCTCGCCTCACCCCCGCGGATCGCCCGTTCCCGGCGCCGCTTCTGATAGTGTTCCGGCCCCATGAGCTTGTCCCGCGTGCTGTCCCTGTCTTTCCGCCGAGCGGTCGGCGCGGCACTGCTGATCGCGACGCTGCTGTCGACCGCGGGACCGGTCCTGGCGCTGGACCGCTCGCTGGCCTTGAACCAGTTCCACCACCGCGCCTGGACGGCGGCGGACGGCGTGCCGACGGAAACCTGGAGCATGGCCCAGACGACCGACGGTCTGCTCTGGATGGGCGGACCGAACGGCTTGACGCGATTCGACGGCGTGCGCTTCGAGCGCTTCCTGCCGACGCGGCCGCATGCGTTCCCATCCGGTACCGTCGCGAAGGTGCTGGCGGCGTCCAACGGCGACCTGTGGGCGGCCTTCTTCCCGCGCGGCCTGGTGCGCATCCGCGGCGAGCAGGTCTGGCGGGTGCCGGCGTCCGAGGCGGTCGCGAGCGCGCGCATCCGGTTCATCGCCGAGGATGCCGACGGTGCGATCTGGGCGGGCGGAGCCACGGACCTCTTCCGCTTCGAGGGCGAGCGCTGGGAGCGCATCGGCGCGTCGTGGGGCCTGGAGGGGCGCGCGATCGACGGCCTCGTGGTGGACGGGCGCGGCACCGTCTGGCTCTGCGACAACGATCGCCTGCTCGGCCTGCCGCAGGGGGAGACGCGTTTCCGGACCGTGGGCGACTGCAAGGAGGCGACCAGCCTGCAGGTGCTGCGCGGCGAGGCCTGGCTGGTCTTCGCCGGCGAGATGCGCAAGGTGCCGGCGCTGTCGCGCCTGCCGATCGCGCGGGATCCGCGTCTGTCGACGCGCCGGGGATCGTCGACGGTGGTCGACCGGGACGGCAACCTGTGGACCGTGTTCTGTCCGGCGGGCCTGTGCCGCCGGCGGCTGCCCTGGCCGCTGGAAGGCGACCGCGTGCCGCTGACCGGCGAGTACGAGCGCTTCGCCGCGCCGGAAGGGCTGTCGGGCGACTTCGGGATGATGATCCTCGAGGACGCCGAAGGCAGTCTGTGGGTCGCGACCAAGACCGGCCTGGACCGTTTCCGGCGCGCGCCGCTCGTCGCGGCGCCGATGCCGCGGGCAACCAGCAATTTCGCCCTGGCGGCGGATCCGGGCGGCGGCGTGACGGTGGCCGCGTTCTCGCCGGTGGCATCGACGGTCTGGCGCCTGTCAGGCAACGCCGGCAACGCCGGCGAGGCCGAGCGGCTGCCGGCGCCGGGCGCGCAGGTCACCGCCGCCGGTCGCGACCGGCAGGGACGACTCTGGCTGGTCGGACCGGCCGGGCTCTGGCGCCAGGACGGCAGGCGCTGGCAGGAGATCCCCCGGCCGCCGGGTGTCGGCGAGCGCTGGATCGGCGGCATCGTGCCGTACGGCGACGGGGTGATGGTGTCGTTCCAGCGAGGCGGCGTGCAGACCTGGGACGACGGCCGCTGGTTGCCGTTCTCGCTGCCCGGCGAGCCGGCGCCGCTCGAGGCCTCGGTGGCCTGGGCGGGCGGAGACACCTACTGGTTCGGGCTCAAGGATGGCCAGGTGCTGCGCTGGGGCGACGGCAAGGTGCGCCGGTTCGGCCTGACGCAACCCGGGAACATCGGCGACGTGCTGCACGTCTACGCCGGACGCTCGCGCCCGCTGATCGCGGGCGAGCGCGGCGTGGCCATCCTGTGGGACGGCCGCTTCGTCCCCTTGATGGCGGACGTGCCCGAGGCGCTGGCCGGCGTGTCCGGGATCGCCGAGACGGCGACCGGCGATCTCTGGCTCAACGGGCGCAAGGGCGCGGTCCATGTGCGTCGGGACGCGCTGCGCGCCTACCTCGCCGATCCCTCGCAGCCGCTGAAGATGGAAGTGCTGGACGCGCTGGACGGGCATCCCGGCGGCGCGACCGCGTTCTGGCCGCAGCCGAGCGTGGTGGAGGGCGAAGACGGCCGACTGTGGTTCGCTGGCACGACCGGCGTGGCCTGGCTCGACCCGCAGCGCCTGCGCGGCACGCCGGTGGCGCCGGTGGTGCGGATCACCGGTCTGCGCGCGCACGGCGTCGAGTACACGCCGGGCGCGCCGGTGACGCTGCCGAAGAACACCGAGATGATGGAGTTGCGTTTCTCCGCCGCGAACCTCGCGATGCCCGAGCGGGTGAGCTTCCGCTACCGGCTGGACGGCATCGACACCCGCTGGCGCGAGGCGGGCGTGCGGCGGGAGACGGGCTACAACAGCCTGGGCCCGGGCAGCTACCGTTTCCACATCCTGGCGATCAACGGGGACGGCGTGGTCGCGGACGAGGAGGCCATCCAGGACATCGTCATCCCGGCCGCCTGGTACCAGACGGTGGTGTTTCAGCTGCTGTGCGTGGCCGCGGCGCTCGCGACGATCTGGGCCCTGCACCGGCTGCGGTTGAAGCAGGCCGCGCGGCGGGCCCGCGAGAAGATGCGCACCCGCATGGCCGAGCGCGACCGCATCGCCCGCGAGCTGCACGACACGCTGCTGCAGGGCGTGCAGGGATTGATCCTGAGATTCGAGGCGCACTCGGCGCAACTGCCGGCCGAGCATCCGGTGCGCGCCGCGATCGACGCGGACCTGGTGATGGCCGACGACGTGCTGGACGAAAGCCGCCGTCGGGTGATGTCGCTGCGGGGCTCCGCGCCGCTCGGCGCGAGCCTGCCGCGGGCGCTGGAGGACATCGCGTCGCAGCTGGCGCGGGACTACGACGGCGAGTTCCGGCTCGAGATCGTCGGCCAAGAGCGGCCACTGCGGGCGGAGGTCCGCGACGAGTTGCGCCTGATCTTCGGCGAGGCGCTGCTGAATGCCTTCCGGCATGCCCGGGCCGGCCGGATCACAATGACCTGGCGCTTCGGATGGTGGCGGCTGCGGATCGAATTGCGGGACGACGGCGCCGGCATGCCGGTGGATCTGGCGGCGACCGGCAGGCACGGGCACATGGGGCTCGCGTCGATGCGGGAACGGGCCCAGACGCTGGGCGCGTCGCTCCGGATCGAGAGCGCGCCGGAGAAGGGGACCACCGTCGCGCTGACGATGCGGGCCGCCAAGGCCTACTCGACCTGGCGTGCCCCGCCAGGACCCACTTGAAGAAGGACCTCTGATGAGCTCAAGACTGTTTGCCCTCGCGACCGCTGCGGCGCTCGTGTCCTCGCTGGCGGTGGCGCAGACGCCTGCCGTCGCGCCTGCCTCGCCTGCGTCGCCCCCCGCGATGCCAGTCGTCGCCGCCGCGCCCGGCATCGCCGCGGCGGTCGCCGACGCGACCCGACCGGCCAAGGACGTCCAGCAGGACGCCTCGCGTCGACCGGTGGATCTGGTGGCGTTCTCCAAGGTGAAGCCCGGCGACAAGGTCATCGACGCGGTGCCCGGTGGCGGCTACTGGACGCGGATCTTCTCGACGCTCGTGGGGACGACCGGCAGGGTCTACGCCTACGTGCCGTCCGAGTTCGCGGCGTTCAAGTCCAACCCGCTGGCGACGGCGCGGGCCATCGCGACGGAGCCGGGCCACGGCAATGTCGAGGCGACCTCCAGCCCGCTCGCGGAGCAGCCGCCGGCGCGCATCCACAACACGCTCGACGTGTTCTGGACCTTCGAGAACTATCACGACTTCCACGACAGCTTCATGAAGGGTGCGGACGTCGGCGCCTACAACAAGGCGGTGTTCGCCATGCTGAAGCCCGGCGGCTACTACCTCGTGGCCGATCACTCGGCCGTGGCGGGGTCAGGTCTGAAGCACACCGAGGACCTGCATCGCATCGACCGCGAGACGGTCAAGACGGAGGTGCTGAGAGCCGGCTTCGTGCTCGACGGCGAAACCGATGCGCTGGCCAACCCCGCCGACGACCGCACGCTGAAGGTCTTCGATCCGGCGATCCGCGGGAAGACGGATCGCTTCGTGCTGCGGTTCAGGAAGCCGGCGCAGTAAGCGCGTCCCCGACACGCGCCGGCATGAACGACAAGCTGCTCGCCCTTCGCCTGTTTGAACGCGTGGCCCGCACGGGGAGCTTCTCGGCCGCGGCGCGGGAGCTGGACCTGTCCCAGCCCTCGGTGTCGCGCATCATCGCGGCGCTTGAACAGGACGTCGGTGCTGCCCTCGTCACGCGCACGACGCGCGCACTCACGTTGACGGACGCCGGGGCGGATTACCTGACGCGCATCGAGGCGATCCTGGCGGCGCTCGAAGAGGCCGATCATGTGGCGCGCGGGTCGCTGGAGTTGCGCGGCTCACTGCGCGTCGCCTTGTCGGCGAGTTTTGGCGTCCGGGAGATCGTTCCCTTGTTGCCGGGCTTCCTGGCGCGCCATCCGCTGCTGAACGTCAGTCTGCTGATGAGCGATCAACGGCAGGACACGCTCAAGGAGGGCGTCGACGTCGCGCTGCGGCTCGGCGACCTGGCGGATTCGAGCGCGACCGCGCGGCTCATTGGTCGCACGCATCGGCTGATCGCGGCGTCGCCGGCCTACTTGAAAGCGAACGGCACGCCGACGGCGCCCGCTGAACTTGCGACCCACACGGCCATCTTCGGCCCCGCGGGAACGAGCGCCGCGGGATGGCGGTTCCACAAGGATGGGCGGGACATGACGATCCGCGTTGACAGCCGCCTGAGCGTGTCCGCCAACGAGGGCGCGGTGGCTGCGGCGGTGGCGGGGTTGGGCGTCGTGACGACGTCGCTCTGGGGATGCCGCGCCGAGCTCGCGAGCGGAGCGCTCGTCCAGCTGCTTCCCGACTGGAAGATGAAGGACGTGGAAGTCCACGGCATGTTCACGCCGGGCCGACCGCCGAAGCCGTCGGCCCGGGCCTTCGTCGAGTACCTGATCGCCGAGCTGCCTCGTTGATCGGGCTCGGCGGTCAGGCGCTGATCAGGCGCGTTGGCCGCCGGAGGCCGTGATCCGTTCGCCGGTCACCCAGGCCGAGTCGTCGGAGGCCAGGAACTGGGCGACGCGGGCGATGTCTTCCGGCTGTCCGGGGCGACCGAACGGGATCGTGGCGACGATGGACTTGACGGCCTCTTCCGGCCAGCCGAGGGCGGCGATGCCTTCAGTGATGGTGGCGCCCGGGGCGAGAGTATTGACGCGGATCTTCTTCGGCGCGAGTTCGACCGAGGTCACGCGGGTGATGGCGTCGACGGCGCTCTTGGACGCCGCGTAGACGGCCGAGTTGGGCATGAAGCCGACGCTGGCGATCGAGCTGACGTTGATGATGCTGCCGCCGTTCGGACCGAAGTGCTTTGCGGCTTCCTGCGTCGCGGTGATCACGCCCAGCACGTTGGTGTTGAACTCGCGATGGAACTCCTGCTCGGTGGCTTCCTGGACGGGGCCGAAGGCGTAGACGCCGGCGTTGTTCACGAGGATGTCCAGCGTGCCGAAGGCGCGCTTGGACTCTTCGAACAGGCGGCGGATATCGGCGGTCTTGGAGAAGTCGGCCTGGATCGCGACGGCCTTGCCGCCGGACTGCTTGATCTCGGCGACCACGGCGTCGGCGGCGTCCTTGCTGGTCGAGTAGTTCACGACAACGGACGCGCCAGCCTTGGCGAACTGCTTGGCGATGCCCGCGCCGATGCCCTTGGAAGCGCCGGTGACGATGGCGACCTTGTTGGTGAGTGTGCTCATGGTTTCAATCTCTGGATGACGGCGCCGGGGTGGCGTCGGGATGAACTTTGGGTCATCGTCCAGTGAATGAGTAGGGGCGCCGGTGATTAAGACTTATTCTTCAAGCGAATTTATGGCGGCCCGTGTTATGGCGGCCTGCCACTTCGGCTTTACTCAGAAGGTGTGGAGGAATTAGTGCGAACCCTATTCGATCAAGGGTTTCGCGCGCGCTCGGAAATGACGAATGTGCCTCCGAGCGCCCTAAGCTACCGATAGGTTACGATTGCTTGCAACAATGAGCCGTGAACTTGCGGTGGACCATACGCTGTCGCTGAGCGACTTCATCGCGAGAATGAGGATGCGATCAAGTCGAGTACGTTTGATTGATAGGGAGGACAAAATGAAGATGGGCGGAAACGCAGGTACGTTCGCCGTGCTGCAGGCTAAATTGCGCCGACCCGGCAGCCGGTATTTCGGTATTCATCAATTTCGTGCGACGGCGGAAGACGTTAATTACTTCTCCTCCTATCGAAAGTTGTTTCCGCTCAAAGCCTCGTTACAAGATTACCACGGTGCGCCCTTTCCAAAAAAGGCAGACCAAATTTTCTCAAATAAGGTTCCGAAGCAACCAGTATCTGCATACCGAGAAATTCTCTGGGCGATCGCGAGGTGTGAGCAGTTTAAAGATGCTATAAGAGATTTCTGCGAGCTTCGGCTGTCGTTTGAATCGGCGGTGCTGCTGGATGATTATCCCCGAGCCGTTCAAATTCTCGATGAAATTGAATCGCGATTTGGAAAGTCAATCTGGCTTTATCAAAATCGAATGGCCAGTGCGCACATTGGGCCGACAGAAATTCTCCCTTCCGAGATCGCAACTGGAATTCTCGAGGAGGTGAAGGGTAATCAGGTATTGCACCCCCTACTACACTATGTGCGCCGACGCATAGAAAGTGCCGGTTTGCGAGACAAGCTTCGCACTGAAATAGAGGAACTAATCGAGTCCGTCATTTATTCGAGCTATTTTAGGGCGAAGATCTTAGATGTCACGGATTCGGGAGAAGCCGCGGTCTCTAGCTTGCTATTCATGGACGCGCATGCGTCTGTGATAGATCACTATTCTTCACTAGTGCTTGTGCTGCAAGCCGCAGCGTCAGACCGAATGCTGACGTCCGAGATGGTTGCGTGGATTCTTCCGACGCTGAGTCGCTTGTATGAGGGGACGAACGATCATCGGCTTATAGGCGTTATGAGCGCACTTGGAAGATCACTCACTTATTCGTCTACCGCGTCGTTAGAGCGAATGCATGCAATCGAATCGTACACCGCTGGGGATTTCGAAGAGTGCATTGAAAGATCGGCCGAAGTGCTTCGAAAGAATCCGATCGACAGTGCGATACGTCTCCTCCAGGTCAAGGCTGCTGTTGCTATGGAACGGCAATTGGATAGCGACTCGGGTCTTCGCGGTGAGCTTCAAGAACATTATTTAATATTCTTTCGGCCAATGATCGATTCTTTGCCAGCGTCCACGCACTGATTGTGCTGGCTGATCGTTTTATCGATCATCAATGGATGCTTTATTTCCGCGCAGCAGTCTGGTATGAAATCGGTGCCGAGGAGGCGACCCGAACTCCGAGCTGGATGAGAGATGTTTATGTAAGAGAGTCCGAGGTGTCTCCGTTTGCGGCGTTGGTGCTGGAGCCAGAGCAGGCGAAGAATGTCTTGACGCAATTTGAACAGCTGGGGAGTTGTCCAAAAACTATAAATTTGGTCAGACAGATAATTTCTGTGGCTGCCGATGCGTCGGACTATCTTGATGCAAGAACTGCCAAATATATCGCACGTGAGCTACTTGCGAAGGGCGAGTATGCTGAAGCGGCTCGCTTTTACGAAGTAGCTGCGGAAGGAGATGCTCGGCCCGCTGCAACTCTTCGTTCAATGGGAGGGCAGGCGCTGGCGTTGATGCTCCATGGCGACTACAAGGCCGCGTTGGACAAAATCGTTGGCGCCTATTTAGGTAACCAGCATGCACCGTTGCTTCTGCCGTTTAGAGAGCTGGTGGGGCTCTTACCAGATGTGGATCAGTGGCCGAATACCATTAACTTAAGCCTAATGTTAGCGCTCGCCGGCCAATTTGACGTCGAAGGCGATCTCAGCAAAATTCGGTTGGCGTTCGAGAGATTCTGTGAAGAGAATGATATATCTCTTCCCTCCCAACTTGTTGCACGGGCGGAAGAATTTGGTACAGCGAACGTCATTGCGTACTTGGACAATGTGTGGCAGCCGGAGATTATGCGCCAGACCTTGTTATACATGCGCCCCGAGGAAATTGAAGAGGCACGAATCGAGGCGTGTCAAGCTCTGGTGAAAATGGACCCAGCCCGAGCAAGATCGCATAAGCAAGAGTTGGCTTCTCTGGTTAAGCAGCAGGAGATTGCGAGAGCTACGGCGCTTGTTGAGCAAAGTAGAGTCTACGTTGATATCGAGGCGATCAAGCGAGCATTACGGACAAAGCTCAAAACCTCTTATTCGCAATACAAGGGTTCTCTATCGCAGCACGGGAAACAGCCCAACGAACTGCTAGATAAACTTCAGTCGGTATTCGAGGGCTACGATGGCGGCACCTCTTTGTCCACCTTGCTTTCGTCTGTCCACGTGATGGATAGTAAGGAGGCGCCCACGCAATCCGATATTCAGTTTAGCGCGCTGTTTGGGGAGATTACCAAAGAGTTCTTGACGGGTGATCATGGGTTAAATGCTTATCTGAGTACCAGAGTTCGTCACGGTAAATTTGTGGACGCGCTCCGAAAATCTGTCGCGGATGAGCATCTCGTAACGGCGCGACATGACGACGGCACGTATGTTTTGAATACGTTCTGGGTCGTCAACCTTTCAGATCATGAATGCCGCGATGCAGTGCTATCCGCGCTGCAAAGATTCGCAGTTCGCTTTGATTCGACGTTGTTCCACGTGCGAGATAAGCGAATTCAGATTCGAACGTATTACGACCTGAAAGCGCTTGATGAGAACGCCGAAGCGATCTTCACGTATCACTTCTCATACCTAGAACGCCGGTTGATGCAGAGTTATGACTCCGACTTTAAAGACTTTGATGAATTGATAGTGAAATGCGTAGATTCTCTTTGGGAAAAGACGGATGCAAATTTGGAAGCAGTTAGAAGTTACCTCACCGGATCACTTCGAAGTGATCTTATCGGTTTATTCGATGATCTGGCTGCTGATATCGCCTCAATTGGTCGCGAAGTCACACCCCCGGGCCTATCAAACGCAATCGCTAGATCGAGGACCGCTTTGCAGCAGTCTTTGGACGATGTCGTCTCATGGTTCAAACGTAGTGAGGTCTACGATCGACAGGATTTCGATATTGACTTCCCGTGCCAAATTGCGGCAAATATGGTGAATCGGACTCTATCCGTTCCGGATGGATGGGGCGGCCCGACATATCTGCAAATGGAAGCCGACGGCAAAGTTACTGGTCGCGCTCTCGATGCGCTGGTCGACATTTTCTACGTCTTATTTGAGAACGCCGTGAAATATGCAGGCCTCTCAAGCTTGCCATTGAGATTGGATGTGTCCATGTGCCTGCAGGAGAGCGACTTGAAGGCCACCGTCACAAGCAATGCTTTCCCTCCTTCTCAGGAGCGCTTGGACGAGCTCAACATCTTGCGGGCCTCGTTGGCTACACAGGAATCTCGGCGACTAGCGCAGAGTGAAGGGCGAAGCGGGTTCAGAAAGGTTCTGCTCGCACTCAGTAGCCCTCTATATAAGGCACCATACTTAGATTTTGAACATTCGCCGGAAGGATACTTTCGCGTAAGCTTTGGCTTCAAAACCTTGGAGTCTGCATGAACCTTCTGTTTGTTGAAGATGATGACGATAAGGCGGCGAAGATTTGGGTTCAGGTTCTGAAAATCGACCCCGCAATCAAATTAACGCGAGCGAAGTCCTTTACTTCTGCCCTCCATTCGTTGGTGAAAAAGAGTCAGGAAATCGACGGCGTAATTCTCGATATGAGCATGCCTAACTACGATGATTCTCGGGAGCCTCCAGAGAACTTCGCCGGGAGAGATCTGTTGCGCCAGTGCAAACTGCGGAAAATCACTAAGCCGACGTTTGTAGTTACCATGCTGGACTCGTTTGGCGGCGCAGGCGCTCAGTTAACTTTGAATCAACTTGATGCTAAATTGGCAGCTGAATTTTCGCCTTCATATCTTGGAATAGTTTATTACAGCTCGGCTCAGGAATCTTGGAAATCGCAACTTGCGGTGAAAATTGAAGTTATTAAGGAGAGAGTGCGTGAAGCTGCTAATCGTTGACGACAGTCATACAAAGGTTGAAAAGATTGCACTCACCGTTGAGATGGCAGGCGTTAATGCCAGCATAGCCCATGAAACAAATGCGGCAAGTGCTCGTCACAGGCTTCGATCTGAGGAATTTGATCTGCTCTTGATCGATCTCCAGCTTCCTGATGCGGCGGGCGCGCGCCCAAATGAATCCGGGGGGCTTGAGTTCTTTGATTTAATCCTCATGGATCCTAAAACCAAGCTACCGAATGAAATACTGTTCGTGACTAGCGAGGCGGGGCTTGAGGGGAAAGGGCGAAGTGCAGTAGAACATCGCGGCAGCGCATTGTGTGTCATTTCCGATGATCAGGCGGGTTGGACCAATGTTTTGGTGGGACAGCTTCGATTGGCCGCTAAGCGGGCCTCGCGGAAAGTCGCCACGGCAGACGTTGCGATAATCACGGCGCTGGGCTCCGAGTTGAAGGCAGTGCTCGATCTAGACCTTGGATGGTCGAGTTTCCGTGTCGAGGGCGATCCAACTCTTTACCACCGGGGTTCCTTTGAAACCGGAAGTGGCACAAGAAACGTAGTCGCCGCAAGCGCACTTCGAAAAGGAATGGCCGCATCCGCGGTTGTGGCAACAAAACTTGTGCTGAAGTTCAGACCAAAGATCCTCGCAATGACAGGAATTTGTGCCGGTGTGAAGGGTAAGACAAATCTAGGCGATGTAGTTGTGGGAGATCCCACTTGGGATTGGGGTAGCGGAAAACATGCCCAAGACGAAGAGGGTTCCTCGATCTTTAGGCTGTCGCCAAAACAAAGTGAGCTAAATGTTGGAGTTGCTGCTCGTTGCGACGAGATTGCGCGTTGCGCCGAGTTTAGGCGAACTATTCGAGCTAATTGGCAGGGCGATTTTCCACCTGGCAGTTTTAACTGTCACATCGGCCCGATGGCATCTGGAGCTAGCGTGATTGCCAATTCGGCTGTGGCCGCGGAGATTCTGGTTCAGAATCGCGACCTAATTGCTATTGAAATGGAGGCGTTTGCCGTAATGGTTGCCTCCGAATATGCAACCACGGATCCGCTCCTCGCAATTGCCGTCAAGAGCGTTTGTGATTTTGCAGACAGGGAAAAACAGGACGATTGGCAGGCTTACGCTGCGTATACCAGTGCGCAGTTCATTGCCGAACTAGCCAAGCGGCATTTCGCTGAAATCTAATCTGGCACCCTTGGTGGGCGCGTGTGCCCTGATGTTTCGGGGCTAGAAGCATCTCGACGCAGTTGACCGGCCACGTCTGTCTGGAGTTAGCAGGACTCTCGATCCCGGTGTCCTCTGCTCGGATCGGGATTCGAGGACCGCATCGTCAAATTGCGGCGACTGCTGCTGGCCGATGGACCACTGTTCCTGCTGTCACGAGTGTTCTGCGTGCCACGCGGGTAGTTCGGTGGGCACTAGGTCTCCCCGAACGCTCAGTGCCAAACCGGGGCGTAGGAAGGTCAGATGCTGGACCGTCGAAGTTCAGTGAAGGCCGACGGACCGGCTAGCCCTACCTCCCGCTTCATCCCCCCTTTTCTGCAGTCCGTCGCCCCCCGCTGGGGGAGCGCGGTCCGGCTTGCTATGGTGTGCTACATCAGCAACACACCGGCGCTTCCGCGCCCCGCGTCATGCACAGCTGGAACGATCAAGCGCCGATCTATCAGCAGCTCGCCGACCGACTGGCGACGCAGCTGCTCGACGGCGACCCTCCTGAAGGCGAGGCGCTGCCCTCCGTGCGCACCCTCGCCAGCCAGTACCTCATCAACCCGCTGACCGTCAGCCGCGCGCTGCAGGCCCTTGTCGACGAGGGCCTCGTCGAGAGCCGCCGCGGCCTGGGCATGTACGTCCGCGACGGCGCCCGGATCCGGTTGCTGCACACCGAACGCCAGCAGTTCCTCCAGGAGGAATGGCCCCGGTTGCGGGAGAAACTTCGCCGACTGGGCCTCAAGCCCCAGGACCTGAATTGGGAGGACGCATGAAGACGCTCATCGAGGCCAGCCATCTGAGCCTGAATTACGGACGCAAGGCGGCCCTCCAGGACCTGTCCTTCACCATCCCCGCCGGCCGCGTCGTCGGGCTGCTTGGCCACAACGGCGCCGGCAAGACCACGCTGATGAAGACACTCGTCGGACTCAAGCGCGCCGAAGGCGAGCTCCGCGTGCTCGGCCTGGATCCCCATGCGGACCGCGCCCAGCTCCTGACCTCCCTCTGCTACATCCCCGACGTCGCCGTGCTGCCGCGCTGGGCCAAGGTGTCCGAACTGATCCGCCTCATGACCGGCCTGCAGCCCGCCTTCTCGGCCGACCGCGCCCGGCAACTGCTCAAGCGCACCTCGGTCACCGAGAACGACAAGGTCAAGCACCTGTCCAAAGGCATGGTCACCCAGCTGCACCTCGCGCTGATCGCCGCCATCGACGCGAAGCTCATGATCCTCGACGAGCCGACGCTCGGCCTGGACGTGATGTCGCGCAAGAGCTTCTACGAGATGCTCATCGACGAGTGGTGCGACGGCGAGCGCTCGGTGCTCATCTCGACCCACCAGGTCGAGGAAGTCGAGACGCTGCTGTCCGACGTGCTCATGCTCGACGAAGGCAAGCTGGTGCTGAACATCTCGCTGGCGGAGATGGACGAGCGCTTCGTCGCGCTGTCGCATGACCCCGACGCCGCCGAGCTGGTCGCCGCCAACCACCCGCTGCTGCGCTACCGCGTGCAGGGCCGGCCCGCCGCGCTGTTCGACGGCGTCCCGCCCGATGCCGTCGCGCACCTGGGCCAGCGGGTGCGCCCCAGCCTCGTCGACCTCTTCATGGCGCTGACCCGCAAGCCGGAGCGCCAGGCCACCGAGGCCTGACCCGCCCGGTTGCGAATCACGGCGACCCCCAGCGACCCTCTTCAAAGGATCACCCCATGACGCTCTTCAACACGCTGCTCCTGCGCGAGTGGCTGCAATACAAGCGGGCCTGGATCGGCCTGGTGCTGGCGCCCGTGCTGGTGCTGCTGGCCCTGGTGCCGTTCAGCCAGGTCGACGGCATCGACGTGCCCAGTCCCGAACCGGTCGCGCTGATCGCCGGCCTGCTGACCGTCGGCCTGGTGCTGGCCTTGTCCCTGGCCGTGTCCGTCTATCAGCTGATGGGCCTGGCCCGGCGCGACCAGCAGGACCGCTCGATCGAGTTCTGGTCCTCGCTGCCCGGCAGCCATGCGGCCAGCGTCGGCGCGCCCATCGTCGCCCACGGCATCCTGGTCCCCGTCGCCGCCACGCTGCTGGCGCTGGTCGGCGGCGCGATCGTCGGCTCCGCGATGGCGTTCAAGGAATTCGGTTTCGCTGCGCTGCAGCAGACGCAGTGGGGCGCGCTGTTCGCCGCCACGACCTGGCTGGGCCTGCGACTCGCGGTCGGGCTGGTGCTTGCCGCGCTGTGGTTGTCGCCGATCGTGCTCGCGCTGATGGCCGCCTCGGCCTGGCTCAAGCGCTGGGGCGCGCCGCTGCTGGTCATCGGCGTCGCGGCCTTCCTCAACATCTACAAGAACGAGACCGCCGCCGAAGTGCTGCGCAATGCGCTCATCACCCAGGTCGCCGGCGTCGGGCGTTCTTTGGTCCAGAGCGGGACAAGATTGGTCATCGACTCTGACAAAGAAGGTCACCTCAACCTGCAGGACTTCTTCGACATGCTCTACCGCTTCCCGGATTACGCCCGGGAAGGACTCCCCCAGGTCCTGCAGGCCGCCTGGCATCCGCAGTTCATCGGCGGACTCTTCATCGCCGGTCTGTGTTTCTGGCTGCTGGTCCTGCAGCGCAAGCGCAGCCTCTGAACGCAGACGGAAGTCCCGAACGAAAAAGGCGCTCCCGAGGGAGCGCCTTTCACTTGGTCGGCGACAACTCGTCCGCGACGGTCGACGACCTTCAGGCGACCGTCGCCGCGGCCGTCGGCGCCAGGACCTGGCGCAGATCGCCTTCGGCATGGTCGAGCCAGGCCATCGCGGCCAGCAGCGCCAGCACGGCGACGGCGGCACCGAGCACCGGCAGCAGCAGGCGGCGCCATCGGTGAGCGGCAATGGGAGGCTGCGCGGGCACCGGCGGCGCGGCGCCGTGGAGACGGGCAGGGGCTTTCATGGCGGAACTCCGGAGAAAGGCAGGATCGCGGGAGATCGCCGCCGGGCTCAGGGCAGCACGGCGCCCAGGCCCCACAGCAGCGTCGGATAGACGGCGCCCCAGGCCACCGCGAGGATCGCGAGGGCCTTGATGCCGACGAAGATCGGCGGGACGTGCTTGGCGGTGACGGCGGGCTTCGACATGGTGCGCTCCTTGAGCTGGCAGCTCATGGAATGCAAACGGCGTGCCAGTCCCGCGCGTTGACGGCATCGACCGTCCAGAACATGACGTTACTCACGCGCTACCGGACTGACATGCGCTCACGCGCTCCGGTCCACCCGCAGCGCCAGCAGCACCGAGGTGTGCGTCTTGATCACGCCCTCGATGTCGCCGATCTCGTCGAGCAGCGCGTCGAGTCGCGCCGTGCTGTCGGCGCGCAGCGTGGCCATGTAGTCGAACTCGCCGCTGACCGACGCGAGCTGGCGCAACTCCGGCAGTCGCGAGAGCCGCTTCACCACCTCACGCCCCGCGCGGGGCTGCACCGTGATGCCGACGAAGGCCTGCACGCCGCGCTCGACCGCCTCGCCGCCCAGACGCACGGTGTAGCCGGCGATCAAGCCCTCGGCCTCCAGGCGCGCCAGCCGCGCCACCACGGTGGTGCGGGCCACGCCCAACTTGCGTGCAAGGTCGGCGGTGCTTTCCCGCGCATTCGCCTGCAGCAGCGCGATCAGGTCGCGGTCGGTCCGGTCGCGCAGGGTCGCGGGCGACGAGGGGAGCGATTCGGACGCCGGGTCCGGCGCGGTCTTCCTGGCATTCATGGGCGGGCCTTCGACAGGCTGTGACGGAGTTCTCGGGATAAACCCTCGTTTTCGCCGGAATGAATGATCCGGCTGACGAATCGTCAGTATCGACCTGTTTTCCGTCGAACTCGTGCTTTCTTTCGTCAGCGGAGGTTCCGACACTGCCCGCATCGCATCTGAAACCTCATCCGCACAGGATCACAAGGAGTACGACATGAAAGTGGCACTGCTGGGCGCCGGACACATCGGCCAGACCATCGCGCGACTGCTGCAGGGCAGCGGCGACTACCAGGTCACCGTGATGGACAAGAACGCCGGCGCGCTGAAGCTGCTGGCCGGCCAGGGCGTCGCGACGAAGACCGTCGACACGGAGGACAAGGCCCAGCTCGCCGCCGCGCTGCGCGGCAACGACGTGGTCGTGAACGCGCTGCCGTACCACCTGGCCATCACCGCCGCGCACATGGCGCTGGAAGCCGGCTGCCACTACTTCGACCTGACCGAGGACGTGGCCGCGACCAAGGAGATCAAGCGCATCGCCGAAGGCGCGAAGACCGCCTTCATGCCGCAATGCGGCCTGGCGCCGGGCTTCATCGGCATCGTCGCGCACCACCTGGCTAAGAGCTTCGACTCGCTCAGCGACGTCAAGATGCGCGTCGGCGCGCTGCCCGCGTTCCCGACCAATGCGCTGAAGTACAACCTGACCTGGTCGGTCGACGGCCTGATCAACGAGTACTGCCACCCCTGCGAAGCGATCCACGACGGCGCCCTGATCGCCGCGCTGCCGCTGGAAGGCCTGGAGCACTTCTCGCTGGACGGCACGGAGTACGAGGCCTTCAACACTTCCGGCGGCCTGGGCACGCTGTGCGAGACCTGGGAGAACAAGGTCCGCAACCTGGACTACAAGACCGTCCGTTATCCGGGTCACCGCGACCTGATGATGTTCCTGCTGGACGACCTGGCGCTGAAGAACGACCAGGAGAAGCTCAAGGACATCATGCGCAAGAGCATGCCGGCGACGATGCAGGACGTGGTGCTGGTGTTCGTGACCGTGTCGGGCATGAAGAACGGCGTGCTGATGCAGGAAGTCTTCGCCCGCAAGATCTTCGCGGAGCGCGACGGTGCACAGCCGCTGTCGGCGATCCAGATCACCACCGCCGCCGGCATCTGCGCCGCGGTCGACCTGTTCCGCGAAGGCAAGCTGCCGCAGTCGGGCTTCGTCCGTCAGGAAGAAGTGGCGCTGCCCGATTTCCTGGCCAACCGCTTCGGCAAGGCGTACCAGCAGTCGCGACAAGTCGAGTCGATCGGCTGAACGATCGGCTGATCGCACGACCCGCCTGAACGCCTGAAGGAGAATTCCCCGATGACTTCCACCACCACCGACCTGCTGGCCGCCCTGGGCGTGCCGGCCGCCGCCGTCACCGGCGGCGCCATGACCGTCCGCAGCCCCATCGACGGCGCCGTCATCGGCGCGGTCCACGAGGCCAAGGCCGCCGACATGACTGCCGCGATCGCGAACGCGCAGCAGGCCTTCCTGGCCTGGCGCGCCGTGCCGGCGCCCAGGCGCGGCGAACTGGTCCGCCTGTTCGGCGAAGAACTGCGCGCCAACAAGGCGGCCTTGGCCCGCCTGGTCTCGCTGGAGGCCGGCAAGGTGACCAGCGAGGGCGAAGGCGAAGTGCAGGAGATGATCGACATCTGCGATTTCGCCGTCGGCCTGTCGCGCCAGCTGCACGGCCTGACGATCGCCAGCGAGCGTCCCGGCCACCGCATGATGGAGCAGTACCTGCCGCTGGGCGTGGTGGGCATCATCTCGGCCTTCAATTTCCCCGTCGCGGTGTGGGCGTGGAACTCGGCGCTCGCCCTGGTCTGCGGCGACACCTGTCTCTGGAAGCCCAGCGAGAAGACCCCGCTGACGGCGCTCGCGACGCAGGCGCTGTTCGAGAAGGCGGTCGCCCGTTTTGACGGCGCCCCGAAGTTCCTGTCGCAGGTCCTCATCGGCGGCGCCGCTGTCGGCGAAGCGATGGTCGACGACACGCGCGTCGCGCTGGTCTCCGCGACCGGCTCGACCCGCATGGGCCGCGCCGTCGGCCCGCGCGTCGCGGCGCGCTTCGGCCGCTGCCTGCTGGAGTTGGGCGGCAACAACGCCATCGTCGTCACGCCGAGCGCGGACCTGGACCTCGCCGTGCGCGGCATCCTGTTCGGCGCTTACGGCACGGCCGGCCAGCGTTGCACGACGACGCGACGCGTGATCGCGCATGAATCGATTCATGACGAGCTCGTCGCCCGCCTGGACCGCGCCCGCGCCCAGCTGAAGATCGGCAGCCCGGTCGAGCCCGGCAACCTGATCGGTCCGCTGATCGACAAGGCCGCCTTCGACGCCATGCAATCGGCCCTGGCCGCGGCGCGCGAGCAGGGCGGCGAGGTCAGCGGCGGCGAACGCGCCCTGGCGTCCCAGTACCCGGAAGCCTACTACGCGGTGCCGGCGCTGGTCCGCATGCCGGCGCAGTCGGCCATCGTGAAGCACGAGACCTTCGCGCCCATCCTGTACACGCTGAAGTACAAGACGCTGGACGAGGCGATCGCGCTGCAGAACGACGTGCCGCAGGGGCTGTCCTCGGCGATCTTCACCAACGACATCCGCGAGGCCGAGACCTTCGTCAGCGCCAGCGGCTCCGATTGCGGCATCGCCAACGTGAACATCGGCACCTCGGGCGCGGAGATCGGCGGCGCCTTCGGCGGCGAGAAGGAAACCGGCGGCGGCCGCGAATCCGGCTCCGACGCATGGAAGGCCTACATGCGCCGCACCACCAACACCGTCAACTACTCGCGCGAGCTGCCGTTGGCGCAAGGGGTGAAGTTCGATGTCTGAGCGGAGCGCGGATCTGGAGGCATTGACGACGCTCAACGCCAAGGTCACCGCGGCGAGGGACAGCGGGCTGTTCCAGCTGCTGCGTGGCGCGCTCGGCGACGAGGCCGCCCGCGACGCCTTCGCGCGCGTGCAGGTCGTGCCGGCGTTGCTGCGTCCGGTTGGCGAGCCCCTCTCTCCCCTCTCGCGCATCTCGCGCGCCGAACTGGCGCAGGCGCTGAACATGGCGCTGTTCCTCGACGTGACCGACCGCGTGCCGATGGCGGCCGCTTACGTGGCCGATCTGCAGCGCGACGGGCAGCAACTCGTCTTCGACCACGGCGCGCTGCGCACGGTGGCGTGGCCCTCGGGCGCGCTGCCGCCGGGCGAGGCCGCGATCACGCGCGTGCTGAGACCGCTGGGCTTTGCGATGGCGGCGACCTATCCGCTGCCGCGTCTGAAGATGACCGGCCGCGCCTGGCGCCATGCCGATTTCCCGGAAGACATCGCCCAGTTCTTCGTCTCGGAGCTGCATCCCGAGCAGTTCTCCGGCAGCTTCCAGGGCGCGGTGACGCGCGTGCTGTCGACGTCGCAGGATCCGCTGGCGCCGGCTGACCTGGCCCTGCTGGAGCACCTCGCGCGCGACGGCGAGCTGCCGATCGGGTCCGCCGTGGCGCTGCTGCCCAAGCTGGTGGGTTGTTTCGCCCGGCAGCATGCGCTGTTCGAAGCGGACGACTACCAGCTCCTGCTCACCGAGTCGGCGGAGATGGCCTGGATCGCGACCGAAGGCAACGCCTTCAACCATGCGACCGATCGCGTCGCCGACATCGAAGCCGTCGTCGCGGCGCAGCGCGCACTCGACCGGCCAGTGAAGGACTCGATCGAGACCTCGGCGACCGGTCGTGTGCGCCAGACGGCGTTCAAGGCGGCGCGCGTGATGCGTGAGTTCCTCGATCGCGGCCAGCGCGTGAGGCTCGAAGTCCCGGGCAGCTTCCATGAATTCATCCAGCGCGCGCCGTTCGATGAGTCGGGGGCGCTGGACCTGGCCTTCGACGCGGGCAACGCGACCGGCATCTTCAAGATGACGGCCGGCGCGGCGAAGGACGCCGACACCACCGGCGAGGCCGCGGCGTGCTGAGCTTCCAGGCCGGCGGCTTCCTCGCGGAAGCGATCGCCGTCTGCGGCGAGGCCTTCGTGCAGGTGGGCGCGGACATCGAGACGCGCTATCTGCAGCCCGCGCGATACGCGGCGGGGCGTGCGGCCGCGCTCGTGCGTCCCGGGAGTCGCGACGAAGCGGCGCGCGTTCTGGCGCTCGCGGCGGCCAGCGGACTCCGCGTGGTGGTGCAGGGCGCGCACACCGGGCTGGTCCGCGCAGGCACGCCGGACGACGCGAACGGCGAGGTGCTGCTCAGCACCGAGCGGCTGCGCGAGGTTTTCGAGCTCGACCTGCTCGACCGCACGCTGCGCGTATCGTCGGGCTTCCGCCTGTCCGAGATCAACGAACGACTCGAACCGCACGGTCTCTGGTTCCCGGTCGACCTGAGCGCCGATCCTTCGATCGGCGGCATGGTCGCCCACAACACCGGTGGCACGCGGATGCTGCGTTACGGCGACGTGCGCGCCAACACGCTGGCGCTGGAGGTCGTGCTGGCGGAACCGGCGGGTCAGGTCTTGCGCCTGGGACAGGGCCTGCAGAAGGACAACTCGGCGCTGGCGCTGGGGCAGCTGTTCATCGGCTCGTCGGGCAGCCTGGGGCTGGTCAGCGAGGTCACGATCAAGCTCTCACCGTTGCCGCGTCAGCGCGCCGTGGCCCTGGTGGCGCCCTCATCGCTGGAAGAGGTCTTTCCGCTCTACGCCGACGTGATGCAGCGTTGGGGCGGCCTGGTGTCCGCCTTCGAAGGCATCAGCCGCGCGGCGCTGGAAGCCGGACTCCACGGCCAGGACGTCGCGCGGTGGTTCGAAGGGCAACTGCCGGACTACGCGATGCTCATCGAGCTCAGCAGCGAGCTGCCGGCGGATCAGCTCGCCCTCGACGGCCTGCTGCAGGGCTGGCTCGAAGGCGAATTCGAATCCGGTCGCGTGCGCGATGCGGTGCTCGACGCCGACGAGGCGATCTGGGGCCTGCGCCATCGCATCAGCGAAGGACTGCGCGTGCAGGGCAAGGTGATCGGGCTGGATCTCTCGCTGCCGCGCCGGCACTTCATGGCCTTTCGCGCGCGCGGAGCGGCCTGGCTGGCCGAGCGCTTCCCGCAAGTGCGGCTCGCCGACTTCGGCCACCTCGGCGACGGCGGGATGCACTTCAACATGGTGTGGCCGGCGACTGCCGGGGCGCTCTCGGCGGAGCAAGAGCTGAGCCTGCGCGAGGGCCTGTACGCGCTGGTCGCGGAGCTCGGCGGATCGGTCAGCGCGGAGCACGGGGTCGGTCCTCAACTGCAGGCGGCGTACCGCGCGCATTGGGAGCGGGTCGAGCCTGCGATGCTGGATTGGGCGAGGAGAGTACAGGCGTTGTGGGATCCGCACACCCGTCTTGGAAAAGTGAGTTGGGGCGGCTGAATCGCTTGCCTGATTCCAAAACCGTGCTAAAGTCCAATTCTTCGCTGCAGACAGCAGTCAAACGCAATAGCAGCGAAGAAAAATCCTGAAAGCCCAGGTGGCGGAATTGGTAGACGCACTAGTTTCAGGTACTAGCGGGTAACTCCGTGGAGGTTCGAGTCCTCTCCTGGGCACCAAATCTGAAAAGCCGGCTTCCAGCCGGCTTTTCTCATTCTGAGGCCCAGGAAGTGATGTCCAGTGGACATCACGGGGGGCTCGAATGGTTTGGACCGGGAGGTCCAAACCGGGGTCGCGCTTGCGTGACCGAGGCCTCTCCTGCGAAGTCAGCGAGTGCTGTGGCAAAGTCGGGCGAGCATTTCGGATCTCTATGCCGCCACGTAAACCCGCCACCATCATCGACGTCGCTCGCGAAGCGGGCGTCTCCATCAAGACGGTATCCCGGGTGTTGAACCAGGAGCCGGGTGTCCATGCCGAAACCCGCGAGGCGGTGCTGAAGGTCGTGGCCGACCTCAAGTACCGGCCGAAGCAATCGGCGCGCAGCCTGGCTGGCGGACGGTCTTTCCTGATCGGTCTGCTGTATTACGACCCGTCGGCGGCCTTCGTCGGCGGTGTGCAGCAGGGGGCGACCTTGCGCTGCCGCGAGGCGGGTTACCACCTCGTTGTCGAATCCCTCCACAACGACGCGCCCGACCTCGCGATGCAGGTCGACCGCATGGTCTCGGCGCTGCGTCCCGACGGCATGATCCTCACGCCTCCGCTCTGCGACAACCCGCAGGTGCTGTCCGCGCTGCGCGAGAGCCAGACCCCGTGCGTGCTGATCTCCCCGGCCGCCGACGAGCCCGACCATCCCAGCGTCCGCATGGACGACGTGCATGCGGCGGAGGAGATCACCAACCTGCTGATCAGCCTCGGCCACACACGCATCGCGATCATCAAGGGCGCGAAGGAGCAGGTCGCGTCCAAGCGCCGCTACCAGGGCTACCTGGCCGCCTTGAAGGCGCACAAGCTGCCGCTGGACAAGGACCTGGTGGTGCAGGGGGACTTCACCTTCGACACCGGTGTCGAGGCCGCCTATCAATTGCTGAGCCGGCGTCAGCGCCCCACCGCAGTCTTCGCGAGCAACGACGACATGGCGCTGGGCGTGCTGGCCGCGGCGCAGCGACTCGGCCTGGCGGTGCCTGGCGACCTCTCGATCGCCGGCTTCGACGACACGCCCGCCGCCGCGCGCGTGTGGCCGCCGCTGACGACGGTGCGTCAGCCGATGGACGACATGGCGCGCGCTGCCGTCGACCTGCTGATCGGCTCGCCGCGTGACGCCGAGCCCGACGCGGAAGCCGAAGCGTCCGCGAAGCCCAGGCACCGCGTCCTGCCGCACGAGCTGGTGGTGCGCGACTCCACGGCGGTGCTCGGCACGAAGGCCGCGCCGCGGCTCAGGAAGGCCTGAGCGACCTCGAGCGACTTTACGCCGCGCGCTTGCCCGTCCGCGCGAGCAGCTGTTCGATCAGCACCCGATGCGGCGGCAGATCCCGCAGCGCATGCGCGCCGAGCTGCGCGATCGTCGCGAACTCCTTCCGCGCCTCCTCGCTGCGCATCAACGCGGCAGCGCCTGTTCCCAGCTGCGTCTTGAATTCCATCCCGTAGAGGACGTACTGCCAACTGGCCGGCAGGTACATCTCGACGTCGGTGATGAAGTCCAGCCGTTGCGGCGGTCGGCAGCGCCACATCGCGAGCTTCTCCTTCAGCGTGTCGGTGAACGACGCGGGATCCGCGTTGTCGCGCCAGAACGCCGTGTCCGTGCGCTGCGTCAGTCCGTAGTGGAGCTTGATGAAGTCGACGATGCGCGCGTAGCGCTCCTTCATGAACGCATTGAAGTGCTTCGCCACCGGCGCAATGTCGCCGTTGAACGGGAACAGCTGTCCGATGAGATAGGCGGCGGTCTCGATGAGCCCGATGCCCGACGATTCCAGCGGTTCCAGGAAACCGCCCGACAGCCCGACCGCCACGCAGTTCTTCACCCACTGCGTCTCGCGGTACCCGACGTCGAGCACGAGCTTGCGCGGCGTCAGCGTGTCCGACGCGGGGCCGATGTATCGGCGCAGCGCCCGCTCCGCCTCCTCGTCGTCGCAATGCCGGCTGCTGTAGACATGGCCGATGCCGCGCCGCTCCTGAAGCCCGATGTCCCAGATCCAGCCGTGGTCCTGCGCGCTCGCGATCGTGTACGACGCGATCGGCGCATCGGGCCGCGCATACGGCACCTGCATAGCCAGCGCGCGGTCGACGAAGAGCACATCGTTCAAGGACTTGAACGGCGAGTCCAGCGCTTCTCCGATCAGCCGCGCACGGAAGCCGCTGCAATCGACGTAGAGCCCGGCCGTCAGGGGGCCGGCCTCCTTCGTGTGCACCGCGGCGATGGCGCCCTGTTCATCGAGGTCGACGCGATCCACGGTCGCGATCACGCGCTTCACGCCGAGCGCCTGCCCGTGCTCCGCGAGCAAGGCGGCGAAGCGCCCGGCGTCGAAGTGATACGCGTAGTTCAGCGGTCCGAGGAAGTCCCCGTCGCTCGCCCGCTTCGGCCCGTGCCTCGCATCCGCGACGGCCTTCTGCAGCGTCACCGCCTCGGCGAATGCGCGTCCCTGGCCGGCCTCGCCCATCAGCCAGTACGGCAGCAGCTCCGGCGCGCCGGGGCGCTGGCTCGGCTGGCTGAACGGATGGAAGTAGTGATCGGCGCCCGCCGCCCCCGGCGGGCGCACCCAGTGCTCGAAGCGGATGCCCTGCTTGTAGGTGGCCGAGCAGGCGTCGAGGAATTCAGCCTCCCCGATGCCGATCGCCGACAGCGTCCCGCGGATCGACGGGAAGGTGCCTTCGCCGACGCCGATGATGCCGATGTCGCTGGACTCCACCAGCGTGATGCGGACGCCGCCGTGCGCGGTGCCGAGCTGCCGCGCGAGGAACGCGGCAGTGAGCCAGCCGGCCGTGCCGCCGCCGACGATGAGGATGTCCTGGATGGGCTGCATGGCTTGTCTCCTGTTGTCTTCTTCGGAACCGCGTCGTGATCGCAGGCGGTCGCGTCAGGATCGCGCCTGCACGGGGTCTGCGATCTACGGGTAAATGATAGTGAGCAAAATGACAACGATGTCAGTCCAAGCGTTGACAACGTTGTCATGCGTTGCCTACGATGCACTCAAATTAGAAGAACACGACCCGGAACAGAGCTTCATCTCGAAAGCCACCCAGGAGACAACATGACTGACCGCCTCATCCGCCGGCCGCGCCTCGGCCTTTCCACGCCCGTCCAGATCGCCGTGCTCGCGCTGCTGGCCGGAGCGTCCCACGCCCAATCGACCGAGGCGCCCGCGCCTGCGCCGCAGGCCGAGAGCAGCAGCTCCGCCTCGACGTCGTCGGCCACTGCCGGCGAGGGCAAGGAAAACAAGGCGCTGCCCCAAGTCGTCGTCACGGCGACCAAACGCGCAACCTCGCTGCAGAAGACGCCTATCGCGGTGACCGCGATCAGCGCGTCCACCATCGACGACGCCCACGTCAAGAGCATGCTCGACGTGTTCAACCTGGTGCCCAGCATGCAGGGCACGGGGCAGGGCGACCACGGCATCGTGAGCATCACGCTGCGCGGCATCGGCAACGACTCCGCCAAGACCGAATACGCCGACCCCGAGGTCGCGCTATTCGTCGACGGCGTCTTCGCGCCGCGTCCCGAAGGCGCCGCGACCATGCTGTTCGACCTGGACGGCATCGAAGTGCTGCGCGGTCCGCAGGGCACGCTGTGGGGACGCAACTCCACCGTCGGCACCATCAACATGAAGACCGCCAAGCCGGTGTTGAAGGACAACTCCGGCTACGTCGAACTGGGCACCGGCACCTACAACCGCCTGGGCGCCAAGGGCGCCATCAACATCCCCCTGGGCGACACGCTCGCGGCGCGCGTGGCCTTCATCCACGAGCAGCACGACGGCTACGTGGACTACCAGAAGCCGACGCAGTACACGATCGCGCAGCAGCAGGCCGCCTACAACGCGGGCAACACGGCCGGCACCTTCCCGCCGTTCCAGCCGATCAACTACAACCTGTTCACCACCGGCGGACCGAAGTACAACGCGCAGGACCAGACCGCCGCGCGCCTGAGCTTCCTGTGGCAGCCGATCAAGGCCTTCCGCTGGGACGTGTCGGTGGAGCAGTTCGCCGACCGCGGCACGCCGGCGATGAGCCTGATGCAGACGCCGCGCGAAGGCCAGAAGTTCTGGTCCGCGCTGATCGACACCGCGCCGTCGCTCAAGCGCGACTCGACCTCGATCCGCAGCCGCGCCGAATACGACATGGGCGGCATGTCGCTGGCCTACGTCGCGGGCTACACCCACTTCAAGGGATCGGGCACCTACGACCAGGACTTCGGCGTCCAGATGCCGACGAGTTTCACGACCGGCGCGACCCACCAGGAAGACAACACCGTCTGGACCAGCTACCGCAGCCAGAGTCATGAAGTGACGCTGCAGAGCACGGCCAAGCAGACCATCGACTGGGTGCTGGGCCTGTACTACGCGGCCGAGGACAACGGCATCCGCTTCGACATCCCGATCATGAACGGGACGCAGCAGGGCACCGTGAACTGGCAGGGCTCGTTCATCCAGCCCAAGGAGACGGTCGATTCCAAGGCCGCCTTCGGTCAGGCGACCTGGAACCTGACCGACGCCTTCCACGTGACCGGCGGCCTGCGCTACACGCACGACGACCGCAAGAACATCGGCGGGCGCGGCTGGACCTGGAACGGCAACCCGGCGGCGCCGCAGATCCCGCTGAACCCGACGATCGATCCGACCGATCCGGCCAACGGCTACGTCGCGGGCAACATCAACGACGCCCACTACAAGGGCAGCAAGACGACCTGGCTGGCGCGCGCGACCTACGACATCGACAAGAGCTCGATGGCCTACGGCAGCGTGTCCACCGGCTACAAGTCCGGCGGCACCGGCGACGGCGGCCTGCCCTACGGCCCGGAGACGCTCACCAACTACGAAGTCGGCTACAAGACGTCGTTGCTGGACGGCCGCATGACTTTCAACGTCAGCGCGTACCACATGAAGTTCAAGGACTTCCAGTTCAGCGCGCCGGTGATCGTCAACGGCAACCGCCAGTTCGCCTACTCCAACGCGGAGGGTGCCAAGGTGTCCGGCCTTGAACTCGAGACCGCGTGGATGATCACCAACGACGACAAGCTGATGCTGTCGGCCTCGTACACGAAGACCAAGCTCGGCGCGCTGGTGGCCGCGTCCAACGACTACCAGCTGCCGACCTGCTTCGACACGACGCTGGGCGGCAACTGCCTGAACGTCACCGGCAACGAACTGCCGCACGCACCGAAGGTGGCGATCCAGCTGATGTACGAGCACGTCTTCCCGCTCGCCAACGGCGACCAGGTCGCGCCGCGCATCAGCTACCACTACCAGTCGGCCAACTGGCTGTCGGTCTTCAACCTGGGCGACGGCGACCGTCAGAAGGCCTACTCGACGGCGGACATCAGCGTGCGCTACACGTCGAAGAAGAACTGGTACGTCGACGGCTTCGTGCGCAACGTGTCGGACGAGAAGATCAAGACCAGCGCGGGCAGCTCGGTGAGCTTCGCCAATCCGGTGTGGACCGCGCAGTACGCGGCGCCTCGGACCTTCGGCCTGAACGCGGGCTACAACTTCTGACCGCTGTGCCCGATGTCCACCTGACCCGGCGATCGGCAGCGCGTGCGCTGCTGGTGGCCGGGGCGGCCGCCGCGCTCCCAGGCGTCTTTCCTGGAGCGGTGTCGGCGGCGGCCCAGGTGGCCCCGACGCGCGCACCGACCTCGGTGCTGCGCGTCGCCACATTCCCCGACCTCGACCGCGCCGCGATCGCGGCCGCGCCACGGTGGCGCGCGCTGCATCCGGAGGTCGAGCTCAAGTTGCTGTCGATGCAATACGCGGATCACCACCTGTCGATGACGACGGCGTTGGCGACGGGCTCCGGCCTGCCCGACGTGATGGCGATCGACCTGCGCTACATCGGCAAGTTCGCCGGTTCGGGCGGCTTCGTCGACCTGAACCAGGCGCCGTTCCACGCCGCCGCGCATGCCGACGACTACGTCCGCTTCGCGATGGCGCAGGGCGTGGGCCCGAACGGCACCCAGGTCGCGATCCCCACCGACATCGGCCCCGGCACGCTGATCTACCGCAAGGACCTGCTCGACAAGGCCGGCGTCAGCGAAGCGGAGATCACCCGCGACTGGGCCTCGTACCTCGCCGCGGGCGAGCGCATCCGCAAGACCACCGGCGCCTACCTGATGGCCGACGCGGCCGATCTGCGTGACATCGCGCTGCGCCAGGGGCTGCAGGACGGCGAAGGCCTCTACTTCGATGCGGAAGGTCGCGTGCTCGTCGAGTCCGCGCGCTTCCGCCATGCCTTCGAACTTGGCCGCGCCGCGCGCCGCGCGGGCCTGGACGCCCGCGCGATCGCGTGGACCAACGACTGGGCAGCCGGCTTCAAGCAGGGCCGCATCGCGACGCAGATGATGGGCGCCTGGCTCGTCGGCCAACTGCGCAACTGGATCGCGCCGCAGACGACCGGTCTGTGGCGTTCGGCGCCGCTGCCCGGCGGCGTGCAGGCGGCGTACGGCGGATCGTTCTATGCGATCCCGAAGAAGGCCGCCAACAAGACCGCCGCCTGGGACTTCATCCGGCTGATGACAGCCGACGCGCAGGTGCAGTTGGAATCGCTCAAGGTGCTCGACAGCTTCCCCGCGATGCGCGCCGTCCTGCGCGATCCGGTGATGGACGAGCCGATCGCCTTCCTCGGCGGGCAACGCGCGCGCCAGCTGTGGCGCGAGACCGCGACGCGCATCCCCGCGATCCCCGTGAACCGATTCGATGTCCTGGCCACGACGGTGATCCGCGACGAGTTCGAGCGCGTCATTTCCAAAGGCAAGGCGATCGCGGAAGCCTTGGCCGATGCGCGGTATCTCATCGAGCGCCGCGCTCGCCGTCGCTGAGGGCCCACGCATGAACGCGCGCCCCTCTCCCTCGCTCGCCGCACCGCGCCCGTCCCGGGTGCGGTTGCCGGCGCTGCGGTCGCGTCGACTCGCGCCCTACCTGTTCATCGCGCCGTTTTTCGCGCTGTTCCTGGTGTTCAGCCTGTTCCCGCTGATCTTCTCGATCTACCTGTCGCTGCAGCAGTGGAATCCGGCAGAGGGCCTGCACACGATGCATTGGGTCGGGCTGGAGAACTACGGCTACGCGCTCACCGACCCGTGGTTCTGGGACGCGCTCTACAACACCGCCTGGTTCGCGCTGGTGGCCGGCGTGCCGCAGCATCTGGTCGCGCTGCCGCTGGCGTTCTTCATCCACCGGCGCTTCAAGCGCGGCCGGGACCTGATCGTCGGCGCGTACTTCGTCCCGTACATCACGTCGAGCGTGGCGATCGCGCTGATCTTCACGACGCTGTACTCGAAGGACTACGGCCTGATCAATGCCGCGCTGGCGGAGCTGACGCGCATCCCGTTCATCGGCAGCCCGCTGGCGTCGCTGACGGCGCTGAAGGACGGCGGCATCGACTGGCTGGGCGACGCCGACGTCACGCGGCCCGCCGTGGCCTTCGTCGTGTTCTGGCGCTACCTGGGCTGGAACCTGGTGCTCTACCTGTCGGGCCTGCAGGTCATCGACAAGGACCTCTACGAGGCGGCGACGCTGGACGGCGCCACCGAGTGGCAGCAGTTCTGGCACGTCACGCTGCCGCTGCTCAAACCGATGATGTTCTTCGCGGTGACGCTGACCATCATCGGCAACCTGCAGCTGTTCGAGGAACCCTTCATCCTCGTCGACGGCGAGAAGGGTGTTTCGTCGTCCGTGATGACGACGGCGATCTTCATGTACCGGACGGCGTTCTCGGACGGGGACTTCGGCACCGCCTCGGCGATGTCGTGGCTGATGTTCGTGCTGATCGCCGCGCTGACCTGGCTCAACGCGCGGTTGTTCGGCCGCGACCCGCGGAGCGCCCATGGCAAGCGCTGAACGCCATTCACGGGTCCGGTCGGCGTGGCCGGCGCGGCTGCTCGTGGCCGCGGGCGCAGTGCTGCTCGTGGCGCCGCTGTACTTCACCTTCGTCTTCGCGACCCACGGGCGCACGGAGATCTTCGACAACCCGCCGCCGTTGTGGTTCGGCGACGCGGCGGGCTCGAACCTGAGGCTGCTCGAAGAACGCCTGCCGTTCTGGCGCAACCTCGGCATGAGCCTGTACGTGGCCTCGATGACGACGGTGCTCAACCTGCTGCTGTGCTCGCTCGCCGGCTACGCCTTCGCGATCTACGAGTTCCGCTTCAAGGGCACGCTCTTCGCGATCGTGCTCGGCTCGATGATGCTGCCGGCGTTCATGCACATGATCCCGAGCTTCATGGTGATGGACGCGCTGGGCTGGATCGACGAGCCGCGCGCGCTCTACGTGCCGGCGGCCGCGAGCGCGCTGGGCATCTTCCTGATGCGGCAGTACATCGGCTCAGCCATCCCGCCCGACCTGATCGACGCCGCGCGCATCGACGGCTGCGGCGAGCTGCGCATCTTCTGGAGCATCGTGCTGCCGCTGCTGATGCCGGCGCTGGGGACGCTGGGCCTGATCACCTTCATCGCGAGCTGGAACAACTTCGTCGCGCCGCTGGTGGTGATGCGCTCGGCCGAGCACTACACGCTGCCGCTGGCGCTGCGTTCGATGCAGGCGCCCAACAACACCGAATGGGGCGCGCTGATGATCGGCAGCGCCATCGCGATGCTGCCCTTGCTGGTGGCGTACTTCTTCAGCGCCCGGCGGCTGGTCGCCGGGCTCACCTCGGGCGCCGTGCGCGGCTGACCGAACCGACGCCGGAAACGCCATGGCCACGACCGCTCCAGCGAACTCTCCTGCGACATCCGCCGCCGGCGCGATGTCCTCCCCCTCTTCGAATCTTTCGATCCCTACGACCACGACTGCCACCACCATGCACGCGAACGACGCCAACCCCGCCGCAGACACCGCCACCTTCCAATCGCTGATCCAGTCGTTGCCCGCGGATTTCCAATGGGGCTCCGCCACCAGCGCCGCGCAGATCGAGGGCGCGGCCCGTGAGGAAGGGAAGGGCGAGTCGATCTGGGACCGCTTTTGCGCCCAGCCTGGTCGCATCAAGGATGCGTCCAACATCGACGTGGCCTGCGACCACTACCGGCGCTATCCCGAAGACGTGAAGCTGATGAAGTGGCTGGGGCTGGATGCCTACCGCTTCTCGTTCTCGTGGCCGCGGGTGCAGCCGCTGGGACGCGGCGCCTGGAACGAGGCCGGCTTCGCCTTCTACGACCGGCTGATCGACGAGCTGCTCGCCGCCGGCATCAAGCCCAACGCGACGCTGTACCACTGGGACCTGCCGCAGGCGCTGGACGAGTCGATCGGCGGGCTGCTGTCGCGCGACGTGGTGCCGCTGTTCGCCGAGTACGCCGCCGAGATCGCGCGCCGCTTCGGCGACCGGCTGTCGACGATCGCGACGCTGAACGAGCCGTGGTGCTCGGCGACGCTGGGCTACGAGACCGCGCAGTTCGCGCCCGGCCACACCAACCGCGCCGAGGCCTACCAGGTCTCGCACCATCTGCTGATGATGCACGGCGCCGCGATCCAGGCGATGCGCGCGGTGGGCTCCGAGGCGCAGCTCGGCATCGTGCTGAACCACACGCCGTCCTTCCCGGCCGACCCGCTCAGCGAGGACGACCGCCGCGCCGCGCGCATCGATGACGGCACCAACGTGCGCTGGTACATGGACCCGGTGTTCCGCGGCCAGTACCCGGCCGACATCGTCGAGCACCTTGGCGCGGACGCGCCGAAGCTCCAGGACGGCGACCTGGCGCTGATCCAGCAGCCGCTGGACTTCCTCGGCATCAACTTCTACACACGCAGTGTGCTCAACGGGCAGCAGCAGTTCGTGACGCCGCCGGGGGAGCTCGGCTTCACCGACATGGGCTGGGAGATCTACCCGCAGGCGCTGACGCAGCATCTGCTGCGCATCACCCGCGAGTACACGCCGCCGCCCATCGTGATCACCGAGAACGGCATGGCGAACGCGGACCGCATCGTCGACGGCCGCGTGCCCGATGCCGCGCGCATCGCCTACCTGCGCGGCCACCTGGAGGCGCTGGCCCAGGCCGTGGCGCTGGGCGCCGACGTGCGCGGCTATTTCTACTGGAGCCTGCTGGACAACTTCGAGTGGAACTCGGGGTACCTCAAGCGCTTCGGGCTGTTCCACGTCGACTACGCGTCGCAGGAGCGGCTGGCCAAGGACAGCGCGCACTGGTATCGCGATGCGATCGCGGCGTTCAAGGCCGGTCGTTGAAGGGGCGTTGAGCGCGAGACGCTAAACACCCGCCGCGACGACGTCCGCCCTCGGGATCCGCCGGCGGGCTGTGGCAGCATCCGAGGCTTTTGCGGGCAGGCGAAGCGCTTGCCCGGCCAAGCTCTGGAGCATCGGTGAAGGAAGAGAAGGCATGAGACAAGGCGCAAAGACGGCGCCGGCGCGTTTGCTGGCGGATGTGGGCGCGACGCACGTGCGTTTCGCCAGTCAGGGCGGCGCGGCCGATCCGCTGGAACACGTGGCGCGGTATGTCTGCCAGGACTTCGATACGCTCGCGGACGCGATCTTCTATCACCTGCATCGCGAGGGCCTGCGGACGCCGCGCAGCTGCGCGATCGGCATCGCGACGGCGGTCACCGGCGATCACGTCCGGATGACCAACCACCACTGGAGTTTCTCCACGCGGGCGCTGCAGTCCGCGCTGGGCGCGGAGCGGCTGCTGGTGATCAACGACTTCACGGCGCTCGCGCTGGCGCTGCCGACGATCGGGCCGCAGTCGACACGCCAGGTCGGCGGCGGCGCGGCCGTCGTCGGCGCCGCCCGGGGGCTGGTCGGACCAGGAACGGGCCTGGGCGTCTCCGGCCTCCTGCCTTCCGAGGACGGGAACCCGATGGTCGCCGTCGGCGGCGAGGGCGGACATGCGACGCTGTCGTCCTACGATCCGGAGGAGCGCGCCGTGCTCGACCTGCTGCATCGCCGCTTCGGCCACGTGTCGGCGGAACGCGCGGTGTCGGGGCCCGGTCTCGAGAACCTCTACACCGCGTTGGCTGAACTCCGCGGGCTCAAGCTCGCGCCCGGCGAAGGCCGCAGCGCACTGGCCATCACCACGGCCGCCCTCGCGGACGAGCACTTCAGCAGCGACGTCCTCCGCATGTTCTGCGCCCTGCTCGGCGACATCGCCGGTCACGTCGCCCTCACGCTCGGCGCGCGCGGCGGGCTCTACATCGGCGGCGGCATCGTGCCCCGCCTCGGCGAGTGGTTCGATCGCAGCCCGTTCCGGACGCGTTTCGAAACCTGCGGACGACTGACCTCCTACCTGCGCGCCATCCCGACCTTCGTCGTCCATGAGGCGGATCAGGCGCCGCTGCTCGGTGCCAGCCGGGCGCTGGATCGGGAAGTGCTGACCCACTAAGAAAATCGGCCGGGAATCCCGGCCGATCTGCTTGGCGAAGGTCTGATTACCAGATCCGGATGCGGTCCTCGCTGGACTTGAACATCTTGTCGCCCGGCTTGGTCTTGAAGGCCTCGTGGAAGCCATCATGGTTGACGGCGGCACCGTTGGCGCGGAATTCCGGCGGCGAGTGCGGATCGATGGTCAGCAGCTGCAGCTTGCGCTCGTCGCGGGCCTTCTCGCGCCACGCCTGCGACCAGCCCATGAAGAAGCGCTGCTCCCCCGTGTAGCCGTCGATCACCGGCGCCGGCTTGCCGCCCAGCGAGCGCAGGTAGGCCTTGTACGCAATCTGCAGCCCGGACAGGTCGGCGATGTTCTCGCCCAGCGTCAGCTTGCCGTTCAGATGCTTCCCGGCGATGGGCTCATAGCCCTCGTACTGGGCGACCAGCTTGTTGCCGATGGCGTCGAAGGCCTTGCGGTCGTCGTCGGTCCACCAGTTGCGCAGCTTGCCGTCGCCGTCGAACTGGCTGCCCTGGTCGTCGAAGCCGTGGCTGATCTCATGCCCGATGACCGCGCCGATGGCGCCGTAGTTCACCGCGTCGTCCGCCTTCGTGTTGTAGAAGGGCGGCTGCAGGATGGCAGCCGGGAAGACGATCTCGTTGAGCGTCGGGTTGTAGTACGCGTTGACCGTCTGCGGCGTCATCAGCCACTCGCGGCGATCGACCGGCTTGCTGGCCTTGGCGGCCTGGCGCTTCCACTCGAAGACCGAGGCGCGCAGGTTGTTGCCCACCGGATCGCCGGCTTTCACCTCCAGCGCGCCGTAGTCGCGCCAGACGTCGGGGTAGCCGATCTTCACCATGTACTTGGACAGCTTGTCCTGCGCCTGCGCCTTGGTGGCCGGGGTCATCCAGCTCAGCTTGTCGATGGACTCCTTGTACGAGGCCAGCAGGTTGTTGACCAGCTGCACCATGCGCGCCTTGTCGGCGGCCGGGAAGTGGCGCTTGACGTAGACCTCGCCGACGGCCTCGCCCAGCGCGCCGTTGACGTTGCCCACGGCCTGCTGCCAGCGCGGCAGCTGGCTCTTCGCGCCGGTCAGCGCCGCGCCGTGGAAAGCGAAGTGCGCGTCGCGGTAGACCTGGGGCAGGGTCGAGGCGTTGGCGTCGAGCGTGCGGAAGGTGAGGTAGAGCTTGAGGTCGTCGAGCGAGGCTTCACCCAGCAGCTTCGCGGCGCCGGTCAGGTAGCTGGGCTGCGAGGCCGAGAGCTTGTCCAGGCCCGGCAGCGAGGCGGCGGTGAAGAAGGCGTTCCAGTCGAAGCCCGGCGCCTTCTGCGCGAGCTCGGCCGGCGTCATCGGGTTGTAGGTCTTCTGCGGATCGCGCAGCTCGACCTTGTCCCATTGCACCTGCGCCAGGCGCTCCTCGAGTGCCAGCACGCGCTGCGCGCTGCCCGCCGGATCGGCGATGCCGGCGGCCTTCGCCAGCGTCTGCAGATAGTCGACATAGGCGCCGCGGGCCTTGCCCAGGCGTTCGTCGTCCTTCTTCAGGTAGTAGTCGCGGTCCGGCAGGCCCAGTCCGCCCTGCCAGGTCTGCAGGCGGTTGATGGTGGGATCCTGGTAGTCGGCCTCGATGCCCAGCGGCACCGGCAGGTCGACGACGCCGGTCTGCGCGCCCAGCCAGGTGGCGAGCTGTTCGCGCGTCTGGATCGCGGCGATGCTGTCCAGCAGCGGCTTGATCGGCGCGAGGCCGGCCTTGTCGATCGCCGCGGTGTTCATGTAGGCGGCGTAGTAGTCGCCGATCTTCTGTTCGACGGTGCCGCCCTTGGCCTTCTTCTTCGAGAGGTCCTCGATGATGGCGCGCGCCCGCTTGTCGGAGAGGTCCGCGAGCAGGTGGAAGGCGCCGTAGGAGGACTTGTCGGCGGGGATCTCCGTGGTGGAGAGCCAGTGGCCGTTGGCGGCGCGGAAGAGGTCGTCCTGCGGGCGGACCGACTTGTCGTAGCCCTTGAGGTCGAGACCCGATTGCGGCGGCGCCGCCATCGCGAAGCTGCCCAGCTGCATCAGCAGGGCAAGGGTGGTGAGGCGGAGGGCAGTCTTCATCGCAAGCAGCTGTTGAGCGCGGGCCGGGCCCGACGAGACCCCCAGCCTATGCCAGAAGACAGGCCCATGACAAAAGGCATGAGCCCGCCTGTGGCGCCCGTCGCACCGGGACTTTCCTGCTTGCCGCAGAGCGGATCAGGTGGCTGGGGAGCGCCCGCCGGCGCCGGCCAGCGCCCCGGCCTTTACCTTTGCTTGACCGGCGGAGGCGGGCGATCGGGTGCTCAAGGTGAGGGCCGCGATGACGAGCGCCGCTCCTGTCCATTCCTGCATCGCCGGGTGCTGGCCCAGCGCGACGCTCATCAGCAGCGCGGACACCGGCACACCGTTCAGGAACAGCGTGCCTCGCGACGCGCCGAGTTGCCGCACGCCGAAGTTGAAGGCCACCACCGCCGCGACCGTGGGCACGGCCGCGATGTAGACGAGGTGCGGCACGACCGGTGTCACGTCGGACCAGGCAGGCGCGGCGATCCAGCCGCCGGCCGTCGCGGCGAGCGCGAACGCCACCTGCCACGGCAGTGCCGCGAGGGCGGTGAGACCGGTGTATTCGAGCGGGCTGAGCTCCGGCACCTGGGCCGCGCCGCGCGTGTAGAGCACCCAGCCGACGGTGCCCAGCAGGGTCAGCGCGTCGCCCAGCAGCATGTGCGGCGGACCGTCGGTGCGCCCCAGCACGCCGGAGACCAGGACGACCCCGCTCAGCGCCAGCACCGCCGCGCCGGCCACGGCGATGCCCGGCCGCTGGCCGTCGAGCAGCCAGCGCAGGAGGATCGTCGTCATCGGCATCGTCGCCATCAGGACCGCGCCGTGCGAGGGCAGCGAGAGCTTCAAACCCTCCAGCACGAGGATGCCGAAGAAGCCGTAGCCCAGCACGCCCTGGCGCGTCAGCGTGCCGAAGTGCGCGCGGAGCTTGGCCCAGGGCCGTTCGCCGAAGAAGACGACCAGCAGCGTCATGCCGACGCCCGCGAGCAGGTAGCGCAGCGCCGTGAACCAGATCGGATCGAGGCGGCTCAGCACCGGCTTGCCGACGAGGAAGAGGCTGCCCCACGAGACGGCCGCGAACAGCATCGCGACGGTGGCGGCATAGGGATTGGAGAGGCTCATGGCGGCCTTCGCTTTCGCAGGACTTCGATGGAACGGCAGTCTGGGCGCGGCCGCGCGCACGGTCCATGCGCATCTTTGGAACAGGCGTTTTGAGAATCCGAACGCGGGTCCGACGCCGGCTTGTCAGAATCCGGACCCATGGAGCTGTACCAGCTGAAGAGTTTTCTGGCCGTCGTGGCCGAACGGAACCTGACCCGCGCCGCGGAGAAGGTGTTCACCTCCGTGCCCGCCGTCAGCGCGCAGATCAAGGCGCTGGAGGAGGAGTTGGGCGTCCAGCTGTTCGAGCGCAGCTCGCGCGGCATGACGCTGACGTCCGCCGGCGAGAAGCTGGCCGAGGAGGCCCGTCGCACGCTGGATGCCGCGCAGCGCCTGCGACAGGCGGCCGCGCAGATCCGCGGCGAGGTGCAGGGCGTGCTGCGCATGGGCACGGTCACCGACCCGATCTCGCTGCGGCTCGGGGACGTGATGGTGAAGCTGGCCGAACGCCATCCCGGCATCGCGCTCCAGCTGATGCAACGGTTGTCGCTGCACAGCGTGCAGGCGCTGCGCCGGGGCGACGTGGACTGCGCCTACGTGCTCAACGAAGGCGGCTCCATCGACGGCCTCGACGTGCGCAAGCTCAAGCGGATGGAACTGGTCATCGCGGTGCCTCGCCGCTTCACCGACCGCGAGTGGCCGGTGTCGCGCGACGCGCTGCTCTCGCTGCCTTGGATCGAGACGCCCGCGAACTGCGGCCTGCGTCCCGCCGCCGAGCGGCTGTTCCGCGGGGCCGGCCGCGAACCCGGCCAGGGACTGATGGCCGAGACCGAAGCCGCGGTGCGCGGCATGGTCGCCAGCGGGCTGGGCGCGGCCATCCTCCGCAAGGACCAGGCCGAGGAGGCGGAGCGCGCCGGCGAACTGCGCATCTGGCCGCATTGGCAGGATGAGACCTGGCTGTGCTGGCTGCAGCGCGAAGGCGCCGACGACCCGGCGCTCGCCGCCGTGCGCGAGCTGGTGCTGGAGACCTGGGAGCACTGACCTCCGGACATTTCCCGACCGACCGGTCGGGCTGCGATACTCCGTCGATCACAACGGAGACGGCATCGTGGAGACCCTGCAGATATCGACCGACGCGCGTGGCGTGGCCCGCGTGACGATGAACCGGCCCGAGGTGTTCAACGCCTTCGATGAAGCCATGATCGCGGCCCTCGATGCCGCCTTCGAACGGCTCGGCCAGGACCCCGCCGTGCGCATCGTCGTGCTGGACGGCGCCGGCAAGGCCTTCAGCGCCGGGGCCGATCTCCAATGGATGAAACGCGCGTCGGAGGGGACGCAGGCGTGGAACGTCGAGGACGCGCGCCGCTTTGCCGGCATGCTGGACCGCATCGCGCGCTGCCCGAAACCGACGATCGCGAAGGTCCACGGCGTGGCATTGGGCGGTGGCGTCGGACTGACGCTGGCCTGCGACATCGCGGTCGCCGCCGCCGGGGCGCAGTTCGCGGTCAGCGAAGCCCGTTTCGGCATCCTGCCGTCGGTGATCGGTCCCTACGTGATCAATGCCGTCGGGCCGCGCGAGGCGCGTCGGCTCGCGTTGACGGCCAGCCGCATCCCCGCTGCCGAGGCGCTGCGGATCGGCATGCTGCACGAAGTCGTCGAAAGCGACGCGCCGGACGGCCTCGATGGCGCCGTCGAGCGCTGGATCGCGGAACTGCTGATGAACGGCCCGCGGGCGCAGGCGGAGATCAAGACGCTGTTCGCGCAGCTCGAGGTCGGTCCCGTCAGCGATCAGGTCCGCGAACTGACCGCGCAGACCATCGCCCGGGTGCGCCTGGGCGCGGAGGCGAAGGAGGGCTTCGCGGCCTTCCTCGGCAAGCGGCCCGCGAACTGGGTGCCCCGTCCCGATTGATCCGGGCCGGGAGCAGAACCGGACCGTGCGCCGCAACGTGCGCCGCAATGTGGACCGGAAGGCGAAGAACACGGAGACAGCAATGACGGAATCGACTGGATCGACGGGATCCTGGCGCGTCGGGACGGCACCGGCCGCGCAGGCGACGGTGGCGGTGATCGGGGCAGGCGTGATGGGCGCGGGCATCGCGCAGGTGGCGGCGCAGGCCGGCCATCCGGTCCGTCTGATGGACCTGCGCGAGGGCGCCGCGGCCGCGGCGATCGCGCAGATCGGCAAGGCGCTTGACGGCCTCGTGACCAAGGGCCGGATGGAAGCGGCGGAGCGGGAGGCGGTGATGGGCCGGCTCTCCCCGGCCGTCGCTACCGCCGACTTGAAAGAGGCGGCACTCGTGATCGAGGTGATCGTCGAGAAGCTCGAACCCAAGCAGGCGCTGCTGCGTGAGCTCGACGCGCTGCTGCCGCCGGACGCGCTGATCGCGTCCAACACGTCGTCCATCAGCATCACCGCGCTGGCCAACGGGATGACGACGCCGCGCCGCCTGGTGGGCATGCACTTCTTCAATCCGGTGCCGCTGATGAAGCTGGTGGAGGTGGTCTGGGGCGCGGAGACGGACCCGTCCGCCGCCGAGGCGATCGAACAGCTGTCCCGCCGCTGGGGCAAGACCCCCGTGCATGCGAAGTCGACGCCGGGCTTCATCGTGAATCGCATCGCTAGACCGTATTACGCCGAGACGCTGGCGCTGCTGCAGGAGCAGGCGGGCTCGCCCGCGCAACTGGACCGCGCGCTGCGGAGCGCCGGCTTCCGCATGGGACCGTGCGAGCTGATGGACCTCATCGGACACGACACCAACTACCTGGTGACTCAGTCGGTGTTCGAGGCCAACTTCGGCGACAAGCGCTATCAGCCGTCGCTGGTGCAGAAGGCCCTCGTGGACGGCGGACGCCTGGGGCGCAAGTCGGGCAAGGGCTTCTACGAGGGTGTGCCCGGGGGGACGCCGTCGACGCCGCCGGTCGATGGCGATCCCGGCCCGGTCACACTGGCGGGGCAGGGCGCGTTGGTCGAGCGCCTCGGTGCCTGGATGACGACGCGCCGTGTTGCGTTCGAGCGCGACGCAGCGTCGGATTGGAACGGCGTCGCCGTCGAAGGTCTGCAGTTGCACTTCACGCGCGGGCGTTGCGCCGCGCAACTGGCGCATGAGCGCGCGCAGCCCGGTGTGGCGGTGATCGACTGGCCGCTGGCGCCGGATCGCATCGAGGGTCTGGCCATCGCCTTCGCTCCACGCGTCGATGCCGAATCTCGGAAGCAGGCCGAAGCGCTGCTCCGCCGTCTCGGCTGGGAGCCGCTGGTGCTGCGCGACGTACCGGGTCTTGCCGTCGCCCGCACGATCGCAATGCTGGTCAACGAGGGCGCGGACGCGGTCTGGCAAGGCGTCTGCGATGAGGCTGGCGCCGACACGGCAATGACGCTCGGCGTCAACTACCCGGCCGGACCGTTCGAGTGGCTCGCACTGCTCGGCGCGACGACCGTCGTCGATACGCTCGACGGGCTCTTCGCCGCCTATCGCAGCGAGCGCTACCGCATCAGTCCGCTGTTGCAGCACCGCACCTGGGACCGACCGAGCGCGGCCGGCGGGAGCCGGGGGCCCCAGGCCTCATAAGTCCCAAAATCGGCCTGGGGCCCCCGGCTCCCGCCGGCTCGATGCACCGGGCTACGTGCGCCCATGAAAAAAGCGACCCGCGGGTCGCTTTCTCGTTGGCGCTTCCGGACTCGTTCTGGAGCCTCAGAGCAGCATGCGGAGGTGGGCTTGCGCCTGCAGCAGCGGGGGCAGGCAGTGCTCGACCATCTGTTCCATGCTCATGCGCGTGGCATGGACGCTGATGGCCATCGCGGCGACGGTGTCGCCCTTGTAGTTCTTCAGCGGCACGGCAACCGAACGCAGACCTTGTTCCAGCTCCTGGTCGATCAGCGCGTAACCCTGGGCGCGGGCCCGGGCGATCTCGATGCGCAGGCGCTCCGGATGCGTGATCGTGTGCGGGGTCAGTGCCGTCAGTTCCTGACGGGCGATGAAGGCGTCGACCTCCGCCTGCGGCTGCGCCGCCAGCAGCACGCGGCCATTGCCGGTGCAGTAGGCCGGCACGCGGGTGCCCGGTTGCAGCGTCGGGGACACCACGCGACCCGCGCTCGTCGCCGAGATGCAGATCACGTCGTTGCCGTCCAGCACGCCAGCCGACGAGGCTTCCTTCATCGCGTACGCCAGCTTGTGCAGCTCGGGTTCGATGATGCGCGGCAGACGGGCGGAGTGCATGTAGCTCTGGCCCAGGCGCAGGACCTTCGGGGTCAGCGCGAACATCTTGCGGTCTTGCGAGACGAAGCCCAGGTGGGTCAGCGTCAGCAGGTAGCGGCGAGCGGCCGCGCGGGTCAGGCCGGTGCGGCCGGCAACTTCGCTGATGGTCAGTCTGGGGCGCTCCTGATCGAAGGCTTCGATCACGGCCAGACCCTTTTCCAGGCCAGCGACCAGATCGCGCTTCAACGGACCGGTACGGACTTCAGCATCAGGGGCGGGGACGACCGCTTGGATCGCGGTCAGTTCATCATCAAAGGCTCGTGCAGCAGACATGGCGAAGAGGGAGGACGTGCGTTTGACGCCCAAATCTGCTGGGCGTAAGCAGGTGATGTCCGGAACTATAGGGACAACCCTGTGAAGAATCTTTGCCAGGGCAAATGTTTTATCCGCAAATCGCACGCATGTGCATCAAATTGGTGCACTTTCTGCGCAGAACGCCCCACCGCCTGGAGCAGGCAGCGTGAACGGGCGTTCAGCGGGAAAAAGGTGCGCGAAACCGCGGTCGGTGGTCGCTAAGCAAGCGGTCAATAGTCAGACATCATGCTTGTCACCGCATATCGCTACATATATGAGCGGTATGCGCCATCAAACGAAGTCAGTATCACACGCGATGTGCGATTGGCGCCTACGTGGTCCTACGTGCGCCCATGACTATTTCTCTGTCGTCCCCAACTTTTGGCTATAGGTCGCACGTCAGGGTGAAGCCCCGCCAGTGCACGCGCACTGCACCAAAATGAGGTCAGACAACCTGGGCGATTGCTGGATTCCTCAACCCACTCGCGGCGAAGTGTCTTCGCCATGAACAAGGGACAAGATGTCGGGTTCGATTTTCGGTTTCCGGAGGGGTCAAACGCGTTCGACGACGACCGCGATGCCTTGACCCACACCGATGCACATCGTGCACAGCGCGTAGCGGCTCCGGGTCCGGTGGAGTTGGTTGATCGCCGTGGTGATCAGCCGAGCGCCGCTGGCGCCGAGCGGGTGACCCAGCGCGATCGCCCCGCCATGAGGGTTCACGCGAGGATCGTCGTCCTGCAGTCCGAGATCGCGCAGCACCGCCAGACCCTGGGCGGCGAAGGCCTCGTTCAGTTCGATGACGTCCATCTGGTCCAGCGTGAGTCCGACCTGTGCGAGCACCTTGCGCGTCGCCGGCGCGGGACCGATGCCCATGATGCGCGGCGCGACGCCTGCCGTCGCCATGCCCAGCACCCGGGCGCGCGGGGTCAGGCCGTGCCTGGCGATCGCCGCTTCGCTCGCCATCAGCAAGGCACAACTGCCGTCGTTGACGCCGGAGGCATTGCCGGCGGTCACGCTACCGTCCGGCCGGACCACGCCCTTGAGCCGGGCCAGCGCCTCCAGGCTGGTCTCGCGCGGGTGCTCGTCCTGGCGGACGACGACCACGTCGCCCTTCTTCTGGGGAATGGTCACCGGGCAGATCTCGGCGTCGAAGAAGCCGCTGCGCTGCGCGGCCAGGGCCTTGCTCTGCGACGCCAGCGCCATGCGGTCCTGGGCGCCGCGCTCGATGCCGAAATCGACGGCGACGTTCTCGGCGGTCTCCGGCATGGCGTCGACACCGTACTGCGCCTTCATCTTCGGGTTGATGAACCGCCAGCCGATGGTCGTGTCGTAGAGCGCATTGGCGCGCGAGAAGGCCGATTCCGCCTTGGGCATGACGAAGGGGGCGCGGCTCATGCTTTCGACGCCGCCGGCGATCATCAATTGCGCCTCGCCGGCGCGGATCGCCCGGGCGGCGCTGCCAACGGCGTCCATGCCGGAGCCGCAGAGCCGGTTCAGCGTCACCCCGGGCACGGCGATCGGCAGGCCGGCCAGCAGGGCGGACATGCGCGCGACATTGCGGTTGTCCTCGCCGGCCTGATTGGCGCAGCCGTAGATCACGTCGTCGAGGGCTTCCCAGTCGAGCGACGGGTGGCGCGCCATCAGGGCCTGGATGGGCACCGCCCCCAGATCGTCCGCGCGGACCGACGACAGGGCGCCGCCGTATCGCCCGAAAGGGGTGCGCTGCGCATCGCAGATGAAGGCGTGCATGAAAAGTCTCCTGTATCTTTATGAGAATGCGAGGTTCGGGGGATCATAGGGTGACGCTGGAAAAACCTGTGACAAGTTGCACGGTCCCCTCGGGATCATGCGCAACGCCGTACGGTTGACGCGCTTTTGATTTAAGTTGCGCCCCTCCGCAGCCGAAGCTGCTGACGAGGGCGTCCGAACCGGGACGCGGAACTACAAGAATGAAGGACAGATCGGCCGATCCGCTCATCGATGTGAACCAGCTGAAAGTGGGGATGTTCATCCATCTCGACCTCGGCTGGATGTCGCATCCGTTTCCGCTCAGCAGCTTCAAGCTGAGCTCGGAAGAGCAGCTGCTGATCCTGCGCCGCCTGGGTCTGAAGCAGGTGCGCTGGAGTCCGGGCAAGAGCGATCTGCCGCTGGAAGCCACGCCGATGCCTGCGCCGCCCGTGGCGGCGGCCGTGGTCGACGACCAGCGCAGCGTCGAGGACGAGGTGCGCGAGCGCCATCGCCGCCTGCTGGCCGAGCAGCGCGATGCGCTGCTGCTGTGCGAGCGCCAGTACGCCGAGGCCGCCACCGCCCTGCGCGACCTGATGGACCTCGTGCCGCGTGAACCGACGGAGGCGCGCGACCGCTCGTCTGCATTGTCCCGCGCGCTGCTGGACAAGATGCTGGTCGAGGGCGACATCAACATCCGTCTGCTCAACGAGGGCGCCGGTGACCGGGGCACCGCGCACGCGCTCAACGTTGCCGTGATCGCGATGCTGCTGGGCCGGGCGTTCGGACTGGGTCGGGACGAGATGCTGGAGCTGGGCCAGGGCGCGCTGCTGCACGACATCGGCAAGCTGGAATTGACGGCCCGTTTCCGCCATCGCGACGACAGCTTCACCGCCGCCGAGGTGGCCGCCTATCAGCAGCACGTCGCCAAGGGTGTGGCGCTGGGGCAGAAGATGGGCGTGGGCGCGGGCCCGCTGCTGATCATCGCGCAGCATCACGAACACGCCGACGGCAGCGGATTCCCGCAACGCCTGAACGCCGACCGCATGAGCATCGGCGCCCGGATCGTGGCGCTGGTGAACCGCTTCGACGGCCTGTGCAATCCGCTGCTCAGTTCCAAGGCGATGACGCCGCATGAGGCCCTGTCGTTGATGTTCGCGCAGGGCCGCAGCCGTTTCGACGCGACCATGCTCAATGCCTTCATCCGGATGATGGGCGTGTATCCGCCGGGCTCCGCCGTGCAACTGACCGACGACCGCTACGCGCTGGTCGTCGCCGTCAACTCGTCGCGCCCTCTCAAGCCCAGGGTCATGGTCCACGATCCCCGGGTACCGCGGGATGAAGCGCTGGTGCTCAACCTGGAAGAGCTGCCCGACCTCGGCATCCGCCGCAGCGTCAAGCCGCAGCAGTTGCCGCGCGCCTCGCTGGACTACCTCAGCCCGCGCAGCCGCATCGCCTATTTCTTCGAATCCGCCGGCCCGACGTCCATGCCGCCCTCGCCCCCCGGGGAGATGGCGGCGTGAATCTTCCGGTCCGAGCCACCGCCGCGGCCCCCGCGGCGCTCAATGCCGCGTTCCTGCCGCTGATCGACGGCCTGCAGGAGGCGGTCTGGCTGGTGGACGCGCGCACCCATTGCGTCGTGGCGGTCAACCAGGCCTCGCAGCAGCTGCTCGGACTGCAGGCAAAGGATCTGGTGGGCGGCAGCATCGAATCCCTGGCGTCGACGCCGGAGGATGCGCTGTTCTGGATGGATGCCGCGATCGGCCGCCGGGAGAGCCTGCACACCGACACGATGATGCGTCACGCGGACGGTCGCATGCTGTGGATTTCCCGCCGCATCAGCCATGTCGCGCAGGCGCAGGGCGACGGACTGTGGCTGATCGCGATGCGCGATCAGACGCAGCAGCGCCAGCACGACGAGGAGCGCGAGACGCTCCTGGCGGAACTCCGGGCCACGCTGGAATCGACCGCGGACGGCATCCTGGTGACCGACCTGGCCGGCCGGATCCGCAGCTTCAACCAGCGGCTCGCGTCGCTGTGGGGCATCCCGGAGGATCTGCTCAACGACCGCAACGACGACGCCGTGCAGGCGTGGATGAGGCGCAGCGTCGTCGACGGCGCCGCCTACGCAATGCGACTGGGCGCGATCCAGGAGTCGCCGCTGCTGCACACCAGCGACAACCTCAAGCTGATCGACGGGCGCGTCCTCGAGCGCGTCTCGCTGCCTCAGTGGAGCCGGGGCCGGCCGATCGGGCGCGTGTACTCGTTCCGCGACCTCAGCGAGAAGCTGGCCGCGCACCAGCGCATCGAGGAGCTGTCCCACAACGACATGCTGACCGGACTGCCGAACCGGCGCGCGCTGATGGAACGCGTGGACTACGCGCAGGCGATGGCACGTCGCGAGACGACGCCGTTCGCGCTGCTCAACGTCGATCTCGACCGTTTCAAGCAGATCAACGACACGCTGGGACATTCGTACGGCGACCGCGTGCTGAAGGAAGTCGCGCTTCGGCTGAAGGAATCGCTACGCGAAGTGGACACCGTCGCACGGCTGGACGGCGACGAGTTCGCGCTGCTGATCCACCAGGCCGACGCCCGCGGCGCCGAGCACGCGGCGCGGCGCGTCCAGGAGGCGATGTCGCGCCCCTTCTGCTTCGACACCTTGAGCTTCACGGTCACCTGCAGCATCGGCATCGCGCTGTTCCCCGGCGACGGCGCCAGCGCCGAGGAACTGCTGGCCAGCGCCGAGCGCGCGATGCACTGGGTCAAGGAGAGCGGCCGCAGCGCGTTCCGCTTCCACCAGCCGCGCAAGGACGTGGACCTGCTGTCGCGCATGCGGCTCGACCATGCGATGCGTCAGGCACTGCAGGAACACGAGTTCCGTCTGCACTTCCAGCCGCAGGTCTCGCTGGAGACCGGCGAGCTGGTGGGCGCCGAAGCGCTGATCCGCTGGCGCGATCCGCTGCGCGGCGACGTGCCGCCCTCCGAGTTCATTCCTGTGGCCGAGGAGAGCGGCTTCATCATCGCGATCGGCCAGTGGGTGCTGCAGCAGGCGGTGGCGCAGGCCGCGGCGTGGCTGCAGAAGGGCCTGCGCGTGCCGGTGGCGGTCAACGTGTCGGCCTTGCAGTTCCAGCAGACGCAATTCGTCGAACAGGTCGGCCAGGCGCTTCGCGCCTACGACCTGCCGCCGTCGCTGCTGGAGCTGGAACTCACCGAATCCGTGCTGCTGCGCGACGCCGAGGAAGCGCTGCATCGGATGGAGGCGCTGTCGGAACTCGGCGTGTTGATGTCGATCGACGATTTCGGCACCGGCTATTCGAGCCTGGGGTATCTGAAGCGCTTCCCGATCCAGCGGCTCAAGATCGATCGCAGCTTCGTGCACGGCTTGCCGGGCGACGCGAGCGACGCCGGCATCGTCAACGCGATCGTGCAGATGGGCCGGGCGCTCCACCTGAAGGTCATCGCCGAGGGCGTGGAGACCGACGCGCAACGCGAATTCCTGGCGCGCTGCGGCTGCCACGAATACCAGGGTTTCCTGTGCGCGCCGGCGCTGGAGACGCGCGCGTTCGAGGAGCGCCGGGCGCAGATCGCCGCGCAGGCCGAGGCCGGCAAGTTGGCGCGCGAGCAGGCCGCGGCGGTGCCGCGAGCCGCGCGCGCGTCCGTGCACCTGCTTCGCGGCGCCTGATCCGCGCCGCTCGCGAGGGCGGCACAATGCGTCGATGGGCCGCTGTCGACGGCCGGGAGACACGTGTGCTGTACAAGTTCAAGTCGAAGGCCGGCGCGGACGTCATCATGACGGCCGCTCACGGCGACCAAGCGCTGCAGGCCCTGGGGCGCGGACCGGCGCCGCAAGGCATCTTCCAGGCGTCCGACCTGCCCGCGCTGATCGCGCATGGCGAGGCGGCGATCGCGGAGGAACAACAGGCGCAGGATCGCGCCGCCGAACAGGCGCAGGCCGAAGGCCGCAAACCGCCGCCCAAGGCCGAGGTGTCGCTGCGCCAGCGCCTGTGGCCGTTGCTGGAGCTGATGCGCGCCGCGCAGGGGGCCGGCACCGACGTGGTCTGGGGCGTCTGAGTGGACCCGACGCTGATCCTGGCCATCCGGCACGGCGAGACCGCCTGGAACAGGGAGGGCAGGCTGCAAGGTCACCTGAACCGCCCTCTGAACGCGCTGGGCGAGCGCCAGGCCGAGCGGCTCGGTGCCGCGCTGGCCGACCATCCGATCGACGCGATCTATGCGAGTGACCTGGACCGCGCCGCCGTGACCGCGCGGCATCTCGCGGCGCCGCATGGGCTGGACGTCCGTCTCGACGAACGCCTGCGCGAGCGCGCGTTCGGCATCCACGAGGGCAAGCTGTGGACCGAGATCGAGTCCGGCTTCCCCGAGGACGCCCTGCGCTGGCGGCGACGCGATCCGGATTTCGAGCCACCCGGCGGCGAAAGTCTCACCGCGCTCTACGCGCGCTGCATCGCGGTCGTGTCCGAACTGGCCGCCGCACATGCGGGCCAGACGATTGCGGTCGTCGCGCACGGCGGGGTGTTGGACTGCCTCTACCGCGCCGCCACCCGCATCGACCTTCAGGCGCCGCGCAGCTGGGTCCTGGGCAACACCAGCGTGAACCGGCTGCTGCACTCGCCGCAGGGATTCAGCCTGGTCGGGTGGAACGACGATCAACATCTGCAAGGCCTGGCACTGGACGATCCCGGCGTGCCGGGCTTCATTCCGGCCGCGGTCGCGACCGCCCGGGCTTGAGCGCGTGATCGCCGGCTCCCACGAGGGCCGGTGGCCGCCGATATCGACAAGAGCGCCGCATCGAGCGTTCCTCGAGGAGACACATGACCGACGCACAGATCATCGTGCTGGCCACGCCCGTGTTCTTCGCCCTCATCGGGCTCGAATACTGGATCGGCCTGCGCCGCGGCCGCAACACCTATCGCCTCAACGATGCGGTGAGCAGCATCGCGCTGGGCATGCTGAGCCAGGTGGTGGGCGTGATGACCAAGCTCTTCACGCTGGGCATCTACACCTGGGTCTTCGAACGCGCCGCGCTGATGCGTCTGGATGCCGGCGACTGGTGGGTGTGGCTGCTGGGGCTGCTGCTCTACGACTTCCTCTATTACTGGCACCACCGCCTCGGCCACACCACCGCGCTGCTGTGGGCCGCGCACGCCGTCCACCACCAGAGCGAGGACTACAACCTCTCCACCGCGCTGCGGCAGACCGGCAGCGGCTGGCTGGTCGGGTGGGCCTTCTACATGCCGATGGCGATCCTGGGATTCCCGCCGTTGGTGTACGCGGTCGTCGCGCTGGTCGACCTGCTGTACCAGTTCTGGGTGCACACGCAGCAGATCGGCAGGCTGGGCTGGTTCGACCGGTGGTTCTGCTCGCCATCCAATCACCGGGTGCATCACGCCGTCAACGATCCCTATCTTGATCGCAACTACGGCGGAATCCTGGTCATCTGGGATCGGATGTTCGGGAGTTTCCAGGAAGAGCTGGATCAAGAGCCCTGCGTCTACGGCACGCGCGACGCGCTGCAGAGCTGGAACCCTTGGACGGCCAACGTGCAGGTCTACGCCAAGCTGCTGTCCAAGACGCGGCGCACGCCGCGCTGGCGGGACAAGTTGCGCCTGTGGTGGGAGCCGGCGCATTGGGAGCCGGGCATCGGCGCCCGCATAGCGCCCGGATACGACCCGCACACGAGGCCGCTGTTCGACCCGAAGGTCGCGTCCTCGCACGCCTGGGCGGCGGGCGGCATGTTCCTCGTGCTGCTGGTCGCGATCGCACTGTTCCTCTGGCATGCCCACCGGCTCGGCCCGATCGAGCAGATCGCCGTGCTCGCCGCCCTGCTGGCGGGGCAGGTCCTGACGGCCCGGCTGTTATCACCCGCCGGCCCTCTGGTTCACCCCTAACGGGGAACTGTTGCAATTTTGCGTCGGGCGTGATGGGTGCGTGCAACGCACTTCTATACTCCGCACACCTTGCAGTAAAGCCATGAGCCAGACCGGCTGAAACCTCCAACTGGATGAAGGTGGGTATGAAAAAGATTGCATTCGCTGCGGCCATCGCGGCCCTTTCCGCTCCCGTGTTCGCGCAGAGCTCCGTCACGCTCTGGGGTCGCATCAACACCTCGGTGGAAAGCATCAAGACCGGCAACAACGACCGCGTCGCGTCGGTGATCAACAACAACTCCCGCCTGGGTTTCAAGGGCACGGAAGACCTCGGCAGCGGCCTGAAGGCCAGCTTCGCCCTGGAGCACGGCCTGAACTCGGACGACGGCCGCCAGACCAGTTCGGCGTTCTGGAACCGTGAAGCCAGCGTGCAGCTGGCTGGCGATTTCGGCGCTGTCCGCCTGGGCCGCTGGACCCCGGGCTCGTACTACGCCACCGCCGACTACGTGTCGATGCACAACCACGACACCGGCACGTCGGAAGACAAGCTGTACTCGGGCGCAGGCTTCACGCAGACCAACAAGGTCGGCTACTTCACCCCGAACATCAGCGGCTTCAACGGCGAGTTCACGCTGCACGCCGGTGAAGGCGTCGATCCGCGCGGCTACGACGTCGCCCTGAACTACGACCAGGGCCCCGTGCACCTGGGCGCTGGTTACAGCAAGCAAGGCCCGGCCAAGCAGTACGCGATCCGCGGCCTGTATGAATTGGGCGCCTTCACCTTCGGCGGCTACGCGCAGCGCGAAGAGTCGGGCACGCCGCTGGTCGCCGGTGGCAAGGACAGCCGTTGGATCGGCCGTGCCGCTGTGATGTACACGATGGGTCAGTCGGAATTCCACCTGAACGTCGGTGGCACCAAGGCCGGCGCGTACTCGTTCAACAACGGTCGCAACGGTGGCAAGCAGTACACGGTGGCGTACAACTACAACCTGAGCAAGCGCACCAAGGTGTATGCGTTCTACACCGCCGTGGATGCGAATACGCCGGCCAAGCGCGACGACCTGAACTCGTTCGCCCTGGGTGTTCGCCACAACTTCTGATCTCCGGATCACGAAGCACAAAGGCGCTCCTCGGAGCGCCTTTTTCTTTGCCGTTCCGGAGCGTCGGTCAGCTCGCCTGGCCGGGCTCCCCGATCACTCCAGATCGAACAGTTGCCCCGCCTGCTTAGGCGGCGCGACGCCCAGGTGGCGATAAGCCGCCAGCGTAGCGATCCGTCCGCGCGGCGTGCGCTGCAGGAAGCCCTGCTGGATCAGGTAGGGCTCGATCACGTCCTCGATGGTGCCCGGCTCTTCGCCGATCGCCGCGGCGACGTTGTCCAGTCCGACGGGTCCGCCGTCGAAGCGATGCACCACCGCTTCCAGCAGCTTCCGGTCCATCAGGTCGAAGCCCAATGGATCGACGTCCAGCATCGCCAATGCCTTCTCGGCGATGCCGCGGGTGATGGTGCCGTCTGCCTTGACGTCGGCGTAGTCGCGCACGCGGCGCAGCAGCCGGTTGGCGATCCGAGGCGTGCCGCGCGAACGCCGCGCGACTTCCAGCGCGCCCTCCGGATCGATCGGCGCGCCGAGCAGCGACGCCGACCGCGTCACGATGCGGCACAGCTCGTCGGCGGTGTAGAACTCCAGCCGCGCCACGATGCCGAAGCGGTCGCGCAGCGGGTTGGTCAGCATGCCGGCACGCGTGGTCGCGCCCACCAGCGTGAACGGCTGAAGATCGAGCTTGATCGAGCGGGCCGCCGGGCCTTCGCCGATCATGATGTCGATCTGGTAGTCCTCCAGCGCGGGGTACAGGATTTCCTCGACGACCGGCGACAGCCGGTGGATCTCGTCGATGAACAGCACGTCGTTGCGCTCGAGATTGGTGAGGATGGCGGCCAGGTCCTTGGGCTTCTCCAGCACCGGCCCGCTTGTCTGGCGCAGGTTGACGCCGAGCTCGGCGGCGACGATGTGGCTCAGCGTCGTCTTGCCGAGCCCCGGCGGTCCGAACAGCAGCACATGGTCGAGCGCCTCGCGCCGCTTCTTGGCGGCGCCGATGAAGATCTCCAGCTGCTCGCGCGCCTTCGCCTGACCGACGTATTCGTCGAGCAGCTTGGGGCGCAGCGCGCGTTCGATCGCGTCCTCGTTCGGCGACGCGGGCTGGGCGCTGATGAGGCGGGCCTGCTGCGGCGCGGGCGTGAAGTCGTCGGTCTGGATGCTCATGGTCGAAGGGTACGCCGCGCGCGGGGATTCATGACAGGTGCTTCATTGCCAACTTGATGCCTTCGCTGACGCCGATGTCCGCAGGCAGCGTCTTCAGCGCGGAACCGGCTTCCTTCTCGCTGTATCCCAGCGCCACCAGCGCCTGGAGGATGTCGGCCTGGGCGTCGTTGGCCACGGACACCGGCAGCGACAGATCGGGGCTCAGCTTGCCCTTGAGTTCCAGCAGCAGCCGTTCGGCCGTCTTCTTCCCGATGCCCGGGACCTTCACGAGCCGGCCGGCCTCCTGCTTGGAGACGGCCTGGGCCAGATCCCCGACCGACAGGCCCGATAGCAGCGACAGCGCCATCTTGGGCCCGACGCCGCTGATCTTGATGAGCAGGCGGAAGGTGGTGCGTTCCTCGGCGGTGAGGAAGCCGAAGAGCACGTGCGCGTCCTCGCGGATGCTCAGGTGCGTCAGCAGCGAGGCGCGCTCGCCCAGGCCCGGCAGGTTGAAGAAGGTGCTCATCGGCACGTCGACTTCGTAGCCGACGCCCTGCACGTCGATGACAACCTGCGGGGGCGATTTTTCCGCGATGACGCCGGTGAGCTTGCCGATCATGGGCGCGGATTATCCGCGTTCGTCGGCGCTTCGACGTGATTCTGCTGGATGTTTGTCCAGTATTTTCCCGAGGCCGGGTGTCCGCTCCCCGCTCTGGCGCCGGAATCCGTCGCGCAGGACGTTCAGTTCCTGCCGAAAAGCCCCAGGCGCTGCGCTTCCAGCGCCGCCTCGGCGCGCGAACTCACGTTGAGCTTGCGATAGATCTGCTTCACATAGTCGGCGATCGTGTGACGCGACAGGCCCAACTGCACGCCGATCTCCGGCAGCGTGAAGCCCTTGGCGACGCGCAGCAGCACCTCCGTCTCGCGGTCGGTCAGCGAGACCTCGTGCAGCACCTGCGCCGCCTGCGGCCGGCGCTGCGAAGTGAAGTAGGCGATGACCTTGCGCGCGATCGATGGGGACAGCGGCGGTTCGCCCTGGCTGATGCGCTGGAGCTGCTCGACCAGCAGCTCGCGCGACTGTTCCTTCAGCAGATAACCGAAGGCGCCGGCCTGCAGGGCGGGGAAGAGGTGTTCGTCGTCGTCGTGGATGGTGACGATGACGGACTGCACTTCCGGCTGCTTCTCGCGCAGCGCCGAGATCACGTCGACGCCGGAACCGTCCGGCAGGCCCAGGTCCAGCAGCGCCAGCGTGAAACGCTGCGAGTTGACCTGCTGAAGGGCGTCCTGCACCCGCGAGCACTCGGTGACGACCGCGTTGGCGAAGACCTGCTTGACCAGGACCTTGAGCCAGGCGCGGATTTCGGGAATGTCTTCGAGGAGCAGGATGTGGTTCATGGCGCGGATTCTTGCTCAGGAAAGCAGTGCCGGCAGGGAACCCGCCGACTTCGCGCAACAGTACGGCTTTCTCGGGGGGCTGACCATCCTGATCAACGCCCGACTGTGGTGCCGGCGGCAATGGATCACGCGAGATCGCGATCAGAGCGTGATCAAAGTGGGATCGTGAGCCGGATGACGGTGCCCCAGCCGGGTCCGGATTCCACCAGGCACTGGCCGTGCATCTGCTTGGCGCGGGCCTTCATGCTGGCCATGCCGTGTCCCTTGTCCAGGCGACCTTCGAGCTCCAGCGGGATGCCCTGGCCGTTGTCCTGGATCACCACCGAGAAGTAGCCGTCCTGCGCCGAGCAGCTGATCACGCAGTGCGTGGCGCCGCTGTGCTTGATGATGTTGCTGACCGACTCGCGCAGGATGCGCGTGGTCTGCACGTAGGCGCGGGCGGGGAAGGTGTGCTCGATGTCCTCGGCGGGGGATTTCCACTCGGCCAGGATGTTCGCCTGGGCCAGGCGGGAGACCACCTCGGCGCGCCAGTCGCCCAGCGCGTCCAGCAGTTGCACCGGCTTGCCGGTCAGGCCGCGCACTGACAGCCGCATCTCTTCCAGCGCCTCGCGGGCGAGCGTCGAGATCCTGTCCGACTCGCTGGTATGCACGATGGTCAGCAGCTTGGCGCCGAGGTCGTCATGCAGGTCGGCGGCGATGCGCTTGCGCTCGCGTTCTGTGACCTGCTCCAGCTTGGTCTCGGCGACCTGTTCGAAATGGCGCTCCAGCTCGGCGATGCGTTCCTGCAGCCGCAGCTCGCCCTGCAGCACGGCGAGCTCGGATTGCGTCAGCGCGCGGGCGAACCCGCGCACGCGATGCAGGCCCAGGCCCAGCAGGCACAGGGGACCGAGGATGCCGGCCAGCCCGCTGCCCGGCAGCGTCCAGGCCGTCAGGATCGCGAGCACGCCGAAGCCGATCAGCACGCAGCTGAGGACGAAGTCGGACTGCGGGTAGCGCTCCTCCAGCGTCGGGAGGAACATGTCCTGCCAGAGATGCCAGAGGTGCCAGGCCATCGCGACCAGGAGCTGGGCGCCCAGCCACCAGAGCGCGAAGGCGGCGATGCGTGTCGCGGGCAAGGGCAGCAGCAGCGCGGCGGGGAAAATCAGTGCCTGGGCCAGCAGCGCGCGATGCATGCGGCGATCGTGTCGTCGCATCCGCCGCATGAGGTAGTGGACCGCGCACCAGAGCAGCCACGGCGCGAGGATCACCGCGATCCCGGTCCGCCACGAGGACAGCGGCGCGAGGCCGATCATGACCACCCATCCCGGCATCAGCACGAGCAGCCAGCCGATGTGCCGTTGCGCGCGGCGCTGCCAGATCAGCAGTCCCAGCACGAAGGCCATCAGCACCAGCGCGGACTGCAGCCCGTAGGCCAGTTGCGGCGCCAACCGCGTCCACAGCGTGGCGAAGGAGCCGGTCGTGATGCCGTCGCCGCCCGCGACCGCCGCGCCCGCGACCTGCGCGAGGCAGACCGGCACGGCCAGCGACAGGATCGCCGCGGCGCCGAACGCCGCGGGCCGGGTGCCTCCCTGCGCCTGCGCGGCGTCCCTCGGGCCGGCGGCGTCTCCTTGTTGTTCCATGGTCCGGTGCATGGGGGGCGATTGTGCAGGCGCGGCAAGCACGCCGCGCACCGGCGCGCGACAATACCGCGCTCAACCCCCCTGAATACGGAGCCTTCTCCGCTTTGAACCTGCGTCACGCCTTCACCCCCGCCGACAACCGGCGCCTGTCGCACCTGTGCGGCCCGCTGGACGATCATCTCCGCCAGATCGAGGCGGCGCTGGACGTGCGCATCACCCACCGCGCCGAGCACTTCAACGTCGAGGGCGAGCGCGCGCAGGCGCGGCGCTCGCTGGTCCTGCTCGAATCGCTCTACGCGCGGGCCGACCGGGCGATTCCCAGCGAGACGCTGCGCCTGGCCATCGTCGAGGCGGCCAACGACCTGGCCACATCGGAGAAGGCGGCGAAGGCGGCGAACGGCGCCGACGGCGGCAACGGCGGCAACGGCGAGGACCCGGACGGCGGTGTCGTGCTGCGCACCCGGCGCGCCGACCTGGCCGGCCGCACCGGCAACCAGCACATCTACCTGCGAAGCATCCTGTCGCACGACATCAGCTTCGGCATCGGTCCGGCGGGCACGGGCAAGACCTTCCTCGCGGTGGCCTGCGCGGTGGACGCGCTGGAACGCTCGACGGTGCAGCGCATCATCCTGACGCGCCCGGCGGTCGAAGCCGGCGAGCGCCTCGGTTTCCTGCCCGGCGACCTGACACAGAAGGTCGATCCCTACCTGCGCCCGCTCTACGACGCGCTGTACGACCTGATGGGTTTCGATCGCGTGACCAAGGCCTTCGAGAAGGGGCAGCTGGAGATCGCGCCGCTGGCTTTCATGCGGGGACGCACGCTGAATCACGCGTTCGTCATCCTGGACGAGGCGCAGAACACGACGCCCGAGCAGATGAAGATGTTCCTCACCCGGATCGGCTTCGGCAGCAGGTGCGTGGTCACCGGTGACACGAGCCAGATCGACCTGCCGCGCGGCATGCGCAGCGGGCTGGTCGACGCGGAGCAGGTGCTGGACGGGGTCGAGGGCATCGCGATCACGCGCTTCACGCGCGCCGACGTCGTGCGCCACCCGCTGGTCGCGCGCATCGTGCAGGCATACGAGGACCAGACGGAAGCGCTGGCCCGCGAAGAAGCGCGCGCGGAGGAGGAGCACCGCGCCCAGTTCGCCGAAGAACGCGAGGAACGTCGTCTGCGTGCGCTCCGCTTGCGGGAGGAGGCGATGCGCTTTGAAGCGCCTCCCGAGCCTGCCGTGAAGAAGGCGGCGTCGAAGAAGCCGGCAGTGAAGAGGCCCGTCGCGAAGAAGACCGTGGCGACCCAAGCTGTGGCGAAGAAGGTGGCCGCAAAGACGACTGCCAAGTCCACGCGCAAGGGAACTGCCCGATGAGCCGCCCGGAACTGAGCCTTTCGCTGCAATTCGCGGATCCTCGCCACAAGGCGCTGCTGCCGCGGCACAAGGTGATCCGCTGGATGCGCGCGGCGCTGGAGCTTCCGGGCGAGATCACCGTCCGCATCGTCGACGCGGAGGAGGGACAGTCGCTCAACCGCGAATACCGCTCGAAGGATTACGCGACCAACGTGCTGACCTTTGACTACACCCACGAGCCCGTCGTCGCCGCTGACCTGGTGATCTGCGCCGAGGTCGTCGAGCGCGAGGCCAGGGAAATGGGCCTGGACATCGCGGCGCACTACGCGCACATGCTGGTCCACGGCACGCTGCACGCGCAGGGCTACGACCACGAGGAAGACGACGAGGCCGAGTGCATGGAAGCCCGTGAGACCGAGGTCATGCTTGGGCTCGGCTTCGCCGATCCGTATGCTGCGGCGAAGGCCAAGCCCGCCAAGGTGAAGCGCTGAGCGCTTCGCACTGTCTTCCTACTGCTGCGTACCGAGGTAGCGTTTGCGCCAGAAGAAGGCGCCGAGCAGGATCGCAGTGACGACCATGACGCCGACGGCGATCCAGAAGCCGGTGGCCCGGTGGATCAGCGGCAGGGTGTCGAAGTTCATGCCGAAGACGCCGGTGATCAGGTTCAGCGGCAGGAAGATGGCCGTCAGCACGGTCAGCGTCCGCATGATGTTGTTGGTGCGCTCGCCGGTGAGCGAGAAATGCATCTGCACCGACGTCTCCGCCGACGTCTCCAGCCGCCGCACATGGGTCAGCACGCGCTCGACGTGTTCGAGCACGTCGCGCGAACGCACGCGCAGCAGCTCGCGCTCGCGTTCCGCCCGCGCGTCGCCGACGGGCCATTCGCCCAGCGCGTCTATCCATTCCTGCACGGCGCTGCGCTGGTCCTCGCAGAGGTCTTCGAGCCGCGACAGCGTGTCGCGTGCGTGCAGTACCACGGGCCAATCGCGGAAGTGGCCGCGCCGGTCCAGCAGCAGGTTCTGCAGCGTCGTCAGCTGACGGGTGAGCAGCCGGCGCAGGTCCAGATAGCTGTCGACCATGTGGTTGACCATGCGCAGCATCAGTTCGGCCGGGCTGTGGGGCAGCCTCGTGCTGCCGCGCAGGTCGCGGCCCTCCTGCTGCGCGCCGAGCTTGCCGGCGAAGTAGTCCCGCAGCGAGCACTCGCCCGGATGCACGGTGATCAGCACGCGGTCGAAGACGGCGAAACCGACCGGACTGGTGTCGATGGCCTTCAGCGCCTCGTTGACCGCGGCGGCGGTGCGGGGCTCGTCCTCGGACAGATGCTGCTGGCTGCCGGGCATCGTCGCGAGCCGGCGGAACACCATCAGGTCGTAGGCGCTCGTGTAGTCGAAATGGGAGGGCAGTTGCGGATTCATCAGATCCGACACATGCAGATCGAGCAGCTGCGCGCCGGTCCAACGCGTGAGCCGCTGCTGCAGCGAGCCGAGCTGAAGCTCGAATTCCCGCCGCGGCAGGCCGATCCACAGGAAGCCTTCGGGCGGGAGCTCGTCGGGCAGCCCGGCGAGCTCCTCGTAGACCGCGTCGCTCAGGTGGAAGATGCGCATGCGTCGGTCGGGCAGCCCGCGTTCCCTGGCGTCCGGGACGTTCAGGCGCCGGCGCGCAGCAGACGCGCCGCGTCCATCGCGAAGTAGGTCAGGATGCCGTCGGCGCCCGCTCGCTTGAAGGCGAGCAGCGCCTCCAGCATCACGGCGTCGTGGTCCAGCCAGCCGTTCGCGGCGGCGGCCTTGATCATGGCGTACTCGCCGCTGACCTGGTACGCGAAGGTCGGGACCCTGAATTCCTGCTTCACCAGACGCACGATGTCCAGGTACGGCAGCCCGGGCTTGACCATCACCATGTCGGCGCCCTCGGCCAGGTCCAGGCCGACTTCGCGCAGGGCTTCGTCGCTGTTGCCCGGGTCCATCTGGTAGGTCTTCTTGTCTGCCTTGCCGAGGTTGCTGCGCGAGCCCACCGCGTCGCGGAACGGTCCGTAGAAGGCGCTCGCGTACTTCGCGCTGTAGGCCATGATCCGCGTATGGATGTGGCTGTCGGCTTCGAGCGCGGCGCGGATCGCGCCGATGCGGCCGTCCATCATGTCGCTGGGCGCGACGATGTCCACGCCCGCCCGGGCCTGGACCAGCGCCTGCTGCTTGAGCAGCTCGACGGTACGGTCGTTCAGGATGTAGCCCTGCTCGTCGAGCACGCCGTCCTGGCCGTGGCTGGTGTACGGATCGAGCGCGACGTCCGTCAGCACGCCGATGCCGGGCACCTTCTCCTTGAGCGCGCGCACGACGCGCGGGATCAGGCCGTCCGGGTTGGTCGCCTCGATGCCGTCAGGCGTCTTCAGCGCCGGATCGATCGCGGGGAACAGCGCCATCACCGGGATGCCCAGTTCCACGCATTCCTCGGCCACGGGAATCAGCTTGTCCAGGCTCAGGCGGGAGACGCCCGGCATCGACGCGATCGGTTCGACGCGGTGCTCGCCCTCATGGACGAAGACCGGAAAGATGAAATCGCTGGCGTGCAGGCGGTTTTCGCGAACCAGCGCCCGGGTGAAGGCGTCGCGACGCAGGCGACGGGGACGGCTGGCGGGATAGGGAGCGGGAAGTTGCATGATTTCCGGGAAGTACCACCAGGATGAGGGGCCATCCGGTGAAAAGACGTGGATTCCGAAATTCGGCAGATCTGTTAAAGTCGTTCTTGAATGATAGCCGTTAGGCTGTCGTTCCCTGCTTTTCCTCCCTGAGCAGGAGCCTTAACGTGATGACAGCGATAAGGCTTTCCGACCCCGGCTGTGAAGCCGGGGTTTTTTTTCGCGCCATCCATAATGCCGCGATGCTCTGGATCAAAGCGTTTCACATCATTTTCGTCGCCGCGTGGTTTGCCGGCCTGTTCTACCTGCCGCGGATCTTCGTGAACCTGGCCATGGTGCCCGCGGACAGCCACGCCGAGCGTGAACGGCTGTTGATCATGGCACTGAAGCTCTACCGCTTCAGTTCGGGACTGATGGTGCTCGCCCTGGCCTTCGGCCTCGCGCTGTGGCTGTACTACGGCATCGGCCGCGGCCCGGGCAACGGCTGGATGCACGCCAAGCTGGGGCTGGTCGTCGTGGCGATCGGGTATCACCACGTGTGCCGCGCCTTCCTGCGCAAGTTCGAGATGCTTGCCAACCGCCGCAGCCACAAATGGTTCCGCGTGTTCAATGAGGTGTCGGTCCTCCTGTTCGCGGCCATCGTGATCCTGGTCGTCGTCAAACCCTTCTGACCCGGCGATGCATCGGCGCAGCTCCGCCTCCTGGCTGGCCCTGTGTTACGCCGTGCTGGTGGTCTACGCCAGCCTCTACCCGTTCTGGCCCTGGCGCATGCCGCCCAGCCTGCCCTGGCCGGGCTTCGTCGGGCTGCCCTGGCCCCGCTACTGGGGCCGGTTCGACATATGGATCAACGTGGCGGGCTACTGGCCGCTGGGACTGCTGTGCTTCTCGGCGGTGATACGCGGCAGCGGCAGCCTGTTGCGCGCGCTACTGCTGACGGTGGTGGGGCTGCCGCTGCTGTCGTTCTCGATGGAGACGCTGCAGTATTTCCTCCCGGGCCGTGTGCCGTCGCTGGCGGACTTCCTGCTCAACAGCGCCGGCGCCTGGCTCGGCGGCCTGTGCGCGTGGGCGGTCCTGGGACTCGGCGGGCTGGCGCGCTGGAACGGCTGGCGCGAACGCTGGTTCGTGCCGCACAGCGCGGGGGCGCTGGCGCTGCTGGCGATGTGGCCCGTGGGGCTGCTCTACCCGGCGCCGCTGCCGCTGGGCCTCGGCCAGCTCTTTCCGCGCCTGCGCGAGTGGACGGAGCTGCTGCTCGAGAACACGCCCTGGGAACTCGTCCCCAAGGAACTGACCGACGACCTGCCGCTGCCGCCGGGCCTCGAGGCCATCGCGATCGCCATGGGCCTGCTGGCGCCGTGCCTGCTCGCCTTGTCGGTGGCGCGGCCGGGCAAGCGTCGCGCGCTGCTGGTGCTGGGTGCGATCGCGCTGGGCGTGACGACGACGGCGTGGTCGACCGTGCTGAACTTCGGCCCCGATCATGCGTGGGCCTGGTTGACCTCGACGACCGGACCCGGCCTGATCATCGGCGGCGTGCTGGCGCTGCTGGCGGCCTTCATGTCCCGGCGCGCGAACGCGGCCTGGGGCCTGGTCGTGCTGACCGTGCTGATCGCGCTGATGGCCGAGGCGCCGTCCGATCCGTATCTGCTCGAAAGCCTGCAGTTCTGGGAGCAGGGCCGCTTCGTCAACCTCTACGGGCTGGCGCAGTGGGTGGGCTGGCTGTGGCCGTTCGCGGCGCTGGCGTGGCTGCTCTATGGCGTCACGCAAAGCGATCGACAGAGTGATCGGCAGGGCGACGTGAAGAGCGATCCCCCGGGCCCGCCGCCTGCCGGGGAACGAGCCTCCGAAGAGCGGTCCGCCGGGCGCTCTGAAGGACAAGCGGTTCGTGACGGACCGCACGAACGGACGCTCGGTGGAAACCCTGAAACTACAATCGACCGATGAGCTCTGCCAGCTACTACCAACGCCACATCTTCTTCTGCCTGAATCAGCGCGAGAACGAGAACGCCTGCCTTCAGCACAACGCGCAGGAGGCCTTCGACCACTGCAAGAAACGCGTGAAGGCCGAAAAACTGGCCGGCAAGGGCGGCGTGCGCGTGAACAAGGCGGGCTGCCTGGACCGTTGCGCGGGCGGGCCGGTGGCGGTCGTGTACCCGGACGCGGTCTGGTACCAGTTCGTGGACAACAGCGACATCGACGAGATCGTCGAACGCCACCTCAAGCACGGCGAGGTCGTCGAGCGTCTGGTGCTCGACGATTCGGTCGGCCGCTGATCGGGAGCGCGCTCACATGAATGCACAGACCCAGCGCCGGCAGATCGCCGGCCCGGCCGGGGAGATCGAATGCGCCGTCGACGAACCCGCGGTCGACGCCGGCCCGTTGCGCGGCGTGGTCGTGATCTGCCACCCGAATCCCACGCAGGGCGGCACGATGGACAACAAGGTAGTGCAGACGATCGCGCGCGCGTTCGTGCACCTGGGCTACCGCGCGGTGCGCTTCAACTTCCGCGGCATCGGCAAGTCGGCCGGCGCGTGGGACGAAGGCCGCGGCGAGGTCGACGACGCGCTGGCCGTGATCGCCGGGTTCCGCGATCCCGCCCAGCCGCTGGCGCTGGCCGGCTTCTCCTTCGGCGGTTTCGTCGCGTCGCAGGCGGCGCTCAAGCTCGAGCAGCCCGCCGAACGCCTGCTGCTGGTCGGACCGGCCACGAGCCGCTTCGGCGTCGCGACCGTGCCGGCCGATACCGTCGTGATCCACGGCGAACAGGACGATGTGGTGCCCTTGAGCGCCGTCTTCGACTGGGCGCGCCCGCAGGCGCTGCCGGTCATCGTGGTGCCCGGCGTCGGGCACTTCTTCCACGGGCAGTTGCCGCTGCTCAAGACTCTGGTGCTGCGCGGCTGGCATGCCGTCGGCGAAGCGCGCGCCTAAGGATCTCTCCCGAATGAAACGATTCCTCGCCTCCCTCGCTCTCGGCCTGGGCCTGTCCAGTGTCGTGATGACGACCGGCGCGTCCGCCCAGGCGCTGACGCCGCCCGAGATCGCGGCCCGCAATTTCGTCCTGCTGGACCTGACGACCCACCAGACGCTCGCCGAACGCGAGGCCGACACGCCGCAGGACCCCGCGTCGCTGACCAAGCTGATGACGGCCTACGTCGTGTTCGACGCGCTCAAGGCCAAGCGCCTGACGCTGGATCAGACGCTGACGGTGTCCAAGCGCGCGTGGGACGAGCGCAAGGGCGACCCGTCGCTGATGTTCATCGACACGACGATGACACCCAAGGTCGACGAGCTGATCCGCGGCATGATCATCCAGTCGGGCAACGACGCCTCGGTCGCGCTGGCCGAAGGCGTCGGCGGCACGGTCGAGCAGTTCGTCGCGATGATGAACAAGCAGGCGCAGGCCTGGGGCCTGAAGAACACCTCGTTCAAGAACGTCACCGGCATCACCGAGCCCGGCCACAAGACGAGCGCGCGCGACATCGCGGTCGTCTTCTCGCACGTGATCCAGGACTACCCGGCGTACTACGCCGAGTACTACTCCAAGCGCGAATACACCTTCAACAAGATCCGACAGTCCAACCGCAACATGCTGCTGGGCCGCGATCCCTCGGTGGACGGCGGCAAGACCGGCTACACCGATGCGGCCGGCTACTGCCTGGCGGCCAGCGCGCAGCGCGACGTGCCCAACGGCAAGCGCCGCCTGCTGAGCGTCGTGATGGGCACGGCCTCGAAGGAAGCCCGCGCCACCGAGAGCCAGAAGCTGCTGAACTGGGGTTACTCGGCCTTCGACGCGGTGCGCCTGTTCGACAAGAACCAGCCGATCACCACCGTCAAGGTCTGGAAGGGCGCCGCGCCGGAAGCCAAGCTGGGCGCGGCCGATGCGGTCTTCGTCGCGGTGCCGCGCGGCGAGGGCGGCAAGCTCAAGACCGACATCCAGCGCACCGACCCGCTGGTCGCGCCGCTGGCGCTGAACCAGCGCGTGGGCACGCTGAAGGTGACGACCTCGGGCGGTTCGCCGGTGGCCGAGGTGCCGCTGGTCGTGCAGCAGGAGGTGCCGCTGGCCGGCATCTTCGGCCGTGCCTGGGACGCGATCCGGCTCTGGATCAAGTAAGCCCGCTCGCCTGATCAGTGGGCTGACCGGGCGGCCGAGCGGCAGTCCGATCAGTCAAGGCCCCGCGCTTGCCGGGGTTGGCGGGTCGGGCCGGCGGCGTACAGTCGGTGGCTTCGGCGTGTCCACACTGAGCACACTGCGGGAGCCACCGATGACCATGCCCTGGGCCGATCTTCCCTGCTATCTCAACGGCCACCTGGGCCGGCTCGGCGATGCCCGCGTGCCGGTGATGGACCGGGGCTTCCTCTTCGGCGACGGGGTCTACGAGTCGATCCCTGTCTACGCGGGCCGTCTGTTCCGCGTCGATGATCACCTGGACCGGCTCGGTCGCAGCCTGAAGGCGCTGCGCATCGAGGATCCCTACGAGCGCGAAGCCTGGCTGGACCTGTTTCGCAGTCTGGTGGCGCACCTGCCGGACGTCGAGGACCAGGCCATCTACCTGCAGGTCACGCGCGGCGTCGCCGCGCGGGGTCACGCGATGCCCAAGGATCTCGAGCCGACGGTGCTGGCGTACACGCAGCCGCTGCACGCGTTGACGCCGGAGCAGCGCCATCAGGGCTTGAGCTGCGTGACGGCGCGGGACTTCCGCTGGCAGCGGGGCGACATCAAGAGCATCTCGCTGCTGGGCAATGTGCTGGCGCGTCAGGCCGCCGCCGATCAGGGCGCCGACGAGACCGTGCTGATCCGCGACGGCTACGTGACCGAAGGTTCCAGCAGCAACGTCTGGATCGTCCGCGACGGCGCGCTGCTGACGCCGCCGCCCGGCGAAGCGCTGCTCGAAGGCATTCGCGTGCGGTTGCTCAAGGAGCTCTGCGAGGAACTCGGCATCGCCTTCAACCAGCGTCCGATCGCGGAGACCGAGCTGGGCACCGCCGACGAGATCCTGCTGACCTCCGCGAGCAAGGAAGTTGCGCCGGTCACCCGGCTCGATCACGACGAGGTCGGCCACGGCGCGCTGCGCGGCAAGCCCGGCCCGGTGTACGCCAAGCTCCACGAGGCCTATCAACGGGCCAAGGTCTTGCAAAGCCGCTGACCGACTCTATTTGGATTTCCCATCATGACCAGCTTCAACAACGCCCCGATTCCGCCCGAGCAATCGCTGATCGACTACCCGTCGCAGTTCCCCATCAAGGTGATGGGCGCGCATGTCGAGGGCTTCGTCGAGGCGATCGTGAGCGTGGCGCAGCAGTTCGATCCGGCGTTCGACGCGGCGAGCGTGGAAAAGCGCCCCAGCTCGGGCGGCAAGTACCTCGGCGTGACGATCACGGTCACCGCGACCAGCCGCGAACAGCTCGACGAGCTGTACCGCACGCTGACCACGCACCCGATGGTGAAGGTCGTCCTGTAAACCGGCAACGAGGGACCGGATCAGTGCCGGTCTGGCTGGATCACACGGATCACACGGATCACACGGATCCCGCGTCGGCCGCCAGCGCCGCGTCGACGGCCTTGAGCTTGTACGGCGCGGCCTCGTCGCCGTTGCGCGCCGCGATGTCGTACCAGTAGCGCGCCAGGCGCAGGTCGCGGTCGACACCCAATCCCGACTCGTACATCGACGCGATCAGGTACTGCGCGCCGACGTCGCCGCCCTTCGCGGCCTCACGGTACCACTGCGCCGCCCGCGGGAAGTCCTTGCCCGCGCCCCGACCCAGGTAGAACGCGGTGGCCACGGCCACCTGCGCATCGACGCTGCCGTGTTCCGCCGCCTTCAGGTACCAGGATTGCGCCTGGACCAGGTCGCGCTGACCGTCCTCGCCCTGCTCGTGGAACTGGCCTAGCGCCAGTTCGGCACGGACGAGACCGCGACCTGCCGCACGGACCAGCAACCGGCGGGCGAGCTTGGGATCAGGCTTGGGGACCTCCGCGCGCAGATGCATCATCGCGAGGTTGTAGTCGCCGAGCGCGAGGCCTTGCTGCGACAGCGCGCGGAACTGGCGCTCCGCGCCGGCAAGATCGCCGCGCTCGTACGTGGCCAGCGCCTGGTCCAGGGTGATCGCGGCGCCGGAGCCGGCCGCCTCCGACGACGTCGAAGCGCCGCCCAGCAGCGCGAGGCAGACGGCGAGGGCCGTGAGGTGACGCGGCATGGCGAGGCTCCTGATGCTGAATGTCCCGATGCCGACGATGCTAGGGCCATCGCGGCTAGCATGCCGGGATGCTGATCAAGACCCTGGGCCGTGTCGACTATGCGGCCACGCTGGACGCGATGCGCGCCTTCACCGACGCGCGCGGCCCGGAGACGCCGGACGAGCTCTGGCTGTGCGAATTCGATCCCGTCTACACGCAAGGACTGGCCGGCCAGGCCGACAACGTGCTGGACCCGCAAGGCATTCCGGTGGTGCAGACCAACCGCGGCGGGCAGGTGACCTATCACGGGCCTGGTCAGGTCGTCGCGTACCCGCTGGTCGACCTGAAGCGGCTGGGCATCTTCGTCAAGGAGTACGTCTTCCGCCTCGAGACCGCCGTGATCCAGACCCTGGACGGGTTCGGCGTGACCGGCCACCGGGTGGCCGGGGCGCCCGGCATCTATGTGCGCCTGGACGATCCCGGGGCGCACGCCGCCCTGACCGGGCCGGCCGATCCGGCGGATCCGTTCCGGGGGCTGGGCAAGGTCGCGGCGCTGGGGATCAAGATCAGCCGCCACTGCACGTATCACGGCGTGGCGCTGAATGTCGCGATGGACCTGAAGCCCTTCCTGGGCATCCATCCGTGCGGATACGCAGGGCTCCAGACGGTGGACCTCGGTACACTCGGGGTTTTCACGGACTGGGCCACGGTGGCCCAGAGGTTCGGAGAGCGGCTCGCCGCCCAGCTCCAACCCTGAGGCCCGAACGAGCTTACCGAGAGAGCGCCTGATGGCAACCGAGAACGTCACCCACGAAGCCAAGAGCGCGTCCGACTACGACGCGACCGCCAAGCAGAAGGCGCAAGCCAAGACGGCGCGGATCCCGATCAAGATCATTCCGGCGGAGCAGCTGAAGAAGCCGGACTGGATCCGGGTGAAGGCCGGTTCGCCGTCGACGCGCTTCTACGAGATCAAGCAGATCCTGCGCGAGCACAAGCTGCACACGGTCTGCGAGGAAGCGTCCTGCCCCAACATCGGCGAGTGCTTCGGCAAGGGCACGGCGACCTTCATGATCATGGGCGACAAATGCACCCGGCGCTGCCCGTTCTGCGACGTCGGCCACGGCCGGCCGGATCCGCTGGACGTGGACGAGCCGCTGAACCTGGCCAAGACGATCGCGGCGCTGAAGCTGAACTACGTGGTGATCACCAGCGTGGACCGGGACGACCTGCGCGACGGCGGTGCCGGCCACTTCGCCGAATGCATCCGCAAGGTGCGCGAGCTGAGCCCGCGCACGCAGATCGAGGTGCTGGTGCCCGACTTCCGCGGCCGCATGGACCGCGCGCTGGACATCCTGAAGGCGGCGCCGCCGGACGTGATGAACCACAACCTCGAGACCGCGCCGCGCCTGTACAAGGAAGCGCGTCCGGGTTCGGACTACCAGTTCAGCCTGAACCTGCTGAAGCGTTTCAAGGAAGCGGTGCCGGGCGTGCCGACCAAGAGCGGCATCATGGTCGGCCTGGGCGAGACCGACGAGGAGATCCTCCAGGTCATGCGCGACATGCGCGAGCACGACATCGACATGCTGACGATCGGCCAGTACCTGGCGCCGTCGGGCCACCACCTGCCGGTGCGCCGCTACGTGCACCCGGACACCTTCAAGATGTTCGAGGAAGAGGCCTACAAGATGGGCTTCACGCACGCGGCCGTCGGCGCGATGGTGCGCTCGAGCTACCACGCCGACCAGCAGGCGCATGCCGCGCTGGAGAAGGTGGAAGCGGAGAAGGCGTCCGCCGCCTGATCTTCCCAGGCCAAGACGCGCCTGATCGACGGCCCCGCAAGGGGCCGTTCCGCTTTCTGGGCGCCCCCTCACTCGCGGGGTGAGGTTGAGCAAGACCTGCCCCTCTTTGTGTCGGCTTCGTTTCTATACTGCCGCGGGCGCGTGACGCGCTTCACGGATAGTGCCGCAGAGAGAAGCGGCAACGCCGTGCCTCGGGGAGAAACGCTCTTGAAGAAGATCATGCAGATGCTGCCGGCGCGCGCGCTCGTGCAGGGGTGGATGGTGCTGGCCGCGCTGATGGCGTGCACGCCTGCCAGTGCGCAGACGGACGGGCAACAGTCGTCATACGCCAGCGCCTACGAGTACCACGGTCTGGGCGGAATGGAGGATTGGCGGTTCCGCAACGGCGCGGACTTCCTGGGGGCGACGTCGACCGCCGCCTCCTATTCGGGGCCGGACGGCTCGGCGACGGTCTCGGCCGGGTCCTCGATCGGACCGGGCACGATCCATGCAAATGTCGCGGTGGCCTACCAAGGCTCCTACATCAGCGCTTCCGCGAGCGTGGAGGCGTACATGTTCGATAGCCTGCGGTTCTCAGGCGAGGGCCTGGGCTACTACGATCGAATCGACGTGACGTACAGCGTGCTCGTGTCCAGCCATACCACCTTCGAGCAGGCCGGGGGCGGGTACTTCAGTCCAGGCTGGGGCGGACTGACCGCGCTCAGCGGTTTTGGCCATCAATGGGAGAACCACCCCTACCAGACTCTGGTGGAGGGGGACTTCACCCGCCTGGTCTTCCGCACCTCGGTCTACAACGATCAGTGGTTCACGTTCTATTGGGGCATGCGCGCGCAGGCGCTGTATTCCCGTACGGCAGGCTGGCCCGACGAGCGCGGAAGCACGACCTTCGACATCACCTACTACTGGGCAGGCATCCAGAGCGTGACCGACCAGAACGGCAATGCGCTGAACTACACGCTGACGTCGGGCTCGGGGAATGACTTCCGCAACTCGTTCGCGCCCGCCGTGCCGGAACCGTCGTCGATGGCGCTGATGGCTGCGGGCGGCGTGCTGCTCGTGGTCGTGCAACGGCGCCGCCGCGAGCGCGCCGGTGTCGCGGCGACGGGCTCCGCCATCGCCTGACTGCGTTCGCGGCCTTGATCGGGCACTCGTCAAGCACGGCTCCGCAAGGAGCCGTTTGCTTTTGCGCTTGTGTTCGCGCCATGACTTTGGTTGATGCCTCGACGCGCGCTCTACAAACGCCGTCTCTCCAGCTGGCCCCTGCGCGCCTCGCGCTTCCGAACCCATGTCCAAGCGATCGAGCGCCCTGATGCGCGCACTGGCCGGCACGATGCTGGGCCTCCCCTTGATGGTGATGTCGGCGTCCCCGTCGCCAATGCCAACGCAGACGCCGATGCCGACGCAAGCGCCTGACGATGCGCGGGCAAAGGCGCGGATCGCGGCCTCGAAGAACGGCACCGCCTTCCGCGGCGTGATGACGCTCGACGTCGATCTCACCGACACGCGCCGGCGGATCGTCACGATCCAGCAGCGCATCCCCGTGCAGCGGACCGGCGAGATGACGCTGCTCTATCCGCAGTGGGAGACGGGGAGTCACGCGCCGTCGATTTCCGCGCACCGCTTGGCGGGCCTGGTCGTCAAGGCCGACGGCAGGACGCTCCCATGGCGGCGCGACCCGGCGCGGGTCCACGCCTTCCGCATCGTCGTGCCCGCAGGCGCGCAAGCGCTCGATCTGAGCTTCCAATATCTGGCGCCGCTCAGCCGGGACCCCTCGGCGACGATCGTCGACGGCTTTGTCGGCGTCTACTGGAACCGGATGCTGATGTACCCGTCGGGCTGGAAGGCCAGCGACCTGCCGGTGCAGGCGACGATCAAGCTGCCGGCGGGGATGGTCCCAGCGACCGCCTTGTCCAGCGCGCCTGACGGCGACCGGCTCCGCTTCGAGCCGGTATCGCTCGAGCGGCTGATCGATTCGCCGGTGTTCTCATCCCGCCACGTGGTCGCACGCGAGATCGCCGGCGGCGCTCGTCCCGTGCGCGTGCACTGGCTCGCCGCGGAACCCGGTGCGGTCGAGCAGGTCGACCGCTTCAACGCCAGGATGGAAGCTGTGCAGCGTGAGACGGAAGCGATCTTCGGCGTGCCGCCGTTCCGGCGCTACGACTATCTGATCGCACTCGACGACCGGCTTCCTGGCCCCGGCGGCATCGAGCATGCCGACTCCGGCGAAGTCGTCCTGCCCGCGAATCTGCTGTCCGAGCCGGCCGACGCCACACCTGTGATCGACGTCATCCCGCACGAACTCATCCACGCATGGAACGGCTTGTGGCGCGTGCCGGCGGACATGGCCGTGTCCACCCCGAACGAGCCGTTCACCGGCACGCTGTTGTGGGTCTACGAAGGCCAGACCGAGTTCTGGTCGCGCGTCGTCGCGGCACGCTCGGGCCTGCGCACGGTCGAGCAGACGCTCGGTGCCATCGCGCTGGATGCGGCCGTCGTTCAGCACCGCGCGGGCCGTCAGTGGAAATCGCTCGCCGACAGCGCCAACGATCCGCTGATCCAGAACGGCACCGTGTACTGGCGCGATTGGCAGCGTCGAGAGGACTACTACACCGAAGGCGTGCTGTTCTGGCTCGACATCGATGCCCGCCTGCGCCGGTGCAGTCACGGCGCGCGGGGCCTGGACGACTTCGCCACGCGCTTCTTCAGCGCGGCCGACCAGAAGCCGGGCGAGCGGCAGCGCCCCTATTCAGAAGCCGACGTCGTGGCGACGCTCGATCGCGTCTGCCCCGGACCCTGGGCGCAGACCCTGCGCCAGAAGCTCGACTCGAACAGCGACGATGGCGTCCTCGACGGCCTCGCCGCGCACGGCTGGCGCCTGGCGTTCCGCGAGACGCCGACCGAGTTCTTCCGCCTGGTCGAGGCCAGCGACGGCGTGCTCGACCTGTCCTGGTCGGTGGGCATGACGGTGACGAAGGACGGCCGCGTGAAGGCGGCGACATGGAACGGCCCGGCGTTCCGCGCAGGCATCGTTCCAGGGACGCGATTGAAGACAGTCAACGATGAGCCCTACAGCGCAGAGCGCCTCACGGCGGCAATCGCCGCCAAGCCAACCGGCCTGCGGCTGAGCATCGTCGTCGACGGGAAGCAGGAGACCGTGACGGTCGACGCTTCACCGGGCTTGCGCTATCCGGCGCTGGAACGCATCGAAGGAACGCAGGATTCGCTGTCGACGCTGTTGGCACCGCGCCGTCCAGCCGGCAGGCAGTGAGAGGCTGCCTGCGGGACGTTGAGCGCGGGCTCTCCACGATGCAGGAGGCCTCCCTCCGGGAACCTCCAGCATCATTCCGGCCCCAGTGAGACCCGCTGGCCTCGGGCCTTGGCGTTCGGACTCAGGCCGGCGTCCAGCGTCCGGCCACGTTCTTCAGCAGCAGGTTGATCGCCGCCAGCTGACGATTGCGCACCGACAGCAGCGTGGCCTCCGCGTTGAACGCACTGTTCTGCGCGGTCGTGACGTCGAGGAAGGACACCGTGCCCGCGCGGTACTGGTCCGTCACCAGCTCAAGATTGCGTTGCGCGGCCTCGAGCGCCTCCTGCTGCAGTCGCGCCTCCTCGCGCAGGTGGTCGGCCAGGATCAGGTTGTCCTCCACCTCCTGTAGCGCGGTCAGCACGGTCTGGCGGTAGGTCGACGTCGCCACCTCCGCGCTGGTGCGCGCCTGCGCGCTCGCCAGCTTGCGTTGACCGCCGTCGAAGATCGCCTGCGCCAGCGACGGACCCAGCGACCAGAAGAGGTTGGGCGCCGACAGCAGGTCGGTCAGCGTGCTGTTGCGGTAGCCGCCGCTCGCCGTCAGCGTCAGCGATGGGAAGTAGGCCGCGTCCGCGACGCCGATCTGCGAATACGCGGCCGCCACGCGCCGCTGCGCGGCCGCGATGTCGGGACGGCGCTCCAGCAACTGCGACGGCAGCATCTCGGGAACCGCCGGCGGCTTCGGCAGCGCGGCGTTCTTCGCCAGATCCAGCGCCGACGGCGGCAGGCCCAGCAGCACCGCGATCGCATGTTCCAGCTGGCCCCGCGTCGAGCGCGTCTCCAGCAACTGCGCCTCGGCCGAACGCAGCTGCGTCTGCGCCTGCAGCACGTCGCTGCGCGCGGCGACACCGCTCTGGTAGCGCGCCTGCGTCAGGTCGAGGAAGCGCTGGTACGCCTTCACGCTGCGGTCGTACAGCGCTTCCTGAGCCTCCGCGGTGCGCAACGAGAAGTAGGTCTGCGCCAGCGTCGCCTGCGCGCTCAGGCGCGCGGCGGCGAGGTCGTCGGCGCTCGCCTGCAGCGAGGCCCCGGCGCCTTCGCTGGCCAGGCGCAAGCGGCCCCAGAGGTCCGGCTCCCAGCTCGCGTTCAGCGAGGCCTGCACGCTGTTGGTCGGCCCGCGGTTGATCGAGCCGTTGGTGACGTTGCCGTCCGGACTCTTGCTGCGCGTGCCGGACACGCCGACGGACAAGGTCGGGAACAGCGCCGAGCGGCTGGCCTCGAGCGCGGCGCGCGCGCCGGCGACCTGCGCCACGGCGGCCTTCAGGTTCTCGTTGCCGATCACCAGCCGGTGCTGCAGCTCGTCGAGCACGGGGTCGCCGAACAGCGTCCACCACTGCTCGGGCACCGGCTCGGCCGCGGCGGGGCGCGCCTGTTTCCAGAGCGCGTCCTCCTTGAACTGCGCCGGCGCCGCGACCGGCGCAGGCGGATCGACGCGGGTCACCGCGCAGCCGCCTATCAGGGCGATCCAGGCCGTCATCGCCGTCGCCGTCGCGATCGTCGTGAACGCCGCACGCGGGCGGCGGGGAGCGGATGTCGAAGTCATCGGGGTCTGCATGTCTCAGCCCTGCAGGGTCGGAGCCGCGGGCGGCCCGGGATTCATCGGAGGCGCGGTGCCCGTGCCCTGGGGGGCCTTCGCGGCCCGCCGGGCGGCGCGGCGCTTCATCACGCGCTGGCGCAGCCGCTCCATCGTCACGAAGACGACGGGGGTCGTGTACAGCGTCAGCAGCTGGCTCAGGATCAGGCCGCCGACGATGGCGATGCCCAGCGGCTTGCGCAGCTCGGCGCCGTCGCCGCTCCCGAGCGCCAGCGGCACCGCGCCGAAGATCGCGGCGAAGGTCGTCATCAGGATGGGCCGCAACCGCAGCTTGGCGGCGCGGAAGATCGCCGCGCCCGCCGTCAGGTGCGCGGTCGTGCGCTGCCGCGCGATGGCGAAGTCGATCATCATGATCGCGTTCTTCTTGACGATGCCGATCAGCAGGATCACGCCGATCAACGCGATGATCGAGAACTCCGTGTTGAACATCATCAGCGCCAGCAGCGCGCCCACGCCCGCCGACGGCAGCGTCGACAGGATGGTCACCGGATGCACCAGGCTCTCGTAGAGCATGCCCAGAACCAGGTAGATGGCGATGATGGCCGCGCCGATCAGGACGGGCTGCGACTTCAGCGCGTCCTGGAACGCATTGGCCGTGCCGGCGAAAGTGCCCCGCAGCGAGACCGGCACGCCCAGCTCCGACATCGCGTTGTTGATCGCGTCGGTGGCCTGCGAGAGGGACACGCCTTCGGGCAGGTTGAAGCTGATCGTCGACGCCGGCGAGCCGCTCTGGTGGTTCACCGACAGCGGCGTGTTGGTCGTCTCGAAGCGGCTGAAGGTCGAGAGCGGCACCTGCGCGCCGGAGCTGCTGGTCACGTAGAGCTTGCGCAGCGTCTCCGGCCCCTGCAGGTACTGCGGCGCCAGCTCCATCACCACGCGGTACTGGTTCAGCGGGTTGTAGATGACGCCGACCTGGCGCTGGCCGAAGGCGTTGTTCAGCGTCGTGTCGATGGTGCTCACCGTCACGCCCAGACGCGCCGCCGCGTCGCGGTCGATGACCAGCGAGGTCTGCACGCCCTTGTCCTGCTGGTCGGTGTTGACGTCGGTCAACTCATTCAATTGCGACAGCGCGTTGCGCACCCGCGGCTCCCATTCGCGCAGCACGTCCAGGTCGTCGGCCTGCAGCGTGAACTGGTACTGCGCGTTGGCCTGCCGGCCGCCGATGCGGATGTCCTGCACCGGCACCAGGAACAGGTTGGCGCCGGGCTCGTGCGACATCTTGTCGCGCAGCCGGTTCACCACCTGGTCCGCCGAGACCTTGCGCTCCTTCAGCGGCTTGAGCGTGATGTAGAAGTTGGCGCCGTTGCGCTGCCCGCCGCCGGTGTTGCCGTTGACGTTCTCCACGGCCGGGTCCGACAGGATGATCTCCATGAAGCGGTCGACCCGCTTGCGCATCATCTCGAAGGAGCTGCCCTGGTCGGCCTGCACGCCGCCGATCAGCACGCCGGTGTCCTGCTGCGGGAAGAAGGTCTTGGGGATGATGCCGTAGAGGTGCACGTTCAGCGCGATCACCGCGACCAGCGACAGCAGCGCCACCGGCTGGTGCCGCAGCGTCCACATCAGCGAGCGGCGGTAGCCCCGCGCGAGGCCCCGGTTGAAGCGGCCGGCCACGCGCGCGAACCAGCCCTTGCGCTTCTTCGCGGCGCCGGGCTCGGGTTCCTTGCGCGGCTTGAGCACGCGCGAGGCCATCATCGGCGTCGTCGTCAGCGACACGACCATCGACACCAGGATGGAGGCCGACAGCACGACGGCGAATTCCCGGAACAGCCGGCCGACGACGCCGCCCATCAGCAGGATCGGGATGAACACCGCCACCAGCGACAGGCTGATCGAGATCACCGTGAAGCCGATCTCGCGCGCGCCGCGCAGCGCGGCCTCGACGGGCTTCAACCCCTGCTCGATGTAGCGGGTGATGTTCTCCAGCACGACGATCGCGTCGTCGACGACGAAGCCGGTGGCCACCGTCAACGCCATCGCCGACAGGTTGTCCAGGCTGTAGCCGCACAGGTACATCACGCCGAAGGTGCCGGCCAGCGAGACCGGCACCGCGACCGCGGGCAGCAGCGTCGCGCGCCAGCTGCGCAGGAAGAGCAGCACCACGAGGATCACGAGGCCGACGGCGATCGCCATCGCGCGCTGCACCTCGTCCAGCGAGGCGCGGATCGTGGGCGTGCGGTCGCTGATGACCTTGAGGTCGATCGCCGGCGGGATCGAGGCCTGCAGCCGCGGCAGCAGCTCGCGCACGTGCTGCACCGTCTCGATGATGTTGGCGCCCGGCTCCTTCTGGATGAACAGCAGGATCGCCGGCTGGCCGTTGGACGCGCCGTAGTTGCGCACGTCCTGCACCGAGTCGCTCACGTCCGCCACGTCGCGCAGCCGCAGCGCGGCGCCGTCGCGGTAGGACAGCACGACCGGCGCGTACTCGGCCGCGGTGCGCGCCTGGTCGTTGGCGCCGACCTGCCAGTAGCGGCCGGACAGCTCGACCACGCCCTTGGGCCGGTTGGCGTTGGTGTTGGTGATGGCCTGGCGCACCTGGTCCAGCGAGATGCCGTTGGCCGCCAGCTTGTCCGGGTTGAGCTCGACCCGCACCGCCGGCAGCGCGCCGCCGCCGACGTTGACCTGCCCGACGCCGCCGACCTGCGCCAGCCGCTGCGCCAGCACCGTCGAGGCGGTGTCGTACATCTGGCCGCGCGTCAGCGTCTGCGAGGTCAGCGCCAGGATCATGATCGGCGCGTCGGCCGGGTTGACCTTGCGGTAGGTCGGGTTGCTCGGCATGCCCGTCGGCAGCAGCGTGCGCGCCGCGTTGATCGCGGCCTGCACGTCGCGCGCGGCGCCGTCGATGTCGCGGCTCAGGTCGAACTGCAGCGTGACGTTGCTGGAGCCGAGCGCGGAACGCGAGGTGATCTCGGTGACGCCGGCGATGCTGCCGAGCGCGCGCTCCAGCGGCGTGGCGACCGTCGCGGCCATCGTGTCCGGGCTCGCGCCCGGCAGCGAGGCGGACACCGAGATCGTCGGGAAGTCCACCTGCGGCAAGGGCGCGATCGGCAGGAAGTGATACCCGAGCATCCCCGCCAGCGCGATGCCGATGGTGATCAGCGTCGTCGCAACCGGCCTCGCGATGAACGGCGCGGAGATGTTCATCGCAGGTCTCCGCCCGGCCCCGTCGATCCGACCGGACCGATAGGCCCTGCAGGATCGGCAATCTGGGGCGCATCGGGACCGCGGCGTTCTTCGGCGGCACGCGTCTCGCGCTTCACGCCGCGGCGTTCACGCCAGCGCTGCGCCATGCGCGCGAAGCCGAGGTAGATCACCGGCGTGGTGAACAGCGTCAGCAGCTGGCTCACGATCAGGCCGCCCACCATCGTCACGCCCAGCGGATGCCGCAGCTCATGGCCGACGCCGGTGCCCAGCATCAGCGGCAGCGCGCCCAGCAGCGCGGCCATCGTCGTCATCAGGATCGGACGGAAACGCAGCAGCGAGGCCTGGTGGATCGCGGCGCGCGGTTCGAGTCCCTGTTCCCGTTCGGCCTCGAGCGCGAAGTCGATCATCATGATCGCGTTCTTCTTGACGATGCCGATCAGCAGCACGATGCCGATGATCGCGATGATCCCGAGGTCCAGCCCGCCGAGCAGCAGCGCCAGCAGCGCACCGACCCCGGCCGAGGGCAGCGTCGACAGGATGGTGACCGGGTGGATGTAGCTCTCGTAGAGCACGCCCAGCACGATGTACATCGTGACCACCGCCGCCAGGATCAGGAAGAGCGTGCTCGACAGCGAATTGCTGAAGGCTTCCGCCGCGCCCTGGAAGCTGGTCTCGACGCTGATGGGCAGGTCGAGGCTGGCCTGCTCGGTCTTGATCGCCTTGACGGCGTCGCCCAGCGCGACGCCGGGCGGCAGGTTGAACGAGATCGTCGCCGCCGGGAACTGCGCGACGTGATTGATCGCCAGCGCGGCGGGACGCTCGACGATCTGCGCGACCGAGCTCAGCGGCACCTGCACCGAGGTCGTCGACGTCGTGCCGGTCGCGCTGGTCGTCGTCGTGCTGCCGGGCACGTACAGACCTTCGAGCGCGCGCGGTCCGCTGCGGAATTCCGGCGCCGCCTCCAGCACGACGCGGTACTGGCTGGACTGCGTGTAGATCGTCGAGATCAGCCGCTGGCCGAAGGCGTTGTAGAGCGCGGTGTCGATCGCCGCGATCGTCACGCCGAGCCGGCCCGCCGCCTCGCGATCGATCTGCACCCAGGCCTGCAGGCCCTGGTTCTGCAGGTCGCTCGCGACGTCGGCCAGCTGCGGCAGCGCCTTGAGCCGCTCCAGCAACTGGTCGTTGGCCTTCTGCAGGTCGGCGGAGTCCGGCGAGCTCAGCAGGAACTGGTACTGGGTCTTGGACACGCGGTCCTCGATCGTCAGGTCCTGCACCGGCTGCATGTAGGCGGTGATGCCCGGCACCTGCCGGTTGGCGTCGCCGAGTCGCGCGATGATCTCCGTCGCCGACGCATGACGCGACGAGAACGGCTTCAACGTGATCTGCATGCGGCCGGTGTTCAGCGACGCGTTGGCGCCGTCGACGCCGATGAAGGACGCGATATGGTCGACGTCCGGGTCCTTCAGGAAGACCTCGGCCAGTTTCTGCTGGCGCTCGCTCATCGCGTCGAAGGAGGTGCTCTGCGTCGCTTCGGTGATGACCTGCAGCAGGCCGGTGTCCTGCACCGGGAAAAAGCCCTTGGGCACGACCACGTACAGCAGCGCCGTCAGCGCCAGCGTCGCGGCGAAGCCCAGCAGCGTCAGCACCGGGCGGTCCAGCACCCAGTCCAGCCCGCGGCCGTAGGCATGGATCATGGCCTCGAACTTCTCGCCGAACCAGGTGCCCAGGCGCGAGTGTTTCTGCTCGACCTCGGGCTTGAGCAGGCGCGCGCTCATCATCGGCGTCAGCGTCAGCGAGACGAAGGCCGAGATCAGGATGGACACCGCCAGCGTGATCGCGAACTCATGGAACAGCCTGCCGACGACGTCGCCCATGAACAGCAGGGGGATCAGCACCGCGATCAGCGAGACCGTCAGCGAGATGATGGTGAAGCCGATCTGCTTCGAGCCCTTGATGGCCGCCTCCATCGGCGAGTCGCCTTCCTCGACGTAGCGGGCGATGTTCTCGATCATCACGATCGCGTCGTCGACGACGAAGCCGGTCGAGATGGTCAGCGCCATCAACGTCAGGTTGTTGATCGAGAAGCCGGCCAGGTACATCACGCCGAAGGTCCCGATCAGCGAGAGCGGCACCGCGACGCTGGGGATCAGGGTGGCGCTGCCGCTGCGCAGGAACAGGAAGATCACCGCGACGACCAGCACGATTGCGAGCAGCAGTTCGATCTCCGTGTCGTCGACCGAAGCGCGGATCGTCGTCGTGCGGTCGGACAGGATCTGCACGTCGACGGACGCCGGCAGCGTCCCCTGCAGCTTGGGCAGCAGCGCCTTCACGCGGTCGACGGTCTGGATCACGTTGGCGCCGGGCTGGCGCTGCACGTTCAGGATCACGCCGGGCGTGGTGTCGGCCCAGGCCGCCAGACGCAGGTTCTCGGCGTCGTCGACGATCTCCGCGACGTCGCTGAGCCGCAGCGGGTTGCCGTTCTTCCAGGCAATGATCAGGTTCTGGTACTCGGCGGCGGAGCGCAGCTGGTCGTTGGCGTCGATCGTCGACGCGCGCTGCGAGCCGTCGAAGCTGCCCTTGGCCTGGTTCACGTTGGCCGAGGCGATGGCGCTGCGCACGTCGTCCAGCGACAGGCCCAGCGCCGCGAGCGCGCGCGGATTCGCCTGGATGCGCACGGCGGGTCGACGGCCTCCGGCGATGCTCACCAGGCCTACGCCGTCCACTTGAGACAGCTTGGGCGCGAGGCGGTTTTCGACCAGGTCATGGACCTTGATCACCGGCAGCGACGGTGAGGTCACCGCGATCGTCATCACCGGCGCGTCGGCCGGATTGACCTTGCTGTAGACCGGCGGCATCGGCAGGTCGCTGGGCAGCAGGTTGCTGCCGGCGTTGATCGCGGCCTGCACCTCCTGCTCGGCGACGTCCAGCGACAGGCCGAGCGAGAAACGCAGCGTGATCACCGAGGCGCCGCCCGAGCTCGATGAGGTCATCTGGCTCAGGCCCGGCATCTGTCCGAACTGGCGCTCCAGCGGCGCGGTGACCGTGGTCGAGATGACGTCGGGGCTCGCGCCCGGGTAGAGCGTCGTGACCTGGATGGTCGGGTAGTCGACCTCCGGCAGCGCCGACAGCGGCAGCAGCCGGTAGGCCAGCAGGCCGGCCAGCAGGATGGCCAGCATCAGCAGCGAGGTCGCGACCGGCCGCTCGATGAAGGGACGGGACGGGTTCATGGCCATGGCCGGGCTCAATCAGTTGCCGGCGCCTGCGCCGACGGCGGACGCCCGACGGCCTTCGCCGCGCGCGCCGGAGGCGGCACCGCCCGGCGCGCTCGCGCCGCGGGCGCGACGCGGCGCGGCGTTGGCGCCGGCGCGCTGCTTCGGATCGGCGGCGATGACCTCGACCTTCGCGCCTTCGCGCAGCCGGTCGACGCCGTCGATGACGACGCGATCGCCAGGCTCGATCTTGCCGTCCACGGCCATCCAGTCGCCGTCGACCGCGCCGGTCTGCACGACGCGCGTGGAGACGGCGTTGTCCGCGCCCACGACATAGACGTAGAAGCCCTGCGAGCCGCGCAGCACCGCGGCGGCCGGGACGGCCAGACGGTTCTGCTCGGTCGCGAGCTGCAGCTTCACGTTGACCGACTGGTTGGGATAGAGCGCATCGTCGTCGTTCGGGAACAGCGCCTTCAGCTTGATCGTGTCGGTGGCGATGTCGATCGCGTTGTCGGCGGTCGCGAGCTTGCCGGTGGCCAGGCGCGTTTTCCCGTCGCGGCTCCAGGCCTCGACCGTCATGGGCGTCTTGCCCTTCAGCCCGGCGCTTACTTGCGGCAGCAGCGCCGAAGGCACCGCGAAGGTCAGCGCGATCGGGCGCGTCTGCGTGATGCTGACGATGCCGTTGGTGTCGCCGGTCTGCACGACGTTGCCGATGTCTGCCTGCTTCAGGCCGACGCGGCCCGAGATCGGCGCCTGCACGCGGCTGTAGGTGACCTGCAGCCGCGCGCTGTCGACGGCGGCCTGGTCGGCCTTGACGGTGCCGACAAGCTGATTGACCGTGGCCTGTTGCGTGTCGACCTGCTGGCGCGCGATCGCGTCCTTGGCGAGCAGGTCCTGGTAGCGCTGCAGGTCGATGCGGGCGTTGTCCAGCGTGGCCTTGTCGCGGGCGAGCTGGCCTTCGGCCTGACCGAGCGAGGCCTGGAAGGCGCGCGGATCGATCTGCGCGAGCGTCTGGCCGGCCTTGACCTGCTGGCCTTCGGTGAAGTGGAGCTGCTGCAGCACGCCGCTGACCTGCGCGCGCACGACGGCGGTGTTGGAGGCGCTGATCGTGCCGATGGCGGCCGCAGTGTGGCGGATGTCCTGCAGCCGCGCGGGCATCACCGACACCGGCTGCACGCGGTTGGCGGCGAAGCGGCCGCCGCGACCGCCACCTGGACCGCCGGGACCGCCCGGGCCTCCGGCACCCGCGGGACCGCTCGCCGCGGAGGCGGGACCGCCCGGCGCGCCGTCGGCGCCGCGGCCCTTCCACCACCACCAGCCGCCGGCCGCAACGGCCAGCACGACCACGCCGAGGATCCAGGGCGTCGCCCGGCCCTGCTGTCGCCGAAGCGTCGATGCGCTGGAGAGGGGGGAGATGACGGTCCCCGGCACGCCGGGCAGGTTCTTGTTCGTGTTCATTCGGGCGGGCGATGCTTGCTATGTCGCTACCCTAGTATCTGGCGACAGCAGGCTGGTGTGCCCGAGGAAAAGAATCGCAAAGCGTCGGGGCTAACCCGCCCATCCCCGGGAATGAGTGCGGGGACCGGCCATGAAAAATGCCGCTCGAAAGCGGCATGGTCCGTGGGGGCGCGGAGGGCTCAGCCCTCGGCGAGCAGCTTCTCGATCGTGCCGTGCAGCGCCGCGAAGTCGGGCTCGCCGACGAAGCGCTTGACGATCTCGCCGCGCTTGTTGATGAGGAAGGTCGTCGGCGTGAGCTGCACCTTGCCGAAGCTGCGGGCGATCTCGCCGGTGCTGTCCATCGCGACGCCGAAGGGCAGGTTGCGGGTCTCGGCGTAGTTGGCGACGTAGGCCGGCGGGTCGTAGCTCATGGCCACGGCCAGCGTGTCGAAGCCCTTGTCCTTGTACTTCTGGTGCGTCGCGATGACCTGAGGCATCTCCTTGACGCAGGTGGTGCAGGAGGTCGCCCAGAAGTTGACCAGCATGACCTTGCCCGGCCAGGCCTGGACAGAGGCGTGCTTGGAGCCGTCGAGCAGCACGTAGTTCACCTGCGGGGCAGGTTCGGGCTTCAAGCCCTCATAGGCGAGGCCGGCGCCGATACCGACGGCGGCGACCAGCAGCAGGAGTCCGGACCAGCGAGGCAGCTTCATGGGGCCGGAGTGTATGCCCGGGGCTGTTCGCCCATCACTTTGGTGGGGCTTAAGTCAGGAGCCTGTCAGGGCGCCCGTCGGGCCCGCGCGACGGGCGGGGTCCCGGCGCGTCAGAGTGCCTTGGACAGCTCGAAGAGCAGCACCGACGGCAGGGCATCCTGCAGGTTCTGGCGCGAGATCCGCGCCATGTGATCCGCAGTGGCGGTGGACAGCTGCGTCTGCTGCTCGCCGTCCAGCACCTCGATGAAGCTGAAGCTGGGCACCTCGCCGACGATGTCGGCGCGCAGTCGGTCGAAGTCGGCGTCGCGCAGGGACTGCTCGAAGGCGATGCCGTGCGGCAGGCCTTCCTCGCAGAACTGCAGCGCCTCGTCCATCGAACCGACGGCATCGATGATCAGTCCCATGTGGCGCACGGCGCCTTGGATCTCCTGACGCACCTCGCGGCGCGGCGAGACGATCAGCAGGTGGCAGCCCGCCAGCGGCTTGGAGTTGTGCGAGGGCGTGGGTTCGTCCAGCTCGGGCCGGCCCGGCCGCGCGGGCGGTGCCAGTTCTTGCTGGACGCCGGGCTCGTCGCCGGCCACGTGCGGGAACTCCAGCGTCAGCATCGTGATGCCGGCCTCGTCCTCGCGCAGCGGCAGCGCGCCCAGGGTCAACGCGGTCTGCTCGATCAGGCGCCAGTGAAGGGAGTTCAACGACTCCGGCGGCGCGTTGATCGCCGAGGACGGCGCGCTGCCCAGGTCCAGCGACCGGTGCGCGAAACGGCACATCAGTCGCGCCTTGGCGGGCCACGGCGTCAGGTCCAGCCGCATCTCCAGCGACGAATGCGTGTTGGCGAGCGCCCAGTCCATCACCGCGTTCAGCAGCGAGAACAGCAGCGATGCGTCGGTATGAACCTCGATCGGCTGCAGCAACTGCCGGATCTGGATGCCCCGAGCCTGCGTCTCCCGGCTGCGCTGCGTCAGCACGCCGCGCAGCACCTGCGTCAGCGGCACGCGCTCCCGCGACAAGCGCAGCCGCCCGGACGCCAGCCGCGCCAACTGCTGACTCACCATGCCCGCCTCGCGCGCCTGCGCCACCGAGTCTCGCAATGCCCGCAAGCCCTGCCGATCGATCTGGCCCGTGCTGATCAAGGTGTGGATCCGCTCCAGCGCCGCACTCAACGGGCCGGCAATCTCGGCACCGAGCTGCTGGACGATTTCGCCCCACTGCGAATCGCTCGGGGGCTGCGCCATGTCATTGGCGGCCAACGGCGCGGCAATGGAAGGGGGCGGGCGGGACATGCTCTCTCGTTCTTGTAAGCCTCCGGCGGCATGCCGGGGCAGGGGAGGCGCCATGGTTCCGTGCGGCCCCAAGCGAGGCCATCCCGTGAGTCGGGGGCAATCGCCCACCTGGGTGGATGGCGTGAAATGGCTCACGATTGCCCGGGGATTCGGGGCGGATGGCGGACGGGCATCGCCTGCTTTTGCCAAGCGTTGGCCGCCAAGTCATGGGGCCCCGGAGTCAAGCTCCGAAACCTCACGACTGGCCGTCCCCAACCACCGCCGTCCTTCAACGGATTCGCGACCGAGGCGGTCGTCAGGCCCCTTTGGCCTGGCGCTCTGCGAGCATCAGGAGACGTTCGGTCAATTCCTTCGGCGCGGACACCATCACCTGATGACCCGTCGGGATCTCGAAAAGCTCCCAGCCGGGCTGGGCGCGGGCGCGCTCGCGCGCGGCAGCGATCGTGAGGAGCGCAGGACGGTTGCAGTCGATGAAGGTGCGCGGGCGCTTCAGCCACGCGGCCTGGTCGAAGTCGAGCGGACTGTCATAGACGCCGCCGGGCTGCGGACGCTGGCAGCGCATCATCCAGTCGAAGTCGTCCGGCTTCAGGCCCATGCCGTTCGGCTCGGTCACCGGCAGATGGCCGAACTTCGAGATCGACTCACGGCGCTGGGTCTGCGTCTCCGGCGTGTGGCGGCTGGACCAGGATTCGCCCGGCTCCGGCACCACGGCGTCCAGGTAGACCAGCCGCGCGATGCGGTCCGGCATCTGGTCCGCGACGCCCGTGATCACCATGCCGCTGTAGCTGTGCCCGACGAGGAGGACGTCGCTCAGTTCCTCGCACTCGATGACCGCCTTCACGTCGTCGATGTGCGTCTGCAGGCGGATGTCCGCATGCGGCTGGTGGGCGCGTTCCCCGACGCCGCTCAAGGTCACCGGGAAGAGTTGATGTCCCGCCGCCCGCAGCGGTCCGAGCACCCGCTTCCACGCCCAGGCGCCCAGCCAGGCGCCGTGCACGAGCACGATGTTCACGCCCTTGCCGGCGGACGCCCGACCCTGCTTCTCATCCGTGCTGCTCATGCAATGACCCCTTCTTCCCGCCATGCGGCGATTGCGTCGGGGCCGTGTCCGAGCTCCGCAAGCACCTCGTCCGTGTGCTGCCCCATGAGCGGCGGGGGCAATCGGTAGGCCACGGGCGTCTCCGACAACTTCATCGGACTGGCGACGACCCGCAGCGCATCGCTGTGCGGATGCGGCATCGAGACCACCATCCCGCGGTGCTGGACCTGCGGGTCGTCGAAGACCTCGGAGAGGTCGTTGATGGCGCCGCCCGGCACCTTGGCGGCTTCCATGGCATCCAGCCAGTGCTGTCTCGGTCTCTCCGCGACGCGGGCGGCCAGTTGCGGGACCAGTTCGTCACGATGCCGGACCCGCTGCGAATTGGTCGCGTAGCGCGGGTCGCGCGGGAGTTCCGGCAAGCCCAGGAGCTCGCAGAACTTGACGAACTGGCCGTCGTTGCCGACGGCAACGATCAGATGGCCGTCGCTGGCCTGGAAGACCTGGTACGGCACGATGTTCTGATGGGCGTTGCCCATGCGACGCGGCGCCTTGCCGGTCGTCAGGTAGTTGGCGCCGAGGTTGGCCAGCATCGCGACCTGGGTGTCGAGCAGGGCCATGTCGACCACCTGACCGTGGCCGGTGGCGTCGCGGTGGCGCAGCGCGGCAAGGATGGCGACCGTCGCGTACATGCCGGTGAAGAGGTCCGCCACCGCCACGCCGACCTTCTGCGGACCGCCGCCGGGCAGCGCGTCGGCCTCGCCGGTGACGCTCATCAGGCCGCCCAGGCCCTGGACCGCGTAGTCGTAGCCGGCGCGGTCCCGATAGGGGCCGGTCTGCCCGAAGCCGGTCACCGAGCAGAACACCAGTCGCGGATTGATCTCCAGCAGCGCAGCGGCGTCGAGTCCGTACCGGGTCAGGTCGCCAACCTTGTAGTTCTCGACCAGCACATCTGCCCGCCGCGCCAGTTCCCGGATCAAGTCCTGACCCCGCGGACTGGCGATGTCGATCGCGACCGAGCGCTTGTTGCGATTGGCGCCGAGGTAGTAGGCCGCCTCGGCGGTGTCCTGGCCGTCCCGGTCCTTTAGATAGGGAGGCCCCCATCCTCGGGTGTCATCCCCACCGGGATGGCCGCCCTTCGGGGGGCGCTCGACCTTGATCACGTCGGCGCCGAGGTCGGCCAGCGTCTGCGTGCACCAGGGACCCGCCAGGACGCGGGAGAGATCCAGCACGCGCACGCCCTTGAGGGCCATGGCGGAGGGCGTGGGGGAATTCGCTTCGCTCATCGGGCCATTGTGACCCCTCCATAATCGTCCGATGCGCCCCTCGACCTGGCTTGTTTCCATCCTCCTCCCGCTGGTGCTGGCCGCTGGCTGCAGTCCGGCGTTGAACTGGCGCAAGGTCAGTCCGGAAGGCGCTCAGGTGCAGCTGATGTTCCCCTGCAAGCCGGATCGCGAGGAACGGACGCAGCCCGGACCTTCCGGACAGGGCGTGTCCGTGCGCTCGATGAGCTGCAAGGCCCGCGGCGCCCAGTTCTCCCTGACCTGGACCGATCTCGGCGACGCCGGGGCCACCTCCGCCGCGATGCGGCGGATGCACCAGGGCATCGCCCGGCAGATGGCGCCGCAGGCGTCGGCGCCGCTCGGCGTCCGGGGCATCGCGTCCGATCCGGAGGCGTTCCAGCAGGTCTTCGAGGCCCGTGAGGGACAGCCTCGCCAGCAGGTGCGGCAGGCGGTGTTCTCGCGCGGCGCGCGTCTGTATCAGGTGCTGATGCAAGGCGAACGACTGGATCCGGAGGCCTGGGACGTGTTTCTCGGGTCGATCGAACTGCCGCCCTGAGAGGGGGCAGGGGAGCAAGCGTAAGAGGTAGAGGGGGCGGGGCATCCTCCCCACGATTGCGGGTTTGTGCGAGCCACGCCCGCTCCATGCTGCGGCGCACGATAATGCAGGTCATGTCCGGCCTGCTGTTGATTGCTCACGCCCCGCTGGCCACCGCGCTGAAGCAGGTGGCCGAGCACACGTTCCCGCATTGCTCGCTGCAGTTGAGGGTGCTGGACGTGACGCCGGAAATGAGCGCCGACGACGTCGAGTCGCAGGCGCGCGCGCTGATCGACGCCTCCGGACACCAGCAGACCCTGGTGCTGACCGATGTCTACGGCGCCACGCCGACGAATGCCGCGCTGCGTCTGCAGGGCGAGCAGGTGAAGGTGCTGACCGGCGTCAACGTGCCGATGCTGTGGCGCTCGCTGTGCTACGTCGGCGAAGGCCTGGAGGCGCTGGTCCAGCGCGCCAGCCAGGGCGGCACGCAGGGCATCCTGTGCGACGCGACGGTGCCCTGTGCTTCCAACAATTCCTCGTCCCGAACTTCCTGCCCATGATCAAGTCGACCCTCACCATCAGCAACAAGCTCGGCCTGCATGCCCGGGCATCGGCGAAGTTGACGAAGTTGGCGGGGGGATTCAAGGCGGAGGTCTTCATGACCCGCAACGGCCGCCGCGTGAATGCCAAGAGCATCATGGGCGTCATGATGCTGGCTGCGGGCATCGGCGCGGAAGTCGAGCTGGAGACCTCCGGCGAGGACGAGCAGGCCGCGCATGACGCGATCACGGCCCTGGTCAACGACAAGTTCGGCGAAGGCCAGTAACCGCAAGGCCGGCCCTTCGCCGGGAGGGCTCAACGTCCCAGGAAGTGCTTCCGGTACCGCGCTGGCAGATCCGCGATGCGCATGATCATCGGCAGGTCGGCGGTATTGAAGTCCGGGTCCCAGGCCGGACGGCCCAGGATGCGCGCGCCGACCCGCAGGTAACCCTTGATCAGCGGCGGCGGTTCGACCGCCAGGTCCTGGCGCAACTCGTCGACCGGCAGCGGCAGGCGCGGGCGCACCTGCCAGGCGATGTCGGCCATGTGGCTGGCGTCCAGCTGGCGCCACAGGCTCGCGGCGTAGTGACCGCCGTCCCGCATGCTGATGCTCGCGCAGCCGATCATCGTGTCGAGGTCGTTGCGGACCATGAATTCGGTGAGTGCACCCCACAACGCCATGATGGCGCCGCCGTTGCGGTGGTCCGGATGGACGCAGGAGCGGCCCAGTTCGACCATGCGCGGGCGCAGCGAACGCAGGCGGGTCAGGTCGAATTCGGTTTCGCTGTACAGGCCGCCGGCGCGGCGGGCCGCCTCCGGCGTGAGCACGCGGTAGGTGCCGATCACCTCGCCGGGCTGGCCATGCTTGTCGAGCGTGCGCACCAGCAGGTGCTCGCAGAACGGGTCGAAGAGGTCGACGTCGTGCCCGGCGGGCGCGCCGGCCGGCACGCTCAAGCGCGCGCCCATCTCGTCGACGAAGACCCGATACCTCAGGCGCTGGGCTTGGCGGACTTCATCTTCCGTGCGTGCCCAGCCCACGTGGAAGCGAACGCGCGCAGCATCGACAGCGATTTCCGGCGAGCTGGCTGGAAGTGACCTCCGAGGCGCTTCGGCGGGGCGCAGATCGGAGAAGGGCAGGGTAGGCAGCGGCAGATCCCTCATGGCAAAGCCTCGCTGAAGTGATGGGCGCGATGCTGAGCGGGTGGGGTGACGCGTCGGTGACTTTCAAGTGAACGAACCGTGACAGTCGCGTGGTGGTCACGGGGTTTGGTACCCGCTGCTAAAGTCGGCGCATGAGTTTCCAGGTCTTCGGCATTCCCGTTTCTCGCGGCGTGGCGATCGGCCGCGCCGTGCTGGTCGCCTCCAGCCGCGTCGACGTCGCGCACTACTTCATCGCCTCCTCCGATGCGGAGCAGGAGTACGCCCGACTGGTCCGGGGACGCGACGTCGTCACGCGGGAACTGCAGGGCCTGAAGGCGGAACTGCCCGAGGACGCTCCCCATGAGCTCGACGCGCTGCTCGACGTCCACCTGCTCCTGTTGAATGACGAGGCCCTCGTCGACACGGCCCGCGACTGGATCGTCGATCGGCACTACAACGCCGAATGGGCGCTGTCGGCCCAACTGGAAGTGCTGGCGCGCCAGTTCGACGAGATGGAAGACGACTACCTGCGCGAGCGCAAGGCAGATCTGGAGCAGGTCGTCGAACGCGTCCTGTCGGCCCTCGCGGCCGAGTTGGACGACGCGCCGGCCGGTGGTCCTGCCGCGGTCGTGGCCCGGGACTTCGCCGGAGAGGACCCACTGCTGCTGGTGGCTGCGGACATCGCGCCCGCAGACATGATCCAGTTCAAGCGCAGCGTCTTCCAGGGATTCATCACCGATATTGGCGGGAAGACCTCGCATACAGCCATCGTGGCGCGCAGCATGGCCATCCCTGCCGTGGTGGGGACGCGGGAAGCTTCCCGGTTGATCCGCCAGGACGACTGGGTCATCATCGATGGCGATGCCGGCACGGTCATCGTCAATCCTTCGCCGATCGTGCTGGAGGAATACCGCTTCCGGCAACGGCAGTCAGAGCTCGAGAACGCGCGCCTCGCGCGCCTGCGCCATACGCCGGCCATCACGATGGACGGCCAGCGCATCGAACTGCACGCCAATATCGAGCTGCCCGGCGACACCGTGGCGGCGCTGGCGTCCGGCGCCACCGGCGTCGGGTTGTTCCGCAGCGAATTCCTGTTCATGAACCGCGACGGCGACCTGCCCAGCGAGGAAGAGCAGTTCATTGCCTATAAGAGTGCGGTCGAAGCGATGGCGGGACTGCCGGTGACGATCCGGACCGTCGACATCGGCGCCGACAAGCCGCTGGACAGGATGTCGGTGAATGAACTGCGGCACGAACATGTGCTCAATCCCGCCATGGGCCTTCGGGCGATCCGCTGGAGCCTGGCGGAGCCGAGCATGTTCCGGCAGCAGTTGCGCGCCATCTACCGCGCAAGCGCCTTCGGCAGGGTGAAGCTGCTGATTCCGATGGTGGCCCATCTGGGAGAGATCCGTCAGGTCCAGGAAGCCGTCAAGCGCGTGAAGGCTCAACTCGACGAGTCGGCCCAGGCGTATGGAGAGATTGAACTCGGGGTGATGGTGGAGGTTCCGGCCGCCGCGATCATGCTGCCGCAGTTGCTCAAGCATGTGGACTTCGTGTCGATCGGCACCAACGACCTGATTCAGTACACCCTGGCCATTGACCGGGCCGACGAGGCGGTGGCCCATCTGTATGACCCGTGGCATCCCGCTGTGCTGCATCTGCTCGCGGACTCCATCCGCCAAGCCCGCGCGGCCGGAAAAGAAGTCAGCGTCTGTGGTGAGATGGCCGGCGATGCCGCCTTCACCGATCTGCTGTTGGGCATGGGTCTGACCAGCTTCTCCATGCATCCGTCGCAGATCCCCTCCGTCAAGCAGCGTGTACTTCGGGCGGACGTGCCTCGACTGGCGGCTGTGCTCCCCCGCATCCTGGACAGCGATGAGCCAGCGAAGGTCGCGTTGGAGGTACTCGCGCCCCAATCCCGCATGCATTGACCGGCGCCGCAGCCGGCCCCGGGCGCTCGAACACCGCACGTTCAATGAAAGCGCTATGACAGGAGTTGCGCGAGTGAAGAAACTCGTGCTAGACTAGCGGTCTTCGCTGTTCACGACATTGTTTTGAACGGCTGCCTCGGAGGATATGCCGAGGTGCCGAATGAATAATCAGCAAAAGCCGGTTTTCATTTGGCGGCGAGATTCTCGCAGTCGACGATGAAAATAATTTCTCTGACTGCTTGACGGATTCGAAAGAAATCGTTCATAATCTCGCTTCTGCGCTGCTGACGACAAGTTGGCAACGCGACGAAGCAAGTCAAGTCGAAAGACGCAAAGCTGCTTCGATGTTCTTTAAGAATTTACAGCCGATAAGCGTGGGCGTCTGGACGAGCGACCTGAGAAGGTTAAATCGCTAGATGCTCACGGAAG